>WPCH01023140.1_pt1 | contig 436727 bp, 425 predicted proteins | sample 5399881 | NCBI WGS metagenome assembly WPCH01 (sample SAMN12869468, study PRJNA574797) | sludge metagenome | isolation source: wastewater treatment of pH5 | place: China:Beijing | collected 2019-05-20 | reverse complement strand
CCACAGTGTGGTGGCGATAGCGAGAAGGATACACCTGTAACCATGCCGAACACAGAAGTTAAGCTTCTTAGCGCCGATTGTAGTGAGGGGTTGCCCCTTGTGAGAGTAGGACGTCGCCACGCAACGGTAAAAAACAGATGAATGATTAAACTCATCTGTTTTTTTGTATTCTTTTTACTATTCAGCAAGAAGCTTTTCGATATCATCAATCATCTTTTCAGGAGAAGTCTGTGGTGCAAAGCGTTTGATGACAGCTCCATCTTTATCAATTAAAAATTTGGTGAAATTCCATTTAATTGCGTTAGTCATTGTACCAGGTGCATTTTCCTTCAAATAGGCGAATAAAGGATCAGTAGCTGCTCCATTTAATTCGACTAATTGATGCATTGGAAATGAAACACCATAAGTAGTTCGACAAGCTTGCGCCGCTTCTTCAGCAGAATCCAGTTCTTGTTTAAATTGGTTGGAAGGAAAGCCTAAAACGACTAATCCTTTTTCTTTATAGGTAGTGTAAAGTTGTTCAAGCTGCTCAAATTGTGGAGCAAGTCCACATTTGGTTGCAGTATTAACGATAATCATTGGATGATTCCGGTAGTCGTTTAGAGAGTAAGTAGTTCCATTTTCCAAAGTTGCATCAAAATCATAAACTGTCATAAAAATTCTCCTTTACTAATTGAGTAAGTACACACTTATTATAGAACAAAAAAACTGAGAAGCTTGTTTAAAAGCTCTCAGTTTTTTTAGTTAAATTATGCAAAGACGTCAGACCATTCATCTCGTTTTGCTAAGAATTCACGTGCTAGTGCTTGCGCACCCTCTAAAGTGTGACTTGCAGCCCAACCACATTGCGTTTCATTGCTTGCGGGTACTTCAGTAGCTTCAAGAACGTCCTTCATTGTTTTTTCTAAAACATCTAGTACATCGTCATAACTTTCATGATTCAGCACAGTTAGGTAAAAACCTGTTTGGCAGCCCATCGGCGACCAATCCACAATGTAGTCAGCATGATTACGAATTAGTTCAGCTGTTAAATGTTCAAGTGAATGTAAGCTTGGCATCTCCATATGCTCTTTGTTTGGTTGTTTGAAGCGGACATCATATTTAATGATCATGTCACCATTTTCACCAGTTTTGCGATCAGCAACACGGATATAAGGTGCTTTTACTTTTGTGTGGTCTAGATTGAAACTTTCAACATTCATTTTCATGTAAGTTACCTCGATTCATTTTTTGTTCAGTAGTGATAGCTAAATTCTAACATTTATTTAGAATAAGTTATAGGTACATCTTTGATTTTTAACCTTATTTCTATAAATGAAGAAATTTATTTAGTACTTTCCATTTTATCTAAGGCTTGGGTTAAGTCTGCTAATAAATCATCTATATGTTCGATACCTACAGAAAGACGAATCAACCCATCTTTGATTCCTGCTTTTTCACGTTTATCTTTTGGAATAGAAGCATGAGTCATAATCGAAGGAACCTCAACTAGACTTTCTACGCCACCTAAGCTTTCTGCTAGAATAAATAATTTTAATGATTCAACAAAAGGTACTGCTTTTGCATCTTCTTTTAAGTCAAAAGAGACCATACCACTAAAACCACTCATTTGTGTTTTTGCAATCTGATAGTTTGGATGACTTGTTAGTCCAGGATAATAAACAGTTTCAACAGCTGGATGATTCTCAAGAAAAGTTGCTACTGCTAAAGCATTTTTTTGATGTGCTTCCATTCGCACACTTAGCGTTTTGATCCCACGTTGGATTAGCCAACTATCCTGAGGGCCTAAGACTGCACCCATCGCATTTTGTAAAAAGCCAATTTTTTCCGCTAAGTCTGCTTTATTAGTGGTGACTAAACCAGCAACAACATCACTGTGTCCACCAAGATATTTCGTACCACTGTGAACAATGATATCTGCGCCAAGTGCCAATGGCTGTTGGAAATAAGGTGTCGCAAATGTATTGTCAACGATTGTTAATAGATTATGTTTTTTTGCGATGGCAAGACTAGTTTTTAGATCAGTAATTTTAAGGAGTGGATTACTTGGTGTTTCAAGATAAAGTGCCTTTGTGTTTGGTTGAATCGCTTGCTCAATTTGTTTAAGATCACTCGTATCAATAATTGTGTATTCTAAACCGATTTTAGAAAATACTTTATCAACTAATCGAAAAGTTCCGCCATAAACATCATCACCGAGTAAGATATGGTCACCAGGTTCAAACAGTGATAAAACTGTATGGATTCCTGCCAATCCTGACGAGAAAGCAAAGCCTTGGATTCCACCTTCAAGGTCTGCAATTAGTTCTTCTAATGCAAATCGGGTTGGATTACCTGAACGAGAATACTCGTATTTTTTTGGTTGACCAACACCGTTTTGCCGGTAAGTTGAGGTTTGATAAATTGGAACACTAACAGCACCCGTTGTTGGATCTTCACTAATACCACCATGAATTAATTTTGTTTGAATATGCATTTTTATTCCTCCTATAAATAAATATTTTTTGACAGATAACGATCACTTGCATCAGGGAAGATGGTTACGATTGTGCTTCCTGCAGGCAATTGTTGCACTTCTTTGAGGGATGCTGCAAAAGCGGCACCACTTGAACTACCAACTAATAATCCTTGATTTTTAGCTAAAGCACGCGTGTAATAGAATCCTTCCTCATCTGAGATAGTTTCAAAACGAGTAATAGGCAAAGACTCAATAAACGGAGGAATAAATTCTACACCAATTCCTTCAATTTCATGAGAAGCTGCTTTGCCACCATTCAAAATAGAGCCTTCGGGTTCAACACCAATTAGTCGAATATCACTTATCTGTTCTTTAAGATAACTTGCTGTGCCAGAAAAAGTTCCGCCACTACCAATTCCAGCCACGAAACTATTTATTTTTCCTGCCAGTTCGTCAATCAACTCTGGTCCAAGTGTGTGATAATAAGTTGCTGGATTGTCAGGATTTTCAAATTGTTTTGGGAGATAAACATTTTCTAATTTGGCTGCTAACTCCTGACTTTTTTTGATAGCACCGACCATTCCAAGTGAAGTAGGGGTATGAATGATTTCTGCACCTAGTGCCTTCATAAGTTGTTGTTTTTCAATACTAAACTTTTCTGGTACTACAAAAATAGTTTTTAAATGGTAGTTTAAAGCAGCTAAGGCTAAACCAATTCCGGTATTGCCAGCGGTTGGCTCAATGATCGTTGTGTCTTGGTTGATCTTGCCAGTTTTCAAACCTTGTTCAATCAAATAAAAACCAAGTCGATCTTTAACGCTACCTCCAGGATTCAAATATTCAAGTTTCGCATAGATTTTTGAATCTTTTGGTATTTCATAAGCATCATGCGTAAACTCAAATAAAGGTGTCTTGCCAATATAATCATGAATCGTTGTTAATATCATAGCTTCCTCCTAAAAATTCGATAAAAAAAAGGAGCTGACTATTAAATCAGCTCCTAGATACCATAAATTATTCGTGCTTTTCCAGAGAGTACACGTAAATTATGAAGGGCAATTAATAGACACGGCAAATAGTATGCTGCTTTTTTGCACCATACAACAACAAGTAATCAATTGATTGAAGTTACTTTGTGTGTTCATCATGTCTGTTCCTCCAGTAATATTTTTATCAAAAATAGCATGAAAAAATGTCAGAGTCAAAGTATTCGGTGATTTTTAGTGATAGGAATAATTGGATAGAGTGCATGATAAAGTGAATCACAGAATCAAATGAAGAAGTGTTGCTAGATAAAAATGAAGATTTGCTAGTCTTATCCACTGTTGTTTGATACAATAAAAAAGATGATGATAAACAAAAAAGGAGCAATTTAAATGATTTCAGCAAGCGATTTAAAAGCCGGTATGACATTTGTACAAGATGGAAAATTAATTAAAGTTTTAGACGCAAGTCACCACAAACCTGGTAAAGGAAATACAGTTATGCGTATGAAACTAAAAGATGTTCGTTCTGGTGCAACATATGATACAACTTTCCGCCCAGAAGAAAAATTTGAAAAAGCACACATTGATACAAAAGCTGTTCAATACTTGTATACAATGGATGACACAGCGTTCTTCATGGATCTAGAAACATATGAACAATATGAGATTCCTGTTGAAACAGTTGAAGAAGAAATGAAATACATCCTAGAAAATATGGAAGTAAAAATTCAATTTTTCGGCAGCGAAGTAATCGGTGTGCAATTACCAACAACTGTTGTTTTACGTGTTGTTGAAACACAACCTTCAATCAAAGGTGCAACAGTAACTGGTTCAGGTAAACCAGCAACAATGGAAACTGGCTTAGTTGTCAACGTTCCTGACTTTGTTGAAGTAGATGAGTTATTAGAAATCAATACAACTGAAGGTTCTTATATCAAACGTGCCTCAAAATAATGAAATAAAAAAGTGCCGCAAAGATCTGTTCAGGTCTTTGCGGCACTTTTTTATAAGGAGAAAATCATTTTCAAGCTTAAATGATTAGTAAGTGACAGTGGTATCTTCATTGGTAATTAGTTGAATGACATGCGCTAAAAATTTTTCGGGATCTTCTCCTACTAATTTTTCCTCACGTTTCCCATCAAGTAAATGATACATTTTTTGGGCATCTTGTAAGAGATAGTAGTCATTTTCACCTTCAATATGAAATGCTTGAAGATCGTTTGGAAATTCAATATGGATGTCAATTACGCTAATTCCACCCAAACGATTGGTTAAATAATCTTCTATTTCTTTTGCTGTTACAGTTTTCATATTTCTCGCCTCTTTGCTTTAATAATTTTATTATATACCTATCAAAAAAGAGTGGGGTAAAAAACGTCTTGCTGAAGCTGAGGCATAATGATCAACTAAGTCTATTTGTTATGCTAAACTATGAAACAGTACGAAGAAGAAAGGACGTAATCGTGATGAAGACATTAGTAATTGTCAGCCATCCCAATCTTCAAGAATCATTGAATCAACAATTTTTTAAAGAGGCATCTCAATCGCTTTCGATTACATGGCATCATTTAGAATCTGTCTATCCAGCCGGAGAAATCAACCAAAATGACGAATTAGCGTTGTTAGCAACGCACGAGCGAATCATTTTCCAATTTCCTCTTTATTGGTATAGCGCACCTGCACATTTAAAAATATGGCAAGACACAGTGTTGGCTAAAGCAAGTAAAGTGCTAAAAGGAAAAGATTTTGGTGTTGTAGTAACGACTGGCGTTGCAGAAAAAGAATATCAAGCAGGCGGAAAAGAAGAGTTCACGCTGTCTGAATTTTTGCGACCATATCAACGAATTGCACACAAATTTCAAATGAATTATTTGCCTCCATTCGTATTAGCACAATTTATGTATCAGACTTCAGAGATACGATTTGAACGCTTAATTGCTTATCAGCAATATCTTTCTTTAACTGGAAAACCAAGTCTTGTTCAGCGAATCAACTGGTTTCTTGAACAAATAGAAAAAAATACGCATTTTTCAGAACCGCAAAAATCCTATCTCCTAGATGGCTTAAAAGAACAACAGGAGATGATCGAAGACTTGACCTTCACACTGGGTGAATTAAAGGAGGAAAATGAATGAGTAGTGAGTGGTTACAGCAACAAATTGACGAGCTGAATGAAAAAAATGTTCATTATGAGGATGCTGCTTTGTTATTTGAATTGAAAAAATTAGTCAAAGAAAGCGACGAGCGCATCACTCAACTGCAGGGAGAAATTGATGGAAAATCATGGAATCATCGTGAGTGGTAAAAAGGATTAGAAAATTTTAAGAAAAAAATGTGCATAACTATTGTTATTTGTTACAATGAGGATAAGGCATAACACTATTTTTAACATAAATTATTGGTGGTGAACTTATTGAAAAACAAAAATGAACGAGATGAAAATGTTCGGATGTCTAGAAGGCGTCAGCAAAAGCAACGAATGCAAAAAAGATTGTTGATTATTGGTGCCTGTTTGGTATCAGTCTTGGTGATTGGCGGCTCAGTCTTGGGATTGACGCAGTTCGGAAAATCAACTTCTAGTGCCAAAGAAACACCTGAAACAACTGTTTCTTCAACGCAAAAAAATGAAAAAAAAGCGAAGAAAAAACAAAGTAAAAAAGCGACAAAAACAACCGATAGTTCAACAAAATCATCAACAGAAACGAGTAGCACAGATAAAGAGTCAGCAGATGAACTACAAACGATTTTGACGACTTACTCAGAGAAGTTGACTGAACAAACACCAATATTGATTGATGAATATCAAACAGAAATTCAATCAAATCAAAATGGGGTTGCAGGATTATCTTCGATTGCTAATCAGAAAGCATTAGCACTACAAGCAATTTCAAATGAAGGAATCAGCAAATTAAAAGCTGCACATCAAGCAGATAGTTCCTCAACTGTCGATATTAATTCTTTGGTTGACCAGCTATCAAGTAAATACACAACTGAAGTAGCAAAAATATCAGATATTTATTTACGAACGAGTAGTGCGCTGCAAGCTGAAGAAGCAAACAAACAGGAAACAAGTAGTTCAACCTCAGAAGAAACAATGACTTCAACTACCGAACAAACGGCTGAAACAACAAGTAATCAAATGACTGATACGTCAGAAACTACAACGAATCAATCTGCAACAACTGTTGTATTAGCTGGTGAAGGCCCCAATCAAGTTGCACAACGTACAGGTGTACCAGTCGAAACAATCTTAGCATTGAATGGAATGACGATGGATGATTATTTCTTAACGCCTGGTGCTGTACTTCAATTGCAATAAGCAATAAAAAACTGCGAGATGTTACTAACTCTAGAAAGGTCCCCTTTCCAAGAGTAGAACAGACTCGCAGTTTTTTTGTTGTTTAAGCTTTCTTCAAGCGTTTTTCGCGAAGAAAGTAATGAATCGTCATTAAAAACAAGAAGGCTAACCCAATAAGCAAGGAAATTCTTGTTTCAGGGTTAATAAACATGAAACAAAGAATAATAGCTAAAAATGCTAAAGTTAAATAATTGGTGTAAGGGGATAATGGCATTTTGAATGGATGTTTTGTCATTTGTTCAGCGTGGATTTTACGGAATTTGATTTCACTGATTAAAATGACAATCCAAGGAATCATTCCTGGTAAAATACTTGAACTATAAACAAAGACAAAAATATTTTCAGAGTGAGTAACAAACATTGGTAGCAAATAATTGATGACCAAACCAATCAAGATACCTCCTGAAATGGCAACAACTGGATAAAATGGAACACCATGACGAGATAGTTTTAAGAAACGCTTCGACATTTTTCCATTAACTGCCAATGTGTAAATCATGCGACTGGCGCTGAAAATACCAGAGTTACAGCCAGATAAGGCAGCAGTGATTACCACAAAGTTAATCAATCCAGCGGCAAAAGTAATCCCAATTTTCGCGAATGTTTGAACAAATGGGGACCCGATTTCACCAAGCTGATTCCATGGATAAATACTTACGATAATAAAAATAGCACCAATATAAAAAATAAGAATGCGTCCAATGGTAGATTGAACAGCTTCAACGATTGTTTTTTGTGGATTTTTTGCTTCACCAGCAGTCATCCCGATTAACTCAATTCCTTGATAAGAAGCTATCACGATGGATAAAGCAAAAAAGAAACCTTTCACGCCACCGGTAAAGAAGCCACCATTTTTCCAAAGATTTGAAATACCAATAGGTTGACCATGATTGCCAAAGCCAAAGAAGATAACGCCTAAACCAGCCACAATCATCAAAATGATCGTTACGACTTTGATCATCGAAAACCAAAATTCTAATTCACCGAAGGCTTTTACTGAAAACAAGTTAGCTAACATCAAGAAAAGTATCACAGCGATACCAGGAATGATGGTTGGCAAATTTGGCCACCAATAATTCATATACTCGCCAACGGCAATGACTTCACTAATTCCAACTACGACATACTGAAAGAAATTGCTCCAAGCAGTTAAGTAACCAGCAACTGGATGGATGTAATCACTCGCGTAATTAGCAAATGAACCTGTAGAAGGGTCAACGTAAAGCATCTCGCCTAATGCACGCATAATCAAGTATAAAAACAAGCCAGCAACAGCATAGGCAATCATTACAGAGGGACCAGTCCAGCGAATGGTTGAAGAGGCACCCATAAACAATCCAACGCCAATTGTTCCTCCCAACGCGATCATTCGAATATGACGTGCGCTAAGACTTCGATTTAATTTTCCTTCTTCCATACAAAAACTCCTTTCATAATTTAGAGAATAAGCCAACACATTTGATTAAATTTATCAGTCAAAAAAATAAATTATTGATAAATAAAAACAGTTATTAAATTAATCTCTTGATGTGATTTTACAGAAAGGATTCAAAAAACGCGAGAAGAAATTTAATTTAATTGCAAAGTTTTTTGTTGAAAATGTTTTCTTAATGAGTTAAACTATCTTTAAATAAAAAGTTAGGTAAACCTAAAAAGGAGTGCTTAGGATGGCGAAACCAACAATCAGCGTAGAGAATCTTTCCGTTGCGTACCAAGGAAAGATCGCTTTAAAAAATATATCTTTAACGATTCAATCAGAAAAAATGACAGGAATTATTGGACCGAATGGTGCGGGGAAATCAACTTTTATGAAATCTTTGTTAGAATTAATTCCCAAATCTTCTGGTACGGTGACGTTTTCAGGTCAATCTGTAAAAGAGGTTCGGAAAAAAATTGCTTACGTTGAACAACGAAGTGCAATGGATCTATCTTTTCCAATTGATGTTTTTGGTGTGGTATTACTTGGAACGTATCCTTCGCTAAGGATTGGAAAAAGACCAGGAAAACTGGAGAAAGAACGAGCAGCACAGGCGCTAGTCAAAGTCGGAATGGAAAAATTTGCTAATCGACAAATCAGTGAACTATCTGGTGGTCAATTACAACGAGTGTTTATTGCACGGGCATTGACACAGGGTGCGGAATGGATCTTTTTAGATGAACCCTTTGTGGGAATCGATGCTGTTAGTGAGAAAAAGATTTTTTCGATTTTACAAGAATTGCGTGCAGAAGGCAAAACAATTTTGATTGTTCATCATGATTTGCATAAAGTAACTGAATACTTTGATGAAGTAATTTTATTAAATCGTGAGCTGATTGCATCTGGGACGGTTCAAGAAACTTTTACTTCAAATAATCTGCAGTTAGCTTATGGTGAAGTAATTGGCCAGTTGGTAAAGGGGGAACAAGCATGATTCAGTCATTTGTTGAGGGGGTATTCAATTATCAATTTTTACAATATGCATTGATTACATCTATTTTAGTCGGATTAGCTTCAGGAGTGATCGGTTCATTTATTATTTTACGCGGAATGTCTCTGATGGGGGATGCAATTTCTCATGCAGTTTTACCCGGAGTGGCAATTTCTTATATGTTTGGGTTTAGTTATATTTTGGGCGCAACTGCTTTTGGTGTGCTGACTGCTGCATTGATTGGTTTTGTCACACAAAAGAGTCGCTTAAAAAATGATACGGCAATCGGGATTGTTTTTAGTTCATTTTTTGCATTAGGAATCATTCTTATCTCTTTTGCTCAAAGTGCAACTGATCTTTATCATATTCTATTTGGTAATGTTCTAGCTGTTCGTGAGAGTGATTTATATCTCACGGCAATCGTTAGTGCTGTTGTCTTATTATTTATTTTCATTTTTTATAAGGAATTGAAAATTACTTCTTTTGATCCAATGATGGCAAAAGCCTATGGGTTAAACACAACATTTATTCATTACGCATTGATGTTTTTCTTAACTTTAGTTGCTGTAGTGAGTCTTCAAACAGTTGGAACAATCTTGGTGATTGCCATGTTGATTACACCAGCTGCAACAGCGTACTTGTTAACGAATCGTTTATCTATAATGATTGCTTTATCTGCGAGTTTTGGTGTGTTGAGCGCAATCGTGGGTGTATTTTTCAGTTACAGTTATAACTTACCTTCAGGGGCAACGATCGTGTTGGCATCAGCTGTGTTTTTTGCCCTAGCATTTTTATTTTCACCAACAAAAGGCATTTTGTTTCAAAGAAAGGAGCAAACAAATGAAGAAATCTAAATTACTAATCTTGTTATTCGCACTAGGAATTTTCCTAGTAGGTTGCTCAGCAAAGAGCGAGAAATCAGAACAAACGAAAGATGGAAAACTAACTGTTGTTGCGACAAATTCAATTCTGGCAGACATGGCAAAAGAAGTTGGAAAAGACAAGGTAACGATTCATAGTATCGTGCCCGTGGGAACTGATCCACATGAGTATGAAGTTTTACCAGAAGACATCAAAAAAGCTAGTGATGCAAAAGTTATCTTGTATAATGGACTGAATTTGGAAACAGGGAATGGTTGGTTCAATAATTTGATGGAAACTGCTAAAAAAGTCGAAGATGAAGATTATTTTGCCGTTAGTCGTGAAGTAGAGCCACTTTATTTAACAAGTGCTGGTCAAGAAACACAGGCAGACCCGCATGCATGGCTGGATGTGTCTAATGGAATCAAATATGTTGAAGAAATCACTCGAATTTTGAGCGAAAAAGATCCTGAGAATAAAGAAGTTTATGAAAAAAACAGTCAAGAATACCGTAAAAAACTTGAATCATTGGATCAACAAGCAAAAGAGTCATTTGCTACGATCAGTGAGGAGAAAAAGTTACTAGTCACCAGTGAAGGTGCATTTAAATATTTTTCAAAAGCGTATCAATTACCAGCCGCTTACATTTGGGAAATCAATACAGAAAGTCAAGGAACACCTGATCAAATGTCTGCAATTATTGACCAAGTCAAAGCGTCAAAAGTCCCTGGTTTGTTTGTAGAGTCGAGTGTCGATCCTCGGAGCATGGAACGTGTATCGAAAGAAACCGGTGTTCCTATCGCTGAAAAGTTATTTACAGATTCAGTAGCCAAATCAGGTGAAACAGGTGATTCTTACTATGGAATGATGAAATGGAATATTGAAGCAATTCATGATGGGTTATCAAAATAAATTCATTATCCAAAAGGTTGAACTAAAACATTCTTTTGTTTTAGTTCAACCTTTTTCTGTTTTCGTATATGGATAGCAAAAGGAAGTATCAATGACAGATAGTTATTCGAAAAAAGAAAAAACATCTTCGAAAAGTTCTTTTTTAATTCAATGAGCTAGTTACTTTGGATCATAATTTTTTTTCGCATTTTTTTAGTGTAATAATGTTTTTTTCTTTCGATTTCCGTTATAGTTAAGGGTAAGAAGGAGAGGTGTAGCTATGAATTTCACACGTAAAGATAAGCATCAAATTAAAGAAGACGTCTTTCGTTTGCTTGACCAACAAGAAGCAACTAAAAAAGACCAAGACCTTCAATTTCTTGAAACCGAGATGGCAAAATTATTCATAGCGAATGCAACAGATGACGCAGTTGAACCAGAACGTTACATTGGAAAGTGGATTTTTGATGAGTTTCAGCCACTAGATGAAACGGCCGGAATTGGTTACTTTGTTTTCATTTCTGCAGTTGGATTTATACCAGGAGTCTTAGTCAAGCAAAATCAAGAAGTTCAAACGAAAGCTTGGCCAGCACTTTTTTCTGTCATTGGTACTGAAAATGTTATTCAGAAAATCCAAGCAGCGTATTATAAGAGTTCATTTATTGCACACAGTAAGTTAATGAATAGCTATTATAACCAGTTGATGTTAGTAGCACGACCAGGAAAAATACCACAAACATTTACTTATACGCAACAAAAAAACTTACATGAAGATGTGTTATACTCTCGAGATTTATCAGAACTTCCTCAAACAGAGCAAGTACGTTTACATCAATTGTTGAATACAAAACCAGTCTCTTGGAACTTCTTCCAAGCATTGGATGACAAAAAAAAGCTAATCTCAACGAATTATTGGGAAGTTTTTGTTACTCGTAATCGTTGGCTAAAGGAAAAGAAAGTCGCTGATCAACAAATTGAGTTCGTCCAATTAAAAAAAGAAAAATTATATTATGGATTATATAGTCGGTAATCTTGCTACCAATAATCTATTACTTAATCAATAATCTATTACTTAATATAGAAGAAAAATGAAATAAGCGAGGAAATTTATGACTTTAAAGGAAGAAATCATTCGCGAAAGTAAACGCTTGGGTATTGATAAAATCGGGTTCACGACTGCGGAGCCTTTTGATCACTTGAGAGAATCACTGGAAGAACAAAAAGCCGCAGGGCATACTTCTGGTTTTGAGCATCCAGTAATTGAAGAACGACTTTATCCAGAAAAAACATTTGATCAACCTCAATCTATTATTTCAATTGCATTGGCATATCCCACAAAAATTCATGAGGAAATCCCAAAAGATGAAAAAAGAGGGCAATTTGCCCGCGCTTCTTGGGGAATCGATTATCATGATATTCTGCGAGATCGTTTAAATCGTTTGATTGAATTTATTACAACACGCGGAAAACAGTGGCAAGCAGAGGAAGAGTGGCGCTTTGCTCCACAAGTAGACACAGGAGAGTTGATTGATGTAGCAGTCGCACAGCGAGCTGGCTTAGGTTTTATTGGACGCAATGGTCTGCTGATTACGGAAGAGTTTGGTTCTTTTGTTTATTTAGGTGAAATTGTTACAAATATTGTTTTTGAACCGGATGAACCAGGTGTGTTTGGTTGTGGGGATTGTACTCGTTGTATCGACGGCTGTCCGACGAAAGCGCTGCTTGGAGATGGGCGAATGAATGCCCAAAGATGCTTGTCTTATCAGACCCAGACAAAAGGGTTGATGCCAGAAGAGTATCGAAAAAAGATGCGTAATGTCATTTATGGTTGTGATATCTGTCAGCTAGTTTGCCCATATAATAAAGGGAAAGATTTTCATTTCCATGAAGAGATGGAGCCAAAAGTTGATGAAGTATACCCTAAACTAAAACCAATGCTTTCTATTTCTAATAAAGAATTTAAGCAACAATTTGGTCATCTAGCTGGTTCGTGGCGTGGGAAAAAGCCACTTCAACGAAATGCATTGATTGCCTTAGCAAACCTCGGCGATCGAGACTCATTACCGGAGATTGCTGCTTGTCTCAAAGATGTCCGTCCAGTGATTCGTGGAACGGCCGCTTGGGCAATCGGACGTTTGGGTGCGAAAGCTCCAGAAGAATGGTTAACAGTTCTGCAAGACTCATTGGCGAAAGAAACAGATGAAGAAGCGAAGCTAGAATTTGAAAAAGCAATCGAAATTTTACAAACGAAGCAGAGAAAAAAACAGAAATAGCTCAAAAGTGCAAGGATTTGCCTAATTTTTGCTAATTCATTCATTTTTAGTCAGTAATTGTTGTAACAATTACTGACTTTTTTGCTGTTTTTGTTGTTTTTTGACTGAAATTCGTTATTTAAGCAAAAAAAAATGCATTTTTCTTCTAAAATTTTCGTTGTAATGTTACAAAATGTCGAGTTTTTGTGAAAAAACACACGGGTTGATGAAAATGTTTTCTTCTTTGATACCAACGGTTTCTACGACTTTAGTCTGAGAGGGCAGACTAGTGAAATGTTACAAATATTAAAAAAAATGTCATTTTGTCATCAAATGTCATCATTCTTTTACCTATGAAATATTTTCAAATGTTAAAGTTAATGACGTTGAAAGAAACTAAGAGGACATGAGGGAGTTTAATATATGAATTCAATGAAGAAGATCGTTTTAGGAACAACTTTTGCTGCAGGTGCTGCAATGTTTGTGGGAGCTACAGAAGCTCATGCTGACGAAACTTATACAGTCAAATCAGGTGACACTTTATCTACAATTTCACAACAATTTGCAGGTGACAATTCTTTAATTAACACAATTGCAGAAAAAAATTCTATTTCTGATATTAACCGTATCTACGTTGGTGAAGAATTAACTATCCCAACATCAGGCGAAGTTTCAACTAAAGCAGAAGTAAAAACTGAAACCAAACAAGAAACAGCAGCAACTGAACAAGCAACTCAACAATATACATACGTTGCACCAGTTGAAACTGTTGAACCAGTAGTTGCAACACCAGCAGCTCCTGCAGCTTCAACAAGTGATGCAAAAGAATGGATCGCTCAAAGAGAATCAAGCGGTTCTTATACAGCTACTAACGGACGTTACATCGGACGTTACCAATTAGATTCATCATACTTAAATGGTGACTACTCAGCTGCTAACCAAGAACGTGTTGCTGATGAATATGTATCATCACGCTACGGTTCATGGGATGCTGCTAAAGCATTCTGGTTATCAAACGGCTGGTACTAAGTCGAGTAATCAACTGAAACCAAAATAGTTGAAGCCAAGGAAATTACTTTCGAGTGATTTTCTTGGTTTTTTTGTTTTTCAAAAAAATAATTGCTATTCTTGCATATCTAATTGTGTAGAGGAGCGGATGAGGGATGCCGTAAGACAAAAAAATAGTGCTGAGATATAATAGTTATAAAGCGTTTTCTATTTTTGATTTAAAAAAGGAAGGTGAGCGGATGAGTACGATAACGGGATATCCACAAGCAGCAATCAACTCAAAGAGCAGCTTATTTTCGAGTATTCGAGTAATAATTGAAACAGCATTTTATGGAAATAATGTACAAGTGATCGAGCATTTAGCACAAGCATATCAGTTAGCAGCTAGTAGTCCTGGGACGATCGTGACAGATTTAGCTGTCTCTCACACAGAAGAGTTAAAACTTCCAAAAGATAGCAAAGTTTTAGTTTTTAATGATGGTGAAATTGTTGGTCGAACTGCGGCAGCACGTAGGGTAATCGGTGAACCAGAGATTAACCAGGTGAAGTATGAAAAAATTTTACGGGAAGCAATTTATCAAAGTAGAACACGTCAGTTTTATCATGGTGAAGTCATTGTTGGGTTGGACCAGGAATTTTCAGTTAAAGCACATGTGCTGATTCCTGAAGGTTTTGAGAATAATCTATACTCGTATTTATTGAACTTTCAAGCGTTAACAGCAGAAATTGAAAACGAGTATCAGCATTCGCAAACATATCATGAGGGCGACTTGTACATCTTTGCTGATCCAGAATGGCAAAACCCAGCGTTTCCTGATGGCTTGGTATTGATTGATGCTGTGCATAATGTAGCAGCTGTTTTGGGACTACGTTACTTTGGTGAGCTAAAAAAAGCAACGCTGACTCTTGCTTGGGCGCTAGCAAATCGAAATGGTTTCATTGCGTGTCATGGAGGACTGAAGCAATATCAATTTCCATCACATCATTACACGATGGCCGTTTTTGGCTTATCTGGTTCTGGAAAGTCAACGATTACGTTAGCAAAACGCGCAGATGATGTAGTAACTGTGCTGCATGATGATGCGTTTGTCATCTCAAAAACAAAAGGATCAACCACGGCACTTGAGCCAGCCTACTTTGATAAAACACAAGACTATGCTTCAGATGATCCAACAATTGCATCATTTTTAACCTGTCAAAATGTGGGGGTTACGCTGAATGACTCTGGGAAAAAAGTATTGGTGACTGAAGATATTCGTAATGGCAATGGTCGGGCAATCAAATCACGATTTGTTACGCCAAATCGTGTAGATCATTTAGATGATAAAATCGACGCAGTTTTTTGGATTATGAAAGATGATGTTTTTCCACCGGTTGTTAAAATGAATGATCCTATCTTAGCCGCAATTTTCGGTGCAACATTAGCAACAAAACGGTCAAGTGCAGAAAACATTCGAAATCAAGAAGAAGTGGATCAGCTAGTCTTCGTTCCATACGCTAATCCATTTAGAGTATATCCATTAGCTGAAGACTATCAAGCTTTTAAAGAGCTGTTTGAGCAACAAAACACCGATTGCTATATTTTAAATACAGGATTTTTTGACCAAAAAAAAATTACACCTGAAATCACATTGAAAAGTGTAGAGGCTATTGCTAAAAAACAAGTGCAATTTCTGCCACTAGGAAAGTTAACGGAATTGTCTTATTTACCGATAGCTGGATTTTCTGAGCGATTTAATGAGGTAACTTATCAAGAACGTTTGTATCAGCGGTTGAGTTCAAGAAATCAATTTCTGCAAGAACAAGCAGAGCTTTTAGAGGGATACCATGAACTTCCTGCTGAAGCAACGGAATATTTGGAACGATTATTGAAAAAGTTGAAGAAATAAAGAGAGCTTGTGGAAATCAAACAGTCATCTTTTGAGAGCAGACAACATATTGGTTTGCAGTATAGGAGAAAGAGATGATTTTAACAAATTTTTTGGGGTAAATTAATGATTGATTGACCTATCAAGTGAACAAGAAGAACAAAAAAGAGCGAGACAGATGTCCGCTCTTTTTTTAACTCACACTCAACTAACTGACTTCGAGATATAAGTTTTTATTTCTTTTTGATAATTTTTGTCCTGCCAATTTCCCGTGTTTAGGTAGTCCGCTAACAAATACCCGATATAAGGACCTGTTGTTAAACCAGAGGAACCTAGCCCGCTTGCAACTAATAAGGTGGGATCATCTGGAACCGAACCAAAAAATGGTGAAAAATCAGACGTATATGCACGAGTACCCACACGAAAATGATAGTGCCAATCGTTTAGTTGCTCCGGTTTTGCTAAAAATTGTTTCGTGTGAGTAGTAAGCATTTCATAAGCTGTTTTAGTAGGAGCTAAGTCCCAACCACCGTCGTTTTCATGCGTGGCACCAATCAAAATTTTACCAGACATGAATGGAATAAAATCAGCTTCACCATCAAGCATCGCTACAGGCCATTCGCTACTGTGTTGATATGGAGAGTCAAAAACTAATAATTGTCCTTTTTGAGGTCGAATATCAACTGTATAGCCAATTGTTTCCAGCAAAGGTTTTAATGCAGGACCCGGAGTAAGAATGATTCGATCAACTAGTTTTTCACCAAAATCGCCTTGAATCAACCATGTATCACCTTTTGGTTGAAACGAAACGCGATCATTGATAATTGCCACTTGCTGATGGGTTAATCGTTTTGCTAGTTGCGTTAAATAAGCTTTGCCGTCAAGTTTTCCTCCACCACTGATATGAAGTGAAGGTGCTGGTTTAAGCAGTTCAAGTTTAGTGGCCGTTTGAGTTGGTGTTAGTAGTTCGATATCACCGATTTCTGGTGCTTCTTTTTTGCGTTCCTCCGCTAATTCTGCAAGTGAAATTAAGTCTTCTTGAGAACGTAATAAAAGAGTTCCTGAACGATCATAAATGGTTGAATCCAGTTGAAAATCTTGAATCAATTTATCGAAGAAAGCAGCACCATCTTTTGCTAGTTGATACCACTGTTTGTTCCGTCTTTTGGAAAGCCAAGGAGAAATTATTCCTGCACTGGCTTTTGTTGCTTGACCAGTAGCGTCATCGAATAAAGTGACCTCGAATTTTGTTGTATCTAAGTAATTTGCGAGGGTCATACCGATGATTCCACCGCCAATAATGGCAATTTTTTCCATAAAAGAGCCTCCTTTTTCGTTCTCATTCTTACACAAAAAGAAGATGGATGCAAACACCCATCTTCTTTCGTTTAATTTTATTTTTTATTTAAATAGTAAGGCATGAATTGAGCAAAGCTGATAATCAGCAAGACAAGTAAAACACCGAGTGCTGCTTTTGAACCTAAAGTAGTAGCTGCTTCATAATTCAAAGTGGAATGGTCTTGTACAAGGTTGATAATGATTGCTACCAGTGATGTAGCAATCGCACCAGAGAATTGTTGAAGAGTGTTGAATAGCGCATTTCCATCTCCTTGTAACTCTTCGCTTAAGGCGTTCATCCCAGTAGTCATCATATTGCTGTAGGAAAGTCCGATACCAATCATGTAGAAAACATGACAAGCCACTAACCAAATCAAAGAAGCATGACCAATCAATAGAACGAGCGCCAACCAACCAATGAAGGATAAGATCAAACCAACTAAGATTGGTTTTTTAGGTCCATGTTGGTCGAGTAATTTTCCAGAGAATGGAGATAAAATCGCACCGATTGCGGCTCCCGGAAGCATGGACAAACCAGCGATAAAGGCAGTATCTCCCTGAACGATTTGAATGAAATTTGGTAGGACAAATGAAACGCCAAGTAATAGAAATTGATAAATTAAGAAACTAAATAGAAATAATCGGAAGGTTTTGTTAGATAAAATTGATAAGCGAATCAATGGTTGCTCGATTGTTTTCGAACGTTGATAGAATAAAAAGAAACCAATGATTGCGATAATCAAAGCGAGCCAACTAATTAGCTGACCAATCGTGCTCAGGAAGGTTAAAGCACCGCTGAAAAGTAAACATAAACCTAGTACGCTAAGAAAATCTAAGTGGCCACCTTTTTCTACACTTGTTTCTGGGATGGAGAATAGACCAATCACTAATGAAATCAGTAAAACTGGTACAAGGAATAGAAAAATGTGATTCCAAGTAAAAGCGGAGGTCAAAATTCCACCATAAGTTGGTCCAATAGCCGGAGCAATTGCAGTAGTCAATGTTCCGACACCGATCATCGTACCACGGCGATTCATGGGGGCATACGTCAAAATGATATGAAACATCAATGGAAGCGCGATACCAGTCGCAATCCCTTGTAATAGGCGCCCCATTAGGAGAATCATGAAAGTTGGTGAGAAAAAATCAACTAAGATACCAGCAAGAAACAGAAAATTTGAAAATAAAAATAATTTTCGAATACTAAAATTGCGGTTTAAATAGGTTGATAACGGCACGATGATTGAAATCATCAATAAGTAAATCGTTGTTACCCATTGGACTTGAGCCGTTGTCAAATCAAATTGAGTAATCAGCGTTGGAAAAGTTACGTTCATCGCAGTTTCAATCAGAACACCTGCGAAGGACATAATACCAGTTGCAATCACTGCGGGAACAAGTAGTAGTTCTTTTTGTTTTGTCATACATTTCACCTCTTAAAAATTTCGCAAAAAAAGAGAGAAGATTTCTATTAAAAAATAGAAACCGCCTCTCTCTCGACACGCATTTACGTGTTATCTGTACGATTGTTTGCTGGGATTATTTTAGCATAGACTCAAATTTTATGTCAATAAGATTAGTCAAGGATCCTCAAAAAGGTTATGATTGAATGGAGTGTGAAAATGGAAACAAATCAAAAAAATCGTAAATACATAAAGCAAGGGTAGGAGAAAAACAAAATGGATAAAATTGAATGGCGTAAAGCTGAACCAGGCTATCGGGTAACAAAAAAAACGCAGATTTTAGAATTGCCTGAACAAAATTTTTTCACAATTAAAGGTGTAGGAGATCCAAACCAAGAAGATTTCCAACGACGTATTGGGACATTGTATCCAGTGAGTTATGCAATTAAAATGTCACCGAAAAATAATTGGAACATTCCTGGTTATCAACCCTATACTGTCTATCCATTAGAAGGTCAATGGGGATTACAAGAAAAGTATTTGCAGGAAAAAGTGATGCTAAAAGACCATTTTGCTTATCAATTGATGATTAAACAACCTGATTTCGTGACACCAGAGATTGCCCAGCTTGCAATTGAGCGTTCGGCAAAAAAAATTCCCGAAGATTTGCTTACACAATTACAATTCGAGGTGATTGAAGAAGGGGTAGTTGGACAAATTTTACACATTGGTTCTTATGATGAAGAGCAGGAGAGTTTTGAAAAATTAACCGCTTTTCTTGAAGAAGAAGGCTATTATCGAGTATCCAAAGAGCATAAAGAAATCTATCTAAGTGATCCTAGAAGAGTGGCACCAGAAAAACGAAAAACAATTTTACGTGTGCGCATTGCAAAAAAATAGGCGAATCAGAAGTAATTTCTAAAGTAAACACGCAAATGATTGAGTAAGTTTGTTATAATTATGGATGAGAGAGGTGTCCAGGATGAAAAAAAGTCAACGACAGGCATTGATTCGCCAAATAATTACAGAATATCCAATTAGCACGCAAGAAGAGTTGCGTGCACGATTAGAGGAATCGGGTGTTAGTGCAACTCAAGCAACAATTTCTCGTGATATTCGTGAAATGAAAGTGATTAAGGTTCAAGACGAAGAGCAACGTGTTCGTTATTCTCTTTTTAGTCAACCATCCGTTTCGTTAAATGAGCAACGTTTGCGCTCTGCCGTTAAGCGAGAAGTTTTACGAATTGAGACAGTCCAATTTATGGTTGTTGTGTTAACTGAAAAAAATGGAGCAGATGTGGTAACAAACTGGTTGGATGAAGTTGCTTATCCAGAAGTTGCAGCGACAATTGCAGGCTTTGATACATTTATCGTCGTTTGTCGTTCAGAAAGTGAAGCACAAGCATTCGCCGAAAAATTAGAAAGTATGCGCGAATAACGCCAAAGCCAAATAATAAGTAGTAGTAATAGCTAGAACTGTTTTTGACACAAAGATTGTGAGCTTGAATTTTTGGTAGTTATTTGCAGGACTTATTTATGAAAGCGTTCTAAAAGTGGTCTTGAGTGGCTGGAAGATCTATCTGAGTTAGGGCAAGAAAGAAGTCAAAAGGTGGGGAAGTTTGTTCGTTTTCTGGTAATGGAGGAGGAGGAAAAAATGATGACGGGTATGATTATTTTTTTGACTGTGTTGGTGTATGGAGTAAATTTTTTAGTATATATGTATCTTAAAATCAATAAAATTAAGGATTATCTAGAAAAATTAGCTATTTATTTTGGAACAAACATGACGTTGTTATTTACAAGTGGTATTTTTATGTTTTTTGGTAAACTAGTTGAAGATGGCATTTTAGCATTTGAATGAGCAGATTCTTTGAATAAACGTCTCCAATAGGCTTACACTAGAAGTGTAGTAAGAAAGTCGAAAGGAGTAGTACAATGAAAAAATTATACGAAACAGCGATGATTAACCATGGTGGGCGAGAAGGCTCAGTCGAAGCACCAAATGGTTCAATGCACATGAAGATCACACCACCAGGAATCCATGCGGAGGGAACAAATCCTGAACAATTATTTGCAGCGGGATATGCTTCATGTTTTAATGGTGCATTACAGCACATGGTCAAAGAAGCAGGCTTAGATGCTGATTCAACAGTTAAAGCACGCGTTTCACTTTACACATTAGATGATGGTGGCTACCAAATTGGTGTTGTTCTAGAAGCTCATGTGGAAGGTGTTAGTGAAGAAGAAGCACGAAAATTAGTTGATGATGCACATGAATTTTGCCCTTATTCAAAAGCAACTAAGGGAAATATCGAAGTACAAGTAGACCTTGTTTAATAGTATTAATGAAAGAATATTTGAACGTAAGAGCTGACTTAGCTGTCAGTTTTTACGTTTTTTTGTTTTTTAATCGTTCAAACATTTATAATCAATTATAAAGAAACGGAAACCACAGTTGTCATGGGCTGTGGGGTTTGCTATTGTAGATGCAAGAAGAGAAAGTGGGAGGATTAGTCGATGGCAAAAATCATGGTAGTCGAAGACGAAGAAGTCATTCGTCAGCTAATTATGGAAGAGTTAGAAAAGTGGCAATTTGAAACGTTTGGAACAACTGATTTTAATCAAGTTTTTTCGGATTTTGAAGAAGAAGCACCGCAATTAGTTTTATTAGATATCAATCTTCCAGTTTTCGATGGTTATTACTGGTGTCAAAAAATTCGCGAAGTATCAAAAGTACCAATTATTTTTATCTCAAGCCGTAATACGAATATGGATATGATTATGGCAATGAATATGGGAGCAGATGATTTTGTAACCAAACCATTTCAAGTGGACGTGTTGATTGCTAAGATCAACGCGCTATTGCGTCGATCTTACAATTATACGGAGCTGTCTAGTGAAATGATGAGTCATAATGGCATCACGTTAAACGTTGATAATGGCAGTATGGAAATTGACGGAGAAATCATTGATCTAAGTAAAAATGAATATCGATTATTATTTATTTTAATGAAGCAACATGGGAAAATTTTAAGTCGTGAAAAGTTATTGCGCGCTTTGTGGGATGATGAACGTTTTGTTGATGACAATACGTTGACCGTGAATATCAATCGCTTGCGAAGAAAAATCGAACAAGCCGGAATCATGGGCTACATTGAAACAAAAGTTGGACAAGGATATATTGTTCCTTAGAAAGGGCGGACAATAGCCAATGAATTTTTTTAGGTATTTAAAAGATCAATGGTCTTTAATTTTAGGCTGGCTTTTTTTCATGATATTGACAGCTTTCGTTATGTGGTTAGCGCCTAATATCGTAGTTGATTGGGAAACGATTGCTTATCTGACTGTTATCCAAAGTGTTTTTTTAGCATTTTATTTATTAGGTGGTTACCTCGGAAAACGTCGCTGGTGGGCACATTTGGCAAACGTGAAAGAACATTCTCCTTTGCAAAGTTACTTAGAGGGCGGTCATACGGAAGAAGAGAAGCTAGTTGAAGAATATATCAATCAACTGATTCGAGAACATCAAGAACTGATGCAGCAAGCAATCAGTAATCAACAGGATCAAAAAGATTACATTGATTCATGGGTGCATGAAATCAAAGTGCCTTTAGCAGCTTCAGAATTGTTGGTGCGTTCGGTTGAATTTGATATTGATGATAAAAAGTATATGTTATTAGAAAATGAGCTGTCAAAAATTGATGAGTATGTTGAGCAAGTGTTATACTACGCACGCTTAGATAGTTTTTCGAGAGATTATTTAATCCAAGAGTATAGCTTGAAAGGAATTATCCAACCTGTGATTCGCAGTCAAGCCAATTATTTTATTCAAAAACAAATCCGTTATGAGATTATTGGCGAGGATGCCGTGGTATTAACCGATGCGAAATGGGTTGCATTTATTTTCAAACAATTATTAAGTAATGCAATCAAATACACACCAAATCATGGAGAAATCATGATTTTAATCGAAACAACGGCTCAGGGAGTAACTTTAGCGGTGAAAGATTCTGGAATTGGTATCCCTACTGAAGATGTAAAACGAATTTTTGACAAGGGCTTCACAGGTGTCAATGGCCGCTTGACGCAGCAGCATTCAACAGGTTTAGGTCTGTATTTAGCAAAGAATCTGGCAGAAAAATTAGGTCTGAAATTAACCGCGGATTCAATCCAAAATCATGGTACAACGATGACTATTTTATTTCCAACCTTAAATTTCTACAATGAAGAACGTTAGAAAATCGTTAGAAAAGAAAAAATTTGCTTGTGTTGTTAACGTTTTCCCTGATAAGTTTCTTTACATGTGAAATAAAAGGAGAAAAGTTATGGAAATATTAATAGCATTAATCCCTATGCTTGCTTGGGGAAGTATCGGCTTAGTCAGCGGAAAAATTGGTGGCGATGCCAATCAACAAACTTTAGGAATGACCATAGGTGCATTCTTGTTTTCTTTAGTCTTATTTTTTGTAGTAAATCCAGTAATTACCCCTTGGATTTTCTTGATCGGATTTTTATCTGGTTTAGCGTGGAGCGTTGGTCAAAACGGTCAATTCCATGGAATGAAATTTATGGGTGTATCTGTTGGCTTGCCATTATCAACTGGTTTTCAATTGATTTTGAATACGATTGCGGGCGCGGTGTTCTTCCATGAATGGACGCAAACAAAAGATTTTATTTACGGTTTTATTGCTTTAGCGTTACTTGTAAGCGGTGCTTATTTGACTGCTCGCCAAGATGAGGACGGAAAAGTAAACACGGATAATAAAATGCTTGATTTTGGAAAGGGTTTTAGAGCATTAATCTATTCAACATTAGGTTATGGCGTCTACACGATTATCATTACTTGGGCACATCTTGACGCATGGTCAATTATCTTGCCACAAAGTGTTGGGATGATTTTAGGTGCAAGTTTCTTTGCCTTTAAAAAAGTTAAAATCGATCAATTTGTTTGGAAAAACATAATTTCTGGCTTACTTTGGGGAATCGGTAATATTTGTATGTTGTTAACAGTTAAATCACTAGGCTTAGCAGTAGGTTTTTCTTTATCACAAATGGGAATCATCATCTCAACTTTAGGTGGTATTTTCATTTTAGGCGAACACAAAACCAAAAAAGAAATGGTTTACGTGATTGTTGGTTGCCTTCTAGTCATTTTAGGTGGTATCCTTTTAGGGTATATGAAAACAGTTTAATTACTGTTTTCCAACCTAAAATGGGGAGGAACTTCAATGGATTTATTTCGTAAGAAAAAGATCGAGCTCAATCAAACGAGTGGTATGAAAAAAGAATTAAAAACAACGGATTTGATTATGCTAGGTATTGGTGCAATCATCGGAACCGGGATATTTGTAGTGACAGGAGTTGCGGCCAATCAAAATGCAGGCCCAGCACTGTCACTTTCGTTCGTTCTAGCGGCAGTTGTTGTTATTCTATCAGGACTAAGTTTTGCTGAATTTGCATCACGCGTACCAATACTTGGTGGGCCATATGCGTATCTGTACGTCGTATTTGGGGAATTCATTGCATGGTTGACTGGTTGGTTGCTGATAGGCGAATTTTTACTAGCTGTATCATCAGTTGCATCTGGTTGGTCTGGATATGTTCAAGGATTTTTGGCTAGTCTGGGTGTGGAATTACCGACAGCATTAACCGGAGGATATAATCCTGGAAAGGGTACGTATCTGGATCTAATTGCGATCTTAGTTGTCGTGTTTGTAACTTATATCGTTTCATTGGAAGCAAAGAAAGCTTTGCGTTTAAATAATGTAATGGTATTTGTTAAATTTGGAATTATTGCTTTATTTATTGTTGTAGGAATCTTTTTTGTAAAACCTGCAAATTGGACACCGTTTACGCCATTTGGTTTTTCAGGTGTGTTAGATGGGGCGGCACTAGTCTTTTTTGCCTTTCTAGGTTTTGATGCGGTAGCAATGGCAGCTGAGGAAGTGAAAAATCCACAAAAAGATGTTCCAAGAGGAATTATTGGTTCGATTTTAATTGCGACAGTTTTATATATTGTAGTGACGTTGATTTTAACAGGAATTGTACCATTTACAGAATTAGGTGTGAGTGATCCAGTAGCGTTTGCGATGCGTTATGTAGGCCATGATACAGTCGGGGCAATTATTGCAGTCGGAGCGATACTGACGTTATTAACAGTGACGATTTCAATGATGTATTCTTTAGCCAGATTGTTATTTGCGATTAGTAAAGATGGTTTGTTGCCAAAATACATGACGGAGATTGACGAAAAACATCGGACACCTAAAAAAGCAACTTATACAGCCGGTGTGGTAGCAGTCTTTTTTGCTGGGGCATTTCCACTTGATATTTTAGCTGAATTAACTAATATCACTGCGTTAACTTACTTGATTCTGGTAAGTTTAGGATTGTTGAAATTAAGAAAGCAATTTGGTCAACCAAAAGCGGGAGAATTCAAAGTGCCGTTTGTACCAGTTCTACCGGTGATTTCTATTTTGACTTGTGTGGTATTGATGTTACGTTTACAGGCGATTACGTGGATCGTTTTTGCAATCGTTATGGTGATTGGCTTGCTTATCTACTTTACTTACGGGTATAAAAATAGCGTGATGAATCAACAACAAGGCGAGTAATAATTGAATAAATGACAATGAAAAAGGGGTTGTGACAATGATTTTGTCACACCCCTTTTTTTTCAAAGAAATGGTGTTTCAGAAGTAATTCTGGGCTTATTTATTGATGCTAATGGAGCCACAACCTCTATCCACGGTGTTCCCCAAGCAACTCCTCGAAATAATCTGTAACTGATCAAAAATATGAAAAGCTATTTTTGCCAGTTGCTTTTTATTTTTTCGGAGCTAAGCGCTTGGAGCCACAACCTCTATCCACGGTGTTCCCCAAGGCAGCTTCTTCGGCAATAAGTCCTTCTTTCATAAAAACATGAGGAACTGTTTTTAGAAAGAAATTCTTATTGCTTGAAGCTAAACGCCTTGTGCCGCAACCTTTTTAGTCACTTTATTGTGTTAAATCAAGTAATTTTTGTTTCAAGTCTTCTTCCATATTTGATAGTTCAAGCTCTGCATGGCGACGTTTTTCTTTACCTTCTTGTTGGATACGTAAAGTTTCTTGGATTGTTTCAACGAGATCATTTTGTGTTTTTTGTAGTGTTTCGATGTCCACAATTCCTCGTTCGTTTTCTTTCGCCGTTTCAATAGCAGAAATTTTCAACATTTCTGAGTTTTTCTTCAGCAAGTCATTGGTTGTTTCCGAAACTTGACGTTGCGCAGTGACAGCATCTTTTTGACGAAGCAACGTCAACGCAATGACAACTTGGTTTTTCCATAAAGGAATCGCTGTCGCAACCGAAGCTTGAATTTTTTCTGCTAGTGCTTGGTTGGTATTCTGAATCAGCCGAATTTGTGGTGCTTGTTGAATCGTGATTTGTCTTGCTAAACGTAAATCGTGGGTACGCTTATCTAAACGATCTAAAAATTGGGTGTAGTCGTTAGCAATTTGGACATCCATTTGATCGCCGGTTTCTTCTGCTTTCTTCATTGCTTCAGGAATAGTCGTTGTTTGTAACTCTTCCATTTTTAGTTCCCCAGCGGCAATATAAATGTTTAGCGCATCAAAATAGTCTTTATTTTTTTGATAAAGCTGTTCAAGCATTAAATTATCTTTTAGTAGGCCATCTTTTTCTTTATCTAATTTAACAGCAATTTTGTCGATTTGTGCACCAATTTTTTGGTATTTTGCAGTTACTTCATAAATAGATTGCTTTACTTTACCAAAAACACGTTGGAAAATATTTCCTTCACCAGCGCGTAGCTCATCTGGATTTGCTTCTTGTAAACGATACATCAATTCTGTTAAAGAATCCCCAACTGGTCCAATGTCTTGTACTTGTACATGATTCAGCATTGATTGTGAAAATTCACTTAGTTTGGTTTGCGCAGCAGAGCCATAACTGATGACTGATTGTGCATCGGTGGCATCAATCTTTCCAGCTAGTTGTTTTGCTTGTTCCTGGCGTTCTGGGGGTAATTTATCAATCAAGCGTGTTGCGACTTGTTGCTCTTGTAAAGCATTGATTTCTGCTTGTTGCGTTTGAGTTAATGTATCTGTCGGTGTTGAAAAAGGATTGTTTAATAGGTCATCTAACGTACTATCTACAGGTGTAACATTTTTTAGTTCATTTGGCTTGTTATTGTCCATCTGAGTTCCTCCTTAGGGCTTGTGGTAAATGGTATAAAAAATCCGAGAGACGGAAATTGACAGCTAAGTTTGAAAATAACTCGAAGCACACCGAAAAAGCGGCAACTGCTTCGAGTCATTAGCTGACTATTCGAGTGACTCAGAAAAGATTAGTCTTCTTCTCTTCTATTATCACGTTTTAAGTTTTGTTTCGCAACTGATATCTCTAAATCTAGGTCATCTAAATCATCTGATACAAATTGTTGATAGTCTTGCGCAATCAAGCTAGCAACCTGATCGATGATCTGCGCACTTTCTTCTAATTTTGCATAAGTCTGCTTATTTTTGATTTCATGATTATTAATTTCGATATATTTATCCGTCAAATCAACGAGGTTTGGCAGATGTGTATAAAGAAAGTGACTAGCATCATGTAAGCGATGTGGCTCTTTGACCAATTCTTTAAAGAGTGCTTTGGCTGCTTTGACGGTGTCGTGACGTAGGTCAATTGCTTTAAGTTTTGCTGTTTGATTTAAGTTTACTTGAAGTCGATTGATTTGCGTTTTTGTGTGATTCATTGTTTCTCGAAAAAAATTAATTTCGCTTGGCGTCATACCAACTTCTGTATAGTGAACTTTTAAATCATCTGATAGTTCAGGAATTTCTTTTGAACGTTTTTTATTTTTTCCAGAACCAAATAGCTTCCATAAGACCAATAAAATTCCGGCTAAAATGATTGAGCTACTAATTAGCGAAGAATCTCCGCTGCTTGAAACAAATAGCAGAATTAGTCCGATTCCTAAAATCCATGGCCATTTTCGTTTTTTCATAATATGCCCTCCAGATTATTCTTTCCATTGAGTATCTATCGATGTTTCGATTTATTTCCCGTTTACATCTTTTATTTTAGCATATCCAGCTTAAGAAAGAGTATCGGGCTAAGGATGGATTTTCATATTTTAGGAAAATTCTAAGGTTTTTCTATGGTAAACTAGTAAGGAGTTTCTAGGAAAATTGAAAAAATAAAAAAAAGCAGTTATTATTACAAAAGAAAGCAGGAAACAGGATGCTGAATTATGACCAATTTGAAGAAAAAACAATGACGCGTAAAGAAATTTTTCATGGAAAAATTATTGATGTCGCTTTAGATGAAGTTCGTTTACCTGATGGAAAAATAGCTCAGCGTGAATTAGTTTTTCATCCGGGTGGCGTAGGAATCATCGCCTTTGATGAACAAGAACGTTTATTGTTAGTCAAACAGTTTAGAAAACCACTAGAAAAAGTGATTTTAGAAATTCCTGCTGGGAAAATTGATCCGGGAGAAGGACAAGAACCTGAATTAACTGCACGCAGAGAATTGGAAGAGGAAACTGGCTACCGTGCACAAGGTATGACCCACATAACCTCGATGTATTTATCACCAGGTTTTGCTAATGAATTGTTGCATGTGTATCACGCAACAAACATAGAAAAAGTTGTGAATCCATTAGCGCAAGATGAAGATGAAGTATTAGAACTTTATGCGCTAACAATGGCAGAGGCGAAACAAGCAATGACTGAAGGCGTCATTTGCGATGCAAAAACCATTTTTGCGATTCAGTATTGGGCGTTACTGTCTAAAGGAAAGTAGAGGGATCGGCTGATGGCCAAAGGACCGCTGATTACGCGTTCAGAATTACGAAAACGACAAGAAGAGCAACTGAGAGAACCAGTTGATGAAACCAACTATCAGGTAAACAATCAGAGTGAGCCAGAGTCGGCTAACAGCTCAAATTTTTATCGTAAAGAAAGTAAAAAGAAACAAAAGGTAACGAAGACTCGAACAAGTGAACGAGAAAAAACACATAAGTGGAATGTTTTTTTGATGAAAGCATTAGCGATTGTGATCTTGTTGCTTTGTGTTGTTATTTTGGCAATCATATTTATTTAAGAGAGAAGGAATTTTTATGAAAATCGGTATTATCGGAGCAATGGAAGAAGAAGTAAAAATTTTGCGAGAAAATTTAAGTGAACCTTTGTCTTGGGAACGTGCAGGAGCATTATTCATTTCTGGCTCACTAGGAAAACATGAAGTTATCGTTGTTCGCTCAGGTATCGGTAAAGTATTGGCATCTATTACAACTAGTTTACTGATTCAACAATACGGTGTGAATATGGTTATCAATACTGGTTCTGCCGGTGGCATTGGTGAAGGCTTAGCTGTTGGTGATATTGTTGTTTCAGATAAAGTTGCCTATTTTGATGCAGACGCAACGGGATTTGGCTATGAACCAGGTCAATTACCAGGAATGCCACTTTATTATGAAGCAAGTACTTATTTACGTTCGGAAATGGTGAAGGCAGCAAACGCAACCAACTTAAATGTAAAAGAAGGCTTGATTGTAACTGGGGATACATTCGTAGATTCTCCAAAAAAAGTACAAGAAATCTTGACGAACTTCCCAGAAGCATTGGCTTGTGAGATGGAAGGGGCAGCTGTAGGACAAACGGCACGTCAATTCAATATTCCATTCTTGATTGTACGCGCAATGAGCGATACAGCAGATCACTCAGCGACACAAACATTCGATGAGTTTATTGAAGATGCAGGTAAACGTTCAGCAGAAATGGTTATCCAATTTGTTAAACATCTCGTTTAAGGAGGAAACACATGAAAGCATTAGTGTCAATTGATTATACAAATGACTTCGTTGCAACTGATGGGAAATTGACGACGGGTGCTGCGGGACAAGCAATTGAAACAGCAATTACAGCACATACCCGTGAATTTATTGAGGAAAATGAATATGTGGTATTCGCAATTGATGCCCATGATCCAAAAGATGTATTTCATCCAGAGAATCGTTTGTTTCCACCTCATAACGTAATTGGAACTGATGGTCGAGAATTATTTGGGACGTTAGCGCCACTTTATCAAAAATACCAAGAACAAGAAAACATTTACTGGATCGATAAAAGACATTATTCTGCTTTTAGTGGAACAGACTTAGATATTCGCTTGCGAGAAAGAAAGATTACAGACTTATATTTAACAGGTGTTTGCACAGATATTTGCGTCTTGCATACGGCTGTTGATGCGTATAATTTGGGTTATAACTTATTTATTTACAAGGATGCTGTGGCAAGCTTTGATGAAATGGGGCATGAATGGGCGCTCAGACATTTTGAAAATACGTTGGGAGCAACGATTGTCTAAAAGGTTGTGGCACAAGGCGTTTAGCTTCAAGCAATAAGGATGCTTTTCTAAAAATAGTTTCTCATATTTTTATGAAAAGAGGATTTATTGCCGAAGAAGTTGCTTGGGGAACACCGTGGATAAAGGTTGTGGCTCAAAACGTTCAGATCCGACTAGATAGTGGGCAGACACTCAAAATAGCTCCTCATATTTTGTAGGGGATGCAAGCTATCTTGAGGAATTACTTGAGGAAGACCGTAGATAGAGGTTGTAAAAAAATATTCAGCTTTGAATGGATAATGAAAAAATTATGTTCATCAAGAGAAAAATAGGAATAAAAAATGAGGGCTGATTTATCAGTCCTCATTTTTGATAGTTCTTTTGTGATCAATAGTCAAAAGTCAGAAATTTTAGTGCACTATGTTACCAAATATGCACACGCTTTTCTGGTACACGATACATAGCATCATCTGGAGTAACATCAAACGTAGTGTAGAATTCTTCTAAATTTTGTGGTTGGATATTTGCGCGAAGCTTTGCTGGCGCATGAACATCCACTTGCAATAGTAGTTGTTGGTATTCTTTTTTTGCTTTGGTGCGCCAAATGGTTGCCCAGTTAACAAAGAAAGCTTCTAATGAAAGATCTGGTTCACCTTTAGCCGCTTCCAAGGCACAGCTTAGCCCACCTGCATCTGCGATGTTTTCTGAAACAGTTAGTTTTCCGTTTACGGTACCTTCTGCAAATTCAATTCCATCAAACTCTGCAATCATGGCTTTTGCTTTTTCTTGGAAATGAGCTAAGTCTTCATCTGTCCACCAGTTGTTTAAATTCCCATACTCATCAAAAAGTGCGCCGTTATTATCAAAAGCATGTGAGATTTCGTGTGCGATGACAGCACCAATCCCACCAAAGTTTGCAGAGCTCGATTGATCCAAACTGTAAAAAGGTGCTTGTAAAATTGCTGCTGGGAAAACAATGATATTTCTAAATGGATGATAATAAGCATTGACTGTGTCAGCGCTCATTTCCCATTCTGTTCGATCAACAGGTTTGTTCCATTTGCTGAAACGGTCAATCAGTACTTTTTTACTAAAATCGAAGGCATTTGAAAGTAAAGAGCCTCCTTCTTCAGAGGATACTGTTTGGAATTGATCAAAAATCGCTGGGATTTTCTCAGGATAACCAACTTGAATACCTAATTTGTTTAATTTAATAATGGCTTTTTCGCGTGTTTCATCACTAAGCCAATTGTTTTCTTCTAATCGTTTTTGATAAACAGCAATCATTTTTTGTACCATTTGTTCAACATCTTTTTTAGCCGCTTCACCAAAATATTTTTTGCCGTAATAATCACCTACGACTTGATTGAATTGACCAGAAGCTAAATAGAAGGCTGCTTTCTTTTGTGGCATCGCTTCATCAGCACCAGAAAGTGTACGGGAATAGATGCTGCCGATTTGTCGAAAGTCTTCGGAAAGATAACCACTTAATGAACGAACGGTTTTAACAAATAACCAGCTCTTCAATAATGAAAAATGCGCATCGGTGAGTAATTCATCCAAATGTTCAAAGTAAACGGGATCCGTTACGATTACTTTATCTGGTTGTGTCCCAATCAAACCAATCGTTAATTTTTCTAGGTCTAATTTTTCGCTGTAACCGACAAAAGTTTCAAATGATTTTGGGTTATACATTTTGCTGTAATCTGCATTTTCTTCCGCACTCTTAACATGTGGAGCAATCAGTTTGTCAAATTGAATGGCTTGTTCCACGATTGATTCAGCATGCTGTTTTTCTTTACCAGTAAGCTCTAATAACTGAACCATCATGTCAAAGAATACAGATAAAAGCTGTGCGCCGTTTGGATGTTCAGGTGTGTAATACGTTTTGTCGGGTAGAAATAAAGAAGGTGAATAAGCAAAATAAGCATTTGTTTGCGCGTTTTTCATATCTGCATCAACATCAACTGTGAATGGCAATGCAAATCCTTCCAGTGTCCAGTCAGGAAACAACGCATTTAAATCAGAATAAGAATTGATGGCTTCGATTTTTTCCAATAAAGGTAAAAGCGGTGTTGCGCCTAAGTCGTTTCGTTTGGAGTAATCATTTGCTAGCTGATAGTAGGCTAGAAAGTTTTTCATTTTTTCGGAAGAAACTTTTTCGGGATGTGCGAGTAAATTGTCTACTTCGCCCATCAAAAGCTGGTCGATTCCTTCAACTAAATCTTGAAATCCACCTGTAGCAGGTTTATCAGCAGGAATTTTTGCTGTCTTTAGCCAGTCTTCATTGACTGCTTCAAAGAAATCTTGTTTCAATCGTTCTTTATTCATTCATCAGTCACTCCTTTTTTCTCGTGAATTCATTATCTAACAAAAAGTTTTTTTAAACAAATACTATGGTGTTTGTCAATTTTTTTGTGAGAAATGAAAAATCAAAGTCATTTGTTTTTTAGTTGTCATCTATTATAATGAAAAAAAGGAGGCGAAGACAACTGAAATCAGAAATGAAAGAGTTTTCTTTAGCTGAAACAACCAATCAAATGATGAAAGAGCAGTGGGTTGGTTTGCCAGAAGAACGTTTTGAAAAGTACCAGAACTGGAAAACGCCATCTGGCTACTTATGTGGTACTTACGCGACGGCAGTTTTGTTAGCTTATTATCAAGATTATCGACAAGAGTTCACATTGCCGGAACGAATTCGTGTCAAAGATAGTCCAGATGAATCTGTACTAATTGATTTGTTACGTGCCTATATCCAACCACTAGGAATGCCGACAATCCCGTTACAAGTTAGTCAGGGACTCTCTCGATTTTTAAAAGCAATGGGAGAAGCGCAGCGCGCTAGAGGAACCTTGCTTGGGTCATGGCAACGTGCAACCAAACGAATTCGGCAAGGAAAACCAGTGTTAGTTGGTTTGTTGAAAGGATTAGGAAGTACCTACGGAAATCATTGGGTGGTGGCTTACGCATATTTTGAATCAACAACAGGAGAACGTTATTACAAGGTACATGATAATTGGGGAAATGCGAAAAAAATCATTCCAGTAAGCTGGACAAATGGAACTGTTTCACTTTCGTAACAATTTGCTGAAATTACCAGAAAATATGTTGAAAGTATGTTAAACTAACGTGGAATAGAAGTTTTAGGGAGGCCTACATGAGTAAAAAGTATCAGGATGACACGCTGAAAATTTTTAGCTTGAATGGAAATCGTCCATTAGCTGAAAAAATTGCAAAAGTGTTTGGGACAGAACTAGGAAAAAGTGTGGTAAAACAATTTAGTGATGGTGAAATCGCAATCAATATTGAAGAAAGTATTCGTGGCGATCATGTTTACATCGTTCAATCAACGAATGCGCCGGTGAATGATTATTATATGGAACTATTGATAATGATTGATGCAATGAAACGTGCAAGTGCTAAAACGATTAACGTTGTTTTGCCTTATTATGGATATGCGCGTCAAGACCGTACAGCGAAGCCTCATGAACCAATTACAGCAAAACTGATTGCTAATTTAATTGAAGAAGCTGGAGCAACACGTGTTTTAACATTGGATTTACACACGGTTCAAGTACAAGGATTCTTTGATATTCCTGTAGATAATTTATTCACGATGCCACTTTTTGCACATTACTATCGCGAACTTGGCTTAACAGGTGATGACATCGTTGTTGTGTCGCCAAAAAATAGTGGAGTCCAACGTGCGCGTAGTCTTTCTGAATACTTAGATAGTACTTTGGCAATCGTTGATCACGCAGATGATGCTGACTTAGATAGCGGCTATGTGATTGGTGATGTTGAAGGGAAAACATGCATTATGGTAGATGATATCTTAAACACAGGTGCTACATTTGCACGCGCTGCAAATGTCTTGAAAGAAAATGGTGCGAAAGATGTTTATGCTTGTGCCTCTCATGGGTTACTTTCAGTACCTGCAAAATCCATTCTAGACGGAGCACCAATCAAAGATATCTGTATCACTGATTCTGTTTGGACAAAGGACGAATTCCATCCAGAAAACTTGACGATTATTACTTGTTCTGAACTGATGGGTGAAGCTGTGAAACGAATTCACGAAAACACACCGATGAGTCCATTATTCAAGTTAGAAGAAAAAGCTTTTGACTAACCAATCGAAAGGTTGCTAATCAAAAAGTGAGAATAGCGAGTAGTTTCCTCAAGTTGTGAGAGGAGCTATTCGTTTTTTTTACTCAGCAAGTTGCTTACTTTTTTCTGAGGAATGAAGGAGTTATTTTTGGTAAGTAAGCTATTCTGTGCTAGAATGTGCCTAGTTATAAGTGGAAAGGATGAAATAAGGTGGAAAAAATTTATTTGGATCATGCGGCGACGACACCAATGCATCCTCAAGTAATCAAAGCAATGACTGATATTATGAATGAAACATTTGGAAATCCTTCAAGCATTCATGGATTCGGAAGAGTAGCACATGAAAAACTTGAAACAGCACGTCAAATGATTGCTGATACATTACAGGTGAAATCGCATGAAATTATTTTTAATAGTGGTGGAACTGAAGGCGATAATACAGCAATTCTTGAAACAGCTTTTGCAAGACAAAGTGAAGGCAAACATCTGATTACCACTGCAATCGAACATCCTGCAGTATTGAATACGATGAAATATTTGGAAACGCAAGGGTTTGAAGTCACTTATTTACCTGTTGATGAAAATGGGAATCTTTCAATCGCTGACTTTCAACAAGCATTGCGTGAAGATACGATTTTAGTTTCGATTATGTATGGAAATAATGAAATTGGAAATTTAATGCCTATCAAGGAAATCGGTGAATTATTGGCAGAGCATCCTGCGTATTTTCACACCGACGCTGTCCAAGCCTACGGAAACCAAACGATTCGTCCGGAAGCTTTGGGCCTTGATTTGTTGAGTGTTTCTGCACATAAAATCAATGGACCAAAAGGTGTTGGGTTCTTGTACAAACGTGACGGTGTGGTGATTCCAGCCCTACTTTTAGGTGGAGAACAAGAAGAAAAACGACGCGCAGGAACAGAAAATCTAGCAGGTATCTGGGGGATGGCAACAGCTGCAACGATTTTAGATGAAGAAGAACGTCAAGCTAGAAGTGAGAAATACCAAAAATTCCAACAAATGATTTTAACAGCGCTGGAAGATCACGGAATTGAGTATCAAGTGAATGGTGACTTAGCGAATAAATTACCTCATGTTTTGAATTTAAGATTACCTGGTGTGACGAATGACTTATTACTCATGAAATTGGATCTTAGAGGAATTGCTATTTCAACAGGATCAGCATGTACAGCAGGAAATATTGAACCTTCCCACGTGTTAGAAGCAATGTATGGTGAAGACACACCAATTCTAAAAGAATCAATTCGAATTAGCTTTGGGTTTGGGAACACAGAAGAAGAGATTCAACATTTTATCAAACAATTGCTTTCAATTTTAGAAAAATGAAAAAAGGACGGGCAAACGTGATTTCGTTTGCCCGTCCTTTTTTCTTTATGCTTTTATAAAACTTTTGCCAAAGAAGCTAGTAAATTAAATTGGAAACTTTTATAATTAAGATAGAAAATAATTTTATCGAGGTGAAGAACGTGGCATTTGAAAAAACAGCGACAGTTCTTGGTGCAGAAACTAGTTATCGTTTAGCGCCAAGCGCAAAACGATATACACTGAGAGATAATGGCTTTATTGAAACAAATGGGGGAAATTACCAATTGATCCGACCTTTAGATGCAACTCCACAAAGTAAAGAAGGTTTTAAGTTAAAGGTAACCGTATCAAAGGATATCCAAACAGTAAAAATGTCGATTACCACAGCTAACGGTCTGAAAGCCGTGAATATTTTTAAAGATCCTAAGCAAAAAATGAGTCAAGATAAGTTTTACTTCTTGATGGATGGAATGATCAGCCGAGGATTATTTGAAAAAGTTGAAGACTAAGCAAAAAATAACTAACCTCTCAATCAGTTGAAGGGTTAGTTATTTCTTTTTTATAACAAAGATATCTATAATTAGATTATTCTATACTATTTACAAAGCTTGGACATTCAATGTTTATTGAAAAAAATAATTTACGCATTTTTGGTAAAAAAACACCCCAGTTTTTTGTAGTTTTTATGTTTTTCTTGACTACTGGATACGCTATCAGTATCATAAGTGGCAGATAGAAACAGCCAAATAAAAAAGGCACCTCAGCAAATGGTGGCAGCCAAATGCTGAGGCCTTGAATCAGTCAACCAAACGGACCAATCAAGTTTGCCATAGTCAACGCAATGCATCAACCTCGTTCATTGTAACGAATCTGGAAGTATAAATCTAGTTTTTTAGAGAAATTTTCTAGAGGATGTATTCGGTTTATTTGCTATGCTGAAAGGTATTGGACAGATTGTGTTCGATACCTTTTCTTTTGTCTTAAAATACGCGTAAGAGACAAAAACTACTAAAAAGTGGCATCGTTTGTGCTACATAATTGTAGGAGCGAAGATTTTTTGTGATTTTATTGCCTTTTTTCATCGTTTGAAATAAAGTCCGCGTATTAATTTATGAAGGCACATTTCAATGTGGCTGTTTCTGTCATAAAAAGGAGGCATGCAGGTGCAAGTGATTTTGATATTGAATCATAATGCAGTCGTTGCAAGATCAAAGAAGGGAGAGTGGGTACTCATTCGACGAGGAATTGGATTTGGTAAGAAGGTCGGTGATCTCGTCGAACCAAAGAATGTGGAATGTATGTACCAAAAGATATCAATAGGATAACTAGGGGAGTTACTGTCTGGCAGGCTTGACCCATTCCAATGTTTGGAATGAGTCAGGTCTATTTTTTTTAGGAGGATGATTGGTTGGAAGCACTTGATATTCAGGAAATTATTCATAAAGACTTACTTGTTGTAGATTCGAAAGCAACGACCAAAGGCCAGATTCTGAAAGAACTAGCCGATTTATTAGAACGCAAAGGGTACGTAGCAAGCTCAGAAATATTTTTAACAGATGTCTATCAGCGAGAATCAGAAGGCGCGACTGGTATCGGACAGGGAATTGCGATACCGCATGGTAAGTCCACTACCGTGAATCAAACCGTAATTCTCATCGCTACTTTAGCACAACCAATTCCTTGGGAAACGCTCGATGATCAAGATGTCAAAGTTGTTCTTTTATTTGCAGTAAAAGCGGAAGATGCCAATCTTAAACATCTGCGGCTATTACAAAAAATTGCAACTTTGCTTGCAGATAATGAATTTATTCATGAATTAAAAGAAGTAGATACAGTTGAAGCTTTATATCAATTAATGATTAACCAATAAAAAAGGAGTGTCGATTAATATGTTAGTAACAGGAAAAGAAATTTTAGCAGTGGCAAAAGAAAAAGGGTTCGCAGTACCAGCATTCAATGCAGGTTCAGGTCAGTTATTGAATGCAGTGATGGAGGCGTGTGAGGAAGCAAAAGCGCCAGTTATGATTGCGATTCACCCAGAGGAATTACGTTTTTTAACAGATAGTTTTGTTTCACAAGTTAAATATTTAGCAGAAAAAGTAACGATTCCCGTTTGTATTCATTTAGACCATGGAGCAAATTTTGAGCAGGTTATTCACGCGATCCAATTAGGGTTTACGTCTGTAATGATTGATGCGTCTCATCATTCTTTTGAAGAAAATATCGCAATTTCTCAAAAAGTCGTAGAAGCAGCCCATGCAGTGGGCGTCTCGGTCGAAGCAGAGTTAGGAACGATTGGTGACACAGGGAACACAGTTGAAGGTGGCGTTAGCGAAATTATTTATACGGACCCAAAAGTTGCGCAGAAGTTTATTGAAGAAACGGGTGTCGATAGCTTAGCTGTGGCAATCGGAACAGCGCATGGGATTTATCCAAAAGATGTTGATCCAGAGTTGCGCTTAGATATTTTAGAAGAGATTGAATATCTGACTGATGTCCCATTGGTTTTGCATGGTGGCTCAAGCAATCCGGATGATGAAATTTCAAAAGCTGTAGTGATGGGTGTCAATAAAATCAATATTTCTAGCGATATCAAAATTGTTTTCGCAGAAAAACTACGTGAAGTCTTAAATGAAGGAAATCTGGAAATTCGTGAACCAAATGTGCTGTTCCCACCATGTATGGAAGCGACAAAAGAAGTTGCGTTACAAAAAATTCATTTATTTAAAGCTGACGATAAGGCAAAATACTACACTACATCGAAATAGGAGGAGATCAATCCATGAAGATTGTTGGAATTGCTGCATGTACAGCGGGAATTGCGCATACTTACATCGCCCAAGAAAAACTACTTCAAGCTGCTAAGGCACGCGGACATGAGATCCATGTGGAAACACAAGGCCTAGCTGGTACGCAAGATGCTTTATTATCCAGCGATATTCAAGCTGCTGATATGGTATTGATTGCTGCGGATATCAAAGTTAGCGGGCGTAGTCGATTTACGGGAAAACGTATCGTGGACGTGCCTACAAGCTTGGTTGTTAAATCACCAAATAAATTGATGGAAAAGCTAGAAGAAATGCTCAAATAAATTTCAGGAGGACAAAATGGATAAAATCAAGACTTTAGGCATCAAAAAACATTTGATGACTGCAATTTCATTCTTTTTACCAATCGTTGTTGCTTCAGGTTTTTTATTAGCAATTGGAAACATGTTAGATGGTGTTGCAATTGAGACTTTTTCTGAGGGATTCGCATTTGCAGATACGTTGACTTCAATGGGAAATTATGGATTAGGTTTGTTGCCAATGATTGTTTCTTGTGCGATTTCTTACTCCATTGCCGACAAGCCGGGGATTGCTCCTGGTTTAATTATTGGGATGGTTGCAAAAGGAATTGGCGCAGGGTTTCTAGGGGGAATGCTTGGTGGGTACGTTTCGGGGATCATCGTGGTTCTCTTAACAGCTGGAATCAAAGTACCTAAATGGATGGAAGGTTTGATGCCGACTCTGGTTTTACCGTTTCTTAGTTCATTGATTGCCGGGCTGGTCATGTACTATGTAATTGGGACGCCAATCAATTGGTTTACAAACTTGATTACGAACTATTTGACTGGATTGGATACTTCTTCACTCTTTTTATACGGTGCAGTAATTGGTGTGCTTTCTGCGATTGATTACGGGGGAGCAATCAATAAAGTTGTCTTTGCTTTTGTCTTTGCTTTATTCTCAGAGGGAATCTATGAACCGGTCACTGTACTGATTTTGGCATCAATGGTAACGCCTTTTGGTTTGACGATGGCATTTTTCCTAGGAAAGATCATTCAAAAAGAAATTTTTAATCGTCAAGAAATCGAAACGCTAAAAACTGCGTTTCCGATGGGCATTTGTCAAATCACCGAAGGCTGTTTTCCTATTGTATTGAATGACTTGGTCCGCAATGTTATTGCTACTGGTGTTGGCGGTGGAATTGGCGGCGGACTAAGTATGTTGTGGGGAGCAGACAGCCATATTCCTGCTTCAGGGATGTTTGCTGTTGCTACGATGACCAGACCTTGGGCATTCATAGGTGCATTAATGATTGGTTCGTTTGCAACGGCTGTAACGATTTTAGTTTTGAAGAAACGTGTAGATCCAAATGCAGAAGTTGTTGTGGTCGAAAAAGCAGAAGAAGAAATTTCTTGGGATGATCTAACAATCAATTGAGGAGAACAGTCATGGACTATCAAACAAAAGTAAAACAGCTATTTTTGGATTCAGGAATGATTTTTACAGATGAAGAACTAGAGACCATTGAATTTGTTGATTTTGGCTTAGGTGCTATCGAGGTCGAAGGACTGAACTTATTTGTATATGAAAACAATGAACGCTATTGTGGAAAAGAACTAGCTTTGCTACCCTATCAAACATGTCCTGAACATCGACACCCACCAAGAAAAAATGATCTTGGTAAAAGAGAAACGTTTCGGTGTCGAAAAGGAATCGTCTATTTGTATGTTGAAGGAGAGGAACCTGAAGTCCTATCATGCGAATTACCTGAAAATAATCAAGCAACTTATACAGTGAGGAAAGAGATTGTTTTACGACCAGGTGATCAGTATACGATTGAACCAAATATCAAACATTGGTTTCAAGCAGGGGAGACTGGCGCCGTGGTGACAGAATTTTCTTCTAGTAGTGATGATGCGAGTGATATTTTTACTAATCCGATGATCCAACGATAGTAAAAAGCAAAATAAAAATGGATTTGAAAAAAAGAATGTGTAGTTCATTTTTCGAAGAAAAGATGAAAGAGGTCTGGAAAATTTTCCAACCTCTTTTTTGTGTTTCGCGAAACATTCTTACTTAGTGAAACATAACAAATAAAAAAATTTTTGGAAAAAATGAAGAAAATGTTTGAACCAAGTTGAAGAAGCGAATGAACAAACGGTTGAAAAAAATGTGTTATTCTTTCACATAAGATAATAAATAAGCCAATGGGAAAGAAAGTCATTTCAATTATTTAGGTATCTGTTATTTTTCTTGATTTTTCATGAAAAAATAAGAAATAAAAGTTTTAGGGGTGAATCACTATATATAGTGTTTTTTTATTGTATACCACTAAAAATGCACAAAATCTAGTCTTTTCTTTTAAAAAAACACGAGTAGAATGAAGATAGATTTTAAAGTGAGGAAGTGTTTTTTTGAAATTAACTGTTTTTTGCGGTTCCCGTTTTGGCGAAAAAGAAAGCTACAAATTTATTGCCCAAACGTTAGGAAAATATATAGCACAAGAAGAAATAGAGCTCGTTTATGGTGGTTCAAATGCTGGAATCATGGGGATCATCAGCAAAACTGTGCTCGAAAATGAAGGAAAAGTTACTGGAATCTATCCAACTGGTTTATTTGAAGCAGAAACGCCAGCTGAAGAAGTAACGACGTTCATTGCAACAGAAACAATTGATGAGCGTAAAGAGTTATTATTTAGTGAAGGCGATGCTGTCTTAGTGTTTCCAGGAGGTTTGGGTACATTAGAAGAGTTTTCTCAGCTACTTTCATGGATTGCGATCGGATTAGTGCCAGAAAAACCAATTGGGATTCTGGATATTGGTGGGTATTATACAGGACTGGAGCAGTTGTTGAAGAATTTTGCCAAAGAAGGGTTTATGGATGAAAAATGGCTTGATCAAGTTGTTTTTTCAAATAACCCATTAAAATTAGTTGATTTATTAAAAGGGACGCATCAAGAAAATCGTCCTTTAGTGAAGGAGATTTATTGATGAGCCAAATTTATTTAGCAGGACCATTTTTTTCAGAGGAACAAGTTGAACGTATTCAACGAATCGAGCAAGCATTAGAAGACAATACTACCGTTTCGACTTTCTATTCGCCACGACATCACCAAGAGAGCGATTATGAAATGTTTAGCGCAGGCTGGGCACAAGAAGTGTATCAACGAGATATGACGGAAGTAACCGATGCGCAAGCTGTAGTAGCTATTTTGGATTTCGAACATCAAACGATTGATCCTGGCACCGCATATGAGCTAGGTGTTGCGACAATGTTGAACAAACCAATAATTATTTTCCAAGAAGAGACAGTACCAGTGAATTTGATGGTTACAGAAAGTCTTCATGCTTATTTAAAAAATGATAGAGAAATTCAGCAATATGATTTTGAAAAAATGCCGAAACATGCATATATTGGTGAGTATTTATAGAAAAGGAAGGGTTGTATGTCAGTGATTTTAATTTCAGGAACGATTGGCGCAGGAAAGAGTAGCTTAACAGATATGCTTGCAACAGAGATCCGTTCAAAGCCATTTTATGAAAGTGTAGAGGATAATGAAGTATTACCACTTTTTTATTCAAATCCAGAACAGTATGCATTTTTATTACAAATCTTCTTTTTGAACAAACGATTTTTAGCGATGAAAAACGCATTGATCAATGATGATAATGTTCTTGATCGTTCAATTTATGAAGATAGTTTATTGTTTCATCTAAATGCAGATCTTGGTCGCGTGACGGATATCGAAGTACAGCAGTATGATAATTTATTAGATACGATGTTAAACGAGTTAGATGATGTGGCGCCTAAAAAACGTCCTGATCTAATGGTTCATATCAAAGTTTCTTTAGACACGATGCTAAGCCGAATCAAAAAACGTGGTCGTGATTATGAACAATTAGAAAGCGATGAAACATTGTACAATTATTATCAACAATTGAATGAACGTTATGATCAATGGTATGAAAACTTTGATGTTTGTCCAAAAATCCAAATTGATGGGGATCAATTTGACTTTGTCGAAGAACCAGAGCATGCGAAAGAAGTAATTGAACAAATTAAGCAAAAATTAGTTGAATTAGAAAAAGCGCCTACTGGAAGTTATTACACAGATAACAACTTAGCAAAAGGGCAAGAATTAGGATAAATAAAAAAGGCGTCGTGAGAAAATCACGGCGCCTTTTAATGCAATTAATGTGGCTTACTGCTCACTGCTTGAATGTTATCTGTAACATAAGCATCAAAGGATTTAAACGAATCTTGAATCAGTTTATGGCAGTTATCACAAATGCTTAAACTTCCTTGATCGCTAAATTCCGTATGGATGTTTTTATTGCTGGTGCATGTACAATAGTCATGACTATCAAATATATTCATTTTTTTCTCCTTAGTAACCAATCTAACTTTCCCAATATAACAGAAAAAAAGAAAATAGGGAGAAAAATTAAGAGAATTTAACGTGTTCTGAGTCTTTTTGTTTATTACATAAAAAAAGGACTGGGGCAAAAGAAGCTTAAATAGAAAAAAAGCCTAAAATTCGTTTTTGAAAACGTTGATTTTAGGCTTTTTTAAATTGAAAAACGTGTGAAGAACGACTGGATTTTTCGTTTTGTCCTAGTCTCAAATCATGTACTGGATCACAATTGTTTAAATACTATAAACGTTACCATCTTCATCTTTTATCTGATAGTTACCAATTTTAGTAAAGACAACGGAAACTTCTTTTTTGTCTGCCATTCCAGTAATTGTATAACTGTCACCTTTTGTGTCAATTTTAATGGAAGTTAAGGTAATGTTCTCACTGGTCTCAGAAGAAGTCGTACTGTCTTCGTTATAGGTACGCAACCATTCCATCTTATCATCGGTAAACGTAATTTTCCCACTAACTAAATTCATGTTCTTACGCATTTTCAAAGAATAAACACTATTTGAAATATCAGTTTTTTCTGCTTTAAGCGTAGAAGATTCGGTGGTTTCGTTTGTTGATTGGTTTGATCCACCCAGCATATTACAGCCAGTTAAGGTAAAAAGTACCAGTCCTAGAGTAAATATAGCTAATAGTTTCTTCAAAATCCTGCCTCCGTCTAATAGGATAAAGAAATTATACCATTTGAATGAACAACAGGAAACTAAGGATTGTAAAAATCTTTTTAAGGAAAACGCTTAAAAAGTAGTTGCAACTTGGAAAAGTGTTTGTTATATTATTTTTGAACCGGTTCAAAAATCGGTGAGCAACTAAAGATACTTCACTAAAAAAAGAGGTGAACAAGTTGAGTTCAATTCGTGAAGTAGCCAAATTAGCAGGCGTTTCTACAGGTAGTGTCTCACGTTACCTGAATGGTCAAACACTAAAAGTAGCCAATATGGAAAAAATCGCTACGGCAATCAATCAACTGAATTACAAAGAAAATATTATTGCTAAAGGGTTAAAGAATAATCGAAGCTTTTCAGTCGGACTGTTAATGAATAATTTGTCGAGTCGACTAAGTGCGGATATCGTAGCAAGTATTGAAGCATTGATGGAAGCAAACGGGTATAGTTTATTTTTAAGTTGTTTTAATGGTGAAGCGCAATTAGTTTCGCAAAAAATCGACTATCTACTTTCGCACTCAATTGATGGACTGATTCTTTTTGAAGCAGATGAAACTTGGCCAGGAATGGAAAAATTAGTAGAGCTAACGATTCCAATCATTTCTTTAAATACGCCTAATCGGTTGGGAAATGTCGATTCGATTTTAGTTAATGATCGCAAAAGTGTCCGCAAAACGATTGAGCAGATGATTGCGATGGGACATCAGTCAATTGGTGTTATCGCAGCGCCACAAACAGAATATGTGGCTAGAGAGCGATTAGCCGGGGCATTGGAAGCCAAGAAATACAGCGAAAAAGAAATAACTATTGACGTTTACACGGGTGATTACTCACGATTGAGTGGCTTTTATGGTGCGAAAGAATTATTAGCCAAAAACATAACAGCTTTATTTGTTTGTAACTATAACATGTCTATTGGAGCACTAGAATATTTTAACAAAAGTGATCAACAAATTGATCAAGAGATTTATTTTGCGCACTACGACTACTTAGATGAGTTACAGACGGTACTTCCTGAACGAATCATCATTCAACAACCCGCTGTGACAATTGGTGAATTGTGTGGGAAACGTTTGATTGAAAGAATGGAAAACCAGCATACAAGTGGTCAAACGATTCTTTTAGAAAATAAAATTTATGGAATGAAACAAAATAACTAAAAAAGAGGACGAGAAGATGACAAAGTATCAATTTCCTGAAAATTTCTGGTGGGGTTCAGCAGCAAGCGGCCCACAAACAGAAGGACGCGTAGCAAATGATGGCAAAGGTGATAATATTTTTGATTATTGGTATGCACAAGAGCCAGAAAAATTTTTTAATGAAGTAGGTCCAGGTAAAACATCACAAGTTTATACCAAGTACAAAGAAGATGTACAGTTAATGAAACAAACTGGACATAATTCTTTCCGTACATCGATTCAATGGAGTCGTTTGTTACCAGATGAATCTGGTGAAGTAAATCAAAAAGCGGTTGATTTTTATAATAGTTATTTTGACGAATTAATCGAAAATGGTATCGAACCGTTTGTAAATTTGTATCACTTTGACATGCCAATGTACCTTCAAGAAAAAGGTGGCTGGTTAAATCGTGAAACAGTTGAAGCTTATGAACGCTATGCAACGATTTGCTTTGAACTATTTGGACAAAAAATCAAAAAATGGTTTACTCATAACGAACCAATCGTTCCTGTTGAAGCTGGTTACTTGTATCGTTGGCACTATCCAGAAGAAGCAAATATGAAACATGCTGTTCAAGTTGGATATCACGAAGCTTTGTCGTCTGCGCTTGCAATCAAAGCATATCATTCTCTAGACTTATCTGGAAAAATTGGGATTATTTTGAATTTAACACCTAGTTATCCACGTGATGAAAATAACCCGGAAGATGTCAAGGCAGCAAAATTAGCAGATGCGTTCTTTAATCGCTCATTCCTTGATCCAGCAGTTAAGGGCGAGTTTCCGAAAGAACTGATTGAGGTATTAAAAGGCTTAGATTTGTTACCTGAAATCAAAGAGGGTGACAAGGAAATCATCAAAGAAAATACGGTTGATATTTTAGGAATCAATTATTACCAACCACGTCGAATCAAAGCAAAGGAAACACCAATTGACAAAGCTCTTTCGCCAATGCCTGAAGACTTCTTTGATAACTATGAAATGCCTGGCAGAAAGATGAATCCTTACCGTGGATGGGAAATCTATGAAAAAGGGATTTATGATATCTTGATCAACGTTCGTGACAATTACGGAAATATTGACTGTTTCATCTCTGAAAACGGAATGGGTGTTGAAGATGAAGCAAGATTTATTCAAGAAGATGGGATGATTCACGATGACTATCGAATTGAATTTGTAACAGATCACTTGAAGTATGTGCATCAAGCAATTCAAGAAGGAGCCAATTGTTTAGGGTATCATATGTGGACATGCATGGATAACTGGTCTTGGACGAACGCTTATAAAAATCGTTATGGTTTTATTTCAGTAAATTTAGCTAAAGATGGCGAGCGTACAATTAAAGAATCAGGTCATTGGTTCAAGCAAGTTTCTGACCAAAATGGATTTGATGCGTAATTAGCGCGAGCAAAATTTTTTAAATTTTACTCAGGTCATCAAAAATAAAATAAAAACTGTGTTTAAATCACGTAAAGATTTAAACACAGTTTTTTTTCGCTAGAAAAAAGTGTTATTGATTACTATGAAATTTTATAGTCAAGTTGTCTTTTCAACGATAGTTTGTTTATTAAAAAAAGCAGCTAGTTATTTATTGTTTTTTTACAGGTTTTTTACCTTTAGATTTCATTTTTTGTATATAATAGAACAGGTAAATTCAAATAGGAGTGGAAGAAGGTATGAGAAAGAAGCGTCCTGTTCTTCTCTTTTGGTTAATTGGTTTTTTCCTTTTGCTTATTCTATCTGTAACGATTTCTGGACGAATCACAACAGAAATAGTTCATACAAAAACGGAAAAAATCGTTGCAAGCAAAGAATCAGTAGATAAATTTAGAAAAGAATTCTCAACTTATTGGTGGGAGGACTATAAATTTGAAGCCGACTATGATCAAGGCGAATTAGTGATTTATTTACCAAAAGGAAAAGAAGACAACCAGTTTACAAATATCGACGATGTTTTAAGTGCGATTTCCTTGAGACAATATCAATTTAAAGATAAACGACTGACCGTTTTACTGTTATCAAATTCGGGAGAGAAGCTAGCCCGATTAAAAAATGGAAAAGTAACAAAAGGGTACTCTGACAAAGTAGATAAAAAAGTCGTGGCCAGTCGCTTAGCGGAATGGAAAAAGACAAATACGCCAACGAAAACAAGTGATTCCAGTCATCCGAAAACAACAACTGGCTCAACGACTGTACCACCGGCAACAAATTCGTCTGAAAGTTCATCCACAAGTAGTCATCTTTCTGGGACGAGCCAGTGATCAAAAAATAGTGAAAGAAAAGTTGTGACAACTGTCACAGCTTTTTTTTGGAAAAGAGGGAGAAAATGATTTCTTATCGTGCAACGAAAAAACTAACACAACAGCAATTATTAGGGTTATATGAAGACGCTGGCTGGACAGCCTATACGAAAGATATCGAGCAACTACAGCAAGCCGTTCAACATTCCTTATCCGTTATCACTGCGTGGAAAGAGGACGAACTAGTTGGGTTGATTCGTGTCGTGGGCGATGGGCTAACGATTATTTATATTCAAGATATCTTAGTCAAAAAAGTAGTTCAAAATCAAGGAATTGGGTTTGAACTGATGCAGCAAATTTTGTTGAAATATCAAGCAGTTCGTCAAAAAGTATTACTGACGGAAGAGGCGCCAGCTATACGTCATTTTTATGAAAAATGTGGCTTTATTTCGGCAGATAAAGGTGATACAGTCGCTTTTGTTAAACTATCTTAAAATATAAAAATTTATTAAAAAAAATAGTCTTTTAGCTTATTCTCATTTTTTAAGTTCAAAATGTACGACAAAAGCGAATAGAGAGAAGTGATAATCGTGACTCCAATCAAAAAGTGGTGTCAAAATCGTTTGTTTATTGTTATTTTGGCAGGTGTATTTTTTTGGTTAAAAACTCTTTTAGCCTACTATATTGATTTTTCCTTAGGTGTCGAGGGAATCATCCAAACATTTATTTTATGGATTAATCCAGTTGCAACGACGCTGTTATTATTTGGACTATCTTTGTATGTAAAAAAAACAAAGCCAGCGCTATTTCTACTATTGTTTTTAGATATTTTGAATACAGCTCTTTTATATTGCAATATTATTTTTTATCGAGAATTTACTGATTTTATTACAGTTAAATCAGTTTTAGGTTTTTCGAAAGTGTCACAAGGACTGTCAGGAAGTTCGTTTTCTTTAATGAAACCTCACGATATTTTATATTGGTTGGATATTCTGGTCTTTCTTGGTTTGCTCATTTGGGTAATTGTCAAAAATGTACCCATTAAAAGTCAACCAGTTAAGAAACCAATGGCGATTGCAATAAGTTGTTTGGCTGTGTTTATTTTTTCTGGAAACTTAGCGTTGAGTGAAGCGAACCGTCCTCAACTGTTACAAAGAACTTTCGATCGTTCTTATATTGTGAAGTATCTAGGGATTGATGCATATACGATTTACGATGGCATCAAAACGGGAATGACAAGCAGTGTTCGCGCGCATGCAAGTAGCAACGGAATCACTGAGGTCTTAGATTATACGAAAGAGCATTACGCAGAACCAGATAAAAGTATGTTTGGAATAGCAAAAGGGAAAAATGTTATTGTGCTCCATTTGGAAAGCTTTCAACAATTTTTGATCAATATGAAGGTTGATGGTCAAGAAGTGACACCTTTTCTTAATAGTATTTTTGATAATCAAGCAACAATTAGTTTTGATAATTTCTTTCATGAAGTAGGCCAAGGAAAAACGAGTGATGCTGAAAATATGCTAGAAACGGGCACATTTGGTTTACCACAAGGGTCGTTATTTACTGAACTAGGTTCTGATAATGTTTTTCAAGCTGCACCAGCTATTTTAAAGCAAAGCCAAGGCTACACAAGTGCCGTGTTCCACGGAAATGTTGCTAGTTTTTGGAATCGAGATCATGTGTACAAAAACTTGGGTTATGATAATTTCTTTGACCGTTCTTACTTTGAAGAAGCGGATGAAACTTTAGGCTATGGTATTTTAGACAAAAATTTATTCAGTGAATCAGTCGGCTATCTTGAACATTTGCAACAGCCGTTTTATACAAAATTCTTATCTGTAACCAATCACACGCCTTATTATACTGATGATAAGAATTTTGATTTTCCAGGTTTAAATACTGGTAACAGTACAGTTGATAATTATGTGCGAACAGCCCATTATCTTGACCAATCATTGGAACAATTTTTCACTTATTTGAAAGCCTCAGGTATTTATCAAAATTCAATGTTTGTTATTTATGGTGATCATTTTGGGATTTCAAATTCAGATAACAAAGATTTAGCTACAGTATTAGGCAAAGATGAGAAGACTTGGAGCGAATTCGATGATGCACAGATGCAACGAGTGCCATTGATGCTTCACATTCCTGGATACACAAACGGGAAAGTCAGTCACGCGTATGGTGGCGAGATTGATGTTTTGCCAACGCTACTTCATTTGGTCGGTGTAGATGATAAAAATTATGTTCATTTTGGAACAGATTTATTGTCTGCTAAACATGACCAAGTAGTTGCTTTTAGAAATGGTAATTTTGTTACTCCAAATTACACTGTTTTGGGGAATAAAACGTATGATAATAAATCAGGGCAAATTCTAGATACTGAAGCTCTGGGTATTCAAAAAGAAATCACGAAAGATCAAGACAAAGTGAAGAAAGCTTTAAGCTTGTCAGATAAATTGAATCAAGAAAACTTATTACGTTTTTATGTGCCAGATGGATTTACAACAGTTGATCCACAAAAAATTGATTATCAAAAAGAAGCAGAAAAAAATGAAACAATTGAACAGCAAAAAGGAAAAGCTTCAACCAGCGTTTATTCAAAAAATGGAAATAAAACGACTAAGAACCTATATCCAAAAATTACAGATTCTACTGGGAATTGAATCAGCTACTTTAAACTTCTGAAAAACAAATTTTTGTTTTTCAGAAGTTTTTTTTATGTTTTGATATTTTTTTCCTTTTTTACGTATGTAAATAGTGAACCTAGTGATTTTTTCATTATACGCACCAGAAAAATTGCTAAACCTGTTGGTCATTCATTTAACCGACAGAATAATAATTTGAGGAGGAACAAAGCGATGCATGACGGGAGATTGATTAGGAGCCTTCGGATCAGTAAAAAATTAACTCAAGCTGAGTTAGCGGAGGGGATTTGTTCAAAGACATCATTAGTAGGTCTGGAAAAAGGAACAGTGAGAAAAATCGCATTTACGACATTACAAGCAATCTTGGCTCGCCTAAACGTTTCTTTGGCAGAGTATGAAGTGTTGCGACATAGATTGGAAGAACCAACAAAAAGCAAAAGAACCAGACGCCTGCTTAGTAAGGTACAAGAAGAAAATTTTGATCCGTACAAGGAAGTAGGGAACAATCGAAAACGGTTCAAGCAAACAGGAGATTTATATTACTTAGTTTTGAATATCCACATGTTTTTAAAAACAGATAGTCAACTCCAAAAAGAACTACAGTTTGAATTTTTACGCTATGAATGTAAAAAAATTGAGGATTACTTTATGCGAATACAAGAATACAGCCAATTTGAGATGACGATTCTAGCTGAATTACCCTTTTTATTTAGCGAGTCTTTTATCGAAAGTAATTATGTGAAAATCAAGAAAAGAATGCGGAATTTTTCTCTGACAAATAATCCTGATCAGTATATGGATTTGTTTTTGTTAAATTTGACTACGCATTACATTGCGAAAAAACGATTTAAAAAAGCGCGAAATGTCAATGATGATTTAGCAAGAAGCCTTGCAGCCAAAGCTAAGAACTTAATTATTTACGAAACATTAATGATGAATTATCAAAAACAACTGATTCTTGTTGGATTGGGTGAGTTGATTGATGAGGATGAATGCAATCAACTGTTTTCTGTTTTGGAGTATAGCTTGGGGAGAGAGCAACGTAGGCAGTTGGAAGAGCAATTTCGTGTGCTTTTGCCATAAAAAAGGTTGTTGCTCCAAGCGGTCAGCTTCAAGCAATAAGGATGCTTTTCTAAAAATAGTTTCTCATATTTTTATGAAAAGAGGACGTATTGCCGAAGGAGTTGCTAGGGAACACCGTGAATAGAGGTTGTGGCTTCAAGCGATCAGCTCAAAAAAAAATAATGAGCAACTGACAAAAATAGCTTTTCATGTTTTTGGACAGTTATGAATTATTTTGAGGACATCTAGAAGAAGGTTGTGATGCAAAATACTTAGCCCAGAGAAGATAGTGAACAGGCACTCAAAATTGTACTTTATATTTTACAATAGGTTCAAGTTATCAGAAGAACGAATGATCGACTAACTGTAGGAGGGCGCAATTATTTAAGAAAATGTTACTTACATAGATTATTTTGAGAAGTCATTTTAATGGATTTTTATTGGAGAAAAAGCATTGTTGAATGACGCCAATCAGCAGTTAGTTGTGGAAAAATAAAAAAAGCTAGAAGTAGAATATCCTAGCTTTTGATAGCGTGTTTTAAGATGGTAAACTGCTGCTTTCTAGCACAGCTTCCTGTTCATATTGATAATGTGCTGGTGGGAAGAATCGAGCAATCTCATTTTTTGAAGCATCACGAGAATCAGAAGCATGGATAATGTTTGCTGTTCCAGGAACTGCAAAATCTCCGCGAATCGTTCCGGGCAGTGCATCCACAGCCTTGGTTGCGCCAACCATTTTCCGGACGATATCAATGACATCATCGCCCTCTAGTACAAGATAAACAACAGGTCCAGAGATCATGTAGTCGATTAACTCTTGAAAAAAGCTACGACCAGCTAAGTGTTGATAGTGTTCTTTGGCAAGTTCTGGAGTCATTGTTGCTAGTTTCATGTCAACGATTGTTAGCCCTTTTTCTTCAAATCGTTGAATAATGCGGCCAATTAGATGTCGACGGACACCATCTGGTTTGATAATCACAAGCGTGTGTTCCATAAAGATCACTCCTTTTGTCCATTACTATAATTTTATTATAGTAATGGAAAGCTTTTATGACAAATGAAATTCGAAAAAACATTTTTTTGTTAAATAAATTAAAAAATGAATACGCTTTATTTAGGAAAAAAGGAAAAATTTGAGAAATAGATTTGACATTTCTGTAAATCGTTGTTACAGTAACCACTGGAAAACTAAATAAGATTTGTTAGGTGAGGCTCCTATACAAACACAGGCTACTGCCCAAAAATGTCGAGAGACGCCAATGGGTAGAACAGGAATTGTCGATCTAAGGCTTTTCATAAGGTAGCTAAAGGCAGAGGTATTTGCTTTTTACGTTGTATAGTGTCAAAACTCAACGATGAGATCGAAATAGCTTCTTTTTGCTGTGCTTATTTCAACCTTTCGCTGAGTTTTTGGTGGAAGGTTTTTTTGTTGCCAACCTAACAGTTTAAATTTTAGTAATCCGGCAAAGTAAGGGAGCTGATTTTTGTTGGGACATTGATGCGACAAGTACGAGTGAATTTCTGTAAGGAAAAAGAACAGATTTATGAAAGCATAAAGGAGATGAGAACAAATGGATGACAGTTTACCGAAACCGAGGGGATTAGAGAAAAGTAAAAGTTTGCTGAAACTATTATCTATCTGTTTTCAGCCCACTTATGTAAAAATGCTTCTCTCTTGACCCGAAAAATACGAAAAACAAAATTGTAAAAGTTTGTTTTTCTGATACAAGGGAGAGAATACAATGGAAAAAAAGAAAGATACGCAAAAATTATATGCAAATTTTGCACAAAAAAGCGAACGTGCATTATTTGACTTGTTCCATAGCAGTGAAAAAGGAATGAGCACAGAACAAATCGAACAATCAAAAGAAGTCTATGGAGATAACACGATTTCATATGGAAAGAAAACACCTTTTTTAATTGAAGTGTTGAAGGCTTATATTACACCATTTACCTTAGTATTGATTGCTTTAGGGATTATTTCGTTTATTACAGAGTATTTACTACCAGCTCCAGGTGAGAAGGATCTATTCGGTGTAATTATTATTTTTAGTATGGTAATTGTGAGTGGCACAATGACTTTGATTCAATCAGTTCGTTCAAATCAAGCAGCTGAAAAATTAAAATCATTAGTAAAAGTGACCGCTGCAGTAAAACGTCAAGGCAAATACGAAGAGATTCCAATGGAAGAAATCGTCTGTGGTGACTTGGTTCGATTATCTGCAGGCGATATGATTCCGGCAGATATGCGATTGCTTTCTGCAAAAGATTTATTTATTTCTCAAGCAGCTTTGACAGGTGAAAGCTATCCTGTTGAAAAGAATGCCGTAGTTGCGATAGATGGGAATAAGAATGAAACAAGCTATGAAAACCTAGCGTTTATGGGAAGTAATGTAATTAGCGGAAGTGCCACAGGAATTATCGTAGCTGTGGGAAATCAAACTTTGTTTGGTCATGTAGCACAAACGTTATCTGAAAAACCAATTAAATCCAACTTTGAATTAGGTATCCATAAAACATCTATGTTATTGATCAAGTTCATGGCTTTGATGGCACCCACAGTGATTGTCATTAATGGATTAACTAAAGGAGATTGGCTAGAAGCTTTCTTATTTGGATTGTCTGTTGCAGTCGGTCTAACGCCAGAAATGTTACCAATGATTGTTACGACGAACTTGGTTAAAGGCGCTAGTGTGATGGCAAAAAAAGGGACAGTTATCAAAAATTTGAGTGCGATTCAAAACTTTGGCGCAATTGATGTTTTATGTACTGATAAAACAGGAACGTTAACTCAAGATAAAATTATCTTAGAATACCACATGAATTGTGAAGGCGCTGAAGACGATCGGGTATTACGCCATGCGTATTTAAACAGTTATTATCAAACAGGTTTGAAAAATTTACTTGATGTCGCGATTATTGACGAAGCTGAAGAAACCCTTGATACAACCAACACGCGTTACAGAAAAATAGATGAGATTCCATTTGATTTTGAACGTCGTCGCATGAGTGTCGTTGTAGAAGATGTGACAGGCAAGACACAAATGATTACCAAAGGCGCGATTGAAGAAATGTTGAGCATTTCTAAGTTTATTGACTTAGAAGGAGAAGTTACACCTTTAACGAAGGAAAGAAAACAGGAAGTTTTAGAAAAGGTAACAGCGCTTAATGAAGATGGATTACGTGTAATTGGTGTAGCCCAAAAAACAAATCCTAGTGTAGTTGGAGAATTCTCAGTCAAAGATGAATCAGACATGGTGTTGATTGGTTACTTAGCGTTCCTTGATCCACCAAAAGAAACAACGAAACAAGCATTGCAAGCATTGAAAGATCACGGAGTGGCTGTTAAAGTGTTGACTGGAGATAACGAATTAGTAACACGTTCTGTTTGTCGTCAAGTTGGCTTAGAAATCGATGAGCTAATCACCGGAGAAAAAATTGCTTCTATGGATGATCACCAACTTTCACAGGTTGTTGATGAAAATGATGTTTTTGTAAAACTAAATCCACAACAAAAAGCACGCCTAACAACAGCTCTTAGAAATAATGGACACACAGTTGGGTTCTTGGGAGATGGAATCAATGATGCTCCTGCGATGAAAGTGGCCGATATCGGTATTTCGGTTGATACAGCTGTCGATATTGCAAAAGAATCAGCAGATGTCATCTTATTAGAAAAAGATTTGATGATTTTAGAGCGTGGACTATTAGCGGGTCGGGAAACATTCGGAAATATCATGAAATATATCAAAGCGACAGCTAGTTCAAACTTTGGAAACATGTTTTCCGTTTTGATAGCCAGCACCTTTTTGCCATTCTTGCCAATGTTGCCTTTACAAATTTTATTCTTGAATTTGATTTATGATGTGTCTTGCATTTCCTTACCATGGGATAAAATGGATCCAGAATATTTAGTAAAACCTAAAAAATGGGAAGCTTCAAGTATTGGCAAGTTTATGGTGTATTTTGGTCCAACAAGTTCTGTCTTTGATATTACAACGTATTTATTGATGTACTTTGTTATTTGTCCAGCGGTTATTGGAGGAGATTTCCACACGTTGAATGGCACACAACAAGTAGCATTTATTGCGTTGTTCCATGCAGGTTGGTTTGTGGAATCACTTTGGTCACAAACGTTAGTATTACATGCGTTACGCACACCAAAATTACCATTTATCCAAAGCAACGCAACCTTTGCTATGACAGCAATTACTACGTTAGGCATTGCTGTTGGTTCTGTTTTACCATTCACAAGTTTTGGTGCAGAGCTAGGTTTGATGCCATTACCAGGTAGTTATTGGGTTTGGTTAATCGTAACAGTTTTAGCTTATTTAACACTGGTTACGGTAGTTAAAAAATATTATATCCACAAATTTGGTGAACTGTTGTAATTTAAAGGTTAAGAAAAGCACAAGCATGCGGAGTAATTTTCTCAAGAAAAGTCTTCTGCATTTGCTTGTGTTTTTTAGTTTCAATCAAGTTACAAAACATTACTGGAATGTGTCATTTTTAAATTTCCCTTAAGGCGGATATGTTTTTTTGTTAAAATAAAAGATAGGTGATACATACATCCAATAAAAAATATGAGGAATAAAGGAGAAAAAATGAAAAAAACGAATTTTTTACTTAGTGTGATGGTACTAGGCGGAATCGTTTCAACTGCTGCTCCTGTGAGTTTTGCAGATGAAGTTGGCACAGGCAATGAAGCAATTGCGCAATCAACAGTTAGCACATATGAGAATCAAATAGCTGGAACTGAAACACAAGAGAGTGCACTTGAGACACAAAATAGCTCGACTATTAATACAACAGAGGCAACTGCTGTAGAATCAAGCGAAATAACAGAAGCAACTGGTTCAGCAGTGGAAGAAACAGCTCCTGAATCAGAGGAACAATCTACGGAAGCAACAGAAGCAACAAAGGCTACAGAAACAGTGGAGAATCAGTTGGATGACGGAGAGGTACTTGTTCACACAACGCAAACAGACCTTTCACAATTTGAAGTTTCTATTGCTTCACGCTTTGCACGTTCATCATCAAATACACAACAGCAATTCATTGACAGCGTGGCTCCCTCTGCAAGAACGCTAGCAAGCCAAAATGATTTGTATGCTTCTGTCATGATTGCTCAAGCGATTGTGGAAAGTGGTTGGGGAAAGAGTCAATTAGCTTCTGCACCAAATTATAATTTATTTGGAATTAAAGGTAGCTATAATGGACAATCGGTAACTTTTCCAACAGCGGAGTTTGTTAATGGTCAATGGATTACAGTAAATGCTGCGTTTAGAAAATATCCATCCTATAAACAATCTCTAGAAGATAATGTTCACATTTTAAAAACAACTTCATTCCAATCTGGCGTTTATTATTATTCGGGCGCATGGAAAAGTAACACAAAATCTTACAAAGATGCGACAGCCTGGTTAACGGGACGTTATGCGACAGCACCAAACTATGCAACAACTTTAAACAGTGTAATCGAAACCTATAATTTAACGCAGTATGACAGTCAACCTCAAGTACCTACATCACCAATGTATCGTTTATACAACCCAAATACTGGTGAACATTTGTATTCTCTAAATGAGGGTGAAAAAAATTATTTACCAAAAATTGGTTGGAAATATGAAGGTGTGGCTTGGTTAGCACCAAACAGCGGAACAAAAGTGTATCGGATGTATAATCCAAACAGTGGCGACCATCATTATACGGCAGCCCAATCAGAAATCAATTTCTTGAAAAAACTAGGCTGGCGTTATGAAGGACTAAGTTTTTACTCTGGCGGTTCAAAAGCGATCTTGCGTCTGTTCAATCCAAATGAACAAACAGGAACGCATCATTACACAATGAGTACAAAAGAAAGAGATTACTTAGTGAAATTAGGTTGGCGCTACGAAGGAATCGGTTTTTACGGCAACTAAGCGTTAGGTGTTCGAGCAGAAACTTCAAGAAGAACAAAGTTGCTTTGCAAACATCAAACAAGTAAAAAATGTCAGAAAATAACTACTTAGAGACAGAGTGCATAGGCGCTCTGTCTCTTTTTTGATTTGGAATGAAAAAAATAAAATAATTTTCGTGAAACTTCCATGCAGTCGATGATTTTATGACTGAATCATGCTAAACTAAGGATATTGTTTTTTGAAAGGAACCGTGGGGAAATGAAAGGCGCAATATTTGATTTAGATGGACTATTAGTTGATAGTGAAAGAGCTTATCGTGATGGTTGGGTCTGGGGCTTTGCACAATTTGGGATCGAGATTCCACAAGAAATCGTTAATACTTGGGGTGGAAAGAATTGGAAACAAAGTTTTGATATTTTAGTCCAATTAGCTGGCAGCCCAGAAAAAGTACAAGAAGTACGAGCAAAACGGGAAAAATTTTTTTATGAAAAACTAACGACCGGAGAAATCCAGCTTAAACCATATGCGAAAGAAGTACTGAGTTATTTAAAAGAACAGAATTTTAAACTTGGCTTAGCAACGACAACTGTTACTGAAAGAGCAACAGCCATTTTAAATCAGTTTGAATTAATGGACTATTTTGATACGTTTACTTTTGGGGATGAAGTATCAGAAAATAAGCCTTCACCGGTTCCTTATTTAACAGCATTAGAACGAACTGGATTAGTAGCAAACGAGGCTTTTGCAGTCGAAGATTCATTAGTGGGTGCAACTTCAGCTTCTCGCGCAGGCATGGGCGTATTTCTGATACCTGACTCAAGTTTTGAACGAAATTATTCGGAAAAAGACAAAGAAAACTTGCAAATTATCGAACAAGGAAAAGATTTGAAAATTGTTATTGATTTTGTGAATAAAAAAACAGAAAAAAATTCTTAGAAAAAAAGAATAAATTTTATGCTTGACTTTCATTTGTTCATCCTGTAAATTAATCGTCAACAACCAAATAATTTTTCGATGAAAAGGAAAGTAAACTTGGAGACTGCGTAGAGAGACTCTGGCTGGTGAAAAGAGTTCAGTATAAGAAAAGTTGAAAATGGCCTTGGAGAAAAATTTGTCGATAAGTAGGCAAATTCGGATTCGTTCGACCGTTAAAACGAACACCAATCTCTCATTACAGATGAGACGTTGGGCTGAGGGAAGGAAACTTCCGAATAAAGGTGGTAACACGATACGTCGTCCTTTTACTAGCATTTGCTAGTAAAAGGACTTTTTTTTATATATTTTTCGCGATGAAATGGTAAGTACATTGGTAAAGTCTTTAACAGAGAGCTTCGAAATGCTGAGAAGAAGTAAGATTAAACTTTTGGAAAATGGCCATTGAGCGATTCACCCCGAGCAATTTGTAAGGCGGTGACGGCTGCGTCCGATAGCACGCTAGAGTATGTTTGTACTTGAAGAGGAATTGTGCGTGAGTACAGTTCGAACATGAGGTGGTAACACGCAAAAAGGCGTCCTCAAGTAAATGACACTAGTCGTTTGCTTGAGGATGCTTTTTTTAGTATCGATAAGGGAGGAGAAAGAATGATTGATTTACGAAATATATCTGTCACCTTTCAACAAAAGGGGCAGGAGATTCGCGCAGTAGATTCTGTGAATCTAACGATTGATGAGGGAGATGTTTTTGGAATTGTTGGTTATTCTGGAGCCGGGAAAAGTACATTGGTTCGAGTAATCAATTTACTTCAACCACCAAGTGATGGTGAAGTTTGGATCAACGATGTGGAACTAACCAAGCTCTCACCAAAAAAGTTACGTGAAAAAAGAAGAAAGATCGGAATGATTTTTCAACATTTTAATTTGATGAACAGTCGGTCAATTTTTGATAACGTTGATTTTTCATTGAAATACACAGGGAAATCTAAACAGGAACGTCAACAAAAAGTGACTGAATTATTGGATTTGGTAGGTCTTTCAGATAAAGCTAATGCGTATCCAAATCAATTATCCGGCGGGCAAAAACAACGCGTGGCAATTGCCCGAGCTTTAGCCAATGATCCTGAAATTTTATTATGTGATGAGGCAACTAGCGCTTTGGATCCAAAAACGACGCTTCAAATTTTAGCTTTATTGAAACAACTAAATCAAAAATTAGGCTTGACCATCGTGCTGATTACTCATGAAATGCAAGTAGTCAAAGAAGTTTGCAACAAAGTAGCGGTGATGGAGGAGGGAAAAATTATTGAACAAGGAAGTAGTATTCAGATATTTAGTCGTCCGAAACAAGCATTAACAAAAGATTTTATCCGAACAGCAACACATATCGATCAGGCGCTAGAAACAATTACTGCTTATCCGGATTTTGCTGAGCAAACCAATGATAAATGGCTAGTGGAACTGTCTTACGTTGGAGAGCAAACCAATGAGCCACTAATCGCCCAACTTTACAGTAAATATCAAGTAACGACCAACATTCTTTACGGAAACATTGAATTGCTTCAAGATGTCCCGCTGGGGAGTTTGATTGTGACTTTGGCGGGTGAATTAAATCAACGACAAAAAGCTTTAGACTTTTTATTTGAACAAGGTGTGACAGTTCAAGTATTGAAGAAGAGTGAACGTAATGAACAAATAAAAGTGATTGAAGGGGGAAGATAACATGACCAAATTCCTAGAAACATATTTACCAAATGCTTCTGCGATTCCTGATGAATTTATTGAAGCAACGAAGCAGACGCTATATATGTCATTTTGGACGGCATTAATTTCTGGAATTATTGGAATTGCGCTTGGTGTGATTCTAGTTGTGACTCGCCCAAATGGATTATTAGCACATCGGTTATTCTATGAAATTTTAGATAAAGCAATCAATATTATTCGTTCGATACCGTTTATTATTTTATTGTCGCTTTTAGCACTTACTACTCGCTTTTTTGTTGGGACGACAATCGGTGCCAAAGCAGCATTAGTTCCACTGATTGTGGGCGTCGTACCATTTTTTGCTAGGCAAATTGAAAATGCATTGTTAGAAGTTGATCCTGGAGTAATCGAAGCAGCAGAATCAATGGGAACGAGCCCATTTGGAATTATCGTACGAGTTTATTTATTAGAAGGATTACCAGGAATTGTCAGAGTATCTGCTTTGACGATTATCAATGTAATTGGTTTGACCACGATGGCAGGCGCGGTCGGTGCCGGAGGATTAGGAAATTTAGCTATTTCTCGAGGGTACAATCGATTCCAAACAGATGTCACGATTGTTGCGACCTTATTGATTTTACTTTTGGTATTTTTAAGTCAATTTATTAGTAATCAAATTATAAAAAAAATTAGTCATTAATTGGGGGAAAAAGAGATGAAAAAAATTATTCGTTTAGTAGCAGTTGCACTTATTGCCGTGGTTTGGTTAGCAGGATGTAGTAAAGGATCAGCTGAAACCACTGATAAATCAAAAGAAACAACCGTTAAACTAGGTGTGATTGGTGAAGATACAGATGTTTGGGATGATGTGAAAGATCGCTTGAAAAAAGAAAATATCAATTTGGAATATGTTAAATTTACCGACTACAACCAACCAAATGCGGCATTAGCAGATGGCTCAGTCGATTTGAATGCTTTTCAACATCAGTTCTTTTTAGATAACTACAATGAAGAACATGGAACAGATTTAGTTTCCATTGGAAATACAGTCAATGCGCCATTAGGTATTTACTCAAATTCACTCAAAAAAATAACAGAGCTGAAAGATGGTGCAAAGGTTGCCATTCCTAATGATGTGACTAATGGTGGCCGTGCCTTATTGTTATTACAAACGGCTGGCTTAATCAAAGTAGATGACTCAAAAGGACCAGCACCAACTGTTTCGGATATTACTGAAAACAAGAAAAATCTAGTGATTTCTGAATTGGATGCTTCACAAACAGCACGTGCATTATCTGATGTAGATATTTCCGTCATTAATAGTGGTGTCGCAGTCGATGCAGGATTTAATCCAACGAGCGATGCAATTTTCTTAGAACCTGTCGATGAAAATGCTCGTCCTTATGTCAACATCATTGTTGCAAGAAAAGAAGATGAAAAAAATAAAACATATCAAAAAATTGTCGACGCATATCAAACAGAAGATACAGCTAAAGTAATCGAAAAAACATCAAAAGGTTCAAGCGTTCCTGCATGGGAAACATTTGGACGTAAATAAATCAGCCAAAACTAAGGGAGGAATTTTTTATGAGTACAACACAAACGACAACATCTGTAAAAGAATTTATTGCTGAAAGATTGCCAGAATATCAAGAGTTAGCATTAACGATCCACGATCATCCAGAAGTCAGTAACTATGAATTTTTCTCCTCAGAGGCATTGATTAAACAGCTGGAAAAAGAAGGGTTTACTGTTGAAAAAGAAGTTGCGGGTCATCGAACAGGTTTTGACGCTCGTTATGCTTCAGGAAAACCTGGTCCAACCCTCGTTTTTTTAGCCGAGTTTGACGCATTACCGGGCATTGGGCACGCATGTGGGCACAATTTATTTGGAACGTATTCAGTATTAGCGGCTAGTGCAGTGAAGGAATGGACCAATGAATTTGGTGGGGAGATTCGAGTCTATGGTACGCCTGGTGAAGAAGGTGGTGAAAATGGCTCAGCGAAGGGAAGTTTTGTTCGCGAAGGATTTTTTGAAGACGTGGATGCAGCTCTTTGCGTTCACCCAGCCTATCGTTATGGAAAAACCACAGAATCTTTAGCAAATGATCCAGTAGATATCAAATTTTATGGAGTTGCCTCCCATGCTGCAGGAGCACCGGAAAAAGGAATCAACGCACTTGAAGCATTAATTCAAGTGTTCAATGGGATTAACGGATTACGCTTGCATTTACCAAAGGATGTCAATATCCATGGTATTATTACCGACGGTGGAGTTGCTGCTAATGTCATCCCTGAATATGCGGCTGGACGTTTCTACTTGCGGGCAGCTAACCGTGAAACGTTGGACGAAGTATCTCAAAAAGTTGAAAACATTGTGAAAGGTGCGGCACTCAGCACAGGTACCTCTTATGAATTTGGGTTGTTCCAAAATGCAGTCGATGATGTGGTTGTCACCCCAGCGTTTGATGAACTCTTTTTTGAACATCTTCAAGAACTTGGTATTTCAGACGAAGAAATTGAAACTCAACAGCGTACAAGTCTAGGTTCATCTGATGTTGGAAATGTTAGTCAGGTAATCCCGACGATTCAACCAACTGTCTCCATCTCTGATACGTATATTGCAGGTCATTCGACTGAATTCAAAGCAGCAGCAAGAAGCGAAAAGGGACTAGCATCAATTGCGATTGCAGCAGAGCTTTTGGCAAAAACAGCACTTGATTTGCTTCAACAACCAGAAACATTAACCACAATCAAAAAAGAGCATCAAGAACAGCTTGCTAAGAAGAAAGAACAGGGATCTTCTTTCTAAAATGTTATCTTTTATTTTGAGCACAGAAAAATAAATCAGATTTTTTTGTTGACAAATATTTCTTGAGGATATAAACTTCATGAAAGTCATCTTTTCAACAGTAGTAGCAGAGGTGTTTTGTTCAGAAAGTCGGTGGTTGCTGCGAACCGATCAAGCCATGCTAACGAATTACATGAAAAGTTCAAAAAATAAAATATGTTATTTAAAGTGGAAAACAGATCTGTTTTTAATTAAGGTGGTACCGCGGAGCAATTCGTCCTTAGTTGAAAACGGGTCTTTTTATTTTTAGCCAGAGGGGGAAGCCAAAATGAATTGTGGCGGGATGATTCGATATTATTTCTTTTTTAGTACCTAATATTTTTAACTAAAAAAGGAGAAATTATCATGGAGAAAAAAGCAAATCCGAGTTTTGTAGAAGCAACATTAGTATTAGCAGTCGTCGTATTGAGCATTGCAGTTGGGGTAGTGGGATTGAAAATCTCACCAAATATTGCTATTTTAGCAGCTATCGGGATGGTCATGGTTTACGCTGTTGTAAAGAAATACCCTTCTGAATGGTTGCATGAGGGAATTATTAATGGAATCAAACCAGGAATTATTCCAATTTTTATTTTTATTTTAGTTGGTTCATTGATCGCAGTTTGGATTCAAGCGGGAATTATCCCAACCTTGATGGTGATTGGGTTTGATTTGATTAGTGTCCAATGGTTTGTCCCATCTGTCTTTGTTGTTTGTGCGATTGTAGGGAGTGCAGTTGGTAGTGCTTTTACAGTTATGTCAACAATTGGTATTGCCTTTTTCGGTATCGGAACAACGTTAGGTTTAAGTCCAGCTTTGGTAGTGGGTGCCATTGTTTCTGGTTCTGTCTTTGGAGATAAGATGTCTCCGTTGTCAGAGTCAACGAACTTGGCAGCAGCGATTGTCGATGCAGATTTATTTAAACATATCAAACATATGATGTGGTCAACTGTTCCGGCATTCGTACTTTCGTTTTTCTTATTCATGTTCTTAGGCCACACGGATAAAGGTGCAAGTCTTTCAGCTATCCGTGAAGTCACAAATACGTTAGAAGCCAATTTTACAATTTCATTTTGGTCATTGATTCCACTTGTTTTGATGTTAGTATGTGCATGGAGAAAGGTACCAGCCATCTTAACTATTTTATTGAATATTGCTGTAGCAGTCGGAATGATTTTTATTCAAAACCCGCAGACGTCTGTGAACCAATTAGCTTCTGTAATTGAATCAGGATTTGTGGCAAATACTGGAAATGAACAAATTGATGCGTTACTAAGTCGTGGAGGAATCGAAAGTATGATGCCGACCGTTGCATTGATTATCTTGACTTTATCACTAGGTGGTTTGCTAATTGAGTTTGGGTTGATTTCAACTGTGATGGATGTTGTTTCTAAGCGGATGACCAGCACACCGAAGTTAATTTTTACAACATTGTTAACAAGTATCGGGGTCAACGTTTTCATTGGTGAACAATTCTTGTCAGTCATTTTGCCAGGAAATGCATTTAAAGACACGTTCAAAAAGGCTGGACTTGATCCAACTGTTCTAGGACGAACATTGGAAGATGGTGGTACAGTTATTAACTACTTAGTTCCTTGGGGGATTGCTGGTAGTTTCGTAGCAAGTACATTTGGTGTTCCAACATTAACGTACTTACCATTTGTTTTCTTTAGTTTGTTATCACCAGTCTTTTCAATGGTGAGTGCTTTCACTGGTTTAGGTATTTCAAAAATTGAATCAGAAGATGAATCAGAATTAGTTTCTGAATAATAGCGGCGTATTTAAAAACAGGAAAAATATGCTGTAAAAATAAGATTAGAGGGTAAAATCAAACATCATTGATTTTACCCTCTAATTGTCTAGTAAGGTTGTGGCGCAAAACGTTCAGCTCCGAAAAAATAATGAGCAACTGATAAAAATAGCATTTCATATTTTAGACAGTTGTAAGTTATTTCGAGGAGTTGTTTTGGGAACACCGTGGATAAAGGTTGTGGCGCAAAGTGGTTAGCTTCAAGTAATAAGGAATCTTTTCTAAAAATAGCTTCCCATATTTTTAAGAAAAGAGGACTTATTGTCGAAGAAGCTACTTTGGGAACACCGTGAATAAGGTTGTGGCTCCAAGCGTTCAGCTCTGAAAAAATAAAGAATAACTGACAAAAATAGCTACTTATGTTTTTGGACAGTTATGAATTATTTCGAAGAGTTGCTTTGGGAACACCGTGGATAAGGTTGTGGCACAAAACGCCTAGTTCCGACAAGATAGCAATCATTAAAATAGTTTTCCATGTTTTGAAATGGATGCAAGCTCTATTGAGGAATTGCTTCTTGAACACTCTTAATTAGAAAAAAGGAGGTGTGACAAAACTTTTGTCACCTCTCTTTTTTGCTAGGACTGATCAGATAAAGCGAAGGGTTCCTTGGGTTTTCGATAACTAAAGAAGATAATTAGGTAAAGTAAAGCAGTTAATAAAGTAACACCAAGTATATTAGTCATTAAAATACCAATGAAAATTAAAGACAATGCAATTAGCGCAAATAGGTTGAGACTTTTATCGAACAAAGTACCTTTCTTTAGTGAAAGAACAAAAGCAGCAGAAACAATCATCAACCAAATAACTAATACGGTATAAGAAAGTGAACCTGCTAGATAACCAAATAACTCATCACCGACAAAGTAAGAAAGGATGACACCAAGGTAAAGAACACTGGTGCAAAAGAAAACTGAGCGTTGAGGTACTTGATGTTTATTTAGGACTGCAAAGGTTTTTGCAGCTCCTTTCTTATCTTTCAATCGGAAAAACAGCGTGCGCGAAGCAGCATAGACACCTGAATTGATGGAAGAAAACAAAGCTAGAACAATGACAAAATTGACAATATCCGCAGCAAATGGAATATTCATTTTTTCAAAAACCATTACGAAAGGACTCACGTTACTGTTAGCCAGTGTGTTCCAAGGGAAAATAATCAAAAGTAAAAACAAAGGAATAATATAGAAGGAAACGATTCGTCCCATCACACCTTTGACTGCTTTAGGAATAGCTTTTTTAGGATCATCTGCTTCACTAACTGTAATCGCAATCAGTTCAGAACCACCGTAAGAATAAATTACGACTAACAAAGAATTAATGATTCCTTTCATTCCATGCGGTGCAAAGCCACCATGATTTGTCATTTGTTGTAAGGTGGGAAAAACGCCATGGCCAAACATCTGTTGTCCAACTAAATAAAGACCAAAAAGAATAAGTGCAATAATTACACTGATTTTAGCAAAAGCTAACCAATATTCTGTCTCAGCAAAAAGTCTCACGGAATAGAGATTAATCAGTGTTGTGAGGACTGCTAAAATCAACACGAAGATCCACGCAGGGATATTAGGAAACCAAAGCTGTAAAAAAGATGCAGCTGCTACAGCTTCTGCAATAATGTTGATCATCCATAATGACCAGTAAACCCAATCAATAAAGTCAGCAGAGTGGTCACCAAGATAAGGGCGGATCAATCCAGAAAGGCCATGCTGGTTCTCACCATCTAAAACAAGTTTTCCTAATCCAGTCATAACAATAAATAAAACGATGCCGCCAATAGCAAATGCTAATAAGACGGAGGGACCTGCGATACTAATTGCTTCACCACTCCCTTTAAATAAACCTGCACCAATCGCGCCACCTAATGCTAGCATCGTAATGTGACGCGAACTCATTTGTTTTTTTAGTTTTGTATTTTCCATAAGCAACCTCTTTTCTGTACGTGTTTCATGAATAAAAAATAACGTTGCTTAATAATACCAAATATTCTGACAATTTCAACTATTCTAAAAAATTTTTTGGATACTTTAATCAAATCGTCATAAAATTGAAAGATAAAAACGAAAAGAATGGATAAAAAGAGAGACTAATTTTATTCATTCAGAGCATAATATTCGCTTTTCTATTTCTATAAGAGCTATGATTAGGAAAATTCTTTATGGGAAAGTGAGGAGAATGAAATGGCTGATACTCATGAAATTTTACTCGTCGCAAAAGATAAAAACTTATATTTTTTTCCTTTCATCGACTCTTTCGAAGTGATTTCTGGAAAAGACTTATTTGATGAACAGTTTTTACGAATGAATGCTGCAAAGTTTCGCCAATATCAACTGATTATTTTTTTGGATTTTGGATTTGAAGTGGCGATGGCTACTCAAGTTCGTCCGTTGACTCAGGCAAAAATAGTTGTTTTCTTTTGGAATCACTTTAAAAAAGAACATTATGAATTATTGGAACAAGTACAAAAGGATTCAGCGATTGATGAAGTTTATCATTTTGATGCGCTGGAAGCACATGAGTTAGGTTTGAAGCACAATAGCTCCTTCTATTCTACAAATGTCCAACTACCCAAGGAACAAATCACAACAGATTTATTTTTTGGTGCGACTGATAATGGACGAAAGAATCTTGCTGAACAGTACCGAGCAGATTTTTCAGCAAGAGGTGTAACGACTAATTATTTTATTTTACCATTGAGAGGTAACGAACAAGTTGGCTATTTAAGTTACTCGGAATATTTGAGATTAGTGGCAAAAAGCCGGGGAATTTTAGAGTTGCTTCGTGCAGGACAACAGGGCGTAACATTGCGGACATTTGAATCCATGTACTTCCAGAAGAAATTGGTGACTGGAAACGATGTGATTTTTGATTATCAATGTTACCATCCAGATAATATCTTTTTATTGTCGCAACGATCTTTGGATGAATTACCCGAATTTCTTAACCAGCCCTATCAGTCAGTTTCGCCAGAAATTCTTGATTTCTTTGATGCGCCAAACTGGGCTAAGCGCTTCTTGGCTACTGATGAACTACTTTTTGAGCGCTATGAGTACCGGGCAGATTTGCTGGAAAGATTGGAGAAGAGAGGGTAATTAAATAAATACACTAAAAAGAGCGTAAGCCGTTTAGGTTACGCTCTTTTTTCTATTTTGCCCCCAAAAGGCCTTCTTTTGCATGAACGAGTTGCGTTAAGAAAGCACAATAAGGTGTTTGAATACCATATTTTTGTCCTTTGCGCCAAACAGCACCATTTATATAATCAATTTCAGTCAAACGATGATTTTTGATTAAGTCTTGATACATTGAAGGGTAATGAAGACCGATATTTGCAGGATCATAAGTTGCTGCAATGTGCTCGTTGACTTCTGGTTGGTCAAGCTGAATCCCTTCTTCAGCAGCAACAGTAGCAAATTCTGCAACAATTGTTTCAACAATCTCATTTGCGACGGGTTGTTCCCCAAAGCCAGCGATGTTGCAATCTAAAATCGTACATAAGCCATTTAGTGTACCGTTGACACAAGCTTTACGCCAAATCGAATAACGAACATTTCGACTATAGACCGGATTTAGGTTTGCTTCGTCAAAAACACGAACGACTTCATGCGCAAAAGTTTCGCCCTCAGGTTCAAGATTTTCTAATTCGATTTCACCATTTCCCAATAAGGTTACTTTCCCTGGTCCATCCAAACCGGCAGTCCACATTGTGATACCAAATAAAATGTTTTTCTTAGGAACATATTTTTCTAACACATCTTCATGTCCTAAACCATTCAATAAACAAAGAACATGGGTCTTTTCAGTAATAATTGATTGGATTGCATGGAACATGTCGTCTAATTGATTTGCTTTAGTTAATGCAACGATCAAATCAACTTGTGTTTGACTTTCAATCAATTCTTCAGGTGAATAAATAGGAATTTTGGCAACAACTTCTTCTCCATTGAAGTCTGCAACCAAGCCATGTTCTCGAATAGCTTCAATATGTTCGGGCCAACGATCAATCAAAATCACGTCATTCCCACTTTGATGAAGCATTAGTCCGATTCGGCTACCCATTGCGCCTGCACCAGCGATAGCAATTTTCATGTCAGTTCTCTCCTTTAAAATTTGTTTCTTAAAACCGTTCTATTCTAGTATATAGAAAAAAAGCAAAAATTAGGATTGTTTTGTTTGATAAAAACGAAGAAAAGTGTCTAACTGAAAGAAAGAGAATCTAAAAAAAGTATGTCAGGAGGCGAAGTAAATGAATATTTTGGTTGCAATTGATTCCTTTAAGGGAAGCGCGACTTCATTTGAATTAAATCAATCGGTTGCTCGTGGCTGGCAAGCCGTTCATTCAACTGACCAGTTAATAAACGTCCCCATTGCAGATGGCGGAGAAGGGACAGCACAAGCTTTGTTCTATTCATTAGGTGGAAAATGGCAAAAATTTTCTGGGGGAGATTTGTTATTTAGAAAACATGAAAGTCGCTATTTGATTACCCAGTGGCAGGGAAAAAAAATCGCAGTGATTGAGTCTGCTGAAGTGATTGGTATTGATTTACTGGAACAAGCAACAGATCAAACAATTCGTTTAGCTTCTAGTTTTGCATTAGGAGAAATAATTAAGGATGCGTTAGCACAACGAGTGGATGAAATTATCGTTACACTAGGTGGCAGTGATTGTTCGGATGGTGGGTTGGGCTTACTGCAATCTTTAGGTGCAAAGCTGGAAGGCGTAAAGGATGGCAACCCATTACTGACAACAGAAAAAGTCAATCTTCAAGCAAGTAAAGCCCACTTTTCTCATACAAAATTACGAATTGCTGCGGATGTAACTAGCCCGTATACTGGCGAAAAAGGAGCAGCAAAATTATTCGGTAAACAAAAAGGAGCATCACCTGAAACAATCGATTTTTTAGAAAAACAGGCAAAAAAACTAGCGAAACAATGGTCCAAAGAATATCAAATTGACCTTGAAAAAATTCCGGGAAGTGGAGCAGCTGGTGGCATAGGTGGTGCGTTATTTTTACTTGGGGCACAGATGATTAATGGCTTTGAATTGATTAGCCAAATGATCGAACTAGAAGCAAAAGTAAAACAAGCAGACTGGATTGTGACGGGTGAAGGGAAAATCGATCAGCAAACAATCCATGGAAAGGTTCCTTATGGTGTAGCCATGTTAGCGAAAAAATACGAGAAACCGATTATTGCTTTTTGTGGCAGTCGCCAGCCCGATTTAGGGGAATTAACCAACTATTTGCCAGCAGTTTTTAGTATTCAATTAGGACCAATTCGATTACGTGAGGCAATGGAGCATGAACGAACAATGGAAAATATTGCTATTTTGGCAGGAAATATTTGTCAACTTATCCGTCGTTAATTTTTTTGATTGACAAAAATTTTAAATCTGTGTTAACGTAATAGACAAATAAACCAAAGTGAGGGATCCGTGCATTGAAAAAATAAGTCAATTGATTGAAGCTGCATTCAGACTGTACCTTGATGAAACAAGGGAGCAGTGTGCAGATTTTCAGAATTGGCTAGTTTTTCAATGGAGGGGTCTTTTTTTGCGCCCGTACCTTTGTGACCAGTTCTGAAAATAGGACTGGTCTTTTTTTACGAGGTGAATTATTGATGTCTAAAATCGAAATAAAACAACTGACTTTTGGTTATGATAACCAAGAAACAACTATTTTTAATGAAGCAAACTTAAACTTTGATACACAATGGAAACTGGGATTGATTGGCCGAAATGGTCGTGGTAAAACAACACTCTTAACGATTTTACAAAACCAATTACCTTATCAAGGACAAATCGTCCATCAACAAGAATTTGTCTATTTTCCGCAAAAAACACAAGACACCAGTCGCTTGACTTATTATGTCTTAAATGATGTAACTGATTTTGAGATTTGGGAAATTGAACGCGAGTTGAATTTGATGGAAACAAATCCGGAAATCTTATGGCGTCCGTTTGATACTCTTTCTGGTGGCGAAAAAACAAAAGTTTTATTGGCATTGTTATTTGTGGACGAAGCCCATTTTCCTTTGATTGATGAGCCAACCAATCATTTAGACTTAGCTGGTCGGCAACAAGTAGCAAAATACTTGAAGAAGAAACAACAAGGATTTATTGTAGTTAGCCACGATCGGGCGTTTATCGATGAAGTGGTGGATCATGTATTAGCAATTGAAAAAACACAGTTAGAACTCTATCAAGGAAACTTTACTGTTTATGAAGAACAAAAACGTCTTCGTGATGAATTTGAACTAGCGCAGAATGAAAAAATCAAAAAAGAAGTTAGTCGGTTGAAGAAAACAGCTGCAGAAAAAGCAGAATGGTCTCGTTCGCGTGAAGGCGATAAAACGAAGAAACGTGTCGGATTTGTTGATACTGAAGATCGCCGAAAAAATCTCGGAGCAATTGGTGCAGACGCTGCTCGAACGATGAAACGCTCCAAGGCCATTGTTAATCGAATGGAAACCCAGATTGGGGAGAAAGAAAAATTGTTAAAGGATATTGAATATATTGATGCGTTGACAATGAATTATCAGCCTTCTTATCATAAACGCTTGTTGAGTGTAGAAGAGTTGCAATTGAGCTATGAGTCACCATTGTTTGAAAAAATTAATTTTACGGTTGAGCAAGGAGAACGAGTTGCATTAGCTGGTCAAAATGGTGCTGGAAAATCTTCAGTAATTTACTACTTACTAAACCAATTTCAAGGAATAGCCGAAGGAAAAGTGAGCTATCCTCAGAATCTCCGAATTAGTTATGTTCGCCAAAATTATGAAGACAATCGTGGAACGCTTAGCGATTTTGCTGAAAAAAATCAAGTAGACTATCAAGCTTTCTTGAACAATTTGCGGAAACTGGGAATGGAACGTGAAGTTTTTCATAATAAAATTGAACAAATGAGTATGGGACAACGAAAAAAAGTTGAGCTAGCTAAATCATTAGCACAACCTGCTGAATTATATATTTGGGATGAACCATTGAATTATTTGGATGTATTCAATCAAAAGCAATTAGAACAACTATTGCTTACGGTCAAGCCAGCGATGCTTTTTGTTGAACATGATCAAACTTTCTTGAAGAAAGTCGCAAATCAAGTGATTACTTTAACGCCAGTCAACTAGTTCTTGCTTTCTTGAAAGGTGGACGTTGATGAAAGCTTTTGGTATGTTGTAGGTAGTTTATAAAAATCAAAGATGAAGAGCAAAGGGAGTTTTATGACATGTTATATGTAACTAGGCACGGAGAAACTACTTGGAATGTTCAAGGTCTTGTTTGCGGACGAGCAGATGTTCCTTTAACTGAGAAAGGTAGACAGCAAGCAGTCGCATTAGCAGAAAAAGTTGCGACACTCGAGGTACCAGTAACTAAAATTATTCATTCGCCATTACAACGAGCAAAAGATACTGCACAAGCTGTTGCAGATAAAGTGGAGTTACCGTTGACGGCTGACCCACGTTTGATGGAAATGGATTTTGGTGCATATGATGGCATGCCTAGCCATGAAACGATATTTCAAGAAGCACGTTTAGAATTTGGGGTACGATTTCCAGAAGGTGAGTCACTCTTTGACATGTATGCGCGTGTTGTGCCAGTTTTACAGGAATGTCTAGCAGATGAAGAAAATACTTATTTGTTGGTCTGCCACAATGCGTTGATTCGGGCAATCAATGCGTATTTTACGCCAATGCCAAACGAAACCTTTTTTGATTTTTTTGTAGAAAATACTGAACTATTATCTTATAACTAAATGATTGAAAATGGCGTGACCAGGTCAGAGTCACGCTATTTTTTTATCTATCTAAGAAATAAAATTTAATTATTTTTATAAATGTGTTGAAATTTCATTTCTTAAGCGTTATACTCTGTTCATAGAAATGAAGACGGATACATAAAGCGAGGGATGAACATGTTTGGGTTTTCAATATTCATGAATGAGCCATTAACTCCACAAAAAAAAGCGTATATTCATAAAATGGCAACTAGTGGTTTTATTGGCATCTTTACTTCGATGCATATTCCAGAAGATGATGTCAGTGCTTATCAAGGACGACTAAGAGAACTGGGCGAAGAAGCAAAAAAAAATCAGCTCGAATTAATGGTTGATATTTCAGGAGATGCGTTGAAACGAGCTGGGTTTTCGTTGACCGATTTAACGCCACTAAAAGAAATCGGCGTGACGGGCTTACGAATGGACTATGAATTGTCTAACAAACAGATTGCTGTTTGGTCACATCAGCTGAAAATTAGTTTAAATGCTAGCACGATTACATCGGAAGATATTAGTGAGTTGAAAAAATATCAAGCGGATTTTTCTAATCTTGAAGCGTGGCACAATTACTATCCACGTCCAGAAACTGGCTTAGCCAAGTCATGGTATCAAGAAAAAAATCAGTGGTTAGCGGATCAGGGCTTTACAATTCAAGGATTTGTTGCTGGTGACGCTGATTTAAGAGGCCCGTTATATCAAGGGTTACCTACTTTAGAAAAACATCGTGGTGTCCATCCATTAGCAGCAGCGCTAGAGTTAGCCGAGTGTAGAACTGATTTGATTTACATTGGTGATGCAGGTTTGTCAGAAAGAGTACAGCAACAATTCGCAACCTATCAAAATAACCGAATGATTTCATTACAAGTAGAAGTACTTGATGAGGAATTGATTGAATTAGTCTTAGGCACGCATGTCAATCGCCAAGATGAGGCGAGAGATGTCATTCGAAGTGCTGATGCACGATTTAAAAAAATTCCACAAATTTCACCTAAGCAAACGATTGAACGAACGGTCGGGAGCATTACGATCGACAATGAAAACTATCTTCGTTATATGGGTGAGATTCAATTAACCAAAAGAAATTTACCAGCTGATGAAAAAGTGAATGTCGTGGCTCAAGTGGTTACAGAAGACTTACCATTGATTCACCAAATTCGTGCAGGCGTCAACTATCAACTAATTCGTAAAGAGGGAAGAAAAGATGAGCAAAATTAATTTAGATAACTTAACAACGGAACGTAGAAATCAAGAAACATTTGGACTAGACGAGATGAGTGTAACACAAGCTGTTGAGCTGATGAATCGTGAAGACCAAAAAGTCGCAGAGGCAGTTGCAAAAGAACTAGGAAGTATTGAACCGGTAATTGCGCACACGATTGACTCATTTAAAAAAGGTGGACGTTTGATTTACATGGGCGCAGGCACAAGTGGTCGTTTGGGCGTACTAGATGCAGCAGAGTGTGTACCAACATTTGGCGTTGAGCCAGAAATGGTGATTGGCTTAATCGCAGGTGGCGAGGCAGCAATGACTGTAGCTGTTGAAGGTGCAGAAGATTCATTCGAGCTTGGAGAAGAAGACTTGATTCATTTAAATTTAACAAAAAATGACATGGTCATTGGAATTGCCGCAAGCGGACGTACACCATATGTTATTGGCGGCTTAGATTATGCTCGCTCAATTGGTGCAGTGACTGCAACGATTTCTTGCAATAAAAATGCTGAAATCAGTAAACATGCTGATTTCCCAATCGAAGTTGATGCAGGCCCAGAATTTTTGACTGGTTCAACTCGCCTGAAGTCTGGTACAGCTCAAAAATTGATTTTGAATATGATTTCAACAATCAGCATGATTGGTATTGGAAAGGTCTTTAATAATTTGATGGTCGATGTTAAACCAACCAACGAAAAATTAGTGGAACGTTCAAAACGAATCATCATGCAAGCAACAGAGGTTGACTATGAAACTGCTGAGCGATACTTTAATGAAGCAGAGCAAAATGTGAAATTAGCAATTGTTATGATTTTAACAAATAGTGATAAAGAAACTGCACAGGATAAATTGGTTGAAGCAAATGGTTTTGTAAAAGGAACCTTATAAGGGGGAGCGACTGATGGCTAAAAATGAATTGACTTTAGAAGAATTAGCAAAACGCATTTATGAAGAAGCTGGTGGGATGGACAATGTTGAGAGCATTGTCCACTGCATGACACGCGTACGAATGAAAATCAAAAATGACGAACTAGTTGACACAGAAAAATTAAAAGCGATTCCAGGTGTCCTGGGTGTTGTTGAAGATGAACAACTACAAGTGATTATCGGCCCGGGGAAAGTAAACAAAGTTGCACAGCAAATGGTTGATCTTGCGGGTGTAAAACTAGGCGAAAAATTACCGGAACATGGGACAGCAGAACACTCAGCCAATTCTGGTAAGGATTTGGTAAATGAACGAGCACAAGCAATGAAAGCAGCTCAAAAATCAAAACAAAAACCATCAAAAATCAAATCAATCTTAAAAGATATTTCTAATATCTTTGTTCCGATGATTCCAGCTTTTGTTGGTACAGGGATTGTTGCGGGGATTGCCGCTGTATTAGCTAACTTAGTCACAGCAGGAAATCTTGATGCAGCAACTTGGCAACAATATATCGATGTAATGAATATCCTGAAAAACGGAATGTTCAGTTACTTAGTTATCTATACAGGGATTAACGCAGCACAAGTTTTCGGTGCTACACCAACTCTTGGTGGGGTAATTGGTGCCGTTGTGATGCTAACGGGAATGAATCCAGAAGCACCATTGAAAAATTTATTTACTGGTGAAGCTTTGGCAGCTGGTCAAGGTGGGATTCTTGGCGTAATCTTTGCTGTTTGGTTACTTTCAATAGTAGAAAAGAAATTGCACAAAGTGATACCGGATTCAATTGATATTATCGTGACACCAACGTTATCTCTAATTGCAATTGGTTTAGTGGAAATCTTCTTGATTATGCCATTAGCTGGCTTTATTTCAGACGGCATGGTTGGTGGAATCGATTGGGTGCTAAATGTCGGCGGAGCATTTGCAGGGTTTGTTTTAGGAACATTATTCTTGCCAATGGTTATGTTTGGATTGCACCAAATTTTGACACCTATTCATGTTCAAATGATTGATGAAACAGGTCGCACACTATTGCTTCCGATTCTTGCGATGGCAGGTGCAGGGCAAGTTGGTGCAGCGCTAGCTTTATGGATTCGTTGCAAAAAAGATAAAGAATTGACAGAAATGATTAAGGGCGCTTTACCAGTTGGTATTTTAGGAATTGGTGAACCATTGATTTATGGTGTGACATTACCTCTTGGCCGTCCATTTATCACCGCATGTATTGGTGGTGGTATCGGTGGGGCAGTGATCGGAATGATTGGTAATGTTGGTGCGATTGCTATTGGTCCTTCAGGTGCGGCATTGATTCCATTAATTTCAGATGGTAAATGGTGGGGCTATGTTCTAGGTTTACTTGCAGCTTACGCAGGTGGATTTGTGGCAACATTCTTCTTCGGAATTCCGAAAGAACAATTAGAAAAAGAAGCGTTAGCAGACGAAACAAGTGACAATGTAGCAACAACCAATGAAGTTGTCTTAACAGCTGTTGCTGATGGAACAGTAATGTCATTAGAAGAAGCAAGTGATCCTGTATTTGCGCAAAAAATGATGGGTGAAGGATTTTTCGTTGAACCAACAAACGGACAAATTTATTCTCCAGTTGCTGGTACAGTTCAATCTGTCTTTCCAACAAAACATGCAATTGGTATCACGACACAAAATGGTATCGAAGTATTACTTCATATGGGGATTAATACTGTTGATCTTGGCGGTACGCCCTTTGACGTGAAGGTGACAGAGGGACAAAAAGTTACGACTGATACATTGGTAGCAAATGCAGATCTTGATGCAATCAAGGCTGCTGGAAAAGAAACGTCAATGATGGTTCTTTTAACTAATATGGATCATGTAGAAAATTTTGTTTTGGAAAAAACAGGCGAAATGAAGGCTAAGACGGCTGTGATGGATGTGAAAACTGTGTAAAAAAGGTTGTGGCGCAAAGCGGCTAGCTCCGAAAAGATAGTGAGCAGGCACTCAAAATAGCTTCCCATATTTTGAAGTGGATGCAAACTATCTTGAGGAGTTGCTTTGGGAACACCGTGAAAAAGGTTGTGGCGCAAAGCAATCAGCTTCAAGTAATAAAAAATGTTTTTCTAAAAATAGTTTTCCATATTTTAAGAAAAGAGGACTTATTGCCGAAGTAGTTGCTTTGGGAACACCGTATATAAAGTTGTGAAAGAAATACTCAGCTCCAATAAATAAGAATAAATTACCAGGAATTACTTCTTAAATTTTTGAGTCATTTAGGCTTCACTCGATTCCTGATTAGAGGACATCAAGGAGTAAAAATGAGTTAGGCTGGAATATCAAGAAATACAACAAAAAGAAGAACTTAGATTCCCACTCGCTTAAAATAGCTAACCAAAAACACGTTGCCAAAATCTTAAGAAAGATTTTGGCAACGTGTTTTTCATTTTTTGAAATAGCAATTCCCCAGTAAAGGAATTTTTTAATTGCTTCTGGAATTTCTTTATCAGTTGACTCGCGATTATCAATTTTTCCTAATGCAATCATGTCGCTGTAAACTCCATAAATATGACCAAAATCAGGATCGTTAATACTAAAAATTGATTGCAGGTTTCCTGTGCAGTTGTTTGTTAAATAAGAATTTGAATTTTTATTTTTGTCGGTTCGGATAACATAATCGAATTTTTTTCCCTTGACGCATTAGTTGATTAACTCTCCAGATTGACGTGAAATTTGATTTTGCGCATATTGAGTAAGTAACATTTCTGCTTGAAAAGTTATGAACGGGCTGGAAATAGTCCTGGAAATTGAAATATTCTTCTATTGACTTATTCAATTTTCGAAAATAAAGGCTATCTTTTTCTGTAGTTATCATAATACTCATTGGCATCGTTATTATAGAATATTTCTTTGAACATACCTAAGATATCTTCTTTATTTTTTTCAATAATCTCAGCTTAAAAATCATCTACAGCATGAGAACTTACATTGTCTATTTGCATAGATTGATCGTATATAAAAAACAACCTAATTTTTGGTAGTTTTTGCCATTTAAAAAGAAAAGTGACACCAGTACAATGGTTTTGAGTTGTACTATGTATATTAATATAGCTACACTACCATTTGCTGTCTTATAGATAAAAGTTGATCATGATCCGCAAAAAATTCTTTTGTTTTTGGAATTGATAAATGTAAATGGCAAAATCTATCAAAAATAATTTTTTTAAACTGCTCGCTTGAATATGAATAGTATAAATTAATTAGTATCACCTCAACATGACCGATGTATTCCCAATCAAACATTAAATTTTCTATCTCATTTTGTAAAAGTTTTGATTTTCCATCTAAAATAGTCAACTTACAAATATTTAAAGCAATCTTAGACAAGGAACAGTCAAACTGAATAAGTTTCTGTTGTATTACTTCAATATCCTCTTTATTTTTAATTCGTAAATTCAACTCGTCTACAATAGATACCAAAGAAGATGTTGAATGTTCCTCATCTAAAAGTTTTACTAACTCTATAAACTCCGAAATGCTAACACCTAGTCTATCAATTAATAATAAAGCTAAATCAAATGATATATTTGAATGTTCATTTTCTAATTTCGATAGAAATGAAGCAGATACTATATTATTAGCTAACTCACTTTGGCTAATTCCTTTTCTAACACGAATAAATTTTAGTGCCCTTCCCACTCGCATAGCTAATCATCCTCCGAAAAAATAAATAGTTCATCCACTGTAGTATCTAATGAATAGGCTAGTGAAAAAGCTAATTTTAAACTTGGATCGTATTTATTTTTCTCAATTGCAATAATTGTTTGTCTTGTTACATGTACCATATTTGATAGTTCAACTTGTGTAATCTTTTTGGATTTTCGTAGTTTTTTAGTATTATTCTTCATCGCTAAAATACTTCTTACTTTCTATTTTTAAATTCACTAAAATACTAATTAAACTCACAATTAATATTGACCAAAGTTGATTATAAGATATTAAAAATGAAATATTAAATAAAACGCCAATTAATTCTGCTGTCAAAGAAAGAATCATTAACCCAATTGTTAGAAGCATTGATTTGCTTAAAGCATTGCGCAAAATTATTATTCCCAATTCATCATTTTTTTTGCCAATTTTTGAAAGAATATTACCGATAAACAGCGAAATAAGTAAAATAAAAATAATAGACAATATATATATCATGTCTTTTCTCCTTTCCGTTTCCTATACAAAAATTAAATCATTCATGCACAAAAAAGTAAAGAGTATTTTACATTTCGCTTACTTGAACATATTCAACTTTTCTTCAAATAAGAAACATGTGTTCAATACATTAAATTATATCTTATGATATTAACAAGGGAATAATGATTAGAAAGGAAGACGATTTATTAAGAAAAAAATTGCTATTTTTTGTTCTGTTTTTGTACTCACTTTTTTATTCATAAATAAAGGTGAAAACCTTTTTAACGTAGTGAAGTATAGTTATCAATCAAAAGATTTTATTTCAATTACATCTATTTCAGAAATTGATAATGTTGAACAGAATAACCTTGTTTACTTAGGAAGAAAAACATGCCCTAATTGCCGTCAATTTGTTTCAAAATTAAGCGAGGTATCTAAAAAGGAAAAAATTTACTACATAGACACTGATAAGCAAAAAAATGATACTCAATTTATCAAATTTATCAAAAGAGAAAAAATAAACGTTGTTCCTACATTAATTCGTATCAAGAATAATAAAGTTATCAAAGTCTATAGTTATCCTAATTTAAACAAAAATAAAATTAAAAACATACTTAAAGGGGAAATTTAAATTATGAAATCACTTGTTAAAAAAACTACAATTCTAAAAGTTATGATTGTCGCTGTAGTATCTGCTTTACTTTTAAACATTGGTTTAACTACTGCCAATGTTTATGCTTCTGAAGTAAGTTCTAAAGAACAAGTTGAATTAACAAACTCTTTGCTTAATTCAATCGAATTTGATAAAGAAAGCAACAAACTTTTTATGAATAAGGAAAAGCTAGTAAATACTAATTTATTTACTTCCACTGAAGCAAATAAACTAGGAAATGAGTTCAACTCTCTTTCTAGTCAAGAACAAAAAGAATTAATGAAGGACCTTAAAGAAAAAAGTAATACTCGTATTGCTCCAATCATCATATGGGCGGCTGGTGTATTAGGTGGATGGTTAGCAACTAAACTATTAAATTGGGGAGCACATAAATTCTGTAGCTCTTACAAAAATTATAACTCTGTTACAAAATACGTTTGTGACATCATTGACTAATTTCTAATTTTAGAGAAAAATAAAAAAGTACAAAATCAGTTTCTTATATTACGGAACTGACACTATAATTAAAAAAGAGCACCTCAAATTTAGTAAAATAAATTGGGAGGTGTTTTTCTAATGGCAAAGCATAACTATTATCCAGATACATTAAAAATTCAAATTGTGGAGCGTTTATTGAAAGGAGAGTCAGCTTTTTCTCTTCGATAAGAATTCAATATACTAAAAAGTAACTATACCTCAATAACAATATTATGGAGGAATTAAAAAATGAAAAAAGTATAGAGCTTTTAGTGTGTATAACGTTGTTTGCAACAGCAATTTTAGCTACTACAACAACATTTGCTGATGAAACAACCTATGACAGTAGGAAGGATCTACTCATTATTATTTTTAATAGGAGCGGCTGTTTTAGTTGGTATGGTACTCCCAGTATTAATTAGCGCTATAGCTGTGATACTTGCTGGTGCCCTTACCCTAACTTTTAGTTGATTAAACAAATATTTAACAAGAAATCTTTACAATAGTATGTTACTTTATAAAGATTTCTTGTATTTTTCAGATCGTAAGTAGTTTCATCTTCTAAAAGATTGAGTGCAATATCAGAAGGTAAAGTAACGATTTTTGCGTTACTGAAGTAATTTAAATCTGGTCGTGCTTTGTATGATTTTATGTCATCTTTTCCTACTTGTATACTTTCTGCCAGTGTCAATGGATGATTATTATCTGTACCAGCTAGTCTCATCGAGGAAGTTGATTGTTCTAAACGTTGATCTTTTTCAGTACTAAATAATATCAATAGGTGGCCTATGAAGAAAGTTTTAGTTAATATAAAACAAGCAAAAATGATTAAAAACCTAGCGCTTTTAACTAGGTCACTTTAATTTTGTACAGTTGTGATAAAAATAGCTTAATAGACTATGATTTGCAGGGATTTTACCAACTTAATTATCAAAACATATTTTTTGAAAGGAGGACACTTATTATGACCGCACAGGTGACATCCGAACCGGGAATTATAGCAATTTTAAATGTTGAAACTGGAGAACATGAATATTTTTCTCGTAAAATTGTGAATGGTGACGTAACCGATAAAAATGGAATTACAAGTATAAATGCGTATAGAACTAAAAAACGGGTAGATGAATTACTTGCTAATAATATACGTTTTAGTGATCCTGATAGAAAAAAATAGGCACTATTTTTTAAGAGAAAGATACAATGCTAGTAACATAAAAAGAAGAGAAGTGGTAGTGATTTTGTGAGTGAAACAAAACTAATTGTTTTAGGAAATGGCTTTGATTTAGCTTGTGGTTTGAATTCAAGATATGCTGATTTTTTTAAAGAGAGGATACCTAACGAAGTTGCGCAAAGCTTAACATTAGCTTGGCAAAATTTTAATGAAGTCTTTCGACAGCCGAAAAGTATTAATACAAGCAATATTAACTTTGAGACTATTTTTGATGCTCGAGGTAGATATTTAGAAAATCGGGGGAATAATTCCTCAGTTACCCTTATAGTTAATACGGAGCAACAATTGCTTGATAAAATAAAACCTGCTGAATTATCATTTTGGGATATTGTATTATTTTATTTCCAAGAGTTTGAAGATAAAAATTTGGAGGATGTAAAGTGGCAAGATATAGAAAGTAGAATGTTAGATTTTTTGACTCAGGATATTACTGGTAAACCTCAATTAAATAAGTTATTGAATGACACGCAGGATGGACGTTTGGATAAAATAAACTGGTTCTGCTTACACATAACTGCTCTATTATCAGATAGATATACACAATACGAAGAAGAGAATTTTCTTCAATACGTTTATGATGAATTAGTTTTATTTGAACAGGCATTTGTTAAATTTCTAAACAGTGAACTTACTAATAATCCTAGTTATCATCCGCAGGCACTCGATTTACTGCTCAAAATGACAGGCGAAAAAGATAGACTTACATTAATAGAAAGCCCTCACAAAATTATGTCTTTTAACTATACTGCGCCTTTGAAGGGTATTGATATTACGAATGTTCATGGTACTTTAGAATCTGGCAAAATAATATTTGGAATAGATCAAGAACAAATTGATGTTGATGATGCCATTTTTAGATTTACGAAAACATTTAGGCAAATGACAGAAACGCCTATATCTAAAAACAATGGCCACAACATTTTACCTAGAAAAGAAGAACTTAGTGAGATTATGTTTTTTGGGCATTCATTAAGCCCACTAGATTACTCATATTTTCAGACACTATTTGATTATTACAATTTGTATGACTCAGATTTGAAGTTGGTCTTTTTTTATAAAGTTTACGAAGGAACTACTGCATTGGACATGGAATTAGACTTATCTGAAAAAATTAGTAAGATGCTTAGAGAATATGCATTAAGTATTGATAACGAAAAAAAAGGTAAGAATTTGATGCACAAATTGCTGCTAGAAAAACGATTAAATATTGAAGAGGTGCCCTTGTTTCAAATAGTATCAAATTAAACGGAACTATTCATAGCCTTTTAACTGGCGTGAATAGTTCCGTTTTTAGACAAAAAAATAGACCCGTCATAAACTTTTTAGCCAGTTTGATGAGTTTATTAAACTTAAATATTTGCCACCGTTTGGGGGACAAATTGAAGCTATGTTAGCGCATAGCAACTCATATAAGTTTGACGAGTTTATTAAAAACTTATATGAGTTGCTACCGTTGTCAGTATAACTTATACCTCTAAGAAAATAAAGTACGTTAGCCTGGTGTGCAAGATGTACATACTTATATTTAACAAGCCTAATACAACATAACGAAAGAGATTAATAATTTTTATGAAATTCTTTTACATATTGCTATCAATCCAAGCAGTATCATTACCAACACGGAAGTATAAGTATAATGACTTAGATATATTGCTGAAATTCCAAGCACCTTTAGCACCGCCATATGCAGAACATCCTGATTGTTCCTTAGCTCTGAATATACCTTGAGAAATTAGAGAAAAATTACCAACACCAGCCCAGTTTACGCTGTAAATTCGATCGATTTGATCGTAATTTCCTTTCACGCTAGTATAATCAGCTTTGAGAACAAGTTCAAAACCACTATAAAGACCATGGATTGCTGTACCTTTACAACTTGAATAGCCAGAACCGCTAGTCCAACTTCTGCTTTCTCTCCATGTAGAGAAAGTTTGGATAGGATCTTTTGATTCTTCAATTTCTTTGTTGATATTCTCAACGACTTTATCTTTATTCACTTCATTACCATTTTCATCATAGAAAGTGGCGTCGGTAAAATCTACTTGGATACTTTCTAAATCTCCTGCTTCCTTGGCTGTATCTGATTTCATAGTTTCAAATACATACGTACTAATTCTTGTTGCATTTTTCCCAAAATGTAAAGGATCTTGCGATTTCTGAAGATTAGTTTCTAGAGCATTTAGATTATTGATATTCTCGTCAGCTAATACACCTGTTGCACCTGTAGTTACCGATAAAATTGTTGCTGCTGCTAAACCTATTCCTGCAATTTTTCTTGAAATCATAGTGTTACTTCCCATTTAATATGTTATTATGTATATAAACATTATGTTATTGTACGCAAGAATAGTATAGCATTTGAGTTTGTGTTCGGAACCGTTTTCGACGATGGTGAAAGTTTTTTAATTTAGGAGGTTGTTTTATGGGTGATTTACTCTTAAACCTGTTTTTAGTTGTAAAATTTATTTTTGTATTATTAGTATTCATTGTTCTTGTGTTATCTATTATTTATCTAGTTAAGAAAATTAAAGATAAATAAAATAGTTATTTAAATTTTGAAACTAACGTTATTTATATAGCTAGTTGCTACCAATTTTAAATTTACTAAAAGATTAAAACAATGATTTGAGTTGATCCATGAGTAAAAATAATTAAAGACTGGTTAGCATATCGCTGATAATCAAATGTAGCTTAGTTTATTTTAAAAGTAAACAAATAAAATAGGCAAGTTGTGCTGTATTCACAATTATGCTCAAAAATAAATTTTTTTAGATTGTTTTAAATAGCACAAAGTTTTTGAGATATAATTAAAAATGATACGGAAGGTTTTTTTAGAAGTGCAAGAATAAGAAAAAAATAGATCCTTTACCTGCATTACGAGGAGTAAAAAAACTCCTCTTTTTTCTATGAATCAAGAAAGGTAGCGGGCTATGAAAGGGGAATAATGACAATACTATTCAAAATCGAGAATCATAAATTATGGGAAAGAAAATACTCTGTATTTCTGACCGTATTCAGTTTTTTAATCATGCTGATATTTTCTAAATCTTCTCCGCTCTACTTCATAAATGACTGGGTAGATGCCAATGCTTTTTTCTCAGTCGGTAAAGGAATCGCTCATGGGCAAGTGCCGTATAAAGATCTATTTGAACAAAAAGGGATACTCTTGTATTTCATTCATGCGATGGCTTACAAGTTGAGTGCAACTTCTTTTTTCGGTGTTTATCTATTAGAAAGTATTTCGTTTGCTATTTCGATGATTTTATTTTTTAAAATTTGTAATTATTATTTCTCAGAGAAAATAGCCTTTGCAGTTACTTGTTTATCACCAATAATCTTGCTAAATAAGGATTATTTTCGTGCAGGAGATAGTGCAGAAGAGTTTGCTTTTCCTTTTGTGCTAGGGCTTTTATATTTAATCATATCTATCTCTAATACGGATGAAAGAATAAAAGGGAAGCAATATTTCATTCAAGGCTTACTGATGGGATGTGTATTTTGGATAAAATATACTATGATCAGTCCGTGGATTGCCTTTTTTCTCTTTTTTGGAATCTATTATCTAGTAAGGAAAGATTATCAGCAGTTACTTAAAGCAGTGATTTGTAGCTTGCTGGGATTTTTGTTAGTCAGCATTCCAATTATCAGCTATTTTTTAGTCAACCATGCGTTACATGAAATGTATTTTGTTTATTTCAAATTCAATATGGTGTTGTATCCACAATTAGTTGACCAGGGAAATAATGTAAATATAGTTAGCCGCTTTTTTAATACATTAAAGATATTTTTTACTTTGATGTGGCCAAACAAAATTAGTTTAGCTGTCTTGATGATTGGGTCTGTCTACCTTTTATTTACAAAGGCAATCTTTAAGCAAACTCGTTTTAAAGTGTTGTGGCTGTTTATGTTTTTATGCACTAACTTTTTTGTTTTTTATGGTGGAATTCCATTGAACTATTATCTCTTGTTGGACTTAACCATATTATTAGTAGGATTTTTGGGTTTTTGTTTATTGTTGAAAAATTTAGTAATTCGATATAAATTGCAACGGCCTGAAGTAAGTAAATTTTTAATACCAGGGGGCATTATTTTTGCAATCCTATTGATGGTTATTTCAAATGATACTTTTAGAGATATGCGCTTTTTTACTAATCGACCAAGCATTCAAATAAAAAATGCTGCAAATACAAATCCAAATGCAAAAGTACCAGCGCAGTTAGAATTTGCTAAATACTTAAAAGGCAAGGAAGATGTGACTCTGCTAAACTATCGCTTTGTTGATTATGGATTTTCTGTAATCCCCAATATTGTTCCGAGCGTCAAGTATTTTATGAATGTCAATATCCCTTACGAAGTTTATCAAGAAAGTATGGATCAACAAAATAAATATGTAGAAGAAAAGAAGACCGACTACGTTGTTGCTGGTCTTGATTTGAATGATGATGTGAATAATTTTGGTACGCCTTGGCTTCACGAGAACTATCATCCGATTGCTGTCCATGTCCAGGAACGTGAGGAAAATATCTTGAAATATGTGCTTTATGAAAAAAAGTAAAAATGAGTTAGACTCCGTTTTTATGCCAATGAATATCAAGAAATACAACACAAAGAGGAACTTAGATTCCCACTCACATAAAATAGTTAATCAAAAACACGTTGCCAAAATCTTAAGAAAGATTTTGGCAACGCGTTTTTGATTTTGGTAGGCCATTTACTGGTTTTGTCCCAGGCCCCGATTCATTTTTATCGTTAATTGGTTAAGATTTTTATATTAACCAATGTTTTTGTTTATTGATTGTCGTTAAACACTTGAGTCAATGTTTGATAAATTTGTGCCACATCAGTTGGCGTACCACGTAATTCATAATCAGCTAAGAAAGGAAAACCAAATTGTTGCGCATATTGTTTAGCAGTTAAGCAATACTGGTTGTTGAAATTTTTATTGCCACTACCAACAACACCTAAACAAAATTGATAATTATTTTGAAAATCCAGATATTCACGCATGGTTTCAGTCAGAATTTCAGTATCACCATTATCAATTCCGTTGCCACCTTCCAAATAAGTCGGAACAAATGTGAAGAAGGGTTCAGTTTCTTGTTCAAAATCACTATTTTCATGGATTTCTTTTAGCGTGATTTCAGGTAAAGTGTTATCTGCTTGATGCTGTTCTTGGGCGTATTCCATCAGATGATGAGCAAAAGCACGCGTGTTACCAGAGATTGATATATATAAAATGTTCATTTGAGTTCCTCCTATTCGTCTGTTTAGTATAGCATGTTTTTAAGGAAACGACAGAAGGAAAAAGGCGAATGTTTATATGGTGTTTTGTGAATAATTAGAAAAAAATGTATAAAATAATAATTTTGTGAGAGTTTTAGTGAAAAGGGTAAAAGCAACAGTGGTTTGTTATAATTTGATAAAAGCGGTTTTTTATTTGGAGGATACTTGCATGAATGAGATAGAGCGACAGAAAAAAGGGATTGGGCTAATTCCACTAGCAGCCATGGTCATTGGTTCAGCTATTGGAGGTGGCGTTTTCGGTATCATGACAGACATCTCTGGTTCAGCAGGAGGTGCAGCGCTCTTTAGTTGGTTACTTGTCGGCTCGGCAATGTTGATGTTATCTTTGTCTATTAACAATTTAAACAAAAAACGTCCGGATTTAGAGGGCGGAATCTTTAGTTATGCTGAAGCGGGATTTGGTCGATTTGCAGGATTTATCAGTGGTTGGGGCTATTGGCTGACTTGTTGGTTAGGAAATGTTGCTTTTGCAACGTTGCTGATGAGTGCATTGGGGTATTTTTTCCCAGTGTTTGCTGGTGGTCAAAATATTCCTTCTGTGATAATGAGTACTCTTTTACTTTGGGGATATGCTTGGTTAGTCAATCGCGGAGTAGAAAATGCAAGTATTGTGAATGCAATCGTGACGATTTGTAAATTAGTACCACTCTTTTTATTCATTGTGGTAGCAATCAGCACATTCTCGATTCAACAATTTATTGCAAACTTTTCAAGTGATATTATTTTAACAGCCAATGGACAAGTTGTTCCATTTTCGAGTCAAATTTTAAGTTGTATTATGGTGATGCTCTGGGTATTTGTTGGAATTGAAGGTGCATCAGTTGTTGGTTCGCGTGCAAAGAAAAAATCAGATGTTGGAAAAGCAACGATTTTAGGGATTCTTGGCTTGATTTTGATTTACGTGTTAGTTTCTATGCTTCCGTATGGAACGATGCCAATGAAAGAACTTCAATCGATTCAGACACAACCGGCTATGGGGTATGTATTTGAAAAAATGGTTGGTAAATGGGGCGCAGTAGTAATTAACGGAGGTTTGATTATTTCGTTATTTGGTGTGTGGCTTTCATGGACGATTTTACCAGTAGAAACGATGCGCAATATGGCACAAGATGGTTTGTTACCAAAAAGTTGGAGTAAGGTGAATGCACAAGGCGCACCAACTTTCGCGATTATTTTAACAACGTTGTGTACAAATGTGTTCTTGTTATCACTTTTATTTACAGACAGTGCGTATAACTTTGCGTATACTTTGGGAACGGCAGCGATTTTCTTTACGTGGTTATTTCTCGGATTGTATCAAATGAAATTATCCTATCAACGTCGTGAATGGGGACAGTTTTTGATTGGCCTGTTAGCCAGTGCCTTCCAAGTTTGGGCAATGTTTGTGGTTGCCTTTAACGAAGTAATGCTTGTCTTGGTTCTTTTCTTGCCAGGTATTTACTTCTATCTGCAAGCTAGAAAAGAGCAGGAACAGCCAGTCGATCATGTGAAAATCGATCGCTTCTTATTGATTTTGGTCACTTTAGTAGGAGTCGTAGCTTTAATCCTATTTGGAACAGGAAAACTGCATGTGTAGTTGATTGCAAGTTCTTTAAAGTAAATAAAATAGTTATTAGTAAAAAAGATAGCTTTAATTTCCAAACCTTCGGAAATTGAAGCTATCTTTTTATGTATATCAAGGTTCCTATTTATAATAAATTGGCACCAACGGCCTATCAAGGTCAACTAGAAGGAACAATGGTTCATTTTTGTGCTTGATAAAATAAGCCACTAATTTTATAGCCAAGCTTTTTGTACATTTCTTTTGGCGTATCGGAATAGTCAGCAACAATAACGATAGTCGTATCTTGATAAAAATTCGCTACATATTGTTGTAATGATTTAGCAACTGTTTGATTTCTAAAGTCTGGCGCAGTATAAATATCATAAATTTCAATATTTGTTGGATGCTTAATGACCGTCGCAAAGCCAATCACCGCTTGATTTGTTGAAGCAATAAATAGATCTAAGATGTCCTCTTTAAATAAAGTTAGGAGAAAGTGTTGATTGATTTTTGCAAATTCTTCACCGTAGATAAGGTCTTGCGTAAATTTGCTATTTAAAAATTCAGTGAGTGTAGCTGTATGTACCTTTGAAATCTCAAATTTGGGGAAGCTTGTTGAGGCTAACTGATTACTTGGAATAGTAAAAATCAACATTTTTTCTGTAGAGAATCCTTGCGTCTCTAAATGAGCTAAAAAAGAATCAGAAGGGGTGAAGTTAAATTTAAACATAGGTGCATCGTTCATCCAGTTTTCCATAAAGTTCTCTTCAATAGCAGCTAATTCATCAATAGAAGGTTCTTTTTTTAACCAAATAAAATTCTGGTCATATAGGTAATTGGAATACGCACTAAAATGTTTCTGAAATAAGTCTGTTTCATAAGAAATCTTAGATCCAGTAAAAAATTGTTTATTCATAAGCTGGTGCTCTCCTTTTAGTTGATAATATTTTTTTAATAGTTGTTCTGTTTTCTTTTTAAAAAAGCCGATTTGCTCGTACATCTATTAACAGCGTAATCCAAATCAGTGAAAATGACAGCTATTTTTTGACGTAACATACGCAAATCGACCCAATTCATTTTTCATTCTTGTTTAATGGCCACTTGTCATTTTGATACCAACGATGCTAATCAACAAAAGCCCGACAAAAAGCCAAGTTGCTGTATTCAGTTTGTCATGGAATAAGACAACTCCAATGATAACGGAACCTAGGGCACCAATCCCTGTCCAGATAGGGTAAGATAAACTCATTGGTAAGTGTTTGATCGCTTTTGATAAAAAATAGAAACTGGCAATCATACCAATAATCGTATAAATCGAATAATTAACTTTTGAAAAGCCATCACTCCATTTCATCATTGTTGACCAAAATACTTCTAGAACTCCTGCTACAATTAATTCTAACCATGCCATAGCCAAATGCTCCTTTCTAAAATTTTGAACACAAAAAAGAGGAGAACCATTCCTTCAAAGACCTAACGGAATGATTATCCTCATATGCTACCCGGTGGCAGCTTTGTATTCGATTAATAGAGTCAGTATAGCACATTTTAAATAGGTTGGCATTTCTAAAGATAAAAAAACACTATCCAACAAAATTGTAAGAGGAATAGTTGCTCTTAAAATGGTTTTGTTTCTTGCGAATTAGTATACTAAAGAAATGTTATTAAATAATGAAAAAGTTGAGGGTTTAAGAGTGAATTTTAAAGGAATAAATAGTTTTCAATTAAAGTGGTTAGCGATTGCTTTTATGGTTGTGGATCATGTGAATAGTTATTTTGGGTCACAGCTAGGTTTTCCTTCATGGGTAGCATGGTTAGGGAGATTTGTTGCACCTTTATTTGTTTTTTTATTAGTAGAAGGATTTAGACACACGCGAAGTCGAGCAAAATATGCAAAGCGTTTGGGGTTGGCTGCATTCGTTACGGCAATCGGTAATGTGGTTTACCAGTTGCTGACGGGAGCCTATATCAATCCTTTGACACATCAACCTGATTACTTTTTATTTTTAGGCCCGCACAATATTTTTCTTACGCTATTTCTTTTATTTTGTATGATGTGGGTGCTAGCTACGATGAAACAAAGTAGTGTGGGACAAAAAATTATGTTGATCCTGACATTTTTGATTTTATTGGTGCTTACAGCAGCATCAGAAGGAGGCATCTATCTGATTCCAATGATGTTGCTGATGTTTGTTTTCAAAGAAGAGGGACAAAGAAACAAATTGTTAATTGGGATTTTTGTTTATACCATGATTTTACTTGCCCTAGCTATTTCTAGTTACATGCAGACGCCAGTGAATCAAAGTTTGTATGATTATTTAACTTTTGATAACGAGTTTATGATGGTGACAGTTATTCCATTAATTGCATTATACAATGGTCAATTAGGTGGGACTAATAGCAAGTGGAACAAATATTTCTTCTATCTTTTTTATCCTATTCACCTCTGGATCATTTATGTTATCTTCTATTTTGTACGTTAACGCTGTCGTAAAAAATACTGTAATCGCTGGATGACTGATTACAGTGTTTTTTTATTTTGTCGATTAATTGACAGAATTTTCGCACATTGATGTCTTTTCATTCGATTTCAACTATATTTTCATTCAAATTTGTTTTATAATTAAAAAATATCTTGTCATTTGGGGGAGGAAAACAAATGGAGAATTATCTAAGCCTTTTAGGCGTTTTAATTGTTATTATTGGTTTTGCACTAAAATTAGATTCAATTTTGATTGTGATGGTTGCTTTAGTCGTAACTGCTTTAACAGGTGGGCTAGGGATTAATGGCATGCTTGAGTTATTGGGTACCAGCTTTGTAAATAATCGAGGCATGGCTATCTTTATTATTATCATGTTAGCAACAGGAACGTTAGAAAGAAATGGATTGAAAGAGTCTGCTGCGACTTTGATTCAACGATTCAAAAAAGTTTCAGCTGGCATGATTATCGATATCTATGGCGTTTTCCGGATGATTTTTGCTGCGTTTAATGTGAGCTTTGGGGGCGTTGCAGGATTTGTTCGTCCAATTATTCTACCAATGGCATTAGGCACAGTTGAATCAAAAGGACTGAAAGTTCATCCAGAACATGAGGAAGAGCTTAAAGGAATGGCATCTGCTATGGAAAATATTTGTTGGTTCTTTGGACAAGTTTTATTTATCGGTGGTGCGGGCGCCTTGCTAGTACAGTCAACATTGAAAGACTTAGGTTATGAAGTGACCTTAGGACAGTTAGCGCTGGTTGAAGTACCAGTGGCACTGACTGCATTAGTTGTTTCTAGTATTTATTTCTATTTAAAAGAAAAGAAATTAGCAAAGAAATATTATTCTCAAGAAAAGGAGCAATAAGATGAATTTTTTTACGAATCCTGATATTTTATTAAGTGATAAATTACTTGAAATTTTATATATCATCATGGGTCTAGTCTTAGTTTATACAGGGCTACGAAATCTACTTGATAAAACGAATCCACATCGTTATGGCTCAGCCTTTTTTTGGGCAACGTTAGGTGTGGTGATTGCAGCCGGCCGATGGTTGCCACCACTAGTAAGTGGTATCTTGATTTTTGCTATGACGATTCCAGCAATTGCAAAAAGGGTGAGCAAGGGTGATAGTCGTTTGCCTTCAAAAGAATATATGGAAAAAATGTCAAGCAAACTAGGCATGAAGATTTTTATTCCAGCGTTAAGTATTGGGGTATTTGCAATTTTGTTTGCCTTATTCACCAAATTAGGTGCTTTAGTTGGAGTTGGAGTTGGTGTCTTTGCAGCGATGGCGATTTTGATGTTCTTTTCCCGCGACAATCAGCCTACAACGTTCTTAGACGACGCAGCTGATATGTTAGGAACAGTTGGTCCGTTGAGTATGTTACCAATGCTACTTGCTTCATTGGGCGCTGTGTTTACCAGTGCAGGAGTAGGAACGGTGATTTCAAATGCTGTTGGTACAATTGTTCCTGAAGGAAACGTGAATATTGGGATTATTATCTATGCAGTGGGAATGGTTGTCTTCACAGTAATTATGGGGAATGCCTTCGCAGCAATTACAGTCATGACTGTTGGGATTGGTGCACCGTTTGTCTTTAGTCAAGGAGCAAATCCAGCGCTGATTGGAATGGTTGCTTTAACTTGTGGTTTTTGTGGAACTCTCTTGACACCGATGGCTGCAAACTTTAATATTGTTCCAGTCGCTATGTTAGAAATGAAAGACAAGTATGGCGTAATCAAAAATCAATTATTTATTGCTTTATTTATGTTAGTATTCCAAATTGCTTATATGATTTTATTTAAATAATTAGGAGGAACAAAAGATGAAAGTATTAGTAACAGGTTTTGATCCATTTGGTGGCGACAAAGTAAATCCAGCTTATGAAGCTGTAAAAAAAATGCCTGCAGAAATTGCGGGAGCTGAGATTATCAAACTAGAAGTACCAACTGTTTTTGGAAAAAGTAGCCAAGTAGTCAGAGAAGCAATCAAAGAGCATCAACCGGAAATTGTCATTTGTGTTGGACAAGCAGGAGGTCGCTCAGCTGTTTCATTTGAACGAGTAGCAATCAATCTAGCAGAAGCACGTATTCCTGATAATGAAGGAAACCAACCGTTTGATACGGCATTGGAAGAAGACGGACCAGCCGCTTATTTCACTACGTTGCCAATCAAAGCAATGACTAAAAATGTTCACGATCATGGACTGCCAGCATATATTTCTTATACTGCAGGAACATTTGTCTGCAATGATATCATGTATCGTTTATTACATGTCCTTCATACAGAATTTCCAACAATTCGTGGTGGCTTTATCCATGTGCCGTTTTCACCTGATCAAGTAATCGAACGTCCAGTGGGTACAGCATCTATGTCATTAGCTGATATTGCCGATTCACTAACGTATGCGGTCGAAGCTGCAATTGAAAATGAACAAGATATTTCTGGTAATGCAGGTACAACTCACTAATAATTAGCAATCAAATAGTAGAGGCTGGCAACTAACGACTCGTTAGATCCCAGCTTCTTTTTTTAGGAGGGAAACGTTATGGAAGAATGGAAAGCAGTATTTGAAGAATGGTTTCCCAAAGAACTAAATAAGAAAAGTTATCCAATTAAAGTATCAAAACAATATACCAGCAATCAACGCTTTGAAATTTATGAACGGTTGACGAAGCCACAACGCAAATTAGTTGATAAATACCGTCGTTACTTAATCAATTCACGTTTTATGGAAGAAAATTATTTGGCTGCTACGGATTGGGTATTTGCTGACTTTAAAATCAACCCTTTTTTTCGAACTTCTCGAAGACAAGAAAAGTTGTATTGCGATTGTGGACGAGAATTAAAGGTTCAATACATCGTTAAATCTCCAAAAACAGGGAAAATTCTAAAACTAGGAATCAATCACTTTGCCGAGCATCTGCATGTTTCACCAGCAATTGCAAATTCAATCCATCAAGGGATGACACAAGTTGATTTAGCATTGGATGAACTATTATGGTTAAAACAACAAAATATCGAATTTCCTGAAGTGTTATGGCAAGAATATCTTTTTTCTTTGTACCATAACCGACGATTGAAACGACCGTATTTACCAGACGTTCATTTGGCTAAACGAGTAGCAGATTTTCGACAAGCTCAGATGCCCATTTACTTAGCAGATTATCAGGCAATAGAACATGAAATCCAAAAAATCAGTGAGCAGATTGCTGATCAGCCAAAGAAAAGTCGAGCAAAGAAGGAATTATTTGAAGATTTTACAGAAGAGTTAACGAGGAACGTTGAAGAATTTTTGACAAATTACCGTGCATTTTTACGAAAAGATTGGCAAGCTGTCTTGATGGATACAAAGGAAAAATTACCAAGCAGTTATTTTGACTTATTGATTGCTGAATTACGTTCGTTCAATCGAGAACAGCCGACGCATCAGTTGACTGAAGCGAAGATGCGCGCACAACAACAACGTTTTATCCAACCGGCTATTTACATCTTGATTTGGGAAAAATATGCCTATTATGGTTTTACAGAAGGCTTTTTTGATAGTTTGCCGAGAGTTATCCGTAATGGATTTTTAAAAGCCTTACGCCGAGAAAATACGAGTGAGCAACTGTCGAGCATTGAAGTCAAATCAACTAGTAAAAAGCTGACTGAACAAGAATGGCAAAGCCTTGCTCACTCACTTCATGGCAAAAAAGTAGCCGAAGTGATTGTTGATTTTGAACAACGGCAGTATGTCTTTTCAGAAGAACAAAAAACAGCGTTAGATTATTATCAAAAATTAGAACACTCTCTTTATTTAGAAAAGCCAGAAGTTAAAGCACTATTGAAAGAATTGCTATAAAAAAACTACTGTGACGAAAAGTCACAGTAGTTTTTTGTTCGTTGCTTTAAGCTGTTCTTGATACAACCTTCGCCAATAAGAATTTCTTTTCTAAACTATTTTTAGAAAAATTTCCTTATTGGTTGAAGCTAACCATTTTGCGTCACAACCTTATTCACGGTGTTCCCAAAGCAACTCCTCGAAATAATTCACAACTGTCCAAAAACATGAAAAACTATTTTTTGCCAGTTGCTCATTATTTTGTCAGAGCTGAACGTTTTGCGCCACAACCTTATTCACGGTGTTCCCAAAGCAACTCCTCAAGATAACTTGCATTCACTTCAAAATATGAAAAGCTATTTTGAGTGTTTGCTCATTATCTGTTCGGAGCTAAACGTTTTGCGCCACAACCTTATTCACGGTGTTCCCAAAGCAACTCCTCAAGATAACTTGCATTCACTTCAAAATATAAAAAGCTATTTTGAGAGCCTGCTCGCTATCTTGTCGGAGCTAAACGCTTTGTGCCACAACCTTACGCGTGTTGATGTGTCTGATAATATTCTTCTTCCATTTTTTGCATTCTTTCACGTTCTTTCTGGTTGTACCAAGGAGAAACGGTGAAGGCCAATACATCGTTTAGCAAATAAACAGAGCTGTTAACAAACATTGCTAGACTCGCAGAACCATGTGTAAATGATACATACCAAAGAACCATTTGAGCCAAACCAGATGCTAACCACCAATAATATTGATTGTTGTATCGCAAGAAGCTGATGATACCAGCTGAAAGACTGATTGAAAAGGCAATCGCATCAATCCAAGGACGAGGATCATCAGTATAACGACCAATCAAGAAACCTGAAACAAAATAAACAAGAATAGTACCGATAATTGCGATGAACCAACTTTTACCAGTAAATTTACGAATTTTTGAAGCCATATTGTGATTCCATTCTTTACTTAATAAAACGGGAATATCCAAAGTTACCATATAAGCAATTTGTTCACCTATACTTAAATAATTTTTAGCTGAAAAGCCGACAATGATGAAACACATAGCAGATAAAATGCCCAAAACACCATTAACAGATTTCGCAGCGTTGATCGATAAAATACATAAAACACCTAAATTAGTCCCGATAAAAGCAACAATCGACAGCCAAGTAATGGGGCTATTTACGAGTGTCATGATTTGACAACCCAGACTAAAAAAGAAAAGATAATAATTTTGTTGAGGCCAACCTTTTAGCTGATGAGCTAGAAAATGAAAATATGATTTCATGTATAAGAACTCCTTTAGACACAAAATGTAGTGTCTCTAGATTTTTTTACCACAATCTATTGTATGCTTTTAAATGATAAAATCTAGTCTTACAATTTAAAAAAATCTGTGTTATGATATTTTTATTTCAAATTTCTGCAAAAAACAGAAAAGATTTCAAAGCGTAAATCAAACAAAAAAGCCATTAGTCAATTACCTGACTTTTGGCTTTTCTTTTTCATTGTAGAGAGAATGTCATCTGAACCGGATTATGATCTGAATAAGCAAATTTCGTATCAATTACTTGAATATCTTTAATTGAAAGATTATCAGAAACCAAAAATCCATCAATTAACGTGACGAAAGTTTTGTCTGGTTGATAAGCTTCGTTTAAATTGCGTACAGAAGGAACTGCTTTTTCTGCTAAATCTTTTCGAACGATGTGCATGCCTTTCGGTAAAAGTTCTTCAGGAAACGCATGTGTCCAACTCAAATCTTCTTTTGTTTCGCCAAAAATTTTCTCGCTATCCGGCAACAGAGTGTGATTATAATCACCACCTACAATGATATAATTTTTTTCTGCTTGATCTTTTTTGATTTGTGCGGCTAATTTTTTGATTTGTGCTTTTTGAATTGCAGGATCTTTTGTATAAGCAGAGAGATGTAAATTATAAAGTGAAAGAAATCTGCCATTTGCAACAGGAATTTTACTTACCGTAAATGCACGGTCTAAGTCAAAAAACTTATTGAACCCAGTTTCGATGGGTAAAGAATAGCGTGTACTTTCAGCAATCGTTCCTTTACTAAAAGTGACCAACCCAGATTGTGATTTACCAATTGGTTGTGTGATTGGATAAAAAAGATAAGCCGAGTTATAATTTTGACCATAAACAGATGAATAGTCACTAAAATTTTGTGAAAGAGTGGCAACTTCATCAATGTTATATGAACGAGTTGCTTTCTTGTCAACTTCTTGAAAGAAGGCAAAGTCTGGTTGGTGTTCTTGGATAACACCTTGGATTTCCTGTAAGTTATGTTTAACATTTTGTTTACTAAATGCTCGTGACTCAGTGCCGCCATCCATAAAAAAACTATAATCGGGCGGATAGGCCGCATAACCAATATTATAGGTCAGGATTTGATAGTCTTGAGCTGTCTGGAGATCTTTGGCTGAACTACTTGACTGAATAGTAAGATCCTGGTTGTCAGCTTCTCGGTGATAGCTTAGATACACGTAACCAACATAGCCTGCTATAATAAGTGCAAGAATTGCGAATATTGATAAAAGTATTTTTAGTAATTTTTTCATTTTCTCCTCCTTAAAATATCTATATCTTAGCAGTAATTTAATTAAGAAGCGAGGAGTTTGTGTTCATGACAACCGGATTAAATCATCAGAGTTCTAAAGATTGTACCAATAAATTTTTTTGAGTTAAGAAAGGGAAAAAGAATGAATTTATCAACCATCCACCATGTAGCAATCATTGTTTCTGATTATCAAAAATCGCGAGAGTTTTATGTCGAAAAACTAGGCTTTGAAGTAATTCGTGAGAACTATCGCACAGACAGAGGTGATTACAAACTAGACTTAAGACTAGGAGAGGCTGAATTGGAGATTTTTGGCATTGCTTCTGCACCAGCAAGACCAAACTATCCAGAAGCTTGTGGGTTGCGCCACTTAGCTTTTAAAGTCGATCAGATTGAAGAAGTTGTAGCTGAACTTCAGCAAATGGGTATTGAGACAGAGCCAATTAGAAAAGATACTTTTACAGGTGAAAAAATGACGTTTTTCTTTGATCCAGATGGCTTACCACTTGAATTACATGAATAGATAACAAAACTGTCACTTCTTTTTCACTTGCTTCGATTTTTCCAAAAACAGAGTCTTGGTATACTGAAAAAAATTGGGAAAAGGGAGTAGGCAAATGAAAAAAATCGTTCTTACTTTGGCTGCTTTAGTGTTTGTTGGCGTTGCGGGTGGAATGGGCTTGTTAAATGCAACTTTTCAACCAGATGATTTGAGTGAGCAAGATTATCAAATTTCTCTGGAAGAAGCAATTTCAATTTTTGAAGAGGAAGCACACAGTCAGAAAGTGACAAGCATTGGCTTTTTTTTACCTGATGAAGTTAAGAAAACTGCTAGTTCAGCTTATAGTTATTTATTTGTAGATAAAGAGCATGAAGTTGTTGTCAATCCAACGACGGGAAAAACGACGACCAAAGCTATCAGCCAACAAAAAAAGCAAAATCAGACACAATTAGAGACGAAAAAGCTGCGTAAAGCTAAGAAACCGCAAGTTGCTATGAAAGAAGCGATTGCTGTTTCTGGAAACAAGCGGGCAAAAGTCCATGCTTGGGAAATTCTCGAAAAAGAAGGGAAACTTTACTACAATATCCATCTTTTAGCCGAGAAAAAAATCCAGCAATTTTTAATATCAGCATAGTCCAGAAAGAGAAGGTTATCACTTCTCTTTTTTTGTATATAAGAGTAATCTAAAGGTGTGAAAACCGAAAGGAAGTTGAGATTATGGAAAAGATGGTGTGCCCACATTGTGGTAAAAAATTTGCGTATCATGAAGTTAGAAATGTTGTTGAACACGTGGATAAAGAAGTACCAATTGTTTGTCCATATTGCCGTGAAGAAGCAGCAAAACGAGTCTCTCACGGTTACTTTGTTACTCAAAAAATTGAAAATTATTTAAAATAACGAATTTTGCACTTTCTTTTTCCAAATGCTACAATGGCAAGAAAAGGAGAGAGAATAAACATGATTCGTTTTGCAAGAAAAGAAGACGGACCTGAAATTGCACCGTTGATTTTGGTCATTTTAAAAGATATGGAATTACCATTTGTTCAAACCTTTGGCGAGCAAAAAACAATTGAGGTTTTAACTGATGCAATTGCTGATCCGGACTATCGTTATAGCTATACTCGTGGAATCGTTGAAGAAATAGATGGAAAAGTGGCAGGTGTTGCCTTTGGCTATACAGACGAAGAAGAACCTATGATTGATTTACCGTTAGCTGATATTTTAGAAAAACATGAACTTCCACGTGACCAATATTTATTTATAGATAAAGAAACCTTACCTAATGAATGGTATCTGGATACGATTTCTGTTTCTGAAAAATTTAGAGGAAAAGGAATTGGCTCTAAACTATTAGAAGCGTTACCGATGTTAGCAGAAAAAGCGAACCGAACAATCATCGGTTTGAGCGTCGATCAACAAAATCCACAAGCAAAAAAATTATATGAGCGTCATGGATTTGAAGTCGTTGAAGAAACGGAAATCAGCGGGCATCAATATGAGCATATGCAAAAGACAATATAAAAGTTGTTTGTAGATAGACTAAGGGTTAGCCAATAAAAAATGAAAAACAATTAAGCGCCTCAAAACAGCTGTTTTGGGGCGCTTAATGTTACGAAATGGCAAGATTTTCTGTTAAAGAATTAGTTATTCATGCATAACTTGAAATTTTGAATTGGCGAATGCCTATTTAGTCCATCATAAGGAAAAAGCAAAGTATATACCTTCACTTGAGGTCTTTTGCTTAAGTTTGGAGACTGTTTTTTTTACGATTATTTTGGTTCAACAACAACTAAATTACTCGTGGGATTCACGAATAAAATCATGTTTATAATCTCGGACATATTCTTGAATGGTTCGTGGTGGCCGATGTAATACTTGTTCAATTGTATTTGTCACCTTTTTAGCATTACCTAATTGAGTAATCAGATAAAGCATTACCATAACATTGACGTAGTCTTTTGGTATACCACGTTGGATCATCACCCGATGAAAGTTAAATAAAGTTGGCTTGCTGTAAGTAATTTTCGTGTCCAAAATCGTTGTCATCACTTCAGCTATCTCGTCATAAGTTAGTGCGCGTGCTCCAGTAAGTTCTAACTCTTGGTTCAAGTAAGCTGAATTTGTTAAACAAACAGCAGCTACCTCACCAATATCTCTGGTATCAATAAAACTTGTTTTTGAATGTCCTGCTGGAATAAACAAATCATGGTTGTTCTTGATATCATTTTGATGCGTTGTATTTAAATTTTGCATGAAGAAGCTAGGACGAATAAAAGTATAAGGGATCTTTGCTTCACGGATCATTTTTTCAATTTTATGATGAGGAGTCATCGGATTTTTTTTAACACCAATTAAAGAAACGAAAACGATTTGCTCGATAGTTTGTTGTTTGGCATATGCTAGAAAAGGTGCCATGTCTTCTTTTGGTTTAGATAACTGTGGTGGCCGAATAAAGAAGACTTTATTCACACCTTTAAAAGCTTTAGGAAAAGTTTTTGGGTCTAAAAAGTCAAATGGGACAAGTGGTAACTGTTGAAATGCTTTTTGAACCTTTGAAACAGTATGAACGCCTACTGTGAGTTTGATTTGATCATTTGTTGCTAAAATTTCAATCAAAGGGTAGCCAATATTTCCTGTACCACCAATGACAAGTATATGATCCATTACATATTCCTCTTTTCTATTCGATTATTTTCTTGATTTATTTTTGTTAGTAAAATATTCAAGGTTTCTTGTTCCTTTGTAGACAAAATTGTTAAATAGTTTGCAAGAATTTGTTCGCTAAGTGCTTGGCATTCAGATAAAATTTCATGCCCAGTATCGGTCAATGAAATCAACTGAGAGCGAAGATCTGAAGGATTCTCCGTTTTGATAACTAATCCTTTCTTTTCTAGTCGTTTGATGATTCCGGAAATAGTGGGTTTGTCCATATCCAATGCTTCTGATAATAAGACAGCAGTCCGTTCATCTTTGAGAGAGAGTTGTTGGATTACTGCCCATTGTTGAACAGTAATTCCTTTTTTATTCAGTACTTGATTTAAATTGTATTTTAATTACTTTGAAATATTCATTAATAAATAGCCAGTATCCATTTAAGTGAGGCCTCCTTCAATAAAATAATCGATAAATGATATTTAGTTAGTGTGCTAACTAAATAAGGGGAGTTGTCAACTTTTTTTGTTTTGGCTGTGGAAAACTACATGAAAATTTAAATTATGAGAGAAATTGATGATTTTTTATAGGTAATTAGTTATTTTAAATGGATTGAAAGTGGTTTTTTTGCTTATTTAAGTTATCTGTTGTTGAGATATGTGAATTAACATTTTTTATTTTTGTTATTTTATGCTAAGCTATTTTTGAAATCAGCTGAATTCAAAAAAATAATACTTACAGGGGGAACAATTATGTCAAAAAAAGTATTTGTACTATTTTCTGTACTGTTAGTTTTACTTAGTGTAGTAGTGCCTATATCGGTTTCAGCTCAAACCATTGAAAAAAATCAGCTATCAAAGGTAGAATTAAGCGGAAGTATGAATTTTCAAAAAGGAATTAAAAAATCAAAAATGGTTTTTGCTAATTTATCTAATCAGCAAAAAAAAGCAGAGATAGATAAAGTAGCCAGTGAATTAGAGTTTATGTTTACACAAGCTTTGTTAACAAATGAACAAGGAGAAATTGTTGGTATTGATTATGCGAAGCTAGAAGAAAAGTATGGGACAAAGTTAACTAGTTCTCAGGGATACTCCGAAATAAAAGATTTCAGTTTAGTACGACAAAATAATTTGGTTCGTGGTGCGTTTTTAGATTGTATGTCAAGCTCGATAAAAGATTTCATTGGTGCAACTTTATGGTCTGCAATTATTAGTGCTGGTGTTATGGGGTTCATTAAACAAATGGCATGGCGTGAAGTGGCTGCTTTAATTGTTGAATTCGCTGGTGCAGAATTTACAGTAATAGCATTGGTGGGAACATTATCCTGGATGGCAATAAACTGTGCATAAGAGTTTCTACTGCTTACCAGTCATCGTTTCGTTTGCTGTTATTTTCGGAGGTTATGGGGGATTTGATCTGATCACTTCTCATACTTATAACATCATCAGATACATAAACTTGTTTATCGCCATAAACATATTCATGACAATTTATATGCTAGCAAAATTATCGAAAGAAGAAAAACAGGAAAAAAAGTGGTTTTTATTTGGGTATCTTTTTATTCTAATTCTTTGTAGCGTATTTGCTTATGCAAAATATGACCATTCAATGGTTCCAGTAGAATCATTTACAAATCAACAGATGTTAATAAATGTAGATAAACGCGACTTGGAACTGACAAAAGAAAATAAACGATTTTATAAGAAACACACAGAGAAATTTACGAACATTTCTTCTGATTTATCTAACCTCAATAAAAAAACTGGCTATCTTTACGTTGGAAGAATCACTTGCGAGTTTTGTCGGTCCTTCATACGCTATACTGCTTATACGAACCAAAAGATAGACCAGCCTATCTTTTATATAGATACTGAGATGTTGACGTTTCAAGAAAAGCAGATAATGTATGCTAAGCTAAAGATTTCTGGCGTGCCATCTTTTTTTAAAATCGAAAAGGGGAGTTACACACGATTTCAGGGCAACACTATCGCTGATTTTAATTATTTTGTTCAGGCTAACTAATTTGTCAAGAATTCGATTTTGAAAGTAGTAGGTAAGGATACCTACTACTCAGACTGTAGACAAAGTCCCAAAAAAGGATGATGTCTGCAGTTTTTTACTCATGACTTTAGTCGGTTTCAATCGGTAAAGCGATTGAAACAAAAAAACCACGCGTACTGCGCGTGGAAGAAGTAGCTTTAGCGATAAAACTCCTTTCGATATACTAGATAAAGGCTACCAACCGTTATCAAATCGAAAGGAGTTTTTATGTCAAATGACGATAAAAGTTTAGCACATACTCGATGGAATTGTAAGTATCATATTGTGCTTACACCAAAATACAGACGAAAAGTCATTTATGGAAAGTTGAGACAAGACATTGGGAAAATATTGAGAAAACTGTGTGAAATGAAAAAGGTAGAAATTATCGAAGCCCATGTGATGCCAGATCATATTCATCTGTTAGTCAGAATCCCGCCTAAACTGAGTGTATCAAGTTTTATGGGCTATTTAAAAGGGAGAAGTGCTGTAATTATACATGAGCGTCATGGGAATCTGAAATATAATTATGGAAATCGATCGTTTTGGGCCAAAGGATATTACGTGAGTACTGTAGGATTCAATCAAAAAACAATTGCAAAATATATACGAGAACAAGAAGCGGAAGATCGAGTAAGAGATAGTATAAGTAAAAGAGAGTACAGCGATCTATTTAGCAAATAAAGACTAGAAAAAAATAGAGAGAGAGCGGTTGGCGGTCTTTTAAAAAAGCTCCCTTGAAGGGAGCAGCAAGTAGTGAGCCCTTCTAGGGCTTTTTACTGAGAGGCGTTAATTCAGATCCAATCGAAAATCAAGTGGATGTTCCTTATTTTTGTTTTTGTGGTAGAGCCAATAATCCAAAACAGCAGCAATACAAATGCAAAGTGGCGCATCTTCATCTTTGGTCACATCTAGTACATAGTAGTCACCAGTAAACAAAGTGGCTTTGTTCATCGCCATAATCGGCTGATTGAAATGATGGATGTGGTAACGGTGATTGTAAATATCCCCTTGAACTGTCCAATGAAGGTGACGAATATAATAAAAATCACCTGGCCAATTAAAAATCTTTTGCATGGTGCCAACTTTTTCAAAATCTTTGTAAAGTTCAAAGCGAGTACCAAATGTCAGGCTGATTTGCTTGATGTGCGCAACGAGTTTTCCATTCATTGAATAAAGCGAAAGTGCATCGCCTTTCGTTCCCCAACGACCAACCATTAAGAAAAGTGATTGACCATCCTCGTTTTTAACGATTGTCCGAGTCGCACGACTAAGCTGTTTTTCTTGAATGAAAAATTCTGACATCGTTATCCCTCTTTTCTAACTAAAAACTATAAGTCTTCAGCAATTGCACGTAAAATTGCCTTGCCAACGCCAGATTCTAAATTCGTCGCAGTTGTGTATTTTGCATATTCTTTCACGTCAATTTCTGCATTCCCCATAGCAAAGCTTACACCTGCTACCTGCAACATACTGACATCATTGAAATTATCTCCAATAGTCATGACGTCATCTAAAGAAATGCCACGGTCGTTTGCAACGTGTGCGACAGCAATTCCTTTTTGAGCATTTTTATGGTTGACTTCAATATTATTTTGACCAGAAGAAGTAACTGTTAGATTACCAAGTTCATCAATTTGTTTGCCGACAGGACCGAGAACACTTGGCCCTTCATTATGGAAACAAATAATTTTCAAAACTTCAATTTCCTCGTCTTGTTGCAAAAGATCACGAATACTATCAATGTAATTAATATGAAGTAATTCTAAATTTGCTGAAGCCATTGCGATGGCCATTTTGTAAGTCAAATGTGGTAAATGTGTAGCAACCATGGAGGCGAAGCTTTCTATTCTTTTTGCTTGGCTTTCAGAATACAAGCCTTTGTTGGTTGAAACTTCATAATAGATTTTATTTTGATCTAAAATATCTAGTACAAGCGCTGCTTCTTGGTGAGGGATGGCAACTGTAAAAAGAGAATTGCCTTCTTTGTCAAAAACTTGTGCACCGTTTAAAGTAATCATCGCACAATCGATACCAACTTCATCTAAAGCGGCACGCGCTTCTTGATAATTACGACCAGTAGCTACCATAAATTCGATTCCAGCTTGTGTAGCAAAGCGAATCGCTTCGGCGTTTTCCGGTGTCACGCTCATGTGTGAATCTAATAATGTACCATCCATGTCGGATGCAATTAGTTTGATCATAATTGTTTACCGTTCCTTTCTAATTCTTCTTCTTAGTTTACCATATTAAGGAGGCAACGCGAGGAAGATTGTCCCTTGTTTAAGAATAATTTGTAGGTTATCCTTTGAAAAGGAGGTGAAGGATTTTGAAAAAAATCATTCATAATAGCTGGCAAGAAATCTTAGCAGATGAATTTGAAAAACCTTATTATCAATCTTTACGTGAATTTTTAAAAACAGAATATCAAACACAAAAGATACATCCCGATATGTATCATATTTATGAAGCATTAGAATTAACGCCCTATGACAAAGTCAAAGTAGTCATTCTGGGTCAAGATCCTTATCATGGTGTGAATCAAGCACATGGCTTATCGTTTTCGGTGCAACCGGGTGTGAAGACACCACCGTCACTTGTGAACATTTATAAAGAAATGCAGTCAGATTTGGGCATCGTGCCAGTACAACATGGAAATCTGGTTTCTTGGGCAAAGCAAGGCGTTTTATTGTTAAATACTGTTTTGACTGTTCGAGAAGGACAAGCGTATTCACATCGTGGAAAAGGCTGGGAACAATTAACAGATCGAATCATTGAAAAATTAAATGAGCGGGAACAGCCAATCGTTTTTATTTTATGGGGCAAACCAGCTCAAGAAAAAATCAAAATGATTGATCGCAGTCGCCATGTCATTTTGGCTTCACCACATCCAAGTCCGCTGTCAGCACATCGTGGTTTTTTTGGCTCGAAACCATTTTCGAAAGCAAACGATGCATTGGTGGCTTTAGGCGAAACACCAATTGAATGGCAACTGCCTGAAACAGTGTAATAAAACAGCGCTTTCCTGTTATAGTGCAGATTTGCATCTATGTGAAAAACTTCATTTTTATAGCATTTATGACTAATACAGATAAAATAAACTGTTCTTTTTTTTGAGAATAGTGTATGATTGGGTATATAAAATATCTGGAGGTCATCTCGTGGAATTGTTTGATAATTTAAGATTTAAAATTGTTCGTCGTGGTATTAAAATCGTTTTTCCAGAAGCAACTGATGCAAGAATTTTGGGCGCTGCTGCTCGTTTGAAAGCAGAAGAATTGATGGAACCAATTTTGATTGGTAACCCAGAAGAAATCAAAAATGCAGCCCATGCGCGTGGGATTAAAGCTTCAGGATTTACAGTCATTGACCCTGCTAATTATGCACAATGGGATGAAATGGTTGATGCTTTTGTTGAACGTCGTAATGGAAAGGCATCCAAAGAACAAGCACAAGAAATTTTAAAAGATGTCAACTATTTTGGTACAATGTTGACTTATATGGGGATTGCTGATGGCATGGTTTCTGGTGCTATTCACTCGACTGGTGATACAGTTCGTCCAGCTTTACAAATCATCAAGACAAAACCTGGTGTGAGTCGTACAAGTGGTGCGATGATTATGGTTCGCGGAAGAGATCAAGAAAAATATGTCTTTTCTGACTGTGCAATCAATGTCAATCCAACGGCGCAAGAATTAGCTGAAATCGCTGTTGACTCAGCTAAGACAGCTGAATTATTCGACATCGAGCCAAAAGTTGCGTTGATGAGTTTTTCAACAAAAGGTTCTGCAAAAGCAGCTGAAGTAGATAAAGTTGTAGAAGCAACAAAAATTGCGAAACAATTAGCACCTCAATACATGATTGATGGTGAATTACAATTTGATGCTTCATATGTGCCAGCAGTTGCACAATTGAAAGCACCTAATTCAGATGTAGCAGGCCAAGCAACTGTTTTTGTATTCCCAGAGCTTCAATCTGGAAACATTGGCTATAAAATTGCGCAACGTTTTGGTAACTTTGAAGCAATTGGTCCAATCTTACAAGGTCTAAACAAGCCAGTTTCTGATTTGTCACGTGGGGCAAATGAAGAAGATGTTTATAAATTGTCAATTATTACGGCAGCACAAACTTTGATGGACTAATAAGGTTGTGGCGTCAAGCGTTCAGCTCTGAAAAAATAAAGAATAACTGACAAAAATAGCTATTTATGTTTTTGGACAGTTATGAATTATTTCGAGGAGTTGCTTGGGGAACACCGTGAATAAGGTTGTGGCGCAAGGTGGTTAGCTTTAAGCGGTCATCTCCAACAAATAAACCAATAAACGTTTTATTTTTGAAAAGTTGATTTTTAGTAAGAGTGTATGGCTTCGGTCGACACTCTTATTTTTTCTTTAAAAATCGGTTGTTCCACGTTATACTTGCACATAGAAACAGGACGAATCATAGAAAGTAGTGAACCAAAAATGATTGAATTAACAGGATTAGACATGACAGAAAAACTTGCGAAGGTAATTGGGCAAGTTGCTGAAGCAGGCGACAATTTAATACTAACTGGTGATCTTGGTGCTGGAAAAACGACGATGACCAAGGGAATTGCTTTAGGATTAGGCATCGATCAAATGATCAAAAGCCCAACCTATACGATTATTCGCGAGTATGGACAAGGACGCTTACCGTTATATCACATGGATATCTATCGCGTGGCAGCAAGTGGTGCTGACTTGGGATTAGATGAGTATTTTGAAGGTGACGGGCTTTCTGTTGTTGAATGGGGAAATCTACTGGAAGAAGCTGTACCAGAAGATTATTTGGAACTGATTTTAGAAAAAAGTGATACAGATTTGGATAAACGCTATGTGAAGTTCCGCGCATATGGCAGTCAAGGAGCAGATTTCGAAAAAAGAATACGAAATGGATGGGAAGAAATCAATGGCTGAGGAAATTAGTGTGGTAATCCGTGAAGCTGCTCCAGAAGATGCCCAAGAAATTTTGACAATGAGTAAACAAGTTGGCAGCGAAACAGAATTTTTAGTGATGGATGAAGAAGGCTTGCAATTGTCACCAGAAGGACTTGCTTTAGAATTAGGTTATTTGGCTGAAAGTGCGAATAATTTGTTATTGGTTGCTTTAGTTGGGGATAAAATTGTTGGGACAGCTTCCGTAAAAGCTACTAGTGAATACCGAATCGCTCACATCGGAGAAATTGGAATTAGTTTACTAAAAGAGTATTGGGGCTTTGGTTTAGGAACATTGCTGATTGAAGAAATGATTGATTGGGCAAAGAACAGTGAAGAAATTTTTCGCTTGGAGTTACAAGTTCAAGTTCGAAATGAACGCGCAGTACATTTATATCAAAAATTGGGTTTTAAAATTGAATCAACGATGCCAAGAGGTGCGCGAAGTGATACGGGTGAATTTTTAGATGTGTATCAAATGAGTTATTTGAATTTATAAGTATAAGATGTGTTTCTAGTAAAATGATTAGGGAATTAAAAAGAGGAACGGCTCATAGTGTGCCCCAAAAGTTAGCTATTCTGGTCTAACTTTCGATGTACACTATAAACTGTGCCTCTTTTTTTGTCTTTAAGTGTTAAAAAATTGTTTGTTTTGATTGTGGTAGTTCAAAATATCAAAAGCTATTTTGAGTGACTGTTCGCTAGCTTGTTGGACTGAACGCTTGGCGCCACAACCTTTATCCACGGTGTTCCCCAAGCAACTCCTCGAAATAATTCATAACTGTCCAAAAACATAAGTAGCTATTTTTGTCAGTTATTCTTTATTTTTTCAGAGCTAACCACTTTGCGCCACAACCTTATTTCAAAGTAACCAATTTCTTAAGTGGCTCCGTCCCAAAATGCTTTTCTTGATAAAGCAAGATTTCAGCACAAGCTCGACTATCTTCTAGCGCATCGTGATGATGATCTAGTGAGATAGAGAGATTCTCACAAACCGTATTGAGTTTGTGGTTAGGGAATTCTGGAAATAGTTTGCGACTGCTTTTTACCGTACATAATGATAAATAATTTGGTTGAGCTAGTTGATAGTAGTCTAAGCAGCCAGCTAAAACTTTAGTATCAAAAGCGGCATTATGTGCAACAACCAGCCGATTTTGTTGAAAATAATTCTGAATAGTTGACCAAACCTCTGGAAATTTTGGTGCATTTCGCACATCTTCTTGATGAATCCCATGAATTTGAACATTACGCCAGAAAAAAGGTGTTTCAGGCTGGATCAAGGTATAATATTCATCAACGATTTGACTATTTTGGACCATCACTAATGCCAACGAACAAGCACTATATGGTTGATGGTTAGCCGTTTCAAAGTCCATTGCAACGAAGTTCATTTTCATAAAACCTCCTTTTTAAAAAGTATTCTAACATAGATTATCGAAAAATAAACTGTTTCTAGTAATCAAAATAAATCTTTACATTTTTAAGTCTAATTCAACTGGGCAATGATCACTACCGAAAATTTCAGTGTGGATTTTGGCATCGATTAAGTTGCTATCCAAAGAACGACTTGTTAAAAAATAGTCAATGCGCCAGCCAGCATTATTTTTCCGTGCATTAAAGCGATAGCTCCACCAAGAATAAATACCTTCTTGCTTTGGGTAAAAATGACGGAAAGTATCAGTAAATCCTGTAGTAAGTAAGTGTGAAAAGGCAGTTCGCTCTTCAATGGTAAAGCCAGCATTTTTTTGATTTGTTTTCCAATTTTTTAAGTCGATTTGTTCATGTGCCACATTTAGATCACCACAAATAATTACTGGTTTTTGTTTGTTTAACTCATTTAAGTAATTTTCAAAAGATTTTTCCCATTCAAGTCGATAAGCTAATCGCTTTAATTCGCTTTGTGAGTTGGGCGTGTAACAGGTAACTAAGAAGAAGTTTGGGTATTCCAATGTAATCAAACGACCTTCTTGATCGTGTTCATCAATGCCCATACCGTAAGAAACAGATAGAGCCTCTTCCTTAGCAAAAATGGCGGTACCTGAATAACCTTTTTTGACTGCATAATTCCAATATTGATGATAACCAGGTAAGTCTAACTCAATTTGTCCTTCTTGTAATTTAGTTTCTTGTAAACAAAAGAAATCTGCATCTAGTTCATGAAAGACCTCCATAAAATTTTTCTTCATAATCGCTCTAAGGCCGTTAACATTCCAAGAGATAAGTTTCAAAATAGACACTCCTTTTTACTTTAAGTACGTCTTTTTTTCTGTTCTCATTGTACTTCAATTTTATCGAAATGAAAAATAGTGTAAGATTGAGTTAAGAAACCGTTATTGGAGGAGAACAAATGAAGATTGGCGTAATCGGTGTTGGCAACATTGCAGAAAAAGCATATCTACCAACTTATGCAAAAAATCAAGGAACATTGACCTTTTATTTTGCAACTAGAAATGAACAAACTAAAAAAAGAATCAAAGAGATGTATGGATTTTCTCATTTGTATGAAACGATTGATGAATTGATTGCAGAAAAAATCGAAGCATGTATGATTCACGCAGCAACAAAAGTTCATTATGAACTCGCAAAAAGATGTTTAGAACAGGGAATCCATGTGTTTATTGACAAACCATTAAGTACTTCGTTGCATGAAGTAGCTGAGTTACAAGCCTTGGCAAAAAAAAATCAGGTTGTGCTGATGATTGGGTTTAATCGCCGTTTTGCGCCAATGGTTGAAGAATTGAAGCAATTGCCAAATAAACGTCTGATCCAATTACAAAAAAATCGGATAGCTGCTCAAGAAACAACTGAATTTGTTGTGTATGATCTCTTTTTACATTTAGTCGATACAGCTGTTTATTTATTGGATGAACCAATTACCCAAGTGAACAGTAAAATTATTGAAAAGAATGACTACTTAGAACTTGCTATGTTGCATCTCGAAACGGCGAATCAAACGGCTATTTTAACAATGGACTTGAGAAGTGGTGCGAATACAGAACAGTATCAAGTAACAAGTGAACAAGGGACGTACGAAGTTCGTAATCTGACACAGATGACGATTCAACAGGAGGGACAAACACGCCAAAAGGAGTTTGGGGATTGGACGAACACTTTAGAAAAACGCGGATTTGAACCAATGATTATGGCATTTTTTGAACAGATCCAACACACGCAACCGAACAATCAACAGTTAAAACAAACAGGGGTTTATCAGAGTCATGAACTTTGTGAACAAATGATTCGGACACAGCTTCGTCACTTGCTTTAACATCGAGGGTAGTAACTTTGTTTTAAGCGTGATAGAATAATGTGGATGTTTTAATAGAAAGGAAAATCCTCAGTGAATAAAGAAGAAGTAATGAAGCACTTACCAGAGATAACTTTGCTCTTAGATGAACCGTTGATGAATTATACATTTACCAAGACTGGTGGACCAGCAGATGTTCTTGCTTTTCCAAAGAGAAAAGAAGAAGTCAAAGAAATCGTTGATTATTGCAGAGTAAACCAAATTCCTTGGATGGTTTTAGGAAATGCTAGTAATTTGATCGTTCGTGATGGCGGAATTCGTGGCGTAGTTATTATGTTGACTGAAATGAATGCTGTTCATGTAGAAGATATGGTTGTTGTAGCAGAAGCGGGTGCGAAACTAATTGATACAACTTACGCAGCTTTGGCAGAATCATTAACAGGTTTTGAATTTGCTTGTGGAATTCCAGGAAGTATTGGTGGCGCTGTTTATATGAACGCCGGAGCTTATGATGGTGAAATCAAGGATGTATTTGCAGAAGTAGATGTTTTGCTTGAAGATGGAACGATGCAAACATTGACTAATGAAGAAATGAATTTCTCTTACCGTCATAGCGAAATCCAAAAAATGAAGGCAATCGTGTTAGAAGCACGTTTTCAATTGAAAAAAGGGGATTACCCACAAATCAAAGCGCGAATGGATGAACTAACTGAACTGCGTCAGTCTAAACAACCACTTGAGTACCCTTCTTGTGGTAGTGTGTTTAAACGTCCTGTTGGCCATTACACTGGGCAATTAATCCAAGAAGCTGGCTTGCAAGGCTTAAAATGGGGCGGCGCACAAATTTCTGAAAAGCATGCAGGATTTATTGTCAATATTGATCATGCAACAGCAACAGACTATGTGGAATTGATTGGCCATATTCAGCAAGTAATCAAAGAAACGTTTGATGTAAACTTAGAAACGGAAGTTCGAATCATTGGTGAATTGGCTCCAGAAAAAAATTTAACAAAATTTTAAAAGAAGGTTGTGGCTCCAAGCGCTCAGCTTCGAAAAAATAATGAGAAACTGACAAAAATAGCTGCTTATGTTTTTGGACAGTTATGAATTATTGAGAGAAGCTGCTTGGGGAACACCGTGGATAAGGTTGTGGCTTCAAGCATCCATCTTCGAGTAAATAAGAATAACCAAAAAAATAGTTTATTATCTGTTTGAGTAATTACCTGATGAAGACTTCAAAAAAAGTTGTGACGATTGTCACAACTTTTTTTGTCGATTAAAAATTATGTTATGTTTTTATTTATCAAATACTTGGTAGTGTCTGATTTTTTTAGATGACTTTTAAATTTTTCTCATAGCAGTTGTTATTGTGATTTTGTTCACTTATAATGGGCTTTGGGAAAAAGGAGGAAAAAAATGAAAAAATTATTAGCGAGTTTATTTATTGTTACATCTGTTATCACGATGAGCGCCTGTTCATCAGATAATTCAGCTTCAAAAGAATCATCAAACTCAAGTACAAAAGAGACAACAGATGTGTCTTCTGGTGCATCTGAGCAAGCATATACTGATCCAAAAGAAATGAAAGATTCCTATGATCTAGTGATTGTTGGTGCTGGTGGAGCTGGAATGACTGCTGCAATTGAGGCAAAAGATGCTGGTCTAAATCCCGTGATTTTAGAAAAAATGCCAGTTGCGGGCGGAAATACTTCAAAATCTTCAAGCGGAATGAATGCCTCTGAAACAAAATTCCAAAAAGCAGATGGCATTACAGATTCAAATGATGCGTTTTATGAAGAAACATTAAAAGGTGGCGGAGGAACGAACGACAAAGAAATGTTACGCTACTTTGTTGATCATTCAGCAGACGCTATTGATTGGTTAGACACAAATGGTATTACTTTAGATAACTTAACGATTACTGGTGGAATGAGTGAAAAACGTACACATCGTCCATCTGATGGTTCTGCAATTGGTGGGTACTTAGTTGAAGGTCTTTTGAAAAACGTTCATGAGCGTGAGATTCCAATTTTTGTAAACACAGACGTAACAGATATCAAGAAAAATGACGGTACAGTGAATGAAGTAACTGTTCAAGTGCAAGGCGAAAAACCAAAAGAAATCACTGGAAAAGCAATTGTCGTAACAACTGGTGGTTTTGGTGCAAGTAAAGAGTTGATTGAAGAATATCGTCCAGACCTAAAAGGCTATGTAACAACTAACCAAGAAGGTTCAACTGGTGATGGAATCAAGATGATTGAAAAACTTGGTGGACAAGCAGTGGATATGGATAAAATTCAGATTCATCCAACTGTTCAGCAAGATAAAGGTGTTTTGATTGGCGAAGTTGTCCGTGGTGAGGGTGCAATTCTTGTCAATAACGATGGTGAACGTTTTGTAAATGAAATGGATACTCGTGATAAAGTATCAGCAGCAATTACTGCTTTACCAGACAAATCAGCTTACTTGATTTTTGACCAAGGTGTACGCGACCGCGCGAAAGCAATTGATTTCTATGATGAAAAAGGCTATGTTACAGCTGGTGACAGCATTGAAGAGTTAGCCAAAGCAATCAACGTTCCTGAAGAAACATTAGCAACTACAGTTAACACTTGGAATAGTGAAGTAGCAGATAAAAATGACACACAATTTAATCGTACAACTGCAATGGATAATGACCTATCAAAACCAAAATATTATGCAATCAAAATCGCACCAGGAATCCACTATACAATGGGTGGTGTGAAAATTAATACCAATACAGAAGTATTAAATGCAGATAATGAACCAATTAAAGGTTTATATGCAGCTGGTGAAGTAACTGGTGGCTTACATGGAGATAACCGAATTGGTGGAAATTCAGTAGCAGAAATTATTATTTTTGGACGTCAAGCTGGTCAACAAGCAGCTAAATTCGTTTCTGAAAATTAAAAATGAGCTTGGGGTAGCAGTTGCCCCAAGCTTTTTTGTTTAAAATGTTTTTTTATAATCTAGTAATCAGTAGGACAAACGAGACTGGGATAAACCTAAAAGTCCAGTCGTTCTTAACACATTTTTTAATTTAAAAAACGCCTAAAATCAACGTTTTCAAAAACGAATTTTAGGCGTTTTTTCTATTTAGGCGACTTTTGCCCCAGTTCCGTTTATTTTTTACAGGTCTTATAACTAAGTATGTGTGGATAGCTATTTAGAGTAACGGCTCGCTATCTGTTCGGAGCTAACCACTTTGCGCCACAACCTTTTACGGTGTTCCCAAAGTAGCTTCTTCGGTAATAAGTCCTCTTTTCATAAAAATATAGAAAGCTATTTTTAGAAAAGATTCCTTATTACTTGAAGCTAACCACTTTGCGCCACAACCTTTTTTACGATGTTCAAGAAGTAACTCCTTCAAAATAAGTCTAAACTATTCAAAAATGTGAGCAGCAATTTCTGTTAATTTATTCTTATTTATCGGGACTGGACACTTCTTTCACAATTTTTTTAAATGTACATCCAAAACAAACTTACTTTGATTGCTAATAAAATAGGATTTTGAAAATTCAAATGCTCGTCCTTTTTGATCGTAACCAATTTGCTCAATCACCAATACAGCATCATTTTTTTTGATTTTTAAAGAGGCACTAACTTCTTCATTTGCTTGGTCTGCATAAACAATTCGACGCGCATCAACCAGCTGCAACTTGGCTTCATGCCCTAGATAATCATAGACAGATCCTTGCAGTATTTCTTCGGTGATAGGTGCGATTGCAACAGGCATAACAACATGTTCAAAACTATAATACTGACCATTCAATAAACGGACACGCTTAAATTCATAGACAGGGTCTGTTTTATTTAAAGATAAATTTTGCTGTTCTTCTTCTGTAGGCAAACGCGCATCAAAAAATAAAATATTACTTTTGATTTCTTGATCACGATGAGAGTAAGTTACCCCAACTGGCAGATCTAAAGGGAGTAATTCACTTGTATTATTTTCAATTGTTGGGCGAATATATGTACCAGATCCTTGCTTACTAAATATTAATCCCTCGTTTTCTAATAAAGATAGTGCTTTTTTTAACGTAATACGAGAAACATCATATTTTTCTGCAAAAAATTCTTGGGTAGGCAATAAAGTCCCAGCACGATAATGATTTGTTAGAATATCACGCTTGATATCTGAATAAATTTCACGGTATTTATACAATTTGTAAACCTCACTTTTTATTATTTGTATACACATTTTAATATAAAATAGATAATTTGTATATATAATTATAAAATTAAATGTTTACAAATTATCTTAGTTGTATATAATTAAATCAGAAAACGTTTTCTCTAAAAAGTAGAAAAGGGAGTATTACTATGAAATTTGATGTACAAAAACTTCAAGAACCATTGTTAAAAGTTTCAGCTTGGGTTGAAGGCAATACTATTTTACAAGCTGTAAAAAATGCGTTTGTCCGCACCATCCCGTTTACTGTTGTTGGCTCATTTTCAAATTTAATTAAAATGCAGATCGATGCATTGATTAAAAATCAAGGAATCGATAATGCAATTTTAACAAATATCAGTAATTTATTTGGTTACTTAGGAAATGCTACATTAGGAATCGTTGCCATTATTGTTGTTTTTTCTTCAGCTTATTCTTATGCAATTGAACTAAAACATAAAGAAAAAAATGAACGTTTAAATCCGATTATTGCAACATTACTTGCGTTGTCTGCTTACTTTGTAATGGTACCAAATAATGTGAATTATCTCGACTCTAAGGCGGAAATTATCGAAGGATTTGCTTCTTCTTTCTTCAGTTATGAAGGAATGTTTACTGCGTTGATTGTTGGAATGATTGCCGTTGCTTTATTTGCTCGGTTTACACGAAGCAAATTTACAATCAAGATGCCTGGAAATGTCCCACAAAATGTTTTTGATTCCTTCTTCTCATTGATTCCAATCAGTGAAGTATTATTGATTTTTGGTGTTCTTCGCATTGTAATCCAATCATTAGGATATGTTTCATTGTTACAAATGATTTCTGAAGTATTGATTAAACCACTGTTGACTGTTGGAACAGGATTGCCTGCAATCATTATTGTCATTTTATTACAACAAATTTTATGGTTCTTAGGATTACATGGTTTTAATATTGTTTGGGGAGTTGTTTCCGCATTTTGGTTACCAGTTTTCTTAGAAAATGTTGCCAAATTTGCAGAAACACAAAGTTTTGCTGGCATTTCAATTGCACCAAACACAATGACGAATGTCTATGCAATGATTGGTGGTTCAGGGGCAACCTTTGGCTTGATCATCGCCATGTTGATTTTTACGAGAAAAGGTGAGAAAGAACGAGAAGTTGCTAAATTAGCATTGATTCCTGGATGCTTTGGTATTAATGAACCAGTTATTTTTGGATTACCAATTGTTTTAAATCCATTGATGTTTATTCCGTGGATTGTCGTACCAATTGTCAATGCAGTAATTGCCTATGTGGTGACTTCACTTGGCTGGGTCGTACCATTAGTTGTTTTGAATTCAGGAAATGAACCAATTTTTATTAGCACTTGGGTCTTAGGCGCATTCCATATCAGTCCAGTAATCTTGACTTTTGTATTGGTTGTCTTAGACATCATTATGTATGCACCTTTTGTCATTTTGAATCAACGACAAGAACGAGCAGCCGATCAATTAATGGCGCATTCAGCTGAATAATAACATGAATTGTAGAAGAATAGAGGAGTGGCACGCATGAAAGACATTTACACTGTCGCACATACCCATTGGGATTTTGAATGGTATTTTACCCGTCAAGAAGCACGCGTTCAATTTATTTTCCATATGGATGAAGTTTTGGAAGCTTTAGAAACGAATCAGTTAGATTATTATACGTTAGATGGTCAAATGTCGATCATCGAAGATTATTTAGCTTTATTTCCAGAAAAAGAAGTAGAAATCAAAAAATTTGTGACAGCAGGACGTTTATTTATTGGGCCATGGTTTACACAAATTGATGAAATGACTACCTCAGGTGAATCAATTATTCGTAATCTAAAAATCGGAATTACAGAAGCAAAAGCACTAGGTGGCGTGATGCGAGTTGGTTATCTTCCAGATTCTTTTGGACAAGGACAAGATATGCCCAAAATTTATCAAGGATTTGATATTTCTCATGCATTATTTTGGCGAGGAATGCCAAGAGAAGCGAATGCCCGTTATTTTTACTGGTCAAGTAATGATGGTTCAAAAGTCCTAACAGCTAATATTAAAAATGGTTACTATGCTGGTGTGGAATTGGTTGAGCAAAATCAATTTGATGAGCTTGCAGAAAAAATCAGTACACAGACACCGAGTGAGACCCATTTGTTACCTGTTGGTGGCGACCAACGAGCAGTTGACTTTGATTTGAAACAACGAATCAGTTTAGCCAATCAAGAAAGTGAAGAAGCTACTCGATTCATTGAAAGCAACTATCCGGTTTTCTTTAAATCTTTAGAAAACGAATCAGAAAAACTGCCTGAACTTTCTGGAGAATTTATTGAACCATCTGATTCAAAAATTCATCGTGGCATTTATTCTTCTAGATATGATTTGAAACAGGTTTATGATCGATTAGAACGTAGCTTGACTTACCAATTAGAACCACTATCTGTCGTAGCAGCAAATCACGGTATTCCTGTTAAACAAGGACTGATTACCAGTCTATGGAAAATCGTTGCTAGAGGACAAGCTCATGATAGCGCAGGCGGTTGTAATAGCGATAAAACAAATCAAGACATTTATTTGCGTGGGGTTAATGGATTGCAAGAAGCTCAGTCTTGTGTTGATTATTTATTGCGGAAACTAAGTATTTCTTTAAATCACGGACAAGACAATCAAGTTTTTCTTTGGAATCCGTTACCCTTTGAGTTAACAACAATTCGTAAAGTAGCACTTTCAACTAAAACAGCTACTTTTTCATTAGTCGATCAAAAGGGACAACCGGTTGAAGTTGAACTGTTAAGTCAAAAACGAGAAAATGCCGCACTCTTGAGAAGAGATCCTGAGGCAATGAGTGATGAACATTATTATGTAAGTGAAGTAGCAATCGAGTGTACATTACCTTCAATGGGCTGGCTTTGTTTTACGGTCGAAGAAACAACTGCAAGTGTACCACAGCTCACAAAAGCAACGGAGTTAGAAAATGACTGGTATGTTATCCAATTGAAAGAAGGAAAACTGAACCTTTATTCAAAAGAATTGAAGAAATGGTACCATGATTTCTTATGGTTTGAAGACAGTGGCGATGAAGGGGACGCGTATGATTATTCGCCAGCGTTTAATGATTGGTTCTTAAAACTTGATTTTTCACAGCATAACCACGCAATGGTTGAGCAAGGGGACTTGATTAGTCGAATGACGATTGAGGGAGAATGGGCATTACCTTTTGACCTATGTTCACGAAAAGAACAAGTAACAGATGGAACAGTCAGCTATACGATGGTTCTGGAATGCAATAAGCAAACGAACTTGATTGATGTGCATCTAACACTGGATAATCAAGTGCTTGATCATCGCTTACGTTTGATGATTGCAACAAAAACAAAGGCCGTGGTTTCTACAAGTGATACACCATTTGGCATAATAAAACGTCCAATAGAAGAAAAACATTTACCTGATTGGAAAGAAATCGGGTATAAAGAAGAACCGACAAGTATGCGACCAATGTTACATCTTGCCAATCTTCATGATGAAAAAGAAAGCTGGTCATTTTTAACTAGAGGTACGAAAGATTTTCAAGTAATCGATGGCGAAAGGCAGCAATTAGCAATCACTGTTTTCCGTGGTGTGGGCTACTTGGGACGTCCAGATACATTGCGAAGACCCGGAGATGCCTCTGGACTTCAAACAAAAGTTGTTCCAACACCAGATAGCCAATTAGTAGGTACAGTTGTGTTCGAAGGCAGCCTTGTTTTAGATGAATTTTTCGATAGCCAGAAGTTACAAACCAACTATTTAGAAACAACACAAGAAGCACTTGACTATCAGACGCAGGAACTGAATCGTTTTACAACACCAATCCAATATTTCCCAGTCAATCCAAAATCACTTATTGAAGACCCACGTGGAAAAGTAACCATCGATGAACTGACAGTTGTGTTTAGTAGTCTTCAAGCAACGATTGATGGAACAGGGATTGAATTACGTTTGTATAATCCAACAGATGTAGCGCAAACAGCACCAGGTAAACTCTCTTTTGATGCACCTACTGAAGTAAAATTACTGAACTTGGAAGGGAAAGTAATTGATTCGGTAAGCGAAAATGTGACTACTTTACCGATGAGTGCTTTCAAGCCAGGTGAAATTCGAACGTATGGCATTTTTTTCAATCAAAAAGAAATGGAGTAGTGACGTGATCAATCAAACAGACTTAATCAATGAAATCCAACAATATGCAATGACTATCAATTTAAAAGATGCAAAAGCAACAAAGTTATTTCAACATGCACTCGTTGATACAATTACGAATACGGTTTCTGTGAGAGAAAATGGCGAAATCTTTGTTGCTACAGGTGATATTCCTGCCATGTGGCTAAGAGATTCAACTTTTCAAGTCTTGCCATATTTAGAAATCGTCCATGAGGTCCCGACAATCAAACAATTGATTCATGGCGTATTGAAGCAACAATTAACGTATATCAAACATGATCCTTATTCTAATGCGTTTAACAAAGAAGTTGGTGGTGGTCATTACAGTAATGACACGTCGAATATTCCAATTTCGCCATTAGTTTGGGAAAGAAAATTTGAAATTGATTCATTATGTGCGCCATTTTTCTTAGCATTTCATCTCTACAAAAAAACGGGTTATGAAGCACATTTGACTCCTGATTTTTGGGCGGTCGCTGAGTTGGCAATTGACACTTTTATTACGGAACAGCACCATGAATCATCAGATTATCTTTTCCAACGTACAAATTGTCCGCCATCAGATACTTTAGCGAGAGAAGGAAGAGGAACACCGATAAATTATACTGGAATGGTCTGGAGTGGCTTCCGTCCAAGTGATGATGCATGCACTTATGGTTACTTTGTTCCAGGAAATCTATTTATTCTAGTTATCTTGGATCAATTGCTGGAATTATTAGCAGTGAAACCGAAAGAAGACCAAGAAGTATTACGTCAAAAAATCCAGAAATTACAAGAAGACATCTCAAAAGGTGTCCAACAATTTGCTATTTTAAATGACGAAAATGGTGAAAGTTATTATGCATATGAGGTAGATGGTTTAGGAAATCATTTATTTATGGATGATGCAAATGTTCCTAGCTTATTATCTTTACCGTTTTTAGGTTACATGAAAGAAGACAATCCGCTTTATCAAACAACACGCCAGAAAATTTTAAGTAAAGAAAATCCTTATTATTATTCTGGAACCTACTTGGCAGGAATTGGCAGTCCACATACACCACCAAATTATGTCTGGCCAATTTCACTTGCGATGGAAGGCTTGACTTCAACGAATCGTAACTTTGTTGAAGAAAAAATTGATCAAATTGCTAAAAACGACGCTGGAACTTTGCAGTGTCATGAGGGAGTTGATGTGGATAATCCCGAGAATTATACGAGAGAATGGTTTTCTTGGGCGAATATGACGTATTGTGGGTTGGTTTTTCACTATTTGAATTTAGGTGGAAAATGAATAGTTAAATGCTGCTTGACGGAATGTTTTACAGAAAAAGAGGAGAAAACAAAATGAAGAAAATGAAGTTTGGATTTGCTGCACTCGTTTTTTTTGCTATGACACTTTTTATTCCTGTAACAGTTCATGGACAAGAACAAGAACATTCAACACAGACGATGGTTTACTATCGAGCTTGGCGCGATAAAACGATGCACGGTGTCAACACTAGTTTACCTGATGAAAATTGGCTGACAATGGATGACATTCCTTATGGGATCGACATTGTAAACATCTTTAGTTATGTACCAAAAGGGGAAGAAGAAAAAGCAGCACCTTTTTTTAAGGAATTGAAAGAACATTATGTACCTAACCTGCATGCACGCGGTGTGAAATTGACCAAGGCAATTGATTATTCAGAATTGCTAAAAGTCCCTTATGCTGGTTCGTTTCCAACAGAACAAGAATTTGATGCGTATGCGAATCAATTACTAGATGAACATGTACGCGCTTATGGTATTGATGGGCTTGATATTGATATGGAAACTTTCCCAAGCGCCACAGACATTGCTCTTTCAGATGGTGTAATCAAAGCATTAGCGAAATACATTGGGCCACTAGCGAATAATGGGACCGTTTTTGTTTACGACACAAATGGTTCCAACTTGGCACCTTTACAAGATGTTGCATCAAGTTTCACTTATTTAGGATACCAACAGTACGGCTCGGATGACACACGAACACAACGCGCAATCAATGATTATACCAATGTCATTGAAAAAGAGCGCTTTATGCCAGGTTTGACATTTCCTGAAGAGCAAGACAACAACCGTTGGTACGACACAAAAGAACCTTATGAAACAAGTAATATCTACAAAGTAGCAAAATTTACCGCAGACCATCAATTATATGGAATGTTTTTATATGCTTTGGATCGAGATGGGCGAACATATAATGAAGATGATTTGAATCATGTTGTGCCGTCAAACTTTTTATGGACAAAAACGGCTATTTTGCAAGCAAAAGGATTTACTTTAGAACAAGCGAAAAATATTGCGATTCATCATTGGAACCGAGTAAGTGAAGAAGGACCAATAAAAAATTCAGTCCTAGAAAAAATCAATTCTGCGCAATCTAATTATGAAGTGAACAAAGTATTACTAGGATCAAGTAATGATTTCGTAAATGACGGTGCAAGTATCACCTATGATCCAATTTATGAATTAACACTTATGAAATAAAAAATAAAGGTATGGCAACTACTCGCCATACCTTTATTTTTTTGCTATTTAGCTAGTGTCTTTGCAATTTCCTCAGTTCCTTCAGAAAGAACAATTGTCTTTCGCGAAAAAGCGGAAGTATCTACTAATTGGCTTAAAAATGCAGCAACTGTTTGGCGACTGATTGTTTTAGCAGCTTGTTCACCAGGCGCAGTTAATTGAATGTGTGAAACTTTTTCTTCGTTGGTCAAAGTAACTGGTTGAATAATCACATAATCTAAAGTCGTTTGATTTTTCAACCACTCATCAGCATAATGTTTTGTAATGTAGTAGTCAATCATTGAATCGGGCCAGTTTGCTGGATTATCTGCAAAAACAGCACTAATCATCAGGTAACGTTTCACTGCAGCTTGTTCTGCTGCACGAATAGTTTTGATTGCACCATCAAGGTCGACTTGTAATAAGTTCTTTCCTTGAGAGCCAGCTGCAAAAATAACTGTATCGATTTCTTTAAAAGTGTTGCTCATTTCTTCTACTGTCCAAGTCAAATCAAATGAAACGTAAGTAACGTTATTTGCTTCAACGAGTGATTGTTTGGCAACATTACGAACACCAGCAGTAACTTGGTGGTCAGTCTTTGCAAGGTCTTCGATTAAATGGCGACCAATTTGACCATTGGCACCGACAACAAAAATGTTCATAGGAATCTTCCTTTCAGTTCAATTTCTTTCGCACCCATAGTAACACGAAGTTATTTAAATGTTCAGTGTTAACCCTTGGAAGGGAATGAAAAAGAAAGATAATATATCAAAGTAGAAAATGAGTTGAATAGTCTAAGAATGTTAGTCTAGACTTAATTTGGAGCCAACAAACTAATAAACTGATATTTATATAAAGTCTAGCAAATTTTTAGTACCCTCTCTGCGCAATTTAATTCTTTCTGACTATGAAATATTACCTTATAATATGAGTTATTTAATTATAGAAGTAATAGCTGTATGCTATAATATTTTTTGTAAACGTTTACAAAAATATAGGGGAGTGTTAAAATGAAAAAAGTTAAACTAATTATTACGATGTTGTCTTGTATGTTGCTACTGAGTATATTAGCCCCAGGTACTTCTCAAGTTATCTATGCTTCAGAAAATGATGATAGTATAGAAACAAATAAAATGTTTCAACCAGAGAAGATAACCATACTTGACTCAAATAATTTGTACAAAGCATTTGTTAATGAAATCAATAGTCCAGAAATGAAAGAACAAATAGCTCTTCACGAAGAATCACAAAAAACGATAGACTTGATTCAATCACTTATAGTAAAATATGATGGTGCTGAAGTCAAAATGTGCTATGCAGTTCAAACTCTAGGTGATTATATAGTACCATTAGGTAATGGATGGTCAGAAAAATTTGTGAATGGTGGTATTAATGAGTACGCAACCACTAAGGCAGGTTTAGCAAACTTAAGAGATTATTTAGGCGGTGCCGCTGTAGGATTTGCTGTGAATGGGGCAGCCTATGGAGCGGTAATTGGTGGAGTTATGGGGGCTGTCGTCGGTGTTATTATTGGAGCTGGGATATTAAGTAATCGTTGTAATCAAGGACAGGCTGACATTAAAGCTATGATTAATAAAGGTAGAACAAAAGGTGGTGTTCGACTGACGTTAACAGCAGAATTTCCCATTTGTAGCCTTGATTCACAAACACAATGTGCTATCTGATAATGTAATGATTATAAGATAGCTGATAGGAGTTTACGTATATGTTTCCGATGAGAAATTTTCTGATCTTTTCGACTGTTTTTGTAGTAATATTGCTGTTTATAAAATACTATAAAAATAATCGAAGAAAATAGTTTTCGACTATTTGGAAAGTAACTATTAAAAATCAAATACATAATGAACAATAAAAAAATGGGAGTAAAGTTAATCATCTTTGAGTTTCACCGCTAAAGACGGTGGCAAAGACATTCCTATATCAAAAAGAAATAGCTAGTCGTCTCGCTAAAGTGACGGCTATTTCTTTTTGTCGTTTTTAAGCACAGCCACAATCAAACCAATCAATGCGATAGTAAACATACCAAAGCCGAGAATGATTTGAATTGTTTCCTATGTGGACAAAAAGGTTACTCCTTTCGTAGCGTCCAGTACTTACATTCATAAGCACCACCACCTTTCGAAAAGTAACCACCGTCATTCAACTTTACTGTCAAATTTGATTATAGCATAAGCCTTCCTAAACATAAGTAAATGTTTGGGAAGGCTTTCTTTTTTATTGCTTTATTTTGTTTAATGAATGTGATAAAAGCTAGACTAACCATTCAGGGTGATCGTTTTTGAAGCTGAACGCTTGGAGCCACAACCTTATTCACGGTGTTCAAGAAGTAACTCCTGCAAAATAAGCCCAAATTACTCAAAAATTTGAGAAACAATTTCTGGTAATTTATTCTTATTTATTGGAGCTGGGCACTTCTTTTACAACCTCATACACGGTGTTCCCCAAGCAACTCCTCGAAATAATTCATAACTGTCCAAAAATATGGAAAGCTATTTTTGTCAGTTGCTCATTATTTTTTCGAAGCTGAACGCTTGGAGCCACAACCTTAATCACGGTGTTCCCCAAGCAGCTTCTTCGGCAATAAGTCCTCTTTTCATAAAAATATGAGAAGCTATTTTTAGAAAAGTATTCTTATTGCTTGAAGCTAAACGCTTGGAGCCACAACCTTTTTTTACAATTCTTGCGTAGGGTTCGTCTTAACCAATTTAAGCAATACGCTTGCTACACCAGCAGTAGCAAGTCCCGCAACAATTGCCTCAGGAACACCACTAGTAAAGATCACAGCCAGAATCGCTGAATAGACTGCATTGGTATTCGCACCAATTACTTGCGCATAATCTTGTTGGAATAAAAAATAAATCAAATTCATTACTAAAATCGTATTTGTAAGTGAACCGGCTAATCCTGCGATAAATAATGCGACAGGCGAAGTGTTTCTCTTAGAAAAACGTTTGAATCCCATATAAACAAAATAGGGAACGATTCCAATCAAAATTCGTGGAATAAACACAACTAACAATGCCTTCCAGCTACCTTGAGTAGTACCAATTACAGGGACTAAAGGTGAAAACACAAAGGAAAGTGGTGTTTGAATAATTGTGCTACGAATTAAGCTGATGAAGCCAAAAACGCCACCAAGGAATGCACCCAATCTTGGTCCTAAAACAATTGAAGCAATAATGACTGGGATGTGCATCGTTGTTGCGTTGATTGGGCCAATCGGAATAAATCCAAGTGGTGTGACTGCTAATAAAATCAGAATGGCTAAAAACATTGCGGTTAAAGTGAAATTTTTAGTGTTTTTCATCACTTTTCCTCCTCTACGTTGTTCGCTGATTCAAATGTAATAACACTTGATCAATAATTATTTGGACTTCTGCCAAGGCACCTTTACCAAAGTCACCACAAGCTAGTAGCGATTCTCTTGGTTCGATTTCTTGATAACCAACGGATTTCAAAGTAGCTAAGTTTCGCTGATTGATTGGATTTGTGTACATCGTTGTATTCATGGCTGGCGCAATCAATTTAGGTGTTTTTTCAGGCAAAGCAAGTGCAACAGTAGACAATAGATCATCTGCAATTCCATTTGCTAGCTTGCCGATGATATTCGCTGTTGCCGGAGCAACTAAAAAGAGGTCAGCTTGTTTTGCTAGTTCAATATGGTTGATTACTTTAGGATTTGCTTCTTGCATGACATCTGTATGGATTGGACGTTTGGCTAAAGATTGTAAAGTTAATGGTGTAATGAAATGGGTACTACTTTCAGTCATGATGACTTCGACTTGATAACCTAACTTCATTAATTGGTTAGTGATATCTGCACTTTTATAGGCAGAGATACTTCCAGAAATGCCAAGTAGAACAGTTTTCATTTAATCATCTCCTCTATTTTTTTGAACATTTGCGACAATCAGGTCTGCAATTTCTTTTTTCGTAAAAGCTTCAGCAATGGTTCCATCTGCTGCGAGTAAGCATCCATGATGATGTTCTTGTGAAATTTCGGTTAAGTCATTGGCTAAAATAAAATCAGTTTGATTTTTCACCAAGCTCTGTTGTGCAATCTTTAGTAAGTGTTCTTTTGAAACATCCACAAGTAGCTTAAACCCAACAATACACGCAGTAGGTTGCCAATCCCGCAAATAACTAATAATTTTAGGTGTTTTTTCTAAAACAATGACTAATTGATCTGTGTCAGAAGAAATTTTTTTGACAGAGTTGCTGTCAGCTTGCTTTGTTTGAGTCAACCAGTTATCAAAAGAAGTTTCAGTTACTTTATTTGTACCAAAACTTTCGATAAAATGCTCTTTTGACAAACTGAGGCTTGGAGTGAAATCACTGACGGCCATACTATGGATGATTGCGTCATAGGTTTTTGCTTGCAACAATGTTTCTAAAATCGTTAATAAATCATGGGTCGATTCAATCATATGGAGATGAATCGCGTCACTTGGTTCAGGTAACACACTGTTTTTGGTAGTGACATAATCAATGATTGCTTCGGGATTGTTCGAAAAAGCATCTGCAATTTGTTTGCCTAGTCGACCAGTCGAATGATTGGTTATCGCACGTACTTGATCAATTTTTTCCGTAGTGCCACCAGCAGTTATTAAAATGTTCATTCTTTTTCACCTACATGAACTAAAGTTCTTCCTTGATGTGTTCCAGCTAATAATTGAGCAATCGTTTCTGGTAATTGGGTAAGTGAAATTTCTGTGACCAGCAAGTCATCTGTAATTGCTAGTTCTGCCAAGGATTGCCAAATTTTTTCTCGTTGTTCATGGGGAACATTGACGGAGTCGATTCCAATCAACTGAATATTTCGCAAAATAAAAGGTAAGACGGTCGTATTCAATTCAATTCCGCTAGCATTGCCACACAGCGCAGCCGCACCATTATAAGAAATCAAAGGCAAAAGTTGACTCAATTGAGCGCCACCAACCGTGTCAATCACGTAATCAACTGTTTGTTTCGCTAACGGTTTTGTTTTTTCTGGTAAAAAAGTTGTAGGCTGAATAACCTGTGTTGCGCCTAATTTTGTTAGCCAAGATTCAGCAGTTGTTTTTCGAGAAAAAGCAGTGATAGTTGTAAAACCTAATTTATGCAGCAAAGCGATTGCCACACTACCCACGCCACCTGAAGCACCGGTAACTAATACGTGATTCGTTGGTTTCATTCCTTGTTCTAACAACGCATTTACTGCAAGAGCAGCAGTAAATCCAGCTGTTCCTAAAATCATTGCTTGACGTGTACTTAATCGTTCAGGTAACTTAACTAGCCATTCACTTGGAACCGCTTGATATTGACTGTAACCACCGGGGTGAGTAACACCTAGTCCGTAACCAGTAACTAAAACTTTTTCACCGGGCGAGAATTGTTCAGTTGAACTTTTGATAACAGTTCCAGCTAAATCAATGCCAGGTGTCATCGGGTAAGTCCGAATCACATTTCCAGATTCGCTACTAGCCAAAGCATCTTTATAATTAACATCTGAATAAGCAACTTCAACAAGTACTTCATTGTCTGTTAGTTCAATGGGTTCTTGTTCAATAATCTTTGCTTGAAATGTTGGATCCTTTGTTACTTGAAAAGCTTTAAAAGTTTCCATAATAAAATGAAACCTCCCTCAAAATTTTCTTATATCATACCATAAACGCATCATTTTTTTTGGAGTTCTTTCTCTAAGCTTTTTATAAAAAATGAGGAATGCATTCTGAAAAAATTTTTCTATGCTGTAGTTGTAAAATTATTTTTTTCCCGCATTCTTTTTTCTCCAAAAAAATAAACAGAAAGGGTTGCGTTTTTTGTCAAAATTCGTATACTAATACAGGTGATTGTAAACTTTAAGTTTACTATTAGAAAACTTCTGATGGAGGAAAAAATGGAAATCGGGGAAAAGTTACGAAATTTACGAATTCAAAAGAACTTGACGCAAGAAGAACTTGGCGAGCGGACAGATTTATCAAAAGGCTATATTTCTCAATTAGAAAGAGACTTGAGTTCGCCATCAATGGAAACTTTTTTTTCCATACTTGAAGTCTTGGGTGTCTCACCAGAAGAATTTTTCCGCCAAGAAGCATCAAGTTTGCAAATCGTTTATTCAGCAGAAGATCATACGATTTATTTTGATGAAGAAAACGGTTATGAATTAGAATGGTTAGTTTCTGATTCAAATGAAAAAGAAATGGAACCAGTTCTCTTGACGTTTGAGTCAGCTGGTGAGTATAAGACATTTGAACCTTCTTTATCCGAAACGTTTATTTTTGTGTTAGAAGGGGAGTTAGAGTTAACCTTAGGTGAGAAGAGTTATTTTGCAAAAGCAGGTCAATCTGTTTATTATCAAGCGACAAAACAACATCAGTTGAGAAATCATTTGACGACCAAGACGAAAGTATTGATTGTTGCGACAAAATCGTATTTATAAATTGGAGGTATGAAGAAGTGGGGAACCCAATTATTGCGTTTGATCGAGTAGTGAAACGCTATGACGATGAAACAATTTTAAAAAAGGTTAGTTTTGAAATTGAGCAAGGGAAATTTTATACATTGTTAGGGCCTTCGGGATGTGGGAAAACAACGATTTTACGAATTATCGCTGGTTTTACGGAAGCCACTGAAGGAGATATTTATTTTGAAGGGAAACGACTGAACGATCTTCCCGCAAACAAACGTCAAGTAAATACGGTTTTTCAAGACTATGCGTTATTTCCTCATATGAACGTCTTTGATAATGTTGCTTTTGGATTACAAATTAAAAAAATGCCTAAAAATGAAATTCGAAAAAAAGTGACGGATGCGTTAAGAATGGTTCAGCTTCCTGGGTACGAAACGAGAGAAATCAGTGAAATGTCTGGAGGACAAAGACAGCGTGTTGCGATCGCACGCGCCATTGTTAATGAGCCAAAAGTCTTGTTACTTGATGAGCCATTATCTGCTTTGGATTTAAAACTACGAACAGATATGCAATATGAATTACGTGAATTGCAACAACGTTTAGGAATCACTTTTATTTTTGTAACACATGATCAAGAAGAAGCTTTGGCAATGAGTGACGAAATTTTTGTTATGAATAAAGGCAAAATTGTTCAAAGTGGTACACCAGTGGACATTTATGATGAGCCGATTAATCATTTTGTTGCTGATTTTGTTGGAGAAAGTAATATTGTTGATGGCGTGATGATTGAGGACAACTTAGTCGAATTTGTTGGGAAACAATTTGAGTGTGTAGATGGTGGAATGCGTCCCAATGAACCAGTTGAAGTCGTTTTACGACCAGAAGATTTGAATATTACGACACCAGACAAAGGAAAATTAGTTGTTACCGTAGACACACAGCTGTTCCGTGGCGTACACTATGAAATTATTTGTTTTGATGAACAACACAATGAATGGATGGTTCATTCAACGAAGAAAGCCAAAGAAGGAAGTAAAGTAGGTCTTTCTTTTGAACCAGAAGATATCCATGTTATGCGTTTCAACGAATCAGAGGAAGACTTTGATGCACGATTAGAAAGCTATGAAGAGTAAGGGGGCTGTGTAATGAAAACAATGCGGAGAATTTATTCAGTCCCTTATATGTTGTGGCTAGGATTATTTGTAATTGCGCCAGTTATCATGATTATTTATCAATCGTTTTTTGACATGAATGGGCACTTCACCTTAGCCAACTACGCTACGTACTTTACCTCAGGAACGTATCTTTGGATGACCTTTAACTCTGTTTGGTATGCGTTTTTGATTACAGTTTTTGCGTTACTAATTAGTTATCCAACAGCTTATTTTTTGACCAAATTGAAACATAAACAATTGTGGCTGATGCTGATTATTTTGCCAACGTGGGTCAACTTACTGCTGAAAGCTTATGCATTTATTGGTATTTTTAGCATCAATGGAAGTATCAATCAGTTTTTTGACTTCATTGGTATTGGCACGAAACAAATTTTATTTACCGATGTGAGTTTCTTATTTGTTGCGACTTATATTGAGATTCCCTTTATGATCATGCCAATTTTTAACGCGCTAGAAGAGTTGAATCCATCGTTAATTAGTGCGAGCCGTGATTTAGGTGCAAATAATCTAGAAACATTTCGTCGCGTGATTTTTCCTTTATCTTTAAATGGTGTGAAAAGTGGGGTCCAAGCAGTCTTTATTCCTTCACTTTCTTTATTCATGTTAACGCGACTGATTGGAGGAAACCGTGTGATCACTTTGGGGACAGCAATTGAGCAACACTTTTTGGTCACCCAAAATTGGGGAATGGGTTCGACGATCGGTGTTATTTTGATTATTGCGATGTTCGTGGTCATGCTTTTAACCGGTGAGAAGAAAAAAGGAGGGCGATCTTGATGAAAAAATTCAAGTGGTCATATGTTTATCTAGCCATTGTTTTTTTATTGTTGTATTTGCCAATCTTTTATTTGATTTTCTACTCCTTTAATGATGGCGGCTCTATGACAAGTTTTACTGGCTTTACTTGGGAAAATTACCAAGCAGTTTTTGAAGACACGCGTTTGATTATTATTGTATTAAATACATTCATGCTTGCCTTTTTATCTGCATTGTTAGCTACGATTATCGGGACGTTTGGTGCAATGGGGATCTATTACACGAAAAAAAGAAGTTCACGCACAGCTTTGTTGAGTATGAATAATATTTTATTGGTTTCACCAGATGTAATTATTGGTGCCAGTTTTTTGATTTTTTTCACTTTACTGGGCTTTGGTTTAGGATTCCAAAGCGTGTTACTTTCGCATATTGCGTTTAGTATTCCGATTGTGGTACTGATGGTGCTACCAAAGTTACAAGAAATGAACGATTCGATGATTGATGCCGCCCGCGATTTAGGCGCAAATAATTTTCAGGTAGTAAAAAATATCATTTTACCTTTTCTTTCTCCGGGAATCATTGCGGGGTATTTCATGGCGTTTACCTATTCATTAGATGATTTTGCTGTGACCTTCTTTGTTACAGGGAATGGGTTTACTACCTTATCAGTAGAGATTTATTCTCGTGCACGCCAAGGAATTAGCTTAGAAATCAATGCGTTGAGTGCGCTCGTTTTCTTGTTCTCGATGATTCTAGTGATTGGCTATTATTTTATTAGTAAAGAAAATAGTCCCAAACGAGGTAAAAAAAATCGTCGAGTACGTGAGGAGGTGGCAAAACTACAATGAAAAACTTGCAATCCTTATTTTTTGGTATCGTGATGATTATTGTTGTTTTGTTATTCGGCGTTCATCAATTGGAAAAATCAAGTGGCATGACCAATGCCAAAATTTTAACGATTTACAACTGGGGCGACTATATCGATCCTAGTTTGTTGACTAAATTTGAAAAAGAATATGGTTATAAAGTCAACTACGAAACATTTGACTCAAATGAAGCGATGTTTACGAAAATCCAACAAGGTGGAACGAATTACGATATCGCGATTCCAAGTGAATACATGATTCAAAAAATGATTAAGGAAGAATTACTGTTGCCACTGGATCACTCCAAAATCACAGGGTTGAACAATATCAATCCACGATTTTTAGATTTGGCTTTTGATGAAGGAAATAAATACTCGGTTCCTTATTTTTGGGGAACTTTGGGGATTGTTTACAATGATAAGTTTTTAAATGCAGGACAAATGCAACATTGGGACGATTTATGGCGACCAGAAGTGAAAGATAGCTTGATGTTGATTGATGGTGCCAGAGAAGTGATGGGACTTTCTTTAAATAGTTTGGGTTATTCCTTGAATAGTAAAAATCTTTCAGAGTTACAAGAAGCTGCAGACAAATTAAATCAGCTAACCCCAAATGTCAAAGCAATCGTAGCGGATGAAATCAAAATGTACATGATTAATGAAGAAGCATCCGTTGCTGTAACTTTCTCAGGAGAAGCAGCCGACATGATGTCAGAAAACGACCATTTGCATTATGTTATTCCCACAGAAGGTTCAAACTTATGGTTTGATAACATTGTGATGCCAAAGACCGCAAAGAATACGGAAGGCGCGTACGATTTTATCAATTTTATGCTTAAACCAGAAAATGCAGCACAAAATGCAGAATATATTGGCTATTCAACACCGAATGCTGCAGCAGAAAAATTATTACCAAAAGAAATTTCCGGGGATGAACAATTCTATCCATCAGATGAAACGATTGCTCATCTAGAAGTCTATGAAAATCTTGGTCCGAAATATTTGGGTATCTACAATGATTTATTTTTGGAATTCAAGATGTACAGGAGATAATGGTAAAACTCAGTAAGAATGGGGATTTATCAACGTTCTAAAGAGCTAAAAATCGTCCTTTTTCTATCTGAGTTTTCCAATTTTCTACCAAAAGCGGCTGAAAAGCCGCTTTTTTTGTGTTATTTTATTTTTTCTACCACGTTTTTCTACCAGAGAAAAGTGGACAAAACCATTGTAAAATAGGGCCCGAGACGGGCTAGTAAATCTAAGATTAAAAAAGTTACAGAAGGATAAAGTAATTGGAAACTATGCAAATATACTTAACCCTTCTGTAATCTATTAATAAAACTAATATATGAATCCAGTTCAATATTTGTAGCTATGAAAAAACATAAAAATCATATTAGATAAAAACTAAATTGGTAGATAAATTATTTTGTCAGATATCTGAGGCAAATATTCGACTATTTGTGTTTCAAAGTAAAAATTGGAATACAAATATAGAATAGACATATTGCAGCCGACAGTTTATTATGCTTTTAGACACATTAAACTGGAGGAAAAAATGAAAAAGAGCGCTAAAGATCGAGTTTTTGATGAGCTGATACGACTAACAGGGAATATGTCTTCTGTCACTGCCGAGAAAATTTCGAAGAATCTAGGTATCTCTCGTCAGAATGCCAGCCATTATTTGACGAGATTAGTGGAAGATAAAAAGGTCGAGAAATTACCGGGAAAGCCTGTTTTGTGGAAGCCTTTAGATGAATATGCGGTTGTAGATAATACGGAGCAAATAAACGAAGCCTTTCATTCTGTAGTTGGTCATGACGGAAGTCTGAGAGAGGTCATTCAAAAATGTATAGCCGCTGTCAAATATCCGCCTAACGGACTCAGTGTATTAATAAATGGAGCCACGGGTGTTGGAAAAAGTTTTTTAGCCACAAAAATTTTTGAATACGCTATCCATGAGCAAATTATTGAAGAAGATGCACCATTTGCTATCTTAAACTGTGCCGATTATGCGGACAATCCCGAACTGCTTTCGGCAACACTGTTTGGATACAAGAAGGGGGCCTTTACGGGGGCTGAAAAGGATACCAATGGTTTATTGGCAACGGCCAACAACGGCTATCTTTTTCTCGATGAGGTCCATCGCTTATCGAAAGAAAATCAAGAAAAGCTCTTTCTATTTATTGATACTGGAAACTATCGTCCAGTCGGTGAAAATGTAAATTGGCATTCTGCTAAGGTTCGTTTTATTTTCGCCACGACGGAAAAAGGTGAAGATTATTTATTAGACACCTTTGATCGGCGTATTCAAATTAGTGTTATGTTGCCAACTTTTGAAGATCGCCCTATTCGAGAACGATTAGAGCTGATTCAATTATTTTTTCAAAATGAAGCGGATGTTTTACAAAAAGATATTATTGTTTCAAGAGAAGCCTTGTCTTTAATGTTATCTCATCCCTTTAGTGGGAATATTGGTAAGCTGAAGAATATCATTAAAATCAGTTGTGCGGATGTGTATAGTCGAACACAAGAAGAACCATTAACGATTGGGAAAAATGAGATCTTGATTCAGTTAAATATGCTGGAATCCGAGATAGAAAGCTTGCCGATTGCTAGTTTATTGATAAAGAAAAATCAAAAGATAAAAACGGATCGAATCAAACCGTTTGATTATGATTCGATTTTGGAAAAAATTACTCAGTTGATAAATGAAGGTAATTTCAATGAAAATTTTTCTTCGATAAAGAATGAAGTACAGCATTTGGTGCATCACATTGATAAGGATTCTTTTTTATCAATGAGTAGAAAATTGATGATTCAGATGTTTAGAAAGGTCTGGGTATCCGTTTTAGGAAAAACGTACGGATTGACGACGAGTGGACCTGTTGCAGAAATTATTAGCAGATCCTATGTCATTTCCCCAAGCTATAAGACAGACTTAACCGGGATAAATCGTACATTAGCTGCAAATCTACCTCGGACGACTTACTTATGTAATCAGTTCTTGGAGCATTTACCACCGCTCTCAGAAAAGGACGAGAACTTTCTAAGACTGCTTATTGTCGTGACTTTATCTGATTATGTAGATGAATCCATCGAGCTGAAGGGCCTGTTGCTTGCTCACGGAGATAGTACGGCTAGCAGCATTCAAGCAGTAGTGAATCAATTATGCGGCAATTATGTTTTTGAAGCGTTGGATATGCCAGTAGAGAGTAATGTGTCAGAGATTGTCGAATCGACAAGGAATTTCGTGAAAAGGCAAGTGAATACAGATAGTCTAGTGCTGATCGTAGATATGGGCTCTTTAAATCAAATTTACACACAGATCAAGAACGATTTAAAAGGGGAGTTACTTCTTCTGAATAATTTGACGACTTCCATTGCACTTGATATTGGCTTGAAGATGACGATGAATGCGCCATTTAAACAGATTGCGGAGGATGCAGCAGACAAGTATTCAATCAATGTTCAATACTTTGAAGGCTTTTCTCAAAGTAGCAACATTATCATTTCCTGTATGTCGGGTTTGGGGATTTCGGACAAATTGAAAGATGTTTTTCGTCATCATTTATCGGATGAATCCATCGAAGTTTTCACGAAGGACTACAGAGAACTACGTGAATTAATCGACCAAAATGATGAAACTTATTTTGACAAGACAAAATTGGTCATCACGACTTCGGATCTTCCACGTTCCTTTTCAATTCCTAATATTAATGTTTATGACATCTTAGACGGTGATGGAGCAGCCAATTTGAAGCATATTTTGAGTCCTGAAATGAAGCCGGCAGAATTTAACCGCTTGATTCAGGAGCTAGTAAAATTCTTTTCGTTGGAAGGAATTGCGGACCGTTTGAACTTTCTGAACCCAACGATCGTGATGAGTGAAGTGGAAACAGTCATTTCTAAATATGAAAATTACTATCATTTCACTTTAAATGGCCGTGTAAAACTAAATCTCTATATGCATACGGCATTGATGATGGAACGTTTATTCTTGGCTCGGACAGAAAAATCTGAAGAACCGAATTATGATTTGAAACCAGATGAAGATGAGTTTTATTATGTTTCTAGAAGTATTTTTCAATCAATGGAGATGAAATATAATTTTAAAGTCAATGCTTATGAGCTTTCGCTGCTCTATGAATTATTAGGACCGTATATTCAAAAATAAAGTGTCTAAAAAAGTGTCTAATCTGTTTTTTTTAGGTTAGACACTTTTTTTAATGTGAATTAACGTGATTAAACCAATGTTTTTAAAAGTTGGCACAGGAATTGCTTATATAAAAGTGAACAGAAAGAAAGGAATTAACCATATGAAGAAAATTCTAATAGCGACTCACGGTCACTTAGCTTCAGGCTTTCTTAGCAGTATTCAATTACTGACGGGGAAGGTTCAAGAGATTACGGTGATTAATGCTTATGTGGATGAGTGTGATTTTGAACAGGAGTTGAATGTATTTGTAAACCAGGTGAATGAGCAGGATCAGATTTTTGTTTTTACCGATTTATTTGGCGGAAGTGTCAATCAGAAGATTACCAAAACCTTTTTGGAGAAAGAGATTGCTGTAACTATTTTGTCTGGCTTTAATCTGCCAATTCTGCTCGAAATAGTATTGGCAACCAAGGAATTAACAAAGGAGGATATTCAGGAACTGGTAAATAAATGCCAACAGGAATTAAAGATGACCATTCTTGATGAGGTACATGTAGTAAATGAAGAGGAAGATTTTTTTTAGGAGGAAGAAAAATGATTAAAGCAGTGCGAATTGATGAACGATTAATTCATGGACAAGTAGCGATGACTTGGACAAAGAGTCTAAATTTAACCGGGTTAGTAGTAGCAAGCGATGAGGCGGCTACCAACGATATTCAAAAGATGACATTGAAGATGGCTGCACCATCGAATGTCAAAGTCATTATTAAAACAGTTGATGACGCGATTCATTTGTTAAAAGATCCGCGGGCGAAGGACATGCGCTTGATGGTTTTAGTCCCTAATGTCAAAGATGCGGTAAAAGTTGCGAAAGCTTTCCCAACGGAAATCGAATTAATGAACGTGGGGAATGCTGGGAAAATGACACCGCCATCGGAAGATAAGAAAACCTTATCAAAGGAAGTGATGTTAACGACGTCAGAAATTCAAGACTTAAAAGAATTAGTTGAACTTTATCCAGATACCGTTTTTCAGCCTACACCGGCGATGGAAAAACGTTCAGCTATCTCTATTTTGAGTGATTTTTAGAAAAAGGAAGGAGAAAAATTATGTATGATGCATTTGTAGTCGCTTTGGCCGTTTTTATTGGAGTTGCTGGACATGAAATGTTCGGGATGTCCATGCTGAGTCGTCCGATTGTTGTTGCTCCGTTAGTAGGAGCGTTGATGGGGGATTTGCAGACGGGGTTGATTGTCGGGGCGTCACTAGAAGCCATCTTTATGGGTGTCGTCAATATCGGAATCTCTAGTACGGCGGAGCCTTCTTTGGCTGCTGGGCTGGCTACAGCGTTCGCAATCAAAATGGGAGGAAACGTGGATGCGATTATTCCCATTGTCTTTCCACTAGCAGTATTAGGATTACAGTTAATGAATATGATTTTTTCTTTTGTATGTGGACCGATGGCTGCTAAATTTTTCAAATTTGCAAAATCTGGTGATCAAAAAGGAATCATCAATCTGCACTTCTTTATGTGGTTTGTCCACTATGCGCTTTATGCTCTTATTCCATTTTTTGCCGTTTTATTTGGAGCAGATGTTGTCAAAAGCGTCTTGGATAATATTCCAGAGGTCATCATGAACGGATTAACAGTCGCTGGAAATCTGCTGCCGGCAGTTGGGATGGCGATGCTGTTACGGATGCTTTGGAGTAAAAATATTGCTGTGTGGTTTTTCTTTGGGGCCGTTGTTATGGCGTATCTCGAGTTACCATTGATTGCAATTGCCGCAGTTGGAACGATTATTGCAATTGTTATAGCCCAAAGAGATCTACAACTAAAAAATATATCTGTTCATGCAGTTCAAAGCGATGCTGCTGTAAATGCAACGCTTGACCAAGAAGAGGAGGATTTCTTTCAATGAAATTAGCTGATGGAATTTCTAAAGATGAGAAAAAATTGGTTCGAAAGATGTTTTGGCGCTCGATGACCATGTATGCTTCGGTGAATCCGGTGACGATGGGCGGCGGTGGTTTCGCCTATTCTATGATGCCCTTCATTAATCATTTCTACAAAAGTGAAGAAGATCGAGCTGCGGCGCTGGAGCGTCATACACAGTATTTTTCGACGACCATTCCTTGCGCGTCCTTTGTCATGGGGATTGCGGCATCGATGGAGAAGGAAAATTCTGAAAAAGCTGGTTTTGACGTGGAAAGTATCAACGCGATCAAAACGAGTTTGATGGGACCATTGGCTGGAATTGGCGATTCATTGTTCTGGGGAGTTTGGCGTGTCGTTACCGCGGGACTAGCGATCAACTTAGCCAATGCCGGAAATATTTTGGCACCAATTATCTTTTTAGTTATGTTCAATATACCTAATTACTTGATGCGATACTATGGCGGCGTTTTAGGCTATTCATTAGGCTCTAAATATATTGAAAAGCTGTATGCGAACGGGTTAATTGAAATTCTGACAAAAGCTGCTAGTATCTTGGGTCTGATCATGGTAGGCGCAATGACGATCAGTATGGTCAAATTCAATACCGTTTTGAGCTTTTCAATGAAGGGCGAAGAGCTAATGAATGTCCAAGAAATCCTCGATAGTATTTTTAAAGGAATTGTACCTTTATTGGTAACATTGGGCTGTTTCAAATTACTAGATAAAAAAGTCGGCGTCATCAAAATTATTTTTGGAATGGTCGTGTTGGGAATTTTATTGTCATTACTTGGAATCGCATAGTAGAAAGCTGCAGCCTAGTAGCTGCAGTTTTTTAGCAAGGAGGGAAAAGATGACTATTAATGAAGTAATTCATTCTCCAAAGCATCCATTGTTTAATACCGAGTTAAACGACGGAATTGTGACTACCTCAAACGAATACAGCTACTATCGAAATATCCCTGATGTAAAGGGATTGACCTTTGATGTAAGTAATCAAAAGACATTAGCAAACCTTGATGTTTGCGGGACGATTCAAACGTTGACCTTTTATCGAGAAAATTTACTAACTGAGGAAAAACCAGGTGTTTGGGTCAATAAACAGCTCTCTCAAACCAATTCGTTATCCTTAAAGGTTGAAGTAAACGGGATTGTCTACCATTTGTCAGAATCGGATCATCGTATTGAAGTCGATGTGATTCAAGACTGTTTGCCTAGATATATTCATCATTATTCGACGTTTAAGGTCATTGTAGTATCCTTTGCTCCCATACTGGCTAATAAGCGTTTAAGTATGCTTGTTCAACAGGTTTACATTGTGAATGAAACACACGAAAGCCTTCAAGTTTCAGTGAAAGATGTGCCTTTGTATCAAGAGAAGTATTCGGATCAGCAAAATGTGTTGATTTCTCAAAAAGGAAATAAGGACACGATCGCACAACAGGAAGTGGCAAGCTTCGCCATTGCTTTTGTGGACCCAAATGCTTTTGAAGAAGTAATGACTTTTCAGGAATCTGATATCGAAAAATGGCTGAAGGAAACACTGAACTATTTTGCTCAGCTATTTGGGCAGCTGTCAATGCCAGACGATAGAGTTGTCCATCTCTATCGTCGTGCACTTTATCAAAGCTTTTCTAGTTTCGGTATGAATCGACAGGGACAGGTCGTCGGCAGCAATTGGGGCAGCTATCCTGCTACTAATCGAATTTGGAATAAGGATATGTATTACGCATCATTGCCATTCACCATGTTTGAACCGGAGTTATGTCAAAAAACGGTTCTATGGTTTGATCAATATGGCGTTAAGTTTCCTGGTTCAAAATTTACAGGAGGTATCAATCATTCTCTGAGTAATTCGTTATCCAGTGCGTTACTGGCTAGTCTTTATTTTGAACATACTGGGGATACAAAATTCTTTGAGCGGTATCCGCAGGTTCTACTGAATGCTTCAAGAATTATTGAGGACATATTAGCTCAACGTCGGTCAGGGGAACCAATGCTTTTTCCATCTGTTTGGTTATCAGACGCCTTTGCACTTGGAAAGTATCATACCGGCAGCAATCTTTGTCTTTGGAAGGCCTGTAGTGGACTTGCAGAAATTTTTGAAGTCCTAGAACAACTGAGTCTTAGCAAGCGATACAAAAACATCGCCTGTAAACTAAAGGAATCAATTTGTAAACAAATGACCATAGATGGTACTTTTGGGGAGCAATTTTTGGAGGGGATCGGTGATGAGGAGAAAACAACCTATTCAGTGAAGAACTATCAAAAACCGATTCTTGAGCAAGGGTTAATCTTTTTAAGTGATGTGATTGTGGATGGGAAAATCAATTTATTGATGCATGATGGAGAAGAATCAGACACTACGTTGATGCCTTTTTATCAATTTTTAGATAATAAAGATCCTTTATATCAGAACACCATGACCTTTTCTGCTAGTTCTTTCAATCCAACCTATAGCGAGGAAATCAAAGGCATCACTTGGGGATTAGAATCCGGCGCCACTTTTCCAGGCTTTATCACTGTTTTAATGAGTGATCTGCACAACCATCAAGCCTTCGCAACCCGATTAGAGGAGCTGATTTGTTTGGCAGATTTAGACGGTTCATGGTGGTGGTGGCCGTATCGCTTAGAGGCTAAACAAGGAGAAGTCGTGCGAGACTTTGGCTGCGGCAAATGCGGCTGGGCATCGGGCCTTTTTGTCAGTACAATGATCAGTCAATATTTCGGATTGAAATTCAAAAAAGGAGTATTGCAAATTGATCCTGTTGATAATTTAACGTTTTCTTGGAAAAATTTAAAGTTCGGTCAAGCCTTCATTTCGATTGAATGTACGCAATCCGAGTTGAGTATTTTAAATTTGTCAGAAAAGCCATTGAAAATAAGTGATACGAAAAAAATTCTTCACGTAGAAAAGGGAAAAACGATTCACATTCAAAGGAGAAAAAGATGAGTATACTAAAAAATATTACCCAATTTAAAAAAATCCAGAGTCGAGCAATCACTCCCGAAAATCCAACAGGCGAGAAAGGTAAAGCTGCGATGTTGCCAAGCGGGCTAGGACCAAGCCGCAAAGGTCGTGGCGCAATTCCGCTGACTTCTGGTGAAGAAACTGTGATTGCGGATATTACTGGAACGGGAATAATTCGTCATATGTGGATGACGATTCGTGATCGAACAGAATTTGGCAGTTTTGTTTTACGTGATTTAATCTTAAGAATTTATTGGGATGGGTCGGATAGCCCTGCTGTTGAAAGTCCTTTAGGGGATTTCTTTTGTAATGGGTTTGGAGAGCGTTGCGAGGTGAACTCGTTGCCGATAGTGGTTAATCCTACGGGGGGCTTTAATTCCTATTTCGAAATGCCTTTCCAAACATCCGCTAAAATTACGATCGAGAATTTACATCCGAAGGATATGTCCTCATTTTTTTATACGATAAATTACGCTTTGGTGGACGAATTGGAAGAAAATAGCCTATATTTTCACGCAAATTGGCATCGGGAACGCATTACCAAATTACAGGAGGATTATAAGTTAATTGATCGATTAAAGGGCCAAGGCTATTACGTGGGTACTTACCTTGCGCTTACCTGCCTAGAACGTTATTGGTGGGGCGAAGGCGAGTTTAAATTCTACATTGATGGGGATAGTGAGTATCCGACCGTAACCTCAACAGGTTCAGAAGATTATTTTGGCGGGGCGTGGGCCTTTCATGAGTACGATGAGTTCGGACGTCCACATGCGAAAAACTATTCAACAGCCTTTTTAGGGTATCCTTACCAATCAAATAGAGATGCCACAAGAGATCGTTTTGAAACGGGAAAATTGAATGCCGTTCATGCCTTTGGTGACGACGCAATGCCACGACATGGTCTTTATCGTTGGCATCTTCAAGACCCCATCTGTTTTACCGAAGATTTATCGGTCACTTTACAACAAATCGGCAACGATGATGTTCGCTTATTTGAGCGGCAAGACGATGTTGCTAGTGTCGCTTACTGGTATTCAACAGAAGCTTCAGGAAATACTAAACGTCATTTCACTGATCGAGAACGCTTGCCGCGTTAATGAAGTGTTTTTCACATATTCGAAGGGAGGAACCTATGATGATATATGGGGCAATTGAAGCTGGAGGGACTAAATTTGTCTGTGCAGTCGGTACTGAGGAATTAACGATTTTGGAAAGAGTCAGTTTTCCCACAACAACTCCAGTTGAAACAATGAAGCAGGTCATTGATTTTTTTAAACCTTTTAAGGAACAATTGGCAGGCATCGGGGTCGGCTGCTTTGGTCCAATTGATGTTCAATGCAAATCAACGAGTTTCGGTCATATCACATCAACACCAAAACTTGCTTGGCAAAATTTCAATTTTGTAGGAACGCTAAAGCAACATTTCAATATTCCGATTGAATGGACAACAGATGTTAATGCGGCTTGCTATGGTGAATATGTTGCTGGTTCTGGCAAAGGGTTAGCAAGTGTTGCATATTTCACTGTGGGAACAGGTATAGGAGGTGGTGCCTTGCTCAATGGGACTTTCGTGGAGGGATTCAGTCATCCGGAAATGGGTCATATGTTGATCAAGCGACATCCAAAGGACAATTTTTCAGGAAACTGTCCCTTCCATCAAGATTGTTTAGAGGGGATGGCAGCAGGACCAGCGATTGAAAAACGGTTGGGTGTAAAAGGCCAGAATTTATTGGCTGACGATTCGTTTTGGCAGATTGAAGCCTTTTACCTTGCCCAATGTGCATACAATACAACACTGATGTTTTCGCCAGATAGAATTATTTTTGGCGGTGGTGTAATGAAACAAGAACACATGAAGAAAAAAGTTCAGGATAAATTTGTTGAGCTTATAAATGGATATGTTGAAATACCACCAATTGATAGCTACATTATTACGCCCGAATTAGGTGATAATGCCGGAATAATCGGCGGATTAGCATTGGCCAGAAAAGCAGTAAGAAATAAGCAACCATAATTAATGAATGTTTCATTGATACTCATGTCAAAAGTATTTAACCGAGTAATCAAATGAAGTTGGATAAAGCGAAAATGAATTCAAATAAAAAGGCTCTAAGTCAAATCGTGTTGTTTTCATTAAATCACTGAAAGGAAATGCTTCTGCGTTTCCTTTTTTCTTTTTGTTGTGCGCTGTATACCTTGAGGATATTCACTGGTGGCGTACACTTAAATAGTAATATATTGTGTTACTTTATGTCTGTGGTAATAGTTATAGTTGCTTACCAATGTATGTTCATTTTTCGAAATGTTGACTTCATAATCCTTGGCTTAATGTTTGAATTTTTTTGGTGATAGATTTTTTCAGCCGTATAAAATAAATCGTAATTCTATTATCGAGAGTTGTGATTATAAAAAGATAGCAAGAAAAAAAAGAAAGTTTCTATACATTTTAAATATTTTATTCCTATTTCTATTGCTAAAAAAGTAGAAATTCTATATTTACCTTTAACTCTCGCTTCTCTTGCAAATGTAGTTAGCTTAGCATTTTAATCGATAATAAACTCAGGTAGTTATATTACCTTGAAATGATTGATAATTTTGTAGTTTCTATTTTTTGCAAGAAATTCTTTATTTTAGTGAAAAAAAAGAAATTATTTCCTTGAAGGGGATAAGTTAGAAAAATATTATTATGGTTTGTTCTTCATTGGGAATCATCACTGTTGTACCTTATTACTTTTCTGTTTTTCTTATTAGAGAAAAATAATTTGAGAAGTAGAAAGCTTTTATTGGATAAAGCAATTATTTATATTTTTGAAACGAAAACTTTTCATTGCAATAATTGCAACAAAGAAATTTCAACGGGGGAAGAGGTTTGGACAAAATGGAAATTTCCGCCAAAAGTAACTGCTCCTCAATTGAAATCAATTAAAGAACTAGAATTTGAGAACGCACCGGTAATTTGTATGACATGTGCTGATGAAATATTTCGAAAACATTTTTGAAGGTTGAAATGTACACAGATTTAGCCAATCATTTATCCCTTTCGGAAAAGGAATAAGAACTAACCAGAGGGATAGGTAGGAAAGCTGGACTGAATGGCTTATTTCGCACTGATTATGGGAATATCAGTCAGTTTGGTTAATTGTTAGGGTTCAAAATACAGAGACAAACTCCAGGTCGGGTTTCGCCACAAGCGAATTACCCGATCTGGAGTTTTGTCTATTGCAGGAAGGCGTAGCCGGACTGCAGGAATAAAGCCCCCGGTTCTAACAGGGGGCTAACAGGGGGCTAACAGGGGGCTAACAAAGAACAGGAAACTGTGACAACTACCCATTGGGGAGTGTCCTAGCAGTATTTTCTTTGTCACGTGCTTATCAATCTTGTCACCTTATTTTGATGATGGATACGCTGCGTTTAACAGACGTTCTTTCTCGACTTCCATCACGAATGGCAGATAAAGATATTGTTGTTCTAGTAGATATTGATTGTCCTCTGTGTACTGATAAGAAGCTGTTTCTTTTGAATAGACCAACGGGGCAATTCGCACATCTCCGGTTGATTGATTGATCGAGTATAAAAGAATGGCTTTTTCAACTAGTTTCTTTGGCAAATGTTTCCCAAAATAGGAATAGGATTCTTGATTTGCTAAATAAACGAGTAAGCGATCCACACTAAAGTTTGAGAAGGTAAAGGGCATCATGTGCAGAATATGATTTTGATTATCATGGTGTAAATAGAGTTGCGCTTCTTTACCAAAATTGGTTGAACCAAGGTAAAGCTGCTTTTTCTCATCGATACATTGAAAAGTAAATTGATCTTGTTCAGTTGGTGGAATGAGGTTTGTAATAAAAAATTCAATCATTCGATCCATTTCTTTTTCACTAACAAGACCAGCTCGGTTCAGTTCGTCTACTATCAGTCCTTCAATCTCAGGATCAAGCTTACCTGCCTTCTTTTGAAGCATTTCTAAAATGTATTGATTTTCTTGATCACCATACAAAAGATATTCGTTTGTGACATGACCCACCTCTGCAATTTGGTGAAGGGTTTCGGTTTTTGGAAGGTTAATTCCACGTTCCCAGTTATTGACTGTACTTCGTGGTAAATCACCAATTAGTTTGCCAAATTTCTCCATACTCAACTTTAACTCTTGGCGAATCTGCCGAATTCGATTGCCCACTGCTTGCTTGTCTATCTCCATGAAAACTCCTCCTCAGGATGAATTCTTAAATTTATTATACGTGTGTACTTAAAAAAAGTCAAAATGTATTGACTTAAAATAAATACAGACGTACAATCGATTTGTACTTAAAATAAGTCTGTGGGTTCTTTGACAATTTAATAGCAGAAGGAGGTTTTTCTATGAATCAAGTGAATCAACATGATCTCGGGGAATCGATTCGAGTTTCTCGAGAAGAAAGGGGGTGGACCCAGCGATATTTAGCAGAAAAAGTAGGGATTTCGAGATCGTTATTATCAAAGGTAGAAAAAGGAACGAGACAATTAAGTGAAGAAAAATTGAATCTTATACTGGATAGTTTGCAAGAAGAGCTAGTTCCAGTTAATCGTGTTTTGATTGATTATCTAACCATTCACTTTTTCTCGAATCAATATTTAAAACTGATTGAGGCAATCATTGGCATGCCCATTGAACGCTTTGAGGAACTGGATTATGCGCCAAAGGGCTATATTGGCCAATACGTATGGAATCAAGTAATCACAATTCGGTATTCCATTGACGATACGGTAAAAGGAACCGTGATGGAGTTTTCAGGTCAAGGCTGTAAACATCTTGCCATGCGTTTGAAGACCGCAAAATCAAACTGGCAAGAGTTCTTCCGTAAGATATTAGCTTATCAGGGAAACTTTACACGGATTGATTTTACTTTAGATGATTTTGTGGGGAGTCTCAGCATTCCAGAACTTAAGCGTAAGGTAACGCTAGGCCATGTGTGGACCACTTTTCAAGTGAGTGAATCCCATGGCGGGACGGATATCACAAATAATGAATCAAATGGCGAGACCTTGTATTTAGGCTCAAAGAAGAGTCAATGTCGCTTTTGTTTTTATCAGAAGGATTATGAACAACGAAAGCGACGAGGAATTCCTTTAGAAGAGGCAGAAGTGAAAAATCGCTTTGAACTACGGTATCGAAAAGAGAAAGCGCAAAGCTTAGCAAAGATTATTTCAAGAACCCATGATTTAACCAAACTGTTCTTTGAGTTACTTAATGGAGCAATTTGTTTTTATGACCGTGATCCAAATGATCCAGGGGCAAAGGTTGATAAAAAATGGGCAGCCTTTATTGGCAATCATGGCGCAATCACCATTTCTTTAGAGACAATTCCTCAAAGCTTTGAGAAAAGTATGAATTGGTTAATTCATGGTGTTTCGCCATCGCTAGCTTTTATTGCACAAGTGGATCAAACGTTTCATTCTTCCTTGTTGTCTTTGATTATTGAACAAGGAGAAATGAATCCAAGACAGATTAAACTTCTCCAAAATATGAAGGCAGACCCAGAATATTATCAGGAGGAGGTTGAGTATTATGAACGAAAACTACAAAGTATATCAAATGAGAAAACAAGCTACTAAAAAAGCAAAGTACTGCTTACACAACAAGTTGTGCAACGTACTCCGCCTCGACAAGACGAGTATAACACAACCATTGAATGAGAAACAATTGATTATAAAGAGGATTAATTTAAAAGGAGTAAAGTATCAGGGGGTGAGAGATTGGAAACAAAATGTGATTTCATGGTAAATCGTGCAATTTTGATAGAAATGGGCTTTAAACCTAGTCAAGCTGCACGAATGATTAAAGAGAGCAAAACGTATCTTGCACGGGTTGAAGGAATAGATTTTTATAATAATCGCCAAGTTGGTGTGGTGCCATCTCGAGTAATTGAACATCTTTTTCACATTCAAGTTGCGGAATAAACAGTACAAGCGCGGTACTATTAAAGTAGCTTTTCTCAAGCACAGGGAGGAATGGTACGATGCCAAAAATTAAAAATATTTACCAAGATAAAAAGACAAAAAAATGGTTCTTCCGAGCATATCTGGGCATAGATGAAGATGGAAGAAAGGTTCAGAAGACTAAACGAGGTTATGCTTCACAAAAAGATGCCAAAATTGCTTATGACAAGTATATGGAAACACATGATTTCAACAAGACAGTTCCTAATCAACTGTGTTCTACCAATCAAATGACTTTCGAAGAGTTTTACAAGGATAGGTTTGTAAAATGGTACGAGAGACAGGTGAAGAGTCAAACATATGAGAATGCGCAATTCATATTCGAAAAGCGAATGCAGTTTTTCTATCATTTTCGTGTTCGAGATATTACAAGTCACGATATTGAGGATTGGTTATTTGAACTAAGCCAGACAGAGTCACGCAATTCGCGGAAAAAAGTCAATGGCGAAACGTTATCAAAATCTTATATCAATCGGATTCGGGGACACTTAAAAATTGTATTGGATCGGGCTGTTAAAGAGGGGGTGATTGCTAAAAATCCCGTTGATGATGTTTCTTCACTTCCTTCTGATAATAAGAAAGTTGAGTTTTGGGAACACAGTGAGTTTCTAAAAGTGATGAATGAATTGAAGGACGATAAGATTCAAACCCACCATCGGAAGATTGTGTATGAAATGCTCTTTTATACTGGCATTCGGATTGGAGAACTTGAAGCTTTGTCTTGGTCGAATGTAGATTTCGAAAAAAACACGATAACGATTGAGAAGACACTAATTTATAATACAAAAGATGATTGGTACTTCTCGACTCCAAAAACGAAATGTGCTTATCGAACGATTGGGATGGGAAAGAAACTTTCATTAAAGCTCAGACAGTGGTATGACTTGCAAAAACGTATTGGAAATTTTGAATATGTTGCTCAGTTGGACGGAACATTTACGCCACCTTATTCTTTCGCAAACTGGTTAAAAGAGGCTGCCAAAAAAGCGGGTGTCAAACCGATTAAACTTCACGCGCTACGACATTCTCATGTTGCATTTCTAATTGAGCAGAATATTCAACCGCTATCTATTCAAGAACGATTGGGCCATGCGAATATTCAAATTACTTTAGGAACTTACGGTCACTTATATGCGAAGTCAGATCAACAAGTGGTAAATGCGATTGATAATGTTCAAGAGGGCGCTATTCTTTCGAAAAATGACGATTTATTGCCAGTCTGAGTTTTCCACTACGCTACCAGAAGACATATAAATACTTTCGTACCAGTGTTTTTGGTTGAGTTGCTCCTGTTGAAGATGTACCGCAAATGATGACAAAACTCAGTAAAACTGGCGAAAACTCAAGGCTCAAAAGCCTTTGTTTACGTGCTTTTAAAAGCTCAGTTTTCCAATTTTCTACCAAAAGCGTCTTTTTAGGCGCTTTTTTGTGTTATTTTATTTTTTCTATCACAGTTTTCTACCAGAGAAAAGTGGCTAAAAAGGCTATGATGTAGGGGATAGTTCGATAAATAAAAAAACAATAATCAAAGTTGAATTGATTCTCTCTGAAAAGATTGTAGCAAATATCGTTACAGCTTTTTTATGTATCAGTTGGCGGGGAACCTTAAGACAGAAATACAGACTTAATAAACAGAACTAAAGTCTCTAAATTTTTAGCTTTAGTTCTTCTCTGGCATCCAATTGCTTAGTTCAACTCAAAATGCAGTATATTTTAGTACCTTTCAGCTCATTAGTTTTGTTGATTTTAACAGAATTTATTTCCACTCGGACATTCATTATCTTCTTTTAATTCATTTTTGTTGTTTCAAAGCTTTTATACGTACTTAGTAACTAGCGTAACTGTTTAAATTCACAGTAATCGATCCTATTTTACTATTCACTTTCAATGATTAATCCACAAAAATTATTGGTGTAGTATTGTAAATAAGTTCAAATTTCCTTAAGTCAACTTTGAAGCGTTTAGATAGGCTATGAGAACCTATTATTTTTAATCCTTCAAAATACTCTATTAACTCATTTACTCGTCCAGATTCTTCCGTTAAATGTTTAAAAAGTAATTTATAAAAATTACAGTAAACTTCTGTATCGCCAAAAAATAGAAGTTTGTGACGAACGTCAGTCATCTTCTCTAAATATTTTTTTGCTAAAGTAGTTTCTTTACGTTCGAGCATTAATAAAAAGGCATTGTTATACATACCAATCAATATGGAATGAAAAATCTCATAATCTTTATGTTTTTCTATTTTTTTTTCAACGCCTGATAATCTACCGTTTATGTAATTTGTTTCAAAAATAAATAAAAGCGTAGTAAAGGTTGCCATTTCAAATCTGCCCCACTCATCAACAACTTCCAAATATTTTTTTAACTCGGATAAATATTTTTTGTCAGAATTATTTAGTTTTCTTTCACTATCTGCTAGTTGATACCAATCAATCGTCTTAACAACTAAGTAATTTCTGATATCTACAATATTGTTTGTCTTTCTAACTTTTTCTCGAAGTGTTCGTAATGTACGTTGGGAATTTGGTTTATCTTCTCTGATTTTCTTTATTAATTTCTTTAAACGCCAATTCTTTTCTCTTACGCTATCTTTGTCTAAATAAAAAACAAATTCATCTAAGCTTAGATTCATTCTTTCCAATAATTCAATTAAAACAAAAAATGGAATCTTTGTTTTGCCATTTTCATATTTTACAAACGTTTCTCTAGTCGTTATTCCTTCTGATAGCTCTTTTTGATAAATTCCTCTTTCTACCCGAAGTTTTCTTAGTAGCTCATGAATTTCCATAGACTCTCCGTTATTTTATTTTTTATGATGTGAAAATTTTGACCATAATTTAAATTCTTTTTTCTTAGTTACTATAATAGAATAGCACATGTGAAGAACAAAACAATGAGGTGATAAAAATATGTTTAGTTTTTTAGTGCGACCATTCAAAGAGTAGTTTATTGGTGTTTGTTATTTTTTAAAAAGGGTAAGGAGAATTTTTTTGATAAATAAATAGTAAAGAAAATCCATTATCGCAAATTAGCCTTATAATGGTTTGCGTGCTTGGCTTATTTCCGATTACATATTTAATCAATCGCTTTAATAGCTATTCTAATATTGTCCAAATCACGTTATTAACAATTTTTATTGTTAGTGGCTTTATCATAACAAATCATATATTTAATACTAAATGGGAGAAAGAACGACTATGAAAAAAACAATTCTTGACATCTTTAAATATAGTGGTATTTCATTTTTTGCAACATTTTTAATTCTAGTTGCTTTGATAATTCCAAATGGAGTAAATAGTTTTTTAAACGGAACAAGTTTTCAGGTACCATTGAACATGTTAACCATAGCGGGAGTCGCAAACGGCTCTGAAAATTCATTAGAAATACATTTCACACAAATCTTTTTTTGGCAAATATTACTTTTATATACTTGTTTAACTTTCATAATTTTTGGAATAGTTTATGCTAAAAAAAATAAAAAAGCCCTTTATTTGGTAATATCATTGTTAGCAATGGGGACACTTGTGTTAGGCTCGGCTCAATTATCAAGACTTCAACAAGAACCTCTAAAGACAACTACAGTTCAAGATATAGACTCTATCATCAATAGTAAGGGAAATAGTATTATTTACGTTGGCAGAGAAAATTGTCCAGATTGTATACTATACAGACCTAAGTTGATTTCTTATTTGGAAAAAGAAAAATTAGAAATTAATTACCTAGATACTACTGGCAATAAAAACGATGTTGATGATTTCAGAAAATATTATAATAAATTAGGTGTTGAAAGTATTCCTGCGGTTATTTTTATAAAAAATGGTGAAATAGAGCAAATCTTGTATGGAGATAAGGAAGCTAAAAATATAGAACATACCATAAAATTTTTTGAAACCTCGTGAATTTATTGTCACAGTAGCGATGAAATGTAGGTAAACATACGGCGAAAAAGGTTAGTCTATTACCAGTTTGGGTTTATCAATTTTCTACCATAGAAAAAATATTGATATGTTGGGAAAGATAGTCGAGTCTATAAAGTAAACCGTCGATATAAATAACCAGATAGGTGTTAGAATTAGGAACACTAAATTTAACGAGGTAGAGAAAAAAAGATTAAAGTAGTTTTCACGTATAAAACAGCTAAAGAGAATTTACCTGAATTAATGGGTGAGCTTGCTGAATCTGCAAGCAATCCTAAATTTGTATCGAACGTGACAAACGAAAAAATTGATATGTTTAAAAGGATAGTTGGAGATGATGTTTATATTGTTTTAGATATTTATTATCATTCAAGAGAAGATTATGAAATAAGAACAGATTTTGAATGTATTATGGTGGAATGGAACGATATTTGGTTTTCTCCGAATAATAAACATGAAGAAGTTCGCGTGGGAGTATTTGATGTTCTTTGAGACGAGTGTATGTAGTTGAACAGCGACGATGGAGAGGTTTATACTTTTAATCATTACTTTTTAATTTGGACTAAGTGTGCTTAATTATGAACTCGATTTTTTTAGGATAAAAACATTAATAATGTTGTATATAGTTAGTTGCGTTAATAGATTTTAATGTAAAAAAACTACATTATTATTCTTGAACTAAAATTTTATGTTAATAAAAAAGAATCAAAAATACTGTACAATAAATTTAAGTATCAATAAAAACAAACTAGAACAGTTTTTAACAGATGGATGAAGTTAATACTTGAGTGGAGGTGCTAGTTCTGAAGAAAATAAATAGCAAAACAACTATTTTAGTTAGCCTTGTGAATTTTTTATTAGCAATCTATTGGTTAGTTTTTCATTTCAATAACATGCATCTAGTAGATGTTTTTATCATTGGCTGGCTTATAGTAAATTTTATTTTACTTTTCAGTAGTGCTGTCAAAAAATAATAAAAATTTGGACATTAGATGTTCTACCAAAAGCGTCTTTTTAGGCGTTTTTTTCTTTTTTTTCCACAATAAAAATGGGTTCTAACATAAATTTTTCGAAGCATTTGCAATGGAAGTTTAAAAAATGAATTGTGATACAATGTGGATAAAATAAAATGGGATGGGAGAGAGTCAGATGAAAAAAGAAGAAAAAATTTCCATTTTGCAAGACCTTATTCGTATTAAATCAGTGAATGGCAATGAAGCTGAGGTAGCATCCTATTTGAAAAAACTTTTGGCTGAGCATGGAATGAAAAGCGAGATAGTTTCTTATGCTAAAGGACGAGATAATTTAGTTGCTACTTACCAAAGTGGCAATGCAGGAAAAGTTCTAGGTTTATCAGGACATATGGATGTTGTTTCTGTAGGTGATGAAGCTGCTTGGACTTATCCACCCTTTGAAGCAAAAATTGAAGGAAATCGTTTATATGGTCGTGGAGCAACAGATATGAAGAGTGGACTTGCAGCAATGGTTCTTGCGATGATCGAGTTAAAGGAAACTGGAAAACCATTTAATGGAAAAATCAAATTATTAGCTACGGTGGGTGAAGAAGTAGGGGAACTAGGTAGTGAACAATTAACCAAAGCAGGCTATGTCGACGACTTGAATGGATTGATTATTGGTGAACCAACCAATTACAATTTGCTGTATACTCATATGGGTTCAATCAATTATACTGTCGCATCTTATGGTAAAGAAGCACATAGTTCTATGCCACAAGAAGGATATAATGCAATTGATCACTTGAATGAATTCATGACAAAAGTTAATGCAGAGATGAAGTGCATTGCAGAAATAGTTGAAAATCCTGTTTTAGGTCGGACGATTCATAACGTAACAATTATTAACGGAGGGAATCAGGTTAACAGCATCCCTAGTTATGCACAGCTACAAGGAAATATTCGTTCGATTCCAGAATTTTCAAATGATAAAGTCATTGAAACGTTGCAAAAGATTGTCGATGTCTTGAACCAAGGGAATGAATATCAACTTAAATTAACAATTGATTTCAATAAAATTCCGGTAAAAGCGAATCCCAAGTCTTCTTTGATCTATAGTATTCAAAAACAGTTTGAAGAGCCATTACCATTATTTGGAGCTGCCGGAACAACTGATGCAGCTGAGTTTACCAAAGCAAGACAGCCATTTGATTTTGTTGTATTTGGGCCAGGAGTACCAACCTTGCCACATCAAGTGAATGAGTATGTTGAAATTGATAATTATTTAGCGATGATTGATAGCTACCAATCAATTATTCTTGATTATTTAGCATAACATCATTATTTTTTTGTGAAGTGTGCTTTGAATTTTTACGTTGTAGAAATTTTCTAGCAGTTTGTAAAGGCTTAGAGGCTGGTTAGTGAATGACTAACGAGCCTTTTTTGTGGCGCTCAGTTCAATTTTTTTCTTGTTAATAAATAGCTGATGTTGACACTCATTAATTTCATTAAAATCGTGATACTCTTGATGTAAAAATAAATATCATTCAATTAGACAGCGTACATATAAAATGAGAAACCTATCAAAGCATGTAGAGGTGAGTGATAGTAAACGGCAAACAATTGATTTAATACGGTAGCTAGAGAGACTGTATCTTTTTTATTTCTTAGGAGCGCTGTTTTTGCAATGCTACTTGATCTGTTGAGTTAGCTATTTTTTTGCATAGGGAGGATGTTTACTTTTTCTTAAACAAATCCAAAAAAAAGACAAGGTTTCAATCATAATTTCTTCACAATTAAGTTCTATTATAAATACATACCAACAAACAACCCTATACTTTTTCATTTTTACTCCTCAAGTAAAAATAACTCCTAAGGCCGCGGCTACCCACCGCGGTCGTTTTTTTGCTATTTTGCTAGAAAACTGGTTTCATAATGAGAGTGGTTAAAAAAACGTTGACAGCGTTTTCTTTATTTGCTATATTGGGCGTATAAATAAAGAGGGTGCAACTATTAAATTAGGCACGACCTAGGAAAAGTACTTTTCTTAGGTCGTTTTTTGTTGTTTTAATAGTAGATCACATAAAATTATTCTTTAGAGAGGATCCGTGCAGCAATGAAAGTTGTAAAAAAAATCAATCATAATGTGGTGCTAATTGATGATGAAGGAATAGAGAAAGTTGCGATGGGAAAAGGAATAGGTTTTTCTACTTCTGTCAATGAACTATTTGATCCGACTGTTGCAGATAAATTTTTTACTTTAGATTCTAAAGAAAAAACGAAGGTGTTTACGGAAATGGCTGCTCAGATTCCAATCGAATTTATTGAGTTTTCTGAAGAGGTGATTCAATTTATTTCAAAAAATATCTCATCTCAGCTGGATTCAAATATTTATATCGCGTTGACAGATCATATTTATTTTGCAATCCAAAGACAAAAGGAAGATAGTCAAGTAACAGCTATTATGTTGCCTGAGATGAAGTTGCTTTATCCTGATGAATATGAAACAGCAAAAGAAGTCGTTGCTCTTATCAATCAACGGTATGGGACACAATTAGGTGCTAATGAAGTTGGGTTTATTACAATGCATATTATCAATGCGGAATTAGGTGAGCCCAATAGTTTTAATAGCCTGAAAATATTGGAAATGACCAAAGAAATCAGCTTGGCATTGGAAGAAATTTATGGCTATCGCTTTGATACAGACTCCTTGATCTATTCCCGGATGATGATCCATATCAAATTTTTGGCAAAACGGTTAGTTTATCAAGAAGATTCTTCAAGTAAAAATATTGGTTTTTTTAGTAATGCTTTTAAGGAAAGCGAGCCATATCGAGTCGCTTTTGCAATCAAAAAAATGATTGAAGAAAAGTTTCATTTAAACGTTCAAGAAAATGAAGTGACTTATCTCGCAATCCATTTAGCAAGAATTCAATAATTAGGGCGTAACTATCAGGTAGGCGTAACCTTTTGAAACACAAAATTTTTTGTGGTCATGAGGTTGCGTCTATTTTTAGTGAAAAAGAAAGGAAGGAAGAAATGGGAAAAGTAATAATTAATTCAGATGATTTTGGTTATAGCAATGGCGTAAATTATGGAATTGTTGATGCTCATCAGCAAGGGATTCTAACTTCAACAACTTTAATGGCAAATATGCCAGGATTTGATCACGCAGTAAAGTTGAAAAAAGAATTACCAGATTTAGGGGTTGGCGTTCATTTAACGTTGACATGTGGAGAACCACTTTTGAAAAATGTAGATAGTTTGATGGATGGAGCAAACTTCAAAAAATTAGCTTTTTATCAACGGCCTTTTGAAATAGATGGTGACCAGTTATATGAGGAATGGAATGCGCAAATTCAAAAGGTTTATCACGCTGGAATCATTCCGACTCATTTAGATAGTCATCATCATACGCATACTTTTGGAATGAATCAGGAAGTTGTTGTGGCATTAGCAAAAAAATATGGGTTACCTGTTCGTGGAAACTTTGAAAAAAGAACAGAAGTTCGGCACGTTGATTATTTTGAACCACATTTTGATGATGTTGGAGAAATGATTGTAGAAAAACGTCAGATTAATTGTTCAGTAGAAGAGTATTTAGAAGGACTACTAGAAATTTTACGTGAAGAAAAAACTGTTGAAATCATGTGTCACACAGCTTATATTGACCAGTTGCTGTTAAATGGATCAAGTTTTATTTATCCACGAGTCAATCAAGTTGAATTTTTGATTCACTCAGCTTTTGCGAAACAAGTGAAAGAAGATGAATTGATTGAACAAATCACGTACAAAGAATTATAGATAAGGGGGAGAAAAAGTTGCAAAATTTTAAAGAAAGCGTACAAAAACTTGGTAGAGCAATGCTGTTACCGGTCGCTGCAATGCCGTTAGCTGGATTGATTATGCGTCTCTCTGCTGACGATATGTTAAATATCCCAGTGATTGGGGCTGCCGGAAATGCTGTGTTTGGAAATTTGGATATTCTATTCGCAATTGGGGTAACGATTGGATTTGCGAAGACGAAAGACAAAGGGATTCCAGCACTTACAGGTTTTTTGGCAATTGCAACGTTGAAAAAAGGATTGGAAATCATGAATCCGGCAGTCAACATGGGGATATTTGGAGGGATTATTTCTGGTTTGATTGCGGCTTGGACGTATAACCGGTTTAAAGAGCAACGCTTACCAATGGTGTTTTCTTATTTTGCTGGTGAAAAATTTCCATTGACGATGGTTATGATTTTTCAGACGATCACTGCAGTTATTTTTGGCATTTTATGGCCATTTGCACAAGCGGGGATCGACAGTTTTGCTCGATTATTGGTCAATATGGGTGCTTTTGGTGTCGGAATTTTCATGTTCTTGAATCGTCTACTGATTCCTTTTGGACTGCACCACGTGCTTAATACGTATGTCTATTATGATCTAGGTAGTTATACTGCGCCCAATGGCGAGGTTTTTCGAGGAGAAATGACCCGTTTTATCAATGGTGACCCACAAGCAGGCTTGTTTTTATCTGGATTTTTTGTGGTTATGATGTTTGGGGTACCAGCGATTTGTTTAGCTATTTATCGAGCTGCGTTTAAAGAAAATAAAAAGATGGTGAAAGGGATCATGGGGAGTGGAGCAGCTACTTCTTTTATCTCGAATATCACAGAACCAGTAGAATTTAGTTTTATGTTTATTTCACCAATGCTATACGTTGTTCATGCGGTATTTGCTGGTTTGGCTGGAATGGTTTGCTACTTGTTGAATATTAGGATTGGTTTTACATTTGGTGCTTGTATCGTAGACTATCTAATCAATTTTAAGATTGCGACGAATGCGATTTTGATTCTTCCAGTTGGCCTCGTATTTTTTGGATTATACTATTTTACTTTTTATTATTTAATCAAGAAACGGGACATTCCAACTTTAGGAAGAGAAGTGGCAACGGAATATGGCGCTGAGGCAGTAACTGAGGAAAATGAGTTGGTTTTAGCAAGTAAAAATTATGAATACATGGCAAAAAAAATGTTGCAAGCTTTTGGTGGTTCCGAAAATATTTCTGATGCGTTTAGTTGCAACACACGTTTAAGAGTTGAAGTGGAAAAACCAGAAATCGTTGATGAACAACGTATCAAACAGTTGGGCATCAGTGGTTTGATAAAACCAACAGAAAAAAATTATCAAGTCATTATTGGGCTAGAGGTTACGTATGTAATGGCGGAATTCAATAAATTATTAGAGCAATAGAAAGGAAGAAAAATATGACAAAAAAACAAATTATTACAATTGCTGGTGGAGGTAGCACTTATACACCAGGAATCATTCAAGCAGTATTAAATAATTCAGAACGCTTACCACTCTCAGAAATTCGGTTGTATGACATTGATGCACAAAGAAATGAGGACATGTACTTGATTATTCAGTATATGTTGGAGAAAGAAGGTTTTTCAGATGTCGTAATCTCATCAACAGAAGATCCAGAAGTAGCTTTTACTGGTTGCGACTTCATTTTCTCGCAAATTCGAGTTGGTGGTCTGAAAATGCGTGAAAAAGATGAAAAAATTCCTTTGAGTCATGGTTTGGTTGGTCAAGAAACTTGTGGTTTGGGTGGCTTTGCTTACGGGATGCGTTCAATGAGCGGGCTCTTGGAAATCGTAGGATATGTACAGAAATATGCACCTGAAGCATGGATTTTGAATTATACGAATCCTGAATCAATTGTTTCGGAGGCTGTTCGTCGACGCTATCCAAAAGCGAAAATGATTAATGCTTGTGATATGACAATCTCAATTGAAGAAACAATTGCGATCAACTATGGGTATGATCGTAAAAACTGGATTCCGACATATTATGGATTAAACCATTTTGGTTGGTACACAGCTATTTATGACAAGAAATTGAAGCGTGATGTTATGCCTGAAATCATCGAAAAGCTGAACGGTCAGGAAATGCAGGTTGCAGACTTTAATGCTGGAGATCAAACATGGCAAGAAGCATTTAGTATGATGTCTGTAATTACAAAGAACTTTCCACAAAATATTCCGAATAATTATTTAGAGTATTATTTATATCCGGATATGGTTATTGAGCATTCTGACAAAAACTATACTCGTGCTAATATGGTGATGGAAGGGCGAGAAAAAAATACCAAAGAAATGGCGAAAAAAATTCGGAATGGTGTGACCAAAGATGTTTTAAACTTTAACTTTGGTGAACATGGTCAATATATCGTTGACATGGCAACTTCTTTACTAAACGATGAGCGCCGACGTTTTATGTTGATTGTTCCGAATCAAGGTGCTATTCCTAATTTACGCCCGGACGCCGTGGTAGAAGTTCCTGCTTATGTCGGAGCAACAGGTGTGGAACCCATTTCCTTGAGAGAACCAATTTGTGATTTTCATAAAGGTATGATGGAAGCACAAGTAGCAGCAGAAAAACTATTAGTTGACGCTTATTTTGAAGGTTCATATCAAAAAGCATTACAGGCATTTACACTAAATCAAACAGTTCCTAATGCCAGAGTTGCGAAAAAAGTTTTGGATGAAATGATTGAAGCGAACAAAGAATACTGGCCAGAATTAGTTTAGGAGATGAAAGAATGCTTTTTTTTAAAACGAAGAAGATGTTGAAGTCTGTTGCGAACGGCTATGTTATCCCATTAGAAGAGGTTGATGATGAAGTTTTCTCTTCAAAAATGATGGGTGAAGGCTATGCCATAAAACAACATGATGGTAAGGTTTACGCACCGGTTGAAGGACGCGTGGAGAGTATTTTTCCAACGCTTCATGCACTCACGATTGCATGTAAAACAGGTGAGAAATTATTGATCCATATGGGAATAGATACTGTGGAATTAAAAGGTAAACCTTTTTCAATTCAAGTAACCAAAGACCAGAAAGTAAAGGCTGGAACATTGTTGGCTATTATCGATCTTCCACAATTAGAAAAAGCACAAAAAGAGGCTACACTTATGGTTGTTTTTCCGGGAATGACTAAGGGGAAAATTTTGAAAGAAAAACAAAAAGTTTCCTTACAAGATGAGTTGTTCCAATTTTAGAGCAAAAAGAATATCATTTATTTTTCTCTCATCCGAAGTAAGAAGCATCGTGCACTGTAAGGAATTGATCCAACAAACTGAGACAAATTAAAAAAGCACCTCTTGTTGAATTCAAATAAAATGAATTTAACTAGGAGGTGTTTTTTTGGGGGGGAATCGAGTCGCTTATCTGATTTCACCTCAAAGAAACGGATATACAGATGAAACAAAATGAAATTCCTGTAAAAATGATAATGGGAGAATTAGGTATTAAGAACAAAACACAAATAGAAACGTGGCAACGGTGGCTTACTTTTGTTTTTTTTAGGAATGTATTTTTATAAAAAAGTGGTATTTAAAAATATTGCAGAGTTAGAGGTATTAGAATATTTAAAAAAATCTGTCGTTATTGAATCAAGTGATCCATTTTAAAGATGGAAATAATTATTTAGTATTAAGAATGAGAATTTTATATAAACTATCGAAATTATTCAGCAAAGAGATATGCTATAATTAAGAGGTAGAAAAGTGAAAAGATGGTGGCTAATCTCTTGAAAAAGGGGTGATGCCTATGGTTCATAGCTTTATCCCTAGAAGGGAGTAGGCACGTGTCAAGTTTTGAAGCAATTCAACTGATGATCGCTTTCGCGACGTTAGTTTTGCTGATTATTGACCATAAAGACCAAAAAAAATAACCATCTAATAACACTTTGGCGAGTAGTTAGATGGTTAAAAAATCAAAACAATAAAAGCCACCGTCTTTTTAACGGTTCTACATTGGAGCTATGTTAGAGCATAGTTCCTTTTTCTTGTCTTTAGTATATCATAATTCTTTTGAAAAATACAAATACTAGATTGCTAGGAGAAAAAAATGTCCGCTAGTATGTTTAATGATTATTTAGAAAAATGGTTGAAAGAACCTAGATTTAAAGTGATGTTTGAAGCTGAAAATGATAAATTGACTAGTGTACTTGATTCTCAAAAAGAATGGACAAAGACTCTGATTTAAGAGAAAAGGGTCGAGTAGACACTGATTATTAGATTAGGAAAAATGATAACAATATCATTAGTGATAAAGAATTTGAGAAATTGCTAAAAGATGATAGTAATAATTTTGAATTAATTGATGCAGAAAAATAATCAAAGACTAGTTAGCGTATGGAAGTGCAACTACTTTTTGATACAAAATAAAAAGAGCAACTCAATTTGATGGAACTGACCCAACAAACTGAGACAAATTAAAAAAGCACCTCTCGTTGAATTCAAATAAAATGAATTTAACTAGGAGGTGCTTTTTGGGAGAAAAATCGAGTCGCTTATCTGATTTCAGATCAAAGAAATGGCTGTACAGATGAAACAAAATGAAATTCCTGTAAAAACGATAATGGGAGAATTAGGTATTAAGAACAAAACACAAATAGAAACATGGTGGCGCTGGTATCCTAACGATGAGAATCACCGACTGGTCCAATTGGGGCCACAACCTTATTCCTCAATCATCATTGCCTTAATACCAAAACCTGCCAAAATTCGAGCAGAAGTATACGTATTCAACCCTTTTCTAAAAGTAAGAAAGACTTGTCGATCTTTAGGAATTTCATCAATTCGATCACGTAATTCGTTCATCGGAATATTTTTGGTTGCTTCGATACTACCAGATTTTGGCTTATCTGTTTCGCGGATATCTAAGAAGAAACCATTTTTTAATTCTTCTTGGGTTAATTCACTTGCTTTGATTGTTTCCACTGTATTATTCAGTTGATTGATTGCAACGTAACCAGCGATATTCAATGGATCTCTAGTAGTTGAATAAGGTGGAGAGTAGGGCAACTCAAGATCTGGTAAATCAAAGACAGTTAAGTTTCCTGTAATGGCAACAGATAATTCCCCAATTCGTTTATCGACACCATGTTCACCAACTGCCTGCCCACCCAAAATTTTACCAGTTTCTTCTTCAAAAATCAGTTTGAGATTTAGTCGAGTAGCACCTGGATAAAAATTAGCATGATCAAAAGGTGTAATGAAAATTGTTCTATAGTTAGTGATACCTGTGTCTTTTAATTGGTGTTCAGTAAGACCAACATAACTTGCAGTATAGTTAAAAATTTTTGCTACACCTGCACCAATATATCCACGATACGTAAATGGCGCACCATTTACGATATCTGCTAGTAGATGGCCTTGCCGATTTGCCGCACTTGACAACATGCTTGGTGTTGGCTGATGCGTAATAACACTAGTTGTTTCGATAATATCACCAATGGCAAAGATATCAGGAAGATTTGTTTTTAATTGATTATCAACGATAATTTGGCCATGCTCATTCATTGAAATACCAGCAGACTGAATGATTTCATTATTTGGTGCTACACCAGTGGCAAATAAAATCATGTCGGGATGCAGAAGAGCTCCATCTGATAAGTGGACTTCGCTTCCTTGTTGTCGAATTTCATTGATGTGCGTATTTAAATGAACCGTTAAGCCTTGTTCAATTAGTTTATCATAGACTAAATCGGCAATCTCATGATCGTAAGGAAAAGCAACTTGATCTAGCTGGTCGACTAAAGTCACTTCCATACCGCGATGCTTAAAGTTTTCAGCTAGTTCCAATCCCATGACTCCAGCACCTAAAACTAAAACATTTTTCGGAGCATTGTTTTGAATGAAGGATTGGATTTTGTCGGCGTCAGTCACACTACGCAAAACAAAACCATTTTCGGCTTGGTCTGCACCAGGGATTGATGGTAAAGTAGGACGAGCCCCCGCAGAAATAATTAGATAATCATAATTTGTTTGGCTGACTTGGCCAGTTGTTAAGTCATGGATGGTCAACTCTTTTTTATCTGGGTCAATCTTTGTGACTTCGTGTTTTGTAAAGACATCAATATTGTTTTTAACTTTTAAAATTTCAGGTGTCCGCTCGATCAATGAATCACGATCATCAATTACTTGTCCGAGATAATAAGGAAGTGCACAACTAGCATAGGAAATGTGTTCACCTCGTTCATAAATCACAATTTCATGTTCTTCATTTAATCGGCGTAAGCGAGTCGCAAAGGAAGGACCGCCAGCAACGCCACCAATGACTACAAATTTCATAAAAACAACTCCTTTTCTAATTTGAATAGTACTATTTTATTTGTAATCCAGCAAAGAATTGTGCCGGAAGCAAAGCAAGTAATGGAAATGAGCAAAAAGAAAAAAGCATGTGAGACGAAAAAAAGTCGCTACATGCTTTTTTGACAAGTAAATAATTGTTTTATTTTGTGGTGAAGATTTTTAATTTTTTTGTCAGCTTAATGTTGTGTGTCACAACTTTAGCTATAGTGTTCCCAAAGCAATTCCTCGAAATAATTCATAACTGTTCGAAAATATGAAAAGCTATTTTGAGTGCCCGCTGACTATCTTTTCGGAGCTAAACGTTTTGCGCCACAACCTTATTCACGGTGTTCCCAAAACAACTCCTCCATATAGCTTACATTCACTTCAAAATATGAAAAGCTATTTTGAGTGCCTGTTCGCTATCTTTTCGGAGCTAAACGTTTTGCGCCACAACCTTATTCACGGTGTTCCCAAAACAATTCCTCGATATAGTTTGCATTCACTTCAAAATATGGAAAGCTATTTTGAGTGTCTGTTCACTATCTTTTCGGAGCTAAACGTTTTGCGCCACAACCTTATTCATACTCTTCCAACTCAATACTCAAGTTTTCCCAATCAACTAGCTTTTCTTCTTGCTCAACTCGCGCATTTTCCAACTGCTGGTTCAAGTCGTTTAATTTTACATGATCGTCAAGAACATCAGGACGAACCATTTCGGCCTCTAGCTGTGCAATTGTTTCGTCCAATTGTGCCATTTCTTCTTCGACTTGCGTAATTTTTCGACTTAAACTACGCATTAATTTTTGTTGTTCTTTACTTTGATAGTAATTTGATTTGCTAGTGGGTGTTTCAACGACTTCTGTTTGTTCTTCTTTTGCCAAGAGTTCTGCAATTTCTTCTTCTTCCTGTTTCTTTTCCAAATAATAATCATAGTCGCCAAGGTACATCTTGCTACCATTTTCAGATAACTCAACAACCTTTGTTGCGATACGATTGATAAAGTAACGGTCATGAGAAACAAAGAGCAGGGTACCATCGTAATCTATCAGAGCATTTTCTAGAACTTCTTTATTATCAATGTCTAAGTGGTTTGTTGGCTCATCAAGAATTAAAAAGTTTTCTTGATTCATCGCTAGTTTGGCTAAAGCAACTCGTGCTTTTTCGCCACCACTTAATAACGGAATCGTTTTTTCAACATCTTCGCCAGAAAATAAAAAAGCTCCTAGCGCACTACGAATTTCTTTTTCCGGTAAAGTAGGATGTTCATCCCATAATTCTGCCAAAATTGTTTTATTTGTGTGTAAGTCTGCTTGTCCTTGGTCATAGTAACCAATTGTTACATTCGTTCCAAGGTGCTGATTTCCTCGAATAAAAGGCAGCTGATGAATAATTGATTTAAGCAAAGTTGACTTCCCGATTCCATTTGGTCCAACGAGAGCAATCGCTTCTTGACGACGAACATCTAAATTAATTGGTTCGGATAATACTTCACCGTCGTAGCCAATTGCAGCATCTTCCACTTGTAAGACAACATTTCCAGAAGGTTTTTCTGCGTGGAAAAGAAAATGCGCTTGCTTTTCATCCCCTTGAGGACGATCTAGGCGGTCCATTTTTTCTAGCACTTTCCGACGGCTCTGGGCACGCTTAGTTGTTGATGCTCGCACAAGATTCCGCGCAACAAAGTCTTCCAGTTTGTGAATTTCTGTTTGTTGTTTTTCGTATGCTTTCCAATCACTTGCAAGTTGTTCCGCTTTTAGGTCAAGATATTTGGAATAATTTCCTTTGTAATGACGCATCTTTTGACGGCTAAGCTCGTATACTTCAGTGACAACTTTGTCAAGAAAATAACGGTCATGTGAGACAATTAGTAAAGCACCTGTGTAGCCTTGTAAATAATTTTCTAACCATGAAAGTGTTTCAATGTCCAGGTGGTTAGTTGGTTCATCGAGAATCAAGATGTCTGGATGTTGCAAAAGCATCCGAGCTAGTGCAAGACGGGTTCGTTGGCCACCTGATAAAGTATCGATTGTTTGTTCATAAAAAGAAGGATCAAATTTGAATCCATGCAAGACGGAACGAATTTCGTTTTCATAACCATAGCCGTTTTTGTCGGAAAATTCGTGTTGTAATCGATCATATTCTTTTAAAAAAGAGTCGTAAGCAGGTGTTTCAGGGACTCCTTCACTGATTGCAATCTCTAGTTCGCGCATGCGTTGTTCCATTTTGCGAACTTCTGCAAAAGCTTTTAGCATTTCGTTCCAGACGGTTTCATTAGAAGACAAACCGGTATCTTGCGCTAAGTAACCGAGTGTAGCTGTTTTATTTTTGGTAATCGCGCCTTCATCCGGAGCTTCTAGACCTGCAATTATTTTTAGTAATGTTGATTTCCCAGCACCATTGCGACCAACTAAGGCAATTCGTGCGCCAGTGCTGATTTCTAAATGAATATTTTGAAACAAAACGTCCGCACCAAAATGGCGGGCGACTTGGTTGGCTTGTAATAAAATCATCGAATCCTCTTTTCTACTTTGTGAATTCTTCTAGGAATAAAAAGTAATTTTCAACTTGTAGTCTACCATAAATTCATTAAGACTGCGAGATTAGCGACAATGATAAAAAGATGAATAAAGAGTAAAAATTCACAATATCCGAGCAATCAAATTGATTTTTTCCTATAGATACTGCTATGATGGGTAAATCAAAGAAAAATTAGAAACTCGTGGAGGTAAGCAAGTGAAAGATCATATAATTCCAAAGGCAACAGCAAAGCGTTTGCCCTTATATTATCGTTATTTGAGAATTTTAAATAATGCTGGAAAGAAAAAAGTTTCTTCAACTGAATTAAGTGAGGCAGTCCAAGTCGACAGTGCAACTATTCGACGTGACTTTTCTTATTTTGGAGAACTAGGAAAACGTGGCTATGGGTATGACGTGGAAGATTTAATGCACTTCTTTGCTAAAACACTAAATGATGATCAACTAACAAACGTTGCCTTGATTGGTGTCGGAAATCTTGGAAGCGCCTTGTTAAAATATAAATTCCATCAAAGTAATAGTATACGTGTTAGCTGTGCTTTTGATGTCAATGAAGAAATCGTTGGAAGAATTGTTGATGGAATCCCTGTCTATCCAATGGATGATATGATGGAACAAATCAAGATCCAACAAATCGAAGTAGCTATTTTGACTATCCCAGCTTCAAAAGCGCAAGAAGTAGTAAACCGTTTAACTGAAGCAGGAATCAAAGGGATTCTCAACTTTACCTCTGCGCGATTAAACGCGCCAGCAGATGTTTTGATTCAAAATGTTGACTTAACAAACGAATTACAGACATTGATTTATTTCTTGCATTCAGATGCAACTTTAAACACAGTGGGTGAAGAATAAGTTAAAGAAGGTTGTAAAAGAAGTGTCTAGCTCCAATAAATAAGAATAAATTTTCAGAAATTGCTTCTAAATTTTTGTGAAATTTAGGCTTATTTTGAAGGAGTTACTTCTTGAACATTGAGAAAAAGGTTGTGGCGCAAAGCGTTTAGCTTCAAGCAATAAAAAAATTTTTCTAAAAATAGTTTCGCATATTTTTATGAAAAATGACTTATTGCCGAAGAAGCTGCTTTGGGAACACCGCTTATTCATAAAAAAGAACCTATGGTAGAACTAAAAATAAAACGTTTCTCAATTTAAAACCGCCTAAAATAATCGTTTATAAAAACGAATTTTAGGCGGCTTTTCTATTTGAGCTATTCTTGTCATTATCCCTTTTTTGTGTTGAAAATTTCTTCATAGTTTAGTGCGTCAGTAGTATGGGTTATTTGAGTTAAAAGGAACTCAATTTTTTCTAAGTCAATGAAACGTGCTTGACGTGCAATCTCTTTTCCTTTGTGAAAAATCAAAATCACTGGGACAGTCAAAACTTCAAATGTGCTAGCAACCTCAGGAATTTCGTGAGCATCCAAATGCAAGGCAGGAATATCGAATGAAGTGAGCAACTTCTGTAAACGTGGTTCAATTGCATGACAGACACTACAATGAGGCATGGAAAGAAAAAGGACAACCGTGTCTTCCGTGTCGATGAGTTGTAATGCTTCTGCTAGCTGAGTTGTTTTCTTCATTCAAACGACCTCGTTTCTCTTTTTTATTTTCTGTGACTAATGTAGTTGGGAATGAGTGAATTGTCAATCAAGTTGCTTTTACAAAAAAACAAACTAAAAGATAAGAGAATAGTAAACTTTTTTTCTTAACTTGTAATTTTTTAAGGAAAAGCGTATATTATTTTGGCAAATGACGTTGTATTAGAAGGAGAGACAGTATGTTTTCTTGGATACCCAATTCGGTTTTGCAAATGAGCACGATTTTTTTATCCATCGTTATCGAAGCATTACCGTTCGTTTTATTAGGTTGCATCATTTCGGGAGCATTACAAGTTTTTTTGACGCCGGAACGTGTTCGACGTTGGCTTCCTAAAAATAAATTTTTATCTATTTTAGTTGGCTCTGGATTAGGATTCTTTTTTCCTTCATGTGAGTGTGGCATTGTGCCAATCGTCCATCAATTTGTAAAAAAAGATGTTCCAGTACCAACTGCATTTGCTTTTATGTTGACTGCACCGATTATCAATCCAGTGGTGATTTTTTCAACTTATATCGCATTTGGCAATTCTTGGAAAATGGCAGGCTGGCGTGTACTAGGTGCTTTTTTGGTTGCCCTAGTAGTAGGCATTTGGTTGGCTTATTTTCAAAAGGAATCTGTTTTGAAAGAAAAATTGATTCAAAATCACTTAAATGAACAGCAAAAACATTCACATCATCATCATGAGTTGCCGATTGAAGACCAGAAGATGAAAGAAAGAAGATTTGCCAACATCCATCGATTGGGTCAGCAAGTATGGCATGTTTTGACTCATGCGATTGATGAATTTTTTGATACAGGTCGCTATTTGATCATTGGTGGACTGATTGCGGCAGCGATGCAAACTTATTTACCAACACGAGTAATGTTGACTTTAGGATCAACTAAAATCTTAGCAATTGTCATCATGTTGTTATTAGCATTTACGATGTCGTTATGTTCTGAAGCAGATGCATTTATTGGTTCTTCCCTATTAAGTTTATTTGGGACAGCACCTGTCGTCGCTTTTTTAGTTTTTGGACCAATGGTGGATATCAAAAACTTGTTGATGATGAAGCGTTACTTTAAAAGTCAATTTATCTTTGCATTGATTTGTGTCATTGCAGTGGTTGTTATAGGTTATACATTACTCATCTAGGAGGGAAAGTGATGATCCGTTTTTTAATTTTATCAGGTTATTTTGAACTGATGATGTATTTACAAGTTTCTGGCAAGTTAGACCAGTATATCAATGTTCATTATCGGTATTTAGCAATCCTTTCGATGATTTTATCTGCAGTACTAGCATTAGTTCAACTCTATTTATGGGGAAAAAATGACCCAGAAAAAGGAACAGATGAGCATCACGATCATGACCACGGATTGACAAAACCAAGCCAGCGTTTGGTTGCTTATGTACTACTAGCTTTACCAATCATAGTAGGAACATTGTTTCCAACGGTTAGTTTGGATACCACGATTGTTGAAGCAAAAGGATTTAATTTTCCTGTTAGTAAAGAATCTGTGGGTGATCCGGAAATGCAGACGCAATATCTGAAACCTGATACAAGTATTTATTTCAATCAGTCTGATTATCAAGAACAGATGAACGAGTTAAAAGCAAAATATGGAGATAAACAAACTATTCAAATCACAGATGAAAATTATTTGGAGATTATGGAGCTGATCTATAATTATCCAAGTGAATTTATTGGGAAAACAATTAGCTATGATGGGTTTGTTTATCAGACGCCAGATAAAGAAAAACAAGATATTTTCTTATTCCGTTTTGGCATCATTCACTGTGTAGCAGACTCAGGTGTTTTTGGGTTATTGACGCAGATGCCAGAAGGAATCACGGTCAAAAATGATGAATGGTATCATGTGGAAGGTGTGATTCAGTCTGAATATTACCAGCCATTCAAGCGGGATATTCCGACCGTACATGTGACGACAGCGAAAAAAGTGACTGCGCCAAAAAATCAGTATGTCTATCGTTCTTTTTAGGGAAGGAATATGAAAGGATTATTCCACTCTAAAAAGAAAAAAACTAGAAATGACTTCTCCCATTCTTGCGTAATTTGACTTTATTTTGAAGAATTACTGCTTGAACATTATAGACAAAGTCATGGCATAAAGCGCCTAACACTAAAAAAACAAGTGTAAAGGATTAAAGCAAAAGAAAACGTCGAGCCCAGTTACGCTCGACGTTTTCTTTATTTTTTTGTCAGGAATTTCTTTTTACGTTTGCTAATCATAGATTCACGCTTTAATTTAAAGTTTCGAATATTGTGATTAAAAACCTCAGATAAAACTAGTCCTAAAGCAATTGCACCAGCAATCATAATTGCTTGTACCGCGTATGTAATCGCGTCTTGATAAGAACCAGTGACTAAATTGCGGACAGCTTGATAAGCTAGCCCCCCAGGAACCAATGGAACCATTCCAGGAATATTAAAAATTGTGACCGGCATCTTGAATTTTTTTGAAAAAACATCGCTAATAAAGGCGACTCCCAGTGAACCAAGTAAGGAGCCAAATGCAGCATTACCACCAAAGGTAATCGTGACCCAGTAGATCATCCAGCCAAGTGCGCCAGAAAAACCACACCAAGCCAATGCGCTTCGTGGCACATTTGTGATAATAGCAAACGCGGCTGTTGCTAAAAAACTAAAAGAAAATTGTATCAGTATCGTCCACATGGGTAAGCTCCTTTTCGATTAAAAAAGTTGAAAGATAAAAGCAATGGCAAAGCCAATCATAGTGGCTGTCATCATAGCTTCTGTTCCGCGAGATACACCTGAAAGGTAATGGCCAGCTAACAAATCGCGAATGGCATTGGTAATTTGAACCCCAGGTACTAACGGCATGACACAACCGATAATAATCAAATCTTGATTGATTCCGATATTTAGTCGAACACTAAGAATAGCCGCTAATCCAATAAATAAAGAAGAAAAAAATTCTGAAAGAAATTTTATTCTGAAAAATTTCAAGCTATATAAATAAATGGCGTATCCTATGCCACCAATGAGTAATGCAATGGGAAGGTCAGCTAATTCGCCACCAAATAAAACCATAATAGTTGCACTGATGATAGCTGCGCTAAAAATTTGTAACCAAACAGGAAAAAAGAAGCGCTCTTTATAAATGCCTTGTAAGGCATCGTAGAGTTCAGTCAATGTTAATTCCTTAGCTACGTATCGTCGAGATAGATCATTGACCTTTACTACTTTTTCAAGATTGATGGAACGATTGGTAATTTGTTCCATTCGAATAGTTGAAGTTCGATCAAGTCCAATAAACAATCCTGTTTGTGTGACATAACTAACTAAACGATAATTGCCAGAAGCTAGAGCAATTCGACTCATTGTATCTTCTACTCGGTACATTTCGGCGTTGCTTTCCATCATGATTTTACCTGCAAGTAAACAAGTATCAAGTAATAAATTCAATTCTTTTTCCGACATACCATCTTCTCCAATAGTTCATTTGTTGTTTTCATTCTACTACAAAAAACAGAAATGAAGTAAAAAACTGAATGAAAAAACACTTGAGCAATGAAAAAAAGAGGCGTATACTTTTTTTAGTCATGCGGGTGTAGTTTAGTGGTAAAATCCCAGCTTCCCAAGCTGATGTCGCGAGTTCGATTCTCGTCACCCGCTTTGTACAAAGGACGTGCTTTTATTGTCGTATAGACGATAACTGCACGTTCTTTTTTGATTGAAGATAAAAAGGGAGTTTCTAAAAAGGGGAACATATGTTAAAGTTTAGAAGAATTGGCAAGAAGAGGAGTAGATAGATGAGTAAGAAAACCACTAAGACTATTATGGGTGTTGTCATCGCAATTTTAGCCGGAGCTTTTGGGATTTCGACAACGCAAAACGATTCGGATATCTTTCAACAGATTACTGCAATTTTCGATTCAGCACCACAAGCAGCAAAGTTAGCAGATGTTCCTGAATACGATGGTAAGCATCAAGAAATAGAAATCAATAATAATCAGCCTGATTTTTCTCAATCAGATCTTAGTTTGGCCAACGGTGTTTGGGAAAAATATTCTGAGGTTGATCGTTTAAATCGAGTAGGTTCAGCAAATGCGATGTTAGGAAAAGAGTTATTTCCAACAGAAAAAAGAGAACCTCTTTACGTAAATCCAACTGGATGGAAGCAAAAAAAACTAACTGATGGTCAATGGTTGTACAATCGTAGTCACTTAATTGGTTTTCAGCTAACTGGTCAAAATAATAACATCAAAAATTTGATGACAGGGACTCGTTCGCTAAACACACCTTATATGTTGGCGCATGAAAATGATATTGCTGCATACATCAAAGAAACAAATCATCACGTGCGTTATCGAGTGACACCTTACTTTGAAGATAGTGAGTTAGTAGCACGCGGTGTTCAATTAGAAGCGCAAAGTATCGAAGACTCTAAGTTGAAGTTCAATGTTTTTATTTACAACGTTCAAGACGGTTACACAATCAATTACCAAACAGGTCAAGCTGTTAAGAGTAAAAAATAAGTAAAATGATGGTAAAGTACAAACTCTCCAGAATGATTTTTTGTACTTTGCCATCACTTTTTTTATTTGAAACAGAAAAACGTACATTTTATCTAAAATAACGTATAATGAACAACGAATGTTTTATTAAAGAAGCTTGTACAAATAAAAAAAGAAACAAAAAACAAATGGTAAATTTCCAATTGTTAAATGTTTTATTATTACTGAAAAAAGTACATAAGATTTATTTGTAGTTTGAGCGTTCTTCTAGTAAAATGAATGTGGATAAGGTAGAATAAATACCTTGCGGGAAAGAGGTGTAGAATCATGGGTTTTACAGATGAAACCGTACGTTTTGATTTTGATGATAATCGCAAAAAAGAAGTCGGTGAAACATTAGCAATCGTTTATCGGGCTTTGGAAGAAAAGGGCTACAATCCTATTAACCAGATTGTTGGCTATTTACTTTCTGGAGACCCGGCCTACATTCCTCGTTATCGTGACGCACGAAATTTAATCAGACGTCATGAGCGCGACGAAATTATGGAAGTAATCGTGAAAGATTATCTTTCAAATCATGGAGTGAATTTATGAGAGTAATGGGCTTAGACGTTGGCTCAAAAACAGTTGGTATCGCAGTAAGTGATCCATTCGGTTGGACTGCCCAAGGTGTAGAAATTATTCGAATTGATGAGGCAGCTGGTGAATTTGGTTTTGACCGTCTAAAAGAATTGGTCGCTGAATATGAAGTGGATCGATTTGTTGTAGGATTGCCCAAAAACATGAATAACTCAATCGGACCAAGAGCAGAAGCTTCCATGGCTTATGGAGAAAAAATCAAAGAACTATTTTCTTTACCGGTCGAATTTCAAGATGAACGGCTAACAACAGTTCAAGCTGAACGCATGTTAGTGGAACAGGCAAATACGTCACGAGCAAAAAGAAAAAAAGTAATTGATAAATTAGCCGCAGTCATGATTTTACAAAACTATCTTGACGGCTCGGGTAAACAACTATTTTAGAAAACGAAAAGAGGAATTGATATGACAGAACATAATCATTCACACGATCATGACCATGAAGGACATGAGCACATCACATTAGTTGATGATCAAGGAAACGAAACACTTTACGAAATCTTATTGACTGTTGATGGGCAAGAAGAATTCGGTCGTAACTACGTACTATTATACCCAGCTGGGGCTTCTGAAGATGAAGATGTTGAGTTACAAGCTTATGCTTACATCGAAAACGAAGATGGTACAGAAGGCGAATTGCAACAAATTGAAACAGATGCTGAATGGGATATGATTGAAGAAGTTTTCAATACATTCATGGCGGAAGAAGAAGAATAGTCCTTTTAAAGAGCAGAATCCTTATTATATAAGGGTTCTGCTCTTTTTCTTCTTTTTTGAATGCCATTAGATTATCAAGCATTAAGATGTTGAACAAATTTATCAACAGTTTGGACTTTTGTCTCTTTACTTAGATGACCATAAGTATCCATTGTAATTTTGATTGAAGCATGTCTTAGTCAATCTTGTACGTCCTTTAATGATGCACCAGCGTCTAGAAGAAGGCTAGCATGTGTATGTCTGGTTACATGGATACCTAGATGATGTCACCCAAAAGGTCACGACCGAAACCCAAATCGACGAAAATAGACAGGTCATTCTAGATCGAGAAAACAAACCTAGAAACTTCTATACCGATGAAATTATCGGGTACAAATATTCAATGACAATTCTTGAAGGACAATTCCGTAAAAAAGCAACGTAAGTCACCATCAAACACACTAGACCATTCAATTGACAATAACGAGATTATGAAGCGTGAGAGTGTCAAATGTCGGTTTAAGAATTTACGACCAAGCATGGCCTGATACCCGATGTATTACAAAGCAGAAAAAATTGTTTTGTTAGGGAATCAGAAATAAAAAAAGTATGGATAGGAAATACCAATTTTCCTACCCATTTCCATTAGACTTGTTTGAAAGTAATCAAACATCAATATCGATTCTGCAGAGTCCATATATTTTCTCATACTTTCTCAAGTCACTTCGAAATTCATCAATCAGACCTTCCGCACTTATCATTTTTAACCCTTTAAAAAATTGAATAAGTTCTTTTTCTTTGCCCGTACCATCAAATAAATAATCGAGTAATAGACTGTAAAAATTTACATAGATTTCCGTTTCTCTAGAAAAGACCATATTATTTCGTACATTACTGTATTTTTTTAGATATTTCACTGCGTGTAGATAATCTTTTCTTTCTAGCATTAGAAGAAAGGCATTATTGTAAAGAGCATACAGCGAGGTATGAAATATTTCATAATCTCTGTTTTTTTCAATTTTTTTTTCAATTTCATTCATACGCTGGTTTATGTAACTTGTTTCAAATAAAAATAGCAACGAGGTAAAGGATGTGATTTCAAATCTCCCAAACTCATTTACTCTATCCAAGTATTCTATAATCTGCTTGATATATATTTGATTACTATGGGTAAATTCTCTCTCGTTCCCTGATCTATTATACCAATTGAATGCCTTTGCAACTAAAAAGTTTCGAACATCTACAATATCACCTGTTTTATCAGCAATTATTTTTAGATTATGCAAGATATATTGGGGAGGTTTTTTCCCCTCATGAATACATCTAACTAGCTTTTTTAATTCTTTATTTTTGATTCTGATATTGTCAACTTGCAGATAAAATAGAAATTCATCTAAATTCACATTCATTTTTTCTAAGAGTTCTAAAAGAACAAGTAATGGTACCTGATTTTTGCCGTTTTCATATTTCACCACAGATTCTCTTGTTGTTATTTTATCTGCAAGTTGTTTTTGCGTGATTCCCCTGTCTATACGCATTTTGCGTAACAATTCATGAATTTCCATAGTATGTCTTCTCCAGTTAGTTTAATCATAAGTGAATATTTGTACCTAATAGCAGAGTGAAGCATTCTATCATATATAATCATAACCATAAAGAAATATATTTCAATAGCTATAAAAACTAGGAGGCGATTATTATGATTATTCTTCAATTATTCGATTGGTTGAATAATGGTTGGCAAATTGATGTTAGGTAAAAGGAGTCGCTTACAATTAATGTTTTTCTATTTATTCTACTAAAGAGAAAATATATTTCAATAACTCAGCAATTAGAATCAGAACTACTTTCACTATTATCAAAATAAAGCGATAACGTAAGAGAATTTTATTGGAAATATTGCTCTAATCAAGCTTAACGGAAAGTTTCACTCTATAATCTAGGGCTTCAAGGAAGAATATTATTAATGATATTATATTTGTGATAATATCACTGATAAAATATGGGGATAAACAGATTAAGATAATAATTTTGAATACATATAAAAAATATTATTGTTATTAATTCGAGTTGTATATCCAGTTTTATTTCAATTGATTCTCGAAGAATATGGCTATAAAATTCAAGTTGGTCTATAAAATTATTAGAGGGGTAGACTATTATGAAGAAGAAAAAGGTATTTATTGTTTTGCTAAGTAGCGTGATAATACTGATTGGCGGCTATTTTGGGTGGAAATTTTATCAAAATACGACTAGAACAATCATTCCCGTAGATGATTTAGATAAAGTCAGTATAAAAAAAGAAAATAATCAACTGATTCTTGTAGGGAAAGCAAAATTAGATCAATTCGAAAGAGTATCCAATTATGGGGCTGTTCAAATTAACGACACACTTTATATTTATGTTATGAAAACTAAGTCTTTGATTAAGGAAGATGGGATTAAAGAAAATATTACTAAAATTTCCGTTAGTGATAGCCCCGTTTCTCCTGAAAAAATTTACTTGGTTAGTGGGAAGCATATTGAAGTAAAAGAAAAAGATAAACCAAAAATGAATTATATGGATGTAACAAGATATTCTAAAAAAAGAGAATTAATTGAGTAAGTTTGTGTAACATTATTATGCCTAATATACTATAACTTTTTTGATTACTGGTATCTTTTGAAATTAAGTGTAGAAGTAGCATATTTTTGTTTAGATAGAGAAATTAAAAGAATGTTAGTTTTTCGTATTCATTTATTTGTGGCATTCTTTAATTTTAATAAAATTAGCGTTTAGGAGGAGAATCAATGAAGAAAAGATTGTTTGGTGTTTTGGCGGTAACATTATTTTTTGTTGGCGGTGGCGGTGCTACGACTGTATATGCAGCGCAAGGTAATTGGACTTCTAGTTGGCAATGGGATGCAAATGGTGTTTCTGGGGTCGGAACTGCAAATGCTCAAAACGAGACGGGACATTATAATCTGAGAGTTGTACGAGCTGGTGGGGCTTGGATTGGTGACAAGAGTGTAACCTTATCTCCTAACCAATCTGCTTCTGCTGATTTTTGGGGACAACCTCTTCTTGATCGTCAAGGTCAGGTTTTAATCGCCCCAAGATATTATCATGCTCCTTGGTTTAATGCTTAATTTTTTGTCACATGTAAGGATTTTTGAAAAGAGCCATTCCTATGGCTCTTTTTTAGGAGGTTTTTTATGATAACCATCAGAAATTTAACTAAAAAATACAAAAGCAAAAGTAAGAATAAACTGATTTTTGATCATATGTCGCTCGATATCGATGATCCAAGTAAGATATATAGCTTAGTGGGCGAGAGCGGTAGCGGAAAAACAACTTTGTTTAATATTTTATTCGGTTTGGATAAGGATTATTCTGGCAGCTATCGGCTTTTTGGAAAAGAAGCGTCTAACCTGAACAATGCTGAATGGACGATACTTCGGGAAAAATACATACGGCTGGTCTTCCAAGATTACAAATTGCTCGATAACTTCACAGTATATGAAAATCTAAAGTTAACTGGAAATTATCCAGATGAAAAAATCGACACAATATTAAATGATCTAGATATCTTAGTGGTTAAGCAAAATACTGTCTCAGAGTTAAGTGGGGGACAAAAACAACGAGTGGCTATAGCTCGAGCAATTATAGCAGAACCTAAAATCGTATTATTGGACGAGCCGACTGGAAATTTGGATGGGATGACCTCTGAAAAAATTATGGACTATCTTGATAAATTGAGGAATAAAGGAATCTTGATTTTTATTATTACGCATGACGTAGCGCTATCAAAGCTAGCTGATGTTGTATTTGAACTACAGGATAAGAAAATCACGAAAATAGCAGAGACAAGTTCAAGTGTCAATATTCCCCGGCCTATCGAAATAAACAGATTTAGTGAAAAAAAACCGATAGGGAACTATGTCTTGAACAGCTTAACAAAAACCAAAAAAAAGATTATTTATCTAGCGATTCCAACGATTCTGATTCTGACTTTTTTTATCTTAGGATTTAGTGCGTATCGGGCAAATTCAACGCTCTCTTTCAAAAAATTATTTGATGGGATTGGAGAGCGAATCATACTCTTAGATACACAAAGAGTGAATCAAAAGGAAGTTAAAAGCCTTAATGAACGTGGAATACAAAGTTCATTTGACGGAAATCGAATAGCGTTTTCTGAAGAAGATGTAAAAAAAACAGAAAATATCAAAAATGTTAAGGAGGTTTATCTTTCAGCTGGAGACGTTATATCTAATTACGACAAAGACCATAATACGTTGAATAGTAGTTATCAAAGTACGAGCTTTTCGGATCAACTTAAAAAATACATGAACCTTGGAAATATGATCGATACTCTTTCCTTTAATTTTGTGAAGAGCCATGTACCTAAAGAATTGATAAGTGATTACAATAAAGATAATCTCGAATTACTTAGTGGAGAGTTTCCAACGGATAAAACCAATGAAATAATTGTCCCAGATGTTTATGTTCTTTTAGAAAAAAATAACGATGATTTTGACGGGATTATTGGAAAAAAGATTGTCTTAAGTATAAAGGATAAGGATAATCAAGAGAAGAAGAACGAATATATCGTGTCAGGTGTGTATAATACTAACTATAAGAATGCACTAAATATAACTTATCCAATCTATACTAGTTTTTTTCAAGAAGACTTGCTCTCCAGTTATCTAACTGAGGAGTCATACAATTTTTATAAAAATCAATTGACTGTGAACGAAGCGACCAAGAATTTCAACCGAAATATAATTCAAGATTATGAGTCATATAAAGAAGCTGTCGGAACAGGAAATCCAATGATGATTGTAAAGGTGAATAAGGGGCGTAACCTTTCTGAGGCATCCAAAAAATTAGAAGCGATGTATCCTTACTATCACTTGATATCTCAATATGATTTGAAGAATGGTGAGCTAGGTTCCATCTATTCCTATCTAGTTAGAATACTACTCATAGGTTCTGTGCTTATCGCCCTGATCACGGGGATTCTTATTGCCTTTTTGAATAAGGGGTATATCAACAATCGAAGCAAAGAATTAGCTATTTTGTATAGCTTGGGTTTTAAAAAAACAGAGATATTTTCAATTATCGCCTTGGAAAACACAATATTATTCTCCATATATTCCGTTATCGCCTGTATACTTGTATACATCTCGAACAGAATATATTTTAGCAAAACTGCGATGTTTCAGTTATTCGCGACTATTTTTGAACCATTTAATATAATGGTGATTTTTCTTTTGATTTTGTTAATGTTGGCCGTATCAATCATATGGGGGTTGAACGGGGTGAAACAATCAAACCTTAGGAAATATTTGAATGAGTAGGAATAAATTCTAGATGTTATTCCGTTTCCTTTATTATGCTGTAAACAATGACGGTCATCACATTAATAAGTTTAGGTACAGAAATGTGGAACGAGGAGGTACCGGAACATCTGTACAGAGGAAGTGTATGTCTGATAAAAAAATAGCTGCTTTCCGTTACACAGACAGATGATAGAAGAATCAAGGTCTAGTGGTTTGAGGTCTATAGAAATTCCAATTATCGTGGACTCAAATGATGAGGGCCCCTTTCTGTAGTTTGTTTCAACTATAAATATCACCGAAATAGAGGGGAATGAAGTAAATATCAAAGGCCATGAACTTTCGTTAAATGGTTTATACAGTATTTTTTCTCCGTCAGAAATTCGTTACTAATCAATATGTGAATAATGATTCATTACCTTTCCTATGTGCCCCAATTTTGAATGCCATTCTTTTGATTTTTAGTTTGATTTAGTAATATTTGTAGTTTTTTCTACTTCGTAAATTGTTGGTATTCCATAGAATGATGTTTACTGCTCCGTAGACATCATTCATGGCAGAAGAAGAATAGTCCAAAGTTGTTCCTGTTCTAGGAACAACTTTTTATTTTGCAAAAAATCAAAGGAAATTTATTAGCAAACCAATCATTGAACATTTAAGTTCCCTTTAAGCTTCACTTCTTACACTATCTGTAACGAGGTGAGTGAGAAGATGAAAAAAATATGTGGCTTATTTTTAGTGGTGGGTGTCTTGTTCATTGCTACAAATCATTTGGGAATCTTTGAACAAAAGACAACAGCTGAACAAACAGGAAGCACCCAAACAACTGAGATAAAAGCAACCAGCACAACGACAAGTAGTCATGAAACACGACAGCAAATCAAAATTGGTAAAGAAGATAGTACGTTATATGCCGATAAAGAATTAACGATAAAACTTGCAACGATTAATGGTGGGGAACTAACGGAATATCTTTCCGAAACAGACGACAGCTATCAAATAAAAACGAATGCAGGGACAACGGGTTATTTAGCCAAGACAGATGGAACAATGCTTGTGCAGAAAACACAAAATCAACCAGCTAGTTTGTCTGACGCAGTGATTGTACTTGATCCTGGACACGGTGGAGATGATGTCGGCGCATTGAGCAATGACGAACAGACGGAAGAAAAGACACTCACGCTGAGTACAGCTAAAAAACTAAAAGCAGCTTTAGAGGCGGAGGGAGCAACTGTTTATTTGACCCATACGACAGATGAATTTATCCAACTTGGTGACATTTGTACCTTCAGCAAAGAAAAATCAGCTGATGTCTTTATAAGTTTGCACGCTGATTCAACAGAAATTGCGAACGAAGCAACAGGAATCACTACTTATTATTATTATGAGAAAAATGAGGAGCTTGCACAAACAATTGCTGATGGCTTTTCTGAGTTGCCTCTGAATTCTCGCGGAATCATGTATGGCAACTATCAAGTGTTGCGAGAAAATCTTCAACCAGCCATCTTGGTGGAGATGGGGTATATGAATAATGATTCTGACTTGGCTGAATTAGTAACGGATGATTACCAAGAAAAATTTGCAGAAAGTTTGACAAATTCATTACTTGCTTATTTTAGTGAATAACAATTATCAATAAATAAAAATCAAATATAAACTGATTCATCGCGCGTTTGATTTAGACTGTAAACAAAGACTTTAGTTATCTTCGTTTTAAAAAAGATATCTGAAGCCTTTGTTTATTTTTCATAAAAAAGCAACAGGAGTACACATTTACTATAGGATTAGATTTATTGTGAGAAAAATAAGTATCGTATGTATGATTTTTCAAGTTTTGATATGAGATCTATCGGATGCTGTTTTTTATATCTGTCAAAAGCTGCTTAATCGTTTCTTCAGTTTTTGTATATCCTTAGACAAAAATTGTGCCTTGGATAAATCTACAAGTGTTGTTATTCTTTTTATATGTTTTCTATTTTGAAGTAGCTTTGCTTTTGGTTTTTACAAAATTTGTCATTCACGTAAAAGGTGATACTTCATAATTGTTATACGCTATAATTTTTGTTCATCTTACTTATTAGGAACAATAGGTTTGATAGACAGATGATATCGGTTTTTTTAGAAAAGTTTAGAGAGAGTCCCCTTTCATGATACAATTATCTACTGCCACAATGACTTTAAATAAAAAATGAGGAGAAGAAAAACTATGACTAATCAAAGTTTGCTGAAGTTCGAGGATGCTTGGGAGGTTGTGAAGCAAGAACCAACGGTATGGGAATTTATAGAAATAAAAAATGATTCTTTCTACTACAAAATAAATCAGGAAGAATTGTTTCTAAGTAGTTTTAAAAGTAAAAATCTACCGTCATCTCCTTATACATTAACATTTTTGGGTGAAGTGCTAACAAAGTTGAGTCCTTTAGCTAATATCATGTCACGACGTCCAGGAACAGAAGAAGTTACTTTTTATGTTTTACTTAATACACCACAGTCGGGTTTTTTTGGGAAAAAAGTAGACAAAAAAATGTTAGAGGTTGCCGCTCCACCACTTGTTTGGAGGAGACAACAAATCCAAGAAGGAATAAGGCAAAAAATCAAAGAGTACATAGAAAAGAATGAATCTTTTTTCTTTCTTGATATTGGTTCAGGGGCAGGTTTTGATAGCCTTGAGATTGAGCGCCTAATACATAGAATCAACGACTTAACAAATAATTGCTTTAATAAACCTTATGAAAGTCTAAATATTGACATTGATTCAAAATGGTTGAAGAATAATCAACTATTAGCAGAAAAATTATTTGGTTTGAATCATTTTATAACAAGAGAAAATATTTCTATTTTTGATTTTTTGGAAAAATATCCAAGGGCCACGCTCGGGCAATATGATCATTTAATTATTTCTTGTAATGGATTTGCTGAATTTTTATCTGACGTAGAACTTCGAAATCTATATGAAAATATATTTCTGTTTACACAAACATTTGATGGGAATGTCGATATTATCTTACCTTTTGCGAATAAAAATAAAAAACAAGAATCTCTTGGACATAAGATTGGCTTTAAATTCAAAGCAAAAGAAAAGCAGGAGATAATCAATATGATCAAAGAAATTTTTATAAATTACAAAGTGACGTATTGCGAGAAATATAGCCACATTGTAATGAATGTGCAAAAAGATAGTGATTAATTGAATACGTCAACAGCATAAAATCCAAATCATAACTTAACAGATATGATCTGGATTTTATGCTTTTCTCAATTGTTGTAGCCAATTTTTTACACTCGATCTCAAGGTGGAAAATATCAGTGAGAAACAAAGGATGAACTTTCACAAATGTTAAATACTAGTTTTCTGAACATTGTTATCTAGCAAGATATGTAGCATTAAGCTCAAATAGCTTATACTTAAAGTAAGCATCAGAAACTCGCTTTAAGAAGAGGTGAAAAATTCAGTAGCTATAATAATTGCAAAAGGAAATATTTTTTGTGAAGGAGTGTTTGGATGAACTTATTACTTAAAGATGTTGACGAGTCTAATTGGCGGGACGTTATTGCGTTGTCTGTTTCAGATAATCAAGTAAATTTTATTGAAACGAATGCCACATCTTTGCTGGAAGCAGCCTATGATGTATCACTGGGGTGGCGACCATTAGCCATGTATGACGGTAAGAAACTTGTTGGTTTTTCGATGATTGGTGCTAAAAAGGAACAGGCTATGTGGTTAGACCGATTGATGATTGAAGCGAACTCGCAGGGAAAAGCATATGGCAGTTTATTTTTGCCTTTACTCATTCATTTGATGAAAGAACAATATGCCGTTGAACGAATTTATTTAAGTGTGCATGACGAAAATGAAAAAATCATACCTTATTATCAACGTTTTGGATTTGTTGATAGTCAAAGGTATGATCCAGAAAATGGTGAACGAATCATGTATTTAGATGTGTAGGTTAAGATCTTCGATTTTTATTTATTTTTTTGTTAGCTTTTTGATAACGAGTACCAATGTTAGAATCACTAACACAATTATCAGAAAGGCAAACAGCATTTCTGATAACACGCCTATCTTGACGATTAAATCACCCATGATTACTTTCCTCCTTTTGATAAGAAACGAATTGATAAATGAGTCTTCGTTTCTGTTCATATTCGAAATGCTAATATTATGTAAAAATCAAAAATTCTTGTTAAGTCAGTAGAAGACTACAAGGAAATTGATTTGTTTTTATCTTATCTTATCTTATCTTATCTATATTTTAGAAATTCAATCTATTTCGTTCTTTTTATTCTAAAGTTTCAATGTTGTCCCCGCAAAAGGCTGCTTAGTTAAAAGTAGTCATTGCGGGGATCTTTGTTTGTTCAGTATTTTTTCAACATTTTAAAAGGATAATCAAATGAGTTTTTGTGCTTTTTGCGTATTAGCAAAATGCAGCTTCGCATAATTGGCGAGTAGTGGTAGACCACCCTTTTTTAAGATGGTTGCTGCAACTGTATCTGATTTTGTGCCTGCACCAGATGGTAAAGTTATTCCAAGTTCAGCAGAAGCTTTATCAAGTTCTTCTAAAAAACTTGCACGGCTGATGATAGAAGCTGCAGCAACTGCTAGATGATATTGTTCACCCTTTGTCACAAAATAAAGTTTTTCTTGAATTTTATTTTTTTCTAGTCGTGCATACTTTTTGAAATTTGCTTCAGGGGTAAATTGATCAATTAAAATTGCTTCAGGCTTTGTTGGCGAAATTTTTTGTAAAAGTAAATGAATTGCTTGATTATGCAAAGCAACCTTCATCCTAACAGCATTATATTCAGGTTGTATTTCATTGTATTTTTTTGGTGTAAGTACTAACAATTGATAAGGAATCGTTTCCTTTAAAACTTTTGCTAATTGAATGATTTGAGTATCTTTCAGTTCTTTTGAATCTCTAACTCCTAAATTTTTCAAGGTTTTTAAGTGCTCTCGATCAACGTAAGCAGCGCAGACAGTAACAGGACCAAAGTAGCTTCCATTACCCACCTCATCACTACCTAGAACAGAAAGCTGACTAATATTATTAGGCAGTGAAGCAGAATTTTTTGCATTCACTTTTTTTGTAGGTGAGGATGCATTCGTGATTCCCCAGCGACTTGCTTCTTGTTCGGCATTGGCGCCTTGAAACATTACTTTTCCAGATGTATAGGCAGTGATTGTAGTACCATTTTTTTTAGCAGAAAAAGTTGTATAGGGCATTTTTTTTTGAAGCAAGTTTATTTGGTAAGCAGCTTTCATTTCATTCATTTTTGCTTCAGAAACTTTGATTATTACATTACTCATTTTAGGCCTCCATTATTTGCTGTGATCATGATAGTATGATTCGTTTGACAGAATCAAGGTGTCACTGATGGGACATAGCATTTTTTCAAAGTTTATCATATAATAGTAAAGTATGTTTAAGAAAAATGTGCGAAGTACACACGTATAAAAACTTCGTGGTACACTATATAGGAATTTTATTATGGGAAGGAAATGGTTCGTATGGCGCATGAAAAAACACGCTATAAAGCAGTGATTGCTAATCAGACGTATACGATTATTGGTCGCGAAACGAAGCATCATATGGATATCGTTACAAAATTAGTGAATGACCAATTGATGGAGCTAAAACAATTATCGCCACAAATGGATAATGAACAAGCCGCAATTTTAATGGCGGTCAACGCGCTTTCGGATCAGTTGAAAAAACAAGAGCAACTCTTGGAATTAAATGAAGAAGTCGCGCAATTAAAGAAAAAAATGATTAAGTTTACTGAACTAGAAAATCGTGTGAAACGGATGGAAGCCATCGAGAACGAAGCACGTGAAGTTTTGAAAGAAAATGGTCAACCTGATCGTGAAATCAAAAATCATGTTGAAGCACAACAGATTTTGAATGAGAAGCGTAAAGGCCAAATCAAGCAGAAATCTGCTACTTAATCAAACAAAGTTTTTTGACTAAAGCTAGAAGAGAAAGGAACATGGCATGCTAAGTCTATTGATTATTATTTTTTTACTGATTGCCTTTTTTTCTGGTGCGAAAAGAGGATTTGCTTTACAAGTTGTCTATACTGTTGGCTATTTGGTATCTTTTCTTGTCGCACAACATTTTTATAAGCAGTTAGCGAATCATTTGGAACTATACATTCCTTATCCGGCCGTAACGCCAACATCGGATTTGGTCTTTTTCGATCAAACGATTTCTTTTAGTTTAGATCAAGCATTTTATGCAGGTATCGCATTTCTTCTTATTTTAATGGCTGGTTGGTTGATTACTCGATTTGTTGGTATCTTTGTACACAGCTTAACGTACTTGCCTGTGCTGAAACAAGTTGATTGGCTAGCTGGTGGTCTTTTGTCAGTTGTCGTAACTTTCGTCATGATTTTCTTGCTGTTGAGTTTACTTTCATTTGTCCCTTCAGATTTTATCCAAAACCAATTTAGAAGTAGCGGACTTGCTCGATATATTGTTGAAAACACACCAATATTAACGAATAAAATTTATGATTTGTGGATTACGAGGGTGATTGGATAAGGTTGTGGCGCAAAGCGTTAACTCCGACAAGATAGCGAGTAGTCACTTCAAATAGTTCTTCATATTTTGAAGTGACTGCAAGCTATATCGAGGAGTTGCTTTGGGAACACCGTGGATAAGGTTGTGGCGCAAAGCGCTTAGCTTCAAGCAATAAGAATGCTTTTCTAAAAATAGTTTTCCATATTTTAAGAAAAGGGGATTTATTGCCGAAGGAGCTGCTTTGAGAACACCGTGTATGAGGTTGTAAAAGAAGTGCCCAGCTCCAATAAATAAGAATAAATTACCAGAAATTGCTTCTCAAATTTTTGAGTAATTTGGGCTTATTTTGCAGGAGTTACTTCTTGAACACCGTAAATAAGGTTGTAGCGCAAGGCGTTCAGCTTACATCAATAAAAATTTCCCTAAAACAGCATGCATAGTTTTGAACAATTCTGAGTTATTTCGAGAAAAAGATTGTGGTACAAGAACCATTCTTAAAGTGATAAGAAAATTACGAGTTTTTAATGTAGGTAGTAGTATGTGAGTTGAAAAATGTAAAAAGTCTGGGGTTTTTGTTTGATCCCAGACTCCTTTTTATAGTTAAAGTGAAGTAGGTGAAAAAATGAATAAACGAATTTTAGAAACATTAGAATTTGAAAAAGTAAAACAGATGATCCAACAATTTGTCGTGACGGCCCAAGGAAAAGAAGAACTTGCTCGACTAGTTCCAGACAATCAATTGCAAAAGATTACCAATGCTCTTCAGGAAACAGAAGACGGGTTAAAAGTGCAACGATTACGCGGAGGGATTCCAATCCCTAAACTAGAAAATATTCGTCCGCATATGAAACGGATTGAAATTGGCGCTGACTTAAATGGCGTGGAACTGGCGCAAGTTTCTCGAGTGTTATCTACAACAAGTGAATTAGCTCGTTTTATCGACGATTTAAAAGACAGTGAGATAGAGTTTAATCGTTTATACATGTGGGCGGAGCAATTAGTTACGATCCCTGTTTTGAGTCGTCGACTAAAAGAGGCAATTGATGAAGATGGGCGAGTAACAGATGATGCTTCGCCAGAATTAAAAATTATTCGTCAAAATATTCGTCGCAGTGAACAAACGGTTCGTGAACAATTGGATAGCATCGTACGTGGGAAAAATGCGAAATATCTAAGCGATGCAATTATTACTATGCGTAATGATCGTTATGTTATTCCTGTTAAGCAAGAGTACCGCGGTGTTTTTGGCGGTGTTGTACATGATCAAAGTGCTTCGGGGCAAACGTTATTTGTTGAACCAAAACAAATTGTGGATTTGAATAATCGTTTACGTCAATATCAGATTGCAGAACGAAATGAAGTGCAACGAATCTTAAGTGAATTATCTGCAGAATTAGTCCCACATCGACAAGAAATCATTCATAATGCGTATGTTATCGGACAGATGGACTTGATGAATGCAAAGGCTCGATTTGGGAAAGAAATCAAAGCAATCGTGCCAACGATCAGCGAAGAAAACTATGTTGTCTTGAAGCAAGCACGTCATCCTTTAATCGATCAAGAAAAAGTGGTGCCAAATGACATTTCCATTGGTGAAGGGTATCAGGCAATTGTTATCACTGGACCAAATACTGGTGGGAAAACAATCACGTTGAAAACACTTGGATTACTTCAATTAATGGGACAGGCAGGTCTTCCAATTCCAGTTGATGAGGAAAGCCAAATCGGTATTTTTGAAGAAGTTTTTGCGGATATTGGAGACGAACAGTCAATTGAACAAAGTCTTTCTACTTTTTCTTCTCATATGACAAACACGGTAGAAATCTTGTCAAAAGTAAATGAAAAAAGTTTAGTGCTTTTTGATGAGTTAGGTGCTGGAACAGATCCACAAGAAGGTGCGGCCCTTGCGATTGCCATCTTGGATGACTTGGGTAAAAAATCGGCTTACGTTATGGCAACGACTCATTATCCTGAATTAAAAATTTATGGGTATAATCGAGCGAACACCATTAATGCTAGTATGGAATTCAACGTTGATACCTTGAGTCCAACCTATCATTTATTGATTGGTGTTCCAGGACGAAGTAACGCTTTTGAAATTTCCAGCCGGTTGGGGTTAGCACAAGAAGTAATTGATGAAGCAAAACAACTAATCGACGACGAAAGCCAAGATTTAAACGAAATGATTTCTGATTTAGAAACGCGTCGAAAAATGGCTGAAACAGAATATTTAGAGATGCGTCATTATGTTGAAGAAGCGGAAGCACTTCAAGCAAACTTGAAAGAAGCATATAGCTATTTCTTTGAAGAACGCGAAAAGGAATTAGAAAAAGCAAAGAAAAAAGCGAACGAAGTGGTTTCAGAAGCAGAGGAAAAGGCAGAAAAAATTATTGCTGACATTCGCAAAATGCAGCAACAAATCGGTCAAACGAACGTGAAAGAGCACCAGCTGATTGATGCCAAATCACAATTAGCTGACTTACATCAAGAAGAGACTCTTAGAAAAAATAAAGTGTTACAAAAAGCAAAACAACAAAAAATCTTAAAAGTAGGAGATGAAGTTTTAGTCACTACTTATGGTCAAAGAGGAACTTTGTTGAAGAAAAATGGGAATCAATGGCAAGTTCAAATTGGTATTTTGAAAATGAATGTGTCAGAAGATGACTTAACACCAGTAGCACCTGAAAAAGAACCAAAACAACGAGTGGTTCATGCTGTTCGTTCTGAATCAAGTAGCCATGTGGCGAATCAATTAGATTTGCGTGGGAAACGTTATGAAGAGGCACTAAATGAAGTAGATCAATACTTAGATTCGGCGATTTTAGCCGGCTACCCACAAGTGACGATTGTTCATGGAAAAGGAACTGGCGCGTTACGTCAGGGAATCACTGAGTATTTGAAAAATCATCGTAGTGTGAAAAGTTTTGAATTTGCACCTGCAAATCAAGGTGGAAATGGTGCAACGATTGTGAAATTTAAGTAAGACTTACTAATGGTAAGCAAATTGTTCGATGGATTGAGTTGAAGGTGTTATACTAGCCAGAGATTAATAAAAACGGAGGTCTTTTTTATGTCACGTGAAATTACAGATCAAACATTTAGCCAAGAAACAGATAAAGGATTAGTTTTAATCGATTTTTGGGCAACATGGTGTGGCCCTTGTCGAATGCAAGCACCAATTTTGGAACAATTACAAGAAGAATATGATGAAGACGAATTTCGTATTGTAAAAATGGATGTAGATGAAAATCCTGAAACACCACAACAATTCGGAATCATGAGCATTCCAACTTTACTTTTGAAAAAAGATGGTCAAGTAGTCGAAAAAGCTGTTGGTGTTCATTCAAAAGAACAATTGCGTCAAATGGTTGACCAATACCTATAAGAAATAAAAATCAAAGAGCGCAATTGCGAGAGGTCGGCAACTAGTCGGCCTCTTCTTTTTGACGTTAATTAATAGAAGGGGAACCTTTGTTCTTGACAACCATGTTATAATAAATAAAAGAATAACGAAGAGGGGAGCGCCCGATGAACGAAAGAATTAAGAACAAATTAGCTTTGCTTCCTGATCAACCGGGCTGTTACTTAATGAAAGATAAGAACGGGACGATCATTTATGTTGGTAAAGCAAAAATTTTGAAAAATCGAGTTCGTTCATATTTTACTGGTAGTCATAATACAAAAACAGAACGATTAGTCAGTGAAATTGAAGACTTTGAATATATCGTTACAGAATCAAATATTGAAGCATTACTTTTAGAAATTAATTTGATCAAGAAAAATGATCCTAAATATAATATTATGCTAAAGGATGACAAAACGTATCCTTTTATCAAAATCACAAATGAAAAATATCCACGTTTGGTCATTACCCGAAAAGTTCTCAAAGATAAAGCAACGTATTTTGGTCCCTATCCAGATGTTGGTGCGGCTAATGAAACAAAAAAAATTTTAGATCGATTGTTTCCACTACGTAAATGTAAACCAAGTCAGACAAAAGAACCTTGCTTGTATTATCATCTAGGACAATGTTTATGTCCTTATTTCTTCCATGTTGATCCAGCTGTTTACACAGAAATTGTGGACGAAGTTAAACAATTTTTAGGTGGCGACTATGTAGCGATTGAGACAGAGATTCAACAAAAAATGGAAGTAGCAGCTGAAAATATGGAATTTGAAAAAGCTGCGGAGTATCGTGATCAAATTCGGGCAATTGATACCGTGATGACCCGCCAAAAAATGACAAATACTGACTTGAAGAATCGTGATGTTTTTGGTTATGCTGTTGATAAAGGCTGGATGTGTGTACAAGTGTTTTTTGTTCGTCAAGGAAAGTTGATTGAACGTGATGTTTCCATGTTCCCTTTTTATAATGAACCTGAAGAAGATTTCTTAACTTATATCGGGCAATTTTATCAAGAAAATGAACACTTCATTCCACAAGAAGTGCTCATTCCAGATACGATTGATAAGCCAAGTGTGGAAGCCCTACTTTCAACTAAAGTTTTGCAACCGCAAAGAGGAGAAAAGAAAAAATTGGTTGAATTAGCCAATAAGAATGCTCGAGTGGCATTAAATGAGCGTTTTGATCTCATTGTTCGAAAACAAGAACGAACAATTGGTGCCGTAGAAAAATTAGGAAATGCAATGAACATTCCAACACCGATTCGTATCGAAGCGTTTGATAACTCAAATATTATGGGAACATCACCCGTTTCGGCAATGGTTGTATTTATTGATGGAAAACCAGCCAAAAAGGAGTATCGAAAATATAAAATCAAAACAGTTCAAGGTCCAGATGATTATGCGTCGATGAAAGAAGTGATTTATCGCCGTTATTCTCGCGTGTTAAAAGAAGGCTTACCACTCCCCGATTTAATTTTGATTGATGGTGGTAAAGGGCAAGTTGATGTTGCCAGAGAAGTGCTAGCAAATCAGTTGGGTGTCGATATCCCGATTGCTGGGTTAGCAAAAAATGATAAACATAAAACAAGTGAGCTTTTATTTGGTCCTGAACTTTCGGTGATTCCTTTAGAACGTAATTCTCAAGAATTCTTTTTACTTCAACGGATTCAAGACGAAGTGCATCGGTTTGCGATTACGTTTCATCGTCAATTACGTAGCAAGAACAGCTTTGCTTCTCGTTTGGATGGAATTGATGGGCTTGGACCTAAGCGAAAGAAGGCCTTGCTTAAGGAGTTCAAGTCTTTAAAAAATATCACTGCAGCATCAATTGAAGACTTGCAAGCAATTGGTCTACCAAAGAATGTTGCACAAAATGTACACGATAAGCTAAGTCAAAACTAAGTTAGGGACACTTTACAAACCTTGTAAAGTGTCCTATTATTTTTTATATAAAGAAAAAATGGATTGAAACAAGTTTTTTTTGACCAATATCTTTAAGTCAAGAAAGCTTGTCTCTTTTTGTATCTGTTTCAACTATTTTTATGAATGAAATGAAGAGCAACAGTTTAGGGAAGAAAAGGAGTGAAGTGATGTTAGAGGTTACAGATTTAGTTAAGACATTTGGCGACTATACTGCAGTTGACCATGTATCTTTTCGAATACCAGATGGAAAAATCATGGGGTTGATTGGACAAAATGGTGCAGGAAAAACAACTACGTTTCGTTTGATTTTGGATTTCTTGACTCAAGATCAAGGAGAAATTTTGTGGAATGGTAAACTATTAGGGGAAAAAGAATATGATATTATTGGGTATTTGCCTGAAGAACGTGGGCTTTACCCAAAAGTTACGATTCAAGATCAATTGATTTATTTTGCAGAGTTACGTGGGAAAACACGAAAAGAGATTGAGCCCAAGATTGATTTTTGGATGGAAAAGTTTCAAGTTAAAGGAAAGAAAACAGATAAGGTAAAGTCTTTGTCTAAAGGGAACCAGCAAAAGGTTCAATTGATTGCTACATTGATTCATGAACCAAAACTGATTATTTTAGATGAACCATTTAGCGGACTGGATCCAGTGAATGCAGAACTACTGAAAGATGGTATTCTTGAGCTGAAAGCAAAAGGATCATGTGTTATCTTTTCCAGTCATAATATGGATAACGTGGAGAAAATCTGCGATCATTTGATTATGTTGCGAAATGGGAAAATGGTACTTGATGGTAAGGTTCATGAAATTCGTGAGTCTTTTGGTCGAACAAAAATATTTTTAGAATCAGATTTAACACAAGCTGAAGTTGCTGAAGTTGAAGGTGTTGAAAAAGTCGTTTCGCGTGAAGATGATTCACTTGAAATTACGTTATCAGACCCCGAGGCAGGTAAAGAAATCTTTACTCGTGCAACACAATTTGGCTATATCCCAATGTTTAATCAACAGCCGCCAACTCTTGAAGAAATTTTCAAACTGAAGGCAGGTGAGTTCGATGCGTAAATTTTGGATTATTACAAAAGATGTTTATTTAAAAAATGTAAAATCAATTTCCTTTCTAGTGATGATTCTGGTTCCATTTATTATGATGGGAATCATGTATGTGGCGGGGAACTTTGCACAGAATAATAGTGAAGTAAATAAAATCGGTATTTTATCAGAGAATCCTCAACTGAGTGAACAGATGAGCCAACTAAAATCAGATGAATTTAGTTTTGAAAAAGTAGATTCTGAAAAATCAGCACAAAAGCAACTTGAAGATGAAAAAATTGATGCCTATCTAGTCGTTACAATGGCTAATAATGAAGTCAAAGGAACTTTATACAGTGAAAATTCACTGGGACAAAGTACTCAATTGTTGATTCAACAACAATTGACAGGTATTCAATCAACTGTTCGTGCTAGTCAACTTGGGCTTTCTGCACAAGAAGTGGCAAGTTTAAGTGAGATGGCTGGGTTGGATAGACAAAAAGTTAGCTTTGATGACCAAGGGAAGATGACTATTGGGGAAGATAATTCCCTTGTGCAATATGTGGTAAGTTATGTGGTCACTATTACGCTATTTATTATCATTTTGACGTATGCACAAATCATTGCTCAAGAAATTGCGTCGGAAAAAGGGACAAGAATCATGGAAGTTATTTTGTCTAGTACGACAGCACAAAAACATTTTTATGGGAAATTAACCGGTGTTTTGTTGGTCGCTTTGACACAGATGGGCTTATATGGCGTTATCTTTGGAGTAGGATATCAACAATTTAAGAATATGGACATGGTCAAAGAAATTTTGGCAGGTATTTCTTTGACGAATATCTTCGGTCCATTCTTGTGGTTCTCATTAGCGTTCATGATTTTAGGGATTCTGATTTTCTCTGTGTTGGCAGCTTTATGTGGCTCATTGGTCAATAAAGCAGAAGATACCGCAAAAGCTATTCTACCTGTAACTTATCTTTCATTAGGTGGTTATCTTTTGGGATTGATTCTTGGCGCATCAGATCCTAATAATATTGTGATTCGGATTACTTCTTATATCCCGTTCCTTTCTTCTTATGTTATGCCAATTCGTTTGGCGAATGATACAGTGGGATTGGGTGGTGCATGGATTTCGTTGATTCTCTTACTCTTGATTACTTTCTTCTTAACAGTCGTTTCAGCAAACATGTACAAATCGAATGTTCTTGTTTATAGTGAAGGTGGCATTTGGAGTTCATTGAAACAATCAATTTCGATTATGAGAAATGAACGGAAAAAAGGGTAAACTGCGTTTGTGAGAAAAAGCGGTTCATCTCTTTCTAACTGAATTTAAGTCAAAGACTCAGACAGTTTTGTCTGAGTCTTTTTTTGGATAGACCAATTATTTGTTTTTATCTATTTTGATTGTTTTAAACTTGTTTAAAAAGTTTATTGGTAATAGAATATGAACTATACCGATTAAGGAGGGTCATTGATGGATCCGTATTTAGAATTATTGTCAGAAAAATTTCCAACGACCGAAGCAGTTTTAACTGAAATCATTAATTTAGAAGCGATTTTACAATTGCCTAAAGGAACGGAATTATTTTTAAGCGATATTCATGGTGAATTTCCGGCTTTCGATCATATTTTGCGAATTGGTTCAGGAAACTTGAAGGAAAAAGTTCGCGAATTATTTGAAAATCAATTATCGGAAGAGGAAAGAAATCAGTTAACTTTGTTTGTTGCTTACCCAGAATATGTGCAACGAACAGCTTGGTACGCTCAACAAGAAAAGGAACAACTAGTCGTACAGTTGATTGATCTCTTGGGATTTACCTCAGTTAAATATACTCGGTCTAAAGTTAGAAAAAGTTTACCTAAAGAATACAGCTATATTATCGAAGAACTTTTGTACTTAGATAATCGGTTACAAGGAAAGAAAGCTTACGCACAAAAAGTGATTGAACAACTTGTACGGTTAGGAGAAGTCGATCGTTTTTTAGAAAAACTTGCGTTAACGATTCAAACGTTAGTGATCGATCATTTACACATTGTTGGTGATATTTTTGATCGCGGAACACAAGCGGCGAAAGTGATGGATCGATTGATGACACAATCATCAATTGATATTCAGTGGGGAAATCATGATATTTTATGGTTAGGTGCATTTTATGGTTCAAAAGCTTGCTTGTTGACTTTACTGCGTATTGCAACACGCTATAATTATTTGTTTGAGTTAGAAAAAGAATACGCGATTAATTTACGACCATTATTTTCGTTTGCCCATCAAACGTATAAAAAAAATGCTGTGTTTACACCAAAAAATAGCGAAACTATGACCGATTCTGAACAAAGTGAATTGGAACAAGTTCATCAAGCATTAGCGATTATGCAATTTAAAGTTGAAGAGCAGTTGCTCATGCGAAGACCAGAATTTGAAATGGACGAGCGCCAACTTCTACACAAAATTGATTATGAAAAAGAAATAATTACTTTAGAAGGAGCAAGCTATTCGATTAAAGGTGCCTGCTTTCAAACAATTTCCCCTGAAACACCTGAACAATTGACAAAAGAAGAGGAGCAAATAATTGATAGTTTGATGTATTCCTTTCAGCACTCGCTACGAATGAAGAATCACATGGAATTTTTATTGGAAAAAGGAGCGATGTATCTCGTTTACAATGACCATTTGTTATTCCATGGGTGTATTCCAGTGGATGAAAAGGGAAACTTTTTAGCGTTAGAGCAAGAGCAAGTTGTTGGAGGAGTTGAGCTGTTAACATTTTTTGAAGAAAAAATTCGTGAAAGTGCAAAAACACCAGATTCTGGTGAAGATTTAGCAACGGATTATATTTGGTATGCTTGGAGTGGGCGGGTTTCACCTTTATTTGGAAAAAGTAAAATGGCAACCTTTGAACGCTATTTTTTAGAAGAAACACAGACCCATGTGGAAAAAAGTAACGCCTACTATCGTTTGAGAAATGAGTTATGGTTTAGCCAAAAGGTCTTGTCCTCATTTGGTATAAAATCGACTGGCTCAGTGATTATCAATGGTCATACTCCTGTGAAAGTTTGTAAAGGTGAGTCACCAGTCAAAGCGGAGGGAACTGTTTTTGTGATTGATGGAGGACTGTCTAAAGCGTATCAGAAAACAACGGGGATTGCTGGCTATTCACTACTTTTGAATTCTTATGGTTTCCAGTTAGTCACTCATTATCCCTTTGTGTCAATCGAACAGCAATTAGCGCAGACAGATGAGGGAACCTATGTTAAAAAGGTGATTGATCAACAGTTGCCGCGTCGTTTAAATCGAACTACGACTAAAGGGAGAGTCCTTCAACGAGAGATTAATCATCTACATCAATTACTAGAGATTTATCCAACCAGATAATTGAATTAATTAGAAAAAGGTGTTCCCAAAGCAGCTCCTTCGGCAATAAGTCCTCTTTTCTTAAAATATGGAAAACTATTTTTAGAAAAGCATTCTTATTGCTTGAAGCTAAACGCATTGCGCCACAACCTTATTCACGGTGTTCCCCAAACAACCCCTCGAAATAATTCGTAACTGCCTAAAAATATAGCATGCTATTTTTGTCAGTTGCTCATTATTTTTTCGGAGCTAAACGCTTTGCGCCACAACCTCTTTTTTATAGTTCATTGACAAAGTAATCGAAGAGACTTTGATCCAGTGGATTGACTTGGTGTGTCAACTCAGGGTGCCATTGAACACCAAAAATTTTTTCTTCGGGATTTTTACTTTCGACTGCCTCAATGATTCCGTCATTTGCAATGGCGATTGCTTTCAATGAAGGAGCTAAATCTTTGATCGCTTGATGATGGTAGGAATTGACAAAATAAGATTCTGGTAACAAAGAACCAAGTAGACTATTAGCAGAAACCTTTACTTCATGAGTAGCAAAAGTTGGCACAGTTGGTTGTTGTTCGTGTTTAACTGCCCAATTGGGATAGAGGGAAAGATCCTGATACAAGGTTCCACCTAGTACGACATTCACTAATTGTGTACCACGGCAAACAGAAAAAATGGGTTTCTTTTGTTTGATTGCTTCTTTGATCAATGCTTGTTCAAAAAGATCTCGGTTCAAGTTAGTTTCTTGTAGCTTTGGATGTGGATCTTGCTGATATAATTGAGGGCTGATATCTTGTCCCCCAGCTAATAATAATTTATCGATACGGCTGATAAAGGCAGCTGCGTAGCTTGGTTCAAGTATGGGAAAGACGAGTGGTAACCCACCTGCTTGTTTCACTGCTTGAACAAATCCTTGTGGGGTATAAGTAACTTCATTTCCTTGAAAAGTATCTGTTGCTTTATTTAAATGATTACCGGCAATTCCAATAATAGGTTGCATAGTTGTTCCTCCAGACTGTAACTAAACTGATTGTAACAACTTTTGAAAAAAAGTGGAAATACTTTGAATTTTTTGTGGTACTGAAACCCTGATGTCATTAGGGTTGGCTAGACTTTTTTTGTAAGTCGCCATTAAAAAGCGTCCGAAAATGGTTGAACATTTACCTCATTTTGCTATAATGAAAGACAAATTCAAATAAAAAAGGTTGGGCGCAAGCTTTCAAGGATCAAGTTCTTCAAGGGGTGAGAAGAACAGTTGTTGAAAGTAGCTCGATTACCAGACAGATATCGTTAGAGGTAGCTGCTTTCAATGAACTTGAAAGGCAGTTACCTCTTTTTTTTTATCGAAAGGATGTGAACGATTTGTTAGAAATTTTGGAACAGATTCGTAAAGCGGAAGAAAAAAATGAACAACAGATGCAAGTTTTGCGTACTGAGATGCAACAGTTAACAAAGAAAAAAGAAGATGAGATTCACGTGATTGAGGAAAGAAAAAGACAAGAATTGACTCAACTTCTTTCAGAGAAAAAACAAATCAAAGAAGCAACACTTCAGACTAAACAAAAACAGTTAGATGAGGAAATCCAACAGGTTCAACAAACACTAGCTGAACAATATGACGAACATCAAGAACATGCAATAGATCTAATTATTGAAAGGGTGAAAGAATATGTCCGTCACTAAGATGGAAAAAGTCACACTCATTTCAGATCAGAAGAACCAAGAAGCTGTTTTACAAGCTATCCAAGGAATTCAACAAGTTGAATTCCGCAATTTATTTCAAGAAACGACTAATAATCATTGGGTCGATACCTACTTTCCACAGACCAAAACTTTTACTGAGAATACGAGTCAACATGAATTAGAACAACGGTTGCAATCAATTCGTGAAGCGGTTCAATTTATTGAGCATCATGGTCATTCTCAACAAAAGCTGGTTCATTTAAAACGAACGGAACTTTCTTTGCATGAATTAGAAGCTGCTTATTCAGAAGCTGATTTTTTGAAAAAATTACAAGAAATCTTGGAATTAAAAAAACAGTGGCAGAAGCTAAGTGAACGACGTAAAGAACTAACGGAAGAAGAGGAATATCTTTCAAATTGGCAATACTTGGATGTGATTCCTGCAACTTTTCATAGTCAAAAGACAGTTCTAGTTTTGGGAAGTATGGGAACAACTAGTTTGGAACCTTTTCAAACAGCTGTAGCACAATTACCTGTTTATTTGGAAGAAATTTATTCTACACCAAAATCTGTTTACTTGGCGTATATTACTTTGCAAGACACAGCGGAACAGGTAGCAGAACTTGCAGGTCGGCATGGCTTAACGGTGTGTAATTATCCCTATGATGAAGTGCCAAGCAAAGCTTTAACCAAAATCAAACAGCAATTGCTAGAAGTGCAAACTAACCAAAAGGAACTAGCTGCCAAGATTGGTTTGTATCGTGAAAAGATTCGTGAATTTGAATGGGTGGAAGAAGTGACCTTAGCGCTGATTGAACGTGAAAGAGTCAAGCAACAATTTGTGCGTTCAAAGCAACTGATTGTTTTACAAGGCTGGATTGGAATAGATACAAAGGAAGACTTGATGACAGCTTTAGCAGAAAAACTTCCAGCTTCGGCTGTTCATGTTCAATTTGAGTCACCAACAGTCGAAGAAATTCAAATGGAAGTACCAACAAAATTAACCAATCATCCACTAGTCGAGCCATTTGAATTACTAACAGAGATGTATAGTTTACCAAAATACGAAGAAGTTGATCCAACGCCATGGTTCATGCCGTTTTATCTTGTCTTTTTCGGTATGATGGTCGCAGATGTTGGGTATGGGTTATTGTTATTGATTGGTTCGATCTTATTACAAAAATGGGTCACTTTACCACGTGGACTTACAAGATTTGTTAAGTTTTTTGAGATTTTATCTATCCCAACGATTATCTGGGGCTTGATTTACAGTTCATTTTTCGGCATGGCGTTACCAAAAACAATCTTTGGTCTACCACTACCATTTCCTATTTTATCAACAACAGAAGATGTTAATACGATTTTGATTTTATCAGTTATTTTTGGTTTGATTCAAATCTTAGTTGGTCTATTTGTTTCAGCAAAAGAAAATTTGAAGAGAAAAGCGTACTTAAATGCGATTAGCGAAGGATTTGCATGGCAAGGTATCTTAATCGGAATTGTCTTAGCTGTAGTCGGAGCAGTTGTGTTAAAACAAAAACAATTTTTGTATCTTGGAGGCAGTATTGCGATTTTATCGGCGCTTTGTATTGTGATTATTCCAATCATTCAGTCTACTTCGAAAGCGAAAGGGGCTGCCAAGGGCGTATACAATCTATACGGATTAACGAGTTATATCGGTGACCTAGTTAGTTATACTCGTTTGATGGCACTTGGGATTTCTGGTGGAAGTATCGCCGCCGCGTTTAATATGTTGGTAGCATTTATGCCACCAGTAGCGCGATTTAGTGCAGGTTTGTTTTTGATTGTTCTCTTACATGCATTAAATCTATTCTTAACATTATTGAGTGCATATGTTCATGGTGCTCGGTTACAATATGTCGAATTTTTTGGCAAGTTTTATACAGGTGGTGGGCGAGCATTTCAACCACTTAAAACCGCAGAAAAATATGTCAACATCAATCATCGAAAACAAAAAAAGTGAATAATGGAGGAGTTTTAACAAATGATGGATTACTTAATTACAAATAACGGTGGAATTGTTTTTGCAGTATTAGCGATGGGCGTGGCTACGATTTTTTCAGGAATTGGTTCAGCTAAAGGTGTGGGAATGACTGGTGAAGCAGCAGCAGCACTGACAACTAGCCAACCAGAAAAATTTGGTCAGGCACTGATTTTACAATTGTTACCAGGAACGCAAGGACTCTACGGCTTCGTAATTGCTTTCTTGATTTTCATCAACTTGAGTGGCGACCTATCTGTTGTTCAAGGAATGAGCTATCTAGGTGCATCTTTACCAATTGCATTTACAGGATTATTTTCTGGTATTGCACAAGGTAAAGTGGCGGCAGCAGGTATTCAAATTTTAGCGAAAAAACCGGAACATGCAACGAAAGGAATTATTTTTGCTGCGATGGTTGAAACCTATGCGATTTTAGGCTTCGTGATTTCTTTCTTATTAGTTTTAAACGCGTAAACGTAAAGGAGGAGAATCAATGGATGCCATTGAACAAATCATTAAGCAAATAAATGAAGACGCAGCAAATGAACGTGCTGCTTTTGAGACAGCTGAACGTAAAAAGATTGAGCAAGTGTTCAAACAAAAATCAGAACAAGTAACGACTACTTTTCAGCAACAAGAGCGTAAGCAACTCGAGTCATTAGAGCGACACTATCGTCAATTAGAAAATCGTCAGCAAGTCGAAGCTCGACAAGATATGCTAAATCAAAAACAAGCTTTTTTAGATAAGTTATTTGATGAAGCAATTGAGAAAATGGAAGCGTGGAAACCACAAGATGTTCTCGCATTTGTACAGACAGCTTTAAGTCCATTGGCATTAAAAGGAGAAGTAATCTTTCGCGTAGGTGAAAAATCGGCAGATATTTTTACGGAAGAGCAAATAAAAGATTTCGCTCAAAAACTGCCCTTTACATTAGTTAAAGATCCAAAGGTAATCCCAAATGAAGCTGGTTTTGTCTTGGACAGTAAAGGAATTCAATACAATTTTTTGTTTAGTCGGTTAGTGACGGAGCTAAGAGGCTCGATGGGGTATGAACTAGCACAACAATTGTTTACTTAAGGAGGGGAACGATGAACTATCACGAATTAAATCCTTTGATTCGCGGGAGAGAGCTTGAATTATTGACGAATGAAGATTTTGAGCGTTTGATTCAAGCCCCTTCAATCGACGCATTTGGCGAACAATTGAAAACGACGATTTATCAACCTTATGTTTATGAGGGATTTGAATACGAATTGGAACAAAACTTAGCAAAGGAACAAAGTGAATTGTTTGCATGGCTAAAGGAACGAGTTCCTGAACCAGAGATTCTTTGGATTTATACGATGCGCTTTACTTTCCATAACTTGAAAGTTTTAACCAAGGCAGAGCTAACAGGCAAAAATCTGGATCAGTTATTTATTGATGACGGCTTCTATTCATTAGATATGATGAAAGAAGCGATTCGAACACAAGATTCTGTTGAACTACCGGAGACATTACTTGCCAGTATCCGTGAAGTGTTTGATTATTTTGAAGGGGCAACTATTTTACAGGGAATTGATGTGATTTATGATCGTCATTTTCTAAAAGAACAGCGCCGACTTGGCGAGAAACTCGGGTACAAGGAACTGTTAACGGAAATCATTGCATTGATTGATCTCACAAATATTATAACGATGGCACGTGGACTGAGTCAAAATCGAACGAAAGGATTTATGACAACTGTTCTTTCAAGTGCGGGTGGCATAGAAAAGGAAATCTTTTTGTCTTTTGTTGGTCAAGAATTAGAAGCATATACTCGCTTTTTATTAACAACTGATTATGCAGAAATTATTCGCCCTGCACTAAAAGAAACAGAAATTGATCTAATTACTTTGGAACGTTTGAAGGATGATTACCTTTCCTCCCTTTATCAAGAGGCGCAAACACAGGCTTTTGGTCCATTACCATTACTTGCTTTTTTAAATGCAAAAGAAGTAGAAGGAAAAAATTTGCGTTTGTTAGCAGTTGGTAAACGTAGCCAATTTAGTACAGAACAAATCAGAGAGCGGGTGAGGACAGTCTATGGGACATAAAATTGGTGTAATTGGTGACAAGGCATCTGTCTTACCTTTTCAGTTAGTTGGTTTTGATGTTCACTTTGAAACAAATCCACAGAATGTACGACGACTCGTGGAGCAAATGGCAAAAGATGGCTATGGTGTAATCTATGTCACAGAACAATGTGCGACTTCCATCCCAGAAGTAATTGCTCGCTACCAAGAACAACTGATACCAGCAATCGTATTGATTCCTAATTATCAAGGAACAGAGAAGATTGGATTAACTGAAATTCAAAACAATGTTGAAAAAGCCGTAGGTCAAAATATTTTATAGTAGGGAAAAGGAGCGAATGATTTGCAAATTGGAAGAATTATCAAAGTGTCTGGACCACTTGTTATGGCTGAAAATATGAGTGATGCTAGCATTCAAGATATGTGTTTAGTAGGAGAACTTGGGGTTATTGGCGAAATCATTGAAATGCGTGGTGATGTCGCTTCAATCCAAGTTTATGAAGAAACATCAGGAATTGGACCAGGTGAACCAGTACGTTCAACGGGCGAAGCACTGTCTGTTGAACTGGGACCAGGAATTATTTCTCAAATGTTTGATGGTATCCAGCGCCCGTTGGATACCTTCATGGAAATCACCCAAAGTAATTTTTTAGGTCGGGGTGTACAACTACCAGCTTTAGATCATGAGAAAAAATGGTGGTTTGAAGCAACAGCTGAGGTAGGAGAGTTTGTCGTTGCGGGGGATGTAATTGGAACTGTGGCTGAAACGAAAGTAATCCAACATAAAATCATGGTTCCAAATGGAATCAGTGGGAAAATCAGCCAATTAGCGTCAGGAAATTTCACGATTGATGAAGCTGTATGTGTTCTTGAAACTGAACAAGGAAGTCAAGAATTAACGATGATGCAAAAATGGCCAGTGAGACGAAGTCGACCAATTAAGGAAAAACGCAACCCAGAAGCGCCTATGATTACTGGACAACGAGTGATTGATACTTTCTTCCCAGTGACAAAGGGAGGAGCAGCAGCTGTTCCCGGACCATTTGGAGCTGGAAAAACAGTTGTGCAGCATCAAATTGCTAAATGGGCAGATGTTGATATGGTTGTTTATGTTGGTTGTGGCGAGCGTGGAAACGAGATGACGGATGTCTTAAATGAATTTCCTGAATTGATTGATCCAAATACTGGTGAATCCATCATGGAACGTACAGTTTTAATTGCAAACACATCAAATATGCCAGTTGCGGCACGAGAAGCGTCGATTTATACAGGCATTACAATTGCTGAGTATTTCCGTGATATGGGGTATGATGTGGCAATCATGGCAGATTCTACTTCTCGTTGGGCGGAAGCTTTACGAGAAATGAGTGGTAGATTGGAAGAAATGCCGGGAGACGAGGGGTATCCAGCTTATCTGGGCTCGCGTTTAGCAGAATATTATGAGCGGTCAGGGCGAGTAATGACTCTTGGTTCAGTGCCCCGAGAAGGTAGCATTACAGCTATCAGTGCCGTTTCTCCTTCAGGTGGAGATATTTCTGAGCCTGTGACACAGAATACATTGCGTGTGGTGAAAGTTTTCTGGGGGTTAGATGCTAACCTAGCACAACGTCGTCATTTTCCATCAATCAACTGGATGCAAAGTTATTCTTTGTATTCGACGGAAGTTGGTCAATATTTGGATCAAGTATTGCAAGCAGACTGGTCAAAAATGGTTACAGAAGGCATGCGTATATTAAAAGAGGAAGAACAATTAAATGAAATCGTTCGTTTAGTTGGGATTGATTCACTTTCTGATAATGATCGTTTGACTTTGGAAGTTGCAAAGTCAATTCGAGAAGACTATCTTCAGCAAAATGCTTTTGATGATGTTGATACATTTACTTCAAGAGAAAAACAGTTCAAAATGTTGCAACTGATTTTAACGTTTGGACAAGAAGCGCGTCGTGCGCTGTCTGTAGGTTCATATTTAACTGAAATTATGGAAGGAACGGTTGTCCTTCGTGACCGAATTGCACGAAGTAAATATATACCAGAAACTGAAATCCAACAGCTTGATGTACTATTGGTTGAAACGAAAGAAACAATCCAAAAAATCATTGTGGAAGGAGGAATGACTGTTGATTAAAGAATACCAAACGATTGGTGAAGTAGTTGGTCCTTTGATGGCGGTAGAAAAAGTAGCAGGTGTAAAGTACGAAGAGCTGATTGAAGTTCGTATGCAAAATGGTGAAATTCGCCGAGGACAAGTGTTAGAAGTTCAAGAAGACAAAGCAATGGTTCAGATTTTTGAAGGAACTAGTGGTATTAATCTGCGAGATTCTGCTGTACGATTTCTTGGGCATCCGTTAGAACTTGGTGTTTCTGAAGACATGATTGGCAGAGTCTTTGATGGTCTAGGTCGCCCGAAAGATCATGGTCCAGAAATTTTGGCAGAGAAAAAAGTCGATATTAATGGGGAAGTTATCAATCCAGTTGCACGAGATTATCCCGATGAATTTATTCAAACTGGTATTTCAGCAATCGATCATTTGAATACGTTAGTAAGAGGACAAAAATTACCTGTATTCTCTGGTTCAGGACTCCCACATAAAGAATTGGCCGCTCAAATTGCTCGACAAGCAACGGTGCTGAATGAAGCGGAAGATTTTGCTGTCGTCTTTGCCGCAATTGGGATTACATTTGAGGAAGCAGAATTTTTCATGGAAGACTTTCGTCAAACGGGTGCAATTGATCGAAGTGTCATGTTTATGAATCTGGCTAACGATCCTGCAATTGAGCGGATCGCTACACCACGAATGGCATTGACAGCAGCAGAGTATTTAGCTTATGAAAAAGGGATGCATGTCTTGGTCATTATGACAGACATGACCAATTATGCGGAAGCTTTGCGCGAAATTTCTGCGGCACGACGAGAGGTTCCAGGACGTCGTGGCTATCCAGGGTATCTATACACGAATCTAGCAACGTTATTTGAACGTGCTGGTCGAATTCGTGGCGTAAAGGGTTCTGTCACTCAGATTCCGATTTTGACGATGCCAGAAGATGACAAAACGCATCCGATTCCTGATTTGACAGGTTATATCACAGAAGGGCAGATTATTTTATCACGAGAATTGTATAAGAGTGGGATTCAGCCGCCGATTGATGTGTTACCTTCCTTATCTCGACTAAAGGATAAAGGAACGGGTGCCGGCAAAACAAGGGTCGATCACGCAGCTACGATGAATCAATTATTTGCAGCTTATGCGCAAGGAAAGCAAGCGAAAGAACTTGCAATCGTATTAGGTGAGTCGGCGTTGTCTGATGTGGATAAAATCTATGCAAAATTTGCGAACCGTTTTGAAGAAGAGTACATCAATCAAGGATTTACCACGAATCGCTCAATTTTTGAAACCCTTGACCTAGGTTGGGAATTACTTTCGATGTTACCAAGGACAGAGTTAAAGCGAATTAAAGAAGAGTTGCTAGAGGAATATTTACCTGAAAAGGAAGTGCGCTAATGGCAAGACTAACGGTGAATCCAACGCGTATGGAGTTTACTCGTTTAAAAAAACAGTTAACAACGGCTACTCGTGGACACAAATTACTGAAAGATAAGCAAGATGAATTGATGCGTCAGTTTATTCTACTCGTTCGCAAAAATCATCAGCTTCGTCAAGAAATGGAAGCTGAGTTACAGGCTGCCATGGCAAATGTGGTTCTTGCGAATGCATCAATCAATGAAGCCTTCATTGAAGAATTGTTTGTGCTACCTGCCGAAACGATGGAATTAGCAGTGACTGAAAAAAATATTATGAGCGTCAAGGTACCTGTGATGAACTTTCAATATGATGACCGACTGGGAGAAGCGCCGTTAGAATATGGCTATTTAAACTCCAATGCAGAACTAGATCAAGCAATTGAACAATTTACGAGTGTGTTGCCTAAACTGTTAGCATTAACGGAAATCGAAAAAACGTGTCAGTTGATGGCAAGCGAAATTGAAAAAACACGACGAAGAGTAAATGCTTTAGAGTACATGACGATTCCTCAGTTGGAAGAAACGATTTATTACATTCAAATGAAACTCGAAGAAAATGAACGTGCAGAAGTTACTCGTTTAATCAAAATCAAGGATATGGGAAGTAGCCATTCATAGTAGCTACAATTCCGCGTAAGCGAAAAAAGAGAGTTGATGAAAATCAAGTCTCTTTTTCTCAAAAATGAACTAGCACAAGACGAACAGGAAGGCAGTGAACTTGCTTGAAGACACGATTGATTCAACTTTTTCAAAAATTATCAGCGGTACAATTATTAGCTTTCGGTTTTTTTGCGCTGATTTTTACTGGAGGAAGCTTATTATCCCTGCCATTTTTTAGTCGAAGTGGGGAGGCAACCAACTATCTGGATGCGCTGTTTACAGCGACATCGGCGATTTGTGTTACCGGACTGACTACTTTAAATACTGTCGAACATTGGAATGGTTTGGGACAACTGGTTTTGCTGATTTTAATTGAAATTGGTGGATTAGGCTTTATGATGGTGCCAATTTTATATTTCATGCTTGCTCGAAAAAAGATTAGTTTGAGTACACGTATTGTGTTAAAAGAAGCGTTGAATTTAGAAAAAATGGCTGGTGTAACCGATTTGATGCTTTATATTTTTAAGTTTGCTTTAGTAATCCAGCTAGTAGGTGCCGTGGCATTATCAATCGTGTTTGTTCCTGAATTTGGTTGGATTAAGGGAAGCTGGTATGGTATTTTTCATGCTATTTCTAGTTTTTGTAATGCTGGATTTGATTTGTTAGGCGAGAGCCTGGTTGCACATCAAGAAAATAATTATTTATTACTCGTGATTTCAATATTGATTATTGCTGGTGGATTAGGGTTCATTGTTTGGCGTGACTTGTTGACCTTTCATCAAACGAAAAAAATCAGTTTACACTCAAAAATTGCTTTAAGTATGACGAGTATTTTGTTAGTAGGTAGTTTTTTCGTTTTTCTTTTTACGGAAAAAAATGGAGCAAACTTTTTACAAGGCAATTTTAGTAATCGGATAGTTAATACATTCTTTTTAAGCGTGACACCTCGAACGGCAGGTTATTCGTCGATTGATTATTCTAAGATGAGCCATGCTGGTTTGATCCTAACCATGTTTTTGATGTACATCGGTGGAACTTCTGGTTCAACTGCGGGGGGACTTAAAACAACCACTTTGGGTGTGTTGCTAGCGCAAATGCGTTCAATGTTTAAAGGGAGAACAAGAGCTGAAATTTTTGGACGTACGATACGACAACCAACTATTTTGCGTGCGTTGACTTTATTTTTTTTAACACTGACTCTTTGTGTGGTGGCAGTAATGATTTTATCAATTACAGAATATGTACCAGAAAAAATGGGGCTTGAATATATCGCATTTGAGGTCTTCTCTGCTTTTGGCACGGTTGGTTTGACAATGGGATTGACGCCAGATTTATCAGTTGTTGGGAAAATTTTGATTATGGCATTGATGTATACTGGGCGCGTTGGCGTGTTGACGATTGCTTTTTCATTGATGAAAAAAGTTCATCAGCAAGAAATAAAAATCAAATATCCAGAAGAAAGTGTGATGATTGGGTAAGTCAAATAAAAATAGTACTTTTTTGACGATACTCCAAACAAAAAAGAAACTGGGAAAAAATAAAAAAACCGTCGTTCTTAACACATTTCAAAAAAAACGCCTAAAATCAACGTTTTCAAAACGAATTTTAGGCGTTTTTTCTATCTAGGTTAGCTCTTTTTAAGTGAGTGGATTATCCACGAATAACTTCAATTTTGTAACCATCAGGATCGATAACAAAGTAATAAGAAGGAGCAGTTCCCGGCAATCCTTTTAAGTCAGTTATATTTAAACCAGCAGCTTGGTGTTTCTCATGTAATGCTTCCAAATCATCTGCAGCAATTGCAATATGGCCATAACCGTTTCCTAGATCATATGCTTCATGATCGTAGTTGTACGTCAATTCTAGTTCGTAATCATCTCCCGGCAAAGTTAAGTAAACAAGAGTGAACTTATTTTCTGGAAAATCACGACGGCGACTTTCTTCAAAGCCAAACGCAGTTTGATAAAATTCAAGAGATGCGTCAAGGTCTTTTACACGGACGCAAGTGTGTGCCATTTTCATAAATAAAAACTTCCTTTCTTTTTTATTCATGATAGCAAAGAATAACAAGAAAAATAAATATTGGTGCTTGTTCATGAGAAAACTCTCATGTAAAATAAAAAGAAAAAGGTGGGAAAATGAATGGATTATCCAGTTTTTGGAGAAAAGAAACAGTCAGCCAGCTATCAAACACGCTATGCTGCATATATCATTGTAGAAAAAGAAACAGAAATAGCTTTGGTTGAGGCACCAAATGGCGCATTTTTCCTACCTGGCGGAGAAATTGAGGGACAAGAAACCAAAGAAGAAGCCATTGCTCGTGAGATGATTGAAGAACTTGGCATCACGGTAGTCATTGATTGTTTCTTAGGACAAGCAGATGAATATTTTTATTCCAACTACCGCGCGACCTATTATTACAACCCTGGTTATTTTTATGTTGCTAAAAGTTGGGAAAAAATTGGGGAGCCTACTGAAACAACAAACCGTATTTGGTGGGTAACTCCTGCGGATGCGATTGTGAAGCTGAAGAGAGGTAGCCATCAATGGGCGGTTAAAAAATGGCTAGAGGACAAATATAAAGTTGAACAAGAAATTGAAACAAAAAATTAAAATCGTAAGTACAGAATTAAGTTGTTTAAAACTTCAACGTCTATTTTAGAAGATTTACTTAACAGATGGTTATTAAAAGTTTAGTTCTGGCTTGTGATTCATTGAGGAAAGTAAAAAAGTTGTGGCACAAAGGAGTTAACTTCAAGTAATAAGAACGTCGTTTCTAAAAACAACTTCACATAATTTTAGGAAGGGTAGATTTATTACTTGAAATTGCTTTAGGAACGCCATTTATTCAGCAAAAAAGGCTGTGACAATCCATTTGTCACAGCCCTTTTTGCTGATTCACCTTACTAATTTTTTGGGAATAGTAGTTGCTCAAATAAGTGATGCAGCTGGCTTAGTTTAGCACATATTTTTTGATTGCTTCAGCTACGCCGTGTTCTTCATTTGAAGCTGTTAGTGCGTTGGCTGCTTCTTTTACGATGGTTAAAGCATTTTCCATGGCTACTCCAAGACCAGCATATTCGATCATTGACAAATCATTTTCATTGTCGCCAATTGCCATGACTTCGTCTTGCTTGATGCCAAGATGTTGTGCTAAGTTTGCAACTGCGGCTCCTTTATTGGCTTCTTTATTCAAGACTTCAAAGTAAAAAGGTGCACTTTTAACCGTTGTATATTTATCACGAAATTCTTGAGGAAGACGCGCAATTGCTGCATCTAAGATTTCAGGTTCGTCGATCATCATCATTTTGACAATATTCATGTCAGGTGTCATTTCTTCAGGGGTACGATATTTCAACGGCATGTTTACAAGGCCAGACTCATGGACAGAGTAAGGGCTAATATCACGGTTTGGTGTGTAGATTGCTTTTTCATCAATTGAGTGTAAGTGGCTGCCAACTCGACGCGCCATCACTTCGATTTCTAAAAAGTCTTCGTGAGTCAATCCGTGACGCGCGATGATGTTTCCTGTTTTCGTTTGTTGAACTAAAGCACCATTATAAGTGATGACATAGTCTGTGTCTTTGAATAATTCTAATGCTTCGAGTTGTTCTCTGACACCAGGTAATGGACGACCCGTACATAAGACAATATTTACTCCTTGTTTGTCTGCTTGTTGAATTGCTTCTTTGACTTCCGTTGTTAATTCACGTTGATCATTTAACAACGTGCCATCGATGTCGATAGCGATTAATTTGATAGACATAATTTCCTCCAACATTTTTCTTACTTATTTTCAATTAGTGCGCCATTTTGAATGTGACTGGCAAATTCTTGATATGTTTCATCAAAGAGATCATAATGGTTTCTCAAAGTGGGATCAACCATTTCTTTTGGGAAGAAGAACCGTTCGTCACCTTGTTCTTGACCAGCTAAAGCAGCAACTAATTGGCTAACCTTGGATAATTCTATCAAAGTTCCGTCATTTCTCAAAATCTCAATTTGGGTACGATGTCGGTTTTGCTCTGGACGATAGAAATCATAAGGTAAATCATAACTAGAATTGATTGCGGTGTAGTACACAGGATTGTACCCCACTTTTTCAACTAATAGAGTGAGTTCTTCGATTAGTGGTGAGTTGCGATCACCGGAAAAAGTGGCAGATTTTAATGGTTTTCGATTTAAAAATCGTTTTGCTAAATCATTTAAAATCGGATCAGTTGCTTCTGTCCATTGTGTAAAATAAGTCCCTAATACGCCATCGTCAAGTTTCAAGTAATCATCTAACGTAAATGATTCAGCCAAGAAAGGAAGCAACAGTTGTGCATGCATTTCAAATGCAGCAGAGTCTTCCAAATAAAGTTCATGTGCCCGATGAAGTAGGTGTTCTAAAATGACTTCCATTCCACGAGAAACTGGATGGAAATAAACTTGAACGTACATTTGGTAACGACTAACAATGTAATCCTCCACAGCATGCATTCCATTCATTGAAAAGGCGATACCACCTTCGTAGGGACGAATCACTCGTAAAATCCTAGTCAAATCAAAAGTTCCATATTCAGTCCCTGTGTAATAAGCATCTCTCAATAAATAATCCATACGATCGGCATCGATTTGACTAGAAATCATTTGAACAACCTGTGGATTGGGGTACGTTTTTTGAATCACACTTGCAACTTTTTCGGGAAAGCCATCTTCCACTCGATTCAAGATTTGATAAACTTCTGTTTCTGGTGAAGTAATGATTTCTACGGTAATTGCTTCATGATCCGTATGGAAAATATGTTCAAAAGTATGTGAGTAAGGACCGTGACCGACATCATGAAGAAGTGCCGCGCAAAGCGTAACTAATCGTTCTTTGTCATCCCAGCCATTTTCACCAATTTTTTCTTTCGAGTAGTTCCGTGAAAAGATATCACAAATTCGTCGGGAAATTTCATACACACCTAATGAATGTGTAAAGCGACTGTGTTCTGCACCATGAAAAGTAAATGAAGCTGTACCTAATTGCTTAATGCGTCGTAGTCGCTGGACTTCTTTTGAGTTGATTAAGTCCAAAATAACTTGATGCTGTACATGGACATAATTATGGACAGGATCACGAAATACCTTTTCAATAGGAAGAACTTGGTATTTATAAGGAATTGTCATACTGTTGCTCCTTTAAGATAGAATTTCTGTCAGCCATTCGTGCTAGCTGTGTTTCCCATTCATCTGCTGAAATATAGTTTTGTAACCAATCAGTAGAAGAAAGGGGAATGAGAGGCACAGATTGCCCCATAAGGTTTTGAAAAGCAGTTGCTAAGCGGATTTTAACCTCAGAGACGGTCAATTGTTGCTGTAAAAGGTCGCTAAGATTCGCCATTTTTTCTGGTTTAACAGGAGGATAGCCATCTGTACCAAAAGCTTCTTTTAGTGAGACTTGATAAAAGCTTCGCATCAATTCGCCGCGTGCCTGTTGATTCCCATTGACGCTTAGATACATCATGACGGCAATCCCGTTTTTGATTCGGCGTTGTGCAATTCCAGCAAATTTTTTCCCAGAGATACTCAAATCATACGTTCCAGGACAATAGGAGTCAGAAATTTCAAAAGCTTCAATGGCTGCTTCAGGAAAAGCTTTTCTGGTCAAAGCTAACATTCGTTCGTAACCATCATCAATTGAAATTTTTTTATCATCTGTTTGTGGAAATAGCAAGGAAACATTCAAAATACCAGTATCAGAAACGATACCTAAGCCTCCTGAATTTCGTACGACAGGCGTATATCCCGCTTTGCGAATGGATTGAACACCTTCAGTAAAGAAAGGTGTGCGGGTATCTTTCATTCCAAAAATCACTGTTTTGTTATATTGCCAGAAATGAAGAAATGTTTGTTGCTGTTTCTTCGTTTCAGCGGTTAATAAATCGGTCAATGCAAAAGGGGAAAAGTCATTGCCTTGATAGATGTCTTGATCCAATAAAATAGGAGGATTCATTTCATCAACTCCTTGTTCAGTTAGTTCCCTTATTTCTCTCCTAGTATACCTCAAAAACAGTCAGAAGTTTTTAGGTACGCTTCTTATTAGAAGAACTAACAGCGGCTAAAGAAGGGTGAAAAAAGCAAAAAGATAAAAAATATACAAGTTGGTTGACAAAATAGCAGAAACTGGGAACAATAAGCCTATGAGAAGTAAAGGAGAATGCGAGATGGATTTATCACAAGGAACACCGATTTCAATAAAACTACGTACAAAAGTGAAACAGCAAGGGGAAGTGCAAGACTTTTATTTTGATTTAACGGGTCAAATGGTAAAAATTGGTGATACATTATACATACGGTATAAAGAAGTTCAAGAAGAAACAGGACAAGAAGTTCCTGTGACAATCAAAATCATTCCTGATGGTCATGTTCAGTTAATTCGTGCTGGGGAAATGCGAATGCGTCTAAAATTTGGCTACAAAGAACGTTTAGAAACAGCCTATAAGACACCTTACGGAATGATTTTGATTCAAACATTTACCAACGAACTGCATGTTAGTTTAAAAGATCGACCGGCCTCAGGAAATATTGTGATTGCTTACGATCTATTTATGGGCGAAGAAAAACTAGGTGAATATCATTTGACCTTAGATTTTACAGCATAATTTAAAAGAAAAGTTTGATTTTTTATCGTTGATTTTGTATGATAAGGGATAGACTGTGAAAGGACGTGTCCTGATTGGAAATTAGTGTATTTGAAGGTGCAAACAAAAACGAATTATCAATGATCGAAGTTGCACATGCGATTTTAGAACAACATGGTGATGTGATGGATTTTTCTGATTTAGTTAATCAAATCCAAAACTATCTTGGCAAAACAGATGGAGATATTCGTGATTCATTAGCACAGTTTTATACTGACTTAAATATTGACGGCAGCTTTATTTCTTTAGGTGACAACCGTTGGGGCTTGCGCTCATGGTATGCAATTGATTCAATTGATGAAGAAGTAAATCATGGAATTGACGAAGAAGATGAAGATAAACCTCGTCGCCGCAAACGCAAAAAAGTGAATGCCTTTATCAATGATGATGAAGATGCAATCGACTATAACGATGATGATCCAGAAGATACTGACTTGTCTGATGAAGATGACGATGATCTATTTGAAGATGATGATGACGACGATGAAGAAATCGCGGCGTACAACTCTGATTTACAAGAAATCGGTGCGGATGACAATAGTGACGATGAAGAAGTATTACCAGGAAACATTGAAGAAGACTTGAGCATTATCGAAGACGATGACGACGATGATGATGAAGAGTATGACAATGAAGAATTTTCTGAAAAAACAGAGTAACGAATCTTTCGCTTGAAGAGCAATGCATTCTAATTGTAGAAATGTATAGAAAGATCAGGACCAACTAGCTGGGAAATGGCTGGTTGGTTTTTTTGTCGATGGTAAAAGAGAACAAACAGAGGCTGTGACAATACTTTTGTCACAGCCTCTGTTTCAATACATGATGTTTCAGACGCGACTTCCTCGAAAGTAAGTCGAAACTCCACAAGAAAAGGAGAAGCCAACTGCTTCTGTCATAACCTCTTCTTTTAAATATAGAAAGCAAAGATGTTTAAATTATGCTAAAATGGCTATTGAACGCGTCCTGAGGGAATCGAACCCCCGTCTCAAGAACCGGAATCTTACGTGATATCCACTACACTAAGGACGCAAGCACTGGCATAATTGTAACCAACCAAAAAATAATTTACAAGGGGATAAGGCAAAAAAATGAAATTTCAACAGAATTTTTCACAAAAACAACAACAAACGCAAAAATTGGCTATGACTCAGCAATTGCAGCAATCAATCCAAATCCTCCAATATAATAGTGAAGAATTATTAGCCTTTGTTGAAAATCAGGCGCTAGAAAATCCTTTGGTTGAAGTAGTCGAGCCTGAATGGCAACCGGACTACAAAAAAACAAGTAACAATTATGATGGAGAAGAGACAAGCTATCTTAATCAAATTCCTGATACAAAAGGCTCGTTGTTTGAATCATTGATCGATCAAGTACATTTGAATTATCGTGACACATTTTTACGTAAAATGATTTTATATTTGATTGAATACATTGATTTAAATGGTTTTTTGACAATTGATTTGGCCGATGCGTCCGAAGACACGGGTGCATCAGCAATCCAACTATTAGATGCATTGACGTTAATTCAACAACTAGAGCCGGCAGGTGTAGGTGCTAGAAATCTTCAAGAATGTCTGATGTTACAAACTGAAAGAGATGATTTTGCTCCAGCTTTAGCTTACATTGTTTTGGAAGAATGCTTTGATGAACTAGTCCAACGAAAATGGAAAGACATCGCACAAAAATTTTCAATCGAACTTAGTGAAGTTCAAAAAATATTTGATTATCTTCAAACTTTATCACCAAGTCCAGGTAGGATCTTTGACAACAGTAATGAACTGTATATCATTCCAGATGTGAAGGTTTTGGTTCATAGCAACAACGAAGTGCAGGTAGTTTCGAATCGAGCAAGTCAGCCGAATATTCGTTTTCAAGAAACCTATTTCAAACAAATGAATCAAAAAGCAGACAAAGAAACAGCTACGTATTTAAAAGAACGTAAGCAAGAATTTGATTGGCTAAAAAAAACAATGATGCAACGCGGTGATACTATTTTAAAAGTGGCACAAGTAATCGTTTCTCGCCAAAAAGAATTTTTCACCGATGTTAATCGACCAATCAAACCATTGACCTTAAAAGAAGTGGCTTCTGAAATCAATGTCCATGAATCAACTGTGAGTCGAGCTGTTCACGGAAAATATTTGGAAACAACTTTTGGCATTTTTGAACTTAAAAAGTTTTTTACAACCCGCATAGCAAATAACAATACGACTGGGTCGGAAGATTTATCCACAGAAATGGCAAAGAAAAAACTACAAGAGTTAGTTGATCTGGAAGATAAAGCAAAGCCATTATCGGATCAAAAGTTAGTCGAACTTCTAAAAAAAGAAGAAGTTGTGATTTCTAGAAGAACCGTTGCAAAATATCGAGATCTTTTAGGAATCCCGAGTTCATCAAAAAGAAAACGGTATGATAAATAAAAAAAAGAGGGCTAGTAAAAGTATTTTACTTTTCTAGTCTTTTTTAGTTGAAAAGTTAGGAAGAAACTGTTAGACTAACGCATGTGAGGTTGAGGTTTTCCTTTTCATAAAAAAGAAAGTAAAACAATCAATTTTATTTTTTTGTCGTACATGGGTCGTTTTGAGTCTACATTGGACGTTTATCGTCCAACTAAGGAGATCGCTATGCTAGATGAATTGAAAATGATTGAGTCCGTTGCACCAGATATTATCGAAGTTCTTCAAGAACGCTATAAAATTTTACGTAATATTTATTGGATGCAGCCGATTGGTCGACGTAGCTTATCTGAAAGTATGGGGATAACAGAGCGAGTTTTGCGAACAGAAACAGATCTTTTGAAAAATCTTCAACTAATCGATACGTCAAAAAGTGGCATGACGTTGACCACGAAAGGTGAGGAAGTTTATCAAAGTCTTGAAAACTTCATGGATCAGCTTTTAGGAATGCATCAGACAGAAAAAAAACTGGCTGAGTATTTTGGTAATCAACGTTGTATCGTTGTTTCGGGGAATAGTGACGCACAATCAAAAGTGACAGATGCTTTTGGTGAAGCTTTAAATGAATCCTTGAACTTATTACTTCCAGAAGGTGAAAATATCATTGCCGTAATGGGAGGAACCACAATGGCTGTGGTTGCTGAACAGTTGACGAATTTGGAAAACAAGAAACGACATAACTTGTTTGTTCCTGCAAGAGGGGGAATTGGTGAGGCGGTTACCGTACAAGCGAATTCAGTTAGTGCCAGAATGGCAGCTAACACAAATGGGGATCATCGGGCATTGTATGTTCCAGAGCAACTAAGTTTAGCTACCTACAATTCTTTACTCAATGAACCATCTATTCAAGAAGTGTTAAACTTGATAAGTCAGGCAAATTGTGTTATTCATAGTATTGGACGTGCGTTGCATATGGCAGCCCGCCGAAAAATGACTGAAGAAGAGTTAATCATGTTGAAGCAGGCGAATGCTGTAGCGGAATCCTTTGGTTATTTCTTTAACGAAAATGGAGAAGTTGTTTACAAGGTTCCAAGAATCGGCATCGAACTGAAAGATTTAACACAGGTACCAATCATCCTTGCGATTGCTGGCGGAAAAACAAAAGCCAAAGCAATCCGAGCGTATATGAAAAATGCACCAAAACAAACGTGGCTGATCACAGATGAGGCCGCAGCAAATGAGATTTTAAAAGGGGTAACCCTTTAAAATAAAAATTTTTTTGATTTTCATAAGGAGGAAATCTTAAATGACAGTTAAAGTAGGTATTAATGGTTTTGGACGTATCGGACGTCTAGCGTTCCGTCGTATCCAAGATGTAGATGGAATCGAAGTAGTAGCAATCAATGACTTAACAGATGCTAAAATGTTAGCACACTTGTTAAAATATGACACAACTCAAGGACGTTTCAACGGAACAGTTGAAGTTCATGAAGGTTCTTTCAACGTTAACGGTAAAGAAGTTAAAGTTTTAGCTAACCGTAACCCTGAAGAATTACCATGGGGCGAACTAGGCGTAGACATCGTTCTAGAATGTACTGGTTTCTTCACTTCTAAAGCAGCTGCTGAAAAACATTTAACAGCTGGTGCTAAACGTGTTGTTATCTCTGCTCCTGGTGGAGACGATGTTCCAACAATCGTTTATAACACTAACCACGAAACATTAACTGGTAAAGAAACAGTTATCTCAGGTGCTTCATGTACTACTAACTGTTTAGCTCCTATGGCTAAAACATTGAACGACAAATTTGGTGTTGTTGAAGGATTAATGACAACTATCCACGCTTACACAGGTGACCAAATGACTCTAGACGGACCACACCCTAAAGGTGACTTCCGCCGTGCACGCGCTGCTGCTGCAAACATCGTTCCTAACTCAACAGGTGCTGCTAAAGCTATTGGCTTAGTTATCCCTGAATTGAACGGTAAATTAGACGGAGCTGCTCAACGTGTTCCTGTTCCAACTGGTTCATTAACTGAATTAGTAACTGTTCTTAACGAAAAAGTAACAGTTGACGAAGTTAACGAAGCTATGAAAGAAGCTGCAAACGAATCTTACGGATACAACACTGACGAAATCGTTTCTTCAGATATCGTAGGTATGACTTTCGGTTCATTGTTTGATGCAACTCAAACTAAAGTAATGACAGTAGGCGACCAACAATTAGTTAAAACTGTTGCTTGGTACGACAACGAAATGTCTTACACTGCACAATTAGTACGTACTTTAGAATACTTCGCTAAACTATAAGAAACACGTACGAGTGTAAATTTAAACAAGTACACTTAAAAGCGGGGAAGCAATCGCGCTTCTCCGCTTTTTTTGATAACAAGTTTATTTAGGAGGAAACAAAATGGCTAAGAAAACAGTAAAAGATATCGACTTAAAAGATAAAAAAGTTCTTGTCCGTGTTGACTTTAATGTTCCTTTGAAAGATGGCGTGATCACTGATGATACACGTATCAAAGCTGCTTTACCAACAATCAACTACGTGCTTGAACAAGGCGGAAAAGCAATCCTTTTCTCTCATCTAGGACGTGTGAAAGCTGAAGAAGATAAAGCAGGTAAATCTTTAGCACCAGTTGCTAAACGTTTAGGCGAATTATTAGGTAAAGAAGTTACTTTCGTACCTGAAACTCGTGGAAAAGAATTAGAAGACGCAATCAGCAACATGAAAGACGGCGAAGTTGTTGTTTTTGAAAACACTCGTTTTGAAGATGTTGATGGTAAAAAAGAAAGCAAAAATGACCCAGAATTAGGTAAATATTGGGCTTCATTAGGTGATGTTTTTGTAAACGATGCTTTCGGTACAGCTCACCGCGCACATGCTTCTAACGTAGGAATCGCTTCAACTGGTATTCCAACAGTTGCTGGATTCTTAATGGACAAAGAAATCAAATTTATCGGTGAAGCTGTTGAAGAACCAAAACGCCCAATGATCGCAATCCTTGGTGGCGCTAAAGTTTCTGACAAAATCGGCGTTATCGAAAACTTGATTCCAAAAGCTGACAAAATCTTGATCGGTGGCGGAATGACTTATACATTCTACGCAGCAAAAGGAATTAAAATCGGTAGTTCTTTAGTTGAATCTGACAAAATCGAATTAGCAAAAGAATTGATTGAAAAAGCAGGCGACAAACTTGTATTACCAATCGACAACGTTTGTGCACCAGAATTCTCAAACGACGTAGAAACTCAAGTTATCGAAGGCGACATTCCTGATGGATTGATGGCTTTAGATATCGGACCTGCATCAGTTAAATTATTTGCTGATACATTAAAAGGTGCGAAAACTGTTGTTTGGAACGGACCAATGGGTGTGTTCGAAATGAGTAACTTCGCTAATGGTACAATCGGAGTTTGTGAAGCAATCGCAAACCTTGAAGATGCTACTACAATCATCGGTGGTGGGGATTCTGCAGCTGCAGCTGAACAACTTGGCTTTGCTGACAAATTTACTCACATCTCAACTGGTGGGGGCGCAAGTTTAGAATTGTTAGAAGGTAAAGAGTTACCTGGTCTAGCAGCAATTAACGACAAATAATTCACTTATATCTAGGTGTACACTTTGAAAAGAGTGTACGCTTAGCCTTGTGTTTTGAAAAAGAAAAAGGAGTGTGTGTTCATCATGCGTAAACCAATCATCGCTGGTAACTGGAAAATGAACAAAACTGCATCAGAAGCAAAAGCATTTGCTGAAGCAGTAAAAAACAAAATCCCTTCAAATGAAGTAGTTGATTCTGTTATCGGATCACCTTCATTATTCTTACAAGAATTAATGGCATCTGCTGAAGGTACTGAACTAAAAATTTCTGCACAAAACTGTTTCTGGGAAAACTCAGGTGCATTCACTGGTGAAACTTCACCAGCTGCATTAGCAGATCTTGGTGTTCATTATGTCATCATTGGTCACTCAGAACGTCGTGAATACTTCCATGAAACGGATGAAGATATCAACAAAAAAGCAAAAGCAATTTTTGCAAACGGCATGACACCTATCTTATGTTGTGGTGAAACTTTAGAAACATATGAAGCAGGAAAAACTGCTGAATGGATCGAAGGTCAAATCACTGAAGGTCTTAAAGACTTAACAGACGGTCAAGTAAGCAATATGGTAATTGCTTATGAACCAATCTGGGCAATCGGTACTGGTAAATCTGCTGATGCACAAATCGCTGATGAAATTTGTGGCGTTGTTCGTCAAACAGTTGAAAAATTATATGGTAAAGAAGTTTCAGAAGCTGTACGTATCCAATACGGTGGTTCTGTTAAACCAGAAAATATCGCTGAATACATGGCTAAAGAAAACGTTGATGGTGCTTTAGTTGGCGGAGCTAGCTTAGAAGCTGATTCATTCTTATCTTTATTAGACGCTGTAAAATAATTTTTGAAAATTTGTGAAAAAAAGCAATAAATGTTTGCACTTCATCACAAAATTAACTAAAATCGTATATGAGGGAAATCCCTTAGGATAAAAACAAACTCAAAGGAGAGACAAAACATGTCAATTATTACTGATGTTTACGCTCGCGAGATCTTAGACTCACGCGGTAACCCAACAATCGAAGTAGAAGTATACACAGAAAGCGGAGCTTTTGGCCGTGGAATGGTTCCTTCAGGTGCTTCAACTGGTGAATACGAAGCAGTTGAATTACGTGATGGCGACAAAGCTCGTTACGGTGGTAAAGGTGTTACTAAAGCTGTTGACAACGTAAACAACATCATTGCTGAAGCAATCATTGGCTACGATGTACGTGACCAAATGGCTATCGACAAAGCTATGATCGCTTTAGACGGAACTCCTAACAAAGGTAAATTAGGTGCGAACGCTATTTTAGGTGTATCTATTGCTGTTGCTCGTGCAGCTGCTGACTACCTAGAAGTACCTTTATACCACTACCTAGGCGGATTTAATACAAAAGTATTACCAACTCCAATGATGAACATCATCAATGGTGGATCACATGCTGATAACTCAATCGACTTCCAAGAATTCATGATTATGCCTGTAGGAGCTCCAACGTTTAAAGAAGCTCTACGTATGGGTGCTGAAGTATTCCACGCTTTAGCTGCAATCTTAAAAGGTCGCGGATTAGCAACTTCAGTTGGTGACGAAGGCGGATTTGCTCCTAACCTTGGTTCAAATGAAGAAGGTTTCGAAGTTATTATCGAAGCTATCGAAAAAGCTGGCTATGTACCTGGTAAAGACGTTGTTCTTGCTATGGATGCTGCTTCTTCAGAATTCTACGACAAAGAAAAAGGTGTTTACGTTTTAGCTGACTCAGGCGAAGGCGAAAAAACAACTGACGAAATGATCAAATTCTACGAAGAATTAGTTTCTAAATACCCAATCATCTCAATCGAAGATGGCCTAGACGAAAACGACTGGGACGGATTCAAGAAATTAACTGACGTATTAGGCGACAAAGTTCAATTAGTTGGTGACGACTTGTTCGTAACAAACACTCAAAAATTAGCTGAAGGTATCGAAAAAGGAATTGCTAACTCAATCCTTATCAAAGTTAACCAAATTGGTACTTTGACAGAAACTTTTGAAGCTATTGAAATGGCTAAAGAAGCTGGTTACACTGCAGTTGTATCTCACCGTTCTGGTGAAACAGAAGATTCAACAATCTCTGATATCGCTGTTGCAACAAATGCTGGCCAAATCAAAACTGGTTCTCTTTCACGTACTGACCGTATTGCTAAATACAATCAATTATTACGTATCGAAGACCAACTTGGTGAAGTTGCTGAATACAAAGGTTTGAAATCTTTCTACAACTTGAAAAATAAATAATTTTTATTAATTAACTATTTTTAGACGTGGGGCTTGCCCCACGTCTTTTTTTGTCCATAAAATACTAGGTAGTTAATTGTTTTACAAGCTGGTCGAATTTTTATATGATAAATAGCATCAATAAGTAGCATCAATAAGTAGCTAAGGAGAGGAACAACATGCATCTTTTTTCAACGATCATCATCACATTAGTAGCAATCGAATTTTTTTATATTATGTATTTAGAGACGTTCGCAACGACATCAGCAACCACTGGACGAGTGTTTCATTTATCAAAAGAAGAATTAGCACGTCCGTCAGTAAATGTTTTATTCAAGAATCAAGGAATTTACAATGGATTGATTGGAGTAGGATTGCTTTATGCGACATATGTTTCTTCCGCAGGTAGTGAGTTAGCAAAGGTTTTGCTAGTCTATATTATTTTAGTGGCTTTGTATGGAAGCATAACGAGTGATAAAAAAATTATTATTACACAAGGCGGATTAGCGATTATTGCTTTTGTTTCACTCTTTTTTTAAGTTAAGTATTTAAAAATTCAACAGTTTTATTTATTAGAATGGTACAATAAAAATATAGTTTACTTGAATTTTCTTTAAAGAAAAAATCAGTCTTGGTTAATTGATCGCATAGTGAAAAATCAAGGATAGCTGAGTGGTGGAGGTGATTAATTGATTATTATGTTGTATTTTATTTTAGTAATCGTGATTCTTGCTATTATTTTTAATGTTATTTCTTATTCTTATGCAAAAAAGTTGATCACGGTTGGTGTACAACGAGGTCATAACTGGTATGAAACAACAGGACACCTCTTAATGGATCCTGCAGCGACTGAAATTGTCGAAGAAAAACGACAACAGTTAGAAGAAGCGGCAGAATCTTTTTGGCAAACAGGTGTAACAGAAACAATCAAAAGTCACGATGGATTAAAACTAACGGGAAAATGGTTTGTTACAGATCGAAGACAAAAAAATTGGGTGATTTGTATCCATGATTACCGAAGCACGGGCAAGCGTGACATGTCTTTTGTTGGGAAAAAATATGCAGAACAAGGGTTTAATGTTTTGATTCCAGATTTACGTGCCCATGGCGAAAGTGAAGGAGAAATCATCGGAATGGGCTGGTTGGATCGTCTGGATTTGATTGCTTGGATCAAGCAACTGATGAAAGAATATCCGGATGCTTCGATTGTTTTACATGGCGGTTCAATGGGCGCTTCGACGATTATGATGGCTAGTGGTGAGAAGCTGCCTTCTTCTGTGAAAGGCTTTATCTTGGATAGCGGGTATGTTTCTGTCTATGCAGAATTTCGTTATATGCTAAGCAAGTTAACTTCATTTCCAAAGTGGTTGATTATGAGATATGCAAATTCTTACGCCCAAAAATATGCTGGTTATTCTTTGAAACAAGCATCTGCTACACGCCAACTAGGTAGTAATCATTTACCACTATTAATTATCCATGGTGAACACGATTATTTTGTGCCTGTTGAAGCAGCTTACACTGTGCAAAATGCAACAGCGGGGAAAAAAGAATTACTATTGGTTCCAAATGCAGAGCATCTAGCGGCAGTATTGAATGAGCCAAAGACTTATTGGACTGTTGTGTTTTCTTTTATCAATGAACGAATTTTAGCTGGGCAATAAATCGTGTTGCATTCTTGAATGATGAGTTGTCAAACTACTAATTAATATAGAAGAAAAAAATTCGCAAAGTTTCCTATAAGCAATTTATATTTATAGTGAACTCCAAGTTGAAAATCTGACGGAGTAGTTACGTGTGATTTATTAAAAAAGAATACTTTATCTGATTACTCCTGTTTGCGAGGATAAATAGTTGCTGGTTTGAAGAGAGATTGTTAGAATGAATTGTACAAAAACGCAAGTTATTTTAGGGGTGGTATGATGGGGCAACAGGTGAACAATGAACACTTTTCAACCGAAGAAGAATTATTTGAAGCTGGTTATCGAAAATATTCGGGTGAAAAGATAGACATTTTTTATAACAAAGAGATTTGTATCCACAGTGGAAATTGTGTTCGCGGGAATGCAGCTGTTTTTGAAGTTGGTCGCAGACCGTGGATCATGCCGGATAATGCAAGTGCTGATGAAAGTAGTCGCGTTATTCAAACATGTCCGAGTGGCGCATTGAAGTTTATTCGAAAGGATGAAGTGTAAAATGGAAATCAAAGAAGAAAAAAATCGTTTTGCTTTATACAATGATGAACAACAAGAAATTGGAGAAATGACTTGGTCTGATGCTGGACCAGATATCATGATTATTGATCATACATTTGTCGAACCTACTTATCGTGGACAAAAATTAGCGGAAAAATTAGTGAATAGCGGTGTTGAATTAGCTCGTCGCGAAGGTAAAAAAATTATTCCACTATGCCCATTTGCTAAAAAAGAATTTGATACAAAACCTGAATATGGAGATGTATTACGCAAATAAATAGAAACAAGTAGAAGAGTTACGTTTGACGTGACTCTTTTTTTTGAATAGATTGTTGAAAGTCGATTTTCATGAGGAGTCTAAACGTATGGAGCTAGCGTTGGAAAGAAAACATTGCTATTTGCGATGAAACATTGGAAGATAAAGTTTTTCGATGTTTCCCAAAAAATTCTCGCAACAAGCCATAGATCAATAAAGTAATGGGAGCTATTTTATCAGACTGTTCACTAGTTTGTAGGAACGAGATGCTTTGCGCCATAATTTTATTCACGGTGTCACCAAAGCAACTTCGCAAAATGATTTATAATTGTTCAAAAATATGAAAAAATACTTTTATCAGTTGCTTCTTATTTTTTCGAAGCTTGAAGCTACAACCTTCTTTTATAACCTTATTTTGAATTTATTTTCATTCTATGGTAAAGTTAAAGAGATGATATTTTTCAAAGAAGGAGGAGCTGAAGCGTATGTATAATTTAATTTTAGGAATCGTAATTGCCTTATCAATCGTCATGATTATCGCAATTATGATGCAGCCAAGTAAACAAAATAGTGCAGCGAGCGCATTTACTGGTGGAGCGGATCAGTTGTTTGGGAAGCAAAAAGCACGTGGCTTTGAAGCCGTGATGCAACGAACAACTGCTGTGCTGGGAGCCGTTTGGATGATTTTATTATTTGTCCTAGCGTTTTTATCTTCAAACTAATCAAGAAACCTCTCGCCGATTTGCGAGGGGCTTTTTTTATTGGTGGAGCAGGTGAAAACAAGAAGTTTCTGAGTGCAACTATGTTAAAATGAAGAGCGAGAGGTGATTGAATTGAAAGGAAGTTTACCAAAATCATTTTATGCGGAACATGGAGAGAAAGCTGTTTTACTTTTGCACGCATATTCAGGTAGCTCAAACGATGTCCGAATGCTTTGCCGTTTTTTAGAAAAAGCAAATTATACTGTTTATGCACCGATGTTTTCGGGACATGGAACGTTGAATCCAGAAGATATTTTACATCAAGACGCCACAACTTGGTGGGAAGATGCGAAAGCAGCACTCGCGTTTTTAAAAGCAAATGGCTTTCATGAGATTGCTGTTTTTGGTTTGTCTATGGGTGGTATTTTTGCGACAAGACTACTTGAAGAAGAAAATGTGATTGGAGGCGGCTTTTTCTGTTCACCAATTTCACCAGTAGAAACGAATGTACCAGAAAACTTTCTCATTTATGCACAACAAGTATTGAATATCGCAGGACTGTCAGAAACAGAAATTCAGCAACAACTTGAAATTTATCGTCCCTTAGTTAAGGAACAATTAACAGATATACAAGAACAAGCAGCTTATGCAAATGAAAAGCTGTCAAAAATTCAAGCACCAATGTTCCTAGCTCAAGCAGGTCAAGATGAAATGATTGATCCAATGGGTGTTTATGAAACGGCTCGTCGTTTGAATAAACAGCGAGTAACGCTTCAATGGTATCCAACCAGTAAGCATGTGATTACGGTTGGAAACGCTCGGCGGGAGTTAGAACGAGATGTCTTAGAATTTTTAGAGAAATTACCCTGGAATGAGGAAAATAAATGACAAAAGAAACAATTAAAGAAAAAATTATTTTTTTTATGGAAAGTAGCCGTAAAAAAAGCTTTTCAATGGAAGAAATTGCAGAAGGCTTAGGCTTTCAAAAAAGTGAAGACTTTAAATTATTAGTTCAAACAATTGCACAAATGGAAAGAGAGCAGAGCATCGTTTTTAATAAGAAAGGTAAAGTGAAATTACCATTACAACCATTATTGATTGAAGGAACATTTCGTGGCAATGAACGTGGCTTTGGTTTTGTAACGATTGATCCCGAAGAAGATGACATCTATATCCCGAAAGAATCAACTGGTTATGCAATGGACGGAGACACTGTAGCAATCGATATTATTAAAACGGCAGATACGGCACTTGATCGAGGAGCTGAAGGAAAGATTGTTGAAATCCGAAAACGTGGAACAACACAACTCGTTGGTGAGTTCGTCGCTTATTCACCTGAGGAAGAAGCAGAAACGGATCTTTATGGTGTCGTGATCCCTAAAGATAAAAAATTAACAAAGTTTAAGGTGTATGCAGCTGCAGAAGGAATCCGCCCAGTAGATGGAAGTATCGTGATTGTAGAATTGACCCATTACCCAGAAAATGGCTATGCTACTAGTTTAGAAGGAATTGTCAAACAAGTAATTGGCCATAAAAATGACCCTGGTATGGATATTTTATCAATCGTTGTAGCAAACGGAATTCCAACAAAATTTCCTGATGATGTAGTGGCAGAAGCAGATAAAGTTCCTGATCATATCAATGAAAAAGATTTGGTTGGTCGACGTGATTTACGGGATCAATTGATTGTAACGATTGATGGTGAAGATGCAAAGGACTTAGATGATGCAGTAACTGTTCGCAAACTAGCAAATGGAAATTACTTTTTAGGCGTTCATATTGCAGATGTTTCTTATTATGTAACACAAGGAAGCCAGCTGGATCGAGAAGCTTATGATCGTGGAACAAGTGTCTATTTGACTGACCGTGTGATCCCAATGATTCCACAACGATTGTCAAACGGAATTTGTTCATTAAACCCACATGTGCCAAGATTGACGATGAGTTGTGAAATGGAAATTGATTCAAGTGGGCACGTCGTTAGTCATGAGATTTTCCAAAGTGTTATTCAAACAACCGAACGAATGACTTATACTGCCGTGAATGAAATTTTAGAAGATGAAGAACCTGAAACAATGAAACGTTATAAACAATTAGTGCCAATGTTTCAAGCCATGAAAGAACTACACGAGATTTTAGAGAGTATGCGGATTCGCCGTGGGGCTATTTCTTTTGAAGATCGCGAAGCGAAAGTGTTAGTGAATCCAGAAGGACATCCATTGGATATTTTGCTGCGAACACGTGGTGTAGGGGAACGCTTGATTGAATCATTTATGCTTGCTGCCAATGAGACAGTGGCGCAACATTATCATGATCTTCATTTACCATTCATCTATCGAATTCATGAACAACCTAAGGAAGAAAAAATGCAACGCTTCTTTGACTTTGCTTCAGCATTAGGAATCCTAGTTAGAGGGACAAAAGGTACGATTACGCCGAAAGACTTGCAAAAAGTAATCGAAGATGTGGAAGAAAAGCCTGAATCTGCGGTAATTAATACGATGTTGTTACGAAGCATGCAACAAGCTCGTTATTCAGAAGAAAACTACGGTCATTATGGCTTAGCAGCAGAGTACTACACACACTTTACTTCACCCATTCGCCGTTATCCAGACTTGATTGTTCACCGTTTGATTCGTTCTTATGGTGAAGATCGTAGTGAAGAAAAACAAGCAATCTGGTCTGCAGAACTTCCAGACATTGCTGAACACAGCTCAAAAATGGAACGCCGAGCAGTGGAAGCAGAACGTGAAGTTGATGCAATGAAAAAAGCAGAATACATGATGGATAAAGTCGGGGAAGAGTTTGATGGCATCATTAGCTCAGTGGTAAAATTCGGTTTGTTTATTGAACTACCTAATACAATCGAAGGTCTGATCCACATCAATGACTTGAAACAAGACTATTTCCACTTTATTGAAAATCATTTAGCATTAGTTGGCGAACGAACGGGGCTAACATTTAAAATTGGGCAAAAGGTCCGCGTCAAAGTGGTCAAAGCAAGTCCAGAAGAACGAGCAGTTGATTTTGAGTTAGTTTCGGCAGAAGAAGTGCCCCAACTTGAACGACCAAAAGCAAAACAAAAAGGGAAAGCATCAGGCAAACAAAATCAAAATCGTGGACGCAAAGCAGCTCCACGAAATAAAAAAGTAGGCGGGAAGAGAAATGACTTCCAGCCTGCTAAGAAAAAAGGAAAAGGTGGTAAAAAACCTTTCTATAAAGGAATTAAGAAAAAGAAAAAATAAGATAGTTTGGGGGAAGTAGAATGCCAAAAGGCGAGGGAAAATTAATTGCACAAAATAAGAAGGCTCGCCATGACTACTCGATTATTGACACGATGGAAGCAGGCATGGTTTTACAAGGGACTGAGATCAAATCGATTCGAAATAGCCGAATCAATCTAAAAGATGGATTCGTACGTGTTCGAAATGGCGAAGCCTTCCTATATAATGTCCACATCAGTCCGTATGAACAGGGAAATATTTTTAACCACGATCCGTTGCGGACACGCAAACTACTTTTGCACAAAAAACAAATTGCCCGACTAGTTGGTGAAACAAAAAATGCAGGGGTAACAATCGTCCCATTAAAAGTGTACATCAAGAATGGGTACGCCAAAGTTTTGATTGGTTTAGCTAAAGGGAAAAAGTCCTACGACAAACGAGAAGATTTGAAGCGTAAAGATGTCGATCGTCAAATTGATCGGACGTTGAAAAATTTCTCCAGATAATTTCAATATCCTTTTTCGCATATTCGGTGCTTTTACTTTTACTTAGTGATAAAATTTGGTAGCATTTAATCTGATAAAGCACGATTACTAAAGGTTTTCCTAGAAAATCACCATCATAATTTAAGTGAAAACTTCATCAAATTAGACTGAAACGAAAAAGTGTCTAATTTTCATGAAAATGTTTTGTATTTTCTGTTTCATGGTGGTATGATACCGATTGGTTATGATCAGATTTTTTCAGAGAAACCAAATGCGCACTTGAAAGTTATTTCATGTGAATTTCAGGGAAAAGAGAAAAGAGGTGAAATGAATTGGATGAACGCTCGCTAACGTTCCACATTGGACCTGTGTGGTTTGATGGTACTGTTTGTATGATGGTGTTATTGACTTGTCTAATCGTTTTCTTTCTAGTGTACTTCTTTACGCGTAACTTAAAGATGAAACCAACTGGAAAACAAAATGCGATTGAATGGGTAATTGATTTTAGTCGAGGAATCGTTACAGATAACTTGCCTAGAAAAGAACTAAGTAATTTCCATTTACTTGCATTTACCTTATTCTTATTTGTATTTATTGCAAATAATATCGGTCTAATGACAAAAATCGTATTACCAGATGAAACGACACTTTGGAAAAGCCCAACAGCTGACCCATTTGTGACATTGACCTTGGCATTTATGATGATTTTACTTACACATTTGTTTGGGGTAAAACGATTTGGGTTGAAAGGCTATTTTGTAAATTCATTCTTGAAACCGTATAGTTTCATGTTACCAATGAAGATCATTGAAGAATTTACAAACTTATTAACACTTGCTTTACGTCTTTATGGGAATATTTTTGCGGGGGAAGTTTTGCTAACCTTGATTGCAAAAATGATGACAAGTCTAGGGTGGCTATCCTTGCCATTAGCGATTCCATTAGAGATGATCTGGATTGCATTTTCATTGTTTATCGGAAGCATCCAAGCATTTGTCTTTGTCACTTTATCGATGGTTTATATGAGCCATAAGATTGAAGTAGAAGAGTAATATTTATTTAAGTAATTTACTATTTATTTTAGGAGGAAAAAATATTATGAATTATATCGCAGCAGCAATCGCAATTTTAGGGGCAGCAATCGGTGCCGGTTATGGTAATGGTAAGGTAATCTCAAAAACAATCGAATCAATGGCTCGCCAACCTGAAATGTCTGGTCAATTACGTACAACAATGTTTATTGGGGTAGCCTTAGTTGAAGCTGTTCCTATTCTTGGTGTGGTTATCGCTTTAATTCTAGTATTCATGTAGAAAGAAGTTAAGTACTATATTATTCTCATTGAAACTAGAGAGACCTCAAAGAAAGGAAGGCTAGCTTATGCTGAATCAATTGGCAATTGCAGAAGTTGGCAATCCGATGTTAGGTAATATCATCGTTGTCAGCGGCTCATTTTTGATCCTACTTGCTCTTTTAAAGCATTTTGCTTGGGGACCAATTAGTGAAATTTTGAAGAAACGTGAAGATAAGATCGCCAATGATTTAGATTCTGCAGAACAATCTCGCATCAACTCAGCGAAAATGGAACAAGAACGCGAACAACAATTGTTAGCTTCTCGCTCTGACGCAGCTGAAATTATTAAAAATGCGAAAGAAAGTGGAGAACTTAGCCGCCAAAATATTTTGAAGGATACACAAGATGAAGTTATTCGTCTAAAAAACAAAGCTAAATCGGATATCACGTTAGAACGTGACAATGCGTTAAACTCTGTTAAAGACGATGTTGCTGATCTTTCACTTCAAATTGCGGAAAAAATCTTGAATAAAGAATTATCTCCAGAAATGCATGAATCATTAATCAACCAATATATCGAAGGTCTAGGTTCTTCAAATGAAACTAGATAAATATACTGTCGGTAGACGCTATGGAAAAGCTTTGTTTGAACTGGCGATCGATTCAAACAAGAGTGAAGAAATCTATCAAGAACTGTTGAGCTTGCGTAAAATTTATGAAAAAGTCCCTGAATTAGGGGAAGTGCTCAGTGATGCTCGTTTAGAACCACATGAAAAACGACTTATCATGGATAAGTTGATTAGTGGCTATGACGGTGTTGTTAAGAACTTTTTAGAAGTGGTCTACAATTACAATCGGATGGATGATCTGTTGTTCATGATTGACGAATATGAACATCGTTATAATGAGAATAATGGATTATTACTTGGAACAGTAAAAACTGCCGTTCCTTTATCTGATGAACAGTTAAAAAAATTAGAACAGAATGTAGCAAAAACAATGAACTATCAAACAGTTGAATTAGAAACAATCGTTGATTCTTCTATTCTTGGTGGCGCAATTGTTGAAGCCGACCATCGAGTGATCGACGGCAGCATTCGGACGCAATTGGAAACAATGCGTAATCAATTAAATAGATAGTACAAAGAGGTAGGTGAATCGAATGGCCATCAAAGCAGAAGAAATTAGTGCCTTGATTAAAGAACAAATTGAAAATTATCAAAGCGTGCTTTCAGTTGAAGAAATTGGTACTGTCACATACGTCGGTGACGGGATTGCTCGTGCGCATGGATTGGAAAATGCAATGAGTGGTGAGTTGCTTGAATTTTCAAACGGCTCATACGGAATGGCGCAAAACTTAGAATCAAATGATGTAGGGATTATTATCCTTGGTGATTTCGAATCCATTCGTGAAGGTGATAAAGTAAAACGTACAGGTAAAATCATGGAAGTTCCAGTTGGAGATTCTTTGATTGGACGTGTCGTGAATCCTTTAGGTCAACCGATTGATGGACTAGGAGAAATCGTTACCGATAAAGCTCGTCCCGTAGAAGCAATGGCACCAGGTGTTATGCAACGTAAATCAGTTAATGAACCAATGCAAACAGGTCTAAAAGCAATCGATGCTTTAGTACCAATTGGTCGTGGTCAACGTGAATTAGTTATCGGTGACCGTAAAACAGGTAAAACATCCATTGCAATTGATACAATTATCAACCAAAAAGGGCAAGATATGATTTGTATCTACGTTGCGATTGGACAAAAAGATTCAACTGTACGTACACAAGTTGAAACATTGAAAAAATATGGCGCTATGGACTATACAATCGTAGTCAATGCGGGTGCTTCTCAACCAGCACCATTACTTTACATTGCACCTTATGCTGGTACAGCGATGGGTGAAGAATTCATGTATAACGGCAAACATGTTTTGATTATCTTTGATGATTTATCAAAACAAGCTGTTGCTTATCGTGAACTTTCACTACTACTACGCCGTCCGCCAGGTCGTGAAGCATATCCAGGGGATGTTTTCTACTTGCATTCACGTTTGCTAGAACGCGCAGCAAAATTAAGTGATGAATTAGGTGGCGGTTCAATGACTGCTTTGCCATTCGTTGAAACACAAGCAGGAGATATCTCTGCATATATTCCAACAAATGTTATTTCAATCACTGATGGACAAATTTTCTTAGAAAGTGATTTGTTCTACGCAGGAACACGTCCAGCCGTTGATGCTGGGTTATCTGTATCCCGTGTTGGTGGTTCTGCACAAATCAAAGCAATGAAAAAAGTTGCCGGAACGCTACGTCTTGACTTAGCAAGTTACCGTGAACTTGAAGCATTTACGCAATTTGGTTCAGATTTGGATGCAGCGACACAAGCTAAATTAAATCGTGGTCGTCGTACTGTAGAAATCTTGAAACAAAAATTACATGCACCACTTGCTGTAGAAAAACAAGTAGTCATTTTATATGCATTGACGCATGGTTTCCTAGACAGCATCCCAGTGGATAGCATTCTTGACTTTGAAAGTGAATTATTTGAATACTTGGATACAAATCATCCAAATATCTTTGAAATTATCCGTACAACACAAGATCTTCCAGAAGAAGATGAGTTGAACAGCGTAATCAAAGAATATAAAGACATTTTCTTAGCTTCTAAAGGTAGTACATCCTCGACAGAAGACAAATTGAAATCCATTCAAAATGCATAGTGAGGTGAGATGAATGGGTGCTTCACTAAATGAAATTAAGACACGTATTGCTTCAACGAAAAAAACAAGTCAAATTACGCGTGCCATGCAAATGGTTTCTGCTTCAAAGTTAACGAAGTCGGAAGCTTCATCTAAGAAGTTTCAGGTCTACGCGAACAAAGTGAGAGAAATCGTTACGCATTTAACAGCAACCCAATTAAGTGATATTGCTTCTTCAAACACAAATAATGACATTAATTATAACTCAATGTTGATTAGTCGCCCTGTTAAAAAGACAGGCTATATTGTCATCACAGCTGACGGTGGTTTAGTTGGCGGTTATAATAGTTCAATTTTGAAACAAACGATGTCTATTTTGGAAGAAGATCACCAATCATCCGACGAGTATGTGATGATTGCAATTGGTGGTACTGGCGCAGACTTTTTCAAAGCTCGTGGCATTGACCTTGCGTATGAATTACGTAACTTATCTGACCAACCAAGTTTTGACGAAGTTAGAAAAATCGTAAACATGGCTACAACAATGTATCAAAATGAAGTTTTTGACGAATTATATGTGTGCTATAACCACCATATAAATTCATTAACTAGTCAATTTCGTGTAGAAAAGATGTTACCAATCTCAGATTTAGATCCAGAAGAAGCAACAAGCTTTGAGCAAGAATATATTTTTGAACCTTCAAAAGAAAAAATCTTAGCTCAATTATTGCCTCAATATGCTGAAAGTTTGATTTATGGTGCGATTGTAGATGCTAAAACTGCCGAACACGCAGCAGGCATGACTGCAATGAAAACAGCAACTGATAATGCTGCAAACATTATTGATGACTTGACGGTTTCTTATAACCGTGCAAGACAAGGGGCTATTACCCAAGAAATTACCGAAATTGTTGCCGGAGCTTCGGCACTAGAATAGTATTGAGATTGGAGGAAAAAAGATGAGTTCAGGCAAGATTGTTCAAGTAATCGGTCCCGTTGTCGACGTGGAATTTTCTTTAGACCAATCCTTACCAGATATCAACAACGCTTTAGTTGTTTATAAAAAAGATGAGAAAAAATCAAAAGTTGTTCTTGAAGCAACCCTAGAACTAGGTGACGGTGTAATCCGTACGATTGCGATGGAATCAACAGACGGTTTACAAAGAGGGATGGAAGTTGTCGATACAGGCAAAGCAATCTCTGTTCCAGTTGGTAAAGAAACATTAGGTCGCGTATTCAACGTATTAGGGGATACAATTGATTTAGAAAAACCTTTCCCAGAAGATGCTGAAAGAAGCGAAATTCATAAAAAAGCACCTAATTTTGATGAATTAAGCACAAGTACTGAGATTTTAGAAACAGGGATCAAAGTTATTGACTTATTAGCTCCTTACCTTAAAGGTGGGAAAGTTGGTTTGTTCGGTGGTGCCGGTGTTGGTAAAACCGTACTGATCCAAGAATTGATCCACAATATCGCACAAGAACATGGTGGTATTTCTGTGTTTACCGGTGTTGGTGAACGTACACGTGAAGGGAACGACCTTTACTATGAAATGAAAGATTCTGGCGTTATTGAAAAAACAGCGATGGTGTTTGGACAAATGAATGAGCCACCAGGTGCGCGTATGCGTGTTGCCTTGACTGGTTTAACAATTGCTGAATACTTCCGTGATGTTGAAGGTCAGGACGTATTACTATTTATTGATAATATTTTCCGTTTCACACAAGCTGGTTCAGAAGTATCTGCCTTACTTGGCCGTATGCCTTCTGCCGTTGGTTACCAACCAACTTTAGCAACAGAAATGGGTCAATTACAAGAACGTATTACTTCAACGAAAAAAGGTTCAATCACTTCCATCCAAGCAATCTATGTACCAGCCGATGACTATACTGACCCTGCGCCAGCTACAACATTTGCTCACTTAGATGCAACGACCAACTTGGAACGTAAATTAACTGAACAAGGGATTTATCCAGCGGTAGATCCACTTGCATCATCTTCAAGTGCACTTGCACCGGAAATCGTTGGGGAAGAACACTATAAAGTCGCTACTGAAGTCCAACATGTTTTACAACGTTACCGTGAATTGCAAGATATCATTGCAATCTTAGGGATGGATGAATTATCTGATCAAGAAAAAGTTTTAGTTTCTCGTGCACGTCGAATTCAATTCTTCTTGTCACAAAACTTTAACGTTGCAGAACAATTTACTGGTCTTCCAGGATCATACGTTCCTGTTGAAGAAACAGTTAAAGGTTTCCGTGAAATCTTGGAAGGTAAATATGACGATCTTCCTGAAGAAGCTTTCCGAAGCGTAGGTCGAATTGAAGATGTCGTTGAAAAAGCGAAAAAACTAGGCTACTAGAAAGGGGTGCCCCATGGATCAATTTTTAACAGTTAATGTGGTAACACCTGACGGCTTGGTCTATGATCACCATGCAGCAATTGTCGTTGCACGTACAACTGCTGGAGAATTGGGGATTTTACCGAAACATGCTCCAATTATCGTTCCTTTAGCCATTGATGAAGTTCGCATCAAAAGAACGGACTCTGATACGCACGTTGACTGGATTGCCGTTAACGGAGGAATCATGGAAGTTCGTGATAATCTAGTTTCAATCGTCGCAGATACTGCGGAACGTGAGCGCGATATTGATGTTTCTCGTGCTGAAAGAGCAAAACAACGAGCAGAACGCCAAATCGAAGAAGCAAAACAAAAAGAAGATACGAATGAATTGAAACGTGCAACTGTTGCATTACACCGTGCAATCAATCGGATTAATGTTTCTAAGCACACGTAGATTCAAATGAACTTATTTTTTGATAAAAACTGTGCCAAAGTCAGTCCTTGATTTTGGCACAGTTTTTTTAATTGCATTTATTTTATGTAAAAAAGGCACAGTTATTTTTCCTTTTAGAAAATTTATGGTATTATCGTTTTATTGAGTTTACAGTAAATAGATGCAAGAAAGGACGTTATGATGCAAGTCTATGGAATTGACGCGATTATTCGAATTGTGAGTCATTTAGCGTTTATTTATTTAGCTTTTTGGTCTTTGCGTTCTTTGCGTACAGAAACGTTTTTTAAATATATGCAGAATACTACGCAAATCAGAATGGTAATTGTCTTTTTTTCAATTTTTTTAGGATACACTGCCAGTAATTTTTTTCTAGAAATCATAGCGTTATGTCGGAATCTTTTTGTTAGTATCTAATTTCAAAAAAGGGTACTATTTTAAAAGAAGAAATGCTATAATAAAAAAGATTTTGAGTAAGAGTATGCTCATTGGAATTTTTTTGGGGGGAACAACATGGAAGAGATCATCGTACAAGGTGGCAATCAATTAACAGGAACTGTCAAAATTGAAGGAGCTAAAAATGCTGTATTACCAATTTTAGCTGCTAGTTTATTAGCGGAAGAAGGAACAACAACATTAACAAATGTTCCAATTCTTTCAGATGTATTTACAATGAATCAAGTGATTCGTCATTTGAATGTAGATGTTGACTTTGATGAAGATCAAAATCAAGTGACACTTAATGCGTCAAGACAATTAGAAATCGAAGCGCCTTATGAATATGTTAGTCAAATGCGCGCATCAATCGTTGTTATGGGCCCATTGTTAGCCAGAAATGGTCATGCAAAAGTGGCAATGCCTGGTGGCTGTGCCATTGGCAAACGCCCAATTGATTTGCATTTAAAAGGATTCCAAGCGCTAGGCGCGAAGATTATCCAAAAAAATGGTTATATCGAAGCAATCGCTGATGAATTGATTGGTAATACTATCTACCTAGACTTTCCAAGTGTAGGTGCAACACAAAATATCATGATGGCTGCTGTGAAAGCAAAAGGTACGACGATTATCGAAAACGTTGCTCGTGAACCCGAAATTGTTGACTTAGCAAATATCTTAAATAAAATGGGTGCCAATATTTATGGTGCTGGTACAGAAACAATGCGTATTGAAGGTGTGGAGCATTTACATGCAGTGACACATTCAATCGTTCAAGACCGTATTGAAGCAGGAACATTTATGGTCGCCGCAGCAATGACAGAAGGAAATGTTTTAATTGCTGATGCAATCTCTGAACACAATCGTCCTTTGATTTCTAAGTTAACAGAAATGGGTGCGACGATTACAGATGAAGAAGGCGGCGTTCGTGTTGTTGGACCAAAACATGTATTACCAACTGACGTGAAAACAATGCCTCATCCTGGCTTTCCAACAGATATGCAAGCACAAATGACAGCCATTCAAATGGTTGCTGAAGGCACAAGTGTCGTAACTGAAACAGTCTTTGAAAATCGTTTCCAACATTTAGAAGAAATGCGTCGTATGAATGCGCACGTTAAAATTGATGGGAATGTTGCAATGATTGAAGGGGCACATGAATTACAAGGTGCAGAAGTATATGCTACGGATCTACGTGCTGCTGCTGCGTTGATTTTAGCTGGATTAAAAGCAAATGGTGTGACACGTGTTCGTAATTTGAAATATTTAGATCGTGGCTATTATAATTTCCATTTGAAATTACAACAACTTGGTGCAAATGTTGAACGTGTTGAAATGGATCAAACACCAACAGAAAAAACTGCACAAACTATCGCTTAAGGACGTGTTTGAATGAGTAACCATCGTTATATTTTAGTCAGTTTGATGAAGATTTTAATTGTAATCATCTTACTTTTTCTTCTTTTTATTGCCGGTACAATGATTGGTTACGGCGTAATCGGTGGCGGAAATCCTTTCCGAGTTTTCCAACTTGATTTGTGGCTTCATATTCGAGACTTTTTTAACTGAGATCTAAGGGGTTGTGGCAAACTTTTGTCGCAGCTCCTTTTTACATAGAATGATTAGTGAGGCAGAGTAGATGAAAAAATTTCTGATTTATTTAGTAAGAGGCTATCAACGATTCATTTCGCCAGCATTTCCACCGAGCTGTCGGTATTATCCAACGTGTTCGAATTACATGATCCGTGCGATTCAAGTACATGGGGCTGTGAAAGGAACATTGATGGGAACAGCACGAATTTTACGTTGTCATCCTTTTGTAAGAGGGGGCATTGACTATGTGCCAAAGAACTTTAAATTAACAAGGAATACAGTCGACAAAGAACAGCCAGATTATGAAGGAAAAGAGTAAAAGGGAAAAGTTTACTCTTTTTTTGTCGTTGAAAGGAGAAAGGTTACCGATGATCGAACAATTAAAACCAAATGAACTTCCTTGGGATTTGCTATTGGATGCGGATCCTGAAAAAGAAAAAGTTCTTGCTTATCTTGAGCAAGGAGAAGGAATTGTTTGGAAAGATAATGGAGAAACGCTAGGAGTCTTGATTTTTGTCGCAACAAAAAACGAATTTGAAATCATGAATGTTGCAGTAGCACCACAAAGTCAGGGAAAAGGAATCGGTGGCTTATTATTAGAAGCTGCATTCCGACAAATAATTGAAGCGGTAGACAGCCAAACACAAATTATCATTCGTACAGGCAGCATTACTTCTGCTGCTCTACATTTGTATCAAAAGAAGGGCTTTAGCGAAATTTCCCGAGAAAAGGATTATTTTATCAAAAACTATGCAGAGCCCATTTATGAAGAAGGTATTCGATTAAGAGATCAAGTGACCTTAGCCAGAACGATTCAATCGCTTCGCTAGAATTCCCTAACCATTTACGGAAAAGGCTTTCAAAAATATAAGGATTGTTTTACAATATTTTTAGGAAGCAAAAAGGAGCGAAAATAGTTATGGGAATTCTTGTATTTGATTTTGGTGGTTCGGCAGTAAAATATGGTTATTGGAATGGCCATCAGTTAGAAGCAACCAACCAATTTCCAACACCTGGTACTTGGGAAGAAATGAAACAAAAATTAAGTGAAACATACCAAGCGTTTGCTGAAACAAACGCAATTGAAGGCATTGGTATCAGCGCTCCCGGTGTGGTTAACAGTGAGCGTCAAATTATTGAGGGAATTAGTGCGATTCCTTATATTCACGGATTTAATATTTTTAAAGAATTAGAAGAATTATTTGGATTACCAATTACCATTGAAAATGATGCGAATTGTGCTGGAATGGCAGAATTTTATGAAGGTGCAGCGCGCAATTACCAAGATGTTGCATTTGTTGTTATTGGGACAGGAATTGGTGGTGCAATGTTTACGAAGGGACAAATGAACAAAGGTGCTCATCTTTATGGTGGCGAGTTTGGGATGATGTTTTTAGATGGTGATCAAACATTCAGCCGCTTAGGAACTGCTGTGCAGATGGCTTGGCGTTATTGTGAACGTTTAGGTTTAGACAAGATGACCTATTCTGGAAAAGAAGTATTTCAACTGGCTGAATCAGGTGATGTGATTGCACAAGAAGAAGTGGAAAAATTTTATGATTACTTGGCAAAAGGACTGTTCAGTATTCAGTTTTCATTTGATCCAGAAGTGATTGTGCTCGGTGGTGGGATCTCTGCAAAAGAGGGGCTGATTGATGAATTGAATCAACGCATAGAAAAATTAATGGACAAGTTGGATCTACACGATTTTGTTCCAGAAATCTTATTATGTGACTATCGAAATGATGCAAATTTAGTTGGCGCTGCTGCGAATTACTATGCTCGAAGTCAAAGAGAAGCATGAAAACGAAAAGAAATGAAACAAAAGAATGATTGTATGCCCTGTTGAGTAAACAGGGTATATTTTATTGTGGAGAGTATGCTAAAATAGGTGGGAGGTGAGAATGATGTCAAAAAAGAATAAAGATATTGAAGTACGAGTAGAAGAAATCCAAAAAGTAATTAATGGCAAAAATTATGAGGTTACTCAGTTATTTATTGGTAAAAAAAATATTGGTGAAATTTTAGCATATGGCCCAAAAGAATTCGAAATATTTTTCGGTGAAGAGGATTTTGGGAAAGAAAAAAGTCTTGAAAATGCGATAGAAACAGTAATTCGCCATTGGAATTTACAAGACTAAAAAAATATCAAAAAAGTTTTCAATAAAGGGTTGCAAAAATCTGTGAAATTAGGTATTATAACTAAGTCAGGTTGATACAGACCTTTCGGAGGAGTAGCGAAGTGGCTAAACGCGACGGACTGTAAATCCGTTCCTTAGGGTTCAGTGGTTCGAATCCACTCTCCTCCATTTTTTTATTGGGGTATAGCCAAGCGGTAAGGCAAGGGACTTTGACTCCCTCATGCGTTGGTTCGAATCCAGCTACCCCAGTTATGAAATGGACGTTTACGAGATAACAGTTTCTGTTATCTCGTTTTTTTTTTGCTTACAGTATCTTGCTTCTTGAAGTATTTGAAGAATTAGGCTAGAGTTAAATTAGGCACTTAAATGGAAAGGGTGAAGAGAATGAAATGGAAAGAAAAAGTCGATGAAACTGCTGAGAAAATATATGATTTGGTTAAATCCGGAAAATATGATGTAGAAGTCGGACTTCCAAAAAATGCAAAAAAAGCAGTCCAAATCAAGTCAAAACGTCCAACCAATCATACGAAAAAATGGTTAGCAAAAAACCGCTAATAATAACAAAAAACTGCCAAACGCTAAAAAAAGCGGCTTGGCAGTTTTTTGTTATCTTTCGACTTCGATTCCTAATACAGTTAGGTGACCGTTTCCTACTAATTTTACGACTAAAGCAGCCAATTGTTCTGCCGACATGTTCGTGTCACTAGTAATCCACCAGTGAAGAGTCCCGATAAAAATCGAAGTCATGTATTCGATGATAAAATCGATGGGCACTTCAAGTTCATTTTCTGTAATTTTCAAGCGATTGAAGATGTTTGCGTATTTATTGTATAAAAGTTCTTCTAGTTTTTTACGCAGAAGCTCGTTGGATGAACCGTCCATGATGGTCAAAAAGAAAGCTTTTCTTTCTTGGATATTTTTGTAAATATTCGTCAGTGCAGCAATGATTTGTTTGACTTTGATCCGGTTGCCATGAACAAGTTGTTCCAAATCTAACACAGAGGTAAAGGCGTTGATCGCCATTTCAAAAATTTGTTCGTAGAGATCTTGTTTGTCTTTAAAATGAGCATAAAAGGTCGCACGATTAATCATTGCTTCATCGGCAATATCTTGAACGGTCACGTTATCGTATCCTTTTTCTTCTACCAAGCGAATAAATGCCTCGATAATCATTTTGTGTGTTCGCTTCACTCGAAGATCAATTTTCTTAACCATAAAAAATTCCTCACTTGTTATTCGACATTTTTGATTTGTTTGTTGCTTATCTCACAAATAGGGGGTGTTTGCCAGTTGCAAAACCAATAAATTGTTCCTAAAATATACATAAGTAGTATAACAGACACTTTGTTAGATAATCAACAAACTGTCTGTTTGAGGAGGGTGAAGAACAGATGAACTTACGAGCGGGAATTGACGTTGGGTCTACGACTGTCAAATTAGTATTACTAGATGAACGAAATCAAACAATTTTTTCTAAATATGAACGTCATTATTCAGATGTCAAGAAAGCAACAGCTAAGACTTTACGTGAAGCACAAGCCTTGGTTCAAAACCAACCAATTGCAATGGCAATTACTGGATCAGGCGGTATGGGACTTGCCGATGTATTGAACATTCCTTTTGTTCAGGAGGTGATTGCGTGTACACGCACGGTCGAAGAAATAATTCCTGAAACAGATGTGGCGATTGAATTAGGTGGAGAAGATGCGAAAATTACTTTTTTTGAAGGTGCACTGGAACAACGTATGAATGGTAGCTGTGCTGGCGGGACAGGTGCATTTATTGACCAAATGGCTGTTTTGTTGAAAACTGATTCAAATGGTGTGAATGAGCTAGCCAAGGAATATCGGCAAATCTACCCGATTGCTTCACGGTGTGGCGTGTTCGCTAAAACGGATGTACAGCCATTGATCAATGAAGGAGCAGATAAAGCGGATATTGCAGCGAGTATTTTTCAAGCTGTAGTAAATCAAACAATTGCTGGATTGGCAGCTGGACGAAAAATTAAAGGCAAAGTGGCATTTTTAGGTGGTCCACTGTACTTTATGTCAGAATTACGCAAACGATTTGTTGAAACGTTAGACATTGCGCCAGAAAATGTCATTTTTCCAGAAAATCCGCAGTTATTTGTGGCAATGGGTGCCGCGTTTTACGCTGAAGAAGCACGAGTGACGACAATTGAGGCTTTACTTGCTGCTTTGGAAAATGGTAATCAAGCACAATTGACCCCGTCAACTACGTTAGCTCCGTTGTTCGAAGAAGAGGTAGATTTGACCGCTTTTCGCGAGCGTCATGCACAAGCGACTGCTTCAGAAAAATTACTTTCAGAACATCATGGTGTAGCATTTTTAGGAATCGATGCAGGTTCAACAACGACAAAAGTTACCTTGATTAATGAAGAAGGGGAGATTCTCTTTTCCTTCTATGGTAATAATGAAGGCCAGCCTTTAGAAACAACGATGAAAGTGCTAAAAGAATTATACAGTCAATTACCAGAAGACGTTTTTATCGGAAAAGCAGCAGCAACAGGTTATGGCGAATTATTGATTAAGAATGCTTTAAAAGTTGATATTGGTGAAGTGGAAACGATGGCGCATTACAAAGCGGCAAATTTTTTCCAACCTGGTGTTGATTTTATTTTAGATATTGGTGGTCAAGATATGAAAGCCATGACGATCAAAGATGGTGTGCTTTCTTCAATCCAATTAAATGAAGCCTGCTCTTCTGGCTGTGGTTCATTTATTGAAACATTTGCTAAATCATTGAATTATGATGTACGAGATTTTGCGAAAGCTGCAGTGGAATCCAAAGCACCAGTTGATTTAGGTTCTCGCTGTACAGTCTTTATGAATTCGAAAGTGAAGCAAGTTCAAAAAGAAGGTGCATCTGTAGGAGATATTTCTGCTGGGTTGTCTTATTCTGTTATCAAAAATGCTATTTATAAAGTAATTAAGATTCGTAGACCAGAAGATCTTGGCGAAAAAATTGTTTGCCAAGGTGGAACTTTTTATAACGAAGCGGTGTTACGCGCATTTGAATTGATTAGTGGACGCGAAGTTGTTCGTCCCTCAATTGCTGGACTGATGGGGGCTTACGGAGCAGCGCTGATTGCCATGGAAAATTATGCGTTAGGTGAAGAAAGCACCATTTTGTCAGAAGAAGAGCTTGATCACTTTACTGCAGAAAAGGAATTTACGCATTGCGGTTTGTGTGAAAATAACTGTATGTTAACAGTTACGTTATTTTCTGATGGTCGCCAATTTATCACGGGAAATCGCTGTGAACGTGGCGCTCGAATCAAGATCAAGAAGGAAGATAAAAAAGTTAACCTAGTCGATTATAAGTATCGTCGTTTGTTTAAATACCGTCCATTACGTAAGAAAGAAGCAGTCAATGGTGTGATTGGTATCCCTCGAGTCTTAAATATGTATGAAAACTATCCTTTGTGGCATACTTTCTTCACTGATTTAGGATTCAGAGTAGAATTATCCCCACGCTCAAACAAAGAATTATACGAGCAAGGAATGGAAACAATTCCAAGTGACACAGCGTGTTATCCAGCTAAAATCACACACGGGCATATTCAAGCAATGATTGATGCAGGTATTCCACGAATTTTCTATCCGGGCGTTGTCTTTGAACGACAAGAATCAACTGAAGCGGATAATCATTTCAACTGTCCTATTGTCCAAAGTTATCCAGATGTTATTAAAAATAATGTGGATGACATTCGCGATGGTAAAGTTGATTATCGGAATCCATTTATCAACTTAGCGAACGAATCGGCAGTAGCAAAAGTCTTACATCAAACTTTTGCGGATTTTGATTTTTCGGAAGAACAGATTGCGAAAGCGTTGCATCATGGGTATGAAGAATTAGCAACGTTTAAGGAAGATATTCAGAAAAAAGGTGAAGAAACCTTATTGATGTTGAATCAAAAAAATGAGCGGGGAATTGTTATCTCAGGTCGTCCCTATCATTTAGATCCAGAAATCAATCATGGAATCTCAGAAGTAATTACGCAAGAAGGTTTCCATGTCTTGACAGAAGACAGCATTTCTCATTTAGGTGACGTTGGAAATTTACGCGTCGTGAATCAATGGGTGTACCACTCACGGCTATATGCGGCTGCACGAGTTGTTGCAAAATCAAAAAACCTTGAATTAGTTCAATTGAATTCATTTGGTTGTGGCTTAGATGCCGTAACAACAGACCAAGTCGAAGAAATCATGGAGCAATATGGAAAAATCTATACAGTTCTAAAAATTGATGAAGGTGCAAACCTCGGAGCAATTCGTATTCGGTTACGATCCTTAAAAGCAGCAGTCAATGAACGAGCCAAGCAAAATTTTGTTCCAGTCAAACGATTTGAAGAACCAGAAAAAATCGTCTTTACAAAAGAAATGAAAGAAAAACATACTTTATTGTTGCCAATGCTTAGCCCAATTCACCAATCTGGCTTAGTTGATGTCGCGTTAAACGCTTCTGGTTACAATGTTGTCTGCTTACCAGCAGAGGATAATGAAGCAATCAATGTTGGACTGAAATACGTGAACAATGATGCGTGTTATCCAGCAATCATCTCCATTGGTCAACTAGTGGAAGCCTTGGAAAGTGGTAAGTACGATTTGGAAAATACAAGTGTGATGATGACTCAAACTGGTGGTGGTTGTCGTGCGACAAACTATATTCCATTACTTAGAAAAGCGTTGAATGATGCTGGATTTGGAAATATTCCAGTTGTTTCAGTCTCAATGGGGAACAAGGGGGTTGAATCAAACCCTGGATTTAAATTCACGTTTCCAATGTTGAAACGTTTGGCGATTGCCTTTTTATATGGTGATTTGTTTGAAAGAGTCGTCTATCGTACGCGCCCTTACGAGTTAGAAAAAGGGACAGTCGATCGGTTACATGAAGAATGGCTACAACGAGTTGAAAAAAATGTTCGGAATGGCTCCTTAACGTTGTTTAATAGCAATATGAAAAAAATTGTCAAAGCATTTGATACCTTACCGATTTCTGATGTGAAAAAGCCAAAAGTCGGAGTCGTTGGAGAAATATTAGTTAAGTATTCTCCAACTGCTAATAACGATATTGTTCGCTTACTCGAAGCAGAAGGTGCAGAAGCGGTCGTTCCTGATATTGTTGGTTTTATGAACTATTCCTTATACAACCAAATTTGGAAATATGAAAATCTTGGGATGGCTAAACAAAGTAAGTTGCTCGCGCAATTTGCGATTCGGATGATTGAAATGATTGAAAAACCAATGGATAAAGCCTTGAGAAAATCAGAACGATTTGATGGAATCCAGTCAATTCAAGACTTAGCAGAAGATGCAAGTAAAATTTTGTCCATTGGAAATCAGACAGGTGAAGGTTGGTTCTTAACAGGAGAAATGATTGAACTGTTGAAGCATGATGTGAATAACATTGTTTGTATGCAACCATTTGGCTGTTTGCCTAACCACGTAGTTGGGAAAGGAGTCATCAAAGAATTGCGTCGTCAATATCCTAAAGCAAATATTGCAGCGATTGATTATGATCCGGGCGTTTCGATTGTCAATCAATTAAATCGCATTCGTTTAATGATGGCAACAGCTAATAAAACATTAGCAAAAGAAACGATCTCCTAAACAACTTAACTGTACCAAAAATAAAAGAGGAAAGAGTAGGTTTAAAACTTACTTTTTCCTCTTTTTCTTAAGGAAAACAAGCTGAATGGTTTCAATTACCTAACGGAGAAAATCCTTTTTTTGTTGAGAATCAGGTATATACCAGTTATAATAAAGAAAACGAAAGGAAGGATGAAATCAGATGTCAAATCAGTTACCCGTATATATACAAATTCATGATCAATTAAAAAATGAGATTGAACAAGGGGTCTGGAAAATCGGTGACCGCCTTCCCTCTGAAAGAGAATTGGCTGTGAAATTTAATGTGAGTCGAATGACTTTGCGCCAAGCAATCCAAAATTTAGCAGATGAAGGGATCTTAGAGAGAAAAATTGGTTCTGGGACTTATGTTGCGCGTGAAAAAGTTCAAGAGAAAATGTCTGGAACAACTAGTTTCACCGAAATTATGGAGTCACAAAATCGAGTACCTTCTAGTCGAACGGTTTCTTATTTCTTAACATCACCTAGTTCAAGTGAGATGGAAAAATTACAATTAGAGAAAGAGGACGTGATTCTTCGAATGGAGCGCATTCGTTATGCAGATAACGTGCCAATCTGTTTTGAAGTTGCTAGTATTCCACAGAAAATCATTGACGGCTATAGCAAATCAGAAATTACAGAATCTTTGTATCGAACGTTAGAAGAAAAAGGTGGAAAGAAAATTGGGCATGCAAACCAAACGATTTCTGCTATGTTAGCTTCAGAACAGATTTCTGAATACTTAGAAGTCAAACGTGGGGACGCAGTTCTACGATTACGACAAGTTTCTTATTTTGAAGAAGGAACACCGTTTGAATACGTACGTACGCAATATGTTGGTAACCGATTTGAATTTTACCTAGAAAAATAAAACAAGCTGAAACAATTCGTTGTTTCAGCTTGTTTTATTTTTGCTTATTTTTTATTTAGTGTGATGCGTTTTTCGTGATAAGAAATTGGTCCTTTTTCAAAAGTGACTTGTCCATTCAATAATTCAGTGACAGTTGCTTTAAACTGTGAGATGCCTGTTTCATCAACCATACAAACAACAATTACTTGATCAGTATAACGAGTTTCCTTGACAGTCACTTGTTGTAGCTCAAGAAAATTTTCTAGCTTTCCTAATTGAGGATAGGTAATGGCAACGGCGAGTTCTTGTTGTAAGGTACCTTCAACAATACCAATCTCAGTTAGACCGTGAGAAACAGCCTGTGTGTAAGCACGAATCAGTCCACCAGCACCTAATTTGATACCACCAAAATAACGTGTGACAACGGCAACGACATTGATGAGTTCATTCTTTTTTAAAACTTCAAGCATGGGGATGCCAGCTGTTCCGCTTGGCTCTCCGTCATCACTACTGCGTTGAATCTCACTTTTGTCACCAATGACAAAAGCACTACAGTTATGATTTGCTTTCCAGTGTTCCTTCTTGATTGCTTGGATAAACGTTTTGGCTTCTTCTTCAGTCGTCACGCGTTTAAAGGAACAAATAAATCGGGATTTTTTTATTTCAATTTCACTTTGGCCATCTTCTTTGACCGTTAGATAACGTTCAATCATTGTTTTACCTCATTTCAAATGAAGAGTTACTTTCTTTAGTATATGAAAAATCTTTTGATGTTTCAACTTCCGAAATGGTTGCGCAAATGCTGGACTATGCGATAATAAAGGAAAGGTAGGTGAAGTTGGGAATGAAAGAACGTGTGAAAAAATATGATGCTATAACCCACTACATAAAAAATAATGGTGGTTCGCAAATTACTTTGACGTTTACTCAAATGGATGAGTTGTTATTTCCTAACAGTGGGCTTCCAAAGTCTGCCAGACAGACGACGGATTGGTGGGCAAATGATTACCGTCATCCGGAAAAAGGTGCTTACGGTTGGTTGAATGCAGGGTATGAAGTTGTTGTTGTTAATTTGGCAAAGGAATATATCGTGTTCAATCAATTAGTAAAATCAAGTTGGTTATTCGATTAGTTAACCGCATTCAGAAAACGTTGACAATTGTTATCTTTTAGCTATAATAGGTTCATAGGGACGAGAAAGCGGTTACGTTCCTTGGCTTAGAAAAGGGGAGATTAACAATGTCAAAAAAAACAATTATGCTTGTCTGTTCAGCTGGTATGAGTACGAGCTTATTAGTAACTAAAATGGAAAAAGCTGCGGAAGCACAAGGGTTAGATACAGACATCTTTGCAGTATCAGCTTCTGATGCAGATAATCATTTAGCAAGCAAAGACGTTGATGTTTTATTATTAGGCCCACAAGTTCGTTTTATGAAAGGCGATTTTGAAAAGCGCGTTGAGCCAAAAGGAATTCCATTAGATATCATCAACATGGCTGATTACGGTATGATGAATGGTGAAAAAGTGTTACAACAAGCTTTGACATTAATTGGTGATAAATAAAGAGTACTGACGAATTAAAAAGTGTGAGGTTTTTTCATTTTGAAAATGCCTCGCACTTTTTTTGCGTATCTTTTTTTAGGGAAGCAAAATGCCATATAAAACAGTTTGGGGAAGGCGACTATTAACGAGAGAAGTCGCCCAACTACCAAAAGAAATACTGAACCAAGCCACCTATCAACGAATTGCAGGTATAGTAAAACAAAATAAACAGATTGTTTGTCAACGATGTGGAAGAACTACGCAACAACAAGAAGCCAAGCTAAATGAAGAAGACTATTATTGCCCACATTGTTTGCTTTTGGGGCGAAACGATACGACCCAAGAATTATGGCTGTTTGAACAGCCATCACTGTTTCCACGCCAAATAGTTTTTACTTGGGAGAAAACATTGACGACAGAACAAGCCAAAATCGCTCATCGTTTGACTACGCAGGTAACGGATCATCATTTAATCTGGGCAGTGACCGGTGCTGGTAAAACAGAAATCCTGTATCCGCTTCTGCAATTGTTGCTAGCAACTGGGAAACGAGTTGCGATTGCTTCACCGCGAGTGGACGTGTGCCAGGAACTATGGCTACGTTTTACTGCAGTTTTTCCAGAAGAAAAAATCATTTTACTTCATGGCAAACAGCAGATTCCCTATGCGTTTAGTTCCTTCGTTATTTGTACGACTCATCAGTTGTATCGTTTTTACCATGCGTTTGATTTGCTAGTGGTTGATGAAATTGATGCGTTTCCTTATGTTATCGATCAAGGACTTCAGTATGCAACAGAAACAGCAAAGAAACCTGAGGGACAATTGATTTATTTGACGGCAACACCGGATGAACGTCTGTTAAAAGAAATCAAACGAACGTTTCAGATTCATTACTTACCTCTGCGTTTTCATCAACGATTGTTACCTGAGCCTCGACTCATTTTCTGGAATAATTGGCGCCGATGCTTAAACAAACGAAAAAAAATGGAACCATTAATCAAAGCAATCCAAAAACTAGTAAAAAAAAATCATGTCTTATTGTTTTGTCCAAGTATTGAGTTGATGAATGAGTTGCAAATGAAATTAGCAGAATGGTTACCAACAATTAAAATTTCATCTGTATCTTCAAAAGATGAAAAGCGTCCAGAGAAAGTACAAGCGATGCGGCAGCAAAAATATGATGTGCTTTTAACTACTATGATTCTTGAACGAGGTGTTACCTTCGAAAATATTTCAGTTATTGTTTTAGGGGCAGAACATGAAGTTTTTACGAAATCTTCATTGGTCCAAATTGCTGGTCGAGCTGATCGCAAGGGAGAATTCAGTAATAGTCAAGTCTGTTTCTTTTATCATGAAAAAACGAGTGCAATCAAAAAAGCGGTGAAAGAAATCAAAAGGATGAACAAAGCGGGGAAACTCTTACAATGAAATGCTGCTATTGTCAAAAATCAATCATTAAAAATTTAACCATTAAGGAACTTCTTCAACCGAAAAAATCGAGTGAACTTTGTTGGCAATGTGCCAAACTATTTACTCCTTTGTCCACAGTAAACAGTTGTGATGGTTGCCAAAAAAGTTTGTTAGAGAGTGAGAAACAATTTGTACAAAGTCAAAAAACATTTTGCACGGATTGTCTTTACTGGAAAAATCGTTACCCGACATATGATTTTTGCCATAGAAGTTTTTTTCAATATGATGAAGCGATGCAAGCTTGGTTCCAACAATACAAGTTTATTGGAGATGTTCGCTTGGCTAAAACGTTTGAAAAGCAGTGGCAAAGTTTACCAAAAAGATTTCCGGATTATCTTTTTTGTCCGATTCCATTATCAAATGAGCGGTTGGCACAACGTGGATTTAATCAAGTGAGTCAGATGTTGACCGAGGCTAGGGTAACTTTTCAGTCATTGCTTGACCGGGTCAAGCATCAGTCCGCCCAAACACAACATTCTCGGGAAGAAAGACTGGCAATGCCTCAGCCGTTCGCTTTAGGTGTTGAGCCGGAGCAAATCAAGCAATGTAAAATTTTATTGATTGATGATGTGTATACAACAGGACAGACGTTATTTCATGCTGCGGCTTGTCTTGCAGAGCATCAACCAACCAAAATTCGGACGTTTTCTTTAGCACGATAAAAGAAAAACTAAAAAATACGTGAAATTGGTAGCGATTTAGTTTGCAAATAGATTAGAGTTCGATATAATATAAATAAGAAGAGGGAAAGAGTGGTCCTTCTCCTTCTTGATTGTGGTAGACGAAAGGGGTAATTTTTATGTTTAGATATAATGTACGCGGCGAAAATATCGAAGTAACTGAAGCGATTCGTGACTATGTTGAAAAAAAAGTAGGCAAGTTAGAACGTTATTTCAGTGATGCACCCGATGCTACAGCCCATGTAAACTTAAAAGTTTATACTGAAAAAACAGCAAAAGTGGAAGTAACGATTCCATTACCTTATCTTGTATTACGTGCGGAAGAAACTTCACCAGATTTATATGCAAGTATTGATTTGGTTGTTGATAAATTAGAACGTCAAATTCGCAAATTTAAAACAAAAATCAACCGCAAATCTCGTGAAACAGGCATGAATACTGCAAGTGCTGCAGTATTATTCAATGAAGAAAACGGTGAAGGCGAAAACGAATCTGAATTAGACATCGTTCGTACAAAACGTTTGTCATTGAAACCAATGGATAGTGAAGAAGCTGTCTTACAAATGAATATGTTAGGACACAATTTCTTTATCTTTGAAGATGCTGAAACCAATGGTACAAGTATCGTTTACCGTCGTAAAGATGGAAAATACGGTTTAATTGAAACTGACTAAAAATAACTATTTTTTAAAACCTTGTGGTGTCTGATTAGATACCACAAGGTTTTTTTTACATAAAGAAGCTGTATTTTTATTAAGAATAAAGAAGTTCAGAGAATAATATAGCTAAGATATTTCAATTATCTATAAGTAATGATAAAATGGATAGGAGAGTCTACATAAGCGAGATGGATACTGCAGAAAAAGGAGATTATACAACGAATGGCCAATTTTATACGTTCAATCATTGAAAATGATAAAAAAGAACTAAAACGTTTAGATAGCATTGCTAAAAAAGTTGAATTACACGCTGATAAAATGGCAGCTTTAACTGATGAGCAATTACAAGCAAAAACTGATGAATTTAAAGGTAGATATCAAAAAGGTGAAACTTTGGACCAACTATTGCCAGAAGCGTTCGCCGTTGTTCGCGAAGCAGCGAAACGTGTCTTGGGCTTATACCCTTATCACGTCCAATTGATGGGTGGGATCGTTCTTCATGATGGGAACATTCCAGAAATGCGTACTGGTGAAGGTAAAACGTTAACTGCGACTATGCCAGTGTATTTAAATGCATTGTCAGGTGAAGGGGTACACGTTGTTACAGTAAATGAATATTTAGCAACCCGTGACTCAACTGAAATGGGCGAACTTTATAACTTTTTGGGACTTAGCGTTGGTTTGAATATCAATTCTAAATCAGCTGATGAAAAACGTGAAGCGTATAACTGTGATATTACTTATAGTACAAATAATGAATTAGGATTTGACTATTTGCGTGACAACATGGTTGTTTATCGTAATCAAATGGTTCAACGACCATTGAACTATGCGATTGTCGATGAAGTGGATTCAATTTTGATTGATGAAGCAAGAACACCATTGATTATTTCAGGACAAGCAGAAAAATCAACTGCTTTATACACAAGAACAGATAACTTCGTTAAACGTTTGAAGGAAGAAGAAGATTATAAAATCGATGTTCAATCAAAAACCATTGGGCTAACTGAAGCGGGAATCGAAAAAGCAGAGGAAACTTTTGGATTAGAAAACTTATATGATCTTGAAAATACTGCTTTGACACATCACTTAGATCAAGCATTGCGTGCTAACTACATCATGTTACTTGATATTGATTATGTGGTTCAAGACGGAAAAGTCATGATCGTTGACCAATTTACTGGTCGTATCATGGATGGACGTCGTTACTCTGATGGGCTTCACCAAGCAATCGAAGCAAAAGAAGGCGTGGAAATCGAAGACGAAACAAAAACAATGGCTTCAATCACATTCCAAAACTATTTCCGTATGTACAAAAAACTTTCTGGGATGACTGGTACTGCGAAAACAGAAGAAGAAGAATTCAGAGAAATCTATAACATTCAAGTTATTCAAATTCCAACGAATCGCCCAGTTATTCGTGATGACCGTGCAGATTTACTTTATCCAACATTGGAAAGTAAATTCCACGCAGTTGTTCAGGATATCAAAGACCGTTATCGTAAAGGACAACCAGTCTTGGTAGGTACAGTTGCGGTTGAAACATCTGAATTACTATCAGATATGTTGAACCGTGAACGGATTCCACATGAAGTATTGAATGCTAAAAATCACTTTAAAGAAGCTGAAATTATTATGAATGCTGGTCAAAAAGGTGCAGTTACGATTGCTACCAATATGGCTGGTCGTGGGACAGATATCAAGCTAGGTCTTGGTGTACGTGAATTAGGTGGTTTAGCTGTTATTGGTACAGAACGTCATGAATCTCGTCGTATCGATAATCAGTTACGTGGACGTGCTGGACGTCAAGGAGACCCAGGTATGTCACAATTTTATCTTTCATTAGAAGATGATTTGATGAAACGTTTTGGTTCAGAACGAATCAAAGCTTTCTTGGATCGGATGAAAATTGGGGATGAAGATGCGGTTATCCAAAGTAAGATGCTAACGAAGCAAGTTGAGTCTGCTCAAAAACGCGTAGAAGGAAATAACTATGATACGCGTAAAAATGTCTTACAATATGACGATGTGATGCGTGAACAACGTGAAGTAATCTATAAACAACGTCAAGATGTAATCATGGAAGAAAATAGTTTGTCTCAACCATTGATGAATATGGTCAAACGAACAATTAGTCGAGTAGTAGATGCACACACACAACTAGAAAAAGAAAACTGGAACCTTGAAGGAATCGTCGATTTTGCGGGGAATGCAATTGTCCACGAAGACAGCATCAGCGTGAAAGATCTTGAAGGAAAAACACCAGATGAAATGAAAGTTTATTTAAATGAGTTAGCACAAGAGGTGTTTAATACAAAAGCCAACCATTTAAATGGGCCGGAACAACTCTTAGAATTTGAAAAAGTTGTTATCTTGCGTGTGGTTGATTCGAAATGGACAGATCATATTGATGCAATGGATCAATTACGTCAATCAATTGGGTTACGTGCGTATGGACAAAATAATCCGTTAGTTGAATATCAAACAGAAGGATATAAAATGTTTGAAGATATGGTCGGCGCAATTGAATATGAAGTAACTCGTTTATTCATGAAAGCTGAAATTCGCCAAAATGTTCAACGAGAACAAGTTTCTCAAGGTGAAGCTTCACATGCCACCGAAGCAAGTGCGGAAGAAAAAAGCAATACAAGTGCAAAAAAACAACCAGTTCAAGTGAATAAAGTTGGACGAAATGATCCTTGCCCTTGTGGAAGTGGAAAGAAATATAAAAACTGCCACGGAAAAAACGAAGCATAATCATTTTTAAATAGAAAGAAGCTGGTGAGAGAAGTTCTTTTTAGAAAGAATTTGTCTCACCTTCTTTCTGTTATCTTTAGATTCTGGTAGACTAGAAAAAGAAGTGAAAAGAAGACGAAAACGATTGTCCAGAGAAAGAAGGAAGCAAACATGGAAATTTTTGAGATTCGTAATTTGTTAGCTGACATGCAAGAGAAGGTCACAAGCTTTAGGGGGTCTCTTTGACTTAGATCAGCTGGAAGAATCGATTGCACAAGCTGAGTATAAAATGGCTGAACCTGGTTTTTGGGATGACAGTGTTGCTGCGCAACAAGTAATTAATGAAAATAATGCGAATAAAGAAGCTTACGACCAATTTCATTCTTTAGCAGGTGAATTGGAAGAGTTAGAACTTTTGACGGAGTTATTACAAGAAGAACCAGATGCAGAAATGCAAACAGAGCTGGAGACACGGTTACATGCATTAAATGAAAAAATGAATACGTATGAGTTAGCCATGTTACTTGATGGACCGTATGATCGAAACAATGCTATTCTGGAATTACATCCTGGAGCAGGCGGTACGGAATCACAAGATTGGGGCAGCATGTTGTTACGCATGTATACACGTTGGTCAGAACAGCATGGGTATCAAGTGGAAATCTTGGATTACCAAGCGGGAGACGAAGCTGGAATCAAGAGCGTCACTTTGTTAATCAAAGGGCATAATGCATTTGGTTATTTGAAATCTGAAAAAGGTGTTCACCGGTTAGTTCGAATTTCACCGTTTGATTCAGCTAAAAGACGTCATACTTCGTTTTGTTCGGTAGATGTCATGCCTGAACTGGATGAGACAATTGATATTGAGATCAATCCAGATGATTTAAAAATTGATACGTACCGTGCCAGTGGAGCTGGTGGACAACATATCAATAAAACAGAGTCTGCTGTGCGAATCACACATATCCCAACTGGAACGGTGGTTGCAAGCCAAGCACAACGTTCTCAGTTAAAAAATAGAGAGCAAGCTATGGGCATGTTGAAGGCGAAACTTTATCAACTTGAAGTAGAGAAAAAAGAACAAGAAGCTGCAGCTTTACGTGGTGAACAAAAAGAAATTGGCTGGGGTTCACAGATCCGTTCCTATGTATTCCATCCTTATTCAATGGTTAAAGATCACCGCACAAATGCAGAAACTGGGAATGTTCAAGCGGTCATGGACGGTGACTTAGACTTATTTATTGATGCTTATTTAAAAATGCATCTGGTATAACATTAGTGGATTATTATTTAATTGACATAAAATTGTAAAATTTTGCAAGCAACTTGAAACATTGCCATGCTATAATGGCTGAAGACTGAAAAAGATATGGAGAGAATGCCATGATTGAAATGAAGGATGTAATGAAGAAGTACTCCAATGGTACGACTGCCATCCGCAATCTCTCGGTCGTTATCGATCAAGGAGAATTCGTTTATGTAGTTGGACCATCAGGAGCAGGAAAATCTACATTTATCAAATTGATGTACCGAGAAGAAAAAGCAACTAAAGGAACATTGACTATTGCAGGACATGATTTGATGGCTATCAAAAATCGTGAAGTTCCTTATTTACGCAGAGAAATTGGAATCGTCTTCCAAGACTATAAATTATTGCCGCGAAAGACTGTTTATGAAAATGTAGCTTACGCTATGCAAGTAATTGGTCGTAAACCACGTGAAATTAAAAAACGTGTGATGGAAGTTTTGGATTTAGTTGGTTTAAAACATAAAGTACGTGTTTTTCCAAGTGAATTATCTGGTGGGGAACAGCAACGTGTTGCGATTGCGCGCGCGATTGTAAACACACCAAAGGTTTTGATTGCAGATGAACCAACAGGTAACTTAGATCCTGAAAATTCATGGGAAATCATGAAACTTCTTGACCGCATCAATGCACAAGGAACGACAGTTGTTATGGCAACACATAACAGTACGATCGTAAATACAATTCGTCATCGGGTAATCGCCATTGAAAACGGCCGAATTATTCGAGACCAAGCGGAAGGGGAATACGGATACGATGATTAGAACCTTTTTCCGCCACTTATTAGAAAGTATCAAAAGCTTGAAACGTAATGGCTGGATGACTGTTGCCTCAGTTAGTGCGGTAACAATCACTTTAGCACTTGTTGGTATTTTTATGGCTGTTATTATGAATGCAACTAAACTTGCACAAGATATTGAAGGAAACGTAGATGTTTCAGTTTTTGTTGATATTGGTACAAAAGAGGCGGATATCAAAAAATTAGGAACAGAATTAGAAAAGCTTGACCATGTTGAAAAAGTATCTTTTTCAAGTAAAGACCAAGAATTGAAAAAAATCCAAGCAGCAATGGGTGATTCATGGAATTTGTTTGAAGGAGATAGCAATCCTTTATATGATGTATACGTGGTAAGTGCAACAGAACCTTCTTACACCAAAGATGTCTCAAAAGAAGCGGCAAAATTGTCTAACGTTTACCGAGCAGATTACGGTGGCACTTCTTCAGACCGAATCTTTGAAATTGCGGGAGCTGTTCGTACATGGGGATTAGCAGCAGCAGCGTTGCTATTATTTGTTGCTATGTTCTTGATCTCTAACACGATTCGAATTACAATTTTATCTCGTCAAAGAGAGATTCAAATTATGCGATTAGTTGGAGCAAAAAATGGCTATATTCGTTGGCCGTTCTTCTTAGAAGGCGGTTGGATCGGTTTGATTGGAGCAATTATTCCAATGTTGATTTTAACATTTGGTTATCGTGAAATTTTCCAATTGGTTAATCCATCGTTACTACGCTCGAACTATTCCTTGTTGCAACCAGCTGATTTTGTTTGGAAAATCAATGTTTTGATGACTGGTATCGGCGTAATCATTGGTTCTTTAGGATCGACGATCTCAATGAGACGATTCTTGAAAATTTAATCAATCATTCAAAGTAAAAGAACATTGTACTCATGAAAAGTGGGTGCAATGTTTTTTTGTTGTGTCGAAAAGAATACTGAAAAATGGTGGATTGAAGCGTGTTCTTTTTTCTCTTTACTTTAAAAAAAAACTTGGTTATGCTTAGGAGGTTAGAAAATGAAGAGGTGAATCCATGAAGGTGATTGTTGATAATTTTTTTACGATCATTTTGATTGCGAACATTTTATTATCGTTAATCATTGTGTTTCGTGAAAGAAGAGAAACAGCACAGACATGGGCTTGGTTACTTGTGTTGATGTTTATCCCGATTTTAGGATTTATTCTATACATTTTTTTTGGTAGGGGAATTTCAAAAGACAAAATTTTTGATTTGAAGATGCAAGGAAAAATTGGGATGAATTTGGAAATTGAAGAAGATAAACGTGCATTAAAACGTGGATTGTATCCCCATCCACCAACAGGACAAGCCGATGTCAGGCAACTGATTTATATGTTGACTGTTTCAGAAGGAACATTATACACGACGCAAAACGAAGTTACGTTGTTTACAGATGGTCGTGAAAAATTTGATGCGTTGATTGATGATATCAATCATGCACAAAATCATATCCATCTTGAGTATTATATTTATCGAAGTGATGATTTAGGCGTAGAACTGCGAGATGCATTGATTGTTGCAGCACAACGAGGCGTAAAAGTGCGGGTTTTATTAGATGCTTGGGGATCGACGCAGGTTTCACTAAGTTTTTTTGATGAATTAAAGAAAAACGGCGGAGAAGTCGCATTCTTTTTTCCATTATTTGTTCCATACATCAATCCGCGAATCAATTATCGAAATCATCGAAAAATCGTTGTAATTGATGGACAGATTGGGTATACAGGTGGATTTAATGTGGGAAATGAGTACTTAGGTTTGGTCAAAAAATTTGGTTATTGGCGTGATAATCATTTAAGAATTTATGGCGAAGCTGTTTACAGTTTACAAAATCGATTTTTGATGGACTGGAATTCTCAACACACAAATGAAGTCAGCTATTCGCCCAATTTTTTCCCAATGATTGATTCAACAGGGGAGATGGCTGTTCAAATCGTGACCAGCGGGCCGGATTCGGAACACGAACAGATCAAGATGACCTATTTAAAAATGATTTCTTTAGCAAAACGAGAAATTTTGATTCAGACGCCTTATTACATTCCCGATGGTTCGATTCATGAAGCACTCAAGCTAGCTTTGCTGGCAGGCGTCAAAATTCATTTGCAAATTCCAAATAAACCTGACCATCCATTGGTTTACTGGGCAACTTATTCTTTTGCAGCAGAACTGATTGAGTATGGGGCAATTGTTGAAACCTACGAGAACGGGTTTATTCATGCGAAGACGATGATTATTGATGGTGGTGTCGTTTCAGTTGGATCGGCAAATATTGATGTTCGCTCTTTCCGTTTGGATTTTGAAGTCAATACGCTAGTTTATGATGAACGAATGGCTTCACAAGTACGTAAAGCATTTTTTGATGACTCAAATGTATCGAAACAATTAACCAGAGAAATCTATGAAAATCGTGGAACGGTAATCAAACTTAAAGAAGGCTTAGCGAGATTAGTCTCACCGTTACTTTAAGAAGAATAAGCAAAAAGGACTTGAAGCATAAATCATTGATTTATGTTCCAGGTCCTTTTTTATCGGGGTCACTTCTGAATAAACTCAGAAATGAAGAAAACGTCTCAATCTACTTTCATGAACTTTGGGGTATTTCTTGTTTTTTGGGGAAAGCAAGAAATAAGTTCACTCAAGTCTTTATTCAAGAGACGCATTTCAGAAATAGTATAGCATAGTCAAAAATAATGAGATAGTTTTATTTTTATTTTATCAAGAATAACTCATCAATTCGTTATTTAATGATTTTGATTCATTTTCAATAAACAAGGAAAATGTTAGAATAAAATTACTTTATGACTAAAGGAGATTTTTAATGAAAAAATTAAAATTATTATTACCAGTATTGGGATTAGCCGTTCTTTTATCTGGATGTGCGAAATGGATTGATCGCGGGGAATCAATTACAGCGGTAGGTTCTTCTGCATTACAACCGCTAGTTGAAACGGTCGCAGAGAGCTATCAAACAGAAAATCCTGGAAAATTTGTTAATGTCCAAGGTGGCGGTAGCGGAACGGGATTATCTCAAGTTCAATCTGGTGCTGTGGACATCGGTAACTCTGACTTATTTGCGGAAGAAAAGTCTGGGATTGATGCAAAAGCTTTAGTAGATCACAAGGTTGCTGTCGTTGGAATAACACCGATTGTGAATAAAAAAGTGGGCGTTTCAGCTATTTCCATGGAAGAGTTAAAAAAACTATTTACTGGTGAAATCAAAAACTGGAAAGAACTTGGTGGAAAAGATCAAGCAGTGGTTATTTTAAACCGAGCTTCTGGAAGTGGAACCCGTAGTACGTTTGAAAAATGGGTATTGGATGGTGAGTCTGCAATCCAGGCACAGGAACAAGATTCAAGCGGCATGGTTCGCCAAATTGTTGCCGACACACCGGGGGCAATCAGTTATGTTGCCTTTTCTTATGTAACAGACGAAGTAGCAACGCTTAAAATCGATGGCGTGGAACCAACAGATGAAAATGTGACAACAAATGAATGGACCATTTGGGCATATGAACATATGTATACAAAAGGAAAACCAACGGAGTTAACGGATGAATTTTTAGCGTATATTCTTTCAGACGAAATTCAAAATAATATCGTTGGCGAATTAGGCTATATTCCAGTTTCACAGATGAAAGTGGAACGTGATTGGGAAGGAAATATCATTTCTGAATAACCTTTACAAAAAATTTACAAACTTAGCGAAACTTTTACATGTTATTAAAACCAAATTGATGTTTGTTTTGTACACTGAACAAGTATGTTAAACCTGAGCAAGGGGGAGTCATCTGTGGAGGATGTAAAAAAAGTATTATTAACAAAATCGAAGCGTTCAAAAATGGAGCAACGTGGAAAATTTATTAGTTTTCTTTGTATCGCTTTAATTGTTTTAGTGGTATTAGCTATTTTTTATTTTGTTGCAAGTAAAGGGTTAGCGACTTTCTTTGTCGACAAAGTGAATGTGTTCGACTTTTTATTTGGGACGAGTTGGAATCCAAGTCAAGTTGGTCCAGATGGAAAACCGATGGTTGGGGCATTGCCAATGATCACAGGTTCATTTATCGTGACATTTTTATCTGCCATCATCGCAACACCATTTGCTATTGGTGCTGCAGTTTTCATGACGGAAATTTCGCCGAAAAACGGAACAAAAATTTTACAGCCAGTAATTGAGCTGTTAGTTGGTATTCCATCAGTCGTTTATGGTTTTATCGGTTTATCTGTGATCGTGCCGTTTGTTCGTAACGTCTTTGGCGGTACAGGGTTTGGAATCTTAGCCGGAACATTTGTCTTGTTTGTTATGATTTTGCCAACAGTAACAACGATGACTGTAGATGCATTGAAGTCTGTTCCTCGACATTACCGAGAAGCATCATTAGCTTTGGGAGCAACGAGATGGCAAACGATCTATAAGGTAGTTCTTAGAGCAGCTGTACCTGGAATTTTGACAGCAGTTGTTTTCGGAATGGCACGTGCCTTCGGGGAAGCTTTGGCGATCCAAATGGTGATCGGGAATGCAGCGTTGATGCCAACTAGCTTAACAACACCAGCTTCAACTTTGACTTCGATTTTAACAATGGGAATCGGTAATACGATCATGGGCACGATTGAAAATAATGTGTTGTGGTCCTTAGCATTGATCCTATTATTGATGTCATTATTCTTTAATATTGTTATCCGCATGATTGGTAAGAAGGGAGCCTTAAAATAATATGAATGCAAAACGTTCCGATAAAATCGCAACTGGTATTTTATATACCGTTTCTGGAATCATTGTCTTGATTTTGGCTGCTTTGTTACTATATATTTTAGTGCGTGGAATTCCTCATATCTCTTGGTCTTTCTTGACTGAGCCATCAAAAGCTTATCAAGAAGGTGGCGGTGTAGGTATTCAATTATTCAACTCGATTTATTTATTATTGATTACAATGATTATTAGTTTCCCTTTATCACTTGGTGCGGGAATTTATCTATCCGAGTATGCAAGCAAGAACTGGATGACAGATGTGGTTCGTACTTCTATTGAAATTTTGAGTTCATTACCTTCTGTCGTAGTTGGTTTGTTTGGTTTCTTGGTCTTCGTTATTCAGTTTCAATATGGTTTTTCCATTTTGTCTGGTGCGTTAGCGTTGACTGTCTTTAATTTGCCACTTTTGACAAGAACAGTGGAAGAATCATTACAAGCTGTTCATTACACACAACGAGAAGCTGGTTTAGCTTTGGGCTTATCACGTTGGGAAACAGTTTTAAAAGTCGTAGTTCCAGAAGCAACACCTGGAATTCTAACGGGTGTAATCTTAAGTTCTGGAAGGATTTTTGGGGAAGCGGCTGCTTTGATTTACACAGCAGGACAAAGCGCGCCAGCTCTTGATTTTAGTAACTGGAATCCACTAAGTGTTTCAAGTCCGATTAGTATCTTCCGCCAAGCGGAAACATTGGCTGTTCATATTTGGAAAATCAATACTGAAGGAACGATGCCAGATGGCGCTGCTGTGTCAGCCGGAGCATCTGCCGTATTGATCATTGCAGTCTTGCTCTTCAACTTTGGGGCACGTGCGATTGGGAAACGGTTATACCGTAAAATGACTTCAGCCTAAGGAGAAGAAGAAACTATGAAAGAATACAATTTGAATGATACAAATATCATCACGATGCCTCCTGAAAAGAAGATTGCTTTACACACTGAAGATTTACATGTTTGGTATGGTGATAACGAAGCAATCAAAGGTGTTGACTTAGAATTTGAAAAAAATAAAATCACTGCATTAATTGGTCCTTCTGGTTGTGGGAAGTCAACTTATTTACGTTCGTTGAATCGAATGAATGATGGTATTGCAAACACAAAAATCACTGGGAAGATCATGTATAAGGATGTTGATGTCAACGCACCCCAAGTCGACGTTTATGAAATGCGTAAACGAATCGGTATGGTGTTCCAACGTCCGAACCCATTTAGTAAATCCATTTATGAAAATATCACGTTTGCTTTGAAGCAACATGGGGAAAAAGACAAGAAGAAGCTAGATGAAATCGTTGAAACTAGTTTGAAACAAGCTGCCCTGTGGGAACAGGTCAAAGATAACCTTGATAAAAGTGCTTTAGCCTTGTCAGGAGGGCAACAACAACGTTTATGTATTGCTCGTGCGATTGCAATGAAACCAGATATTTTATTACTGGACGAGCCAGCAAGTGCATTGGACCCTATTTCTACTGGGACAGTTGAGGAAACGTTGGTGAACTTAAAAGAAGATTTTACCATCATCATCGTGACACACAACATGCAACAGGCTGCGCGTATCAGTGACTACACGGCATTCTTTTACTTAGGAAAAGTAATCGAATATGATCAAACGAAGAAGATATTTACTAGACCGAAAATTCAAGCAACCGAAGATTATGTGTCCGGTCATTTTGGTTAAAACGGAGGCTTCATTATGACAAAAGAAATTATTTCATCAAAAGATCTTCATTTATATTATGGAAAAAAAGAAGCTTTAAAAGGAATTGACTTAAGTATCAACCAAGGTGAGATTACGGCGATGATTGGTCCTTCAGGTTGTGGAAAGTCAACTTACCTGCGTTCATTGAATCGAATGAATGACTTGATTCCTGGTGTAACGATCACCGGAAGTGTGCTGTATAAAGGAAAAGATATTTACGGTCCTAAAACTGATACCGTTGAACTACGCAAAGAAATCGGCATGGTATTCCAACAGCCTAATCCTTTTCCTTTTTCAATCTATGAGAACGTTATTTATGGATTGAAACTAAAAGGCGAAAAAGACAAAAAAGTGTTAGATCAAGTAGTTGAAGAAAGTCTAAAAGCCGCTTCAGTTTGGGATGATGTGAAGGATAAACTGCATAAGAGCGCTTTGTCTTTATCAGGTGGACAGCAACAACGAGTATGTATCGCACGTGTCTTAGCAGTCAACCCAGAAATTATTTTACTAGATGAACCAACAAGTGCACTTGACCCTGTTTCAACTGGAAAAATTGAAAGTATGTTGTTAGAATTGAAAGAGAACTATACGATGATTATGGTCACACATAACATGTCACAGGCTTCTCGTATTTCAGATAAGACAGCTTTCTTCTTAGATGGTCATTTAATTGAATTCAATGATACAAAGAAAATTTTTATGAATCCAGAAAAGCAAGAAACAGAAGATTACATCTCAGGACGATTCGGATAAGGGGGAAATAAAATGCTACGAACGCAATTTGAAGAGGAATTATTAAATCTTCATAATCAATTTTATGAAATGGGTATGATGGTAAGTAGTGCGGTGCATAAGTCTGTTCGCTCTTATGTGAAGCATGACAAAGCCCTGGCACAAGAAGTAATCGAAAACGATACAAATATCAATGATATGGAAATTCGTTTAGAAAAGAAAAGCTTTGAAATGATTGCTCTGCAACAACCAGTAACGACAGACTTGCGCATGATTATTACCGTTATGAAAGCAAGTTCTGATTTGGAAAGAATGGCGGATCACGCGGTATCTGTTGCAAAATCAACGATTCGTGTCAAAGGACAAACGAGAATTCCTGAAATCGAAAAAGAAATCTCGGACATGTCAGACTATGTGAAGAAAATGGTTGATAATGTGTTGGTTGCCTATGTTAAAACGGACGAAAAAGACGCTCGGACAATTGCCAACATGGATCAACGTGTAAATGAGTATTTCAATCGAATCTACAATGCAACAATCAAAAACATGGAAGCAAATCCAGAAACAGTCATTAGCGGAACAGACTATTTGAATGTTGCTAGTTACTTGGAGCGTATTGGTGACTATGTTACAAATATTTGTGAGTGGATTGTTTACTTGGCAACAGGTAAGATTACGGAATTGAATACGACCCATGATGAGATTTTTTAAAAAGGTTGTGGCGCAAAGCGGTCAGCTCCGAAAAAATAATGAGTAACTAACAAAAATAGCTTTTCATATTTTTTGACAGTTATGAATTATTTCGAGGAGTTGTTTTGGGAACACCGTGAAAAAGGTTGTGAAAGAAGTGCACAGCTCCAATAAATAAGAATAAATTTTCAGAAATTGCTTTTCAAATTTTTGTGAAATTTAGACTTATTTAGCAGGAGTTACTTCTTGAACACCGTGGATAAAATTTGTGACGCAAAGTGTTTAGCTCTGACAAGATAGCGAGTGTTCCAAAAAGTTAGTGTCAAACAATAAAAAATGAACTTACCTTTAAGAGATTGGGGGAAAACGCACTTTGTTTTCTTCCAATCTCTTTTTTTAGTATGATTAGAATAGTAGGGAATGACGGAAGGTGGAGAAAAAGTTACATCTTAAGTCCTATGACATTTTCTTCAAATGAAGGCATAATATGGATGTAAGGAAAAGTTGCAAACAATATTTGCTCAAGGAGGCAATTTCCATGAAAGAAAGAGAACGTATTTTAGACTTAGTAAAAAAAGGAATCCTTTCGACTGAAGAAGGCTTAGATTTGTTAGAAAGTATGGCAACTGAAAAAGACGAAAAGTCAATTAAAAAAGAAGCAGACAAAGTAACTGCTAGTCATAAAGAAAAAGATCAAGTAAGTCAATTGATGGATGATTTAGAAAATGATGCAGAGGAAACCTTCACTGATTCTGAAGTGGATCCAAAGGAAAAAGAAAAACAAGATCAAGAAAACTTAGAAAAAATTCTTGATGAATTAGCAACAGAAGCAAACAAAGCATCTGCACATTTAGATGAAGTGAATGCTGAATTACAAGAAAATCGACAAGCACGCAATGACAAACAGGAAGCATTGATGCAGTTGAATACAAAAGAAGAACTAGATGAGTTAACCGCAGAAGAACTTGAACAACGTCAAGCGTTGGAAAGTGAAATCCAAACGTTAGAAGCAGAAGGCAATAAGCTAGTTGAGCAACAATTGAAGCTCGAAGCAGAATTAAAAGATATTCGTAAAAATCAATGGTCAGAAACGAAAGATTCAATTGCTGAAAAATTTGACTTACCAGATGATTGGAAAGAACAAGCAACAGACACCTTGAACCAAGTTGGCGAAAAAATGTCTGAAGCGGGTAGCCAATTAGGCAAGTTCTTGAAGAAAACGTTCCAAACGGTTTCTGATTCTGTGAACGACAACATGGAATGGAAAGATGTTAATTTACGTGTTCCTGGTATTGCAACAACGAAATTCGAACATGAATTTTACTATGAAGCACCAGAAGCAAGTATCATCGATATCAAAGCGGCAAACGGAAACGTGCTTTTGAAAACGTGGGATAGTGAAGATGTCAAAGTAGAAGCCAAAATCAAACTCTACGGAAAAATGACAGCTGAACCATTTGATGCCTTTTTAGAAAGAAGCCAAATCGAAGTCAATGAAGACCACATTTCTTTCCAAATTCCGAATAAACGTGTACGAGCAGACCTTGTTTTCTACTTACCAACACGCTTATACGACCATGTAGCAATCAAATTGCTTAACGGAAATATCACAATTAAAGGTTTAGAAACAAAAGACACTTATGCGAAATCAACGAATGGAAATATCCTAATTAATGATTTGACAGCAACTATGTTAGAAATTGAAGGAGTCAATGGCAATATTGACGTGAATCGCGGTCAAATTTTAGACTCAATCATTGAAACGGTCAACGGAACAGTCACCATGGCAACAACGCCTGAAAATGTTTCGGTATCATTAGTCAATGGGGATGTTCGCTTGACATTAACAGAGAACTCATTAAGAAAAGTCGAAGCAAGCTCTGTCAATGGAAACGTCAAAGTAGCGTTACCGGAAACATTAGGTGTCGAAGGACATGCAAAAACAAGCTTAGGCAGTATCAATAGCCGCATGAGTGAGTATGATGTTGTCCGTGAAAAGAAAGAAAGAACCAATCAAATGTTACAATTCCGCCGCATTTCTGATACAGGAATTGCCCAAGTTCAATTATCAACCACAACAGGAAACATCTTTTTGAAAGATGCTGAGTAAGGGAACGCTTATTAAATAGAAAAACAAATGTGAGATGGACACAGGATAGCCCAAAAAAATGGGCTATTCTGGGTTGTTCATTCTAGTCTGTGTAGTCGCCAAAAAATAAGTGGAACAGACTTTTGTTTCCCAATATTTTCGATTAAAATAGATAGGACAGAGGTGAAATAGAATGAAAAAAAAATTAACGAAATCAACTGATAATATTGTATTAACCGGTACACTTGCGGGAATTGCAGAGTTTATTGGTATTGATCCAACAATTGTTCGTGTGGTGTATGTCTTTTTGAGTCTTGTTGCATTTGGCAGTCCAATTATTTTGTACATTTTACTAGCTGTCATCATACCGTCTGGTAAATCTTCTCGTACAAACTATGGTCACAATAATGAATATTACCAAAAAAATAATTATCGCGAACAAACGAATAAACGCAAAGAAGCTGAAAAAATCGATGATGATGATTGGAGTGACTTCTAATGTCTTATTTCCAACGAATCGTTGTGAATACTTTGACATTCATTTCACTAGCAGTCCTTTTTCCCCAAATGATCCATGTGAGTAGTATTTGGACAGCGGTGTTAGCAAGTTTTGTTTTATCGGTGTTAAACATGTTCGTCAAACCGATTTTAACAATTTTATCTTTACCGCTGACCTTAGTTACTTTTGGATTGTTTAGCTTTGTAGTGAACGCAGCAATATTAAAATTGACTTCCTTCTTTGTTGGAGCAGCCAATTTTGGATTTGCATCATTTGGAGCAGCATTTCTAGTAGCAATTGTTATGTCATTAGTAAATGTTGTTGTTAGTGAGCATAATTTAAATCGTCAGTAACTACGAAAGACACCAACTAAAAAATCATCATTTCTTTATTCAGCAAGAAAAAACAGAGATTGCAGGGAAAGTTCAATAGACTTTTCTTGCAATCTTTTTTATTTGAAAAAGAAATAAACCGTTTTTTTTATTTGGTAGTAAGTTTGGGTAGACAATGATAAAATGAAAACGAACACCCTAATAGAAATGAGGTAGCATGAATATGGCAGAAGTAGTTAAAGTTAGCCAACTGGTTGAAAAATTATCTTTAGAAATCGTGACCGGCGATGAAAAAAGTTTAGAACGTGTCATAGTCACAGGTGACATTTCACGTCCAGGCTTAGAACTGACTGGTTATTTTAGTTATTATTCACATGATCGGCTTCAATTATTTGGAAGCAAAGAAATTAGTTTTGCAGAGCGCATGATTCCAGAGGAACGTTTGATGATTATGCGACGTTTATGCAGCGAAGATATGCCCGCGTTTATTATCTCCAGAGGTTTATCTGCACCAGAAGAAATGATTCAGGCTGCAAATGAACATGGGATGGCTGTCTTGCGCTCACCAATTTCAACATCACGTTTGTTAGGAGAACTTTCTAGCTATTTAGACGGACGATTAGCACCACGAACAAGTGTCCACGGTGTTTTAGTTGATGTCTATGGACTAGGTGTCTTGATCCAAGGAGATAGCGGAATTGGTAAGAGTGAAACAGCATTAGAATTGATCAAGCGTGGTCACCGTTTGATTGCAGATGACCGAGTGGATGTTTATCAACAAGATGAATTAACCGTGATTGGTGAGCCACCAAAAATCTTGGAGCATTTGATTGAGATTCGTGGAATTGGCATCATCGATGTCATGAACTTATTTGGTGCAAGTGCGGTACGTGGTTCGATGCAAGTCCAACTGGCTGTCTATTTAGAAGCTTGGGCGAAAGATAAGAAATATGATCGATTAGGCTCAGAGGATACGTCGGTTGAAATTGCAGAAGTCGGCATCCCACAAATCAAAATTCCAGTTAAGACTGGACGAAATGTGGCTATCATCATTGAAGTTGCTGCGATGAACTTCCGTGCGAAAACAATGGGATTCGACGCAACAAAAACATTTGAAGAACGATTAAGTCGTTTAATCGAAGAAAATTCAGGAAATTAATAAATAAGGAGTGACAAAATGCTCGCACAAATCAATCGAGTAGCGTTTGAGCTTGCCGGAATCCCTATTTATTGGTATGCATTGATCATTGTTTCAGGGATCATTATTGCCATGTGGCTAAGCACTAGAGAAGCAGTCAGAGTCGGTATGAAAGCAGATGACGTGACGGATTTTATGCTATGGGGATTACCACTTTCAATCATCGGTGCTCGTTTATATTATATTCTTTTTGATTTACCTCAATATATTGCAGACCCAATCCAGATTTTTAATATTCGCTCGGGTGGGTTAGCTATTTATGGTGGATTGATTGCTGGTGGACTTACGATGTATTTCTTTACCAAGTATCACTTTATTTCACCGTGGACTTTTCTTGACATTGCAGCGCCTAGCGTGTTGCTTGCACAAGCCATTGGTCGTTGGGGAAACTTTATGAATCATGAGGCTTTTGGGCCGGAAACAACTCGTAGCTTTTTAGAAAGTCTACATTTACCACAGTTTATTATTGAAAATATGTACATTGATGGCGCGTTTCGTCAGCCGACTTTTCTCTACGAATCAGTATGGAGTTTGCTTGGCGTCATCTTATTATTGATGTTGAGAAAACGACCACATTTGCTTAAAAAAGGAGAAGTTTTTCTTTTATATCTTATCTGGTATAGTTTCGGACGTTTCTTTATCGAAGGGCTTCGAACAGATAGCTTATACTTCCTAAATATCATTCGCATTTCTCAGTTACTCTCAGCAGTACTATTTATTGGAACCATCATCGTATTCATTTTACGTCGTAAAAAAGATAAAAATTTAACAGATTATGATCGAAGTTTTGGTGATAATCAATCAATTATTTAATGATCAAGCAAACAATGTTCCGTGCAAAGGAGTGGTTAAATGCAACAAAAAATCGCAGTGTTAGGTCCTGGTTCATGGGGGACGGCACTAGCCCAAGTGCTTGCAGAAAATGGTCATGATGTAAGAATCTGGGGACACCGAGCAGAACAAGTAGCTGAAATCAACACAAAGCATACGAATCAACGGTATTTACCAGAACTGAAATTAGCAACAGCTATTCGGGCGTTTACCGAAATGGCAGAAGCCTTAGCTGACGTAGACGCTATTTTATTCGTGGTGCCAACGAAAGCGATTCGTTCTGTAGCACAAGAAGTTGTGATGAAAATGACGCCGAATACGAAACCTGTCATCATTCATGCCAGCAAAGGATTGGAACAAAAGACACATAAGCGTATTTCAGAAATCTTATTAGAAGAAATTCCAGTGGAACAAAGAAAAGCAGTCGTTGTCTTATCTGGTCCAAGTCATGCTGAAGAAGTAGCTAACCATGATATTACGACAGTTACAGCAGCAAGTACGAATACAGAAGCTGCAAAATATGTCCAACGATTATTTATGAATGACTATTTCCGAATTTACACCAACCCTGACGTCATTGGAGTTGAGATGGGGGCAGCGTTAAAAAACATTATTGCAATCGGCACAGGAGCAATTCATGGACTAGGCTTTGGTGATAATGCAAAAGCTGCAATCATGACAAGAGGATTAGCTGAAATCAGTCGCTTAGGTGTTGCAATGGGTGCTAACCCTTTAACTTTCATTGGGTTAAGTGGTGTTGGTGATTTGATTGTCACAGGGACTAGTGTTCATTCTCGTAACTGGCGTGCCGGCAATTTATTAGGGCAAGGTCAAAAATTACCCGAAGTATTAGAAAACATGGGAATGGTAGTCGAAGGCGTTAATACGACGCAAGCAGCTATGGAATTGGCCGATAGTATGGGCGTGGAAATGCCAATAACACAAACGATTTATGAAGTCCTTTATGAGGGAAAAGACATCAAAAAAGCAGCAAAAGAAATTATGTTACGTGATGGAAAAGTTGAAAATGAATTTTCATTAACTATTTTTTAAAGGAGTCGTCAATCATGAAAGTAAAAAAAGCAGTTATTCCAGCAGCAGGATTAGGAACAAGATTTTTACCGGCTACGAAAGCAATGGCAAAAGAAATGTTACCAATCGTGGATAAACCAACGATTCAATTTATTGTCGAAGAGGCATTGAAATCTGGAATTGAAGATATTTTGATTGTTACTGGAAAAGCTAAACGTCCAATCGAAGATCATTTTGATGCCAATATTGAACTAGAAACAAATCTTCGTGAAAAAGGGAAAAATGATTTATTGAAATTGGTTGAAGAAACAACAGATGTCAATCTACATTTTATCCGACAATCTCATCCTAAAGGGTTAGGACATGCTGTTTTGCAAGCAAAAGCTTTTATTGGGAACGAACCATTTGTTGTAATGCTTGGTGACGACATCATGGAGGACGACATTCCATTAACACAACAACTAATCAATGACTACGAAGAAACCCATGCTTCAACCATTGCTGTAATGGAAGTCCCACATGAAGAAACATCAAAATACGGTATTATCAATCCTGGTGGCGAGCTAGAAAAAGGTCTTTACAATGTGAAAAATTTTGTAGAAAAACCAGATCCAAGCAAAGCACCAAGTGATTTAGCAATCATTGGTCGTTACTTATTGACTCCAGAAATTTTTGAAGTGCTAGAAAACCAAGAACCTGGTGCGGGAAATGAAATCCAATTAACGGATGCAATTGACACGCTGAATAAAACGCAACGTGTCTTCGCTCGTCAGTTTACTGGTCAACGTTTTGATGTAGGAGACAAATTTGGGTTTATGAAAACAAGTATTGAATATGGATTAAAACATCCAGAAGTCGGTGCACCATTAAAAGAATATATTATTGAGTTGAGCAAAACATTAGCAACTCCAGCAAAAGAAACAAAAAAAGTTGAATCAAAAGAAAAATAAGTTACTTTTGCGTAAGTAAGAAAAAGCTTCAACTACTCATAGTTTACTGGTAGTTGAGGCTTTCTTTTTTGATAAAAGTAAGAATTGGTAGTATTTTATTTGTCTAAAAAAAACGTAAATGCTATTCTTAAGAGGAGAGGCAAGGGAAGGAGATTGATTATGACAGGCGGAGAAATCGCAGGATTGATTGCAGCAATAGCTTTTGCAGTGTTAGTCGTGTTTTTAGTACGTATCTTGATGCAAGTATCAAAAACATTAGAAAAAGTTGATAAGACTGTTGCAGAAGCGAATACAACGATTGCAGTTGTAACAAAGGATGTAGATATCCTTTCAAGACAAGTAGAGGGACTACTTGTGAAGAGTAATGATTTGCTTGAAGATGTCAATGGAAAAGTTGCAACGATTGATCCATTGTTTACAGCTGTAGCTGATTTAAGTGAAAGTGTTTCAGAATTGAATTCTTCAAGTAAAAATTTGGTAACAAAAGTTGGCGGCTTAGGAAAAACAACTGCGCAAGCGACAGTTGCTGGTAAAGTCGGTGGAACAGCAATGAAATTTTTTAAAAATAAAAAACAGAATGAACAGACAGGAGGAAAATAAATATGGCTAAAAAAGGTGGATTTCTATTAGGTGCAGTGATTGGTGGAACAGCAGCGGCAGTTGCAGCATTATTGTTAGCACCAAAATCAGGAAAAGAGTTACGCGATGACTTAGCAGCACAAGCAGATGATCTATTAGACGCAGCTTCAGATTATACTGACCTTGCAAAAGAAAAATCTGCAGAGCTAACGGATATTGCAAAAGAAAAGGCGGCTGATCTTTCACAACAAGCTGGTGAGTTAGCCGGCAACATCAAAAACAAAGTTGACCAAACTGCGGAGCAAGCAAGCGATGAATCAGATGATATTTTATTGAATCTGAAAGAACAATCAGCAGATTTATCTGATCGTTTTAAAAAATCAGCAGATGAATTAAAAGCACAAACTGCAGATTTAGGTAGTCTTGCAAAAGACACAACAGCAGATATTGCAGAAGATGTGAAGGATTCTGCAGTGCAAGCAAAGGAAACAGTGAAAGATGGTGTTGCAGAAGCAAAACCTGTCGTTGAAGATACAAAAGATTTAGCAGACATGGCAAAAGAAGATGTGAAAGATGCTGCTAAAAAAGTTGTAGAAGAAAAGTAAGCTACACTGATAAAAAGACGGATTGGAAATTATTCCGACCCGTCTTTTTTGCTAGATATCGTGGTGTTCCCAAAGCAACTCCTCGACATAGCTTACATTCACTTCAAAATATGGAAAGCTATTTTTTGTTTCTACTCGACATAGCTCACACTCACTTAAAAATATGAAATGCTATTTTGAGTGCCTACTCGCTATCTTTTCGGAGCTAATCGCTTGGTGTCACAACCTTATCCACGGTGTTCAAGAAGTAACTCCTTCAAAATAAGCCTAAATTTCACAAAAATTTGAAAAGCAATTTCCGAAAATTTATTCTTATTTATTGAAGTTGGGCACTTCTTTTACAACCTCATACACGGTGTTCCCCAAGCAGCTTCTTCAACAATAAGTTCTCTTTTCTTAAAAATATGGGGAACTATTTTTAGAAAAGCCTTCTTATTGCTTGAAGCTAATCGCTTGGTGCCACAACCTTATTCCAAAATCAACAATTCTTTTGGTGTTGTTGTAAATGGCACACAACCATCTTTTGTCACATAAACACAATCTTCAATACGCACACCCACTTGTTCAGGAATGTAAATACCTGGTTCAAGAGAGAAACACATACCTTCCTCAATAACCAAATCATTTCCTTCGACTAAAGATGGGTACTCATGAACAGTTGTACCAATCCCATGTCCTAAACGATGATTGAAGTATTCACCATAGCCATAGCTATCAATTACACCGCGTGCAATCTGATCTAATTCGCCAGCCGTAATTCCAGGACGAACAGCATCATGAGCTGCTAGTTGAGCTTCTAATGTAATATTGTAGATTTTTTCTTGGAATTCAGTTGGTTTTTTGTAAGCAATTGTTCGAGTTGCATCACTACAGTAACCGTCCCAAACAACACCTAAATCAAATAGAACAAGTTCATTTGGTTTAACTTGTGTATTCCCTGGTGCACCATGAGGACTAGCCGCATTTTTTCCAGCTAAAACTAATGTATCAAAAGACATTTGTGAAACACCTTGTTTTTTCAATTGGTACTCAATTTCGGCAATGATTGCTTGTTCTGTAATGCCTTCCTTTACTGCTTTAAATCCAATTTCAAAAGCAACATCTGCCCATTTTCCAGCTGCAATTAATTTATCTTTTTCTTCCACTGTTTTGATCAATTGTAAACGTTGAATAACCGGAGTCAAGTCAGTAAAGAAATCTGTTCCAGATAAAATATCCGACATATAATCAAAACGTTCAACAGTCAAAGCATTTTTTTCAATTCCAACATTGCCGGGTTGACCATAACGCGTACGAATTTCTTTGCCAATGATTTCCCAAGGGTTTTCACTATCAAGGTAACCGCGAACATCAAAAGTCCAACCACTATTTTTGGCATCATCAACTTCTAAAGCTGGTGTGAATAAAAATGGGTCTTGTTCTAATGGAATAAATAACGCAAGCACACGTTCATGTGGATCACTTTCGTAACCGGAGAAATATGCGATGTGTCCAGGGTCGCTGATATAAGCAAGCTCAACCTGATTATTTGCCATCCATTGACGCAATTCATTGATTTTTACATTGTTCATTTAGCTTCCTTCTTTCTGATAATTCAAACTATTTATCATTGTAACATTAAATTTTTCGAAAGACCATTCCGATAAATTGAAAGAAAAACATAATTTTCATGAAAACACTGTTAAAACGGTTGCAATCCATAAAATAATTTGATATTCTAATTTAGAAATGTAAGTCGTATTTTCAGAAAAAATCAGATAAATAAGAACGGGAGAACACAAATGGAAAAACAAACAATTACTATCTACGATGTAGCTAGAGAAGCAAATGTGTCAATGGCAACTGTTTCACGCGTTGTGAACGGAAACCCAAATGTTAAACCTGCGACACGAAAGAAAGTTTTGGAAGTAATCGATCGTCTTGATTATCGACCAAATGCTGTTGCGCGTGGATTAGCAAGCAAGAAAACTACTACTGTTGGTGTAATCATTCCTGATGTCAGCAATATGTTTTTCGCTTCATTGGCTCGAGGAATCGATGATGTTGCGACAATGTACAAATACAATATTATTTTGGCTAACTCAGATGGTAATGACCAAAAAGAAGTAAACGTACTAAACAACTTGTTAGCAAAACAAGTTGATGGTGTAATTTTTATGGGACATCATATTACTGATGAAATCCGTGGCGAATTTTCTCGCTCAAAAACACCAGTTGTTTTAGCGGGCTCAATTGACCCAGATGAACAAGTAGGTAGCGTAAACATTGATTATACTTCTGCAACAAAAGATGCAGTGAATCAATTAGCAAAAAACGGCAACGAAAAAATTGCGTTTGTTAGTGGTGCACTAATTGACCCAATCAATGGTCAAAACCGTTTGAAAGGTTATAAAGATGCATTGAAAGAAAATAACTTACCTTATAGTGAAGGTCTGATTTTTGAAGCAAGTTATAACTTCAAAGATGGCTTGTCATTAGTTGATCGTATCCATAACAGTGGAGCAACTGCTGTATATGTTTCAGATGATGAACTAGCAATTGGTATCTTGGATGGCATGCTGGATAAAGGAATCAAAGTTCCTGAAGAATTTGAGATCATCACAAGCAACAACTCATTATTAACTGAAGTAGCTCGTCCTCGTTTGACAAGTATTACACAACCTTTATATGATATTGGTGCGGTTTCAATGCGTTTGTTGACAAAAATGATGAACAAAGAAGAAGTTGAAGAAAAAACAATTGTTTTACCTTATGGAATTGAAGAAAAAGGTTCAACAAAATAATTTTTGATTGAAAAAGTAGCCATGAGCAATCATTTTGATTGTTCGTGGCTTTTTTGATAAAAGGTTGTGGCGCAAAACGCTTAACTCCGACAAGATAGCGAGCAAGTACTCAAAATAGTTTTACATATTTTGAAGTGAATGCAAGCTATATGGAGGAGTTGTTTTGGGAACACCGTGGATAAGGTTGTGGCGCCAAGCGTTTAGCTTCAAGCAATAAGAAGGCTTTTCTAAAAACAGTTCCCCATATTTTTAAGAAAAGAGAACTTATTGCCGAAGAAGTTGCTTTGGGAACACCGTGGATAAAGCTTGTAGCACAAAACACTGCACTCAAAAGATAGCGAACAAGCACTCAAAAAAATAGTAAACAAACATAAAAAACACCCACTTTTGAGAGCACAGTAGTTAGGAATTAAAAATAAGGACCAAAAGAAAATAGAACCAAAAGAAAAGCCACAGCATATGCCGTGGCTTTTCTTTTAGTCATTGTTGTTTCGTGCATTTTTTGTCTTGGAAGTTGTACGTGCATAAGTAGAAGCTGTCTTCCAATAATCAGTATAATTGTCATCTGTTCCACCAATACCGAATTTAAAGGTACTCTTTTCTGGTTCATTTTTTGCCCAAAGAGATTCAACCGTATTACTTGGTGTTTGAATCGAACGCTTATTGACTGTGACTTTTCCAGGAAGTTGACCAGTAAAGGAAGCCACTTTTTCTTTTTTCACATCAGAGGAAAGTTCGAATTTTTCTTGTGTTGCAAAAACAGTTGGATTGGTCTGATAGACACGGTTAATTAAATAGGCTAAATAGTTTGCGGAACGTTTTCCAGCCTGATTATCCATTGGCGTGTTATCATCGTGTCCCGACCAACTACTAATTGTAATTGATGGCGTTGAAACAATTAACCAAGAATCACGATATTCATTGGTCGAACCAGTTTTCCCAACCCAATCAGCATTTCCTAATGTACCATCTAAATTCGTAATCACTTCTTTAAATGGTGTAGTGATTTTTTGATCTAATACACTACGCATTAAGTTATTCATAATTGAAGCGGCTGCTTCTGAATAGACGCGAACAGGTTTTTCTTCATGTTGGTAAATAACGTTACCTTCGTTATCTGTAATCGAGTCGATTAGGTAACCTTCTTGGTAAACTCCATTATTAGCTAATGTTTGAAACCCATTTGTTTGCTGAAGGGTAGTCACTTCTACAGTTCCTAGTGGTGCAGATTCAACACCCCAATTATCATTTTTTGGATAATTCATTTTGGCTAAATAGTTATCATAAGCAGCTTGCTTTGAGCCACCTGAATCAAGTACATCTTGATATAAATGATAGGCAGGTATGTTATTTGACCAATCTAAAGATTCCCGAATCGTTTGGAAAGTGTTGAGATGTTGATTTGTCGCATTCACGATCTCTTCACCAGAGTTTGCGCCTTCTTTCCAAGTTGTGGTGTAGTTGGAAATTCGTGATTCGGAACCAACTAAGCCCATATCAATCGCGGGTCCATAAACCAATACTGGCTTGATTGACGAACCGGCTTGGCGCATCATATCAAAGGCATGATTATTTTGACTTTGCGCGTAATCACGACTGCCAACGAAGCCATAAATCCGACCCGTTCGATTGTCCATCAATACATTCCCAGTTTCGACACGAGTACCAGAAACGTCATCTAATAAATAACCGTAATTTGCAACGGCATCTTGCATAGCTGCATAAATATCTTTATCAATGGTTGAATGAACTGTATATCCTTTGTTTTGAATCGTTTGTTGCGCTTTTTGATAGTAAGCATCATACGTTTTGCTGTCGGCAAGATCCGCATTGTCTTTTTCGGCTAGTTGCTTCGTTACGATTTCAGTTGCGTTGTTCATAACAGTGTAGTAGAGAAAACCCCGATCATTTTGTTCAGCAATTTGCTGCGGTAAGAAATCTTTGGTCAAATCGTAAGCTTTCGCCGCTTCGTATTCATCTTTCGTAATTTTCTTTTCACGATACATACTAAACAAAACAAAATCTTTTCGGTCAAGTCCGTCTGAAACGTCTTCTTTCAAAGCACCAGTATTAGTGTAAGGGCTATAAGTAATTGGGCTTTGTGGCAGTCCAGCAATAAAGGCAGCCTGTGGTAAAGAAACATCTTTTGCATCTACCCCAAAAATCCCTTTCGCTGCTTCTTGTACACCGGCGATGTTTTGTCCTTTGTTATTTCGGCCAAAAGGAGAGACATTCAAATAAGTTGAAATAATCTCGTCTTTAGAAAAATATTTCTCGACTTGTGCCGAAAGTAAAATTTCATTGGCTTTTCTTTTAAATGTTGTTTCGTCAGTTAAAATTTGTTGCTTAACTAACTGTTGTGTCAACGTTGATCCACCAGAAGAACCAATTCCAGTAGCTTCAGAAACTAAGGCACGTAAGACTGCTTTAGGTACAAAGCCGTCATGTTCATCAAAATACTCATCTTCTGTACTAATAATCGCTGTTTTTAATAAGGGAGAAATCTTGTCTGAAGCGACGGTTGTTCGCATCAAATCTGTTTGAATGGTTGAAATCTCACTGTTATCTGAATAGACAAGTTTGGATGTTTCTGTGATATTGCCTAAGTCAGCTTGCAATTCTTCTTTTGTTGGTGTCTGGGTGTCTTCAACAAGGTAAGCAAAATAACCAGCTCCAATCCCGAGACCAAGTGCACCAGCTAGTAATAAAAGTACGACAATCACGACTGCTAACGACTGAAAAACTCTAAAAATAATTTTAGGAATGAACCATCTTTCAGTGTTGGCGTGTTTCTTCCTTTTTTTAATATCTTTTTGTGGCAAAAGAGTCACCTCAACTATTGAATTATTTCGCTAATTATAGCAAAAAAACGGGCAAAAAAACAGACTACGCATTTTTTAGGTTAAAATTACCAGTTTTAATTGAAAATAAGCAATCATTTTGAAGAATTTCTCCAACAAACAATCCTTAAACTTTTCTTTATGTACAGTTTCGGTTAAGATGAAAAAAGGGCTCAAAAGGGATCGATCATCTGGAGCAAACGACTGGAAATTAGGAGGAAAAATACATGTTACTAGGCTCACATGTTAGTATGAGTGGGAAAAAAATGCTTTTAGGCGCAGCTGAAGAAGCAGCAAGTTATGGCGCTTCAACTTTTATGATCTATACAGGTGCACCACAGAATACGAGAAGAAAAGCAATCGACGAAATGAATATTCCTGCAGGAAAAGAGTTTATGGCTGAAAACGGTCTTTCAAATATTGTGGTTCATGCACCGTATATCATTAATTTAGGAAATACGATAAAGCCGGAAATGTTTCCTTTTGCAATCCAATTTTTAAGAGAAGAAATCGAACGTGCTGAAGCATTAGGTGCGACTCAAATCACTTTACATCCAGGCGCACATGTTGGTGCTGGCCCTGAAGCCGGAATTGCGCGCATTGTCGAAGGATTGAATGAAGTATTGACGAAAGACCAAACTGCTCAGATTGCTTTAGAAACGATGGCAGGTAAAGGAACAGAGATTGGTCGCACATTTGAAGAGCTTGCAAAAATTATGGATGGGGTTACTTTGAATGAAAAATTATCTGTCACTTTCGATACTTGTCACACAAATGATGCAGGATACGATGTGAAAAATGATTTTGATGGTGTAATGACTGAATTTGATCGAGTAATCGGGCTGGATCGCTTAAAAGTGTTGCACATCAATGATTCTAAAAATCCACAGGGCTCACATAAAGATCGTCATGCAAATATTGGTTTTGGAACGATTGGCTTTGATGCGTTGAACACAATTGTTCACGATTCTCGCTTTGAACATGTATCAAAAATTTTAGAAACACCTTACGTTGGAAAAGATAAAAAGAAAGCTTATGCACCGTATGGTAAAGAAATCACAATGTTCAAAGAACAAAGATTTGAGCCAACTCTCTTTCCAGAACTACTTGAAGAAGTATAAACTCAATTGTAAAATTATAAAATAGATAGTATGAAACAAAAAGAATCCGCAAAATCAAACGATTTTTGCGGATTCTTTTTTGTGATTTAAATGAAGCATTGTGACAAATTTCAAGATGTTGAAATTTGGTCGTAGCTAAATGTTTTGTACTGTAACGCTTTGTGCTACAACCACATTTACGGTGTTCCCCAAGCAACTCCTCGAAATAGCTTGTACTCACTTCAAAATATGAAGAACTATTTGAGTGACTGCTCGCTATCTTGTCGGAGCTGAACGCTTGGCGCCACAACCTCATTTACGGTGTTCCTAAAGCAGCTTCTTCGGCAATAAGCCCACCTTTCATAAAAATATGCGAAACTATTTTTAGAAAAGTTTCCTTATTGCTTGAAGCTGAACGCTTTATACCACAGCCTTATTATCCTTCTTCTTGCATAACTTCTTTTAGATATTGTTCATGTTTCTTGTTTCCTTGATACAATTCAATGATGGTCCAAGCTAGCAATAACAGGACTGCCGCAATAATTGCATAGGCAATATTGTCAGCCAACGAGATTTCTGAAATCGTTGCTTGGCTACCAAAGAAACTTTCGATTTGTCCGGGTAATCCTCGTAAATTGAGATAAGTCAGACTAATGACAGAAAACCAACCTAAAATTTTGATTACGAATGAATTTTTGAATTGTTTTCCCATTTCTACTTGACTATTAGTCATCATCAATAAAGGAATCATTGAGAATGGTAAAGCAAAAGCCAAGAAGACTTGTGATTCATTCATCAGATTATTTAATGCTTCATGTTCAGCAATGGCACTTTTTCCGCTAGTTAACATGACACAGATCAGAACAGGAATAACTGAAAGTAAACGAGTTACTAAACGACGCAACCAAACTGGAATACGCATATGGATAAAACCTTCCATAATAACTTGTCCAGTCAAAGTACCCGTAATCGTTGAGTTTTGACCAGAAGCAAGTAGGGCAACCGCAAATAAAGTAGAAAGTATTCCTGATTTTGCAACTTCACCCAAAATCCCATTACTCATCGTGGCCGGATTTGATAAGGCTTCATAAAGGCCAAAGAAAGAGGGGTCTTCTACAGTTCCAGTTTTGAAAACAGCAACACCCATAATCAATAGAAGAGCGTTAACAAGAAAGGCCATGGATAATTGAATGTTAGAATCCCAAGTAGTAAAACGCACTGCACGAGCTACATCTGCGTTGTCATCATGGTTGATTTTTCTTGTTTGTGAAACAGCTGAATGGAGATATAAATTGTGTGGCATCACTGTTGCTCCAATGATACCTAAAGCACCAGTCAATGGTGTCTGTCCACCAATTGCAGGACTGTCAGCAAAAGTGTGACTGTTTGGAATGAAGCCTGCAAATAAAGCTTTCCAATCGGGATCAGACAAAGCAACTTGATAAACGAAAACGAATAAAATCACGAAAATCAAGCAAACAACAATTGCCTCAATTTTTCGAAAACCAACTTTCGTTAACAATAAAAGTAAGAAGACATCAAAAACAGTAATGAAAACAGCAACGACTAATGGAATTCCAAAGAGAAGATACAGAGCAATTGCTGCACCAATGACTTCAGCAATATCAGTTGCCATGATAGCTAATTCTGTCAGTACCCAGAGGATAATACCTAATGTTTTACTGGTACGAGCTCGAATGGCTTGTGCTAAGTCCATTTGGCTAACAATACCTAATTTGGCTGCCATGTATTGAAGAAGCATGGCAATCAAACTTGACATTAAAATGACTGACATGAGTAAATATTGAAAATTTTGTCCACCTGTAATAGAAGTTGACCAGTTACCTGGATCCATATAGCCAACAGCTACTAAAGCGCCAGGACCTGAATAAGCAAGTAAAGTTTTGAAAAAGCCTTTTCCCTTCGGTACTTCAACTGTACCATTGACTTCGGCCAAGGATAAGCCGTTTGTATGTTCAATTAAACGGTGTTTATGTTGGTTTGAATTTTCCACAATCAAACCACCTTTCTGTTTTGATTTTACGACTACATTTTACACCTAATTAAATAAAATTCAAGAAAAAAATTCGGTTAGCCTAAAATTAATAATAAGGCGCACCTTCTTAGGGGAGGATGGGAAAAATCCGAAAGAAAATGGGTGTACAAGGAATTTTTATCCAATTTTTTACGCATTATTCAGAAAACGGCTTTTCTTTTTATAAAATCTTTAGTAAAATGTTTTATTGAGAGCAATTCGGAAAAGGAAAGGAGAGATTTACATGGTATCAACAGGTATTGTCGTACTTATCGCTGTAATCGCGTTACTAATCGGCGCAATAGGTGGATTCTTTTTTGCGCGCAAATATATGCAAGACTATTTAGAAAAAAATCCTCCCGTTAATGAGGACATGTTACGATCAATGATGATGTCAATGGGGCAAAAACCATCTGAAAAGAAAATTCGTCAGATGATGCAGCAAATGAAGAACCAAGGCAAAAAATAGGTTCTCCTTCCAAAATGACACACGTTAAGCGGGCTGATTTTTTTCAGCCCGCTTTTTTTGATTGCAGTTGTTAGAAAATTCAGATAATTAAAACTGGATGCTCTTGAGAAAAAACAAAGGAGGCATAAAATGTCGATTTTTAGAAAACTTGGTTGGTTTTTTAAACAAGAAAAAAAGCATTATTTCGTAGGCGTATTCTCGTTGATGATTGTTGCACTTGTCCAACTAGTTCCACCAAAAGTCATCGGACTAATCATTGATGAAATCGCAGATAAAAAAATTTCATTGTCGACGATTGCCTTTTGGATTGCCATCTTATTAGTGGCAGCCGTTCTTCAATATCTTTTTCGTTACATTTGGCGTATGAACATTTGGGGAAGTGCCGCACGACTTGAGAAAGAGTTGCGTCAACGTTTATTCAAGCACTTTACTAAAATGGATACCCTCTTTTATCAAAAATATCGAACGGGTGACTTGATGGCACACGCGACCAATGATTTAAATGCAATCCAAAATGTGGCTGGTGCAGGAATTTTGACTTTTGCAGATTCAGTAATCACTGGAGGTGCGACAATCATTGCGATGATTTTATTTGTTGATTGGCGACTGACGCTGATTGCACTGATTCCGTTACCGTTGTTAGCTGTAACGTCGCGTGTATTGGGTACCAAGCTTCATGATGGATTTCGTGAAGCACAAGAAGCCTTTTCATCGATTAATGATAAAACACAAGAAAGTATCACGGGGATCAAAGTAATCAAAACGTTTGGTCAAGAACAAGAAGATTTGGTGGATTTTGAAACAAAGATTGCAGAGGCAATTGAAAAAAATAAACGAGTGAATTTTTTAGATGCCTTGTTTGATCCATTTATTACACTGATTATTGGTATTTCTTATGTTTTGACGATTATTCTTGGAGGAAAATATGTTTTAGAAGGAACGATTACAATTGGCCAATTGGTTTCTTTCATTAGTTATATTGGGATGCTGGTGTGGCCAATGTTTGCGATTGGACGTTTATTCAATGTGTTGGAAAGAGGAAATGCTTCTTACGATCGTGTAAACGAGCTACTACATGAGAAAACGCATATTGTTGAGCAAATAGGCGCCATTCAAACACCAGCCAAAGGTGAGTTGACTGTTGCAATTGATTCATTCAGTTATCCTGAAGAACAAGGACCTGCATTAGAAAAAATTGATTTTACAGTTCATGAAGGGGACACTTTGGGGATTGTAGGAAAAACAGGTGCTGGGAAAACAACGATTATTAAACTTTTGATGCGCGAGTACGACCAATATCAAGGAAAATTGATGATTGGTGGAAAGGATATCAAAGAGTACTCTTTGGATGCTTTATTGCAATCAATTGGCTATGTTCCACAGGATCATTTCTTATTCTCCATGACGATTCGTGAAAATATTCGTTTTTCTAATCCAGCATTGCCAGAAGATGCAGTAGAAAAAGCTGCAACTATGGCATTTATTAATAATGAAATCAAAGAGTTACCAAAAGGGTATGACACATTGGTTGGTGAACGTGGCGTGTCCTTGTCAGGAGGACAGAAGCAACGAATTTCCATTGCACGAGCATTAATTCAAAATCCAGAGTTGTTGATTTTAGATGATGCGTTATCGGCTGTCGATGCTAAAACAGAAGAAGCGATTCTTCAAAATTTAAAGTCGAATCGTAAAGAAAAAACGACAATCATTGCTGCCCATCGCTTAAGCAGTGTGATGCATGCCAAAGAAATCTTAGTTATCGATCAAGGAAAGATTGTAGAACGTGGAACACACGAGGAGCTATTAACGTTAGGTGGCTGGTATCAACAAATGTGGGACAAGCAACAACTAGAAGCAAAAATTGAGGGAGGTGAGGCGTAATGGACGAAAATTATCAATCGGAATGGACCAAATCCATTCCTTTAAAAGAACAGAAACAGATTATCAAGCGATTGCTGGTTTTTGCCAAACCATTTAAGCAAACATTCATTGTGGCTATCTTATTTGCGTTAGGTTTATCTGTTATTAATGTCATTTTGCCAAGGATCATCCAGTCGTTTATGGATAACCATTTAGCAAATCAATCAGCGACAACCCAAGTCATCTTGTTTTTTGCGGGGTTGTATTTATTCGGAGTTATTGTCAAAAGTATTATCTGGTTTTTCCAGTGGTATTTATATTCAATGGCTTCATTAAAGACCTTCCAGCATATTCGGGTAAAACTATTTGAAAAGCTTCATACATTAGGTATGCGCTATTTTGACCAGACACCAGCAGGTTCAATCGTGTCGCGTGTCACGAATGATACAGAAACATTATTTGAATTCTGGTATGTATTCTTGATGGTTCTGACGGGAATCTTTGCAGTGATTTCTTCATTAGTTGCAATGATTCAGATCAATGTGAAAATTACACTTTGGACATTAATCTTTTTACCAATTTTAGGTGTAGTTATTTGGTATTATCAAAAATTCAGTTCTCGGATTTATCGGAACATGCGTGAAAAACTGAGTCAGTTGAATACCAAGTTAAATGAATCAATTTCTGGAATGAAAATCATTCAGCAATTTCGGCAAGAAGCTCGTTTGGCCAATGAGTTTGAAGAAGTAAATGATGATTATTTGGCGACTCGCTATGCGATGATCAAAACGAATTCAATTTTGTTGAGTCCAATCATCAATTTTTTATATGCGTTAGCGATTGCGCTTGTCTTAACTTTATTTGGGATCGATGCCCTACACTCTCCAGTGGAAGTGGGATTGATTTATGCGTTTACGACATATGTTCAAGGTTTCTTTAATCCAATGTCACAAATGATGGACTTTTTAAGTGTCTTTACCGATGGAATCGTTGCTGGAAGTCGAATCTTAAAAATTATGGATACGACAGAATATGCGCCACAACAAGAGGAACATGCCAGCGGTGAAATTATCAATGGCAAAATCGAATTTAGAAATGTTAGTTTCTCTTATGATGGAAAAAACAATGTTTTAAATAATATTTCGTTTGTTGCAAATCCTGGTGAAACAGTGGCTTTAGTTGGACATACCGGTAGTGGGAAAAGCTCAATCATCAATGTTTTGATGCGCTTTTATGAATTTTATGAAGGTGAAATTTTGATTGATGATCGTGACATCCGATCTTATCCAATCAATGAACTTCGAGAAAAAATGGGGTTGGTTCTCCAAGACGCATTTTTATTCTACGGCGACATTGCTGGGAATATCCGAATGTTTAACGACAAGATCACAGATGAACAAATTCGCGAAGCGGCTGAGTTTGTTCAAGCGAATCGATTTATTGATGACTTGCCGCAAGGGTATCATTCGAAAGTGATTGAACGAGGCGCGAGTTACTCCAGCGGGCAACGCCAGTTGATTACTTTTGCACGGACGATTGTGACAGATCCTAAAATTCTTGTGTTGGATGAGGCGACAGCAAACATTGACACGGAAACAGAGGGTTTGATTCAAGAAGGTTTGGCTAAAATGAGGCAAGGACGAACAACAATCGCTATTGCTCACCGACTGTCGACCATTCGTGATGCAGAACTTATTTTAGTTTTAGATAAGGGAAAAATTGTTGAACGAGGAAATCATGAAGAACTGTTACAAATTGGCGGTTTATATGCAGATATGTATCAACTACAAAGCAGTTAACCAATAGTAAAAATAAAGCAAGCAATGAAGAAGGCCTAAACAGGTCCATTCATTACTTGCTTTTTTTATTGCAAAAAAGAAACATTTTTTGCGTAAAGGATCAATTGGGTAAAAAGGAATCCTTCACTTGAAAGTTTTCCCCGTGGTTCTCTTGCATGATCGCAGAGCTGATTGGACGTTTATCAACTTTTTGTCCAACAGCGATCAGATGGTTCAAGTTTTGTTGATAATTTTCAGCAAAGACACAGCCATAAAGTACATCTAGCAAATAGCAGATTGACGTATTGATTGTAAAATTCCCAATTTTTGAATAGAGTCGTTCCCGAGTTGTCAAACGTAGGACAACGGTACTTAAAGTGGAAAGACTGCACTCGCCGATGCTGGTCAAAGCTAAAATTGGCACATTTTTTTCGCGTAAAATGTGCGCGGTTTTTAAAATCATCTGATTCTCACCAGTATAAGAAATCAGTAAAGCACATGTGTCTTCATCACAGTTATACGCTTCATAAGATGATTCACCAAATGTGGTAACAATATGAACATCCATTTTGATACGTTTCATTTTTAAAATGAAGTCTTGGGAGATTAATGTATTGGCATTGCTGGCAAAAATGACGATTTTTTTTGCTTTGAGTAGTAACTGTTTTGCTTGTTGTAAGTCATCATGATGAATCAATGAAAGCGTATCTTGAATCGTTGTTTGTTCCAAAGAAGCTAATTTGTTTGCGATTGTCATGATTCCTTCCTCACCTGTAAAAGGCAGATTGGCATCAACTTCTTGAAAGTTTCTTTCTAAATATTCAGCTTCAGCTAAAAAAGTATCACGTAATTCAAGCCAGCCATTGAATTCCAGTTTTTTTGCCACGCGAATCAAAGTTGAAGGATGAACGAAAGATTGATTCGCAATTTCTTGAATCGTCAGTTGCGCAACTTGTTGCGTGTTCTCAAAGAGGAAGTGAACAACTTGTGTTTCGGCAGGTGAAAAAGTAGTTTGTTTGATTTTTTCTCGTAAAAGCATCGAACGCCTCCTTTTTACATGAATTATATCTTTTTTGTGAATGGATTGTAAACGTTTTTAAATTATTCTATAGAGAAATCAGTAAAGTTTAAGAAATATTAAGCGCTAGACAAAGTGGTATTTACAAAATAAACCAAAAAAACCTCGATTTTTGTAAATGATTCTGCAAAATCAAGGAGGTGTCTTGAGAATTTCTTTTACAAAAATGATAATGAAGATGTAAACAAAATTGAAGGAGTGAGCACATGACAAAAGGAATCAAGATTGCGACGATTGGCGGCGGCAGTAGTTACACCCCTGAATTAATGGAAGGCTTTATCAAACGCTATGAAGAATTACCAATACGTGAAATTTGGTTGGTTGATGTTGAAGCGGGGAAAGAAAAACTAGAAATTGTTAGTAAAATGGCCCAACGGATGTGGGATGCAACCCCTTATGATGTGAAAATCTATGCGACACTTGACCGTGAAGAAGCGTTAAAAGATGCCGATTTTGTAACAACTCAATTTCGAGTGGGTCAACTAGATGCACGTGTGAAGGATGAACGAATTCCTGCTTATTATGGCATGATTGGTCAAGAAACAAATGGCGCTGGTGGGATGTTTAAAGCTTTTCGTACCGTTCCTGTGATTTTGTCTGTGGTTGAAGACATGAAACGTTTATGTCCGAATGCATGGCTCATCAATTTTGCGAATCCAAGTGGTATGGTAACGGAAGCAGTTGTTCGTTATGGAAAATGGGATCGGGTCATTGGCTTATGTAATGTGCCTGTTATGGCGATGATGACTGAACCAGAAATGCTGGGTGAAAAGAAAGAAGATTTGATTTATAAATTTGCAGGTTTAAATCATTTCCACTGGCATAAAGTTGCAGATAAAACGGGGAAAGACATCACAGACCGCCTGATTGACCGACTTTATGATGAAGATAATGGTTTGCCAAAAAACATTTTCGATATTCCATTTTTCAAAGAACAATTAAAACAAATGCAAATGGTTCCTTGTGGCTATCACCGTTATTATTATCGCGAAGAAGAAATGCTAGCTCATGCACTGGAAGAATATCGGACAATCGGTACTCGTGCCCAACAAGTGAAAGAAACAGAGGCAGAGTTATTTGAGCTTTACAAAGATCCAAAACTTGACCATAAACCTGAGCAGTTACAAAAACGCGGAGGCGCTTATTATTCAGATGCGGCTTGTGAAACGATTGCCTCAATTTATGGAAACAAAGAGACTCAAATTGTCGTTTCCACGAAAAATGAAGGTGCTGTTCCTGATCTGCCAGCAGATTGTGTCGTAGAAGTAACTGCTTATGTTGGTGCTCAAGGTGCGCGAAATGTTGCCTTTGGTTCATTAGCACCAGCTGAAAGAGGTTGGTTACAAGTAATGAAAAATATGGAATTGTTAACCATTGAAGCTGCCGTAACTGGCGACTATGGAACGGCATTGCAAGCATTTACAATCAATCCGTTGGTGCGTTCAGGAGAAACAGCGAAACGAATCATGGATGAACTGTTTATTGCACATCAAGAGTATTTACCACAATTTAGTGAAACAATTGAACGATTAAAACAAGAAGGCATTGAGGTACAAGATGAAGTAGCTCGTGAATTAGACGCAGTGAAAGTTTGAGGGGAATCGTCATGACGAAAAAAATCGTCTTTTTAGATGTAGATGGAACGCTAGTGAATTACGAAAATGATTTGCCTGTGTCAGCCATCAAAGCTATTCAAGAGACACGAAGAAAAGGAAATTTAGTTTTTACCGTAACGGGTCGCAGTAAAGCCGAGATGTATCAAGATATATTGGATATTGGCTTTGACGGGTATATTGGCGGTAATGGGAGCTACATTGAGTTTGAAGACAAAGTGCTAAAAGAAGCGACCTTGACCTTGGAAGACACAACTAAAATTGTTGATTGGTTAAAGCAAAAGGGCCTGGAATTTTATTTGGAAGCGAATAGCGGACTGTACGCTAGTGACTTTTTCGAAGACCGTGGTGAAAAGACGATTCAAGAGTATTCACAACGAAAAGGGAAAGGACAGGCGACTGTTCGAGAAGTTTTTCCAGAGATGCTCTTTGGCGCAGACCTATACCGAGAAGATGTGAATAAAATCAGTTTTATCTTGGATAGCTATGAAGACTATTTAGAGGCAGTAGCAACCTTCCCAGAATATAAGCTTGGTACTTGGGGCGGCGCTGGTGAAACAGCTTTGTTTGGTGATATTGCACTAAGTGGTATCAACAAAGCAGTAGCAGTAGATGAACTATTAACTCATTTGCATATTGCTATAGAGAATAGTTTCGCATTTGGTGATGCGAAAGTTGATATTCCGATGCTAGAGCATTGCGGCACTGGGATAGCGATGGGGAATGGTGGCCCAGAAATCAAAGAAATGGCTGATTACATTACGGAATCTGTTGATAATGATGGCATTTGGTTAGCATTCAAGCATTTTGAACTGATCTGAGAACAAGAAGACAAGATGATGAGTGGAATAGTTGAAAAGAAAAGGGGAAAGACAAATGGGTTTTAGAAAAGATTTTTTATGGGGTGGCGCAACAGCTGCCAATCAATGTGAGGGTGGCTACGATGAAGGTGGACGTGGCCTAGCTAATGTGGATGTGGTACCAATTGGTGAAGATCGTTTTCCAGTTATTACAGGTCAAAAATCAATGCTTGAATTTGACGAAGAACATTTTTATCCAGCAAAAGTAGCAATTGATATGTATCATCGTTATAAAGAAGATATTGCCTTATTTGCAGAAATGGGCTTTAAAACATATCGTTTATCAATTGCTTGGAGTCGGATTTTTCCAATGGGTGACGAAAAGGAGCCAAATGAAGAAGGACTAAAATTTTACGAAGATGTATTTAAAGAATGTCAAAAGCATGGTATAGAACCACTAGTGACAATCACTCACTTTGACTGCCCAATGCATTTGATTAAAGAATATGGTGCATGGCGTTCACGTGAAGTAGTTGGTTTCTATGAAAATCTATGCCGAGTTATTTTTAACCGTTATAAAGGGTTGGTTAAATATTGGCTAACTTTTAATGAAATCAATATGATTTTACATGCACCGTTTATGGGCGCAGGTCTTGTTTTTGAAGAAGGCGAAAATGTTGAACAAGTAAAATATCAAGCAGCACATCACGAATTAGTAGCAAGTGCAATTGCAACAAAAATTGCGCACGAAGTGGATCCAAATAACCAAGTAGGTTGTATGTTAGCCGCAGGTGCAAATTATCCATACACATGTAAGCCAGGGGATGTGTGGGCATCACGCCAAGCAGACCGCGAAAATTATTTCTTTATTGATGTTCAGTCACGTGGAGAATATCCTGCTTACGCATTAAAAGAAATGGCACGTGAAGGTATCGAATTAAAAATGGAACCTGGTGATTTGGACTTACTTAAAGAACATACGGTGGACTTTATTTCCTTCTCTTATTACTCTTCTCGTGTATCGACAACAGATCCTAAATTATTAGAACAAACTGCAGGAAATATTTTTGCTTCTGTTAAAAACCCTTATTTAGAAGCAAGCGAATGGGGTTGGCAAATTGATCCATTAGGGTTAAGAATTACAATGAATGATATCTATGATCGTTACCAAAAGCCACTTTTTATTGTTGAAAATGGCTTAGGTGCGGTAGATGAACCTGATGAAAATGGGTATGTTGTTGATGATTATCGCATTTCTTATTTAGCAGCTCATATCCAAGCAATGAAAGATGCTGTTGAGTTAGATGGAGTAGATTTATTGGGCTACACGACTTGGGGCTGTATCGATTTAGTATCAGCCGGAACAGGTGAAATGAAAAAACGCTATGGCTTTATCTATGTAGATCGAGATAACTATGGTGAAGGAACGTTAGCCCGTACGAAGAAAAAATCATTTGATTGGTATAAAAAAGTAATTGCCTCAAATGGTGAAGACTTAGCGAATGAATAATTAACTGAAAAGTCTATTGTTTTTGCGCCTTTTGTTCGAGTATAATGTACATATTCGAAAAGGTAAGCAGAACAATAGACTTTTTTTGATGTTGGCTGTAAAGTAAGCTTACTTGATTTTAAACGGAGGAATGTACATATGTATGATGTAATTGTCATTGGCGCAGGCCCTGCTGGAATGACAGCTGCCTTGTATGCTTCACGCTCAAATTTATCAGTTGTGATGATTGAGCAAGGCGCGCCTGGTGGTCAAATGAATAACACAGCAGAAATCGAAAATTATCCAGGATTTGAGTCAATTATGGGCCCTGATCTTGCGTATAAAATGTATGAAGGCGTCTCAAAATTTGGTACAGAAAATGCCTATGGGATCGTCCAAGATATCAGAGATCATGGTACGTACAAAGAAGTCATCTGTGAAGATAAAACGTATGAAGGAAAAACAGTCATCATTGCTACTGGCTGTGTCCACCGTAAACTTGGTGTTTCTGGTGAAGAAGAGTATGCAGGTCGCGGCGTTTCTTACTGTGCAGTGTGTGACGGTGCGTTTTTCCGTAATAAACGATTAGTTGTGATCGGTGGTGGAGATTCTGCAGTTGAAGAAGCGATTTACTTAACGCAATTTGCTTCTGAAGTTGTGATCGTTCATCGTCGTGATGAATTACGTGCACAAAAAATTATCCAAGAGCGTGCCTTTGCCAATGAAAAAATTTCATTTGTTTGGGACACAGTTGTTGATGAAATCATTGGAAATGAAATGGTGGTAACAGGTGTTAAAGCACATAATGTGAAAACAGGGAATGAAGTAGCTTTAGCAGCTGACGGTGTCTTTATCTATGTTGGTCTTGATCCACTAACAGATCCGTTCAAACAAACTGGCTTAACCAATGCCGCTGGTTGGATTCCAACTGATCAAGAAATGAAAACGAATATGCCAGGTGTTTTTGCTGTAGGGGATGTGCGTGAAAAAGATTTACGACAAATCACGACAGCAGTTGGTGATGGTGGGATTGCTGGGCAACAAGTGTTCAAGTATTTAGAAACTTTAGCAGAATCCACTACACAAGCATAAACTTATTATGTTAACAAAATAAAAAAGCTCAACCAAAAGTGTATCCTCATTTTTGGTTGGGCTTTGTTTTTATTTACCCATTGAAAATCCTAACTGATATCATTTTTTCTCGTTGTGACTTTCATCTAATCTTAGTGAATGCTATACTAAAACAGAATTCATATTTTAGAAAGAGGTGTTATTTTCATGTCTTGGGAACAAGTTTATGAACAATGGGCAAATGAAGTGAACCTAGAAGAAAATTTAAAACAGCAATTAACTGTATTGAGTCAGGATTCTAAACAATTAGAAGATGCTTTTTATGCGCCTTTAGGATTTGGTACAGCAGGAATGCGTGGTATTTTAGGCCCTGGTATTAATCGTATGAATATTTACACAGTCCGCCAAGCAACTGAAGGACTCGCTCGTTTTATGGATGCACAAGATCCTGAAACAAAACGTCGTGGTGTAGCAATCGCATATGACTCACGTCATCAATCACCGGAATTTGCGATGGAGGCTGCGAAGACCTTAGCCAAGCACGATATTCCATCTTTTGTTTTTGAAAGTTTACGACCAACACCAGAATTATCTTTTGCTGTTCGTCACTTGAATGCGTTTACTGGCATCATGATTACGGCTTCTCATAATCCTGCTGCTTATAATGGTTATAAAGTTTATGGCGAAGATGGTGGACAAATGCCACCAGCAGATGCCGATGCATTGACTAAATATGTACGTGAAGTTAGCAATCCGCTGAAAGTCGAAGTGATGTCAGATGAAGAAGTGAAACACAGTGGTCTGATTTCAATTATCGGCGAAGAAGTAGACAACGCCTATTTAGCAGAAATGAAGGCTGTAACGATTGACCACGAATTGATTGAAGAAATGGGTAAAGACTTAAAATTGGTTTATACACCTCTTCACGGAACCGGGAAAATGTTAGGCGAAAAAGCCTTAAAACAAGCTGGTTTTGAGCAATTTGTTTTGGTACCTGAACAAGCCATTCCAGATCCTGATTTTACAACGGTTAAATCTCCGAATCCGGAAGAACATTCTGCTTTTGAATATGCAATCCGTCTAGGTGAAAAAGAAGGCGCTGATTTGTTGATTGCAACAGATCCAGATGCCGATCGTCTTGGTGCTGCCGTTCGTTTACCTGATGGTTCGTACGAAGTATTAACAGGAAACCAACTTGGCGCAATCATGATTCAATACATCTTAGAAGCACATCAAGCAAGAAAGACGATGCCAGCGAATCCAGCGGTGTTGAAATCAATCGTATCAAGTGAATTACCAACTGCAATTGCAAAAAACTATGGTGCAACGATGTTCAATGTGCTAACTGGGTTCAAATTTATTGCTGAAAAAATCCAACAGTTTGAAGAAGACCATTCACATACATTTATGTTTGGCTTTGAAGAAAGCTATGGCTATTTAGTTAAACCATTTGTACGTGATAAAGACGCAATCCAAGCATTAGTTCTATTGGCAGAGGTTGCTGCTTTTTACAAGAAACAAGGAAAAACATTGTATGATGGGTTACAATCAATTTTTGAAACGTATGGTTACTATGCAGAAAAAACGATTTCTGTTACCATGAGTGGTCAAGAAGGATCAGCTAAAATCGCAGCGTTAATGGAGAAATTCCGTCAAGAAGCACCAACTGAATTTGCAGGTGCCAAAGTATTGCAGACAGAAGACTTCAAGAAATTAACAAGAACAGATGCAGCTGGAAATGTTGAAGCATTAACAACACCACCTTCTGATGTCTTGAAATATATGTTAGAAGAACAAGGTTGGGTAGCAATTCGACCTTCTGGTACAGAACCAAAGATCAAATTCTACATTGGAGTTAAAGGAAACTCGCAAGACGATGCTGAAGCAAAAATTGCAGCTTATGAAGCAAGCATCCAAGCAATTACAAAAGACTAAGGAATTTGAGACTGACGGAAAAAGTGGTAAACTTTAGAAGTCAGTCTTTTTGGATAGTTGGAGGTGAAGCCTTTGTCAGAGGTTCAAGGAACAAAAATTGAAAAGATCAGTCAGCTATTTAAAATGTTAAGCGATCCAACACGTTTAAAAATTTTATTGTATCTAAAAAATGGTGAACAAAATGTGACAGCTATCAGCCAAGCGGTGGAAATGGAACAATCAGCTGTTTCGCATCAGCTGCGATTACTCCGAGAAAATAAAATCGTTCGTTCTCGCCGTGAAGGAAAAGCAATCTTATATGTGCTGGATGACTCCCATGTTTTAGATATCTTAGAGCAGACTGTCAAGCATGTGGAGCATGACTAAGTCAGAAAACAAAAAGTATTTGAAACAGTAATCCAGTCTAAGAAATAAAAGCCAAATGATTTTGCTCGAAAAAAGGTGAGCCCAAACCGTTATCGGATGTGGGCTCACCTTTTTCGTTGGTGCGAATTAAAATAAGAATCAGGGAATCAATCGGAAGTTTCAGAAGACTCTGTTCCATAATAGCTGTGGTCTTCTAATTCAAGTGCATTTAAAATCAGAGAAGCAGTTTCTTCAATAGAAAGCGAGGCGACATTGATTACTACACAGCCCAGTTTTTGATAAAGATCATTTGCGAAGTCTAATTCTGCACGAATCTTTTCAATATCAGAATAAGCAGTATCTGGATTTAACCCATAAGAGCGCATGCGTTCCTTACGAATGCTGTTTAAAATATCGGGATCATTGGTTAGACCGACAATTTTTTTAGGATCTACTTCCCACAATTGCTTTGGAATATGTGCTTGTGGAATCAAAGGTAAATTTGCAACCTTTAAATTTTTGTTGGCTAAAAATAGACTCAAAGGTGTTTTGGAAGTACGAGAAACGCCAAGCAAAACAACATCTGCTTCTAAAAATCCTCGAGGGTCTTTACCATCATCATATTTCACTGCAAATTCCATTGCTTTGATGCGTTTGAAATAGTTTTCATTCAACAAATGAAGTGCGCCAGGTTGACGCGTTGGTTGAATCCCGGTTCGTCGTTCGATTTCGGCTACAGGTGGCGTCATGATATCAAAGCTGAACAATTCGTTTTCATCACAAAATGTTCGAGCTGTGTCGATCAATTCTTGATTGATCAAGGTGTGGAGAACGATGGCTTGTTCTGTCAAGGCATCATTTAATGCATTGAGTAAAGTTTCTTTGTCAGTGACAAATGTTCGACGAAATAAATTGAATTCGACACTTGGATACTGAGCCATTGTTGCTTGTGCTAATTTGGTTGCTGTTTCACCAGCAGAATCAGAGATGACAAAAAAAGTAACTAATTCAGTTGAATCTGAAGCCATAAGAAAAACCTCACTTGCTTTTTTTTTTGCTTTATTATACCATACTCTGGAATGCGTACTTCGTAATCGTTTTGATTTGGAGGAAGAGGAATGAAAAAGCAAACATTAATTGAACAATCTTTGGAAACACTCAAAAATAACGGATTTAAATACACGAAAAAAAGAGAAGCTTTGTTGACTTACTTGGTAAAGCGTAATCGCTATGTCTCTGCTAAAGAAGTCTTTGACTATATGAACGAAACATTCAAAGGTGTAAGTTACGATACGATTTACCGCAACTTGCATGATTTTGCTGAACTTGATTTATTGGAAGAAACCGACTTGAATGGGGAAATGAAATTCCGCTTTCATTGTTGTCAGGGCGAAATCGGTCACCATCATCATTTTATCTGCACTGTATGTGGGAAGACGAAAGAAATCCATATGTGCCCAATGAACTATTTTGAAGAACAACTTGGTGGGTGCACGATTGAAGGTCACCGATTTGAAATCTTTGGGCGTTGTGAAGATTGTCAATGATTCGATAAAATAAAATAACAACTAATAAATCAAAAAAAAAGAAAGAATCCCTTGACGGTCAAAAGAGCATTAGCTATAATGTTTAAAGGACAGTTTGTTTTTTGGGATAATTATTTCAATAGCACTACGGTTACTTTTTAAGCTCGGAGGGAGGGAATTAACATGTCAAAAACAGTCGTTCGCAAAAACGAATCACTTGACGATGCTCTTCGTCGCTTCAAACGTTCCGTGTCAAAAGCGGGTACTTTACAAGAATCTCGTAAACGTGAATTCTACGAAAAACCAAGCGTGAAACGTAAGAAAAAATCTGAAGCAGCTAGAAAACGCAAAAAATTCTAGTTCTTTGATGAATTGGAGCTGGTAGTGTGTCACTACTAAGTAGATTGAACGATGACATGAAAGCAGCGATGAAGGCAAAAGAGAAAGAAACTTTGCAAGTCATTCGTATGATTAAGTCATCAATACAAAACGAGCAAATCAAAGTAGGCCACGACTTGACGGAAGATGAAGAATTAACAGTGTTGTCTCGTGAGATGAAACAACGTCGTGATTCTTTACATGAGTTTGAGCAGGCAGGACGCGATGATTTAGCTGATAAAGTAAAAGGCGAAATTGTAATTGTCGAAAAGTATATGCCAGAACAACTTTCTGATGATGAAATTCGACAACTTGTTCAAGACGCTATTGCACAAACTGGTGCTTCATCTGTTAAAGAATTTGGCAAAGTAATGGGAGTTATCATGCCTAAAGTCAAAGGAAAAGCAGACGGAAATCAAGTAAATGCAATCGTAAAAGAACTATTACAAGCTTAATTTTGTAATCTGAACCGCAGACAGAAATGTTTGCGGTTTTTTTCTGTTGTTTGAGTTTGAAAAAAAAGGTGTGTCAACGCCCCGCTTTTTATTTGCTATATAGTTTTCTATGAGTGTGGTAAAATAGACAAGAAATGAAAGAGATAAAGGAGATGTCTATTTTTGACAGAAGAGTCCATTTCTTTAGAGATTAGATTAACAGCGGCTGACGATGCCAGCTTACTTTTTGGTGCGCACGATAAACACATCAAACTTATAGAAGATGCAACCGACACCGTTATCAATACGCGTGGTGAAACAATTCAACTAATTGGAACAAATGAACAAGTGAAATTGGCTAGTTCAGTTATCCGCACACTACAAGAACTGATCAAACGCGGAATCCATATCAGTACACCAGATGTGGTAGCGGCGATAAATATGGGGCGAAAAGGTACCTTAGATTACTTCATCGAGATGTATGAAGAAGAAATTGTGAAAGACAGAAATGGTAAACCTATCCGGGTAAAAAATAGTGGACAAAAGAAATACGTTGAGTCCGTCAAACATCATGACGTCGTTTTTGGTATTGGACCTGCTGGAACTGGGAAGACTTTCTTAGCGGTTGTGTTAGCAATTGCCGCATTAAAAAAAGGCGAAGTCCAAAAGATTATTTTGACTCGACCAGCTGTTGAAGCAGGGGAGAATCTGGGCTTTTTACCCGGGGATCTGAAAGAAAAAGTTGATCCTTATCTACGTCCTGTTTATGATGCACTTTACCAAATCTTCGGGTTGGAACATACGAATCGTTTAATGGAACGAGGCGTAATTGAAATTGCACCTTTGGCGTACATGCGTGGTCGAACATTGGATGACGCATTTGTTATTTTAGATGAGGCACAAAATACGACTGTGGCTCAAATGAAGATGTTTTTGACTCGTCTTGGTTACCAATCGAAAATGATCGTCAATGGAGACACTAGTCAAATTGACTTGCCGAGAGGGACAATGAGTGGCTTAGTTCATGCTGAACGTACGTTGAAGCAAATCAAAAAAATTGATTTTGTTAATTTCGAAGCCAGCGATGTTGTGCGACATCCAGTAGTTGCTGAAATTATTCAAGCGTACGAAAAAGCCAATCTTCATCAAGAATAAGCTTTGCTTAGGAGGATAAGCACATGTTGAATAAAACAATCCAGCAACTGCAAGCAAAATTAGGAAAAGCGTTTTTGCCCTTGCTGTTAGCTGTGTTTTTTGTGATCGTTTGTGGAGTTACTTTTAGTAGTGTCAAACAAAAAGCAAACGATTTTAGAGAAGGACAAGTAGCTGAAGAAAGTATTCGTGCAACCAAAACGATTGAGAATACAGAAGAGACCGAGCAAAAGAGAAAATTGGCAGCCGAAGCAGTCACACCAGAGTACACCTATCAACAAGATTTAGCAGCTGATCAAAATGACCGAATCAAGCAACTGTTTGATTTGATTAACAAAACAAATGATACAATCGACAAGGCGTATGATGAGAAAGTCAAAAAGGCCAGTGACGATGCTAATATTCCTAAACCGACGATTGATGAAAGAATTGCAGCACTGAAGAAGAATTTTGAAACAGTGAACGTAGAAGATGTCGCGTTTTACCAAAAGTTACCTAGCAATTTTTATACACTCATTTTCGGTATGACAGAGGATGAATTGTCGACTGTTCGTGATGAAAGTCTGAAATTAATCGATGAACAAATGAGTAAGCAAGTAAGAGAAAGCGATGTTGACACATTTAAGCAAGAGGCACAGGATAAAATCCAATATCTCAATGTTACCTCTGCGCAACAACAAGTACTGAACTACTTGGTGGATCAAGGAATCGTAGTGAATGATGTTCTTAATGAGAAGAAGACCGAAGAACTGAAAGCTACTGCGCGGGAAGCTGTTCAGCCTGTAATGATTTTCCAAGGAGAAATCATTGTACGCGAAGGAAATCAAATTGATGCAGCCGCAATGAAAAAATTAGAATTATTGGGACTAACCAATCAAACAACTTCGATTTTTCCGCTAGTTGCAATGATTTTAGCTGTGTTGCTTCAAATTGTTGTTTTGACTTACAATTCATTGCAATTTCAAGATTCAGATAAACGGACGGAATATGTGTTGTTTTATGTAACAGCAATGTCTTTAAGTATTATCATGATGAAATTTTTCCAATTATTCCAAACGGAACAAGCAACTTATATCCCGTTGTTTTACCCAGCGGCGTTTACCCCATTGGTCTTAAATTTCTTCCTTAATCGAAGAGCCGGGATTATGGCAGCACTTTTCCAAGCGGTAACAGCGTTATTTATCTATTATGGTTCTATTGGGACAAATACCTTAACCGTGTTATTAGTTTCGTATCTGTTTTCTGGTTTGATGGGGACAATCGTTCGTCGTCAACGAATTTCTGAACAAGGATTACCAGCGGTTTTATGGGTAATTATCTTCCCAACGTTGATGAATATCATCTTGATTGTTTATCAAGGTATGAGCTTTAGTGATGGAACAACTTGGTTGACTTTAGTTTGTGGTGTAACAGGTGCACTGTTATCTTTCTTATTAACGATGGGCTTGCATCCTTACATTGAATTAATGGTGACAGATGATAGTGTGATTGTCTTAAATGAACTAAGTAACCCAAATCATCCACTATTGAAACAACTATTAGAAGAAGCGCCGGGAACGTATCATCATAGTATGATGGTAGCTAATCTAAGTGCAAATGCAGTAGCAGAAATTGGTGGTCGCTCGCTATTAACCCGAGTGGCTTGTTACTATCATGATATTGGTAAAATTAAACATGCTAGTTTTTTTGTTGAAAACCTACCGTCTGGTGCTGAAAATCCACATAATTTCCTGTTGCCAGAAGATAGTAAACAAATTATTTTTGGTCATGTGACTGATGGTGCTAAAATTTTAGAAGAATATGGTATGCCTGAAATGGTCATTGACATTTGTAACCAACATCACGGAACGACATTGATGCGGTATTTTTACGTGAAAGCAAAGGAACGTAACCCTGAAATAACAGAGGAGCAGTTCCGCTATCCGGGACCAAAACCACAAACAAGAGAAGCTGGGATTGTCAATATTGCCGATAGCTGTGAAGCAGCTGTACGTGCAATGGATCATCCAACTGGTGAAAAAATCGAACAATTTGTTCATAACTTGATTGCAGAACGCATTTCAGATGGTCAGCTAGACGAGACTGGTTTAACATTGAAAGAAATTCGCAAAGTTGAGAAATCATTGATTAGTGGATTAAGTAGTACGTTCCACTCGCGAATCAAGTATCCAAAAATGAAATCAGAAGCTGAAAAATTAAAAGAAGAGCAAGCACAAACACAAGAATAATCTAAAAAGTGAGTAAAGAAAGAAGCGATGACTAATGGATATTACATTCATGGATGAAACAAACAAAGTACCTGAGGAGAAGATGCAAGAAATCGACGAACTACTCCAGTTTGCAGCCGATTATTTAAAATTGCCTGAAGAAACTGAAATGTCAGTGACTTTCATGGATAATGATGCGATTCAAGTAATCAATCGTGATTATCGAGGAAAAGATGCACCAACTGACGTCATTAGTTTTGCTTTGGAAGAAGAAGGCGAAGACGAGATCCCAGTTATTTTTGAAGATGGAGAGAATCCAATGCCACGTGTTCTTGGCGACATTATGATTTCAATCGAACGCGCTGCAGAACAAGCAGAATCATATGGCCATTCATATGATCGCGAATTAGGTTTCTTAGCAGTACATGGTTTCTTACACATCAACGGGTATGACCACATGACCCCTGAAGACGAGAAAGAAATGTTTGGGTTACAGAAAGAGATTTTGGATGCTTATGGACTTAAAAGATAAACAGGTTGAGAAGAATAAACATTTTATGACTTCTGTGGAATTTGCCATTCAAGGAGTAAAAACGGTTTTTGATGAAGAACGCAACATGAAAACTCATGTTGTGTTCGGCATCTTTGCATTGATTGCTGGCGTTATTTTTCAGCTTAGTCAGAATGAATGGCTGTGGCTGTTTTTAGCTATTTTTTTAGTGTGGATCGTTGAAATTTTAAATACTGTTTTTGAAAATGTTGTCGATATGTTTACGGACTTTCATTTTCACCCGATCGGGAAAAAAATTAAAGACATGGCTGCGGGAGCGGTTTTATTGACGGCTTGTTTTGCGGTGATCGTAGGTTTGATTTTATTTGTTCCCAAAATTTATCAATTATTTTTTTAAAGAAGAAGGAGAAACAATATGCCAGAACATAAATCAGGATTTGTTGCCATTGTTGGACGCCCTAACGTTGGTAAGTCAACACTTTTGAATCGAATCGTTGGTCAAAAAATTGCCATCATGAGTGACAAAGCACAAACAACTAGAAATAAAATCCAAGGAGTCTACACGACACCAGAAGCACAATTGATTTTTATTGATACGCCAGGAATTCATAAACCCAAACATCGCTTAGGTGACTTCATGGTCGAAGCAGCTTACAGCGCACTGAAAGAAGTAGATGCTGTGTTGTTTATGATTAGTGCGGATCAAAAGCGTGGCCGTGGGGATGATTTTATTATTGAACGACTAAAAAATGTAACCTCACCTGTTTATCTAGTTATCAATAAAATTGATAAAATCCATCCAGATGAGTTGTTAAGTATTATCGAAGATTATTCTTCACAGATGCCATTTGCTCAAGTAGTGCCGATTTCTGCAACTGAAGGAAACAATGTGGATCGTTTGATGGAAACTTTAGTGGATGAAATGCCAGAGGGGCCACAATATTTCCCAGAAGATCAAATAACAGATCATCCAGAATATTTTGTTGTTTCAGAATTGATTCGAGAAAAAGTACTGGTATTGACTCGTGACGAAGTTCCTCATTCCGTAGCAGTCGTTGTTGATTCGATGAAACGTAATGAAAATGATAAAATTCAAATCCAAGCAACGATCATTGTTGAACGTGATAGCCAAAAAGGAATCATCATTGGCAAAGGCGGAAAAATGTTGAAACAAATCGGAACAAAAGCGCGTAAAGATATTGAAAGTTTACTCGGTGATAAAGTTTTCTTGGAACTTTGGGTAAAAGTTCAAAAGGATTGGCGTGACAAAAAAGTCTATCTCCAAGACTTTGGTTACCGTAAAGACGAATACTAAAATCAGTAAAAAAGAACGGATCTGGACAGGTAGCAATACTTTTTCCAGATTTCTTTTTTTGAGGAGGGGAATCGATTGAGTCAATTGGTTGAATCAAAAGGCTTGATTATTTCTAGTCGCAACTATAAAGAAAAAGATAAATTGGTCAAGATTTTTACAGAATCAGCGGGGAAAATGATGTTTTATGTCAAAGGTATCCATCGACAAAACCAGCCATTAGCACCTGCTATTCGACCGTTTACTCAAGCTGTTTATATTGGCACCTTTAAAAGTGAGGGTCTATCTTTTATCACGAGTGTCAAAGATGTTCATGCCTATCGTAAAATTCAAGAAGATATTTTTTTGAGTGGCTATGGGACTTATTTGTTAAGTTTGGTTGATGCAGCAATTGAAGATCACCAATATGATCCGAATCTTTTTCATTTTACGCAACAAGCGTTGGAAAGAATGAATCAAGGAGACGATGCAGAAATCATCACCAATATTTTTGAGATCCAAATCCTACAACGATTTGGGATTGCACCGATTTGGACGCATTGCGCGGTTTGCGGTGAAACACAAGGAAAATTTGATTATTCTTCAAAATATGGCGGTGTGATTTGCGAACGTCATTGGTCCCTTGATCCAAGAAGGTATCACGCGGATCCTCGAGCTGTTTATTTTGCACGTATGTTTTCTGCTATTTCTTATGAGAGAATCAACGGAATCCATTTAAAAGAAGAAACGAAGCAAGCGATTCGTCAATTGATTGATCAGCTTTATGAAGAATATGTGGGGATTCATCTTAAAAGCAAAAAATTTATTGATCAAATGAAATCATGGGAGCATGTGCTCAAACCATTAGAGAAAAAAGGTGACGCCCCAGCGACTGAGCAAGAAGAAGTAGCTGAGGAACCCGAGTCACCCTTGTCAGCTGATCCTACAGATCATGAGTGAGCCGAGAAAAAAAGAAATTTAATTGGTCAATAAAAAAATTTGACAAAAGAGTAACGAAACGGCTATTATTAACCGTAGATAAAAATAGTACGTTGATCAAGAAGAGTAAAAAATACGTGGGTAAAAGCGAGTTCGGGAGAGTGTGAGCCGAATACAATCGATTTTTGAAGTGGCGCTTGGGAGTACGTGAAACGAAGCTGCCGAATGTTTATTCGGAAGTAGGGTGGAACCGCGAATTTATTCGTCCCTATGTCTGTAGTCAGACATAGGGACTTTTTGTATTTTTAGGAGGAAATCAAGATGCAATTTGACATGGAAATCCCGGCAACAGAGTTTAAAGAAAACCGAATCAAAATTCTTTCAAGTGTCGCATTAGCAGTCAGTGTTGTTGATGACCAAGAACAAGTGAAAGAAAGCTTTACCACCAGACCAGAAGAAACGATTTATTCAATTACTGCACAATTAGCTGAGACAGACGTTGTTCGTGTGAAGTTGATTCCAGGTTCAGTCGTCGCATTTTATCCAGTCGTGCAAGCTTTGTAAGAAATGAAAGGGGTACTATACTATGAGTGAAAAATTAAGCGTTCAAGACATGATTTTAACATTACAAAAATTTTGGGCATCAAATGGTTGTATGCTGATGCAAGCCTATGACACAGAAAAAGGTGCCGGAACAATGAGTCCTTACACATTTTTACGTGCCATTGGACCAGAACCTTGGAATGCAGCTTATGTGGAGCCTTCACGTCGTCCTGCAGATGGTCGTTACGGTGAAAATCCAAACCGTTTGTATCAACATCATCAATTTCAAGTCGTGATGAAGCCTTCACCAGAAAATATCCAAGAATTATATTTAGAAAGTTTACGTTTATTAGGAGTCGACCCACTGGAACACGATATTCGTTTCGTTGAAGATAACTGGGAAAATCCTTCAATGGGTTGTGCTGGTGTTGGTTGGGAAGTTTGGTTAGATGGAATGGAAATTACACAGTTTACGTACTTCCAACAAGTAGGTGGCTTACCATGCAAACCTGTGACTTCAGAAATCACTTACGGGTTAGAACGTTTAGCTTCTTATATCCAAGAAGTGGAAAGTGTTTATGATCTTGAATGGTCGGCAGGCGTGAAATATGGTGAGATTTTCAAACAACCTGAATATGAGCACTCAAAATATTCATTTGAAGTCAGTGACCAAGAATTATTGTTACAAAATTTTGATCGTTTTGAAAAAGAAGCGAATCGCTGCATTGATGAAAACCTTGTTCATCCAGCATATGATTACATCTTAAAATGTAGCCATACGTTTAATCTACTTGATGCACGTGGCGCTGTTTCAGTTACAGAACGTGCTGGCTATCTTTCTCGAATCCGAAATATGGCTCGCGCGGTAGCAAAAATCTTTGTTGCAGAGCGTGAAAAATTAGGATTCCCACTATTGAACAAGAACACAGCAAATCCAGAAACAGTTAAGGAGGCTGAATAAGATGGCAAAAGACTTATTATTAGAAATTGGACTAGAAGAAATGCCCGCTCATGTAGTAACACCAAGCATGAAGCAACTAGAAGAAAAAACAGCAAAATTTTTAGATGAACATCAATTGACTTATGATTCAATCGAAACATTTTCAACACCGCGTCGTTTAGCAATCAAAGTAGTAAATGTTCCTGAACGCCAAGCAGACAGTGAAGAAGAAATCAAGGGACCTGCAAAAAAAATTGCATTAGATGCTGATGGAAATTGGTCAAAAGCAGCCGAAGGATTTGTTCGTGGGCAAGGACTAACAACAGCTGATATTACTTTTAGAGAATTAAAAGATGTTGAATATGTTTATGTTACAAAATACATGCACGGAAAACCTGCAATTGAAGTTTTAGCTGGGTTGGCAGATGTAATTAAAAGTTTAACTTTCCCTGTAACAATGCACTGGGCAAATTTTGATTTTGAATATATTCGTCCAATTCATTGGATCGTTGCGTTGTTAGATGATGAAGTCATTCCATTTAGCGTATTAGATGTTGAAACAGGTCGTACTTCTCGTGGACATCGTTTCTTAGGCGAACCAATCACTTTTGACCATGCGAAAGAATATGAAGATAAATTGAATGAGCAGTTTGTGATTGCTTCACCACAAAAAAGAGAAGCAATGATTGTTAGCCAAGCACAAAAATTAGCAGAAAAAAATCATTGGGTAATTGACCTTGATCCAGAGTTGCTTGAAGAAGTAAATAACTTGGTAGAATATCCAACTGTTTTTGCTGGTGATTTTGAAGAAAAATATCTTTCTGTACCAGAAGAAGTCTTGGTAACTTCAATGAAAGAGCATCAACGTTACTTTGAAGTTCGAAATGACCAAGGAATGTTATTACCTCACTTTATTTCCGCTCGTAATGGAGATGCTGTCAAATTAGACAATGTTATTAAAGGAAATCAAAAAGTATTGACTGCACGTTTAGAAGATGCTGAATTTTTCTACAATGAAGACAAGAAAGTTTCAATCGCAGAAGACGTAGAAAAACTGAAATCAGTTACTTTCCATGAAAAAATCGGTAGCATTTATGAAAAAATGCAACGTGTTCAAATCGCTGCCCGCATTATTGGGGAAGAAGTTGGGTTATCTGAATCAGAATTAACAGATCTTCAACGAGCTGCCGAAATTTATAAATTTGATTTAGTGACGAATATGGTCGGTGAATTCCCTGAACTGCAAGGAATCATGGGTGAAAAATATGCGTTACTTGAAGGTGAAAAACCTGCAGTTGCGAAAGCGATTCGTGAACACTACATGCCAATTTCAAGCGAAGGTGAACTACCAGAATCAGTTATTGGTTCGGTTTTAGCAGTTGCAGACAAGTTAGATAGTATCTTTTCTTTCTTTGCTGTAGGAATGGTACCAAGTGGATCAAACGATCCATATGCTTTACGTCGCCAAGCTTATGGTGTGGTTCGTATCGTTGAATCAAAAGGATGGAGCTTCCCGTTAGCTAAATTGCAAGAAGTTATTGATGAAGAAATCAGTAAAGATCTAACACGTTTTGGAATTGACTTAGCCAGTGGTCAAGGCGAAGTTCTTTCATTTATCAAAGGACGTCTACGCCAATTATTAGTCACTAAAGAAATTCGTCACGATGTGATTGACGCAGTATTGAATGCGGAACAAAAAGATTTAACAAAAGTCTTTAGCGCAGCACAATTATTTAAAGAACATTTGAATGATGCAGATTTCAAACCATCTATGGAAGCTTTGACACGTGTCATCAACTTAGCGAAAAAAGCAGAAACAACAGAAGTTGGTGTAGTAGACCCCGCATTATTTGAAAATGAAGCAGAATCAGCATTGAATGAAGCTGTGAATGAGTTAAAAGCTAATTTTGCAACACAAACATTAGGTGAAAGCTATGAAAGCTTAGTCCAATTGCGCCCATTGATTGAAGAATATTTTGATCAAACAATGGTTATGGCGGAAGATCAAGCAGTACGTGCCAACCGCTTAACGCAATTGAAAGAAATTGCATTTATGGCGTTGTCTTTGGCAAGCTTGGATAAGATTATGACAAAATGAGGTTGTGGTACCAAGCGTTAAGCTTCAAGCAATAAGAATACTTTTCTAAAAATAGTTTTCCATATTTTAAGAAAAGAGGACTTATTGCCAAAGAAGCTGCTTGGGGAACACCGTGAATAAGGTTGTGGCGCCAAGCGCTCAGCTCCAAAAAATAATGAGCAACTGACAAAAATAGCTTTTCATGTTTTTGGACAGTTATGAATTATTTTGAGGAGTTGCTTGGGGAACACCGTGAATAAGGTTGTGGCGCCAAGCGCTCAGCTCCAAAAAAATAATGAGCAACTGACAAAAATAGCTTTTCATGTTTTTGGACAGTTATGAATTATTTTGAGGAGTTGCTTGGGGAACACCGTGAATAAGGTTGTGGCACCAAACGTTCAGCTTCATTGAGATAGCGGGCCCATACTTTTTCAAAAAAATAAGTTTATTTAGAACTGAGACAATGAAATTTGTCTCAGTTTTTTTGCATTAGAAGCCATTATCAAGCAATAAGTGTCATAATTTTATCAACTGGTATCAGTCTGGTACTTTTCTGAAATGAAAAAAAATCCTTGATAATACTGATAATGTATAATTTTTTTTAAAAAAAGGTTTGACAAAATAGAGAAATATTTTTATTCTTGTCATGTGGTTATAACCAGTTAGAGGAAGGAAAAAATAATGGAGAGCTCAAGCAAAGGAAAATCATTATACTATCAACTTGTTGATGTATTAAAAGATCGAATCGAAACGCAGATGACAGCACACGATCAACTGCCATCTGAACGAGAATTATGTCAACATTACGGCGTTAGTCGCACGACTGTTCGCTTAGCTTTACAAGAATTAGAAACACTAGGTTGCATTTATCGCCGCCATGGTAAAGGTACATTTGTCTCTGATCTATCTGTGAAATCATCCAACTTAGCTGGAGCATACAGTTTTACAGAAGCAATGAAAGAATTAGGCAGACTACCTAAGACAGTTATTTTAGAATTTCGTCAAATCGAAGCAACAAAGAAAATTGCCCAAGCTTTGAATATAATGCTTGGTGAACCAGTGTTTAAAATCAAACGATTACGATTGGCAGATGCAGAACCCTTGATGGTAGAACGTTCTTACTTGCCAGTTAAATTATTTATGAATTTAGATTTACCGTTACTTGAAAGTAAACCCTTATATGATGTTTTCTCACAAGACTACAATCAAATCGTCCAGTTTGCAGATGAAGAATTTTATGCGAGCATCGTTCAAAAGAAAGACGCCGATTTATTACGTATCGCAGATAGTGCACCTGTATTACATTTGATTCGGTCGACGTACAATCATAAAAATGAAATTATCGAATACACAGTCAGCGTTGCCAGAGCAGATCAGTTCCATTATAAAATTCGGCACGTACGTAGTAATTAAGGAGGAAGTCAAATGCTTGAACAAAAAACAAAGTTGAAAGAGCTAGGTGCAGCAATCACGGCTAGTGAAATTCAACAGCAACCAGAATTATGGCAAGAAACCGTTACAATCATGAAGGAAAAAAAAGAAAAACTCAAAGAATTTTTTGAAAAAATGGATGAAGCAGCAGACGGAAAACGTATCCGAGTGATTTTCACTGGAGCGGGAACGTCTCAATATGTTGGAGATACAATTGTTCCTTATTTGAATGGACATGGTGAAACACAAAAGTTTATTTTCCAAAGTATTGGAACAACTGATATCGTTGCTGCACCACAAGATTATTTAATTCCAGACGAACCCACATTACTTGTATCGTTTGCACGCAGTGGGAATAGCCCTGAAAGTTTAGCGGCAGTTGAGCTCGCAAATCAAGTTGTTTCGACGATTTTTCATTTAACGATTACTTGTGCAGCAGAGGGAAGTTTGGCTAAAGCAGCAGAAAAAGATGCAAACAACTTTTTATTATTGATGCCTGAAAAATCAAATGATGCTGGTTTTGCAATGACTGGAAGTTTTACGTGCATGATGTTAAGTGCCTTACTGATTTTTGATCAAACACCGGATGAAACAAAGGAAAAATATGTAACCGTTTTATCAACGCTGGGTAAGGATATCTTAAACAGAGCAACTGAGATTAAGGAATTGATTTCGCCAGATTTTCAAAGAATTGTTTATCTAGGATCAGGTAGCTTAGCAGGTTTGGCAAGAGAAGCACAACTTAAAATTTTAGAATTAACTGCGGGAAAAGTCGCTACTAGTTTTGATTCTTCCATGGGTTTTCGTCATGGACCTAAATCATTTGTAAATGACGAAACGCTCGTCTTTGTATTTGTCAACAATCAGCCTTACACACGAACCTATGATTTAGATATTTTAGAAGAAATTCACGGAGATAAAATTGCGAAACAAGCGATTGCGATTGCTCAACCTGGAAAAATAAACTATTCTGGTCAAACTTTCCAAATCGAAGCAACTGAAATTCGTTTGCCTGATGGGTACCTATCTTTAGCGATGATCTTAGTTGCACAACTGATTGCATTGTTGACATCCATCAAAATCGGAAATACCCCAGATACTCCTTCACCAAGCGGAACCGTTAATCGTGTTGTTAAGGGAGTAACGATTCACGACTATCCAGGAATTTAAAGAAAAGAGGAGAAAATAAGTGAACTTGACAACAGAAAAACAAGCAGCAATGAATCGATTATCCACAGAAACCGGGAAAATCAGTGCATTAGCAATTGATCAACGTGGTGCACTGAAAAAAATGATGAATGCACTAGGAATGGATGCGACAGCAGAACAAATCAGCGAATTTAAAACCCTCGTTTCAAGTGAACTGACACCTTTTGCTTCTGCTATTTTGTTAGATCCAGAGTATGGCTTACCTGCGGCAAACGCTCGTGACGAACAAGCAGGCTTGTTATTAGCTTATGAAAAAACGGGGTATGATGCGACGAAACCAGGGCGTCTACCTGATTTGCTCGAAGATTGGTCTGCCTTACGTTTAAAAATAGCGCAAGCAGATGCTGTTAAATTCTTACTATATTATGACGTAGATGAAGACCCAGCAATCAATCATGTAAAACATGTTTTTGTCGAACGTTTAGGAAGTGAGTGCGCAGGAGAGGATCGTCCTTTTTACTTAGAATTGGTTTCTTATGATGCAACAATTACAGATAGTAATTCAATTGAATATGCGAAAATCAAACCCCATAAAGTCATTGAGATGATGAAAGAATTTTCACGGCCAAACTATAAAGTGGATGTATTAAAAGTCGAAGTGCCTGTCAATATGAATTACGTTGAGGGGTTTGCTACTAGCGAAACATGCTACACACAAGTTGAAGCACAAGAATTCTTTAAAGAGCAAAGTGAAGCAACGAATTTACCATTTATTTTCTTAAGTGCAGGAGTGTCAACGAAATTATTCCAAGAAACGTTGGTCTTTGCCCACAAATCTGGTTCGGACTTTAACGGTGTTCTTTGTGGCCGAGCAACTTGGAAAGACGGTGTAAAAGCCTATGTTGAGAGTGGTCGAGCAGGCGCAATTGATTGGTTGCAAACGACTGGTCGGGCAAACATCGAGGAATTAAATGAAGTTGTGGAACAAACAGCGACACCTTGGTATGAAAAAGCATAACAGTTTCATTTTAATTGAAGGAAAAGTAAGCGGTTTCGATTGCTTTTTATAGTAACATCACATATTTAAAAATAGAAGGGAACGAAGCAAAATGGCAATTATTGGCGTACGGATTGATGGCAGACTGATTCATGGACAAGTAGCGAATTTGTGGACAACAAAATTAAATATTACGCGAATCATGGTAGTGGACGACGAGGTAGCAACGAATGCAATCGAAAAAAGTGGTCTAAAGCTTGCTACACCAGCCGGGGTAAAGTTAAGCGTGTTACCAGTAGAAAAAGCAGCAACTAATATTTTAGCTGGAAAGTATGATTCGCAACGATTGCTGATTGTTGCAAAGAAGCCAGATCGTTTATTGAAGTTAGTTGAATTAGGCGTTCCTTTAACAGAAATCAATGTTGGCAATATGTCTCAAACAGATGAAACTCGATCGATTACTAAGTCAATCAATGTTGTAGAAGAAGATGTGTCCGTATTTAAGCAGTTGGCAGCCAAAGGTGTACACCTGATTGCCCAAATGGTCCCAAGTGACAAAGCCGAAGACTTTATGAGTCTGTTAACAAAATAGGAGGAATAATTCATGGATATTCAATGGTGGCAGATCTTATTATTATCATTATACGCAGGCTATCAAATTTTAGATGAGTTACAAATTTATTCGTCAATGAGTGCACCCGTGTTTGCAGGTTTATTTGCAGGTTTAGTGATGGGTGACTTGCAATCCGGTCTTATTATTGGTGGTAGTATGCAGTTAACAGTGTTAGGTGTTGGGACATTTGGTGGTGCCTCTAAGATTGACGCAAACTCAGGGACGATTTTAGCGACGGCATTCTCTATCTCGCTTGGAATGAATCCTGAGCAAGCGATTGCAGCAATTGCTGTGCCGGTAGCTAGTTTGATGATCCAATTAGATATTTTAGCTCGCTTTGCAAATACGTATTTTGCACATCGAATTGATCGACATGTTGAAACAATGAATTATAAAGCAATTGAACGAAACTTCTTGATGGGTGCCTTACCTTGGTCACTTTCTCGATTAGTTCCTGTCTTCTTAGCTTTGGCTTTTGGTGGCGGCTTAGTTGAAAATGTTGTTGGTGTGTTAAATGGTGACCTAAAATGGCTAGGTGATGGTTTGTCTGTAGCCGGAGCTGTTTTGCCAGCAGTTGGGTTTGCTATCTTATTACGTTATCTACCTGTTAAGAAACATTTTCCATATCTTGTTTTAGGTTTCACGATTACTGCATTGTTAGCAACACTTTTCTCAAACGTTCAATTACTTGGAACAAGTGTCGCAAGTGTAGTGAAAGAAATGCCAGGAACGTTTAACTCATTACCAATGTTAGCTGTTGCTTTGATTGGATTTGCATTAGCAGCAATTAGTTATAAAAATGGTCAGAACAATCACAATCAAAAACCAGTAGCAAGCGAGCAAGTAGAATCAGCTGAGGGGGAAATCGAAGATGACGAAATCTAATTATAAATTGACAAAGGAAGATTTTAAACAAATCAATCGAAGAAGCTTATTCACCTTTCAACTAGGTTGGAACTATGAACGGATGCAAGGTTCAGGTTATTTGTATACGATTTTACCTCAACTTCGTAAAATTTATGGTGATGATACACCTGAATTAAAAGAAATAATGAAAACGCATACGCAGTTTTTTAATACGTCAAACTTCTTTAATACGATTGTAACTGGTATCGACCTTGCAATTGAAGAGAAGGAAGGCATTGCAGCAAAACAAACCGTTTCTGGGATGAAAGCTGGGTTAATGGGACCTTTTGCCGCAATTGGTGACTCGATCTTCGCAGCACTTATTCCAACTATTTTTGGTGCATTGGCTGCGAACATGGCAATCAATGGAAATCCAGCGGGTGTTTTCATTTGGATCGCGGCTCAAATTGCAGTCATGGTCTTTCGTTGGAAGCAATTGGAGTTTGCCTATAAGGAAGGAATTTCCTTGGTAACAACAATGCAATCGCGGCTCACTGCGTTAACTGATGCAGCAACTTTACTCGGTGTCTTCATGGTGGGCGCTTTAGTAGCAACGATGGTCAATGTAAAATTTTCTTGGGCACCAAGCATTGGTGATGTGACGTTAAACATGCAAAATAATATTGATATGATTTTACCTAAGCTTTTACCAGCAGCAATCGTTGGTGGTGTGTATTGGATGTTAGGTAAGAAAAATATGACATCTACACGCGCTATCTTTATTGTTTTGATTGTCTGTGTTGCGTTATCAGCCCTTGGTGTGATTTCAAAATAATGGGGTGTAAGAAATGAGTCAAGAGTTAGTTTTGATTAGTCATGGTCAATTATGTGAAGCCTTGAAAAAAAGTACAGAAATGATTATGGGACCACAAACAGCAATTCATACGGTGTCGTTGTTAGAATCAGATGGAGTAGAAGACTTTAAAGAAAAATTTTTACAAGTCACAGATGAATTAGACTCCTATGTTGTCTTTTGTGACTTAATGGGAGGGACGCCCTGCAATGTCATCTCTCGTATGATTATGGAAGGCGCAGCGATTGAACTTTATGCAGGGATGAATATGCCAATGGTGATTGAGTTTATCAATGGGACATTGCTTGATACACCTGTTGATTTTATTACTTCCGGTCAGCAAAATATCGTTTCTGTTAATCAAATGATTGCACTGACGAATGAAGAAGAGGATGAATAAAATTATACATCATGAAAAAGAGTGGCTGATCGAAGGATCAGCCACTCTTTTTCTTGTTGAAAGTAAAATGCTTGAAATAAAAATTTTAGTTACGGTTTTGTTTACCAGCATTTCGTTTTTTTGATGAATTATTTCTTTGTTGTGTATTGACTTGTTTAGGTGCTTTTTTCGTTTCAGCAGGTGTGACGTCTTTTCGAGGTGTCACGACTTGCTTGGGCGGATTTTGTTTCAATTCTTCAGCCACTTGAGCTTTTAAACGAGGCTTCATCAAAACGTTCGTAATGAATGTTTGAATACAACTAAAGATACCACCAACTACCCAGTACAGCGTAACGCCGGCTGGTGCACTAATTGACATAAAGACAATCATTGCTGGTGAAACAATCAGCATCGTACGCATGGTTTTCTTTTGCTCTTCGGGAATACCAATCGTTGAGATATATCCTTGAAGCAAATAAGCAATACCAGCGATAGCAACTAACACTAAACTTGGTGAGCCAAGATCGATTCCGTAAAAGCTTGATTCGCGGATTCCTTCAGTATAACGGGCAGTAAAGTAAAGTGCTGAGAAGATAGGCATTTGGATTAGCAAGGGTAAGCAACCAATTCCACCAGTCATACTCATCCCATTATCTTTATATACTTGTTGCATCTCTGCTTGTGCAGCGACTTGTTCTTCACGAGTCGTAGCAGCTTTTAACTTTTCTTGTGCAGCTGATACTTGTGGTTTTAACGCTTGCATTTTTTCTGATTGGATCATTGTTTTTTTCGATTGGCTAATACCTAAAGGCAGGATTACTAACCGAACGATAATAGTCAAAACAATAACGGCCCAGCCATAAGACCAATTAAAATTTTCTACTAAATAGGTAATTGCTTGCCCCATCGGATGAACAAGAACTCGATAGACAAAACCTGATGTGTCAGGATTTCCATGCGAGTCAGTTCGAACACAACCGGATAAAAAAAGTAGGACAGTAACTAGTCCAGATCCCAATAACCAATTTTTCCATTTATTCATAAAATACTTCCTCTTCCATAATTTTTACACAAAATTAACTATACTAAAAAAAATTTCATAATTCAATCAACTTCATAGAAAAGTCATAGAAATGTTCGGAAACTGTCCCCAGAATACACAGAAAAAATAAAGAGGAAAATCAGAAACCTGTTTTTTCCTTTTTCATGAAGTTCTTAGTAGATGACGTCAAAACTTGTTCGGTTATCCATCCACGGATTGTCTTGTAAATCGAGATAGGTCACTCGACCAGCAGGACTGGGTGAATCTTTGATCTCTTTAATGAAGCTTTCTACTTGTTCATCCTCGCCTGCGGCCTCTATTGTAACGGAACCATCTTCTTCATTTTTTACTGTTCCATAAATTCCTAAACGATCTGCAACCATTTTTGTTGTGTAACGAAAACCAACACCTTGGACGCGACCTTGGACATTCATTTTGACTTTACGCATAAGTTGTCACCCGCTTTCATTTTCTTATCTTTATGATAACTATTTTTTATGAGAGAAACAAGTTACAGCCTTGAATACATGCTATAATCAAGTGAGGTGAAAAAGGTGAAAGAAATTCAATCCGCAAAAAATCCACGAATCAAAGAATTGAAAAAATTGCATAAGAAAAAATATCGCGAAGAAAATCGCGCTTATCTTTTAGAAGGTTTTCACTTGATTGAAGAGGCAGTGGCTGCAAATGCTGTCATCAAAGAAATTTATGTTACCCAAAAAGGTCAAAGAGAATGGCAAACTTGGCTAGAGAAACTAGCTGAGATTGAATTATTTTTCGTAACAGATGAAGTCATGCAAGCCTTATCTGATTTACCAACACCACAGGGAATCCTTGCTGTTGTAGCACGTGAAGCAATGGAACCACCAGTTTTTTCGGGTGGCTGGTTGTTGCTAGATAATGTCCAAGATCCCGGAAATGTGGGGACGATGATTCGAACAGCTGACGCTTTTGGCTTAGCAGGCGTGTTGCTTGGCCAGGGAACAGCTGATTTATACAGTACGAAAGTGTTAAGAAGTATGCAAGGCAGTAATTATCATTTGCCTGTTATCCAGATGGACTTATCACTTGCTGTTCAGCAACTAAAAGAGCAGGGGATTATGATTTATGGAACAGAGTTGAATGAAGCAGCAACTGCGTTGAATGAAGTAGAAAAACCGGCTAATTTTGCCATTATTATGGGAAATGAAGGACAGGGAGTTAGCCAAGAATTATTGAACTTCACAGATAAAAATATCTATATACCAATGAGTGGAAATGCTGAATCATTGAACGTAGGTGTGGCGACAGGTATCTTGTTGTACCACTTTGCAGTTTAGTTAAGGAACTATTAAGCTTTCTTATTTTACTGCTCAGTAGCTAGAATCTTATCGTTTCAGGTGATATACTATGGTCAATTTCAGAAATAACGAAAATCAAAAGGTGGCAGATTGAAAATATGACAGAAAAATGGCGTGAAGACGAAGAATACATGTCTTATGTAGCAGATCTTTTGGAAACAGATGCAGTGAAAAAATTAGCCGACTACACGCAACATGTCCACTCAACACGATTGGAACATTCCATTAGTGTTTCTTATTATAGTTATTTATTAGCGAAAAAATGGGGCGGGGATGCTAAGGCAACAGCAAGAGCTGGGCTTTTACATGATCTGTTTTATTACGACTGGCGAACGACTAAATTTGATGAAGGTTCACATGCGTATGTACACCCAAGAATTGCTGTGAAAAATGCAGAAAAAATCACGGAACTATCTGATTTAGAACGTGATATTATCTTGAAACATATGTGGGGAGCAACCATTGCACCACCCAAATATAAAGAAAGCTACATTGTGACATTTGTTGATAAGTATTGTGCAGTGAAAGAAGCTGCTCAACCAATGACTAGTAGCATGCGTCAAAAATGGCAACATTATTTTGGAAAAGAACAATCTATTTAAGACAAAAAGCATAGGGCAGCGATCGTAATTGATCGTTGTCTTTTTTTCTATCGAAAGAGCAAGAAAACAGCGAATAATCTGTTTTTCTGCTCTCTTTTTGATTGCCTTAATGGAATAATCATTTTGTATATGAATAACGATTAAGAAAAATAAAATAATAACTATGATTTGCAATACAAAAAAAGAAAGCGGTCAAAAAATCCCGTGTGTAAACGCTAACAATTGTTGGCACATAACGGTTTATATATTTTTTTTTGATAGTTAAGTAAAAAGTTTGAAAGAAACAAGTTTTTTATTTTTTTATAATTAAGTATGGTTGGAGGCCAGTTCAATCAAATCACAAAAAGACAAGAAAGGAGTAGCATATGAGAAATATTTTAAAAATGATGAGTGTTCTACTGCTATTTTTTTGTGTAATAGGGATTACAAATGAAATAAATGCAATAGAGCAGAACTATGACTCAAATGGACAAGCGAGTTTTTATGGTAAATATGAGTACGAGAATAAAAATGATTCAAATAATTCTGGATCTGATTGGGTAGCAGGATCTAATAATTATTTATCAACTGGCCAAGTCATATTACCAAGTACAGGAGATTATACTTATCCAGCTTTTACGCATGTGGGGGTTATTCTGTTAATCGGAGTAAGCATTTTTATTTTTATGAAAAAGAGAAAAGGGGAATTTGATAGATGAAAAAGATGGTTAAATTGATGTCAACTACTTTGCTATTCAGTTTGATGGCACACTCGATTCAAGTGGCTGCAGAGGAAACATTTCCAAAAGAATACAACTCAGAAGGAATTATTACTTTTGAAGCAGGGGACGAAGAGGTAACACCCCCAGTCGATCCGGAAAATCCAGATCCAACAGATCCTGTAGATCCAGTGGATCCTCCAGGACCAGGAACAGGTGGGGCATTATCGATTGATTATGGTTCAAAATTTAAATTTGGTGTACAAAAAATCTCTACAGCAGATAAAGTGTATTACGCAGCACCAGATGAAATGACAGATGGTTCTAAAAAACCGACTTATGTCCAAGTTACCGATAAAAGAGGGACATTGGCAGGATGGAAGCTAAGCCTTTCTCAACCAGAACAATTCAAAACAGCATCAGGTGAAGAGTTAGTTGGCGCACAATTAGCATTTACAAAGGGACAAGCTGCTTCTTTAGTGGATGAAAAATATACACCAACAACTGTGAACGCTGATTTAATATTGACACCTGGAGCAAGTAATACGCTTGCAATCAATGCGAAAGAAGGAACTGGCGTTGGAACATGGGTTTATCGTTTTGGTGCCAATGAAGAAGAAAACAAAGACGCTGTTCAACTTTCAGTACCAGGGAAATCGGTCAAATTAGCACAACAATATTCAACAAAATTAGTATGGTCTTTGGAAAATACACCAAATAACTAAGTTTGAGGAGGAGAGTATCAATGAAAAAGCAACTCATCGGTCTGTTAGCTTTTAGCACTTTAGGACTGTTAGCGACATCTATCGAAGGATATGCAGCAGAGAACAAACAGTATGACTCAACTGGACTCGTAGAATTTATTCCTAATTTAGATCCAACTGTTCCAGTTGATCCAGAAAATCCAGATCCAGAAAAACCAGTAAACCCAATTGATCCAACAGATCCAAATGGGCCAAATCCAGGAACACAAGGACCATTGTCAATTGACTATGCTTCTAGTTTAGATTTTGGTAAAAATCGTATCTCCAATAAAGATCAAGTTTACTTTGCCAGAGCACAAGCTTATCAAGGTGACCAAAAAGATACGGCGAACTTTGTTCAGATTTCTGACAATCGCGGAACAAACGGTGGTTGGACGTTGACAGTTAAACAAGAGACTCAATTAACTTCGACAACACAAACATTGAATAATGTTTTAACGGGTGCACAAATTACTTTAAATGATCCAACAGTGAATAGTAATGCACAAAACGTAGTATCTCCTGATGCAAAAGATAATATTGCTTTAGTACCTGGACAGGAGTCTGTTGTGACAACAGCCAAAGCAGAAGCTGGTGCTGGAACTTGGGCAACCTATTGGGGAGCTGTAGAAGAAGTTGAAGAAGTTGATGAAAATGGTGATGCACAAAAGGTAAATGTTACAAAGGCTATCCAATTAGCTGTACCTGGTTCAACGCCTAAAGATGCGGTTAAATACCAAACAAAATTAGTTTGGACGTTAACGGATGTTCCAGGAATTTAGAGATTAGGGGGAAAGAGATATGTTCAAAGGAAAAATAGTTACGCTAATGTTAAGCGGCATATTAGCGACCAATATCTCTCCTATTGCCAATACATTTAGTTCAGACTCTATTACAAACAGTTCTGAAACCACTCAAAATGAATTGCCTGATACAGACATTTCAGAACGATTAAACACGGATATTTCTGATCAGCAAACAGAAACGAGCGACATTCCGACAGCTGATTCAACCCGTGAGACACTTTCTTCAAGTGAAAATGGGAATGAAAGTACTACAGAATCAAGTGATACTACAAAGAAAACGTCTAAAGTAGAAGAAAAAAATGAGGGCAATGCGCTAATCACTACAAGAGAAGCAGCTATTGACGGTGTAGAAGTATCCAGTTGGAGTACATTTGTTCAAGCTATTAGAGACGAAGCAGTCACTAAGATTATTTTGACAGGTGATTTTGACAATCCCAGTAATACAGATACATCTTTAACCAACTATTCGAGAAAAAATGACTTAGAAATAGATGGTAGAGGTCATCGAGTGGATCTCAAAAGTACATCTATTCAGCTGGGTTCGCCAACAGGATCAGGGAATTTTCATATGCATGATATCGTGCTTAATCAACGTTACGGTGGAGCAAATAGTGAAGACATTGTGGGCACTCGTTTAAATTACACTAATGGCGGGAAATGGCGATATCGTTTTGGCAATATTACAACGGAACCCGATGTCCAAAGGCTGGCAAGAGCCTCTTATTCTGAAGTAACCGTATATGGAAAAATGGACATCGATACACGTGCGGAAAACTTCTATTTAGGTAGTTTGAAAATGGAAGATGGTACCAATTACAAAGGGAATGTAAATTATTACAATTTCTCGATTTTTTGGTATAACGTTGCTGCTGCAGATACATCCACAGGTGCAAGCAAAGAATTTACGATTGGAAAAAATTGTCGTGTCGATTTAACACAAAGTCAGACAACGGGTACGACTTATCCAGCAGTTTATTCATATTATCAAGCATTGACGGTGGGAGAAAATAGTACATTTAATGTAAATATGCCCGGAAATGCTGTTCGATTTGATATGGATGGTGCAGGAATGACTATAAAAGCAGGGGCAATCGTTAACTTAACTAGTAAACAAAATTCTGGTTCAGTTGTAGCTTATAGTAATGACAATAATTATTTGATTGTTGAACCAGGGGCTTACTTTTACACGATTGGTGTAAGTAATCAGCCACTGATTAATTTGTCTGCCAATGGACTAGGTACGGGAAATGTTAGAAGACAAAATAACAAGTTTATTTTGAATAGTCCTGCTCAATACGACATTCGTAATTTAAGAGATGGCTACACAGCAGTTCAAGTTGCTATGGGAAATTATACGGATAATCTTTTTCAGATTGTCGATTCTGATATTGATTTGTGGAAGTTAGCTACCCAACCTCTAGGCCCCTCAGATGAAACATATACAAAAGTAGCTCAATTTTCAGTAACCGGTAATGGCTCAAATGAACAAATTAGTGCTACCACCTCGGGATTGAATTCTTTTTCTCAAAAAAATTATCGTAGAATCTCAGGAATGAACCAAAACCCTGTCGTTGAGTGGGTTCCTGTTACAGATGCAGATAAAACAATTAAAGCCAGAGTGATTATCGGTTATGTGCCAGATAATAATGGATTAAATGCTGACGGAGAAGTTAGCTATATTCCTGTTTATGCTTCCAAAAATCAAGCAAATGTGACAATTACTGATACCCACGGGAAAGTAACGAAAGATTTATTGACAGATGAAAATGGCTATGCAAGTTATCAATCAGAATCATTTAATCTTGCAGGAAAAGATATGCAGGCAACAGCGCAAAGAGGTCCATGGATTTCGGAAGAAGCATCAAAATATCTTGTAATTGATGTTACACCTCCAGAACCAGCCATTATCGATAGCGGTGAAACCTTATCACCTTTGGTCAAAGAGCTATCAGGAACTGGTGAAGCTGGGGCAATCGTTACGATAACACTAAATGGTGAAAGGCAAACCAATACTACGAATGTTTCTAGTGAAGGAAAATGGACGTTGTCCCTTTCAAATCTAAGTTTAAAGAAAGATGATGTACTACAAATCTTTTTACAGGATACAAGTGGCAAAATAACACAAATTCCGGATCCACCAAAAACGAATACTGAAGTTGGGAACATTCAGCCTGCAGAAGAATATGCTTACCGCGATGCTGTCTTTAAAGCTGCAACAAAAATAGTTGTCATAGGAACCTTAGAACTGAAGGCTGTACCTGAAACATTTGATTTTGGTACGCAAAAAGTTAGCAGTATCCGAACAAAATATACACCCAATGTAATTGGAAACTTAATTGTTTCTGATACGCGGGGAGCTGAAAAAAATCCTTGGCGAATTACGTTGAAAGAAAAATCTCCTTTAGTTTCGGACCATAATAGCTTAGCGGGACAATTTTATTACACGAATGATGTGGAAACAATCAATATTACTAGTGAATCAATTCCCGTTGAAGAAGGTAAGCTAACAGAAGATGGCGAAACAAATTTATCAGACGGTTGGAATGATACAGAGGGACTCAGTCTGAAAATACCGATAGAAAAACAATTGTTAGGGACTTATAAAGGAACTTTAGAATGGGCGCTTGAAGATGTCCCATAATCAAAAGAATGGAGCAAATAAAATGAAAAAATCAACTAAATTATTTATGTCAACAATTATCCTAGGCGCACTAACTGTACCAGTAACTACTTTTGCAGCTGACGGTGGCGTTTATACTTCAAACGGTGTGGTAGAATTCGTACCAAATGAAGACCCAACCGATCCAGTTGACCCTACGGATCCAACAGGTCCAGTAAATCCAATCGATCCAACGGATCCAGATGGACCAAATCCTGGAACAAATGGTCCACTATCAATTGACTATGCTTCAAGTTTAGATTTTGGTGTACAAAAAATCACTTCGAAAGACCAAACTTACTTTGCTGCATCACAAAAGTATAAAACCTTAGATGCAGAGGGTAATCCATCAACTGAAGTGAAAGAGGGCCCCAATTATGTTCAAGTGACTGATAATCGTGGGACAGAGGCTGGCTGGTCATTGAAAGTGAATCAAGAAGGTCAATTTACATCTACTTCAGGAAAAGAACTAACTGGTGCAACAATTAGTTTCAAAAATGGGCGTGTAGTGACAGCATCTGATTCAGGTAAACCAGTTGGACCAGAAACAATCGTTTTAAATGCAGATGGTTCACAATCTGATGTTATGGCAGCCAGTGTAGGAAACGGTGCTGGAACGTACCTTTACACTTGGGGAACTGCTACAACAGCTAGTGAAAGCATTGAACTAAGTGTCCCAGGTTCAACAACAAAATATGCTGAAAAATATTCAACTAAGTTAACATGGACACTGACTGACGTACCAGGAAATTAATGCCTTGAGAGACGAGAAATCATTCTCGTCTCTTATCTATTGGTAAGGAGTGGTTTGATTGAAACGAAAACAAATACTATTCACAATTGCACTAGTTATTTTAAGTGTTTTTGCTAGCAGTAAAACGATAGCTGCCAGTGAATTCAATTTCGCGGTTACGCCGATAACACCTGCAAATCAAATTGACAAGGAAAAAACTTATTTTGATATCCAGCTCGAACCAAATCAACAAGAAAAGTTAAACGTTAATTTGCGAAATGATACGGATAAAGAAGTTAAAATTGATGTTTCACTAAATAGTGCTACGACTAATTCAAATGTAGTAGTTGAATATGGAAAAAATGAGATAAAAAAAGATAGTAGCCTAACATTTAATCTGGAAGATTATGTGGACTATCCAGAAACAGTTACCTTGAAACCTCATAGTAATCAAACCGTTACCTTCCAAGTTACGATGCCAAATGAAACATTTGATGGCGTACTGGCTAGTGGGATTACATTTAAAGAAGTTCAAGATGAAGAGAAACAAAAGGAAAAAGATGAGCAAGGATTATCAATCAAAAATGAGTATTCTTATGTTGTAGCTTTACTGATGCGCCAAAACTTAAATGAAGTGGCACCTAATTTAATTCTTCATGAGGTTGAGCCTGGGCAAATCAATGCTAGAAATGTCATTTTAGCGAATATCCAAAATGATCAAAAAACGTATATCAACCAAGTGAGTATTCAAACCAAAATTACAAAAAAAGGTCGCTCAGAAGTTTTATACCGTGAAGATAAAGAAGATTTACAGATTGCACCAAACAGCAACTTTTCTTTTCCTACTTCTCTAGGTGGTGCTGCCTTGGAACCAGGTGAGTATAATCTAAAAATGACTGTATTTGGAAATGAAAATGAGTCAGGAAAGTTTACTAGAGAAAAAGAGAACACGACTGTTAACTACACCAACTATTGGGAATTTGAAAAAGATTTTACAATTGCTGGTGATGTTGCTCAGAAGTTAAATGCGAAGGATGTCACAATCAAAAAAGATAATACTAAACTTTATATCCTGATAGGAATCATTTTCTTGTTATTGATGTTGTTGCTGATACTTTGGTTGATTTGGAGAAAGAAAAAACATGAGGAAGAACAAACTTAAAATCATTATCAATTTACTTTTTATTATGGGTGTATGTTTGATTTCTTTTCCTATTATTAAAAATACAATTACAATCGTAAAAATTCAAAAGACAAAAGTAGTAACAAAGGAAGAACTGCCAGTAGTAAACCCGAATGAACGAATCGTTTTACCGACAATTGAAAGTTATCTAACAGCATCTTCCAAAAATCTTGGAACAGCTATCGGAGAACTAAACATTCCCAGCCAGAAAATAAAAATACCTATTTTTGCTGGTTTAAACAATCAACAAATGTTATTTGGTGTAGGGGCTATGTATCCAGAGCGTAATGTTCTAAAGGATAACTTGGTACTTTTGGGTCATCATTTAAGCATGACGGAGCTACTATTGGGCAATATTCAAAATTTACAAGTCAATGACAAAATCACTGTGACCTATCTAACGAACAAGATACAATATCGAGTAATTAAAAAGGAAACAGTCAATGAAACGAATCTTAGTGTTTTAGAAAGTACGAACATACCTCAGTTAACACTCATTACTTGTGATAAGCCTGAGCTTACTGATAAACGAATTGTAGTGACTGCAAAACTAGTTGATCGGGAAGAACAAGAAACTTTACAGAATACTAAGAATAATGTGACACCAAATAAAAAAATATTACAAAGGAGTATCGTGAAATATAGCTTAATACCTCTTTTCATAATGTTCACTGCATTAGGTATAGGTAGCTATGTGATTTGGCGATACGTATAAAATGATGAATCAGTATAAAAATATTTTATTGTGGAGTTCTATTATTCTCTCCCTTTTAAAAGCAACAAGTGTAGTATATGGAGAAGAAAATCAGCATCCTATTTATGACCCAACAAACCCTAATCAACAAGTCCAACCACTGGAAAATACACATGAAAATGAAGCCGTTGTTTCAATCGAAGATAGTTCTGAAACAGTATCTGAAACACAAGAGAGTAGTAAGGAATCGAAAGAAATACAAAAATCTTCTGCTACAACTTCAGTAACAAATGAAAAGGCTCAAAAGAAACCAACTAAGAAAATTTATTTAACGAAAGAACTATTTAATGTCAACAAAGATGTTATACAAAATGGTGGTCTTGATGGTGACGACCCAGACCCCGATAATCTATTTTATTTCCAATTGATTGATGAATTAGTGGGAACAGCAATATATGGAAGAAAGAGCTGATTACTAATGAATTATGAGTTTTTTTTGAGCAAAGAGGACTATCGCAGTTATTCCTTACTTAAATATTTGGAAGAAAGCTCAAATTTGTCAGAATCAATACTGAAAATCCAAGAGGAATTATCATTATCAACTTTCCTTTTGAAAAAAACGATTGAAAACTTAAATGATGATCTTGATGAGCTAGGTATAAGTGAACATTTAAAGATTCTTGCGACAGGTACAGAAGTTTCTTTAGAGATTGATGGCCATTACTCTAGTGGTTTTTTATTGTCAAATTATATCAAACGATCCATTTATTTAGATTTATTGATTGAATTTTTTCGAGAAGATTACACTACCCTTGAAGTTTTTGCAGATGAGCACCATATCAGTTATTCTTCAGCGTATACTATCTTGCAAGAGCTAAAAAAAGTGTTGAAGAAGCATCAGATTTTTTTTGATAAAAAAAAATTATACGGAAATCGAAGGAATATTGTCATTTTCTATTATCAATTATTTCTGGTTACAGATATTTCTTATACGAAAGTTTATCCGGGAGATGTCATCGATCAAACAAATCAATTTATTTTTTTATTAAGTAATGAATATTCTTTGTCTGTTTATGAAAAGAAAAAATTATTTCATTATCTATCTGTCAATTTATTAGCAGAGAAGTCAAAAGAGTTAGAGATTTGTAAAAACATTATCCATTTTTTCTCTGAAGAAGACGTTACAAAAATAAAAAAGTTATTAAAAATATCTTCAACTACTTTTGGCTATCTAGTTCTGATTTGGCTTTATCTGAATGATAAAGTAGATCGAACGTATATCGAAAACAATAAAGACGAGGGTATCGAACAGTTAAATGATCACTTTATCCAAAAAATTGAAGAACGATTTAAGCCGCTTCAAGAAGAAAATACTTGGGAAATTCGTAGAGAACTAAGTAAAATTCATTTTAATATTCTGTATTATCCTATCAATAAATTTGATGAATTTACTATTAATATTTATTTTTTTAGGCAAAATTATCCGGAGTTCTACTTCTATTTGTTAGATTATGTCAAGTTATTAACGGAAGAGTACAAAGAATTATCTCGAGATAAAATTTTTCTGTTTTTTAGTTACTTGATGTTAGTAATCAATTATATACCGATCAAATTGATTTCTGATCCGGTAAAAGTCGGTATCGATTTTTCTTACGGATCTGCTTATAACCAATTTATCAAGGAAAACTTAGGTTTATATATCAATCTAAATGTAGAGGTCGTTGATGATGAACAATCAGCTTATACAGATGTAGTTATTACCAACATGAATAATTTGTATGGGGAAAGTTCTCCACAAGTTGTCGTCTGGTTAAATCCACCTCGCCCCGTCGATTGGGGGAATCTTACCAAGATTTTGTTGAAAATCCAAGAGGAAAAATATAAGAATAGTCAAAACAACTAATACTCGTACAAGTATTGTTACCAAAAAAAGACTTTTAGCTATTGATCAGTAGCCAAACATCGAAAAATGTTTTTTAGCCAAAAAGATGGAACAGAACGCAAGCACGTTTTGTCCATCTTTTTTATTGTCTGAAGTTTGAGTATGGAAGAGAAAAGAGTCGATGTGTTCAAAATGTGGAAAGCGTCTGAAACCTGTCGAAGGAATCTGGATATGTTTCTTTGAAGAGGAACACATCACAAGCAATGATTGACGAAAAAGCGAAATTGGTGTTTACTTACAGATGACCATTTAAGCAAGTACATAGATCAATACCATTAAAGGGGGTGATGATGAGATGCACACTAACGTATCTTATTTAAAAGAGTTGGGTTTGAACAAGTAACGACATGCTTTGTTGAAACAACTTTTTTCTTCAAAGTATGACTTTTGAAAGAAGAAAGGACTCTTAAAATGAAACAAACAATCCAACCATATCAATATTATTTTATTCAACGTGAAGTAGAACAATTACTTAATGCTTATTCTTCTGTGAACGATCCGAAAACGGTTCAAACAGTTCAAGCATTAGCAACTGAAAAAATTCATTCTGTCATTCAGGAAGAATTACCTGAGATCACCGATTTTTTAGCAATCGTAATGAATGTCACGCTAACACGAGCAAAAGCGGAGCGTGCGTTGGAAGAACTGAAATCCTATGTCATACCTTTTGAGCAACCTTCGAAGCAACAAGTTGACAAAATTTTTCGGAAAGTGAAAAAGCTGAAACAACCAACCTGGTCAGCATATGATCTTAGAGAACACACTTATGTAGGGTTCAACGATCCGGGAAGTCAAAGAAAGTATTTGCTTTACTATGAAGAAGGAAAACTCCAAGGAGATTACGGCAGTCTATCACCAACCATTACAAAAGGAATTTGTGCTATTTGCCAGAAAACATCGAATGTTTCACTCTTTCTTTCAACGACAAAGTCTGGTTCAGACGGTACCTATACAAAAAAAGGCAATTATATTTGTCACGATAGCGATATGTGTAATCATCAATTGGTACAACTTGAGCCATTTTATGAATTTGTTCACCGCGTGAAAAAAGAACGATAGTTGATTGTCATTTTCAGAAAATCATGCTATATTTTTAAATGAAGTGAATAGGTGATGGTGTTCGCCTTTAAACGTTTATCAATAAACTAATGACGCCTACTAAAAAACGGGATAAGTGTCCTCTTTTTTAGTAGGTGTCTTTTTTTTAGGAGGAGTTTTAATGGAAAAACAAACAACAAATGTGTTAAGAATAGGAGGCTATATGCTGAAGTGGCTACTGATTACGGCCATTTTAGGAGTGGTAATGGGAAGCCTTTCAGCATTTTTCTTAAACAGTTTAACGTTTGTAACTAATTTGCGCTTGACCCATACGTGGCTATTATTTCTTTTACCCGTAAGTGGTGCTATTTTTGCTTATTTATATACAAATTATGGTGGGAATTCAAGTCGTGGAAATAATTTAGTTATCGATCAAGGTAATGGTGGGGAAGAAAGAGTTCCGCTACGATTGATTCCATTGACTTTATTTGGAACAATCACGACTCACTTATTTGGTGGATCAGTTGGTCGTGAAGGAACGGCTGTTCAAATGGGGGGCGCATTAGCAGATAACTTATCACGTGTATTTAAACTGAATCAGTTAGAGCGAGAAATCTTGATTATCAGTGGAATCAGTGCAGGATTTAGTTCTGTTTTTGGCACACCTTTGGCAGGAACCTTGTTTGGCTTAGAGGTTTTAGCAATTGGGAAAGTTCGGACAGAGGCTTTATTTCCAAGCTTTTTTGCAGCTATTTTTGCAAATCTCATGGCAGAAAGTTTTGGAATTGTTCACGTCCATTATCCAATGGGAGAAATTCCTGCGTGGAGTGGTAGTTTATTTGGTAAATTGATGTTGGCAGGAATTGTCTTTGGTCTTTGTGGCTGGGTATTTAGTCGTTCAATCGTCTTTTTGAAAAAAGTCTATGCTAATTGGTTTACGAATCCTGTTTTACGAAACTTTATGGGTGGAGCAATTGTTGTTTTGGTAGCTGTTGTCTTGCAAACACAACGTTATCTTGGCTTAAGCTTACCTTTACTGCAAGATGCTTTTAATGGTAATGCGCACCCCTTTGATTTTTTAGGAAAACTGGGTTTTACTATTTTATCTTTGGGCGCTGGATTCCAAGGTGGGGAAGTAACACCCCTGTTTGAAATTGGTGCAACATTAGGTGCAAGTTTGGCACCAATCTTACATGTCTCTGTTCCATTTTTAGCTGGACTTGGTTTCATTGGTGTGTTTTCTGGTGCGACGAATACACCAATAGCTTGCTTTATTATGGGAGTTGAATTGTTTGGTAGTGAAGCAGCCGTGTATTTCTTTTTGATTTGTCTAGTTAGCTTTATGTGTTCTGGCAACAATGGTATTTATTCTGCACAACAGGTTAGTATAAAAAAGGGAATCTTTTTTACACCTGTTCTTGAATCATTCCGCAATAAAAGGAAATAAAAAAGCAAGTCGAGGTCAGTTCGGACTTCGACTTGCTTTTTGTTTTGTGGATATTTTTTGTTGAGTAATTAAGGTTTGGAGCTACAACCCTTTATTCACGGTGTTCCCAAAACAACTCCTCAAGATAGCTTGCAACCACTTCGAAATATGAAAAGCTATTTTGAGTGTCTGCTCACTATCTAGTCGGAGCTAACCGTTTTGCGCCACAACCTAACTAAACAGTGTTACCAACACCAGCAACAAATCAAAAGCGAAAATCAACGAACACATAATGAGATGGCGCTTTTTATTCAGCATCAAGATTGCAATGTATTCTCTTAGAAAAGCATTTGGCAGATAATATAAAGCTGTCTTTGAACCAATTCCGTTTGCTTTGAGTTGTGCTTGTCGCGCATAAAGTCCTGCACGAAAAATATGATAGTTATTTGAACTGAAGATTGCTTGGTAAGGGCCTTTCATTAAACGATCCATGATTTCCTTAGAAAAACGCATATTTTCTAAAGTAGTCGTTGAATTTGTTTCAACAATAATCTGTTCTTCCGGAATGCCTTTTTTCAACGCGTAATTTTTCATTGCAACAGCTTCAGGCAACTTCTCGTCAGCTCCTTGTCCGCCAGACATCAATAATTTTGGTGGATTAAGTGTTGCTCGCTCTTGCGCTCGATAAAAGGCAATTGCTTTATCAATTCGTTGACCAAGTAAAGGTGATACTTTTTCACCACCCAAAAGTCCAGCACCTAAAACGATGATGAAATCTTGGTTGAACCGTGGACGATTGAATTGATATAGAACAGAAATCGTCAAGAAATTATAAAATACGACAAACAAGTAGAATAAAATCATGGGTACAACACTGAACAAAACGTTTGCCCACTGTGGCAGATATTGAAGTAAGAAAAGTTCAGTTAACAAAAAGATGGTTAAGAAAACACCAAGCAATAATGTCAACAAATTCGCTAGTGAATGTGATTCTTTTTTTAATACCACGATGCCATTCCAAAATAAAACGACAATCAATATATATAATCCAAACAACAGGATTAAAAGAAGGGGAATAGCAATCAGTGCAAGCAATCCACCAATGAAAACATTCTCTGTTTCAAACAAAAGCATGACTAAGTAAATACCGAAGCTGATCAGAAATAAATTAAACAACCACCCATTCAGTAGTCGCCTTTTCTCCGTAAAATAAAAAAAGGCAAAGACACTAAAAAAGAATAAGGGAATCATAAAAAAGAGTGAGTGATAGGAAATTTCTAATACAATCAAGTAAGTCAGTAATACACCAAAGGACCATGTACTACCATAGAAAAAAAGTGCAGGATCTTTTTGTTTTTTCCGCCAATAATAAATACCAACAATGCCTAAAAAATAGAGAGCCATAAAAGCTAGATCTCTGGTTAAATTCATAAGTTCAACTCCTTTTTCATTCATTAAGTATAACGAAATTTCTCTAAAAAAGCTTTTAATAAAACTAAAAAATTGAAAGAAAATGAGCGAAATAAAAAAGCGTGAGAGCCGTTGTCGTGTGACAAACGTTTCTCACGCTTAATGAATTGTAGATTACTTTACTTAGGATTAAAAAAGATTTGTAAAGAATTCAGCGACATGTCGCCAACCAAGAACGAAAATATTCGCTTTTTCAACTTTAGCAGTTGTGATGATATCAGTTGCAGGTGCATCTTTTTCATCTAAATAGCCAAGTTTGTCATCTGCTAAAGTGATTGTAGCAGTACCTACTTTTGTTCCTTTGTCTGCAGGTGCTTGAATTTTTTGATCGGTTAATGAATCTTTTGCAAGTGTAGGTGTAATGGTTAACTTTCCTGTATCCATGTCATTACGAACCCAAACTTTAACTGGTGACTTAAGTGCGACTGGAACAGTTTGTTCTTTACCATCAAGAACATCGATTGTTTTCATGTCTGGAATACTTGCGCCAGCTTTACCTAATTCTTTTTCTGACCAGTTGTCATAGCAGTAGTCCATTAAGTTTGCAGTAGCAGTAAAGCGAGCACTTGGATTTTCTTCATGGCCATCAGCATTTAATACAACGGTGATTACACGACGATCATCTTTTTTGATCGTACCAACAAAACAGGCACCGGCCAAATCAGTTGTTCCAGTTTTTAATCCATCAACGCCTTCTTTGTGGTTGATAAATCCCGGAAGCATCCAGTTCCAGTTAACCATCTCAACTGGGGAAACCGTATCTTCACCAAACATTTGAGTCGCAGTACTAGTGACTTCTAAAATCTCTGGATAATCTAGAATCAGGTGACGAGCAACAATAGCGACATCACGTGCAGAAAGCTGATTTTCGTCTGTTTCAGAGCTTCCTGGGTAGCGATTATCCCCCAAATAGCTATTATTTAGTCCAGAAGCATTGACTAAAGTAGCATCTGTGATACCCCATTTTTTTAATTGTGTTTGCATCAACTCAACGAATTTAGGTTCACTACCAGCAATTTTTTCAGCAAGTGCAACAATTGATGCGTTAGCAGATTGGATTGCAGCAGAATCAAAAAGTTCTTTGACAGTATACGTGTTTTCCTTGTGCAATGGCACATTTGATAGATCTGGTGTAACACTTAATTCTTCCGCATAATCTGAAATGGATACTTCATCATCCCAAGCAAGCTTTCCCTGTTTAACTTGGTCAAGGATAATGTAAAGACCAATGATTTTTGTGACTGAGGCAATTCCCATCGGTGTATCACCATCTTGGTTATACAAAATCTTGCCGGTTTCGGCATCAATTGCAAAGGCCGCTTTGGCGCCAACAGAAAACGTGTCGTCAGCCCTAACAGTTAATGTGGGGAAAAGGGAGGCAACACATAAGATGAGGCTAGCAAGCAGAACAACTAACCGTGTTTTTTTTATGGACATATTCAGTCTCCTTATCGATTTCTTTTCGTACAAATTAAAATTTTATCAGAGAGTGTGGGGACTTTCAATGTTTCTGAAAAAAACTTTAGATGTTAGTAAATCAGGAGACGTAGAGTCAAAATTATAGTAGAAATCAATCGTTTTTTACACGTATTTTAACTGGTTGTGGGTCAAGTTCAACGACACGACTAGCGACAAATGCGAATAAGCTCATCATACTCAATAAACTAAAAATAATTAGTAATTGCATCTTTTTCACCTCATTTAAGTTAGTGATCAATCCATTTTTTGAAGTTTTTCTATTTGATAACTTAATCATAATAGTAAATTTTGAATCATTTGCTGAGAAGTTTAGAGGAAAGAATGGTTTAAATGTGAACAAAACATGAATTATTGAGAAATGAGAAAACGCTTGCGGGTTGCAATTCGTTTTATTGGGTTGAAAAAAATTGTTGTGGTAGACTTTAAATGTAGGAATGATTTTTTTAGGAGGGATGCGTTTATGACAAAAATCGATAAAGAATTGTTGTCTCAATTAGCTTCAGAAGGTGCAAAAGGTCCGTTTGTAACAATTATGTTGAATACACACGTTTCACATCAAGATGTTGAAAAAGATCAAATCAAATTTAAAAATTTTGCGAAAGAAGCCAAAAAACGTTTTGAAAAAAAATACTCAAAACATGAGTGGACTCCATTTAAAGAAAAGATTGAGGAAATCCTAAATGATGCTTCATTTTGGCGTAGTGGCACAAAAAGTGTGGCAGTTGTCTTAAATGAAGAGCAATCGTATATTTACCGTTTAAGTATTCCAGTTGATGATCAATATTATGTTAGTGATTTACCTTATTTATTGGCAATCATTAAAAATGCGCAATTCAACTATTCTTATTATTTATTAGGGTTGAATCGCGATTCCATGAAGTTGTATGAAGTAAGCAACAAGTTGGTCAAAGAAATCGAATTACCAGAAGATGCACCAGTAGATATCGTAACAGCTTTGGGCGACGAGTTAACAGGTGGAAATCTAAACTTTATTACGAGTGGTAAAGCAGGGAATTCAAAAGAAGGTGTGACGTTCCATGGAGTCAGCACGAAAGATGAAGAAGTCAAAATCGATTGGATTAACTATTATCAAGCGGTAGATAATTATTTACGTGATACATTTGAAAATCCAGAAAAATGGCCAATTTATTTATTTGCCTTACCTGAAAATCAAGCTGTTTTCAAAAAAGTAGCAAAAAATCCAGACTATCGTTCAGATGTTGCTGTCTCAGCTTCACCAGCGCAATTGTCATTAAAAGATATTGAGGTTGGCGCGCAACGTTTGTCAAAAGAATTGGCAGATAAAGAAGCTGAAAGTTATAACAAATTGTTGGATAAAAAATTCATTGATCAATTAGTGGATATTGTTCCAGCGGCGAAAGAAGGTAAAATTTCGCATTTGTTTATTGCAACTTCTAATTTAGTCGATGGCTTTGGTGAAGATCCGGAAACGGAATATGATCGCCGTCAAGTTTTAAATCAATTGGCGGATGATGTCATTGAAACTGGTGGACAAGTCTTTATCTTAGATCAAAAAGAATCGCCAGATGAAAAGAGTTTGGTGGCAATTTTGCGCTATTAAGGAAGGTTGTAGCACAAAACGTTTAGCTTCGACAAGATAGTGAGCAGCCATTCAAAACAGCATCTCATGTTTTGAAGTGGATGAAAGCTATGTGGAGGAGTTGTTTTGGGAACACCGAGAGAAAGGTTGTGGCTCCAAGCGTTCAGCTTCAAGCAATAAGGAATTTTTTCTAAAAATAGCTACTCATGTTTTTATGAAAAAAAGACTTATTGTCGAAGAAGCTGCTTGGGGAACACCGAGAAAAAGGGCGCGAATGAAGCCCATCCACTTTAATAGATAACAAAAAGGATTTTTGATTTGACCACGAAAATAAGGCTGAAAATAGTGCACAAAGAACAGTTAAGAATGACCTGCTTTTAAGTATTAGAAAAGGCTTGCTGTGTTATTTCTCTTATTTTTACTATGGACAAGAAGTCAGACGTTACGCTGGCTTCTTGTTCTTTTTTTTTGCGTATCCGTTTCCTTTCTTAATAATCAAAAAACTTCAAAGAAAATTGTTCGAGTTCTACTTAAGGTGGGAATTGTGAAAAAAATGGAGTTTTTTTAAATAAATGTTCTAAAATTCTAGCTATTCCAATAGATGTATGGTATATTAATAGTCGTAGTTTCTGTTCGGTAATTATGGTAGCTTGTTTCAAATAAACATCTTCCAGATATTCACCATACAAGTAATTGCAAAATATGTGTTTGAAACACAAGGAGGATTTTTATTATGGAAACAGGTACAGTTAAATGGTTTAACTCAGAAAAAGGATTTGGATTTATCACTGCAGAAAACGGAAACGACGTATTCGTTCATTTCTCAGCTATCCAAGGCGACGGATTCAAAACTTTAGAAGAAGGCCAAGCAGTAACTTTTGATGTTGAAGAAGGTCAACGTGGACCTCAAGCAACTAACGTTACTAAAGCTTAATTAACCTATAAATTAAACAAAAGCTTGGAGTAGTTATCTTTTGATAATTATTCCAAGCTTTTTTATTGTGTCAGAGTTGATTCTTTTTTTTGATCCAATCAGTAACGATTCAATTTTTTACAGAAAAAATAAAAGGGAGAGGCTAGGATAAAAATTCTCAGCCTTTTTTTGTTACGAAAGTTAGCCAGCAAGGAAAAAAATCTTTGAGAAGGGAAGAAAAGGTGGATAAAAAAAGTGTGAATCATTTTTGAACGTTCGTTCTTTCTTTTTAAGGTGAAACACTTTTGTCGCAGCCTCTTCTTTGTAGTATAATTTCAAAAGAAACACCCGTACTAAAAAAGTAAATGAAGCGGCAAGAGAAGAGGAAATTATTTTGAAACCAACAACTTATGCAGTCGTCGATATTGAAACGACTGGGACGAACCCAAAAGAAGATCGTATTATTCAATTTGGCTGCGTCATGATTGAAGCTGGTCGAATTACTTCCCGCTTTTCGATCGACATTAATCCGGGGCGAAAGATTTCAAAACAAATCCAACATTTAACAGGAATTTCGAACCAACGCGTCCAGCGTGCGCCTTATTTTGAAGATGTCGCACCGACGATTTACAATCTCTTAGCAGAAACAGTATTTGTCGCACATAATATTTACTTTGATTATAAATTTTTGAATCAAGAATTGATGCGGTGTGGTCTTCCAGAATTAAAGATTCCGGGGATTGATACGGTTGAATTAGCGCAGATTTTTTTACCAACAGAACCAAGTTTTCGCTTGAGCGATTTATCTGAAAGTTTAGGATTTATTCATGAAAATCCACATCAGGCAGACAGCGATGCGGAAGTGACTGGTCAGCTCCTTTTACTGATTGAAGAACGCATGCGTCAGTTGCCATTAGTTACGTTGGAAGAAATCGTTCGGCTAAGTAAATACACTGGGATGGATACGAGCCGATTCATCGCACGTGTTGTTGAAGAGATGAAACAGCAAGTCCAGCCATTAGATGATTCGATTGAGATTATTGATGGGATTGCACTACAGAAGAAACAAGTGGAGCTGTTTTCCCAGGTTCACTACGGTAAACAAACTTATCCAAGAAAAAAACAGGCAAAAGAGCGAATGTTTGGCGAAACATTGATGTATCGTAAAGAACAAAATCGTTTGATGAATGCAGTATATGATCACTTCACTAAAAAAGAGGAACAAAAAAACTTGATGATCGAAGCTGCGACTGGAATGGGGAAAACGATTGGCTACTTGTTACCACTAAGCTATTTGGCAACACCTGAGAAACCAGCTATTATTAGTACTGTTTCACTAGTCCTTCAGCAACAAATCGTCGAGAAAGACATTCCTTTGCTAAACCAATTACTGGATCAACCGATTCAAGCAACAATCATCAAAAGTTTTCGTCATTATATTGATCTTCAACGGTTGAAAGCGACACTGAACGAAGCACCAAGTCAAAAACAATATGCATTGTATCAAATGTCGGTTTTAGTTTGGCTGACACAAACACAAACCGGTGATTTAGATGAATTACATTTGACGAATTTGAACCATGTCTTTTTCCACGATATTGCTCATCGTGGCGTTCATTTTTTAGCACCAAATCAGCCATTTTACGAACAAGATTTTGTTCGCTTTTTATTGAAAAAAGCAAAACAAAGTAATTTTTTGATTGTTAATCATGCATTTTTAGTCCAAGAAACGTTGCGTAAAGAGCCATTACTACCTGAGAGCCCCTATTTGTTGATTGATGAGGCGCATCATTTGCCTGAAATTGCTGAGAAAATCAATGATCGAAGATTGAGTGTGGCACATTTTTATAAACAAGTACAGCAGTTGAATGATGAAGGGCAATTGTTTGATCGCATGAGCAGTTATTTGCCAGATAATCATGAAGTGACTCGTTGGTTACAGATTTACCGGCAGGAATTAGTTTCTTTATGTGAGGCACAGTTCACGATTGCAGAAGGTCTGACGGAGTTGTTGAACCAAAACGGAAACAGTCATCAAGAAGAGGTCATGGTAACGAAAGAATTATTAGATGAATTACCATTTGAGGCAGGGATTGCGATTGATCATCTGCAATTATTCTATCGGGAAATTTATCAGCTTCATGAACAATTGAAATTAAGTTTGGAAATCATTCAAGAAAGCTGGTCAAATCAAATGCGCTTGGATCTAGCCAATTTGTATGCTTTATTTGACCAATTAGATACGCAACAACAATTTATGGAGCAATGGTTGGAAGATTGGCGTGAACAGTTGATTCACTGGGTCGTGCTTGGAACTGGTCCACAGCAATTGATGTTTCATCTACATGATTTTCAAGCAGCGTTATTACCTACAACAGTTTGGTATCCAAGATATCAACACATTCTTTACATTGGTGGTACTTTGAAAATTGGACCGGATCGGAATTATCTTTCAAAACGACTGGGTATTGAAGGCACACCATTGAAAGTAATTGCCTCACCATATGATTATGAAAGCCAAGCCAGAATTTATTTGCCAACAGAAGCACCCGCAGTGAATCAGGTAACAAGTCAGGAATATATCGAATACTTGACCAAAACACTAACGGGATTGATTAAACGAGAACAGCGACCTATTTTAGTCTTGTTCACCTCGCATGATATTTTGCAACAAGTCTATCAAAAAATGCATATGAGAATGCTGGAACAAGGCAGAGAAATATTAGCACAAGGATTTGGTGGAAGTCGCGAAAAATTATTGAAGCGATTCATGTTGTCAGAAATGAGTGTCCTTTTTGGTGCTGATAGCTTTTGGGAAGGTGTCGACTTGCCCGGAGATGCGCTCCAAATTGTTGTTGTCACACGACTACCTTTTGATAATCCAAAACGACCAATGGTAAAAGCTAGAAATGCCTATCTTGAATCAGAAGGAATCAATCCTTTTTATCAGGAATCAGTGCCTAAAGCAGCTTTGAAATTACGCCAAGCGTTGGGACGACTGATTCGGACTGAAACTGATCGTGGTGTGTTATTGATTTTAGATCGTCGGTTGTTAACGGCAAGATATGGTGGAAGAATTTTACGTTCTCTACCGAAAAAAGTAAAAGTCCAAGAAGAACCAATTGATGTAATCTACCAAGAAATCAGTGAATTCTTAACAAAAAACGAAGAATAAAGTCAAAGTAATCTTCCTATTTTGAGAGAAAAATCTGGTATAATGAAATGCAATGAAGATAAAGGAGCGACGATCCTTGAAGAAAGAATCAAAAAGAGAAAGAACCATTAATCGCGTGTTGCTTAGTTTGATCGTATTTTTACTAGCAGTAATCGTCTTTAGTTCGATTTTTTATTTGCGATCAAATCGCCCTTATGCACAGGCGGAAAAAGAAGCAACAGCTCTTGCAAAAAAATATGCGAATTTGGAAAATGTCGATCAGTTTTACTGGTATACGCGTGAAAAAACTTATTTTTCACTAATGGGGACGAATGACAAAAATCAAAAAATTGTAGTCGTCATTCCAAAATCTGGTGATAAGGTGAAAATCTTGGATCAAAATAAAGGTTTAACAGAAGAAGAAGCCAAACAAAAAATCCAAGAAGCACATCCAGAAGCCGTAATTGAAAAAGCAACACTAGGGATTTTTGAAGATCAGCCTGTTTGGGAAGTTGTCGCTAAAGGTACGGACAATTCATTAAGTTATTACCTTATTACATTTGAATCAGGCGATGAAGTGAAAACCATTCAAAATATTTAACTGTGAAGGGATGAAAAGGATGGAACTATCTAAGAGAGCACAACGTTTAGAGCCTTCTGTAACACTTGCAGCGGCAGCCAAAGCAAAAGCACTGAAAGCCCAAGGTAGAGATATCTTAAGCTTAACAGTAGGTGAACCAGACTTTGCAACACCTGAGAATATTCAGGAAGCTGCAATCCAAGCAATCAAAAATGGGAAAGCAAGCTATTATACACCAACTGCTGGAATTCCAGAGTTGCGCCAAGCAATTGTTGATTATTTAAAACAGCATTACCAACTTGATTATCAAGCTTCACAGACCATTGTTACTGACGGAGCAAAGTTTGCCTTATACACGCTCTTTCAAACAATTCTTGATCCCTCAGATGAAGTAATTATCCCTGTTCCTTACTGGGTAAGTTATGGGGAGCAGGTCAAATTAGCCGAAGGTGTCCCAGTCTTTGTTCGTGGAGAAGAAGCAAATGAGTTCAAAGTGACAGTGGAGCAGTTAGAGGCTGCTCGTTCTGAGAAAACGAAAGCGGTGATTATTAATTCACCGTCTAATCCGACAGGGATGATTTACACCAAAGAAGAACTGTTGGCGATTGGAAAATGGGCCGTTGCAAATAATATTTTGATTGTTGCAGATGATATTTATGGTCGTTTAGTTTATAATGGCAATGAATTTACTCCAATTGCCACATTAGGTGAAGCAATTCGTGAACAAACAATTATCATCAATGGTGTTTCAAAAACATATGCCATGACTGGTTGGCGGATTGGGTATGCAGTTGGTAATCAAGCAATCATTGACGGAATGATCACGATTGCATCACAATCGACTAGCAATCCAACAGCAGTCAGTCAGTATGCTGCAGTTGAGGCATTAAGAGGAGAACAGGATACGGTAGAAGAAATGCGTCAGGCGTTTGAAGAACGTCTCAACCGTTTGTATCCATTAGTGGCAGCATTGCCAGGAGTCAAACTTGCGAAACCGCAAGGCGCTTTCTATCTGTTCCCTAATGTGAAAGAAACGTTAACTATTTGTGGGTATAGCAATGTGACAGAATGGGTCGAAGATCTGTTAGAAGAAACAGGCGTTGCTTTAGTTACGGGTGAAGGATTTGGTGCAAGTGAAAATGTTCGTTTGAGCTATGCGACAAATCTTGGAACGCTTGAAGAAGCTGTGTTAAGGATTGCTCAATTTATTGAGAGTAAAAGTCAAAATGAATCCTGAAAGTAAAACAGGAAGAAAAAAGGAGAGTCATTCGTGGAACAAATTCAAATTATTGATTCGAAAAACCATGTAGGAGAAACTGTGACAATTGGTGCATGGGTTGCTAACAAGCGCTCAAGCGGAAAAATTGCCTTTCTTCAATTAAGAGATGGAACAGCCTTTTTCCAAGGCGTAGTTGTCAAAAGTGAGGTACCAGAAGAAGTTTTCCAAACAGCTAAGAACTTACATCAAGAAACAGCAATCACTGTTACTGGTGAAATTCGTGAAGATAGCCGTTCAAAATTTGGATATGAAATTGGCATTACTAACATCGAAGTTGTTGGTGAAAGTCATGATTATCCAATCACACCGAAAGAACACGGTACAGACTTTTTGATGGATCACCGTCATTTATGGTTGCGCTCATCACGTCAACATGCAATTATGCAAATTAGAAATGAAATCATTCGTGCAACGTACGAATTTTTCAATGCGAATCAATTTGTTAAAATTGATCCACCAATTTTGACTGGTTCAGCACCAGAAGGCACAACCGACTTATTTGAAACAAACTATTTTGATCAAAAAGCGTATCTTTCTCAAAGTGGTCAATTATACATGGAAGCTGCTGCAATGGCATTTGGAAAAGTCTTTTCATTTGGACCAACATTCCGTGCAGAAAAATCAAAAACACGTCGTCACTTAATTGAGTTTTGGATGATTGAACCAGAAATGGCCTTTACTCATCAAGAAGAAAGCTTGGAAGTCCAAGAAAAATATGTGGCTTTCTTAGTACAAAGTGTCTTAGATAATTGTGATTATGCTTTAGATGTACTGGAACGTGATAAAGAAGTCTTGAAGTCTTATACTAAATTACCTTTCCCACGTATCACGTATGATGATGCGATTGAACTATTGAAGAAAAATGGATTTGATGATATTGAGTGGGGCGAGGACTTCGGTTCACCACACGAAACGTTTATTGCAAATTCATTTGAACAACCTGTTTTCATTTTGAACTATCCAAAAGCAATCAAACCTTTCTACATGAAACCACATCCTACACGTGAAGATGTTGTGATTTGTGCAGATATGATTGCGCCAGAAGGTTACGGCGAAATCATTGGAGGCAGTGAACGTGCAACTGATTACGAATTTTTACTAGAACAAATTCGTGAACATGGCTTAGATGAAAATGAATATTCTTGGTACCTTGACCTACGTAAATATGGCTCTGTACCTCATTCAGGTTTTGGTTTGGGTCTAGAACGTACGGTTACTTGGATTTCAGGAATTGATCACGTGCGTGAGGCAATCCCATTCCCTCGTTTGTTGAACCGTATTTATCCATAAAGGTTGTGGTTCCAAGCGATTAGCTTCAAGCAATAAGGATGCTTTTCTAAAAATAGTTTTCCATATTTTTGTGAAATTTAGACTTACTGGGAGGAAGTTGCTTTAGGAACACTTTAAATAAGAACGCAACTTAATAAAAAGAGTTTAAAAAGGAAGCATGACGAAACTTTCATGCTTCCTTTTTGGCATTTTATGCGATAATAGATTCAAGTAACTTTGGCAAAGGAGAATAGTATGAGCTGTTTAGGAAATATTTTATGGTTTATTTTTGGTGGATTAGTTGGTGGACTTGGCTGGCTGATTGCCGGTGTATTATGGTGTATAACAATTGTTGGAATCCCAATTGGGTTACAATGTTTTAAACTTGCTTCTCTATCTTTTGCTCCATTTGGAAAAGAAGTCGTTTATCATCAAAGTGGTTTTTCATTGATTGTCAATTTGATTTGGTTGATTGTATCAGGTCTCCCTTTGGCGCTAACACACGTTGTAAGTGGCTTGATTTTGTGCATTACGATTGTGGGAATCCCATTTGGTAAGCAATCATTCAAATTAGCTCGTTTGGCATTGATGCCATTTGGAGCAGAAATTGTTCCAAGTAATCACTATTATTTTGAGTAACGATCAAATAGCGGACAAAACGGAAATCGTTTTGTCCGCTATTTTTGACAAGAAAAGAAAAATGTCAAATAAAAGAAAAAAAGAGAAGGCTTCCAGTTGACATATGAATGCACATTCATTTATAATTACTTATGAAGAGTTATTCATGTGTATTGCAAGGAGGGAAAGAAAATGAATAAAGATTATCGATTAGATGGCTTAGATTGTGCAAATTGCGCAATGAAAATTGAAAAAAAAGTACAGACAATTGAAGGTGTGAAGGAAGCAAATGTAAACTTTACTACTGGTAAGTTGCGAATTGTTGCAAACGAAGCAGATTTAGCAACAGTTGAAACGAAAACGAAGCAAGCAATTAAAGAAATCGAACCGGATGTGGCGGTTAGTGAGATTACAAATAATCACCAAGACGGAGACGGACATAATCATGAGCATGATAATAGTCGAAATGATTTGCTTCGTATTCTTATCTCTGCATTAGGAATGGGCCTTTTGATTTGGTTCTCGCCAACTGGTATTGTTCGCCTAATTGGTTATCTCCTTATTTATGGATTAATTGGTTTTGATGTAATAAAAAAAGCTGTTATGAATATAACCAAGGGTCAGATTTTTGATGAAAACTTTTTGATGGCGATTGCGACAATTGGTGCAATGATTATTGGCGAATATCCTGAAGCAGTTGCTGTAATGCTATTTTATCAAGTAGGTGAATATTTCCAAGGATTTGCGGTCAAACAATCACGAAGATCTATTCGTGAACTGATGGCCATTCGCCCCGATACAGCCCGTGTCCAAACTTCTGAAGGCTGGAAGAATGTTTCACCAGAAGCAGTTGAGTTAGGACAACAAGTCTTAATCAAGCCTGGTGAAAGAGTCCCACTAGATGGAAAGATTATTGAAGGTGAATCTATGGTTGATACTTCTGCCTTAACTGGAGAATCTGTTCCGCGGAAAGTAACCAGTGGAGAAATGATTCTCAGCGGTTTTATCAATAAAAATCAACCTATCGTAATGAGTGTTGAGAAAACTTATGGTGAATCAACAATCAGTAAGTTATTGGAATTAGTTGAAAATGCTAGTAGTAAGAAAGCACCAGCCGAAAATTTCATCACTAAATTTGCGCGTTACTATACACCAATCGTAGTTGTTTTAGCGGTATTGTTAGCAATCGTGCCACCATTAGTGGTTCCTGGTGCCGTATTCTCTGAATGGATTTATCGAGCATTGACGTTCTTAGTTATTTCTTGTCCTTGTGCTTTAGTGATTTCTGTCCCATTGAGTTTCTTTGGCGGGATAGGTGGCGCAAGTAAGATTGGAGTATTGGTTAAAGGAAGTAACTACCTTGAACTACTTGCAGAAACAGAAACAGTCGTTTTTGACAAAACGGGGACGTTAACTAAAGGTGAATTCTCAGTTCAAACAATTGAAACAACGATGGATCAAACAACTTTTATGCAATATGTAGCGAGTGCCGAACAATATTCTACACATCCAATCGCTCAATCAGTCTTGGCTGCTTACCAAGGTCCTTTATTGGTGAGTGAACAAGTAGAAGAAATTGCTGGTGAGGGAATCTCAGCAGTGATTGATGCTCATGATATTTTAGTTGGTAATCAGAAATTGATGGCGCGTAAACAAATTGCATTTTCTACGAGTGAAGAAGTTGGAACATTACTTTATGTTGCGATTGACCAAAAATATGTCGGCTTCCTATTGATTGCAGACGCACTAAAAGAGGATGCAATTGAAACAATGAATAAGTTGAGAAAAGCTGGCGTCAAAGAAACAGTCATGTTGACAGGTGATGCGAAAAAGATTGCTGATTCTGTAGGTAAAAAAGTAGGAATTGATCAAGTTTATAGTGAATTGCTTCCTCAAGATAAAGTTGACAAATTAGAAATGATTCTTGCAAAAAGTTCTGGCAAAGTAGCTTTTGTGGGTGACGGAATCAATGATGCTCCCGTTTTAGCAAGAGCAGATGTCGGAATCGCCATGGGCGGATTAGGAAGCGATGCGGCAATTGAAGCAGCTGATGTTGTAATCATGAACGATGAACCTTCAAAAATTGCAGACGCGATGCGAGTAGCTCGTAAGACATTACGAATTGTGAAACAAAATATTGTCTTTGCAATTGGTGTGAAAGTTCTAGTTTTACTACTTGGTGCATTAGGCTTTGCCTCAATGGGTGATGCTGTTTTCGCAGATGTCGGGGTAACGGTGATTGCTGTTTTGAATGCAATGAGATGTTTGCGAGTGAAAAAATTAAATGAATGAATATTGATAAATTAAATATGCGTAAAAAAGTTTTGTTATCGCTCTAAAAAATAACGTATGTTCGAATCCAAGAGATCACTGTTGCTGGTCTCTTGGATTTTTTTCATGTAATTTTAAAAGAAGTCGCAGCAAACAAAAATGTATTTTCATTTTTCAGAAAATTATGTCTTGCAAGTATCATAAGACGAAAACTTTTTGAACAAAAAATATTTTTCTGGTTTTATGATGAAAAAATAATTTTAAAATGATGTGTTTATGATAAAAGAATGCACACTTAAAATAACAAACTATTGCGACAGTTAAAAAAAGTGATTATTATTACATGGTGCAATAGATACTTTATATCAAAGGAGAGAGACAATGAACGACAAACAACTGCGCTGGTTCACAGTTGCATTGATTGCATTCAATATGGTCTGGGGTATGGGAAATGTTGTGAATAACTATGCACAACAAGGGATTTCCGTTATTACTTCTTGGCTATTGATTCTTGCAATCTATTTTATTCCTTATGCTTTGATTGTTGGCCAATTAGGTTCAACATTTAAAGATAGTAAAGGTGGCGTAAGCTCTTGGGTTGAAAATACAACTTCCAATAAACGACTAGCTTATTACGCTGCATGGACTTATTGGGTTGTGCATATTCCTTATTTGGCACAAAAACCACAAGCAATTTTGATTGCCGCTGGCTGGGCAGTCCAAGGAAATGGAGATATCGTGAATACGATGTCTGTTCAATTAGTTGCTATTATTTCATTAGTAATCTTTTTAGCGTTCTTATACTTATCAACTAAAGGATTATCAACATTGAAAGTAATCGGTGGATTAGCAGGAACTGCGATGTTCGTGATGTCATTACTATTCATCTTACTAGCAGTGACAGCACCATTCATCAATCCAACAATGGAATTTGCTACACCACATATGAATCAAGTGAAAACATATATTCCGACATTTGATTTTAGTTACTTCACAACCGTTTCAATGTTAGTTTTCGCAGTAGGTGGAGCAGAAAAAATCTCTCCTTACGTAAACTCAACAAGAAATCCTGCAAAAGAATTTCCAAAAGGAATGATTTTCTTAGCAGCAATGGTTGGTGTTTGTGCAGTATTAGGTTCAGTTGCAATGGGTATGCTATTTGCAAGTGACAATATTCCCAAAGACTTAATGGCAAATGGTGCTTACAGTGCCTTCCAAATTTTAGGTAATTACTATGGAATTGGAAATGCACTAATGATTATCTATGCGTTAACAAATATGGTTGGGCAAATTTCTGCTTTGGCCTTCTCAATTGACGCGCCACTAAAAATCTTGTTAGCTGATGCTGATCCAGAGTTCGTACCAAACTGGTTGCGTAAACGTAATCGTAAAGGGACTTTGGTCAACGGTTATTTCTTAACAGGGATTTTAGTAAGTATCATTATCTTACTACCAATTTTCGGTATCAAAGACATGAATGAATTAGTTAAATGGTTGACTAACTTAAACTCAGTTGTAATGCCAATGCGTTATCTATGGGTATTCTTGGCTTACATGATGTTGAATAAAGCATATAAAAAATTCACTTCAGAGTATAAATTTGTTAAGAATCCTAAAATCGGTTATATCTTCGGTGCATGGTGTTTTGCATTTACAGCATTTGCTTGTATCTTAGGTATGGTTCCAAAAATCGAATACGCAGCTGATCCAAAAGCTTGGTGGTTCCAATTGATTTCAAATATCATTACACCAATTGTGTTGATTTTACTAGGAATGATCTTACCTGCGATTGCACGTCGTGATAAGAACAAAGAAGTTCCTGTATCAGAAACAATTCCACAAGCATAATTCAGTAATTAAGTAATAAAAGTGAAAGAATAAGTTGCCATAGGGTCTGACAAGCTAACTAGTGATTAGTTTGTCAGATCCTATTTTTTTGTGTATCGTAAAAACTATACATATTCATAAGTAGGAATGAAATCAAGAAAATAGAGAGGGAGGATTTATCAATGAATTATTTGATCATGGGCAATTCTGGTTCAGGGAAGTCAACATTTGCTCGGAAACTTCAACAAGTAACAGGAGCCAGTTTATTGCCACTGGATTTTTTGTGGCATCAAACAGACTATAGCGAAGAGGCTCAAATTTGGTTTCAGGCAGAGCAAGAAAAGTTTATCCGCACAAATGAAAACTGGATCGTGGATGGCAATTATTTAGGAACAAGTGACTTACGGTTCCAACATGCGGACATACTTATCCTCTTAAAAGTACCACGTCTACTGTCCTTGTTTCGAGTAATTTCTCGTTCAATCAAACGAAAAAATAATCCAGATTCTAGACCAGATATGCCAAAAACATTTCAGGAAAAATTTGATCGAGAATACTTAGATTTTCTTCTCTACATTTGGCGATTTCCCAACAACCAAGCAGTGAGACTAGAACAAATTTTGCAGGAGCAACCCAATGAACTACAAGTAATCATTCTAAAAAGCAAAAGAGATCAAAAAATTTTCTTTCAAAAATTAATCGAGCAAAAAAGAAGTAAAGAGAGTTGACAGTTTTTGTTTACAGTTGTAAACTAAGTTTGTCTTTAAAGATTACAAGTGTAAACGAAGAGGGGTGAAAGCAATGGTAAAAACGAAAATGCCTGTTAAAATTAGTGATTCTGAGTGGGAAGTAATGCGAGTGATTTGGACATTGAACCAAACGACTGCGCAAGAGATCACTCAAATTTTAGCGGATTCAATGGACTGGAAAGCTGCTACTGTCAAAACGTTACTGGGCCGACTAGTGAAAAAAGAAGTTGTGTGGACGCAGCAAGAGGGGAAAAAATTTATTTATCATCCGGCAGTTTCTGAAATGGAAACGGTTCGTAGCGCAACAGAAAATTTATTTTCACATATTTGTGCAAAAAAAGTTGGTGAGACGATTGCTGACCTAGTGGAAGAAGCCACTTTGACACAAGCAGATATCGATAAAATTATGGAACAGTTGCAACAAAAAGAACCAGTGGCAACAATTGCTTGCAATTGTATCCCCGGACAATGTACGTGTAAATCATAAGGAGGAATTTAGGATGAAACAACAATTTTCAATTCAAGGTATGAGCTGTAATCATTGTGTAGCAAAGGTTGAAGAAACACTTCAAACATTACCAGGTGTTCAAAAGGTAAAAGTAAATCTGAAAAAAGCGAAGGGCATGGTCAAATTCGACGAAAGTCAAATTCAATCAGACCAAATCAAAGAAAAAATTACAGCACTAGGATATCCTGCAGAGGTGATTGAATGACTGAAACACCACAAATGACTACCTTGGTGATTACTGGTATGACTTGTGCAAACTGCTCTGCACGAGTGGAAAAAGAATTAAAAGAACAACCAGGAGTGATTTCGGCAACGGTCAATTTAGCAACGGAAAAAGCAAGTGTCAAATATGCTGAGACTTCTTCTGAGGCATTGATTCAAAGTGTCGAAAAAATTGGGTACGGCGCAATTTTATATGACGAAGAACACAAACAAAAAATTGCTGAAGAAAAAAAAGCGTACTTACGAAAAATGAAACGAGATTTAGTTTTAAGCGCACTCTTAACTTTTCCATTAATGGCATCAATGATTGCCATGATGTTAGGAAATCATGGCGCACTTGTTCAATTTTTCCATCAACCAATGGTCCAACTGCTTCTGGCGTTTCCCGTCCAGTTTTACGTGGGTGCACGTTTTTACCAAGGTGCCTATCATGCACTGAAAACCAAGGCACCAAACATGGATGTTTTGGTCGCTCTTGGAACGACTGCTGCTTTTCTATTAAGCATTTATAACGGATTTTTTTCAAGTACAACCAATGATTTGTATTTTGAAAGTAGCAGTATGATCATCACCTTGATTTTATTAGGAAAATATTTAGAGCATACAGCCAAAAGCAAGACAGGCGATGCTATCAAGCAATTGATGTCGCTACAGATGAAGACAGCTCAGAAATTAGTTGATGGTGTCGAAGAAACGATTGCGATCGAAGACGTTACAGTGGGAGATTGTTTAGTGATTCGCCCTGGTGAGCAAATTCCGACAGATGGGAAAATCATTTACGGAAGTAGTGCGATGGATGAAAGCATGTTGACAGGGGAAAGTTTGCCGGTGGAAAAACATCTTGGTGACGCCGTTTTTGGAGGAACAGTGAATACGACTGGTCTAGTACAAATTCAAGTTTCCCAAGTCGGTAGTCAAACCGTGTTAGCTCAAATCATCCAAATGGTAGAAGATGCCCAAGGAAGTAAGGCACCAATTCAACAAATTGCTGACCGTATTTCTGGTATTTTTGTACCTGTAGTCTTAGTTGTTGCTTTCTTTACGTTGGTTTTAACTGGATGGCTTACAGGTGATTGGCAATTGGCTTTGATTCACAGCGTATCCGTTTTAGTGATTGCTTGTCCTTGTGCCTTAGGATTGGCAACACCAACAGCAATTATGGTTGGAACAGGTGTCGGCGCACGAAATGGTATTTTGATTAAAGGCGGCGAAGCGTTAGAAGAAGCGGCGGGACTTACGAGTATTTTATTAGATAAAACAGGAACGATTACACAAGGAGCACCTCAAGTAACTGATGTGATTGGTTCAACAGAAGTTGTTAAACTCTTTCATAGTTTGGAACAAGCTTCCGAGCATCCTTTAGCAAAAGCAATCAATGATTATAGCAAAAAAAACGGGATTGCTCCTTATGAAGTGAGTGAATTTACTGCACATCCGGGCGCCGGAATCAGTGGGAGAATCAATCAGCAAGAATATTTTGCTGGGACAAAAAAACGCTTAGCTCAATTAAGCCTATCAGTTGCGTCATTGGAAGAACAAGCGCTACACTTAGAACGAGAAGGAAAAACAGTCATGTATTTGGCTGATGAGAAGCAAGTTTTAGGATTGATTGCAGTAGCTGATGCAGTAAAACCAGAAGCAAAACAAGCAATTGCAAAACTTCAAGCACAAAAAATCGAAGTGTACATGGTGACGGGTGACAACAAACTTGCTGCTAATGTGATTGGTAAACAAGTAGGGCTTGATTCAGATCATATTTTTGCGGAAGTACTGCCAGATGAGAAAGCCGCTTATGTTCAACGATTACAACAAACGGGTCAGAAAGTCGGCATGGTTGGTGATGGAATCAATGATGCCCCAGCTCTTGCTTTAGCTGATGTTGGTTTAGCGATGGGAAGTGGAACGGATATTGCCATGGAAACAGCGGATGTTACTTTGATGAATAGCAATTTAATGGCTGTTGAGCAAACGATTGACCTATCTCGTGCTACGTTGAAGAAAATCAAACAAAATCTTTTTTGGGCTTTTGTTTACAATACAATTGGGATTCCATTTGCTGCGTTTGGTTTGTTGAATCCGATTATCGCTGGTGGCGCGATGGCATTTAGTTCAGTCAGTGTGCTACTTAATTCATTGAGTTTGAATCGAAAAATGAAAAAATAATTGAAGTGAAGAAGGGATCGAGATGAAAGAATCAGAAAAACAGAATGAATTGTCGAAACACGATCATGAAAAAATGATGCAGGATCAGATGTCTCACGATGAGCAGCATTCAGCGAGTCAGGAGGCTCATGAAAAGCAAGAAATGGACAAGCAAAAGCATCAGCATGATATGGGTGGGATAGATCACTCGAAGCATGAAGGAATGAATCACGAACATGATATGAGCGGAATGGATCATTCAATGCATGGACATATGCATGACCACGATATGGGTGGGATGGATCACTCCATGCATATGGGGAATTTTAAGCAGAAATTTTGGTTGTCCCTTGTTTTAGCTATTCCAATCATTCTTTTGTCACCAATGATGGGCTTGGAACTGCCTTTTCAAATCAGCTTTCCTGGTTCTGAATGGGTTGTCCTTGTTTTAGCTACGATTCTCTTTGTTTATGGTGGTCAACCATTTTTAAGTGGTGCCAAAATGGAATTAGAGAAAAAGAGTCCGGCAATGATGACCTTGATTGCAATGGGGATTTCTGTTGCATATATTTATAGTTTGTACTCTTTTATCGCGAATTTAGTTAACCCACATGCACATGTGATGGACTTTTTCTGGGAATTAGCTACTTTAATCGTCATTATGTTACTGGGCCATTGGATTGAGATGAATGCTGTTTCAAATGCAAGTAATGCGTTGCAAAAGCTAGCAGAGTTATTGCCTGAATCAGTTAAGCGAATCAAAGAAGATGGGACGGAAGAAACAATTTCTTTGAAAGAAGTTCATGAAGGTGATCATCTAGTCGTACGCTCAGGAGATAAAATGCCGACAGATGGCATCATCATCAAAGGAAATACGATTGTCGATGAATCAGCTGTTACGGGTGAATCAAAAGGAGTCAAAAAACAAGTTGATGACCGCGTAATTGGCGGATCAGTCAATGGTGAAGGCACGATTGAAATCAAAGTTACGGGTACAGGTGAAAATGGATACCTTGCGAAAGTAATGGAAATGGTTCGTAAAGCACAAAGTGAAAAATCAAAATTAGAATCTTTATCAGACAAGGTTGCTAAGTGGTTGTTTTACGTTGCGTTGATTGCAGGGATCTTAGCATTTATTATTTGGCTAGTTGTTGCCGATTTACCTACCGCGTTAGAACGAATGGTGACGGTCTTTATTATTGCGTGTCCCCATGCACTAGGTTTGGCAATTCCTTTAGTTGTAGCTCGTTCAACATCAATTGCTGCAAAAAACGGCTTGCTGTTGAAAAATCGCAATGCTTTAGAACAAGCCACTGATTTGGATGTCATCATGTTAGATAAAACCGGAACCTTGACGCAAGGAAAATTTACGGTCACAGGTGTTGAAATGCTAACTGATTCTGTAACGAAACAGGAAGCACTTGAAATGATTGGTGCGCTAGAAGCAAATGCCAACCATCCATTAGCAATCGGGATCATGAGCTATCTGCAAGAGCAAAAAATTACACCAGCTAAAGCTGAAAATTTGAAAAATTTAGCAGGTGTTGGCTTAGCTGGCACGGTGAACAATCAGGAAGTCAAAATCGTGAATGAAAAAGAAATCAAACGACTTGGCTTCGTTGTAAAACCAGAGTTACTCCACAGTTATCAAGAACAAGGAAATACGATTAGCTTTTTACTTTTAGCAGACCAATTGGTGGCAATGATTGCACTAGGTGATGTCGTGAAACCAGAAGCAAAACAATTTATCCAAACATTGAAAGATCGCAAAATCACACCAGTCATGTTGACCGGTGATAATGAAAGTGCTGCTCAGGCAGTAGCACATTATTTAGGAATCGATGATTTTTATGCGGGATTGTTGCCTGATGATAAAGAGAAAATCGTGCAAAATTATTTGCAACAAGGTAAAAAAGTCATTATGGTTGGTGACGGGATCAATGATGCACCAAGTCTAGCTCGTGCAACAATCGGTATGGCAATTGGTGCCGGAACAGATGTGGCAATTGATTCAGCAGATGTCGTTTTAACCAATAGTAATCCCAATGATATTTTGCATTTCTTAGATTTAGCAAAACAAACAAGAAGAAAAATGATTCAAAACCTTTGGTGGGGAGCAGGCTACAATATTATCGCAATTCCTTTGGCTGCCGGGATTTTAGCGCCAATTGGTATTTTATTAAGCCCAGCTGTTGGTGCTGTCTTGATGTCACTCAGCACAGTCGTAGTTGCTTTGAACGCGTTGACTTTGAAAATCAAATAAGTTAGATAAACCAAGGGGTGATGAGCTTAGGCCATCACTCCTTTTTTGATTAATCCAAAGCTTGTTTGAAATAATCGTGCTTTGGCTTCAAGCTCGATTTTTACTTTTTCAATTTCTTTTAATGAAAGTGTTTGGCTTTCGTGGATTTTCTTTTTCGACTTTTGTAAAAGTTCACTCATTTGTAGAACCTCCATTCATACAAAAAATAATTAGTTAGGTACCGAATAATTTTCTTGTTTTGATTATAGTTCGGTACCTAATTATATGTCAAGAAGTTTTCTAAAAAAGAATAGATTAGACGTGAACTACATAAAAATTTTGTGAACGCTTTGGGTTCTTTGTTATACTTTAATAGTGACTCTTCAGATGATCATCTTGAAGTGTAAGGAAGAGGGGAGGAAAATCACTTGGTAGAAAACATAACGACCAAAAGCTTGGGACTACGAAAACTTGGACACAAATTGAGCCAATTGATTATGCCAAACCTAAGTATTTTTATTGCTTGGGGATTTCTTTCTTTTCTAACGCCTTATTTTTCTGGAGAATTAGCCCAGAGGCTGAATGAAGTGAGCGAGTGGATGCTTCATTTGTTATTACCGATTTTGATTGGTTATCTAGGTGGGAAAATTACTGGGAATCAACGTGGAGCAATTGTTGGGGCAATTGCTACGCTAGGAATCATTGTTGGTTCAACTGCGCCACAAATTGTGGGAGCCATGATTATGGGAACGTTAGCAGGAAAAGTGTATGATTTTTTTGAAAATAAAGTTAAAGAACAGTTTACGATTGGATACGAGATGTTGATTCATAATTTACTTGTAGGAATCATCGGTGGTGTATGTTGCCTGCTGGGAATGATTGTGATTACGCCTCTCATTTCTTCGGTTAGCCAAATGATTTCACAAGCTATTCTTTGGTTGACGGAAATGAAAATGCTTACGTTAGCTCATGTCTTGTTGGAACCACTCAAAGTATTGTTTTTTAATAATATTATCAATCATGGAATTTTGACACCACTTGGCATTGAATTTGCTCAACAAGAAAACTCATCGATTTTATTCTTGATGGAGGCGAATCCGGGGCCTGGGATTGGTGTGTTGCTTGCGATTCTTTTTCAGGGAAGAAGAGAAACCAAAACCAATGCAGGGAGTGCGCTAATGATCCAAGCTATTGGTGGTATCCATGAAATTTATTTCCCTTTTGTATTAATCAAACCAAAACTTGTATTGGCAGTCATTTTGGGCGGTGCTAGCGGAACCTTTCTGTTTCAGTTATTGCATGTAGGGTTAAGTGCGCCAGTCTCACCGGGCTCATTAATCGTTATTTTGACGAATACGCCGACAAATCAGCTTTTAGCCGTTAGCTTTGGCATTTTAGTGAGTATTCTAGTGACGTTTAGTTGTGCATTGTTTTTACTAAGGAAAGAAGCAGTGAATGTTGAACAAGAAAAGTCAAATGATGAGGAACGTGAAGAAATGCAACTAGCGAAAAATAAAAAAATTATCTTTGCTTGTGATTCGGGAATGGGCTCAAGTGCGATGGGTGCTGCCCTATTAAAGAAACAACTACAAGTCGCAAACTTACCTGCAAGCGTTGATTATGCTTCGATTTATCAAGTCAAAGATCAACCAGATCAACTAATTATTGTTCAAAGTGAACTGACAGTGCTCGCACAACAGCAAGCACCAAATAGCCAAATTCTCTCCTTGGATCACTTTTTGGAAGTAGAGAATTCTTTACCAAAGATTAAAAGCTTTCTTTTAACAACTACTCACATGGAGAAATCCGCAGAAATTGCCATAGAAATGGACAGAAACGAAACTGAAAAGGTTGTGTTTTTATACGCTGAAAATATTCGAGGCTCACAAACGATGGGCATGACGATCCTAGCAAAATTAGCGAAGAAACAGGGACGCTCACTTTCCATTAGCAAGCTACCAATTGAACAGTTAGTAGGCGAAAAAGAAACCATTTATGTTGCTACAACTGCTTTCTTCCACAAGTATCCCCAGTTAGCAGAACTCTCCAAGATTGTTTTAGTTGAACATTTCGTTTTAACAACAACCTATGAACAATGGATGAAAGGAGGAGTTGAGCATGTACTTGTCCACAAGGGAAAAACAATTGATTAGTGAGTTGTTACACAGTTCCACACCAGTGTCCGTAGATCGAATGATGACGGTCTTAAAAGTTAGCAAGCGAACAGTTTATCGTGAGCTAGATCAGTTAGCTTTATCGTTGAAAGCAGTTGATGCGCAATTAAAAAAAGTAACGCGTGGTTCGTTCTTGATTGATGCGACAACTGAAACCAAGTCGAAACTATTAGCAGAAATCAATGATGAAGGTGGCGAAGAGCTTTCGACATTGGAGCGACAACATGCGATTTTATTAGAGATTTTATTGACAGCACAGCCGTTGAGTTTAGCATATTTTTTGGAAACTTATTTAGTCAGTAATACAACATTTTATGCAGATATCAAGCAACTTGAAGCAAGTATCGAACACTTGCCTTTAAAAATTGTTCGTAACCAAGGATATGAAATCGTTGGCCCAGAAAAATATCGACGTTTATTGGCGGCGAATGTGTTGGAATTGGAAATTAATGAATATGAATTGTTTCATCTGATGAAAGAACAAAAAAGTTCAAATTATTTTTTTCAATTTATTCATTTAGAAAATTTTTTTTTAGTGAGAAAGATGATTAGTGAAGAGCTGATTGGCAAAAAAAATGAGCTGAGTGACCGCAAATTAACGCATCTGATTTTGATATTGACGCTGACGATGGATCGGGTGAAAAAAAATCAGTTTTTGACGAATGAAACATATTTAGGTTTAGCCAATAAAGAGTTTTTACAAATCGCCAAGCGACTTTTTGCTATTATCGGAAAAGAAAGCCAACAACTTTATCCAGTGAATGAAATTGTTTTTTTTGCAAGTTTGTTGAATGATTTTTCTAATTCATTTGATAAAGATTTCTTTGATGAACATTTTGATACACAGCTTGCTTATCTAGTAAAACAGCTGATTACATTAGTTAGCGAAGAAACAGATGTACGTTTTTATGAAGATGAAAGCCTTTATAAAATGTTACTAACACATTTGTCTGGGGTATTTTCTCGAGCGATTTTGCAAGAAGAAACGTTGACGAATCCGATTCTTGAAAAAATCATGGTTCAATACGAGGAACTGACTACCGCCATTCGATCCGCAGTTAATCAAGTCTTTCAAGAAAAACAGTTATCCAATGAAGAAATTGCCTATATGGTTTTACATTTTGCTAGTTCACTTGAACGTAGTCCAAAAGAAAGTTCGATCCGTATTGCCGCTTTTTCTCCAAGTGGTTTGGCCTCAACTAGTATGCTAGAAATGCGCTTGAAACGGTATTTTCCTTCGATTAGTCAACTGGAGTTTTATCGGATTGCAGATATCAAAAAAGTAAATCTTAAAAAAACATATGATGTGGTCATTTCGACTTCCGTTTTACCGGGATACACAGGAAATTATTTGTTGGTGTCACCCTTATTGTTAGAAGATGAAATCAAACGTTTGAAACAAGCTTTTCAAAAAGTGAGAAGCGCTCATCCTTTGCCAGCAGAAAAAACGACTACATCTGAGCCAATTTTAGCAGATCAATACGAACAAACTTTAGCTGTGATGGAAAAAATCAATCAGTTACTTTCTCGCTTTTTTATTCAAGAAATCAGTAATGAAGACAAACTAAGTGAGATTATAAAGCAGGTTCTTTCTTTTTTACCAACGAATTTACTTACAGATGAAAAAGACGTCCAAGAAAAATTAATGCGACGGTATCAACAATCACCAATTGGGATTCCTAAAACAACTATGGGCTTGTTTCACACATCTAGTTCAGCAGTGGCAGCTCCAGTTTTTTGTATCTTCGAGTTGAAGCAACCAATCACAATTGAAGGAATGGACAAGCAATCAATCACGCTTGAACGAATGATGCTAATGCTCGCTCCCTCACCAATTGAGGAAACAGATAGCCGCTTACTAGGAAAAATCAGTGCAGCAATGATTATGAATGACTTGAACTTAGAAATTTTTCAGTCAGGTAATCAAGCAATCGTCTATCAATTGTTGGCAAAAATTTTGATTGATGAGATGAAAAAGTAAAGGAATGAAAAAAGAAACGGAGAGGAGACAAAAATGGAATTAGCCACAGAAAGAATTCAATTGAATCAAACTTTCAGTGATTGGCAAGATGCGCTGACAAATATTGGGGCATGGTTAACTAACCAAGGCTGGGTAAAAGCGGGGTACACTGAATCAATGATCGAACGTCAAGAATTGATGAGCGTTTATATTGGTAACTTTGTTGCCCTACCTCATGGCAACGAAGAACTGGTAGTTAAAGAAGGCATCTCACTTATCCAAGTGCCTGACGGGGTTAACTTTGGAACTAAAGAAGAGCCAAAAATTGCCACAATTCTATTTGCGGTTACCTTCAAAAAGGAACAGCAATTACCAATGTTACAAGAACTGGCATTTTTTTGTGCGGAAATTGAACAAGTGATTGCGTTAAGCGATGCGAAAACTGTGTCAGAAGTGCAAGCAATTTTGGAAAAAAACACCACTAAGTTTGAGTGAAAATTTATAGTTAAAATGAATGAATATTAGTGAACTGTAAAAGAAGGTTGTGGTGCCAAGCGTTCAGCTTCGAAAAAATAATGAGCAACTGACAAAAATAGCTTTTCATGTTTTTGGACAGTTATGAATTATTTCGAGAAGTTGCTTGGGGAACACCGAGGCGAAGGTTGTGGCGCAAAACGCTTAGCTCTGACAAGATAGCGAGTAGGCACTCAAAAATAGTTTTTCATCTTTTGAAATGACGCAAGCTATATGGAGGAGTTGTTTTGGGAGCACCGAGGAGAAGGCTGTGAAAGAAGTGTTCAACTCCAATAAATAAAAAAATTACCAGAAATTGCTTCTCAAATTTTTAAGTAATTTGAGCTTATTTGGAAGAAGTTACTTCTGGAACACCGTTTATTTTGAAAAAAGAGTACGACAATCGTCGTGCTCTTTTTTTTATACTCTCCATGTTTTGGCACAAACCTTTGTGCCAAAGTACGACTATTTATGTATTTAGTAAGCGGATACAATTAAGCCATAAAGAAGAAAAGGAGCTAAAAAAATGGAGCAGACGATGAATACCAAAGAAAAAGTCTCACTGAAAGCACGTGTTCAAAAATTAGGAAGTACCTTGTCTAGTATGGTGATGCCCAACATTGGAGCACTAATAGCATGGGGTGTCCTAACAGCTTTATTTATTCCAGATGGCTATTTACCGAATGAACAATTTGCGACAATGGTTGGTCCAATGCTGACTTACTTGATCCCGCTATTGATTGGTTACACTGGTGGAAAAGTAATCGCAGGTGATCGAGGCTCAGTTGTCGGAGCCATCGCAACGATGGGCGTCATCGTGGGGACAGATATTCCAATGATGCTTGGCGCGATGATTATGGGGCCTTTGGGCGGTTATGCAATAAAAAAATTCGATCAGGTATTTCAATCACGAATTAAATCAGGATTTGAAATGTTAGTTAATAATTTTTCAGCAGGATTGATTGGTTTTGGTTTAGCCCTAGTTGGTTTTACCGGGATTGGTCCAGTTGTGGATGGCTTGACACAAGCGATGGCCCAAGGTGTAGAAGTTATTTTAAACGCGCACTTAATTCCACTTACGAATATTTTTATCGAACCAGCGAAAATTTTATTTTTGAATAATGCAATCAATCATGGCATTTTAACACCACTTGGAACAGAGCAAGTCGCAACAGCAGGCAAATCAATTTTGTTCTTATTAGAAGCCAATCCTGGCCCTGGCTTAGGTGTGTTATTAGCTTTTACTTTCTTTGGCAAAGGCGCAGCAAAATCTTCTGCACCCGGTGCAATCATTATCCACTTCTTAGGTGGAATCCATGAAATCTATTTTCCATACGTTATGATGAAACCGCTTTTGTTCTTGTCGGTAATTGCAGGTGGAATTTCAGGAAGTCTCATTTTCCAATTATTAGATGCAGGACTACGCGCGCCAGCTTCACCCGGATCAATTATTGCTATTTTAGCAATGGCACCACTTAGTTCTTATCTACCAGTGTTATTAGGTATTGGAGTTGCAACCATCGTTTCATTTGCAATATCTGTAGTTATTTTAAAGGCAGATGCTCGAGAAGAATCAGAAAGTTTTGAGCAATCAGTTCAAGAAATGAAACAAGCCAAACAAACTGCTAAAGGCTTGACTATTCGTCCAGAGGCATTTTCATCAACTAAAAAAATTATTTTTGCCTGTGATGCAGGTATGGGTTCAAGTGCAATGGGAGCTTCAATTTTAAGAAAAATGGTTCAGAAAGCTGGTCTTCCACAAACCGTGACAAATCAAGCGATTAGTCAGTTAGTAGATGAAGAAGGGACGCTAATCATTACCCAAGTTGAATTGCAAGAACGAGCAAAACAAAAAGCACCACATGCACAGTTTGTTGCAGTTGAAAACTTCTTGAATTCACCGAGATATGACGAGGTAATCCAACAATTAAGCCAAAAAGAAACAACCGAAACTAGGGAACTAATGGACGAACCATCAATCGAAATCGGACCACAAGACATGAGTAAAATCCAAAAAATCGTGATTGTCCACGACCAACGAGCAGGATCGGCAACGATGGGAATCAATGTCTTAAAGGAAGTGCTTCAAAAAAATGATATTCAAATTCCATTAAAAAAAATCAAGATTGATGAATTAGCTGATGATGAACATTCATTGGTACTTGCTAAAGAACATTTGACGAAAGAAATTCAAGAGCTTGCACCAAATGCTCTTCACTTACCAGTTGAAAGCATGGTTCAAATCAAACATTACGAAACCATTGCGCAACAGCTTAAAAAATCTGCTTAAAAAAGGAGAAAACGATGAAAGCACTAGATTTTAGTATGATCGAATTAAACCAAGCATTTGCTTCTAAAGAAGAAGCGATTCGTTATTGCGGAGAAAAGTTAGTTGAGGCGGGCTGCGTGGATGAAGCATACATCGACTCAATGATTCAACGTGATGAGATGTTATCTGTCTATATGGGAAACTTTATTGCTATTCCTCATGGGACAGATTCAGCAAAAAAATATGTTAAGAAATCTGGTATCTGTGTAGTACAAGTACCCGAGGGAGTCAATTTTGGAACAGAAAATGAGGAAAAAATTGCGACTGTGTTATTCGGCATCGCAGGTGTCGGAGAAGAACATTTAGCGTTAGTTCAACAAATAGCCTTATATTGTAGTGATGTTGACAACGTTGTTCAGTTAGCAGATGCATTAAGTAAAGAAGAGGTTTGTGAAAATTTAGCGATTGCATAAGGAGAGAGAAAGATGAAAGCAGTACATTTTGGAGCAGGAAATATCGGACGTGGATTTATCGGTGAAGTGTTAGCAGAAAATGATTTTGACATTACTTTTGTGGATGTCAATCGTGAAATCATTGATGCGTTGAATGAAAGAAACGGATATGTTATCGAACTTGCGGATGAGTCAAAGAAACGAATTGAAGTCCAACATGTTTCTGGAATCAATAATCAAGAAAATCCTCAAGCCGTAATTGCTGCGATTGGCGAAGCAGACTTAGTGACAACTGCGATTGGACCCAACATTTTGCCTTTTATCGCAGAATTGATTGCTAAAGGGATTGAGCAACGAGAAAAAGTACAGAATACAACACCTTTAGATATCATTGCTTGCGAAAATATGATTGGTGGTTCAGCATTTTTAGAAAAAGAAGTCCGTAAACATTTATCACAAGTTGATTTTTTAGAGAAGTATATTGGTTTCCCCAATGCAGCAGTTGACCGAATCGTTCCGTTACAAAAACATGAGGATCCGCTGTTTGTTCAAGTTGAACCTTTTAAAGAATGGGTGATTGCAGATCACGAACGAAAAAACACAGCAATCGAATTGGAAGGTGTCCTTTATGTAGCCGAGTTAGAACCTTATATTGAACGCAAGCTATTCAGCGTGAACACTGGACATGCAACAGCTGCTTACACGGGTGCTTTGCTAGGCTATCAAACGATTGATGAGGCAATGCAAGATGCGTTAGTTGTCGCACAACTAAAATCTGTGTTGTATGAAACAGGAAATCTGTTGATTGCGAAGTGGGGCTTTGATGAAAAGCAGCATGAGCAATACATTGAAAAAATTATTCAACGTTTCCAAAACAAATATATTTCCGATGCAATTAGTCGTGTTGCGCGGACACCTTTAAGAAAATTAGGAAATCAAGAACGCTTTACTCGACCAATCTTGGAATTAAAAGAAAGAGATATTGTTTCACCACATTTGACTGCGACGATGGGTATTATTTTTAACTATTATGATCCAAACGATGAACAAAGTTGCGAACTTTATGAAATGAAGCAAACAAAAAATATCGAGGAACTGATCCAAACCGTGACAGGAATCAACGATGCGAAAATGATTGGCGCAATCAAACAAAATGTGGAACGCTACGATAAACAAGTTGCGTAATGAAAAGTTCGACCATTACATCAGATAAAAAAGAGGCTGGGACTCATCAAGTTCCAGTCTCTTTCTAATTTCTAAAACAAGTGAAAACCACTTGTCTTTTAGTAGCATGAACAATTTAGTTTCGTTTAGAAAAGAAATGAAGTGATTTACTGATTGTTTTAATAATAGTCAGATAAGTTTCTTTATCAAAATGCATCGCTTGATTTTGTCCATAAATAGTTTCTTCATAGTTTTTGGTTAGCTTGATTAAATGTTGGTACATTGAAATCGCCTTTTCGACACGATAACTGTAGTCCTGTAAGCTTTCTGCACGTTGTCTTGGAAATAGCTTTTCTACATGTGCTAGCAATTGTTGATAGGTTCTTTGACTATCCGAAGCGAAAAAAGCCACTTGGTAATAAAAAATGTGCCAACGAACTTTTTGACGAAAGGAAGGAATGAGTAATGGGACGAGCAAAAATATGAATAGAAAGAAAACGACGAATTTCCATAAAGACCTATCTGCGGTTGTTGTATCAGAAAAAATAGGGTTATCTTCTGTTGAAGTTATTGCCTCTGAACCAGTTGTTGAGGAAACTGCTGTCGTTTCGGCTGCTGACGATTGTGACTGACTTTCTGGAACGGCTGTGGGAGTCGTTTCCTGCTCACTTTGTGCAGTTGCTGGGTTTGCAAATGCTGGTGTGGGTTCAAAAGGTAACCAACCAAAGCCAGGAAAATAAACTTCTGGCCAAGAGTGAGCATTGCTATTTAAAATACTGTATTCCTTGAGCCCATTACTGTGGCTACCTGTTTGATAACCCATAGTAAAACCTTTTGTCCAGCGTGCAGGGATACCAAGTGTACGCAGTAAAACTACCATAGCCGAAGAAAAATTATCACAATAACCAACTTTAGAATCAAATAAAAAGTGATCGACATAGTCATGATTTGCAGGTGTGTGTGGTGTATCAACTTTTGAATAACGGAATTCGCCACTACTTTTTAAGTAATCTTGGATTGCAAGAACTTGATCGAGTAAGGTTGTTTTGGTAGTTGTTATTTCTTCAGCAAGAGAAGTTATTCGTTTTGGTAAATTTTCTGGTAGCTGAAGCTCTGTTTGATGTTCTGCTTGATCTGCACCAGTTAAAACACTATCGACTAACATCTCATAAGTATAAGAAAGATTGGCAATAGTGAATGTCGCTGTGAATGATGATGATTTATCTAAGACAAAACGTTGAGTATCTGGTAAGAAAAATAACGCACTATCCTGCATTAATGGAAATGCCGTAAGACTAGAATTTCCATAAGAGTAGGGAAGAAAAGTCTGTTCTTCTGTTGTCAACTGAAGGGTAGTTGGTTCAGCAACGATTGTTTCTGGATAATTGAGTAATTGGTGTGGCAACTCGTTTATTTTAAAAGAATCTCGACTATTTTCTGTCCAACCAGTACCAGTATAGACTCCTTTATTCTGGATTTTATAATAATGACCAGATTCTTGAACTGCCGTAAAAACGATGTCCGTTTGATCGTAGATTGGTCCTCCAAGAGCTTCATCATTTTCACTGAATCCAGTTCTTGAACGTCCTGCTTCTTGAAATGTACGAATTCTGGCATACAGTCCTTGTTTGTTGAAGAATTCTCTGACAGGAGCGCTCTTTGCTTCAATTATTTGTGTAACTTCAGGTAATCGTGTAGGAATCCAAGCACTAATGCTCAGCGAGCCAAGCAAAATAACCGTAGCAAAGAAGACGAAGAGCCATCGGTTACTCTTTTTTGGAAGTAATGATAACTGACGAATGAAAAGATAACTGAATAAAATGATAACAATAAAAATACACTCAGTTAACAAATCAAATTCGCGGAAAATACTTAACATCATGAAATAAAGCACCAGTGCTAGAAAGGGAAGCGCCCATAAGTCATAATCAATGGTTAGAGTAGCTAATAAATAAACAAGACATAACATGAGAATGAATGCTGGCAATTCAGGAAAGTAATGGAACTGATTGGTGACTAATTCGTTAAATTCGGATTGGATTTGGCTTGTCAGCTCAAAAAACCAATTACTTCTGACTGTTGCTGGAGGAAAATAAACAAACAAGCTAACCAAGATAGCAAAAAAAGCTAAAATTACTCGAATAATTTTAGAAGAAACCAGTCGGATAATCAGACAGAAGATACCAATAGTAGCAATCAACGGTAAACTTGTGGTGAGATCATTCGCAGTTAAAAAAGTTGGAGCGCCTGCACTTAATAGAAAGAAGGCGTAAAAGCTTCGCCACCATTTTTTCGCCGAAAGATTCAACTTGAGCACCTCCTAACTAAGTTTTTTTAATGGAAACTTTCGTTGACTCCCATCTTGTATAAATAGTTGATTATTTTCAAAATAAATGACGATAACGTTGATGGCTTGCTTTCTCCAAGTTGAAAGTTGTTCATGGACTGCTAGAGAGAGTTCTGGAACAAACAGAAGTATCTCCTTGAAATCACGGACACTAAGGTCTGGTTGTTGTAGGTAATCATCTAAAGCACGTAACTGCGCAAAGAAAGCGGGAGAAATTTGTGTACCTTGATACTTCTGTTTAGCAAAAATCAGTTGATTTGGATAAGTTTTCTGGTCATAAGAAGCTAAAAAGGAAAAATATAAATCAAGCATTTTTTCAAAATTTGTTGCCGTTCCCCAAAAGAAACAGATTAAGTCAGTTTGTTGAACAGCAGGCTCATACTCACGAGAAAGCCATTGTTGATAGTAAGCGGAACGCTTCCAATCAATTTGTTTTAACGAATCGCCTTGACGATGCTCTCGAATCCCAGCAAGATTTTGAGAAGGTAAGAAGTTGTTTTTTTGTTGTTTACGTGTCAAAAAGCGCGCTAATTTTTGTGCTTCAGGTAATGTGTTATTTGGTAAGACTAGGGGGGGAAATACTATCTGTTTTGTTTTACTTTTTCGAAATAAACCTAAATAATCATAAGCGATGAATTGGACTGAAATTGTTTCAAAAATTCCTCTTTGTTGTGGCGTCCAAATGACTGATTGTTGTTGTTCTTTTTTTGAAATCATCAAAAAAGTCTGTGCTTCTGGTATAAATTCTTCTGGAAAATGTAATGTTAGGCGTGGTAAAAAAAGTGTTGGGACTTGTGACTTAGCAATGCGAACATTGACTGTTATTGAATTGTCTCGATAAACAAGTGTAGGAACGGTGAGAACCAGCTTGATTTTTGATAGTCGTCTGCTTAAGGAAAGCCAACTGAAAGTAATGTATAAGGTAAAGAGAATGACTAAAAACCAGCCAAATTGTTGATTAAATAAAAGCGTGAAGAGTAAAAATAAAAAATATATTAAAAAAATACTGCTATTAATGAGGTAATTCCAGTACTTTTTCATAACTATTTTACCGGAATTGGGATTTGTTTGAGCATTTCTGTTAAGAGTAACTCGATTTCTTCATCGGTCAACGAACGATCATGAAATAATAGACGATGTTTAAAAACAAATGGCAAGAGAACTTGAAAATCTATTGGTGCAACATATGTCCGCCCCTTGATGACTGCGTGGGATTTAGCCGCTTGAATAAAGGCTAAACTACCACGTGGACTGATACCCAATTTAATTGCTGGATGATTGCGTGTAGCAGTGACTAATTCTAGCGCGTATCGTGCGACTGAAGGGTCAAGATACGTTGTTGAGACAATTTGCTTGATAGAAGTGAGGGTCTCTTTGGTGAAAATGACTTTTAATGTCGCTAAAGACTGTTCTTGTGTTTCCAATAATAAAGACAGTTCTTCTTCAAAAGAAGGATAACCAATGTGTAAACGGAATAAAAATCGATCAAGCTGTGCTTCTGGTAACGGATAAGTTCCTTCATATTCAATTGAGTTTTGCGTTGCTAAAACGAAAAAATGATTATCTAAAGGATAAGTTTGATTATCAATAGTAATATGTTTTTCTGCCATGGCTTCGAGTAATGCTGCTTGAGTTCGTGGAGTTGTTCGATTAATTTCATCTGCTAATAAAATAGTAGTGAAAATCGGTCCAGGACGGAATTCGAACTCCTTTGTTTTTGTATTATAAAAAGAAAAACCCAAAATATCCCCCGGTAAAAGGTCTGGCGTAAATTGAACGCGACTAAACTCACCTTGTATTGTTTTAGCCAAAGCTTTTACAAGTAATGTTTTTCCGACACCAGGAACATCTTCAAATAAAAGATGTCCACCAGCAAACAGAGCAACGAGCATTAATTCGATGATTTGTTGTTTTCCCACGATGACTTTTTGAACCTCGGCTATTAAATGATCGACTTTTTCTTTTACTTCATGTATTGTATTTTCGTTATTTTTATTCATTTTTCACATCACCTTCTCATAAAAAAACTTGTTTCTTTCATTGTAAAGGAAGCCGTACATTCCTACAAGCAAAGCAGTTTTGCTTAAAATAGTATGTTTTATCGATCTAAATTAAAAAATAAATGAGTTTTTAATGAAATAAATAGAAAATAAAAAATTGTTGAAGCTTTTTGCGTAGTTTATTACGACAGGTTTCTCTTCTCAGTGATCTAATGATGTGTGCAAAAAAGGAGGCAACTGTTTTAGCCAAAAAATGATTTTCCACAAAATTTTGTGATATCCCTGCGAAAAAAGCATACAGAGAAGTAGAGGATCGTAGCTTGGCTGGACCAAAACATATGAAATGGCAAAAATTGTTATCAAAAAATTCACAAAATTTATTTTTGCTGATGAATCAAATGAAAGATCTGACTTGGAAAAAAGCAGATCTTGCAGAAAAATTAGGTGTCGATGTCAAGACAATTGATCGACATTTAAGGCGTTTAGAGGTAATTGATTTTCCTGTACAACTGATTTACCAGAAAAAGTCGGTACGGCTGATTTATAGTTTAGGATACAGTGAACCTTATCTGCTATTTGATTTTTTGATTCATTCTGCATCATTTCGATTGTTGAAAGATTTAATTTTGGAAGAAAAGTATCAAGAAAATTATGATCGACCAACACAAGAACGTTTGCGAAAATGGTTGGGAGAGTATCACCTTTCTTTCTCTTATAAAAAAGGACAGATTTTTGGTTCAGAGAGGAAGGTTCGTTACTTACTCTTTAGTTTTTTGAAAGATTTTCCACATTTTTTTGTTGATGATGGAGAAGAAGCTTTTTCGGAAATTTTTATTCGTTTGTTAAAGCAACGAAAACGATTGTCTTCAGTGGAAATTTTAGGAGACAACCAAACGATGTTTTTTGAATTGTTTCCAGAACTACTTTTTCGAGAAGAACAAAAGCTATCCGTAAAAGAAAAAAACTATCTGTGTATTGTGAGATTAAGTTGTAATGTGATTACCAAAAAGCGTTGGGAACGACTAGAACAAACGAAAGACTATCGAAAGCTGACAATTGTTACCGAAAAATTAGATTCATTTTTTTGGTTAAATAGTGATTTTGAAACGTTCAACAAGCAAAGAATCACGCAAGTTCTTTATCAAGAGTGGTTGCGTTATTCAATTGGAATCCAGGAACGTTTATCGGACGAAGAAGTTCAGAAGTATCAACAAACATTGAATACTTTTCCTAATGCAAAAGAAAAACTTCATCAATTTCGATTAGCAATTCAACAAGCCTTGACGCATCCATCTGTTAGTTGGGGCCTAAATTTATTAAAAACAATGCAAGAACGCGGATACTTAGAAGTGCATCCACCCTCTGTAAAAATTGTTTTACTCTTTCGTTTTGACCATGAAGAAGCAAGACGGTTAGCTAGAATTTTGGATACCGCGCTTCGTCATCGTAAACGGACGTCTATTCATGTGTGTACGAGAAGTAAACCACCACATTATGCAGATTTGATTATTACCGATCATTTTTCACCGTTAGCTTATTCTAAAGAACAGAAAACTTATTTTTACCATTCTTCTCTTGGCGTGGAACAACTGTTAAAGGATCTTGACGAATGGATTTCGCTAAAATTATAGAATCTTCGATGAATAAAACCAAAATTTACTGTGCTATGCTATAATAACCTTGATAAAAAAGGAGGGAACTTCGTTGGAATTAAAGAAATTAGAGGTCCCAACATCTTCAATTACAGAAGTCAAACGATCCCCCATGGATGTATTTGCTCAAGCAAGAGAAGCCGGGACTGGTGTATATATTTTTAACCGAGAAAAAGTGGCAGGTGTTATGCTGACTCAAGAACAATATGAAGCATTAGTTCAAGAATTAGATGATCTACGCGAACAAAAAGTAGCAAACAAACAGCAAATGTCAGAGATGATTGCCGAGGTAAAACCATCATTTGAAACAACTGCAGCGACAACCAATGAACCACCTGTGACATCAGCGGTAGCCGGAATGGAAGAGTTGGTAGAAACACTTCAAAAAGTACTCATTACAGGAATGCCAATCGTAGCAAAAAATTTAGATGAACGAATGGTTTCACTTGGCTTTATCACGAAGAAAACAGGATTTGGCGGTGTCGTTGCCATGTTGGATGAACTAAATGAAACTGGAAAAATCAGTTATCAATTACGAAAAAGACAACAGGACCAATCCGTTATTGCAGAAATTATTGGGGAACAAGAAGCAAATTCTCCTGTTTTTGATAAATTGCTAATCAAGAAAATTTATATTCATGAAGGATAAAAAATAAGAGAGTCGCAACTAATTAGTTGCAGCTCTCTTGTTTTTTTGCGGATTAAAAAGGGTGAAGATGAAAGACTATTTTTGTGAATTCTTTCTAATTGTCGAAAGTGAAATTTTCTGGTTACGACTTTGTTTCGAATATGTAAAGAGAGTTGCCCAAAAAGCGCCAAATGCTTGAGGAACTAAATAAAGAAGCCCGAAAATAAGTACAAGCTGTGTCGGTTCAAAAGGTTGATAGAAAAGTTGCCAGTCAGAAAATTTTAAAGAATATATGTAAGAAACAATAGTGGAAATGATATTTCCAACAAGTAGCAGTCGCATTTGTCCTTTGATCCTCATCAGAAATCCACCAAGGATCGCGAGAAAGATCAGAAAAATGAAGCCGGAAACCGAGTGATAATGAAAATCAAGCAATAACACAAGATACAAGTATGGAATCAGGAACAGCAGCAAAAAAATTTTTGACAGGTATTTTGTTAACATAACTAAAAACCTCCTTATACTTGTTTAAAAACCTTTAGTATAGTTATATTTTAAAAAGAAAAAAAACATTAAGCAAACCTTATCACACAATTTGTAGGTTAAATGAATAAACTCTCATTCCCTTATCTCTAAAAAAAAAGTTTTTCCCCCTAATTTTTTTAGAGAGAACATTGTATAGTGATAGGCAAGAAATTTTTATTTTGGGGAGGAAGTAAATGAGACAGAAAATCATGGGTAGACGTAGTTATTTATTTTTTTGGTTTTTTCCACTTCTTTTGCTTCCGTTTACTTGGGTGAATGCAATCGTTCAAGGAGCCGAGGTGTTAGGTTTGATTCAGGGAAGCGGATTTTTAGTAGCACGTAATTTTCCAACATTAACTATTTTTTATTTGCTAGTGAGTGTTAGTTTGTTGATACCAAGGTCTCTGATTAATAATTATAATTGGAAGCTGATTTACTTTTCTTGTATGTTGATTTTTACGTCGATGTTTGCATTATTACCAAGAATGATTATTGGGCCAACAGGACTTAGCCAAAGTGGCTTGAAAGACTTATCCGACTATTCCGCTATGTATTTTTTGACAATCCGTCCATTATTTTATTTGGCGGCTGCGTCATTTATTGTTTCAGTAATCATGTATTTGTTCGTTGAACTGAGAAGACAAGACCGCCAGAAATAGTTTCTTCTATTTAAAAAAGTGTTGAAAACTGTTCTAAAAATTGGCTTTCTTTTGATCAAATAACAGTATAAATAAAGTTTAAAAGGCAATTAAAAAAGAGATGTGAGCTTTGTAGTGAACCCAAAAAGTCTAAGTTTTTGGGCAGTACACTTGTTCACATCTCTTTTAACGTTGGTGACAACAAAGGATAAGTTTTATTGATTTAGCCAATATGTTTTTCCATCAGTTGTACGTTGCATAAATCCATATTCAATTAAGTAGCGGCGAGTCGAAACGAAATCTTCGACGTGTTGTTTCAAAATATCATTGATTGCACGCTCGGAATAATTTTTTTTCGGATCAAATTTTTGTGTTAAATAATTTAAGAGAATGATTTTTCTTTTTTCTTTACTTGGAAAAGTTTGAATAAAGTCATTATCATCTAAATAAGTTTGTAAGATTTTTTCCTGTTCAGCAGACGTGATGTTGTATCGTTCATCTAGCATTCGCGCACCTGTGTGAGGTGAAATGAATGTTTGACCACTTGCTGGTAAAAGCTTCATAAGAGCAGTCAGTCGTTTGGCTTGGCGCTCTTTTTCTTTTAATTTGAATCGATGATTTCTTACCGTTGATGGGGAGATTCCTAGGCGCTGAGCGATCACAGTGTCGCTTAAATTTTTTTCAAACAGTTGGATGATTTCGTATTGACTTTCGGATAACCCTAACGATTCTCTAGATAATTGAAGTAGGGCATGCAAGGGGCCACCATGTGCCAACCGAAGATGTTGTGTGATCGCTCCTTTTGCGGTTTGAAGTGCGCTAGGCGTAGTCAAATCTGGATAAATTTTTTCAAATTGAAAAGTTACGTCACAATAAAGGCACTGATAAGTTTCATGTTCAATTGTCCAGCCATTTAAATAATCTTGTTGTTCATAAAGTAATTCAGTTTCCATATAAAAACCTCCTTGTTTGTATTTATATTAACATTTTATCGTTTTGTTTGTAAAATGATAAACATAATTATTTTTGGTTTATTTTAGATTTTAAACTTTACAGGAAATTTACAGAAGTTCACGAATTGTTTACAACATCCATATCTGAGCTTTACAGTAGCTTGTTACACTTTACTTGTAACTAAGAGAGGAGTATTTGAATGAAAAAATTATGGTATTCTTTAGGCATCATTGGTTTCTTATTAGCAGGTTGTGGTTCGTCAGGTACAAGTACCGACTCAACTGCGCAATCAGATAAAGCAGGTTCAGAACAAGTAAAAATTGTAGCAGTTGGTTCAACTGCATTGCAGCCATTAGTTGATGCTGCACAAGATAGCTTTACCCAAGAAAACTCAAATTATCAAATTTCTGTTCAAGGTGGCGGAAGTGGCACAGGGCTAAGCCAAGTGTCAGACGGCGCCGTGACAATTGGAAACTCAGATGTTTTTGCAGAAGAAAAAGATGGAATCGACGCAACTAAATTGGTTGACCATAAAGTGGCTGTTGTCGGAATGGCACCAATCGTCAATAAAGATACTGGCGTCACAAATGTTTCTCAACAGGAATTGATTGATTTATTTACAGGAAAAATCACAAACTGGAAAGAACTTGGCGGAAAAGATCAAAAAGTCACAGTGATTAACCGTGCAAATGGTAGTGGAACTCGTGCTACTTTTGAAAAATGGGGATTGAATGACGAAACACCTGTGCAATCACAAGAGCAGGATTCGTCAGGAACGGTTCGCCAAATCGTTGCACAAACACCAGGAGCAATCAGTTATCTTGCCTTTTCTTACTTGGATGAAACAACTCAAGCTTTGAGCGTGGATGATGTGAAACCAGAGGAAAAAAATGTGGCAGACAATAGCTGGAAAATCTGGGCATATGAGCATATGTATACAAAAGGAAAACCGGACGCAGCTGTTCAAAAATTCTTGGATTACATGACAAGTGAAGATGTCCAAGAAGGACCAGTTAAAGATCTAGGTTATCTACCAATCACATCAATGAAAGTTGAACGTGATGTTAACGGAGAAATCAAATAAGAATATGAAAAAAAGCAGCGGCGAAAATCGTATCGATTCTCGTCGCTGTTTTTTTCATGTTAGTCACTTCATAAAGTAACTTCGAAAGTGGAGCCCACACCGGGATGACTTTCCACAGTAATCGTGCCGTGTAATAATTTGACATAGTCTTTGACGATTGCTAGACCTAAACCTGTTCCTCCAGAGTGTCGGCTGCGTGCTTTATCAACGCGATAAAAACGTTCAAAAATTCGTTCCTGGTCTTCTTGATCAATTCCAATTCCAAAATCTTGGACAGAAAACCATAAGTGATCATCTACACGATAACGAATAATAATTTGGCCACCTTCTTTTGAATATTGGATGGCATTTTCAATCAAGTTTTTGATAATTGGGTATAAAATTTCTGACTGAATGGTAAATGCGCCATTATTCCCCAGCAGTTTAACACTTAATTTTTTCTGTTTGATAAAGGGTTGGTAGCTTTGAATAATTTGTTCAAAGTAAGATTCTAGATAAATCGTTTGTGATTCATATAAATTTTCACCATCTTTAGATAACTGAATGATTTCGCGAATCAACTGATCTAAACGACGAGCATCTTTTTGCATGATTTCTAAAAAAGTAGTTAATGTTTCTGGATCATCTTTGGCACCATCAAGAAGTGTTTCCGTGAAGCCCATCAATGAAGTAACCGGCGTTTTTAATTCATGAGAAACATTTCCAACAAAATCTTTCTGGACTTTTTCGAGCCGACGAACTTTGGTTAAATCATAAGCTACGCCAAGAATTTGTCCAGTTCCATCTGCATTGATAAAGTAACGTAAACTGATGTCCAACGTTTGATTGCCTTCACTTAATTTGATTTCTTGCTGAACTAACGGATTCGTAGCAGAAACCTGATGAATCAAATGGATTAGCTGAGGTTCTTGAATGACCTCAGCATAAGGTTGCGAGGTCAGATAAGTCGTAACCCCAAGATGCATCTGCATTTTAGGATTTAGTAAACGTAAATGCGATTCGGAATCAATTAGAAAGACGCCAATCATTAATTCGTTCAGCAACGTGTACAACTGTTCTTCAGTGGTTGCGTAAGCACGATACATATTACTCATTTGTTCGCTTAGTGCGTTGATTGTTTGATAAAGTTCTTCCCATTGATCTGAAGTTTGCATAATGACTTCTGTTTCTTCGGGGTCGTTGACCATTTTTTTCAACACAGGTAGTACGGTATGCAAAGGTTCATTTCGCTGATAAGCAAAATAGGCGATCATTCCTGAAAGGATGCAAAAGAAAAGAAGAAAGAACAAGAATACCCAACGACGAAAATTTTCTGTGCGTGGTAAAAATCCGCTTGTTGGCTCGGCAATTCGGATCATGGCTTTTAATTGACCATTTTCTTTAATCGGTAAAGCGACATAGAGAAGCTGTTCATTTAAAGTCACACTTTGACGTAAGGAACTTCCCAATCGCCCACCGTCAAGGACAGCTTTGATTTCGGGACGAGTGTTACGGCTACCTGTCAGGTCATCATCACTGGTATCATACAAAACATTGCCATTAGCATCTAGTAGCGTGATTCGTTCAGAAGATTGATGAACAAATTCTGTCAAGGTTTCTTTGTTTTCCATTGAGTCAGGATTTGCCCAAGTAAGTTGTCGCGTTAATAGTTGTGCTTTCTTGGTCAAGTATTCTTCTTGTTGTTCAATAATTTGCTGTTGAAAATAATTTGAAATCAGTTGCCAACTACCAATAAAAACTGTTAGGAAAACGACCAAGAATAGGATACGTCTTGAGAAAATTTTCCAATTTTTCATAGTCGAGGCTCCTGAAATTTGTACCCAAATCCACGGACAGTTACTAAATATTTAGGATGTTTTGGATCACGTTCGATCTTTTCTCTCAGGTGACTGACATGAACATCGACGATTCGACTTTGACCAGCAAAATCAAAATTCCAGATACGTTCGAGCAAGGTGTCTCGATCAATTACGCGATCTTTTCGTTTCATAAAGTAAACTAACAATTCAAATTCTTTGGGAGTCAGTTCAATCAAACGACCGTCAACAGTGACTTGAAAATTAGTTAAGTTAGCGATGATTTGACCAACTGTTAAATATTCTGGCTCTTCTTCCTCAGCAGGCTTGCTTCGAGGTTCCATTCGACGAAAGATGGCTTTCATTCGAGCTAATACTTCGCGTGGGCTAAATGGTTTAATTAGGTAATCATCGGCACCAATTTCTAAGCCTAAAATTCGATCAATCTGATCATCTTTAGCGGTTAGCATCAAAATGGGTGTATCATTTTTTTCTTGGCGAAGCTTCTGTGTAATTTCCATGCCATCCATTGAAGGAAGCATCACATCTAAAATAATAAAATCAAAGGCTTGATCTAAAGCAAGTTCTAATCCCTCGCGTCCATCCGTTGCACTGGTAACTTGATAGCCTTCTTTTTCTAGGTTAAAGGTTAATAAAGTGACGATGGAAGGTTCATCATCAACAACTAAGATTTTTTTCATAAGCGCTCCTTTAAAACATATTCATGCTTTCCTATTTTAGCATAGAATCAAGGGGAGGGGCTATGTAACCAACTCAATAAATGGTATAATAATTAGGCACTTTGTTGGAAGGAAAGGAAGCGATTCAAATGATTGGTATCAGTGCTTGCTTAGGCGGTGTGTTATGTCGTTATGATGGGCAGCCAAAAGCTGTTTCGCAACTTGTCGCATTGGTTGAAAAACACGAAGCCATCATGGTTTGCCCAGAAGTTTTGGGTGGCTTACCGATTCCCCGAGATCCAGCAGAAATTGTCGGCGGAGATGGGTTTGACGTTTGGAATGGGAAAGCAAGAGTCATAACTTCCAAAGGTGTCGATGTGACAAAAGAATATCAGGCAGGTGCAATTCTTGCTTGGCAAAAATTAAAAGAACAACAGATTGATCAACTCATTTTGAAGGCAAAAAGTCCTTCTTGTGGTAGTAGTCAAATATATGACGGTACATTTTCTGGTACATTAACAGAGGGTGTAGGCGTAGCAACTGCCTATTTTTTACAACAGAAGATGAGCGTTCTATCTGATGAAGATTGGTTAGCACAACAGCAAGAAATTACGAAGATAAATGAGGTGAGTTGAATGGAAATTGAAAAAACAAATCGAATGAACGCACTTTTTGAATTTTACTCGACCTTATTGACTGAAAAACAAATGAATTATATGGAACTGTATTATGCTGATGATTTTTCACTTGGAGAAATTGCAGAAGAATATCAAGTCAGTCGACAAGCAGTTTATGATAATATTAAGAGAACTGGAAAAATTTTAGAAGACTACGAGAAAAAACTGCATCTTTTTTCAAATTACATCGTGCGTGAACAAGCCTTGGAACAACTGATGACTTATGTCACCGAGCACTATCCAAAAGATAATGAACTGATTGGTTCTATCCAGCAAATTCAAGATATCGAAGAGTAACAAACTAGAAACTAATTAAAGGAATGAAGAAAAATGGCATTTGAAAGCTTAACAGAACGTCTGCAACAGGCGATGGGAAAATTAAGAAAAAAAGGAAAAGTATCAGAAGCTGACGTCAAGGAAATGATGCGGGAAATCCGCTTGGCTTTATTGGAAGCCGATGTCAATTTACAAGTAGTCAAAGACTTCACGAAACGTGTGCGGGAGCGTGCTGTTGGAGTAGAAGTTCTTGAAAGCTTGTCACCAGCACAACAAATCGTCAAAATTGTTGATGAGGAATTAACGATTACCTTGGGTTCCGAAACAGCAGAACTAATCAAGTCACCAAAAGTCCCAACTGTTATTATGATGGTCGGGTTACAAGGGGCTGGTAAAACGACCTTTGCTGGGAAATTAGCAAACTTTTTGAAGAAAAATGAAAAAGCACGACCATTGATGATTGCAGGAGACGTGTACCGACCTGCAGCGATTGACCAATTAAAAGTCTTGGGACAACAATTAGATGTGCCTGTCTTTGATATGGGAACAGATGTCAGTCCAGTTGAAATCGTTCGTCAAGGAATGGAAGTTGCCAAAGAAAAGAAAAATGACTATGTCTTGATTGATACGGCTGGTCGTTTACACATTGATGAACTCTTAATGGATGAGTTGAAGCAAATCAAAGAAATTGCACAACCAAATGAAATTCTCTTGGTTGTTGATGCAATGACTGGACAAGATGCGGTCAACGTAGCTGACAGTTTTAATCAACAACTAGGTATTACTGGGGTTGTTATTACAAAACTTGATGGAGATACCAGAGGTGGGGCAGCGTTATCTATTCGTTCAGTAACTGGTGCACCAATCAAATTTATTGGGTCAGGTGAAAAATTAACAGATCTTGAAGTCTTCCATCCAGATCGTATGGCCAGCCGAATCTTGGGTATGGGTGACATGCTGACGCTGATCGAAAAAGCGCAACAAGATTATGACGAGAAAAAAGCAGAAGAACTTGCCCAAAAAATGCGGGAAAATTCTTTTGACTTCAATGATTTTATTGAACAACTGGATCAAGTAATGGGAATGGGGCCATTAGAAGATCTAATTAAAATGATTCCAGGAATGAATCAAGTACCAGGGATTGAAAACGTAAAAGTTGATCCAAAAGATGTAGAACGGAAAAAAGCAATGGTCTACTCAATGACACCTGCCGAGCGAGAAAATCCTGATTTGTTGAACCCTAGCCGTCGTCGTCGTATCGCTGCTGGTTCAGGAAATAGTGTAGTAGAAGTAAACCGCATGATTAAACAATTCAAGGAATCCCGTAAAATGATGCAACAAATGTCGAAAGGTGACATGAATATTCCGGGAATGGACCAAATGTTTGGTACAGGAGTCAAAGGAAAACTTGGAAAAATGGCGATGAATCGCATGGTTAAGAAAAACAAGAAGAAAAAGAAAAAACGTAAATAAGCAATTGCTGAATTGAATGAATTTGAGCTATGACAAACGATTGATTGAAATGTTGTCATAGCTTTTTTGTTAATGAAGGAAAGTGGAGGTAAGGAAAATGAAACGATGTTCTTGGGCAGAAAACACGGCATCAATGAAAGAGTATCATGATACGATTTGGGGTGTTCCGGAATATGATGATCAACGACTTTATCGCAAGCTAATGCTGGATATTAACCAAGCAGGATTAAGTTGGCAAACGATTTTAAATAAAACTGAAGCTTTTGATTCTGCGTATGATCATTTTTCTTTAGAAAAAGTGGCGGCATATGACGAAAATAAAATAGAATCTTTGCTTCAAGATAAAGGAATTATTCGTAATCGAAGAAAAGTTGAAGCTGCTATTCATAATGCTAAGGCCGTTCAAAAAATCCAACAAGAATTCGGAAGCTTTGCTACTTTTTTATGGTCGTTTTCTGATGGTGAAGTGGTGAATCATATGTATCAAACACAAGAAGAAATTCCGACAAAGAGTGAACTATCTGATAAAATCACTAAAGAACTGAAGAAACAGGGGTTTAAATTTGTCGGTAGTACCACGGTTTATGCATTTTTAGAAGCAGTTGGAATCATTAATGATCATGTCATTGATTGCTTTAGACATTCAGAAGTAAAGCAATCAACGATTCAAGAAGACGAATCAATTGATTGATAAAAATCCGAAGTGAAGGAGAGACATATGCGAAAAATCGTTTTTTACGGAGCTATTAGTTTGGACGGTTATCTGGCAACAAAAGAAGATGATTTACAATGGCTATTTGATACGCCGGCAGGTGAGGAAACAACTTATGAAGCATTTTATGAAACAATTGATACAACGATTATGGGGCGGAAAACATATGAGGAAGCTAAGAAATCTTTAGGTACAGAATTGTTATACCCGGAAAAGAAAAATTATGTATTTTCGAGAAATCGATCATTGATTCTGCCAGACGCGACAGTAATCAATGATGATCCTGCCTCGTTTGTAGAAAACCTTCGACAAGAATCTGGCTCGGACATCTGGATTGTTGGTGGAGGCTCGTTGCTTAAACCTTTGTTAGAAAAACAGTTGATTGATGAATGGTGGATTCAAATCACACCAGTCTTACTCGGTGAGGGAATTCGCTTATTTGAACCCGGTGACTATGAAGAAAGACTAAAATATGTTGGTGCACAACAATTTGGTCAGTTTCTTGAATTACATTATCGAAAAAAATAAAAAAGTTGTATGCCAAATTTTTATTTGGCATACAACTTTTTTTGCTGAATTGCTTGAAGCTGAACGCTTTGCGCGACAACCTTTATCCACGGTGCTCCCAAAGCAACTCCTAGATATAGCTTGCATCCACTTCAAAATATGAAGAGTTATTTTGAGTGACTGCTCGCTATCTTGTCGGAGCTAAGCGCTTTGAGCCACAAACTTTATCCACGGTGTTCAAGAAGTAACTCCTTCAAAATAAGAATAAGTTTCACAAAAATTTGAGAAGCAATTTCTGAAAATTTATTCTTATTTATTGGAGCTGTACACTTCTTTCACAACCTTTGTTTTACTTCGTCAATTTTTCCAAGAAGTCAATATACGCATTCACAATTGTTTCAAAGAATTTCATCGTACCATCAATGATTTTTCCATCTTCACCAACTAAGTTTGCAATATTACCAATGTAAGCTTCTGGTTGTTGAAGTGTTGGCACATTTAAGAAGACTAAAGATTGACGGATAATATGGTTAGCACCAAATCCACCGATTCCACCAGGAGAAGCAGTAACAACTAAACCAGGTTTTGTATCCCAAACGCTTTGACCATAAGGACGAGAACCAACGTCTAGTGCGTTTTTCAAGACTGCCGGAATTGAACGATTGTATTCAGGTGAAACAAAAATAACACCATCTAAATCTTTTACTTCGTTACGGAAACGAGTCCAAGCTTCCGGTGCATTTTCTGGTGTTTCAAGATCTTCATTATAAAAAGGAAGATCATCAATTTTAACAAAGACACTTTCATAGCCTTCAGGTAGTAAGCTTGCGAAAGCTTCAGCAACCTTTTTGTTATAAGAATCTTCTCTTAAACTTCCAATAAAAAAGCCAATTTTTTTTGTCATAAATAGAACCTCCTAATAATTATCTTTCATAACTATCTTACAAAAAATAAGTAAAACGAGCAAATAAAAACACTTGCTATTTAAATATCCAACAAAATAATCGAAAAAAGTGTCTACAATCAATAAAAAAAGGAATTTATGAGACTGTAAAGAAAAAAAGCTTTACAGGGTAAAAAAAAACTGTTACACTACATCTTGTGAATAAATCAATGGAGGTGGAAATAAATAATGGCAGTTAAAATTCGTTTAAAACGTATGGGTTCTAAAAAGAGTCCTTTTTACCGTATTGTAGTAGCTGATTCACGTTCTCCTCGTGACGGACGTTTCATCGAAACTGTAGGTACTTACAATCCTTTGAAAGACCCTGCAGAAGTAGTTTTAAAAGAAGACTTAGTTCTTAACTGGTTATCAAAAGGTGCACAACCTTCAGATACAGTTCGTAACATCCTTTCAAAAGAAGGCGTTATGCAAAAACACCACGAAGCTAAATTTTCAAAGAAATAAGGTGAGCGGATATGAAAGATTTAAGTGAGCTAGTCTTAACAATCGTTCGTCCGTTAGTCACTCATCCTGATCAAGTTCGGTTAGAGGTCGTTGAATCGAAAGATTTTTATGAATACAATCTAACTGTAGCACCAGAAGATATTGGTCGTATCATTGGAAAACAAGGACGAGTTGCCAAAGCAATTCGGACTATCGTTTACGGTGTACGAATTAACGCGCCTAAAAAGGTTCGTTTAAATATCGTTGATGATAAGGAATAATCAAAAACTGTTTCGAATTTTTTCGAAACAGTTTTTTTTTTGCTTTCTACGAAAGAATGATGTCCTTAAAAAGTTTCTATCGCAAAGATTACCTTATTCAACCGTAAACGTAAAACGTGGGTAGAACACAAAATGAGTTCAATCTATGTCCCGTATTTTTCTATTTTTTGACATAAAAGTAAAAAAGAATTCATTTTGAAAAACAAAACTAGAATTGACTAAACGCCCATGCTAAAATGAAGCAGAGAAAAAAGAAATGAGGAAAAATTGTGACTGAATATCTAAATGTTGGAAAAATTGTCAATACTCAAGGTTTAAAGGGTGAAGTTCGTGTTATTTCAACGACTGACTTTCCTGAAGAACGTTACCAAAAGGGTGCACAGCTAACTTTGTTCCAAGATGGAAAAGCACCGGTTGAATTGACTATCAAAAGTCATCGTAAACATAAAAATTTTGATTTGTTGAGTTTTGAAGGACACCCATCAATCAATGATGTCGAAAAATATCGTGATGGCATTTTAAAAGTGTCAAAAGAAGAAATTTCAGCGCTAGAAGAAAATGAATTTTATTACCATGAGATCATCGGCTTAGAGGTCTTGGATGAGGCTGGCGAAAAACTTGGAAAAGTGAAAGAAATCCTTTCTCCTGGAGCAAATGATGTTTGGGTAGTTCAACGTGAAAAGAAAAAAGATTTGTTGCTTCCCTATATTGCATCAGTCGTAAAGGAAGTGGATGTAGCCAATGGAGTAGTCCATGTGGAAATTCCAGAAGGGTTGATTGATGATGAAAATTGATGTATTGACCCTATTTCCTAAAATGTTTGAAGGTCCTATGGGTGAATCAATTATTGGGAAAGCTGTTGATAAAGGATTGCTAGACATCAATGTGTCTAATTTTCGTGAGTATTCTGATAACAAACACCAAACAGTCGATGACTACCCTTATGGTGGTGGAGCTGGAATGTTATTGAAAGTTCAACCAATCTATGACAATTTAAAAGCAATTGATGAAGCAAATCCAACTGTCAAGAAGCGAGTGATTTTGTTAGACCCAGCTGGTAAACAATTTAATCAAGCGATGGCAGAAGAATTTTCGCAAGAAGAGCAGTTAGTATTTATTTGTGGTCATTATGAAGGATATGATGAACGAATCCGAACCTTGGTAACAGACGAAGTTTCGTTGGGTGATTACGTTTTGACTGGGGGAGAACTTGGAGCGATGGTTATGATTGATGCCACTGTTCGCTTACTTCCCGATGTGTTAGGAAATCAAACTTCTGCGCAAACAGATTCATATTCTACTGGCTTACTTGAGCATCCGCAGTACACAAGACCTGCTGAATTTAAAGGAATGAAAGTCCCTGATGTATTAACGAATGGTAATCATAAGCTGATTGAAGAGTGGCAATTAAAAGAATCGTTACGTCGAACCGTTCAACGACGCCCGGATCTACTAGCTGACTTAGAACTAACACCGCAGATGGCGAAATTTTTAGCTGAAATCCAGCAAGAAGAGGCAGAGCAGTAAAATACTGTTTGTCATGAAAATTTACTTTACACTCATTTGATAGTGTGATAATATTTTATGGTGAGTGCAAAGCACTTAACTATTACGATGTTCCGCTGTGAGTTCACTCATAAGAATGTTTGGAATAAGGAGAAGAAAACATGAATCCATTAATCGAAGAATTAACAAAAGAACAACTACGTTCTGACATCCCAGCTTTCCGCCCTGGTGACACTGTACGTGTTCACGCGAAAGTTGTCGAAGGTTCACGCGAACGTATCCAGTTATTTGAAGGTGTTGTAATCAAACGCCGTGGTGCTGGAATCAGCGAAACTTACACAGTTCGTAAAATTTCTAACGGAGTGGGCGTTGAACGTACATTCCCAGTACACACACCACGTGTTGCTCAAATCGAAGTAGTTCGTTATGGTAAAGTACGTCGTGCAAAATTGTACTACTTACGTGCATTACACGGAAAAGCTGCTCGTATCAAAGAAATCCGTCGTTAATTTATTATTCGACAAATCTGAGTCCTTGCTTAAGCAAGGACTCTTTTTTTGTATTAAATTGGACTCTGCTTTTACAAAGAGTATCTTTAGTCTGGAAAAAGTAGCCAAAATAGAAAAAATGCCTAAAATTCATTTTGAAAACGTTGATTTTAGACGTTTTTTAAATTGAAAAATGTGCTGAGAATGACCGGTTTTCCAGTTTTATCTCACTCTCAAGAGACTTGTGCTTTAAAGTAAAAGTTCATAAGGGGAGATTTCTTTTGCTTTGGTAATAATAGTCGCAATTTGTTCTGGTGTTTCTTCTCCACCTTTTTTGATCCATAAATTGACAACGCCGACAATACTGGATAATAAAATTTCTTTGGCGTAATCGTCGGGTAAATTTTTACGAGAAAATTGAAGACTTTTGGACTTATCTAATTTTGAAAGAACCAGTTCATTTAAAATATCTTTGACCATCTGCATAAAATGTGGATCGCCACCTTCACTAGCTAAAGCCTGAATAAACTCAAAATCATTTTTTATGTAGATAAGTGCGTGCAAAATAGATTCATAAGGAATCAATTGGATAGGATCTTCCAAATTTTTAGGGTTTGTATCTAATAACAAAATTTGTTTGAGGTCATAAATAGCTTCCATTTCTAATTTTTCCATTAGATCATATTTATCGACGTAATGAAGATAAAAAGTTCCTCTGTTGATCTGAGACTGCTTTGCAATGTCACTTACTGTCATTGATTCAAAACCTTTTCGTTAATGAGCTGGATAAACGATTTTTTGATTTTTTCTTTTGTTTGCGTATTTCTTTTCATTTAGATACACGACCTTTTTTGTGAAAAAAACCAGATATACGTTCATTTTCAATGAGTGGAAGAAGCATTCTCTTACTTTATATTAGTCGTTTTAAGGCTGGTTTTGAAACGTTTTGTTAATAAAATTCTCACGTTTTTTAAAAAAATGAAAAAAATCTGATAAAAATTTACAGAAAAAATAAATATACTAAGCATATAGAATAAAACAATGTTCTGTGTGCTTAATTCGTTTATGCACAAAATCAAAACAGTAAAATGAGCAGAAGGGAGGAGAAAAAGTGAAAAAGTTTACGAAAATGTTGGTCTTACAAGCAACAGTTTCACTATTCATTGCACCGACAATGTTGGCTTCGCCAGAAATCGTTCAGGCTGTGGCAACAGAGAGTGCGCAAGAAAATCAGAACCAAGTTGGCAATGTTTCGCTCCAAAAAGTTGAACAAGTCGAATCTGGTAATCTTGTTTGGACTGTATTGATTGAAAAATCATCGTCTGAAATGAATCGACAAATGACTTTCACTGTTACTGAACCTACTGATGTGCTTAGTGTTTACCAACCAGATAAAGAGCAACAAGTACAACCAGATAAAAATGGTATTTATCAAATTGGTGAAAATAATCAGCAAGCTCAAACAATGCAACTCGAGATCCAAACGAAAAAAATTCCCCAGCAATTCGATTACACGTTGAAAATTTTCCCAGTGATAAATGAGGGGGAAGAACAAGTTTTATTGAACCAGAAAGAAACGTATGATTTTTCTTTTACGGCAACAGAAGAAACAAGTAGCGAGGAAACGAACACAACAGAAGAAAGCACGACAAGCACGGAAACAACGTCCACAACTGGAACCGAATCTTCTGAAAGTGCAGTCTCTTCGGAAACGACAAGCACAACTTCAACTAACTCTGAAACAAAATCAACTAATGTAAAAGCGAAAGAGTCGACAAGTTCATCGACGACTAAGCAAGCAAGTGCACCGGCAGTTGCGGCAAGAAGTAGCTTAGCACGAGCAGGATTAGGAACCGGAAATCCAGTTGTTCCAAAAGGTGCGATTCAATTAGACGGTATTTTTTCAACCGTTGGAAAGAGCCGACCTGATAAGGATGGACATTACGACCCGAATTTTAGCGTAGGTGACATAGTTAAACCCGGCCCATCTGATCAGAACAATGGGATGCCTTATGATGAAATTTCTCTTGCTGGAACACAAAGAGCTGTAGGCGTTTGGTCAATAAAAAAATATCGCCTAGACTTCAATCAAGATTTTCACGGAAGAACCTATGTTAACTTTGGAACGGAACAAGCAGACGGTTTTGCTTTTGTCATGCATAATGATGCAGCAGAAGATCAGGCACTAACGACAGCAAATGCAAATTCTGATGGACAAAACTTAGGTGTTTATGGCGGAACAAATGCATATTTGGAAGGTTTGACTTTAAGAACTCCTGAAAGATTTGCAATTAAAAAATCAGTAGCAGTGGAGTTTGACCTGTATACAAATAACTCTGGTGATTCATTTTATGATAGAAAGGATACGGATACACCGCATATGGCATATGCGTTTCCTTCCAATCTTGCTTATAGTTATCGTTCTAATAACTGGTTAAGTGATGAAAGGTGGGGGAGCGGAAATACAGCAAATATCTATCATCGCGGTAAAAAGACACTGAATGGTGTTGTTGGGGATAATGTTCGAGATAATACATGGTACGAATTTCGTTATGATTTTGATGTAAAAGCTCAAACCTTTTCTTATTATTTAAAAAATCCTGTTACAGGAGCGCAAACAACCCCAACCACCATTCCTTTTGCAGATATGAAAAAAGAATTAGATTTAGCAAATAATGACAACAAAGCTTACTGGGGATTCACCGCAGCAAATGGGGCATCTAGTGGTCAAACAAAATTTGTCTTTACTCAAGTTCCAGTCGATATGGATGCAGAGGTGACTAATGATGTTGAATCAGAAGGTGCCAGCGTAGTCGATCAAAACGATAGTGAAAGCTATTCAAAAGATTTACCCGCAGCTAACTACGGCAATGAAGTAACCTTGAAATCAACCTTTACTTTAAAAGCTGATACTGAGGCAGGCTATTTCATTAAAACTTGGAGTTCTTTCATTGATCCGACTTTATATGACATTAGTCAGGGCGTTTCAAATGTAAAAGCTGAGTTCAATGGTGTAACAACTACGGGGGCAGCAACTGTTGATGAGAATGGAAATGTTGTTGTTACATTTGCAGATAAAGGACTGAATGTACCAAAGCCACTCACATCTATTGAACAAAAATTAAACTTATCTTATACAACAAAATTGAAGAACAAAGGTGAACCTACAAAAACATATCATGATAGTCAGATTTCTGGAACAGAAATTGGGAACAATACAGCTACTAACTTTAGTAGTGATGAAGTAGCCTACTGGGTTGTACCACAACCGGAACACCCAACAGTTTTATCTTGGGAAACACCTAATGTAGTGACTGAAAAAACAGAAACAAAAGATCGCTCAGAAGTAGCAGATGGTTATGATTTAACTTTCTATTGGAAAGATGAAGATGATGGTGATATTTTAAATTTCACAATCAATCGAAATGATCCTGATGCAACAAATGAGTTCGCTCAAATTGTCACAACAGGTTCAACCGAGTTTAATAGCCATAGCTGGCATATTCCTGCAGATAAAATTGTTCCAGGGGTGAACGATTATACGATTACCATGAAACGTGGCGACGAAGTTCAAACGTTGAAATTGAAATTAGATGTTACTGGAAAGCTTTCCTTTGAGACTGCACCAGACATGTTGAGTTGGACGGGAAGAAAAGCGAGTGAATCAAAAGGAACCTTGGCTAGGGATAGCGGGAACCCAATGACGCTCAGTGTCTTTGACAGTCGCGAAGATACCTCAACTTGGTCATTATATGTACAGGCTGAGTTGACAGATGCTACTGCACCATTTGATTTCGTCTTTAAAAAGGATGCCTCAAGTGCCGAACAAACAATCATGTCAGACCCTGTGCTTGTTATGCGCAAAGGGGACGTGACACCAACGGACTTTATGACGACTAAAACATGGAATGAATCAGAAGGTGTCTTACTTCAAAGTGATAATTATATGCGTGTCGGCGATTACAGTGGTAAAGCTGTCGTGAAGTGGAACCTTTACGACACAGAAGTACCAGAGTAGGGGGGCGAAGGAATGAAAAAAAGAATCATTCAGAGCTTGATGATCGTATTTGGACTTTTTCTATTTAGCAGTCTGGATACTTTTGCCAGTGAGCAACCTAACTTTGATATGGATGAACAGCAAGTCACTTTTCGGATCGTCAATGAAAAAAATGAACAACCTGGAGTAATAGATGGAAATAATAATCATTCATTACTGCCTAAGACCAACGAAACTAGCGTATTTATTCTTTCGTTTATTGGCACATTATTCATCGGAGTGGTGTTCTTGATTTTCTGGTTGAGAAGGAGGCGAGACGAAGATGAAGAAACGAATTGAGTTTCTTTTCATCGGATTACTACTTTGTCTTTTGCTCCCAACTCCAGCTTTTGCTCAAGAAATTTTAGGAGAAGAAGATCAGACACCGATGAATGTCACGATTGTGGAAAGCCCAATCAAGTTAGAAAAAGTGACTGCGCCAACTTTTGGAACCTATCAAAAGTCCGCTCACGAACAAGAGATTCAAGCAACTAGTGACCTATTGATTGCTGTCAGGGACCAACGGGAAAATAAAAAAAGCCCTTGGCAATTGACCTATCAGCTTTCAACATTTACAAACGGTCAAGAATACCAAGTGAAAGTATTACTCGGACAAGGAAAATTAAGCACGAATCAATCCGGTGAAGTCGTTCAGGCTACACCGCAGAAAATCGCTGCCGATCCAAATGAGGCTGGGACAATCTTAGAAGCTTATTCTTCTCAATCAACTGAGTACTATTATCAAATTGATAAACAAAAGATTCATTTGGAACTGCCAGCGGATTTACCTACTGGGGAGTTTGTTGGCAAACAATTAGTTACTTTGTTAAATACACCGGAAATAGATTAGTTTTTATAACTAATTTTTTATAACAATCAAATTTAAAGGAGATTATTAAAATGAAAAACACAAAAATCGTAAGTATGATATTAAGCGCAATGGTATTAGCAACTTTAGGAGCAACAAGTGTTCAAGCACAAGAAGTAGTCGATCAAAAAGGTGAAACACCTACAGAAGTTGTCATCACTGATAACGACGATCCAACAGATCCTCTTGACCCAACAGATCCAGATCAAAAAATGTTAACTTTGGAAAAAGTACCAGCTGCCTATAACTTCGAATCAAAACTACAAAATGCAACATATAACTTGACTGCTGATTTAACAGATGAAACAATCGAAGTCTTCAATGACCGTATCGATCGTGAATGGTCTGTTAAAGCCAACGTTGCTTCTAATAAATTAACTCGTTCTTCTGATTCAAAAGAATTTACCGTTGATTCATTCCAAATTAATGGAACAGAAGTTGCTGCAACAGGTGCTGAAGGAATCGTAGCGAAAGCTGAAGCTACTAAAACAGCTGCAAACAACACTGGTTTGATTGAAACAGCTGTTGACAATGTGTCAATCGGTTTTACTGATGCAGATCGTGTATTAGTTGCAGGTGATACATTAGCTGGAAGCATCCAATACCAACTATACAACACAGCAGACGCAAAATAATTAGTAACAACAAGTAATAAATGAACGAATGACGAGGAGCTGCGCATTTGCGCGGCTTCTTTATTCAATGTTTAAAATAAGGAGAAATCAAGAATGTTCAAACAAATAAAGAAGTCGCGAAAGATAGTAAGTAGTTTCCTTTTGTTGTTGAGTTTGCTTTTGACAGCACCATTGCCAACATTTGCACAAGAAGATGCTGGTGAAGTCGGCTATGATATCCAAGCAGTCATTCCAGAGAACCAAATCGACAAAGAAAAAAGCTTTTTTGATTTACGAATGGAACCAGCACAAGAACAAACGATTCACGTGAAGATCAACAATACTTCCAACGCGGAGTCAACGTATAAAATCAACATCAATCAAGCATACACAAATAGCCAAGGATTTATTGATTACAATGAGAAAAAAGAATCAGAGAAAAATGATTATCCTTACGCAATTGATTCGATTGCCAAAGTAGCAGATACAGTAACTGTTCCTAAAAAGAGTAGCAAAGAAGTACCGATTACTTTGACAATGCCAAAAGACCAATTTGATGGTCAAATTTTAGCAGCAATTCAAGTAGTGAAAGAAACAGCTAAAGACCAAAAAGGGATTGTCAATAGTTATGGTTATATTTTAGGTTTAAAATTAACGGAAACAGATACAGAAGTACCACGAAAGTTAACATTAAAAAAAGTGGAACCTGCTATTTCATTTGGAAAAACGAGTGTAGTAGCTATTTTAGACAATCCAACTATGGATGCTTATGGTCACTTAAAATATGAAGCAACTGTAAAAAATCGTAAAACGAACAAAGAAGTGCGTCATGTTACTTATGACAATGATATGCAATTAGCACCAAACTCAAACTATCGTTTTGCAATTGACTGGGAAAAAGAACCATTAACAGCGGGTGAATACAGCTTGCATCTGCGTGTGACAGATGCGAAAGACAATGAATGGATTTTTGATGAAAACTTCACAATTTCAGATAAACAAGCGAAAGAAATCAACGAAGCAACGATTGATGCCGGTAAGAAAGCAACTATTCCAATGTGGATTTATCTAGTCTTTGGAATTCTCCTTGCAGTAATCCTGCTAGGAATTTTCTGGATTATTCTTCTTAAGAGAAGGAAAAAAGAGGAAGAATCGGAAACAGAAACGAAATAAGATTCTATACAAAAAACTGCAAACGAAGTTGGACAGTCAGATGTCTGAACTTTGTTGGCAGTTTTTTTAGTATTTTATTTTTTATTAGAAGGTTTAATATTCATTTAATTACGTATTATTTGGAGGTTTTACCTTGTCAAAAAAGCAGCAACCCCAAACAAAATGATTAGGGTTACTGCTTTTTTTACTTGAGTAAAGATTCTAAACCAAGGTCAGCCAAAAAATTAGTTGAAGGCGACAGCTTTGGATTGTAATAAAGTTCAGAAAACACAAGGTCGTCCACCTTGGTTTGATCGACAATCATTTGCGTCAAAACATTGAGTAGGTCCAACATATCTTTTTGGTTACTTATCAGTTGAGCACCGAATAACTGTTTCGTTTTCGTATCGTACAGCACTTTGAAGGTTACAAAGAAATCTTTGACTGGATGATAGTTCGAAAAGTGCGTATAAGTTTTGGTAATCGACGAAGTTTCTAATCCATAAAAATCAGCCTCGTCTTGAGTGATTCCAGAACTACCCAGAAAGACGCCGAAAATTTCTGTTCCAATCGATCGCTGTGAGGTTGGAATTGGCTTAGGATCTGCTAAAGTAATATGACTAGCAGCTACAAGTGCTGTTTTTCGCGCATTACCAATCAGTGGGAGATAGGCTGGTTCACCATGGAAGCCAAAAGGCAGTTTGATTAAATCACCAATGGCATAGACATCCGGATCAGAAGTTTGCATAAAGTCATTCACTAAAATGGTTTGATCGAAATCAAGATCCACCAGACCCTCAACTAAGGCAACTTCTGGTTTGGGATTAACGGCAAAGACACAAGCATCAACCAGCTTGGTTTGTCCTGAGAAGAATTGAACTTCTAATTGCTCACGTTCATCAATCTTGACAGTTTGACATTGATTAAAACTTTCTGATAATCGTAAATCGATGGATTCAGGAATGTGTTGTAGCAAAATATCAGTGATTTCTTCATCAAAATAACGAAATACTGGGCGATTCATTTGCTCGATGATTGTAATTTTTTTAGTCGATTTTGTAGCTAGACTGCTAGCTAGTTCCAGGCCAATTAAGCCAGCACCAACGATTGCTATTTGATTGCTGTCGTTGATTTTTTGATAAGCTTCAATGGTTTTTGCGCGACTTTTGTAGGTGATGATGCTTGAATGGATCGCCTCTGATTCTGGAATCAATGGCGCAAAGCGATCGGAACCCATGGCTAAAATCAGTTTGTCAAATGTTTCTGTAGTAATTTGCTTAGTTGCATTATCTTGATAAAAAACTTCTTTCTTTTTCAAATCAATGTTTGTAACGGTCGTTTCAAGTAATAACTGGATTCCTAAGTGTTCAAGGGTCTCTTGGTCACCAACTTCCCCTTTTTCCATTTCGTCGGCTGAAAACAACCCTTTAAAAATTAAATTGATACTGCTTGGTATAAAGCCAAGTACGTTTGATTTTTCGATTAGGCATACTGTAGTTGTTGGGTCTAATTTTTTTAAAAATTTACTAGCGGCAATCCCAGCGTGTGAGCCGCCGATAACGATGACCTTCAATTATATTCCTTCTTTCTTTGAATAGTCTTTTAATAAACGAGTTAAAGCTTGGATATCCGCTTGGGTTTTAAAATCATTGATGATATATAAATCTTTAAATGAAAATTGTTGTATTCCAAAAGCGGAGTCTGAAATCAATAAGTCGTAGTCTTTCTTAACTTCAGCTTCTTCACAATGGATGTAAAATTTTGTATCGAACTCGTTCTTGATACTTTCCATCATGATATTTGTTTGTAAGTTGTCTCGACTACAAAAGACACCGATTTGAATCGTCAACTTAGAAAAGCGTCGCATTTGATTGATAAAATAAAGGTGAATTCGGGTAACTAATTGCTTTGTCGTTTCCAACAGAGAAAAACCGAGAGTGTCTTCGGTTTCTTGAATAATTTGCTGAACCAGTTCAAAATTTGGCGTAAAAATTGATTGATTAACTAATCGATCAAATAGCATTTGTTCTTCAAAAAAGGTGATATTTCCTTTGAAATAAACAATCGTACTGTGTAACTGGGTTAAGAAATACTTCCACTCTTGGATAAATCGTGAATCAATTTCAGCCGAGTCAATTTGATAAGCTGTTTTTACGTGCTGAACAACCATTTTGTTCAACTCGATAACTTTTGTATTAAATGTTGGCCAGTCATCAGATTGAAGCAAGAAACGATTACTGCGTTCTATAACGAATAGAGAAGAAATAAACAAGTAGAGATAAGTCGCTTTGTACTCAAACTGAAACTCAGCGGACGGACTAACAGATAAAAAATAAGATTCACGAACTAATTGGTAGACAGGATCATCAAGATAATCATCACTCAGCATGGTCATTGACTCAACTGAAGGAGGATTATTTAATTTTTTTGTTCGTTTCTTTAAGATTCGAATCCAAAGATATAATTTCAGCCGAGTTGTGCTACCAAATGGCTGTTTTAATTTTTTCTCTAAAAAAGAGACAAACAACAGACTATTATGGTCGTTTTCTTTTCCTTGTATCTCTTCTAAAGGGACAGAGTTCCAAAACAACTGAAAGAAAAAGTAGCAAATTTGTAATTCATCGCCAGTTATTCTCCCTCGACGAATTTTAAGATTAAACTCGTCCAACAACTGATTTAGTCCCGTGATGTGACGGTAAACAGCGGCCTCGCTAATCAAAAACTTTTGAGATAGCGCATAGATAGAATAGGACGAATGATAATAGAGATGCCTTAGAATCTGATACTTGATTGATTCTTGCAAGTAATAATAGTAAAGTTTATCCAAGCTTGTTTGATTGCTTTTTTTTAAAGTGACTTGATTTTGTTCGTGATCGACTTCAAGACTTAAATCAAGTTCTAAGTCGTTCAGGATAAAAGTCAACTCTTCAACATTGTTATTAAAAAGAAAAGAAGTAATGGTTAAATCAATCAGTAACTTAGGAATATCTGCCGTTAAATTTTTATCTAACAAATAATGAATGATCGAAATTTGGATTTTGCCATTTTTTTCTAGCAAATTAAATAGTTCCATTGTCTGTTTCACCACTCTTCTATGCATTCTACATTACTGCTTAATTGTAATTGTTTCCGTGAAAATAGACAAGCTTTGGGTGACGAAATGACTAAGTTAATAGTAGCTGTTTCCAAGGTGTTTTTTTGTCAACAATTTAAAAAATAAATTAAATAAATGATAAAAACAATTCAGTAAAACAGCTATACTAAAGTAGTAAAAGATGGAGGTTAACATCGTTCATCTTTTTCATTAAGCTAATACGTTGAGTAAAGATAAGACATAATTTTGTTCATATCCAGCACCTTTAGTGTTTCATAGTTATTGAATAGGATGAAGTGCAGAGAGCAGTTGTAAAAAAGTAGTACTGAATAATCTAGTAATTACAAACATAGCTGAAGTTACACGTTGAAAAAAAGAATTCTTTGATGACTTCCCCGTTACTCTGAAAGAGTGGTAGATCTATCTTTAGTAGATAAAAAAGTGCTTAATAACCCTATACATATGAAAAGTAAAAGAATTCAATTCAATTGATTTCTAGCTGTGAAAAAGTAGTTCCATCCTTTTCATTGAATAAAAAAATGGAGAGAATAAAATGTGGGTGTGTGGTCTTATCGGTATAGCTTCACAAATCTATTTGATTACTTGTGTAGTGATTGACAAATACAGGTCCAAATAGATTAACAAAAAAGAGCGCACAGTTTTTCACTGTACGCTCTTTTTGACGTTAATTATTTAACTTTTAAAGTTAATAGAGATTTCAAATTGCTAGAATTTTCACCAGGTACGCCACTACTTAATCGTACTTCGAGAAGATCCCCAACTTTTGATTTTTGGCTAATTTTGATTTGAATCGTATCAGCTGTACGATTTGTTATTTGGCTACTGTATGCTTTGTTCTCAAAAACCTCAGCTACATAACTGTAATTTTGACAAACGACGAAACGATTACTTCCTTCAAATGCTGATTTGTCAAAATCAACATAAATGTTTTCCCCGTCGTAACTGATTTTCTTAACAGCATCATTCATTTTTTCGATGCCTAAATCAACATCTTTATCTAAAACAAGTGTTTCCAGTAATTTTCTACCACTCGTACTTTCACTTGGTTTACCAGGTGCACTATAGACTTCGATTTTTTGACCTTTCCAACCAGCAAAGACTTTGGCAACACCAGTTTTCTCGCCATAGTTTGTTGAATTGCTGTAATAACTTTTTCCTTTATAAGTTTCAAATGAATATTTACCATCCAAGTAAACAACGAAACGTTCTTCACTATTAAATTGTTCAGTCGTTAGATTTAAGTTGATATATGTTTTTCGTGTCCGTTCATTGACACCAACAGCAAGTAATTTATTTTCTTCAACAGGAGGATCAGTCGGATCAGTTGGTTCAGAAGTTAATACATTGTCCACGATAGAACCTAATTCCGCATCTGTTGTATCATAACCAAGTTCCAAAACGATTGCGCCACCGTATTCGTTTTCAATTGTCCAGTTCACTTTTTCTTCAATAGATTGAACATTATCATAAGAATAAAATTCTTTTGTGTCCGCATTGTAAATGTAAGGAGCTTTTGCTTGATCATCCCATTTAGCAACTAAGCTGTCATTAGGATCTTCGTTCGCTTGAGCTTCGAGGTCTTTGATTTGCCACCAAGGTTTTAGGCCAGCTGGTTGGTAAGGATCATCCCAAGTGCCACCGACTGGAGCACCACTACTTGCAGCACCTAATTCACCAGATTCCACATTTGCAAATCCACGTGAGTAGTAACTCATACCCACCATTAATTTGTTTTTAGGAATGTTATATGTTTCGCTGTATTCTTTCATTGCGGAAGAAACGTTGAATTTTTGGTCTTTATCTGTTTCAGTTGCATACAATCCAGAGTGATGCCCAGTTTGTGTATCAAATCCACCACGGAAATCATAAGTCATGACATTGAAGTTATCAACGTACTCATTGACTGTTTCAGGAGCGATAAATTCCATTTTTTCGTGTGAAGCTGTTACAGCAATACTTAATTGATAATATGTATCATTTTCTTTTCCTGCCACTGTTAATTTTTCACGTAGTTGTTTCATCAAGGCAATAAATTTTGTCTGGCGATCGGTGTTGTCCGGGTATTCCCAATCGATGTCAATACCATCAAAGTTATGATCTAACATAAATTTAACTGCTTCATCTGTGAAAGCATCCATTTTTTCAGGTGTTTTTGTCACAATATCAAAAGCCATATCGTTAACTGAATTGTTCCAACCACCGATTGAAACCATTGCTGCTACGTCATTTTCATCCGCCATGTCAGTGATTTGGCCGATATAGTTTTTCCCACCACCTGATACAGTATCATCAAAATCTGCCCAAGCATCGTTTGAAGTTAATTTTCCTGTCTTAGGATCAATAATCATGAAGCCATAGTTTACGTGCGTGATTTTATCGAAAGGTACGTCAACTGGATCATATCCTTTTCCATCAAGAACGCCTTGGCTATAGTTATAGTCAGCGTTATTTGGTTCATAATCTGTTTTGTAACCTTGCCAGTTAGCGAAGTAACCAATAACTTTTTTCTGATTTTGAACAGTTTCAGCTTGAACCTTTTGATAGTCATCAGCGGCTGCACCTGTAAATTTGTTGAAATTAAATGTTGCAATTCCAGCTGGAACATCTTTTACTTTTGTCCACATTGGTGCAGATCCTGGAGCTTGATTAGCTTCTGCCCAATAAGAGTTAGTCCACAGTGCATTTTTATAAATGACCATTGAACCACCAGCATAAGCTTTTGCTGTCCAAGTTTGTGCTGAAGCGATTTGTTCGTCATAATTAGCAATGATAACTTTTTGAGTTCCTTTAAAAATTTGGTTTTCTTTTCCACGTGTCCAAGAAGTGCCGTTGTCATTTGACCACATGTGTGCGTCTGTTAGGCCGTTGATGATATTTGCTGTGTCATCCATCACTAAACCAGAATTATTCCCTTGTGTTTCAGTTGCAAATGCTTGAAGTGGTGCAGAAGATAATAGTGTAAATCCTGCCATCGAAGCTGCTAGCAACGTTTTCCATTTTGTTGTCTTCATTTTTTTCTCCCCTTGATAAAATATTTTTTTGTAGCGGTCGAGGTGATTCCCCAGCAACCACATCTAAAGTTAAAGCCTATGATGTTCAAAGTAAATTTCTAAAATTACCGCGTGATAGGAAGAGAACGTTGTTATTTAATATAAAAGCAGTCTTGAAAGCAAATTGAGCTTTTTTTAGGGGGGAAATATTTTTTTTACGTGAATGTTTTTTAGCCAAAAATAATTAAAAGAAAAAAGAAACGGGGGCTTGTAAAAAGCTGGTAAAGAAAATCTGCCACTTTATCAGCCTTTTTCTTCGAGATAGTAGATGAATATACATTGAGTGAGCTGTTACTATTTTTTTGAAATTTATTTAGCTTATTACTAAACAAATCTTGCAAGGCATGCTATACTATTTTTTGTAACAGATATATAAACTGTATTACTTTATGTTGCTTGTTTATTATCTGAGTAGAAAGAAAATAAGCTGTTAAAGGAAGTTGTATGATGGAAAAAGAAATGAAACAAGGTTCTAGCGCTGTAGTAGAAAGCTTGATTAATCATCACGTAGATTATATCTTTGGTATTCCTGGAGCAAAAATCGATGGGGTATTCAATGAATTAGAAGACCAAGGCCCAGAGTTAATCGTGACACGTCATGAACAAAATGCGGCATTTATGGCACAAGCAATTGGCCGAATTACTGGTGAACCTGGAGTGGTTATTGCAACAAGTGGTCCTGGTGCAAGTAATCTAGCAACTGGATTAGTAACAGCAACTGCTGAAGGTGATCCAGTTTTAGCAATTGGTGGACAAGTAAAGCGAAGTGACTTATTAAAACTGACGCATCAAAGTATGGACAATGCAGCATTATTTAAACCAATTACGAAGTACAGTGCTGAAATCCAAGATCCAGAAACGATTTCAGAAGTGATTGCCAATGCATATCGTATGGCAAAAAGTTCAAAGAAAGGTGCAAGCTTTATCAGTATCCCACAGGACGTCGTTGATGCGCCGGTGAAAAGTGATGTAATCCAACCCTTAAATGACCCACAACTAGGATCTGCGTCTGCAAATGATATCAACTACTTGGCTGACCGTATTCGCGAAGCCAAGCTTCCTGTTTTATTGGTAGGAATGCGCGGATCAAGTGAAAAAGAAACTACAGCTATTCGCAAATTAGTAGAAAAGACTTCGTTACCAGTTGTTGAAACATTCCAAGCTGCTGGGGTCATCTCACGTCAGTTAGAATCACATTTCTTTGGAAGAGTGGGGTTATTTAGAAATCAACCTGGTGATATGTTATTAAAACGAAGTGATTTAGTAATCGCCATTGGTTACGATCCGATTGAATATGAAGCACGTAACTGGAATGCAGAAAAAGATGCAAGAATCATCGTCATCGATGAAACACCAGCTGAAATCGACTCATTTATGCAACCAGAAAGAGAATTGATTGGTGACATTGCAGCAACACTTGATCTACTTAGTGATTCTTTAGAAGCACAACAAGTATCAGTGGATGCTAACGAATATCTTGACTCGTTACAAGAAAAATTAACCGCTCGTGATGTTGTAGAACAGACAGAAGATGAAGGAATTTTACATCCATTAGAAGTCATCAATACACTACAATCAGCAGTTACGGATGATATGACAGTGACTGTTGATGTGGGTAGTCACTATATCTGGATGGCACGCCACTTTAGAAGCTATGAACCACGTCACTTACTATTTAGTAATGGAATGCAAACATTAGGTGTGGCTTTACCATGGGCGATTTCTGCGGCGTTAGTTCGTCCAAATACACAAATTGTTTCAGTTTCTGGTGATGGTGGCTTCCTGTTTTCTGCACAAGACTTAGAAACAGCTGTACGCAAAAAGTTAAATATCGTTCACTTGATTTGGAATGACGGTCACTATAACATGGTTGAATTCCAAGAAAAAATGAAATATCAACGATCATCAGGTGTTGACTTTGGTCCAGTTGACTTTGTCAAATATGCAGAAGCTTTTGGCGCAAAAGGAATTCGTGCAACAAATGTTCGTGAACTAGAACAAGCCTTAACTGACGGATTTGCTACTGAAGGACCTGTAATCATTGATATTCCAATTGATTATCGTGATAATGAAAAACTCGGAGAAACGATTTTACCAGATCAATTCTATTAAGAAAAAGGACGTGTATAAGATGACAGAGTCAAGTTTATATCAACACGGAACGTTAGGTGCCTTGATGGCTGGGTTGATGGATGGAACAGAAAAGATGGCTGAGATCTTGAAACATGGTACGTTAGGACTAGGAACACTTCATGGGTTAGACGGGGAAGTCATCGTTGTTGATGGGATTGCTTATCAAGGTCGATCAGATGGTTCGGTTGTACGTTTGAATGGTGAGGAAAAAACACCTTATGCAGCTGTAACAGATTTTACAGCGGATAAAAGTGTTGAAATCACAACGCCTCATACAGGAGATGTGTTAAAAGAAACAATTTTGGCAGAAGAAGCAGGAAAAAATTTATTTATTGCAGTGAAAATTACTGGATTATTTAAAAATGTGCATATCCGTATCATGCCAAAGCAAGAAAAACCTTACAAACGGCTTGTCGAAGTTTCGCAAAATCAACCAGAATTTCGCCAAGAAGAAGTTGAAGGGACATTAGTTGGCTTCTTTACTCCTGAACTATTTCAAGGCGTAGCAGCTGCTGGCTTTCACTTACATTTTATTGACAAAAGTAAGACATTCGGCGGACATGTGATTGATTTTGAATTGGCAAATGGCATCGTGGAAAGTAGTCGGATTGAATCACTCGTTCAACATTTTCCAGTCAATGATTCAACATTTGTTGACACAGAAATTGATTATGCTAACTTGGCAGAAGAAATTCAAACAGCAGAATAACCAGTTTTCATTTCCAACATACAAAAAAAGCGTGAGACACAAGTTATCATTTTTCAAAAAATAGCGTAATAGCTAATTCTTTTGAAAAATGCGAACGTCGTCTCGCGCTTTTTCTAAATTTAAATACCTAATAGTGGAGCCGGATCAACAAAATTAGACCATAAACTTGTTGAGATACCGAAGTGAAGGTGAACACCAGTTGAATTTCCTGTTGTTCCCATACCGCCTAAAAGTGTTCCGGCATTAACGGAGGCACCAACAGTTGTAGAGAAGCTGCTTAAATGCATATAGTAAGAATAATAGCCATCGGCATGTTGGATAATCACGTGATTTCCCGCAGACCAGTGATAGCCAGCTTCAACGACTTTTCCAGCTTTTGCTGCAAAAACAGGTGTTCCAGAAGCTCCAGCTAAATCAATTCCGTCATGAGATGTACCAGATGCACCTGTTGGATCAACACGATTACCAAAAGGACTTGTAATCACAAGTGAACTTAATGGCGCACTCCATCCATAAGTATTTTCTTCTGGTTTTGTTACGTTGTCTGCTTCAGGCACTTCAGGAACAGAACTGACGGGTGAGCTGTCTTCTGTGTTGGTTTCTGTTTTCATTTCGTTTGAAGAATCAGACTTTTGCTCTTGTTCTTTTTGGACCGCTAGTGCTTGGGCTTGCTCTTCATTAGCAATGCGCTCCTTTTCAGCAGCTGCAGCTAGTTCTTTTTGTTTTTGCTCTTGGACTTTGCGCGCGTCTTCTTCTGCTTTTTTGCGAGCAGCTTCTTCAGCAGCACGTTGTTTTGCCAAAGCTTTTAATTGCTCTTGACGCTGTTTCTCTGCTTCAACTTTTTGTTTTTCAAATTTTTCTTTTTGTTTTTTCTCAGTAGCTAAACTAGCAGAGAGTTCATTGATTTTAACTTCTTGATCTAATTTTGCCTTTGTTAACTCTTCTTGTTTGGCTTGCAATTCATTGGTTGTTTCAGTCAAAGAGTGTAATTTTTCTTCTGATTTCTTTTGAAGCGTTTCTAATTCAGCTTGATCTTTTTGTTGTTCAGACATGATTTCTTTGTTTGCACTGATTAATTTTGTTACAGCATAAGCTTTTGTGATTGCTTCATTAATCGAATCAGATTCGGCCATCACTGACAAAATGTCGCTGGCATTTTGATTCGTTTGAACATTCCGCGCTTGTTTTTGAATTTGTTCTTCACGTTTAGCGATTTTCTCTTTCAAATCAGCAATTTTTTGAATCAAGTCAGTTAACGTTTGTTCTTCAGTATTTTTTTGTTGAAGAATCTTATAACTTTCTTTTTCAATTTGGCTGACATTTTCTTTAATGATTGCCAATTCTTGTTCAGAAGCTGTTTGATTTTTTTGTAGTTGTTCAATTTTTTGATCTTGTTCATTGATTTTGTCGTCTAAAGTGTCTGCTTGCGCGGCAATTGGCGCACAAAGTAAACTTAGCGCGAATGAAAATGTGACCATTTTTTTTAGCTTAATCATAGTTTCCCCACTAACATCTTTTTTATCAATTTCAATTTTTACATTTTGTATTGTAAGGCAGAGTTGTGTGGAAGTTGTGAAGATTCATCCGTTGAGCGAAAAAAAGAAAAACTTAATATAACTGAAACAATTACAAAATAATTGATACAAACTCAATCGAATTGATAAGTGATCGTGAGTGAAAGAGAGGTATGATTGAGTAAACTGCGAAAAATAGTGAAGAGAAAGGAGCGAATTAGATGCATATAAAAGTATTTACCAAAAATAAAAAAACAGTATTTCCTATAATGAAACGATTGCAAAAAGAGCAGTTAGAGCTAAAGGTGAGTTATCAATCTGCTCTGGCAAAGCTACATAATGAACCAGCAGATATTTTACTTATTACGGATGATCGCTTGACAGAGCTTTCGGAAACAGTTACGAATCGTTTTCCATTAGTTGTCGCTTGTACTCAGCCACTTTCAGAGAAAGAAAAAATTGTCTTATTCCAAAAAGGTGTGAACATTTTGTGGTCTTGGCCTGTTAGTTTTGAATTAATGAAGGCAAAAGTAGAATCTCTACGTTCAGCATTGCTGAAGCAAAAACAATTAAAAAATAATACGCAGCCTGTTTACCAGAAATTTCAAGTGTTGGAAGAAAAGCAAGTGATCTTGTTACATGAAAAAGAACTTTCTTTAACCAAATCAGAATATCGTTTGTTTGGCTTGTTACTGAATCATCCATTACGAATCTTTTCTCGTGAAGAGTTGTTGATTTTGCTAGGAAACGAAGAAGGTTCGGGAAGAGTGATCGACACACACATCAAGAATATTCGTAAGAAAATTGAAGAAGTTGCAGGAAGTGTCAACTATATCCAAACGGTTCATGGTCGTGGATATCGCTTTACCAATGCTACTCATTAAAATTACAGCTGGTATTGGAGGGATAAGTGAGCTATAATTTCTGAATAAAAGGAGTGTGTTGTTACGATGTGGTCAGAAAAACAAAAAAGAGATGCGTATGAGCTTTTACTGTTACAACAAAAAGGATTACTTGAAGCTGAAAGTAATTGGTTAGCTAATCTTGCGAATTCTTCTGCACTCTTAGCAGATGCGTTACCAGAAACTGTCTTTGCTGGATACTATCTATTTGATGGAGAAGAACTAATTCTTGGGCCGTTTCAAGGAAGAGTTTCTTGTACAAGAATCAAACTAGGTAAGGGCGTTTGTGGGGAGTCAGCAGCAAAAAGAAAAACATTAATTGTCACAGATGTAAAAAAACATGAAAATTATATTTCTTGTGATTCAGCTGCACGTTCAGAAATCGTTGTTCCTTTAGTTAAAGACGGAAAATTAGTAGGTGTTTTGGATATTGATTGCGGAAAAGTCGCGGGTTATGATGAAATCGACAAACAATTTTTAGAACAATACGTGGCATTATTGGAACAAACATTGCCGGCTAAAACAGTTCTACTTGCTAATTAAGTTTATATTAAGTACAAAAACAGTTCGACTGATTGAAATGGTTGCTAAAATTCAGCAATTAATTTAATCAGTTTTTTTATTATAAAAATACTTAAGTTATCATTTTTCTTCATTTGGTTTTAATGTTAATATAATTTCAATGGAATTATAAAATAATTAGAAGGTGATTGACTATGAAGAAAGAAGAAATCATTTTGGGACAAATTTATGAATGTCATGCGATTGGATTGAAAAAGAAAGTGACCGGCGAAATTATTAAAAAATTAGAGAACTCAGTGATTCTTTGTGTAGAAGAATATGATCGTATCGATCATGCAGAAGTTCAAGATAAAGCTGGAAAAGTAATGGCTAAGTATTCTGAAATTTGTAGTCAAGAAGTATCAGAATATGGTCTAATTGAAATTGCCTAATCCAGTAAGCAAAACCATTAAGCACTTGGCGGAGGTGTTTAATGGTTTTTTTTTTTGAAAAAATGATTGAGATGTTTATTTGCTCTTTAAAAGTTACTGAAGAATGGCTATACTGGAAACTAGTTTTAATGATTATTTGAAAGGAATGAAGAAAATGGATATCCAAAAAATTGAGTACGACTCAGAAAAATATCAACAAACGTTAAACTTACGAAATAAAGTCATGCGCGTTCCGTTGGGGTTAACGATTGAAGAAGAGGATTTTTCACACGAGGCGGAGCAATATATTCTTGGAGCATTTGATGATGAGTTCCTTTTAGGTGTTGGTGTGCTTAGTCAGAAGTTAGATGAATCAAAAATGAAAGTTGAGTATCTATGTGTTGATTCGCAAAGGCAAAGTGCAGGTGTGGGAAAACAATTACTCAGTCATCTTGAACTTTATGCGAAAAAAGAGCATGCGAAAACAATCGAATTAGAAGCGCGCGTAAGTGCCCAGTCATTTTACGAAAAAATGGGTTACGTTGCGTATGGGGATACGTATTTGATGGCGATTGCGCCGGTTGAGCATATTCGAATGGAAAAATTTTTATAGATTAATTGAATAAAAAGGAAAAGCGTGAGGAGAGATGTTCCTTGCGTTTTTTTGTTGAAATCTAAAATTATAGTTTATTGTTAAAAAATATTCCATTTTTTGAAGCACGACTTATCTGTCATTCAGTCTTTTCAATAATGAATCGAGTTCAAAAACATGTATGATAGTTTTGGGTTATTGATAGTCTATTTACTGACTAAGTATTTGGAAAAATCTTAGCCTTATTATTTTTTCAATAATTATCACTAGAACTATTTCAACTATATGAAAGGAAAAAATTAGATGACAAATAAGACAATCGGCTATATTCGCACCAGTAAAAATTCCCAAAATTTAGGAGTTGAAGTCCAAAAAGATGCACTTATGCGTTACAAAATTGATGCACTTTATATTGAACAGGTAAGCGGAAGAAAAGAAAATAGAAAAGAATTAATCAATGCGCTAAAGATTTTAAATCAGGGAGATACGCTAGTTATTTATAAAATTGATCGTCTAGGTCGTTCAACAAAACAATTAGTCAATATCATCAGTGAATTGGAAGAAAAACAAATTAATTTGATTAGTATCAAAGAAAGTATAGATACCTCAACTAGTATGGGCAAAGTTATTTTTACAATCCTTTCTGCAATAGCAGAACTAGAAGCAGATTATATTTCAGAACGAACGAAAGATGCGTTAGCAGTTTTGAAAGAAAATGGCGTCAAACTGGGTAATAAAGGATTAAAACCGGAGACAATAGAGGAGATTAAGGATTTATTTATGAACACGAAAATGACACAAAAAGAAATAGCAAAAAAGTGTAATGTTTGTTTAAAGACAATTTATAATGTAAAAACCAAATATAACTTGATAAGAAAATGATCTCGGAGGATAATTGCTAGTGTATAATTATAAAAGGTAACAAACGAACGTTACATACCTGTTGAAATATCAAAAATAAATAAGTACGGACTAGTTGGAATGACTGAATAAATTTATTCAATCATTCCAACTTTTTTGTGTGTCTTTAACGTTCGTTCAATACTTATTATTCAAGGTAAAGGAGATAGGAAATGGATACTCGATTACTGCAACAAGTAAAAGAGATTTTAAAAGAGTTCCCTCAGTATTGGAATAGTGAAGAGCTACAAAGGCCAATTGTTATTGATGATTTGAAAAATTATGACGCATTATTGATTTCAGCACTGCTGAAAAATCAGAAGATCAGAGAAAATTATTCAGTAAAAGCTGGAGATGTAGTTATTTTTAAAGTGCAGGAATTTATTGATATGTTGAGATATAAAGACTATTGGGCGGATAGCTATACTAAATATTCAAATACAATTGGATTGTCCAGTGAAGGGAAATACTTACAATATAATACCGATGTTGTGTTGGATTTTCCTTACAAAGACTGTGTTTTAGAAGGTGGCATGACGAAAGAAGATAATGGAAAAGAAGAAGTTTTCTATAATGAAGTCATTGCGAGAGATGAAATAGATACTCTTTTAGCACCAAAAGCTCTAGTAAATGTTAAAAAATATGATTCTGATAGTGAACATAAAGTTGATTCTTTTAGTAATGAAGATAATTTAATTATCAAAGGAAATAACTTATTAGCTTTGCACTCTTTAAAAGAAAGATATGCAGGAAAAGTGAAGCTAATCTACATTGATCCCCCTTACAATACTGGAAGCGATTCTTTTAGATATAATGATAGGTTTAACCATTCTACATGGTTAACATTTATGAAGAATAGACTTGAAGTAGCTAAAGAATTGCTTGCTGATGATGGTAGTATTTGGATTAATATTGATAATGAAGAATCTGCTTATCTAAAGATTCTTTGTGATTCTATTTTTTTTAGGGGAAATTATGTTACAAGTATCAGTTGGAGGTCAAGCGATAATAGTAACAATGATTCAAAACAATTTTCGACTGACTTTAACACATTATTTGTATATTCTAAAAAGGATAATTGGTTCCCTAATAAAGTAGAAAGAACTATGCAGCAACAAAAACATTATAAGAATCCCAATAATGACCCAAAAGGACCTTGGTTTGATGGCAATCCAATATCTTCTCCGAATGATAGGGATAATTTGAAATACAAAATTTTAACACCTATTGGCACTTATATTGAACCGCCAAAATTTGGATGGAGATGGTCTGAAGAAACTTTAAAAGAGAAAATGACTTCAGGAGAGATAGTCTTTAATAAAGATTATACAAACATCAAAAGAATAACTTATTTGTCCGAACAAGAAGGATTACCTCCTTCTAATTTATGGACTATATTAGAAGAAACAGGGCATAATAGACAAGCAAAGTATGAGTAAAAGAAGCTTTTCCCCAACCTATCTAAGCTGGAATGGTTTTCTACTCCAAAGCCTGAGAAGCTTCTACAAAGAATTATTCATATCTCTTCCCATGAAAACGATCTAGTCTTGGATTTTTTCATGGGTTCAGCAACCACTCAAGCTGTTGCTATGAAAATGAATAGAAAATTTATTGGAATTGAACAAATGGATTATATCAATACTGTTTCCGTTCCAAGACTTCAAAAAGTAATTGAAGGCGAACAGGGTGGGGTTTCTAAAGATGTGGATTGGCAAGGCGGAGGCTCATTTGTTTATGCTGAATTGATGGAATTGAACCAAGTATATATAAATAAAATTGACCAAGCATCTAGTAAAGATGATTTAGCTGACCTATGGAGTGAATTAGATAATAATGCTGATTTGAATTACCAGCTAGACAAAGAAAAGTTAACCAATGAACTACTAAAAGAACATGATGAGGAAGAAGGGTGTATTACTTTTAATGACTTAACTTTTGAAGAACAAAAAGAAATCTTCAAGAAAGCATTAGATAAAAATCAATTATATGTGCCTTATGCTGAAATTGAAGATGCCAATGTAATTATTTCAGAGAAAGATAAAGCCTTTAACCATAGTTTTTATAATGGCGAGGAGGACTAGACATGGTGAAAGAACGGTTATATGAATGGCTAGACAGTCAAATGTCTAACCTGTTCTATACTAGTAATAATCCGCATGAAGTTCCTGAGTATGTTAAAGGTAACCTAAGAGATGAACTTCGCCACTATCAAGAAGAAGCTTTCAGAAGATTTCAATTTATGCAAGATGATGGCTTAGCTTATGGAATAAGTAATGCAGGTTATCAGCGAAAACAATTGCTTTTTAATATGGCAACTGGTTCAGGGAAAACAATGGTTATGGCAAGCATGATGCTGTATTTATTTAAGGAATTTAATTATCAAAACTTCATTTTTCTGGTGAATACAGATGCGATCATTAAAAAAACTCATGAAAACATGTTAAATAGTAATTCTAGCAAGTATCTTTTTAACCCTAGAGGTATTTTTATTGATGGGGAACGGGTTGTAATTCAAGCAGTTGAAAACTTTCCTGCAGTGAAGGATAAAAACACCATTTATCTGAAATTGACTACCATTCAAAAAATTCATGGGGAATTGAGTAAGCCTAGGGAAAATGGTATATCTCTAGAGAGTTTGGAAGAGGAAGATATTGTCATTTTAGGGGATGAAGCCCATCATTTTAATGCTTCCACAAAGAAAGAAAAAGAAGAGAAACAATCTTGGGAAAATACTATTAATAAAATGCTATATCTGAGAACGAATAATAAACTCTTAGAATTTTCGGCAACCATCAATATGGATGATAAAAATATCTCCCAAAAATACAGTGATAAAATTATTTATAAATATGATTTAGGCGAGTTTATGGATGATGGATACTCAAAAAATGTATTAAGACTGCAATCTTCTGATAATGATGATGAGAAAATGAAAGATGCGATACTTTTAAGCCAATATCGAAAATTGATTGCTAGGGAAAATGGTATTTCTTATTTCAAACCAATTGTCATGTTTAAATCAAGTAAAATCAAAATATCTGAACAGAAACAACAAGATTTTAATGCTATTATAGAGAATTTATCTATAGAAAGTTTATCTAAATATATCAATCAAAGAAAAACAACCGTATCATCGAATTCCACCCTCTACAAAGTCTTTTCTTATTTTTTAGAACAGGATTTAGATAATGTTATTCGAGAAATTCAAGAGGATTTTGAAGCGAGAAATATTCTAAACGCTAATGAAAAAAGTATGTTGAGTGTAGATAATGCAGTATTACTGAATAGTTTGGAAAATATCAATAATCCTATCAGAGTTATTTTTGCTGTTGCTAAATTAAATGAAGGTTGGGATGTTTTAAATCTGTATGATATTGTTAGAATTTCTGAAGGAGCAGGAGTGACTAGAACTGCTACAGATAGTGAAGCACAATTGGTTGGTAGAGGAGCAAGGTATTTTCCTTTTGAATATGAAGGAGAAAAAAGTTTTAAAAGAAGATTCGATAATCAAAATACTGATTTAAGAATATTGGAAACATTACATTACCACACGATTAATGAAAAAGGTTATTTAGCTAACTTTGAGAAATCAATGAATGCAGTAAACTTAATTAGTTCAAGTGATGAGACAGTTCGTATACTTTCTACAAGATTAAAAAACTCCTTCAAAAATACAAGTGTGTATAAACAAGGAAACTTATTTGTGAATGAAAGCAGAGAAACCACTCCTGAAGATTATAATTCTTTAGAAAAGTTTACTATATCTAAAGAATGGGAAACGGAATATATAGGTTCAACTGTTGAAACAGACTACCAAGGGAAAATTAGTGATGATGTTGTTATTCAAAGAGAATTTGAATATTTAACAGTAGATAAGAGATTTTTCAAAAAAGGTCTGCAAAGAAACCCATTTTTCCGTTTTGTGAACCTTAAAAAGTATCTTCCTTTGCTACAGTCGAAAGACGAATTAATTGATAGTGAACAATATTTTAACGATGTTTCTATCAAAGTATCTTTACCCAAAGGACAACATATATCTGATTTATCAGCTATCGAAAAACTTGAAATTATTGATAAGTTTTTAGCTTATTGTGAAGAAAAAATTCGCAAAAATTATCAGAAAGAAATTGGATTAAAAGTTTTCAAACCAGTTTCTATTAAAGATACTTTGAGAGATTATGAAGTGGTAGTTCCGCTCTATGAAACAGGACATGTTACGCAACGAATTGAGCTGCATCCAATGAAGGGAAAAGAGTGGTTTGTTTATACTGATGCTATTATGAACCGTTTAGAATATGCGATGGTAGAGTTGATGGGAAGTTTTATTCATGAATTAGAAGCTAAATATAAACAAGTGTATCTAATTAGAAATGATGAAAAAGCAACTAGATACAAACTAACTGAATTTGGTGGACCGAGGGGGTTCATGCCTGATTTTATTCTTTATCTAGAAAATGAAGAGTTTGTATATCAAGTATTTGTCGAGCCAAAAGGTGAAGACAGAGAAAAAGAGGACGCTTGGAAACAAGAAATGTTATACGAGATAAATGATTCAGATATTGAATTCATCGGAGAAAATGAAAGGATTCGTCTAGTAGGTGTCAAGTTTTATAATAATCATAATAAGAGTAAATTTGTTGATGAATTGTCTAAACAAATCAATACAGGAGTACCTTTAGATGGGAAGATAGATTTATTGATGTGATTGTGTTAGAAAAATTTCTGGTGAATGAAAAAATTCTAAAGAATAAACTATGGATGAATATTCTATACTTTAAATAATTAGGTTGAAAACCCAAAAAGGTTCTTAAGCTTTCGTAATGAAAGTTTAAGAACCTTTTTTTCTCATCAATGGAGACGGCGGGAGTCGAACCCGCGTCCAAACACATCGCCACTTAAAAATCTACGTTCATAGTCAACTCATTTAAGGTTTCGCTTTACAACTTGTTAGGGTAGCAGATGAGGGCTTTTTATTTTTGTCTAAAACTATCATAACACTTTAAGAATAAATTGCAGGCTGCGATAATCAAAGCAATTACTTGATATTCAGTCATGACGTAATCACTCAACTTACAAATTTAAGTATAGTAAAAATGATTAGGTTGTCTTCTTTTCTTCTATACAAATAATCTTTCAAATATTCTATTACCTTTTTTATTTGGATGATGTTTAAATCCTAATTGCACTATTTCCACTACCTCCTGCTCTACTTATTTCTTTATCAATCTTCATATTCAATATTAGAAGTGTTCTCTTCAATATTTTTGATAGTTTCAAAAAATTTTATTTCTATATACTTCAAGCACTCTAATATTGCATCTTTAGATGTTCCTTGCGTTTTTTTGTTAAGATATAGATTTCATTTGCTTTAAGCAAGAAAAGGATTTATTTTTAGATGACAAATAGAAGTGAGTAAGGGGAATTCGCAGTTGTTGCAGTGAGTATATCTAGAAAGTTTGCATTAAAATTTATTAAATAACTCTAATTATTAAAGAAAGCGTTTTCTTTTACGGTATTTTCGTGATTTAATGAGCTTGTTGATAATACATATATCGATACTCTGTATAGAATGGGTAGTTTGGTAGAAAGACATAGTAGAGATTTTGGAGGTGAAAAAGAAATCAATGAGAAGAAGGAGGTTTGTTTTCGTAATATTTTGTTTAGTTTTTTTAATAACGATGGGGGGTGGATATTTTATTTTTTATTTTGAAAAGATACCAAACATATTGCAACATACAAATTCAGAAAAAATAGAGTTAAAACAAAATATGCAAGAAGAAGTTAAAATTTATGATGAAAAGATTGCTAATTTAGAAGATAAAAATAAATTGATAATAATGAACAGTCACGAACTATATTTATTGAATCAAGATAATATTTTGCTTTACTTTGGTAGGAATGACTGTTCAGTTTGTCAAGGTTTTCTTCAAACGCTAACGCCAATATTAGAACATACTGATCGAAAAATATATTATTTTGATACTAATGATAAGGATAATTTACATTATGAAGAGTTAATCAATGAATATGGCATCACACAAGTTCCAACTTTAGTAAGATTAAATCATTCAGAAGGTAAAAAAATAGTATTTAATCCTGAAAAAGATGGGCTTGCATCATTCATAAAAAAAGGAGTATGAAAATGAAAAAAAATATATTAACAGTATTATTAGCATTAACTTGTATTTTTACAATAGGTGGCATTACTGCAACTGCAGAAGTTAATGAAAAATTAACACCAGAAAACGAAGATATTATTTCTGTTGTTGAACAATATATTTATGTGGATAATGAAGGTAACAAGTATTTTGATATTGAGTCTGCAGAATTAGATGGTGTAGAGGATTATATTATCGAAATTGGCTATGTAATTGAATCATTTGACTCAACAGAAAGAAGTATAAGTGCTAGAGCAACATTTTTAATTTATGGCAACTATTGTGGTTATGGAAATGCAGGAAAAGGAAATATGCCTACTGATGATTTAGATACAGCATGTATGTATCATGATTACTGTTATATACATGGCGGAAATAATACAACTTGTAATAAAAATTTTCGGGCAAGATTGAAGGCTATTATGAATAGTACAAACAAGTTAAGTTATAAATATGCGGTTGCTGCAGGTGCATATGTTGTATTCAGTTGATGAATGAAAAAGTAAGGATTACTTTTTCAGTAATGACTATTTTATTAGGCATAGTTATGTTTCTTCAACAATCTTTTTTTTCATTAAGAATTCCTCTATCTGTCTTTACACCATTAATCGGTTCAATCGGACTATTAATAGCGATAAGATTGAGAAGAGGGACTTATAGGACAGTTATTCTTTTAGCAAATAGTATCATGATGTTAGTATTTCCGATATATTTAGTTCTCGTGTTTATCTTTCCGGCATTTTTTGTGTGAATAATAGCGAATCTATCAGAATGTCACCCTGCAAATCTTATGAAGTATTTTTTGTATAATCAATGATGAAGTTGATCATCAATCAAAATCAGATGATAGTAGATAAATTTAGTTAATATTCAGACCGACACTATAATTTTATAAAAAAGGCGACCTAGGTCTTTCTCTTTTTCGTGAAAGGTTGAAAATAGGTCGTCTTTTTGTTCGCAATAAAAGCTTTTAATGTCTTTTTTCTCGCAGGTAATTTAGCATCTTTACTTACAAGGAAGTTAAACAAATTTTCTCATTTTAAAGTGGTATATTTATCACTTCGTTTATGATTTGAATACAAAAAGTTTGTGTTTTGCTACTTCTCTCTATTTGACCAAAATAAAAAAACGTTGATTGAACAACGTTTTTTCGGATTATTGTTTGTCTCAACAATATAAATATGGAGACGGCGGGAGTCGAACCCGCGTCCAAACACATCGCCACTTAAAAATCTACGTTCATAGTCAACTCATTTAAGGTTTCGCTTTACAACTTGCCGAGTGACAGGCATTTTGTATTGCTAGTCTGATGAGCTCTTTTTCAACTTACAGACGGAAAGTTGAAACGTATCCCACTAAAGTTAGGACCCTTACTCGAGCACATGGGCGATACCGAGAGGATCTACGCTAACTGTTTTTAGGCAGCTAAAGCGTAAGAATAGTTTTCATTTTTAGCAGTTATATTTAACTGTAACGTTTTAACGTAGACGTAACCTACGAAACGCAATTCAAGCTCAAACTGTGCCTGTCGAATCCGTAACGTCCCCGTAAAGTAACAAGGGTTACAGATGCATTACGCACAAAAATAGTATACCACATTTTTATTCATTTTCAATAAAAAAGTATTGGCACTAAAATGCGAGAAGAGTTAATGAAAGGTTCAATCAATTTTATTCGCTGAATCATTTTTAGTTTCATGAAAAAATCTCGAAGCTGTACTACTTGCTTCGAGATTTAGTAACATTTTCTTGAATAAAATGGTCACTTTTTTTCTGATGTTAAACGGAATAGGAGAAGCGGAATAGCAATAGTCAAAACAATACACAAAGCCATTACCCAAGTAATCCCAACATTCATTGATGAAGGAGTTGTCACGATGCTGATCATGATCGTAATTCCGATAGATGCAAACATTTGACGAAGTGTGTTATTCAAAGCCGTTGCTTGGCTGATTTGTGAAGGTTCAATTTCTTTAAAAGCTTCGGTTAGTGACGGTGAAAAAATTAATCCAATTCCTAAGAGACAAAGCGCATAAGTCACGGACAACAAAGCTAAATTGATTTCTACTCGTGAAAGAAAGAAGGGGATAAAGGATACGAGCATCAAAAAGCTGCCAGTTATGATTAATTTCTTTGGTCCATGCTTGTCGTAAATTCGTCCAACAACAATTGAAGAAAAAGCGTTCAAAATGGCTCCTGGTAATAAGATAAGACCAGCAGTTAAGCTATCGACTGAAAGCTGCATTTGGGCAAAGATGGAGACCAGCTGTCCTAACCCAACCAAAATGATGTATGCCAGGATACTAATGCCAGTCATTTTTATAAAAGTGGGTTGTTTTAGTAAATAGATATTGATTAAAGGTTTTTTCATACGTAATTGTCGTTTCAACAAAAGACAGCCAATCAAAAAGCCAAGAATAAAAAGAAAAATCCCTAGAATCAGTCGGCCTTTCATCATGGTGATGCTTAGCATAATAAGAGAGATGGATAAGAAAGATTCGATGACTGAAATAAAATCAATCTGGACTGGTTTTGGTTGAGAATAATTAGGAAATCGCCAAAAACTGATGAGAAGGATTAAGAGCATGATTGGTAAGATACTAATAAATAAGTAACGCCAATTTAAATAATTTAAAATGATCCCCGCAACTGTCGGACCTACAGCAGGGCCAAAAGCAATGACAAAAGTAGACAAGCCCATAATCATGCCACGCTGGCTGGGTGGGTAGATTGTCATCATAGTAGTCATTTGAAAAGCCATCAAAAAACCACCGGCTGCAGCTTGTAATAGTCTACCTACCAAAAATTGGGTGCGATTGCTCCAATTGACGTCCCCACAGAAAAGACAAGTAACAAAGATAAAAAGACTGTACGACTTGAGTATTTTTCATAAACATTAGAAGTTAGTGGGGTAACAACGCCAACCATTAAGGTGTAGCCTGTGGTTAACCATTGAACAGTAGTTAATGATTCTTTCATGATGTCTTTGAGTAAAGGCAACGCTGTAACCATCATTGTTTGACTCATCATACTGATAAATGTTGCTGATAAGATGATGACAGTGATCAATTTTCGGTTTTTTACTAAAAGTTGTTTTTCCATTTTCGATTCAGGTCTCCTTGCGTTTCACTATTCATTAGCATTAAATGCTTCATAAACGAGTTTCAATTGTTCAGTAAACTGTGCTTGATTGATTTCTGGGTGGGCGTGAAAGAACGAAATCCACCATTCTTCCATTTCATTACCAAGTTGTTCTGCAATTTTTTTCCCTTTATCAGTTAAATCAACATGATAGGCACGTGATTCATTGCTTAGTGAGCGGGTAATAATTTCTTCTTTTTCTAAAAACTTCAAGTCTTTTGTTAATAAGCTTGGATCAATTGCCATCCGACGTGCAATATCTTTTTGGATTTGATGAGGATTTTTTAGAGCAAACATAATAATATCTGTTTGTGTTGCCCTTAAAAAGTCAAAACTATTTTGATGGTTCCATGATTTTTTCGTTTGGCGATAAATCGCAGCCAAATATTTACTTAAATTTATTTCATTCATAAAGATCACCTCATAAAATTTTAATGTACATCTCCATAAGTGGATATGTCCATTAAAAGATTTTTTCTTTTTTTGTCAATTTTTTTGATTTTTATATTGATTGGCACCGACTGATTGAATTAGTTAGTGAGAACTCTTACTGCTGTTGTTTTTTCTTAAGAGAAAAAGAAAAAAATCTCAAAACAGTAGTATCTGCTTTGAGATTCGTTACGGATTTTTTATTTTAAAAAAATTAAATTAAGTCAAAATGTTTCAATGCGTGGACGATGCCACCTTCAGTATTTTTCTTAGTTACGAAAGTCGCCAACTCTTTTAGTCCATCGTAGGCATTGCCCATTGCAATTTTATTGTCGCAAGCTTCTAGCAGAGCGAAGTCATTCGGACCATCACCAAATCCAAAAGTTGGGACATTGGTCAATCCTAATTCTTCTTTTAATCGTTTGACGCCAACACCCTTAGAAATTCCTTTTTTCACGGTATCAATTGAATAAGGACCGTTTCGATAAAAAGTTAGTTCAGGAAACTGTTCATGATAATACTCATCGCCACTTTGTGAAAGAATCAAAAGCATGTTGATTGGATTTTGACGAAAGGCAAAAGGATCAATCGGTGGCACTTCAGAATGAATAAAATTATAGGCATCAATCATTAGTTGATTGTGGCCAGTACACCAAATATTTTGGTGATTGTAGTACGAAAGTTCGTGGCCTTGTAACCGCACATGTTCATACATTCTTTGACATTCTTGTTCTGAAAAAAGCTCGGAATGGATTTCTTTTCCATCCACACGAATATAAGAGCCATTCATGGTAACAGCTGAAGTGATTCCAGCATCGTGCATAATCTTTTGGATTTCAATTTCTGTTCTACCTGTGGCAATGACAGGTAAGACATGATTTTCTTTTAAGGCATTCATGGCAGATGCAACTTCTGAGGTGATTGTTGAATGCGCATCCAGCAGTGTTCCATCTAGGTCAAAAAAAGTAATTGCTTGATAGTTTGACACAAAAAAAACTCCTTTATCTTTTCAATAAACCTATCTTAACAAAGAATGAACAAAAGACAAACCTTTCATGAAGAATTATTGAATATATTGGTTCGCAAGACTATTTGGAGTATACTAGAAAGAGAACTTTTTAGGAGGAAATCAATGATTTTTTTAGTTGTAGGAGTTGCTTTAACGACTATTGGTATTTTCTTTCGCTTATTTCCTTCCAAGGGAAATTTGCCATTGTATGGATACCACTCACCGTTAGCTGCTAAAACAGATGAACTCTGGCAGTTAGCCCAGAAAGTTAGTGGAAAATACTTTATTATTTTCGGCTTGATAATGGCTGCGATTGGCTATTTATTAAAAGTAACAGGAAACACGAATTACTTTTTAATTGAAATGCTGGTATTAGTTTTTCCAATTATGCCGATTTTTATTTTAACAGAAAAAAAATTACAGAAATTTGACCAGAAATCCGGAGGGGATGACTATGAACATTTTAATGATTGAAGATAACCAATCTGTTTCTGAAATGATGCAGATGTTTTTTTTGAATGAAGGCTGGGAGGCAACGTTCAAGTATGATGGGAAAGATGGGCTAGACGCCTTCTTAGAAAATCCTGCACACTGGGACATGATTACACTTGATTTGAATTTACCAACAATGGATGGCATGGTTGTTGGGCGTGAGATTCGGAAAATCTCAAGCACAGTACCTATCATTATGTTGACTGCACGCGATTCAGAGAGCGACCAAGTTATTGGTCTGGAAATGGGGGCAGACGACTACGTAACGAAACCGTTTAGTCCACTGACCTTGATTGCACGAATGAAAGCCTTGCACCGTCGAAGCGAACTTGTCGATGCAAAAGAAGAAACCAGTGAATCAGATAGTCATTTCGACATTCAAACAGAACATTTCAAAATGAATACCAAAACTCGTGAAGCTTATCTAGATGGTCAATTGATTGAAGGTTTGACACCAAAAGAATTTGATCTTTTATTTACTTTAGCGAAAAAACCACGTCAAGTTTTTTCAAGAGAACAGCTATTGGAATTAGTTTGGGATTATCAATATTTTGGTGATGAGCGAACAGTTGATGCACATATCAAAAAACTTCGTCAAAAAATTGAGAAAGTCGGTCCACAAGTAATTCAAACGGTTTGGGGCGTCGGCTATAAGTTTGATGATTCTGGTGTTGCCTAATGCGCTATCTTTATCAACAATTACTTGCTTTTTGTAGTATGATTGCCATGATTATTTTGATTGTCGGGGTTTCATTTACACAATTAACGAAGCAAACGATTGAAGAAAATAATTACCAACAGTTGTTTGGTTATGCTGAATCTGTTGAAAAAACGACACAAACATATGCTGCGAATTTTCCGCAACTGAGTCAAGATCAGGCGTTCCAAAATGCATTGCTTTTGACTGAACAAGTGCTAACGGAGCAGAATGTTAACTTTATTTTTATTGACAAAAATGAGCGACTTATTTATCCAACAGACGATTCAATGCTGGATTTCACGATTAGTCCAGAGCAATGGAAAAATTTGCGTAACGGAAAGCAACAAAAATTTACCGATCATAAAAATATTTTAGGCCAACAGCAAGCAACTTCTTATGCATTAGTTCCGTTTAATTTGAATCATGAATTTTACGGTGCTTTGGTTGTGAGCCAACCAGCACGAAATATTGATAATAGCGTGCGTTCAGTTACCTTGAATCTTTTCAAGGGGTTTATTTTTTCAAGTATTGTTGCAGTTATTGCTAGTTATGTGTTTGCTGCTTTTCAGGTGAAGCGAATCAATCGTTTACGCAATGCAACAAAAGAAGTGACTAACGGGAATTTTGATGTCCAACTGCCTGTTCATGACAAAGATGAATTTGACGAACTTGCAGATGATTTCAATAAGATGACGAATTCACTTAAAGAGTCGCAAGCAGAAATCGAAGAGCAAGAGAATCGGCGACGCCAATTTATGGCAGATGCTGCACATGAGATGCGCACGCCTTTGACGACAATCAATGGATTGCTAGAGGGGCTTGCCTATGATGCGATTCCAGAAAATCAACGAGAGAATGCAATCAAGTTAATGAAAAATGAAACGGAGCGCCTTATTCGATTAGTCAATGAGAATCTGGACTATGAGAAAATTCGGACCGACCAAATTACGATGGTCATCAAGAAATTCAATGGAACAGAAACCTTGAGAAATCTTGTGACACAGCTTGAAGCAAAAGCAGAAGCAGCAGGAGATACACTGATTTTGGAAGCTCAGGAAGAAATTGATGTTTATGCTGACTATGATCGTTTCGTACAGATTATGGTAAATATCATTCAAAATGCGATTCAGTTTACTGAAAATGGTCAAATTACTATCAGTATTGAAAAAGGTTATCTTGAAACGATTATTAAAATCAAAGATACAGGAATCGGTATCTCAGAACAGCAGATGAAAAATATTTGGGAACGGTACTATAAGGTTGATCCATCAAGAAAAAATACTAAGTATGGTGAATCTGGTCTCGGCTTACCCATCGTGCAACAACTAGTTCGTCTGCATAAAGGGAAAATTGAGGTCGAAAGTGAAGAAGGAAAAGGAACAACATTTACTGTCCGACTTCCGGATGTAGAAATCAAAGAAGTGTCTCAAGAAAACTAAACCAAAAGCCAGATGTGGAAATTTCCGCATCTGGCTTTTTTAGTGATCATCAATTAGTAAGCATAGTGGAATAAAATATGTGAGAAAAATACTTTAGGAAGCATCTTCTAAATGATCGATGTAAGGACTATGGGCAATAGTCGTATTGTTGGTGAACAGCAGAATTGTTTGATTTTTTTGACGAGCTAGTAAGCAAAGAATGTCTAACAATTCTTGTGTTTCTGCAATAGTTAAGTCGTCAAATGCGTCTTCTACAATGATTTGTGTGCGTTTAGCAAGTAAAGAATGTAAGAGTTGCAGTTTGATTTTTTCTAATAAAGAGAGGTCATCTGCTGACTGCTTTTCCCAAGAGGAGTCCAGCTTTAATTGTGATTGATAAGCGGAACTGGTTGACTTGATATCTTTACTTGAAATGTCTAGGTAGACATGATCCTTTAACTTTAAATAAGGAAAGACAGGCCAATTTTTTTGAACAATTGTGTAGTTTGGCGAGTCATCTAGCAACAAGTTTTCTTTCCATTCATTAAGTAGTTGTTGTTGCTTTTCTTTAGAACTAAGAATAACAGTTAGACAATTGAAATGAGTCGTATTATTTGGTTGCTCCATGGTGGGTGAACCTCCCTTTTTGCAGTCTTCGAGAAAAATAGATAAATGACAAAATACTTATAAATAAGCTAACGAAAGTCAAAGTGAATAGTGTTTGAACAATTCCTTTAAATGTATCAACAAGTAAAAAATCACTCGTAAAATCAATCTGAAAAAATGCTTCTTGATTGATAGGAATGGTTAATCCACTAATTGAAGAAGGAACAGAAAAGTCAGGAAACTTAAATAAGATAAGAACAGTTAGGTTGATTCTTTGTAACAGTGTTTCGTAAAGATGCTGGAAACTGATACTCCATAATAGTAAACCTAAGCAAGCAACAGTAATTGGTAAAAACATTTGAGTGTAAACAAAGAAGAATAACTTTTTTTGTGAAAATCCGGTTAAACGCCAGTTCATCAATTCTTGTCGATTTTGTTTCAAAATATGGATAAAAAAGAAGAAAAAACAAATCGCAAAGCAAAGCACAAAGACAAGAATAGCTGATGAATAGAAGTGACTAACGCTATCTAATTGTGGAATCTTTTCTTCTTGACTAGTTGAACTAAAGATAGCTAAACGGTTTTGGATTTGTTTGTGTAAAGTAGTTTGTAAATTATATAAATTAAAAGAGATAAGTAACAAAAAAGCAAAGAAGCTTGAAAATAAAATATATACAATTGTTTGCTTTTTATAATATGCTAAACGCGCAATAGCATAACGGATTATTTTCATACTTTTCACCTCTATTAGAGTATAAAAAATGAATATGAATAAAGTATGAAATTCTTTTTGATAAATTGCGAGTTATTCTGCAAAGAGGTGAGAAACTGTTATTTAAGAGTACAAAAAAGCGTGAGAAGTTAGCTTCTCACGCTTTTTAATCGTTTATTTCTCTGAAGAAGAAGTATCAGTCGTTGGTGTACCATTTATTTCTTGATACGTTTTTGTTTCATAAAGATTAGTTGTTGATTTATTACCGTTTTGACTAAATACGCTGGTTGATTTATCACCTAATTTTTTCTCAATCGCAGTCATTTTTTCTAAACCATTTTTGTAATCATAGTTGGCAGAGTCAATTGGATCAAGATTGCTATTCGTGTAGAAACGGAGTAAATCACCGTTATTGATTTGATCAGAAACAGCTAATTGTTTTGAAACCTCAACTTTCCATGCATCAATTTTTGCTTGAACTTCAGGGGAAGGATCGGTAATGGCTTCACCTGTTGCGTTATCATAAATCGTACCACTGTAGTAAGTGTAAGTTGGTGTAACGAAATCACCATCACGGAAGCTTACCACTTGGTCATGGTCTTTAGAGAATAAATCTTGTCCAAGTTGGATATAATCTTTGGTGTCAACACCTAGTAAGTGAAGTAACGTTGGTAACGCGTCAACTTGACCTCCATAAGTATGATTAATCCCGCCATTTGTTTGACCAGGTACATGAATCATGTAAGGGACACGTTGCATTTGTGCGTTATCAAAGTTTGACCAAGTATCACTTGATTTTCCAAGTAGTTCTGCTAAGGTCTTGTTTCTTGAATTGGAAACACCATAGTGGTCACCATATAAAACAATAACAGAATTATCATATAGTCCACTTGACTTCAAATAGTTAAAGAATTCTTCGACTGCTGTATCCAGATAATTCGCAGTTGCGAAGTAGCCGTTAATTGTTTCATCACTGGTTGCTGCCATCGGGAATCCTGCTTCTTCATTAGTAAATTTTGAATAAGGATAGTGGTTTGATACAGCAATGAATTTTGAATAAAATGGCTGTTGCAAATGTTCTAAATACTGAACGGACTGGTCAAAGAATGGCTTATCATGCAACCCGTATTGGAATGAGTTTTCATCGGTTACATCGTAATAAGATGAATCAAAGAAATAATCATAACCAAGATTTTTATACGTCTCATTTCTGTTCCAGAAGGTACCAGAATTTCCGTGGAAAACAGCACTAGTATAATCTTGTGTTTGGCTCAAGATGTCAGGTGCAGCTTGGAAAGTATTTTTTCCACCCAATTGAGTAAAGAGTGATCCTTGGTTTAATCCGAAGAGAGAGTTTTCCATTAATGTTTCAGCATCACTGGTTTTTCCAGCTTTGACTTGATGGAAAAAGTTATCGAAACTATACGTACTATTACTGTGAAACAGGCTATTAAGGAAAGGAGTTACTTCGTGTTCAACGCCTGCTTCATCTTTTAGTTTGTAATCAATCAGGAATTGTTGGAAGCTTTCTAGATGGATATAGATAACGTTTCTACCTTTTGCCACACCAAACATCTCGTCGTTTGGTTCAGCATAGTGTTCTTTAACGTAGCTTTCAACTTCTTTCATATCGTTAGGACTTGCTTCCGCACGAACTTGGTTGGTTTGATAAGTCTGGAAACCATCGTAAGCCATAAAAGCATTAAGACCAAGATATTTAACTAAATAATCACGAGAGAATGTTCTAGTTAATAGTTCTGGGCGATCAGCTTCAGCCAAGAAAAGATTGCCAGAAAAAATCATAACTGCTAATGTTGAAATCGCAAATGCCATACGGGCCCGGACAGGACGTTCATCCATTTTGATTTTTTTAGTGACTAATAAAACCGTTAAGATAATAAAATCTATCCAGTACAATAAATCGTAAGGGCGGAACAAGCGAATGGCACTTTCGCCCAAACCACTAGCAACTTTTCCAGCGCCTAAAATAGTATTGATGGTAATAAAGTCTGTAAATTCACGATAGTAAGTGACATTTGAAAACACCCACAAAGTGAGTAAGAAAAAAATCACCATCATCGTGATATACGAAGCTCTTGCCCGTCTCACATACAAAGCAATCCCAAGTAATAACAAAGTAGTCGCAATTGGATTGATAAATAAGATAAAGTATTGCACTCCGCTTTCAATCCCTAAATTGAAATCAATCAAATAGGCGAAAATTGTTTTTAGCCAGACTAAAACAGCTAACAAAGAAAAAAATCCGAGCCGCTTATTTAAAAAAGCGGGCGTTTTTATACGTTTCAAAGTAATCTTCCTTTCTACACTCAAAAAAATAAGAATAAGAGTGTCATAAAACCCATAGTACACAACTTATATATTCTAATCTATTTTACTAGTCGAAGATTTTAGTGTCAATTCTAAGCGATGATTTATGGCAGTTGGTTAAGGGATTCTTTAAGCTTTCTTAGAGGTTTGTGGCTTAAGACAAGCTGTTTGATTTTTGTTATACTGAAGGATGAGAAAGTAAAAGCAGGTGAATGAATGAAAATAAAAGTAAAAAAACGAGCGAGCACTCAATTTAGAAAAGGTTATCCGCTCATTCAAAAAGAAGATTTAGTCGATACGCAAGTGGAAACGACGGAATGGATCGATTTAGTAGATCAACAAAATCAATTTGTGGCAAAAGGCTACTTAGGAAAGCAAAACAAAGGAATTGGTTGGGTATTAAGCCGAGACAACGAAGTATTTGATACAACTTTTTTTGAGAAAAAATTTGTGGTAGCAAAAGCAAAACGCACAACTTATTTTAGTGATGACTTAACAAATGCTTTTCGCTTGTTCAATGGTGAAGGTGATGGCATGGGTGGTTTGATTATTGATTATTATGACCAGTTTGCTGTCTTTTCTTGGTATAACCAAACACTGTACCTTCATCGAGAAAAATTAGTTGAAGCATTTAAAAAAGCATATCCGGAAATTTTAGGTGCGTATGAAAAAATTCGTTTTGATACGCAGGGTCTGCCAGAAAGTCAGTTTATTTATGGAAAAGAAGCACCAGAGCCATTGATTGTAAAAGAAAATGGTGTTCAGTTTGCAACCTATTTAAATGAAGGCTTGATGACAGGAATCTTTTTAGACCAAAAGGAAGTTCGCGGAGCGTTGGTTGATGGATTAGCGTTAGGAAAATCGGTACTAAACATGTTTAGCTATACAGGTGCTTTCTCAGTTGCGGCTGCGATGGGTGGTGCTGTTGAGACAACCAGCGTGGATCTTGCAAAACGGAGCCTGAAAAAAACGCAGGAACAGTTTGAAGTCAATGGTTTAGATCTTGAACAACAAAAAATTATCGTTATGGATGTTTTTGAGTACTTTAAATATGCGAGTCGTAAACAATTGACTTATGATGTCATTGTTTTGGACCCACCTAGTTTTGCCCGCAACAAAAAGAAAGTTTTCCGCGTGGCAAAAAACTATGGCGAATTGGTCAAAGACAGTCTGGAAATTTTAGCAGATGAAGGGGTGCTGATTGCTTCAACAAATGCGGCGAATGTCACGATTCAGCAATTTCAAAAGATGATTGAAGAAGAGTTCATTGCCAAAGGTGTCTCCTATCAACAAATCGGACTTTATCGCTTACCAAATGATTTTCAAACGACAAACGCTTTTCCAGAAGGAGATTACTTAAAGGTATTTGTTTATAAAATCAATCAAATGTAAGAAGGGAGTCGTTACGGATGATCCAAGTGAAAAATTTGCAAATCGGTACTGGTCGACCAAAAGTTTGTGCACCATTAACTGGTGTGACCCAAGAAAAAATCTTAAGTGAAGCACGTCTCGCGCGCGAGGCAGGCGCGGATTTAGTGGAATGGCGTGTCGATTTTTATCAAGAAATCTTGCAATTAGAAAAGGTTCTAGAAACACTAGTCCTTCTTCGACATGAGCTTCAAGGATTACCGTTGCTTTTTACATTTCGCACGCTAGCTGAGGGCGGAAAACAAGATCTATCGATTAGAGAATATCATGATTTGTATGAAACAGTTGTGACTGAACAGTTGGTTGATATGGTAGACATTGAATTGTTTCAGATTGAAAGCTTGGGACGCGGAATGATTGAGCGCATCAAAGATCATCAAATTCCAATCATTATCAGCAATCATGAATTTAAAGAAACACCATCAGATCCTGTTCTGCTTTACCGGCTAAATATGATGGAACATTTTGGAGCTAGCATTGGAAAATTAGCAATGATGCCACAAACAGAACAAGATGTTTTTCGCTTGCTTGAATTGACTAAACGAGCAAGTGCGTTTGTTTCAATCCCGTTGATTACTGTTTCAATGGGAGAAATGGGTAAGTTATCAAGAGTAGCAGGATGCTTAACAGGTTCGGCAGTTACTTTTGGGGCAATTTCAAAAGCGTCTGCTTCGGCCCCAGGACAATTACCTGTGAAAGAACTGCAACAAATAATTAAGAGTTTAGCATGAGTAATCGTATCAACCAACGATGAATGGTATTTGAATTTATCATGCTTGTTGCAATGAGGTGGAAATATGGCAAAGAAAAAACAAGTCAAAACAAATGCAATTCGACTCGTAGAGCAAAAAAAAATTGCGTATACAGAACACGAATATGAATGGGATGAAAATCATTTAGGTGCAACTACGATTTTTGAACAGATTCCTGGGAGTGAGCAACGAATTTTTAAAACATTGGTGGCTGTAGGAAACGTAACTGGTCCACTAGTTGCTGTCATTCCGGGAGAAAATGAAGTAGATTTAAAGAAATTGGCAAAAGTTTCTGGAAATAAAAAAGTAGAAATGCTCCATTTACGTGAGTTAGAAGCAACTACTGGTTATATTCGTGGTGGCTGTTCACCAATCGGAATGAAAAAACTATTTCCAACTTATCTTGATCAAATTGCGGAAAATTATGAACAAATCATTATTTCCGCTGGCAAAAGAGGACTGCAGATGGAGTTAGCTCCACAAGCAATCTGCCAACTGACAAATGGAAAATTTGTCGATATCAGAGCATAAAAACATCCCCTTCAAGTTAGTATCCAGTTTAACTTGAAGGGGATTTTTTTTATAAGTAACCAATGAATAATTTAAGTGGACTAGTAATATTTTAAATGGCCTGGGCTTGTTGACCGGCATTCATACCAGAAACATGACCCGTAGCAAAAGCCGCAGTGATATTGAAGCCACCAGTATAGCCGTTGACATCGAGTAATTCACCCGCAAAATATAATCCAGCTACCAGTTTACTTTCTAAGGTCTTGGGATTAATTTCTTTTAAGGAAACACCACCGCCAGTTACAAAAGATTTTTCTATCGGGAAAGTTTTGTTTATCAAGAGATGAAATTCTTTACATAATTGGACAAAGTCTTGAATTTGTTTCTCCGACGTTTGTTGACCCGTTTGTTGTTCCAAATTCAGATGACTTAAATAAAAAGTTAGTAGTCGTTCAGGTAAAAAGCCGTGCCAAGTATTGACCAACGTTTTTTTCGATTGACGACTCTTAGCAGTTAGTTCTCGGATCAAGTCATGACTTGATCGAGTTGGGAAACAATCTAGAGAAATTGTAACTGGCTCGCCCGTTTTCTTTAATTCTTGATTGATAAAACTTGAGCAACGTAAGGCAGCAGGCCCTGAAATGCCAAAGTGTGTGAAAAGTAAATCCATAATGTGCTCAGTAATTACTCGTCCCTTTTTATTCAAGACACTTAAAGAAATATCTTGTAAAGACAATCCTTGTAATGTTTTTTCTTGAATAAAAGGTTCTTCGGAAATCAAGGGAGATTCCGTCGCGTATAATGGGGTAATTGTATGACCAACTTTTTTTACCATTTTGTAGCCATCTCCAGTTGAGCCAGTTGATGGATAAGTTCGTCCACCTGTTGTTAAAATCACACAAGGGGCTTGGAATTCTTCAAATTCTGTTCGAATGCCGTAGACTTGTCCGCTATTGTGTACCAATTTTTCAACTTTTGTACCAAAAAGGAGTGTGACGCCAAGTTCATTTAGACGAGTAATCAACGCTTCAATGATTGTTTTTGATTTATTTGTAACAGGAAACATTCGGCCATGGTCTTCTTCTTTTAAATGCACGCCTTGTGTTTCAAAAAAGTTCATGATATCAAAGTTATCAAATTGTGAAAAAGTACTATATAAAAATTTTCCGTTTCCGGGAATATGTGCGATTAAATCTTCCACTGGTCGATTGTTTGTGACATTACAACGCCCACCGCCAGTCATTAGCAATTTTTTTCCAGCTTTTTTATTTTTTTCAACTAATAGCACCTTGGCACCTTGTTCTGCGGCACTAATAGCTGCCATCATTCCACTGGTACCAGCGCCGACAACGATTACATCGTAGTTTGTTTCCATTCGCTTCACCTCACAAGTGAGTGTAGCATATTTCGAAAATAAACGCAGAAAAATTTTTGAGCCGGGACTGAAAATAAGCTAAAATAAAAATTAGCTAATCGAAGGAGTGTGACACAATGACAAATGCAAAAAAATATGTCCAAACGATTCAAGAGAAACTACATCAACAAGATCGTGGAGAAGTCGAATTTTTACAAGCAATTGATGAAGTACTTCCAACAGTTACGCATTTTTTAGAAAACCATCCTGAATACATCGAACAAAATATTTTAGGAATTCTAGTAGAACCTGAACGAATCATTCAATTCCGAGTGCCTTGGCAAGATGATCAAGGGAATTGGTGTGTGAACCGAGGATATCGGATTCAATACAATTCAGCCTTGGGTCCATATAAAGGTGGGTTAAGATTTCACCCAAGTGTTAACTTGAGTATTTTAAAATTCTTAGCTTTTGAACAAATTTTTAAAAATAGTCTGACTGGTCTTCCAATTGGTGGCGGAAAAGGTGGTAGTGATTTCGATCCTAAAGGAAAATCGGACGGTGAAATCATGCGTTTTTGTCAAAGTTTCATGCTGGAGCTTTCAAAACATATTGGGCCTTCTTTAGATGTTCCTGCTGGCGACATTGGTGTTGGTGGAAGAGAAATTGGTTATTTGTTTGGTGCATATAAACGAATCAAACAATATGATGCAGGTGTGTTGACAGGAAAACCTTTGAATTTTTGGGGAAGTAAAGTTCGTACAGAAGCAACGGGGTATGGATTAGTTTATTTTGTTAAACACTTGTTAGCTCAAGAGCAAGATTCATTTACAGATAAAACAGTTTTTGTATCTGGGAGCGGAAATGTTGCAATCTATGCAATTGAAAAAGCGCAAGCACTTGGAGCGAAAGTGGTGACTTGTTCCGACTCAAGTGGCTTTATTTATGATCCAACAGGTATTGACTTAGAATTATTGAAAGAAGTGAAAGAAAAAAAACGTCAACGTTTAACTGAGTATGCAGCTCAAAAGACATCTGCTGTTTATCATGAAGGAAAATCGGTATGGTCGTTAGAAGAAGCATGTGCTATTGCTTTGCCATGTGCGACACAAAATGAAATCTCAGGTGACTTAGCAGAAATCTTAGTAAAAAATGGCGTACAAATTGTAGCAGAAGGGGCAAACATGCCAGCAACAGTAGAAGCTGTCACTGTTTTTCATGATGCAGGAGTTTGGTATTGCCCAGGAAAAGCTGCAAATGCGGGTGGAGTTGCAGTTTCTGCCTTAGAAATGAGCCAAAACTCTCAACGTTTAACTTGGGAAAGTGAGCAAGTAGATCAACAATTAGACGAAATCATGCAAACAATTTATGAAACATGTCGTCAAACTGCTGCTGAGTATGATGAAGAAAAAAATCTATTACTTGGTGCGAACATTGCCGGTTTTGCAAAGGTTGCGGAAGCAATGTCTGCACAAGGATTGGTCTAAATGTGAAATTTTCTTGTAAATATTGAAAGGTTCGTAGATATTTGCTTGAAAAAAAAGTAAAAAAAACGTAAAGTATACCTGTATAGTGAACTTTTAAGGAGGAGAACAAATGGCACACATTCATTTTGACTATTCAAAAGTAGCACCGTTTGTCAATGAACATGAATTAGGTTACATGCAAAGCCAAGTAACAGCGGCTGACAAATTATTACGTGAAGGTACAGGCGCAGGCAGCGATTTCTTAGGCTGGATTGATTTACCTACAAATTATGATAAAGAAGAGTTTGCACGTATCAAAGAAGCAGCTAAAAAAATCCAATCTGATTCAGAAGTATTAGTAGTAATCGGTATTGGTGGCTCATATCTAGGTGCACGTGCTGCAATTGATTTCTTGAACCATACTTTCTATAACTTATTAGATGGTAAAACACGTAAAGCACCACAAATTTTTTATGCAGGAAATTCAATCAGCTCAACTTACTTAGCTGACTTGATCGAAGTAATTGGTGATCGTGATTTCTCTGTTAATGTTATTTCTAAATCAGGAACAACAACAGAACCAGCAATTGCTTTCCGTGTGTTCAAAGAATTATTAGTAAAAAAATATGGTCAAGCAGAAGCAAACAAACGTATTTATGCAACAACTGATAAAGCACGTGGTGCAGTAAAAGTTGAAGCAGATGCTGAAGGTTGGGAATCATTTGTTATTCCTGATGATATCGGCGGACGTTTTTCTGTATTAACTGCTGTTGGTCTACTACCAATCGCTGTTAGTGGGGCAGACATTGATGCCTTGATGAAAGGTGCAGCTGATGCAAGTAAAGAATATGCAAGTGATAAACTAGAAGAAAACGAAGCTTATCAATATGCAGCGATGCGTAACATTCTTTACCGTAAAGGCAAAGTGACAGAATTGTTGATCAACTATGAACCAGGAATGCAATATTTCTCAGAATGGTGGAAACAATTATTCGGCGAATCTGAAGGAAAAGACCAAAAAGGAATCTATCCTTCAAGTGCAAACTTCTCTACTGATCTACATTCATTAGGCCAATATATTCAAGAAGGTCGTCGCAATATCTTTGAAACAATCGTTAAAGTGGAAAAACCTCGTAAGTCAATCACTATTCCTGAACAAGAAGCTGACCTAGATGGTTTAGGCTACTTACAAGGAAAAGAAGTTGACTTTGTTAACACAAAAGCTTTTGAAGGAACATTATTAGCACATACAGATGGTGATGTACCTAACTTACTAGTTAAAATTCCAGAAATGGATGCTTACACTTTAGGTTATACAATGTACTTCTTTGAAATAGCTGTAGGAATTTCTGGTTACTTGAACGGAATCAACCCATTTGATCAACCAGGTGTAGAAGCCTACAAAAAGAACATGTTCGCCCTACTAGGCAAACCTGGCTTTGAAGACCTAGCAAAAGAATTGAACGAACGTCTATAATATGTTAATGAAGGAAAGAAGTTGTGGCATATGTCGCAGCTTCTTTTTTAATACAGCAAAATGATTTGATAGAGCAAAACAAAAAGAGGTTTGCATCGTCTAAGATGTGCAAACCTCTTTTAGCTTTTTTCCGAGAATGATTTAGATGTCATGTGGGGTGGCCAGCTCCTTAATTAGATTCATGTAATGCTCGGACAGCTTGTTCGATTGTAATACCGAAAGCAATATTGTGTTCATTTTTTGCGTCAATTGCCATGAAACGATTGGTTGAAGTGTCAAAGGCTACGCGATAAGTCATATTTATTTTGTTAAAAGTCATGTTTCGTTCCTCCTTTCAATTATTGAGAAAAATTCGAGAAATTTTCAGTTAAATTCTCTGTAAATTTTCAAACCCATTTGTAGTTTAGCACCAACTCGTTTTTCTTGCAATTAAGAGGTATCCATAAACAAATGGTTTATTTAAAACGAAAGAAATCAACGATCTTCTGTTAATCCAATAAGTAGACCAATTGTTAAGGTAATAAAGATTACTGCTTGAATAAGAACCATGTCTATCCCTCCTTTCCTTCAGTGTATGAAAAAAAAGAAAAAACTGCACGAACGTGAAGCAATAAAAAAAGAACAGTTTTGTCACCTTTCTTACGTGACGAAAAAATATAAAATTCAAGTGATATTAAATGAAAAATAGCATAACTTAAAATCTGAATGAATTCCTGTTGGTTTAAAGAAAAAAATACAAAAAAATAAAATAAAACGTTTTCATTTATTTACTTTTCTGTTATTATAAATAAAACAAATAATAATTGAAGGAGTGAATTTTGATGTTAAATATCGAAGTGGGAAAGTCTTACATATGCAAACCTATTGGTGTAACTAATGAAGTCATTGGTTATATCGAACATACCTATACCAACACAGCTGTTGTTTTAGTTGAAAGCTACGAGCAATGTGATCATTTTGTTATTGATGAGAAACAGTTTCGCGTATTAGTTAAGTTAACAGATATTTACGCACCAGTTGAGATGGTGTCGTAAACAATCACTTCTTTTGAGAAATTTGCAAAAGTTTTTTATACTTAAGGAAAGAGGAAGGGAGAAGATGTTATGACAAAGAAAAGAAATTCAGGGAAACTAGGAATTTTTCTCGCAATTGTCTCAGCGATTCCCGCAATTTTAGCCATCTTTCGAGCTGTTAAAGACGCGAAAAGAGAATAAGTAAATAAAAAAAGGGCGACCGCTAACGAATTAGCGATTGCCTTTTTTTGATAAGTGATGCTTAACCGACACCTAGTACGAAGTTAAGCAATTTATCTGAATAAGTGATTTCGTCATCAAGTGATTTTACTTCTTTGTTTAAAATCCCCATCTGATCGGTGATGATGCCATCTGCACCATAGAACATCATTCGACTGACTGCATCCGAGTCGTTGACCGTCCAGACATAAACTTTTTTACCATCCGCATGGGCAGATGAAATAAAATTCCGATTGATGGTGCTATATTCCATTGTTAAAAAGTCGGCAGAAGTAATCGGTGGTCCCACAATATTAAACGGTAAAATATAGCCAACGTAAAACTTTGGCTCCACTTTCTTTAAGTCTTCGACAGTTTGATAAGTCAAACTCTGTAAAATATGATGTTGTTCCAGAATTTCTGCCCGATATTTATCCGTGAAGCGCTCAACCAAATCGCTTGAGTCATATTTCGTTGTTTTAATTTCAATCAATAATTTCTGATTTAATTTTTTAGCAGCTGCCAGATAACTATCAAAAGAAACAAGTGGTGCTGCTTGCCCATTTTCTTTGACTGTTAATTTTTCTAGTTCTTTCAAGGTTAAATTTTGTGGTAGTTGATTGACGCCAGTTAAATTCTTCAAGTTAAAATCGTGCATCACGACGAATTGGCCATCTTTTGTTTCTTGAACATCCATCTCAACGTAATCAGGATGATAAGTTTGACTTGTTTTTTCCAGCGCAGGTAACGTGTTTTGAACACCATTTTGATTGCTAACGCCACGATGAGAAACAGTTAAAGGGGTAGTCTGTGCAGCAGAAGTCAAATAATTCATATTATACAAACAAACGCCAACGCCAAAGAAAACACAAAAAAGAACAAGACCGGCATTCTTTAAGGTGGAATATCGATGTAAAGGTGGCTCAGGAGTGAACCATTCAGGAATTTCTGGCAAGAAGCCTTCATCATCCATGAAGTCGACAATAATGTAAAATATTCCAACAGTTGACATAACAATATTAAACAGAAGTATCAATTGTAATAGCGTCATTGCAAAAACAGCACTAATCAATGAATAATTAGGCAAAAAATTCTCAACAGCCGTTTGTGAAAGGATAATCAGAAAATAACCTAGTGAGGAAATTAGTAAGATACTACCACCAATGATAATAAATTGACCTAGAATCGCAAAGAAGCGTGATTTCGTAAGTCGCCAACTTTCTCGGATTGATTCGCGAAATGGTCGGTCGCGTAAGATCATTTCTGGTAACGCAAAAATTAGCCGAATGCCGATGTATGCTAAGAAAAGATAAACTAAAATGAATAAACTAACAATCACAAGCCGATTTTCAAAAATAAAATCCATAATAAATGAAGGGATTTTGATTTTTGATAATAAATCAGAGTTAAAACTTAACCCGCTTAACGGCAAAATCAGTAGAAAATAAGCTAAGAAAAAGAGAAACGTAACTGGACGAACCTTTTTTAGCTGTAAGACAGTCATTCGAAGTAGCTGTTTTAAGGACACAGGTTTTCTTTTTTTGATAAAGTAAACACTAATCAATAAAAAAGTGAATTCAAAATAGACCAAAAGCAGAATCAGCACCAAAACGATAAAGAGCGAGCCTAGTACGCCAGGGTGCTTAGAAAAAATGGTGGCGATATTATCATAAGATAAATAATCAATTGCACCACGATGTAAAATAAAACGAGTTGTACTATTCAATAACGGCAGACAAATAAATAAAATAAAGCCGTGCATTAGTAAAACATCGCGAAAATAATTTTGTGTTCCTTTGAGAAAGTCCCAAGCATTTCCTAAACTATGTTTTAAATAATTCATTTTTATCACCTACTAATTCTATTGTATCTTAAAAATAAAAAAAACACAGGTTAGAGGTCAGACCACTAATCTGTGTCAGAATGTCTTCATTTATTTTGTCCAATTAACCAAGTAAACCAGTCAAGTATTGTCCACCATAAATCAGTGCCATACTATATAAGAAAATAGAGAGTGGTTTAGCAAGGAAAATAATTAGTGAAAATTTCTTTACGGAAATATTTGTTAAGCCAGCCATCAAACAAAGCGCATCGTCTGGCGCAACTGGTAGGAAAATTGCAAGTGCAAAAAGTTTCTCAAATCGACTTTGATTATCTAACCAACCAATATATTTATCGTAAGTTTTATCGCTGATTAAAGATAAAATGAATGGTTTTCCGTAGCGTCTACCTAATAAGAAGATAATAACCGATCCGATACAAATCCCCACATAGTTATAAACAAAACCAGCATAAGGACCAAAAATCAGAACGCCGGCTGCGGTACTGATGCCACCGGGGATGATTGGAATCACTACTTGTAGAATTTGAATCAAAATGAAAATAACAGGTCCAAGAATAACTGAGTGTCCAACAAGACCTCTCAATGCATTGATGTCCTTGAAGACTCCAAGATTGATAAAGTAAACAGTTAGTGCGATAGACGCGCCTAAACCGATAATTGAAATAAAGTTGATAAGTTTTCTTGATGCTGCAACGCTCATTTTGAATCATCTCCTTGAAGTTTTTTGATCTAAGGTTACTATACGCGATAAAGTGGCAAACACGCTACTTTTTTAGATGACACTATTCAAACAGTTTTGTAAGTTCGAAGTAAGTATAAAAGATTTGTGAAGAAAATGCATCCTACTAAAGACTTATTTAATTTTTATCGAAGAAATTTATTTAGTAACTATTTCTTTTTTAAAATAAATATAAATAACGATAGTTTCCTTATTTGGTGATTAGTTGTGTTTTCGCCATAGCTGACAAAAAAAGAGTGAAAAAATAAGGAAAAAAAGAAGACTAAAAAAATGAAAGGGAATGCATAATTTGATGAAGACACATTTCCTTATTAGAATTTCATTAAATAGTTTAGCTTAATTTGCTTTAAATATAACAATTATGAGTAAAATGTTTGCAAAGAAGGATGATTATCGGTTACAATTAAAGAACATATATGCAGTACAAAGTGGGGGAGTTTTTATGAGAAGAAAAGTCTATACCAAAGATCAAATTCTAAAAGCAGCATATGAAGTTGTTGCTAAAGAAGGCTTCAAAGGATTTACTGCTCGTAACATTGCAAAGAAGATGGGAATTTCGACACAACCTATTTATCTAGAGTTTAAAAACATGGAAGACTTAAAGAATACTCTTTTGGATTCTATTTTTGATCAACTCAAAGAAGAAGTTTTCCCTGTCGAGCATACTGGTGACAAAATTATTGATTTAGGTTTGAATTATATCAACTTTGCAAAAAAACATCATAGTCTGTACATGGCATTGTATATCGATGAGCATGGCGACGGTAAAAAAATGCATGATTTTTCATATAATTATTTCTATGAAGCTGCAAAGAAAGACGAAAAATACAGTCATTTATCTGACGAATATTTAGATGCGTTACATACGGGTACTTGGGTAGTCGTAACTGGGTTAGCTTCATTGATGTCTTCAAACATTATGCAGCCAACAGAAGAGCAAATCATTTCTTTGATTTCTAGAACAATTGACTCTGTGTTGTCTTTAGAAAATCCAGAAGTTATCCGCTAAAAAAATAAAAAAGGTTGGCGTAGTCGTTTGATTACGTGCAACCTTTTTCTTGTGACTTAATGTAAAGAATCAGTTGTGAAAATGTTGCTTGACATTTTGGGCGAAAAGATTAAAAATAGAAATCGCGGAAGGTTGGCAGAGTGGTAATGCAGCGGACTCGAAATCCGCCGAACCGGCTAATACCGGCGCGCAGGTTCAAATCCTGTACCTTCCTTATTTAAACTAAAACAAAACAAGATTGAGTATTCATATCTCAATCTTTTTTTGTGCTGTCACATAACGACTAAATAAAAATAGTTGTGAATAAATGCAGGTTTAAATGCAGGTTTAATAGAATGAAAATGTGAAAAAAGTTAAAAAAAACGCTTTTCTAGCAGTTATGGAATTAAAAAATAGAGTAGCGCAAATGAGAGAGTCAAAATTTCTTTTAAGCATGAGGGATTAAGATAGCATCATAAAAGAAAACATGTTAAATTAGTTATTGAAAAACTTTTTATTAAATGTTCAAAAGTTTTCATAACTTATTTTCATGTGACGAAACTGTTAGGGAAGAACCTTTCGTCAGCGCTTTTCGAGTGTGTTAAGATGAAAAGTATGAAATAAAAAAATGAAAAAGTAATTTATATTAGGATGTGAAAGTTAAATGTGCGGGATTGTCGGTTTTGTTAATGACAAAGATAACAAGAGTGCAGTTGTAAACGCGATGATGGATCGCATTGTACACCGTGGACCTAATAGTTCTGGTGAGTATGTCGATAAACACGTTGCTTTAGGTTTTAGAAGATTGAGTATTATTGATTTAGAAGGCGGAACACAGCCTATTTATAATGAGGATGGAACAAAAATCATTATCTTTAATGGTGAGATTTATAACTATCGTCCACTGCGAGAAGAATTACTTGCTGCAGGACATGTTTTTCGCACACACGCTGACACGGAAGTTCTTCTTCATGGTTATGAAGAATGGGGAACAGAATTATTACAAAAAATTCGTGGAATGTTTGCTTTTGCTATTTGGGACAATGAAAAAAATGAACTTTTTGGTGCCCGTGATCATTTTGGAATCAAACCTTATTACTATGCACAAATGAATGGTACGTTTATGTTCGGTTCAGAGATCAAAAGTTTCTTACCACATCCTGATTTCCAAAAAGAGTTAAATAAAGAAGCATTGAAACCTTATATGACTTTTCAATACTCACCTTTAAATGGCGAAACATTCTTTAAAGATGTGTACCGTTTACCTGAAGGCCATTATTTTACTTATAAAAACGGTGAGTTAGACATTCAAGAATACTGGGATGCTGATTTTGAAACAAAAGGTACACATTCTCGCCAAGAATGGATTGACAAAATTGATGAAACAGTTAAAGCTTCGATTGAGGCACATACAATCAGTGATGTTGAAGTTGGTTCATTCCTTTCAAGTGGTGTTGACTCAAGTTATGTGACTTCGGTTTTAAAACCAGATCATTCATTTTCAATTGGTTTTGATGATAAAACATACAATGAAGCAATTGAAGCACGTAAATTAACAGAGATTTTAGATTTAGACAATACTGCGGCGGTTATCGACGGAGATATGTCATTCAAAGCATTTCCGTTGATCCAATATCATTTGGATGAACCAGATTCAAATCCTTCTTGTGTTCCTTTGTATTTTCTAGCTAACCTTGCTTCACAAAGTGTCCGTGTGGTTCAATCCGGTGAAGGGGCAGATGAATTATTTGCTGGCTATCAAACATATGGCTTCCATACGAATTCAAAATTTATTCGTGTGATTGCGCAAGGGTTGAAGAAATTGCCAAAAGGAACGCGTTATAGTTTAGGTCGCAAAATTGGTAAAATGAAAAACTTCCACGGACGTATTCATTTATATGAATCACTTGCGCCGGCTAAAGAGTATTTCATTGGTCATGCGCGTGTCTTTGAAGAAAAGGAAGCGGCTGATTTATTGACAGCAACTTATCAAGATGCACCATCTGTGAGTGAAATTATGGCTGTCCATTACGAAAAAACGGATGGAATCAAAGATGAAGTCAATAAAATGCAATATGTTGACCTTCATCAATGGATGCCAAAAGATATTTTGTTGAAAGCTGACAAATTATCAATGGCAAGTTCATTGGAAGTTCGTGTGCCATTATTGGATATTGAAGTGATGAAATTAGCACAACAAATTCCAAGCAAATATTTATTAAACCAAAACAACACGAAAGATATTTTCAGACAAGCAGCAAACAAACAGTTGCCAGAAGAATGGTCAAACCGTGTGAAACTAGGTTTCCCTGTGCCAGTTAAAGCTTGGCTAAAAGAAGAACATGGCTATCAAGAAGTGAAAGCTTTATTTGAAGCAGATTTTGCAAAAGAATTCTTTGACCAAGATAAAATCATGGAATTGTTAAACAATCATCATGAAGGAGTCAAAGAAGAGCAACGTAAGATCTGGACGATTTTTAGTTTCTTAACTTGGTACAAAGTTTACTTTATTGATGAAACCATCCCTCAAGCAGAACCAATTGATTACGTAACTGTCTAAGAAGGATAGAAGAAAAAAGGATTAATTTCTATAGAAGAAAAAAGCTGAAAAATTCATTGATAAAATGTATGTTTCCGTGGATGAAACGCTTGAAATTATTCTAAATGAGCTAGTTTTTCACTGCAAAAAAAAAGCCTAAGACAATCAATGTCTTAGGCTTTTTTTGTTTCTTACTTATAGAATAAATACAAATTATAGTTGAAGTAATTTTTCTAGATGATCGGCTAGACCATCCTCTTGGTTCGTTTTTTCCGTAATGTCATTAGCGATCCCTTTTAGTTGATCGGTGCCATTTGCCATTGCAACGCCCCAACCAGCATATTCCAATAATTCAAGATCATTGTGCTCATCACCAAATGCGATGACGTCTTCTTGTTTGATTTCAAGATAATTGGCTACTTGGTGAACACCCTTTGCTTTTTCAATCCCTTTAGAAACGATTTCTAAAATAGCTGTTGGTCCACCCCAAGTGCGGACATCTACATAACTACCAAATTGACGGGTCAATTCATTTGAAACTTGTTCTGCAAATTGTTTTTCTGTACGAACGAGCAAAGAAGTTGGATTAGTTGTCAGGTTTTGAGGAGAAAGCAGATTTTTTTCACTCGGGTTTGATGAAGCAAAGATTTTTTCATCGAAAAAATCTAAGCTATCAATAAAAAAAGTTTCGCGGTTTTCAGCGGCAACGAAGTCAAGATTCAATGCTTTTTTTTGTGAAACAATTTCAAAGGCGATCTCGCGATTGATTGGTGATTCTTTTTCGCCACTCCAAAGTTGATTAGGAATGTGTACAAGAGCCCCATTAAAGTTAACCATTGGGGTAGTTAATTCTAACTGTTGATAAAATTGATAACTCATTCGAAAAGGTCGTCCAGTAGCGATACTAACATAGTGACCTGCTGCAATGGCTTTTTTTAAGGTTTGTTCGGTTTTAGTTGTAATTAAAGAGTCTTGATTCAGAGTAGTCCCATCTAAATCAATGGCAATAAGCTTTTTATTCAATGGCGATAGTCCTTTCTCAGCTGATATTTGTTTTAGTCTAGCATATTTGACGCAATAAACAAGTGCGAAAATCAATAACTGAAGAATGAAAAACGCCCTTTTTTAGAAAGAATGAAGCAAAACACGAACGTTTTTTGCTTTTTAATGTTTAAATATCATTTTTTAGTTGAAAAACGAATGAAGCGACGATATAATCAATAATTGTTCGAGGAAATTAGTTGTTGGTCTTATTTAATATCTTTCCTCATCAGAAAAAATCAGGGAGTGGAATTTTTTATGGATAAGTTTTTCGGATTGAAGGAAAACAAAACAAATGTATCAACAGAAATAATGGCGGGGGTTACAACATTCTTTGCAATGAGCTACATTCTTTTTGTTAACCCAACGATTTTATCAGCTTCAGGAATGCCATTTCAAGCAGTTTTCTTGGCAACAATTATTGCTTCGGTTATCGGGACGTTAGTAATGGGCTTGTTTGCGAATGTTCCTTACGCACAAGCACCAGGGATGGGTTTGAATGCCTTCTTTACTTTTACTGTCGTGTTTGGTCTTGGTTATTCTTGGCAAGAGGCTTTAGCAATGGTCTTTATTTGTGGGTTGATTAATATTTTTATTACAGTAACAAAAATTCGAAAAATGATTATTCACGCAATTCCAGAAAGTTTACAACACGCCATTGGGGGCGGTATTGGAATCTTCGTTGCGTATGTGGGAATCAAAAATGCAGGGTTCCTTTCTTTCAGTGCGGATCAATCAGCAATCACGAGTTCTGTAGTTGAAGGTGGTAAGGCAACAAACGTAACAATTAATGGTGGAATTGTTCCAGCCTTAGCAAATTTCAATAATGCACCCATTTTATTAGCAGTTATTGGTTTAGTTATTACAGCAATTTTAGTAGTTAAAAATGTGCGTGGTGCAATGCTGATTGGTATTGTAGTGACAACTATCTTAGGTGTATTGATGGGTGTGGTCGATCTTCAAGCGATTGATTGGCAAGCTAATTCATTAGGAAACTCAGTTAAAGAATTAGGAACAACTTTTGGTGCTGCTTTTGGAGCAGAGGGAATGCAATCTTTATTCAGTGATAGTTCAAGACTTCCACAAGTTTTAATGACAATCATTGCGTTTAGTTTATCAGATACATTTGACACGATTGGTACATTTATCGGAACGGGACGTCGTACAGGCATTTTCTCAAAAGAAGATGAGGATGCATTGGAAGATGGAAAAGGATTCAAAACAAAAATGGATAAAGCTTTGTTTGCTGATGCAATTGCAACTTCAGTTGGTGCAATTTTTGGTACGTCAAATACAACAACGTATGTCGAATCTGCTGCCGGAATTGGTGCGGGTGGTCGAACTGGTTTAACGTCGGTAGTCGTTGCAATCTTATTTGCACTAAGCAGTTTATTCTCTCCATTGATTGCTATTGTTCCTGCACAAGCAACGGCGTCTGCTTTGATTTTAGTCGGTGTAATGATGATGGCTTCATTTGCAGATATCAAATGGGCGAATCTTGATGAAGCTTTACCTGCTTTCTTTGCTTCAATTTTTATGGGTCTTTGCTATAGCATTTCTTATGGGATTGCTGCTGGTTTTATCATGTATACAATTGTGAAGGTAGTTAAAGGACAAGCAAAAGAAGTATCGCTTGCTTTGTGGGTAGTTGATATTTTATTTATCTTAAACTTTATTATTTTAGCGACAATCTAAACTAGTTAAGTAAATGAAACAAATCAATCAAAAATATCTCTGTTAAAATTTTTAAGGCAAAGAGTACGTCTGTTGACGATACTTTTTGTCTTTTTATTTAGTTGAGTAATAGAAAAGTCAGAATTTTTTGTCTTTTTTTGTTTTTGCTTTCACATTCGTTGCTTGTTGCTTTAAAAATAGGTATGATGAAGAAAGATGAAAGAGGGATGATGAATGGGGATTAAATGGAGAAAGAATTTAATTATTGCATGGATTGGTTGTTTTTTCACTGGTGCAAGTATTAGTTTAGTCATGCCGTTTATTCCTGTTTACGTCGAACAACTAGGGACGCCTCAAGATCAGGTTGAATTATTTTCTGGATTAGCGATTTCAGTTACTGCTTTTGCAGCAGCAATTGTTGCACCGGTTTGGGGAAATTTAGCAGATCGAAAAGGGCGGAAAATTATGATGGTTCGAGCGGCAGCGGGAATGACAATCACCATGGGCTCACTGGCTTTTGTTCCTAATGTGTATTGGCTGTTAATTATGCGCTTCTTTAATGGAATTTTATCTGGGTATATTCCAAATGCTACAGCAATGATTGCATCACAAGCGCCGAAGGAAAAAAGTGGTTGGGCATTAGGGACACTTTCGACTGGAGCAATTGCAGGGAATTTGATTGGTCCGTCCATGGGTGGTGCGTTAGCGCAATGGTTTGGCATGGAGAACGTCTTTATTATTACGGGTGCAGTACTTTTAGTAACGACAATCTTAACAATTTTTCTAGTAAAAGAGGATTTCCATCCAGTTGAGAAGAAAGATTTAGTCAGCACAAAAGAAATTTTTTCAAAAATGGATCATTTCTCTATTTTAGTGGGACTATTTATCACAACATTGATTTTACAAATTGGTGTGACTAGTATCAGTCCAATCTTAACGTTGTATATTCGCCAATTGAGCGGAGATATCAATAATGTTCTCTTTATTAGTGGGTTGATCGTTTCAGTTGCTGGGGTTTCAGCGGTACTGTCTTCTCCCAAATTAGGGAAGCTAGGGGATAAAATCGGTAACCATAAAGTGTTGCTTGCTGGATTGGTCTTATCGTTTTGTTGTTACCTTCCTATGGCATTCGTTCAAACACCATTACAGTTAGGAATTTTACGTTTTATTTTGGGCTTTTCAACTGGAGCATTGATGCCTTCGATTAATACGTTGATTAGCAAAATCACGCCTCAAGAAGGTGTGAGTCGAGTGTATAGTTACAATCAAATGTTTAGTAATTTTGGGCAGGTTTTAGGACCAATGCTTGGTTCGACTGTTGCCCATTCATTTGGTTACAGTGCGGTGTTTGTGGTAACCAGTTGTTTTGTCTTATCGAATATCGGACTCTCGCTTTTTAATTTTAGAAAGGTTTTACGTAGTAAATTTTAAAAAAACGAATCGTAGACAAAAAAACAGATTGGGAAAACTTGCTTTCCCAATCTGTTTTGATTTACTATGAGTGCGATGAGGCTTCTTTTTTTGTTGGAGCAACTGCACCGATTAAGATGATAATGATACCGGCAATTAGTGACATAATTGCTGTCAAAGCAAAATCGTAAGTTCCTTTTGTCAAGGCACTACCAATGTAACCAACAACTTGTCCTAAAACTAGGGACCAAAATAACGTTACAATATATCGCATGAAGAACACCTCTTTTCTATCCCAATTTTAACAGAATTTTTTTGAATGTAAAGCAAGGTACAATGCTTAATTGTACTAACGATAGTGAATTTTAACGAAAAAAAAGGCGGAATGCAAGATGTTTTTTCCACAACTGTATACGAGAACTTCATATTCTTTGTTACAAAGTACAATTCGCATCCGAGAGTATGTCCGTGAAGCTAAAAAACTTGGATACACTTATTTAGCTATCACTGATGAGGATGTTTTGTACGGCGCCGCAGAATTTTACCAAGAGTGCGTCAAAGAAGGAATCAAACCAATTATTGGCCTACATCTTGAGTACACTTTTGAAGACAAAGACTACGGACTGTTAGTTTATGCAAAAGACAAGATTGGTTACCAACAATTGATGAATGTTTCGAGTAAAAAAATGATTGAAGGTACTATTGAACTGAACACATGGACGAAGACGGACCACTTGATTTTGATTGTGCCAGATAGTCATTCGATTGCAAATGATTATGGCACGGCAGAAACGTTTGCTAGTCATTGGCAAATGCTAAAAGAAAAAGTCCATTTCCACGATTTTTATGTGGGTGTAACTGGCCAAACCGTTTCGGATTCTAAAGAATGGTACGAGTTTCTGTCAGCTGAAGAGGAACAACTGTGTGCATTACATCCGATTGCAAGCTTGCATCAGGAAGATTTGTTTGCATTGGAAACAATGAAACATATAAAAGAAGGTACACAGATTTCGTCAGAAGAATTAGCAGATAGTAGTCAACTAGAAAATAAAAACTTTCTTGAATCAGAGAGTAAGATGATTCAAAAATTTAATGAACTATATACGTACAAAGTTCTTGAGACAACTCAAAAATTAGCTGAATCTGTGAATTTTGAGTTTCAATTTCATCAAAAACTGCTACCGCATTATCCAGTACCAAATGATGAATCGGCAGCGGTATACCTCAAACAATTGTGTCAAAATCAGTTATCAAAAAGAGTAGAATCTTTGACACCAGAATATCAACAACGTTTAGACTATGAATTAAAAATTATTCATCAAATGGGATTTGACGATTACTTTTTAATCGTGTGGGATGTGATGGCTTTTGCACACAAACAAAAAATCGTTACTGGCGCGGGTCGTGGATCAGCTGCGGGTTCATTAGTTGCTTATGTTTTGGCAATCACAGATGTGGATCCTTTGAAATATAATTTGCTCTTTGAACGTTTTTTAAATCCAGAACGTTACACAATGCCTGATATTGACTTGGATATTCCTGATAATAAACGTGAAGAAGTCTTGAATTATGTCCGAGAAAAATACGGGCAGTATCATATGGCACAGATTGCAACTTTTGGAACAATGGCTGCCAAAATGGTATTAAGAGACGTTGCGCGAGTATTTGGTGTTTCACAAAGTGAGGCAAATCGCTGGTCAAAGGCGATCCCTAATCAATTAAAAATCACCTTGTCACAAGCTTACCAAACTTCGAATAAACTAGTTGAATTGGTGCAAGCAAATAAAAAAAATCAATTACTGTTTCAAACAGCGACCATTTTAGAAGGGCTGCCACGTCACATATCGACACATGCGGCTGGGGTGGTATTGAGCGACCGCAATCTATTAGAGCTAGTTCCTTTACAACAGGGATCAGACGAAGCTTTTTTAACGCAATATACTATGAATGCCGTAGAAGAAATCGGATTGCTGAAAATGGATTTCTTAGGTTTACGGAACTTATCAATTATTGATTATGCGCTTAAATCAATCAAACGTGTAGAAAAAATCGACCTTCAACTTAAGCAGATACCACTGGATGATGCGAAAACTTTCCGATTGTTTCAAAAAGGGGAGACAACCGGCGTCTTTCAATTTGAATCGGCAGGAATTCGAAATGTTTTACGGCGTTTGGGACCAGAAAATATTGAAGATATCGCTGCTGTCAACGCTTTGTATCGTCCTGGACCTATGCAAAATATTGATACCTTTATTGCACGAAAAAAAGGGAAAGAGGTTATTCAATACCCGGATGACGCATTAAAACCAATTTTGGCAAATACCTATGGAGTTATTGTGTATCAGGAACAAATCATGCAGATTGCTTCAACGATGGCTGGATTTTCTTTAGGTCAGGCAGATATTTTACGACGTGCAATTAGTAAGAAGAAAAAGGAAGTTATTGATAGAGAAAGAGAACACTTTGTAACTGGTTCACTAGCGCAAGGATATTCTAAGGAAAAGGCAATTGAAGTGTACGATTATATCGAGCGTTTTGCTAATTATGGATTTAATCGTTCACATGCATTCGCTTATTCATTTGTTGGGTTTCAAATGGCTTATCTCAAAGCACATTATCCAGGAGCATTCTTTACTAGTTTGATGAATGCTGTGCGACACAATACCGCTAAGCTTAAAGAATACCTTGCTGAAGCTAGAAAGAACAAGTTAACGCTGAGTCCGCCTTCCATCAATCAAAGTGCTTATGGGTTTGAATTAGTCAATTCGCAATTGATTCGTTTTGGTTTGACAGCAATCAAAGGGGTACGGCGAGATTTTGTAGAAGAGATTATCAATGAAAGAAAAACAAATGGTTCGTTCAAATCTGTCGATGAGTTTTTGATTCGTATAGATAAGCGATGGCTCAAAGAAGATATCCTGAAACCTTTAGTTGCTGTAGGTGTATTCGATGAGTTAGAAAAAAATCGTAAGCAGCTCATGCTCGATTTAGAAGGAAAGATCCAAAACGTTCAATACAGTAGCGGCAGTTTGGACTTGATGGAAATCATGGCGTTGAAGGAAGAAGAAATTGCAGATTATTCATTAGATGAACGTTTGACACTAGAAGAAGAATATCTTGGTGTTTATTTATCTGGTCATCCAACAGAAGGATATGAGCGATTGCGTTTAGCTAAACGTGTTCAATTGATTACCGAAATTGTGCCTCAGCAGACAGTAAGTTTGTTATTGTACATCAAAAATATTCGTGAAATTCGGACAAAAAAAGGAGAAAGAATGGCTTTCGTGGAAGGAACGGATAGCTCAGGTGAAGTAACAGTTACTGTTTTTCCTAAGCTATATCGCCAATTCAGAAATCTTTTTGAAGTGAATCACGTACTGTTTGTACAAGGTCGTAGTGAAATAAGTCGCTATAACCAAGAATTACAATTGATTGGCGAAACATTTGCAGATGCGAAAGAATTTGAGAAAAACTTTCCAGATCAAACTTGTTATTTAAGAATCACGGAAGGACAAGAAGACCATGAAACAATGCGTCAATTGAAAACAATTTTTCAGAAACATCCCGGATACATTCCAGTTGTTTTATACTATGAAAAAACACAACGGAAAATCGTGTTATCAGAGGAAAACTGGGTAGATGGGAGTAAGAGTCTGCGAGGACAGCTTTCTTATTTACTTCAAGAGGAAAATGTTGTTTTCAAATAAGTTACGGTAAAAAATACTACGTGCTTTCATTTTTTTTCATTTTTTTAGCTATTAATCAAGACAAGTTAGAAAAATAATGTTAGAATGTTAGACGTGGTTATTGCAAACAAATGGTTATAGCCTAAGTCTTCTTAGGATAAAGTATTTTAATGAGGTGAATGTTTATATGAAACGCATCGGAATTTTGACCAGTGGCGGAGACGCACCTGGAATGAACGCAGCGATTCGCGCAGTTGTTCGTAAAGGAATCTATGAAGGTCTAGAAGTTTATGGAATCAACTACGGATTTGCCGGATTAGTTGCCGGAGATATTCGTCGTCTTGACGTTGCTGACGTTGGTGATAAGATCCAACGCGGTGGTACTTTCTTGTACTCTGCTCGTTACCCAGAATTTGCTACAGAAGAAGGTCAATTAAAGGGTATCGAACAATTGAAAAAATTCGGTATTGAAGGTTTAGTAGTTATCGGTGGCGATGGCTCTTACCATGGAGCGATGGCTTTAACTAAGCGTGGTTTCCCAGCAGTGGGAATTCCTGGAACAATCGATAATGATATTCCTGGTACAGACTTCACAATCGGTTTTGATACAGCAATTAATACAGTGCTTGAATCAATTGACCGCATTCGTGACACAGCTACATCACACGTTCGTACATTCGTTATTGAAGTAATGGGACGTAACGCTGGCGATATCGCTTTATGGTCAGGTGTTGCAGGCGGAGCTGATGAAATCATCATTCCAGAACATGATTTTGACATGGCTGCTGTTGCTAAAAAAATCCAAGAAGGCCGCGATCGTGGAAAAAAACATTGCTTGATCATCTTGGCTGAAGGTGTAATGGGCGGAAACGAATTTGCTGAAAAACTTTCAGAATTCGGCGACTACCATACTCGTGTATCTATCTTAGGACACGTTGTTCGTGGGGGCGCACCAAGCGCACGTGATCGTGTGTTAGCAAGTAAATTTGGTGCTTATGCTGTTGAATTATTACAACAAGGTAAAGGCGGATTATGTGTTGGGATTCATGACAATGAAATTGTTGCTTCTGACATCATTGACACTTTGGAAAACAACAAACATAAACCAGACTTATCATTGTACGAATTAAACAATACTCTTTCATTCTAATTTGATTTAATCAAAGGAATGAATAAGACCAGAGCAAACTTTGTTTGACTCAACTGAACTATCTATAATTAATAGCTATTTAAGCTGTAAAGCTTTAAATAAACAAAATTGAATGGGAGCGTTTTGTAAAATGAAAAAAACCAAAATCGTTAGTACATTAGGACCAGCAAGTAATTCAGTAGAAACTATTTCTAAACTGATCGAATCTGGAGCAAATGTCTTCCGTTTTAACTTCTCACATGGAGATCATGAAGAACAATTATCACGTATGGTAATGGTTCGTGAAGCCGTTAAAAAAACAGGCAAAGATGTAGGTATCCTTTTAGATACTAAAGGTGCAGAAATCCGTACAACAGTTCAAGGAACAACAGAAGCTGATTTTGGCCGTGCCGGCTATATCAAATTCGAAGTTGGAGATCAAACTCGTATCTCTATGGACCCTGAACATGTTGGTTCAAAAGAAAAAATCGCTGTAACTTATCCTGGATTGTTTGAAGACGTTCACGTTGGTGGACACATCTTATTCGATGATGGTCTTATTGACATGGAAATCGTTGAAAAAGACGAAGCAAACCGTGAATTAGTTGTAGTAGTTAAAAATGCAGGTATGCTAGGATCACGTAAAGGTGTTAACGCACCAGGCGTATCAATCAGCTTACCAGGTATTACAGAAAAAGATGCTGACGATATCCGTTTCGGTTTAGATAACGACATCGACTTTATCGCTGCAAGTTTTGTACGTAAAGCACAAGACGTTTTAGATATTCGTGAAATTTTAGAAGAAAAAAATATGACACACGTTCAAATTTTCCCTAAAATTGAATCTGAAGAAGGTATCGACAACATCGACGAAATCATCAAAGTTTCTGATGGTGTTATGATTGCTCGTGGTGACATGGGTGTTGAAATTCCAGCTGAATTAGTACCAATGGTTCAAAAACGTATCATTAAAAAATGTAACGCTGCTGGTATCCCAGTTATTACAGCTACACAAATGTTAGAATCAATGCAAGAAAACCCACGTCCAACACGTGCCGAAGCATCTGACGTTGCCAACGCTGTATTTGATGGTACAGACGCAACAATGTTATCAGGTGAATCTGCAAATGGTGACTACCCTGTAGAAGCTGTTTCAACAATGGCTCGTATTGACCAAGAAGCTGAAAAAGCTTTAGCTGAATTAGGTACATTCCAAATCAATCAATTTGACAAAACTGATGTTACTGAAACAATCGGTTTGTCAGTAGCTCGTGCTGCTAAAAACTTAGGTGTTAAAACAATCGTTGCTGCAACTGAGTCTGGTTACACAGCTAAAATGATTTCTAAATACCGTCCAGATGCTGACATCTTGGCAGTTACATTTGACGAACGCACAAAACGTGGTTTGATGTTAAACTGGGGCGTATACCCAACAGTTACTGAAAAACCAACAACTACTGATGAAATGTTTGAATTAGCTGCTAAAAAAGCAGTTGAATTAGGCTTTGCTTCAGAAGGCGATCTAATCTTGATCACTGCTGGTGTACCAGTTGGTGAACGTGGAACAACTAACGTAATGAAAATTCAAATGATTGGTTCTAAATTATTAGAAGCTCAAGGCGTTGGCCAAAAATCTGTTGTTGCAAACGCAGTAGTTGCTTCATCTGCTGAAGAAGCAATTAAAAAAGCAAAAGACGGCATGGTATTAGTTGTTCCAACAACGGATAAAGAATATATGCCTGCTATTGAAAAAGCAGCAGCAGTCGTAGTTGAAGAAGGCGGCTTAACTTCACACGCAGCAGTTGTAGGTATCGCTCAAGACATTCCTGTAATCGTTGGTGCAAAAGACGCGACTTCAACAATCGTTGATGGTGAATTAATTACTGTTGATTCACGTCGTGGTATTGTATACCGTGGCGAAACAACAGCTATCTAATTTGCTAGATAGTATAAAAAAAGCAGCTCCTCAATCTGAGGGGCTGTTTTTTTGTGTCTGAATAAATTCATTAATGACGCGGACAACTTGTTGCTGTAAATCAGTTGGCAATTGCTGTGTGCGCGTGACAAGTGAAATCAGAAAGCGTGGCTGTACAGTGTCAGTTAGTGGAAGTACAACTAACTGGTCTTCTGGATGAATCGCAATTTCTGTTAAAAAACCTATACCAACTTGTTCGCGAATCATACTTTTTAAAATGGATAAATCATTGCTTTGATACACAATTTTTGGTTCGATGTGTGCTTGTTTTGCTAATTTTGAAAAAGCAGTAGGATGGACGTAATGCTCGTTCAATAAAACAAATTCTTCGCTGATCAATTCTTTGAACGAAACAGCTTCTTTTTGGGCAAGTGGATGTTCTGGTGAGACAATAATCATAAACCGTTTGTCTAAGAGCAACTGTGTTTCTAAGGACTGATCAACAATTGGCTGAGTTGAACCAAGTAAAGCTAAATCAATTTGACCTTGATGAATCATTCCATACAAATCGCGGGAACCACCATCAATGATTTCTAATTGATTCATCAACTTTTGCCTAATGAAGTAACCGGATAATTTTGGAAAATATTCATTTCCGATGATTGGTGGCATGCCAAGACGAATTTTTTTTGTTTGTAGTTGTTGAATCTCAGCTTTTGCACGAGTGATTTCTTGAAGAATGGACTGTGCGTGGATAAACAGTTGGTGACCAGCAGGTGTGATCAATAGTTCATTGTGCGAGCGATCTCGGACGATGAGAACAGCGTTTAATTCTTTTTCAAGCCGTTGGACAGCATAAGTGATTGTGGGTTGGCTAACATGAAATAGATTAGCAACTTTTGTAAAGTTTTTTAGTTTGACTAATTGAACATAGTATTCAATATCTCGTGTGTTCATGTGTTAGCTCCTCTCTTTATCCATATAAATAATAGTTATTGTAATGGATTCGTTTCTTGATAGCAACTGAAAGTTCAACGAAGTCGTTTGCGAAGTTAGCAGGAAACGTTTAGATGGATACATTTGAAAAAATTTGCGAAATCAGTAACCGATTACTTGTTATTTCGATTGAACAGAAAAAATTCCAAAAAAATTTTTTGAGAAAAGAAATCAATTTGTTAAAAGACGTCTTAATCGAACTTTAGCAAAAAAGAAAAGGGAAATTTTGTTGGAAAAGTGAAAAAAGAAAACTGATTTTCCAAATAATGTACTGTTTTTTTATGAACTGTAAGGTGTCAAGAAAATTTCATTGACAAGGACGTTTTTGCCCTGTATAATTGCTTTTGTTGCTTAGGAGTGATGAAAAATGAAATGGTCTTTACTAGAATTACGAAAATATCAAGAGACACCATTAGTATTTCATGAAACACTTGATTTAAAATCAGGTTTAATGAAACGCGATAATTTAATACTCGATGTTGCACCAGTGGCTGTTGAAGGATTTGTTTCCGTTGATAAAAAAGGCTATATCGTTCATTACACTGTGCAAACGACTCTGACTGTCCCATCAACACGTTCACTCGAACCTGTTGAGTTAGTGATGGATTTTCCGGTTGATGAATTATTCATGACAGTAGAACAGTATCAAAGTCGAGACGAACAATTATCTGCTGATGAGATTTTGTTGATTGAGGGCACACAGCTTGATTTGACAGAGTCAATCGAAGATAATATTTTATTGGCAATTCCAATGCGTGTGCTTACTGAAGCAGAGGAAGCAGACGAAACCAACCTACCTAAAGGGGCAGATTGGGAAGTTATTTCTGAAGCAGAACATGAGCGCAGAAAAGTGGAAGAAGCTGAGACAAAAGTAGATCCTCGTCTTGCAAAACTATCGGAATTTTTTGATGATGAATCAAAGGAATAAAGATAACGAGTAAGATTGGAATATATTGTATCTAAATGGATGCAAGACTTTACAAGGAGGTGTAGCAAAATGGCAGTACCAGCTAGAAGAACATCAAAAGCTAAAAAAGCAAAACGTCGTACACACTACAAATTGACAATCAAAGGTTTAAACGAATGTCCTAACTGTGGTGAAATGAAAAAAAGCCATCACGTATGTACAAATTGTGGTTACTATGATGGTAAGGACGTAATGTCTAAAGAAGCTTAATACATTTTAATTAGAAAATGTAAAACCTCAAGGCTAACCATGGAGCCTTGGGGTTTATTTTTTTCTCGGAATCGCCAAAATATTTTGCACATTGGTTTGCATTGCACCAATGTTAGGCTATAATGAGAGAGATTAGGGGATTAACCCCAAATGTAGGAGGAGTTCATATGACGAAACAACAAATCGGCGTTGTCGGTATGGCCGTTATGGGCAAAAACTTAGCCTTAAATATTGAAAGCCGCGGTTATTCAGTCGCTCTATTTAACCGTACTGGTTCAAAAACAACAGAAGTAGTAGAAGAACATCCAGATAAAAACTTTAAAGCAACTTATACAATGGAAGACTTTGTTGCTTCAATTGAAAAACCACGTCGTATTCTTTTGATGGTTAAAGCAGGACCAGCTACTGATGCAACGATTCAAGAATTATTACCTCATTTAGATAAAGGCGATATTTTGATCGATGGCGGAAATACATTCTTCAAAGATACAATTCGTCGCAATGAAGAATTAGCAAACTCTGGAATCAACTTTATTGGTACTGGTGTTTCAGGTGGAGAAGAAGGCGCGCTAAAAGGCCCTTCTATCATGCCTGGTGGGCAAAAAGAAGCCTACGAATTAGTGGCACCGATTTTAGAACAAATTTCTGCTAAAGCAGAAGATGGCGCACCATGTGTAACTTATATTGGGCCAAATGGTGCAGGTCATTATGTAAAAATGGTTCACAATGGAATTGAGTATGGAGATATGCAATTGATTGCGGAGTCTTATGACTTAATGAAGAATATTCTTGGGCTATCAGTTGATGAAATGGCTGAGATCTTCAAAGAATGGAATCAAGGGGAACTTGATAGCTACTTAATCGAGATCACTGCTGACATTTTGACTCGTAAAGACGATGAAGGCACAGGCAAACCGATTGTTGATGTCATTCTTGATGCAGCTGGCAATAAAGGAACTGGTAAATGGACAAGTCAAAGTGCTTTAGACTTAGGTGTGCCACTTCCATTGATCACAGAATCTGTATTTGCTCGTTATATCTCTGCTTATAAAGACGAACGTGTCCAAGCAAGTAAAATTTTGTCAAATCCAAATAATTTTGAATATACTGGTGACAAAAAAGAATTGGTTGAGAAAATCCGTGAAGCATTGTACTTTAGCAAAATTATGAGCTATGCTCAAGGCTTCGCACAACTACGAGTAGCTTCAAAAGAATACGATTGGGACTTGCCATTTGGCGAAATCGCTAAAATCTGGCGTGCAGGATGTATCATCCGTGCTCGTTTCTTACAAAAGATCACAGATGCATATGATAAAGACCCAGACATCGAAAACTTATTGTTAGATGATTACTTTGTTGAAATCACAAAGAAATATCAACAATCAGTGAGAGATGTAGTTGCTTTAGCCGTTCAAGCTGGTGTACCAGTGCCAACGTTCTCTTCAGCAATTTCTTACTTTGACTCTTATAGAGCAGAACGCTTGCCAGCAAACATTATTCAAGCACAACGTGATTATTTTGGTGCACACACTTATGAACGTGTGGACAAAGAAGGAATCTTCCACTACTCTTGGTATCATGAAGAGTAAGTAGTTCTTGACTTTGCAAAACTGAAAATTTAGATAAATCATGATAGAGCTGAAGTCATTTGTTACGAATAGACTTCGGCTCTTTTTAAAATTGTTTATTCATGATAGAATGACTATAGATTGGTGTTAGTATCAAATCTTAGACAGCTTTTCGTAGAGACAAGAATAAATTAAACTTATCTACGAGAGGATGAATTTTTATGACCCGATATGAAGAAAATTTTAAACAAATGATTGTTGAACTGAATCAAACTGGACGTTC